>Ga0207699_10000006_pt1 | contig 430147 bp, 347 predicted proteins | sample LARL51metaG_FD_184344 | JGI IMG/M metagenome (GOLD analysis project Ga0207699, IMG submission 184344) | Corn, switchgrass and miscanthus rhizosphere microbial communities from Kellogg Biological Station, Michigan, USA - LAR L5-1 metaG... | ecosystem: Host-associated > Plants > Roots >... | reverse complement strand
GGAGGCGGCGCAAAAAGCGCTTTGTGGCGGCAGATAATAGCCGATGTCCTCGGCGCGGAACTCGTCACCGTCAACACGATTGAAGGCGCAGCATACGGAGCGGCTATTCTGGCAGGCGTGGGTTCCGGCGCCTGGCCGGATGTAGATACGGCCTGTTCCAACGTGATAAGAATCGTGGAGCAAGTGTCGCCGGACCCGGAACGAACAGAGCTTTATGGTCTTGTGCACGATCAATACAAAAGTCTCTACCCGGCGTTGAAGCCCGCGTTCAGCAAGCTGGCTTCCATGCAAGCCTGAAGTTTAAGAATAATCGAGGAACTCATTCACTCGATACTGACGCAGACGATTGCAGACATCGAGATAAAGAAAAAACGGAAATCCTGTCCAGCGGATCAAGCTTTATCACTATCGCTGAGACTTTGATACTGGTAAGTCTTGCTTGTGCAATTCGAAGCTCAGAAGGTGCCCAAGAATAAACCCATAGTCTTGACCGCTCTATTGGCGAGAACTTTGTTGCGCAGTTTGGGACAATATTTCATACTGCGACTGATGCGGACCAATTCTCTCTGCATTCTCGCTCTCCTCTTGCTGTCCGCCATCACAGCTCCCGCGGCGGACAATAGCTCATTGCCGTTTGTCAGCCCGATCTTCGGCGACAACATGGTTCTCCAACGTGGAAAACCGAATACGATCTGGGGATGGTCGAAGCCGGGGGAGATCGTCCAGGTAGAAATTGCTGGACGCGGCGCGAAGACGGTCACGGGAGCGCAAGGCCGCTGGCAGGTGCAGATTGAACCTCCCGCATTAGGTGGGCCCTACACCATCAAAGTTGTCGGACCCCAGACGGTTACGTTTCATGAAGTTCTCGTGGGCGACGTCTGGCTCTGCGGCGGTCAGTCCAACATGCAGTTTGGTTTGCCACGCGCACGCAATGGCGCTAGTGAGATCAAGTCGGCGAATCATCCGGAAATACGCCTCTACGTCGTCTCTCAACACGTCTCTTATTCAAAAACAACAGTTCCACAAGGTTCCTGGAAAATCTGTTCGCCTCAGACCGTCGCCGAGGGCGACGGATTCTCGGCGGTTGCTTATTTCTTCGCACAGAGAGTACAGGAAGAGATAAATGTGCCGATCGGGCTGATTCAGGATTGCGTCGGCGGCTCCCCGGCAGAAGCCTGGACCAGCCCGGAGACGCTTCACCAGTTGAAGGACTTTGAGGCGCAGCTGGCGGAGATGCAACGACTAAAAGGCAAAGGCGGAACCGAGTATGGCAACTTCGTGATGCATTGGTACGACGACTACGACATTGGGTTGAAGGGGAAGGGCTGGGCCGCAGTTGATCTCGACGATTCCGCTTGGAAGAATGTCCAGGTTCCCGGCGGCTTTAGTGAATTGGGAGTGGCGGATTTTCCCAGTGTTTGCTGGTTCCGCAAGGCCATCAACCTTTCGGATTCGCTTCCACCTGGGAGGGCTACAATCTATCTCGGTGTCATCGAGAAAATGGATACCGCCTACATCAATGGTAATTGGGTCGGAGCCAGCGCCTGGGTGGAGAACCCGAGGGTATATCAGGTGAAGGAAGGGATTTTAAAACCTGGCAGGAATCTCGTGACCGTTCGCGTATTCAGGACGAAACCGCAAGGCGGATTCATGACCAATGTCGATGGGCTTCGTCTGGTTCTCGGCGATGGAACAGTAGTCCCGCTCGCGGGCGAATGGAAGGGCGCCGTTAGCGTCGATGCGCGGCCACCGCACCCGCTGCCTCTGGGCTTCGAGAATTGGCCCACCATGCCTTCCGTCCTCTATCAAGGAATGATACAGCCGGTTTCCCCGCTCGCAATAACAGGCGCGATCTGGTATCAAGGCGAAGCGAACACCGAGCGAGCTTATCAATATCGCACGCTGCTTCCCGCAATGATCGCAGATTGGCGGAAGCTGTTCGGCCAAGGCGATTTCCCCTTCTATATCGTCAGTCTTCCCGCCTTCATGCACCATCATAATCAACCTGTTGAAGACGCCTGGGCAGAATTGCGCGAGGCACAGTTTCGGACCGCTCGCGATGTCCATAATTCCGGGCTGGCCGTTACCATTGATACAGGTGATCCCGATAACATCCATCCGAGCGACAAGAGAATAGTCGGGGAACGGCTAGCGCTCTGTGCGCTGGCGAAGCATTACGGCAAAACGATTCTTTATCAAGGGCCAACTTTGAAATCAGTTGAACATCTCCCGGGCGCGCTCAGACTCCGTTTCGATCACATTGACGGCGGTTTGGTAGTCAAGGGGGGTGAGCTGGAAGAATTCTCCATTGCAGGTAAAGATCACAAATGGCACTGGGCAGATGCCAGAATTGAGGGCGACGCAATTGTCCTCTCGTCCCCGAAGGTGTCCGAACCCGAGGCAGCGCGTTACGCATGGCAATCCTTTCCGAAAGCCACTCTTTATAATGGCGCCGGTTTGCCGGCCGCTCCGTTCCGCACCGATAATTGGCCTGGCACGGCCGAGGCCCGCAAGCTTGCGTCCGCACCGCAATAGGTCGACCCATTCCTTGGGTCGGAAACTGGGTCGGAAAACTGTGCTTACCACTGCCAATGTTGTGCAACGGAATGCAACGAAAGACTAGAAAACAAAGGAACGAGCAACCAAAAAGTTGCGCTCATAACCCAAAGGTCGTGGGTTCAAATCCCGCCCCCGCAACCACTTACAAAATTTGGGTCGGAAGTTGGGTCGGAAAATCGTTTCCGGCCCTTTTCTTTTTCACTGAACCATCTCTGAAACAAGTTCCTGCTCCTCGACAACTGGCTCTTCGGAACACACCGGCACGAACTGGCTTGCCAGTAGTTCAGTCGCCTTCCCTGCTTTTGCCTCTCTCCTTCCGTGAGCATAAATGTCCGCGGTCGTCGAGATGTGAGGGTGGGCAAGCAACTCCTGGCTCAGTTTCAAGTCACTGGTCAGCTCGTGTACGATGCTGCCCGCGGTGTGCCTGAACAGGTGGAAGCCGTACGAACGCGGCTCTCGCTTGATGCCTGCGCGCTGAAGCGCCGGATACAAGACCATGTTGCGAAGATGATCTTGGATGACGCCTTTTTGTCTACCAAGAACCCTGACTCAAAATCAGCGAATGGGTCAATACACTCTTCAGTAACTTATGGTACAGTTTTTTGTTGACAGGGTCTCCTTGTTAGCGTATCATCGCCTCCGCCTTTAAACCCGTACGCAAGATTGATTGTTCCCGTCTCTTGATCTAATTGCCGACCGAGCCTTCATAGTCATTAGCTCGCAATAAGTCCAAGTTCCGCCAGGCCAAGAACTCGTTGATGAATCAAGAGGGTCGTTTGAGCCCAAGCCGTCGCGCTTTGAGTTCTTCTTAACTTTAGAGTCTGAGCCTTAGAGAGGTGCCTTATATTTCTGACGAGGTGCGCGGGCCAGCTTTGTCGCACGGCCTTCCCGCTACTCTTCGAAGAAGTAGGTACGACGAGTTGCTAGAGTAAACAAGCCATTGAGCACTGCCGACTCAGTTAACTCGCCGTCTTCGAGGAGCTACGTTATGGAACTTCGCAAAAAGCAGATCTAGCTTCGTCATCAAACTGCGGTTCTGGTAACAGGTTTTTAAATGTCTCGCAGTGCCAAACCAAGCCCCGCGGACCTGTTTGAGCAGGCCTACTCTGAAGGCTATACCTGTCATGGTGATTTTGGACTTGAGCCTGAAGTGTTCGCTGCACACCTGATTGCCATCGCTCAGAAACACTTGGGGCAAGGCGTGCCGCATGCAGTTGCACTCAATTTTATTGATAGTCTACATACGTGCGATGTCTATCTCGCAGCAGCGTGTGCACAGCGTAGCGCAGAGGCCTGGAGCCGGTTTATGGGACTTTATCAGAAATATCTGAACGCTATCGCACTTTCTGTTTCTCCCAGCAGTGACGCCGCGCGCGAGCTTGCGGACAGCGTGCTGGTTGAGATGTTTTTACCTGATCGATCGGGCCATAGTCGCATAGCCTCATACCACGGGAGAAGCTCATTAGCCACTTGGCTTCGCGCAATCGTCTGCCACCGAGCAATCAATGAGCGAGAGCGCAAGGACAATAGTTTGGAGCGAATCGAATCGATGCCCGAAATGGCAGAGAAAGGGAGTGCCTGCAACATCGAGGCGATACTCAGGGCCGCTCGTTATCAAGACGTGATTAACGATTCTCTCAGGAACAGCTGCAACTGCCTAACCGACCGTGAGCGACTCTTGTTACTGCTTCGTTATGATGACGAACTTCAGGTCAGCCAGATAGCTCGACTTCTCGGCGTATGCCCATCAACCGTCACGAGACAGCTTGAGCGCATACAAGGAAAGCTTCACGAGAATGTTGTCGCGACACTGACCTCAAAGCATAACCTCCAGCAAGCTGAAATCGAAGAATGCCTGGCTGATTTGCTGGACAATCCTTCATACTCCATCCTCGCGCTGATCAAGGTATGCTCAGGTGAAGCGACGGATGTTGCTCCCAAGACTCTTTCTCAGCAGCGTTAAACACCCGCAGTAGTGATCTGCTCGATCTAACTATATTATGAACGTGCAAATCCTGGAGCCTGGGATGTCCATGTTGTGACGGGCGACTTGGCTTCGCAGCGGGAGTGTCGCCAAACGTTCTCAATTCACGAGGTGAGCTGTTGCAAGACCCTTGTCCGGACCTCGAAATCTTGGCTGCTTACCTGGACGGCGCGCTCACGCGGGATGAACGGCGTTGTATCGAAACTCATCTATCTCGATGCTCTCTCTGCCGCAGAATAGTGTCTTTGGCGATCAGGACAGAAACGGAAGTGCCGCCAACTGATCACATCTGATTCGGGCTGATTCTCATACTACTTACAGTAGCGTTAAGCCGCAGTTATCCCCGTTGCCGGCGTCTTCAGATAGTGTCGCCTTCTATTACGCAAATTCTTGCGGGTGATCTGTCTATATCGTTGGAAGGAGTAAATTTCGATACTTTGTGGCTAAGCGGAATCGATAGTTGAATGACTGAAGGACACTGAGGCAGTACTTGGTTTAAAGGCGATTAGTAGGAGTACCTCAGTTAAGGCGTTTCGGGCTGGTACATCAAGCTGGCTAAAGCGTGGCCGGCGACGAGATCACACTGGAGATTGTATCCAGTGTCTTCGGCGACGCTGTGCCAATCAAATGGACCAGGCGCCGCATTTCGGTTCAGGGCTGTGTAGCGACCTAAGTCAGAGTTGAGGACCGCGCAGGCGTGTTCTGGTAAGCGCGGATCAAAACGGGAGAAGGTTCAACGACAAAGTCAGGTTGGAGTGCTATCGCTGCGCCACAATTCTGACCGGGTCTGGGCCAGACAGGTATAAGTGTATTCCCATTCCTTTGAACACTAATTCTGGGAGGAGTGTGGTTCATGGCTATGAGTGTCGATGAGATACGAGACAAGGTTAAGAGGTCGATAGCAAGCATCACATTCATAGACCCCGAGAAGTTTGACGACTCCACATCCTATGAAGTCGACTTGGCTATAGATTCACTGTCCATACTCGAAATAGTGGTCGACGTGGAATATCAGTTCCAAATCAAAGTGCCCGAGGATGAGCTATCGGCGATTCGCACCATAGGTGACACCGTCAATACCGTTCAAAAATATTTGTATGCAGAGGTCGTTTAAGCATGCAGCCTCGGGTAGTGGTTACAGGGATAGGGACCGTGACCTCTATCGGCATAGGTTGCGCGCTGTTTTGGGATAGTTTGCTATCGGGCCGATGCGGCATAAGTGCCGTCCAATCCTTCGATACCAGCAGCTACAACGTACATCGCGGAGCCGAAGTGAGGGATTTCTGCGGCGAAGCTTTTGTATCGAAGCTGAGTTGCAATCGTATTGGCCGGGCATCGCAATTCGCTATCGCCGCTGCGAGGCTGGCGCTGGGAGACGCGAATCTCGACATGAGAATGCTAGACGCCGAGAGAGTTGGCGTGACGATCGGGACAACCTCGGGCGAGCCGCAGATGATCGAGCGCTTCGATGATGCCGCCGTCAGCGGAGAATTGAACAGTATAGGACCGGAATTCATGCGGTTTTATCCGTGTCACGTCATTGCAGCGCACGTTGCCAGTGAACTCAACATCGAGGGCGTCAACGTAACGATCCCCACTGCGTGCGCTGCAGGCAATTACGCCATCGCGCACGCCTTCGATGTCCTGCGCGCCGGGCGCGCAGATCTGATGTTGGCAGGCGGGTCAGACTCATTCTCTCGCATCACCTACACTGGATTTGCGCGGCTGGGGGCGATCGCTCCCGAAGTCTGCCAGCCGTTTGACCGCAATCGTAAGGGGATGGTGCCGGGTGAAGGTGCGGGCGTTCTGGTGCTCGAGCCGCTGGAACGGGCGATTGCGCGCCAGGCCCGCATTTATGCAGAGGTCGTTGGGTACGGGTTGTCATGTGATGCCCATCATATGACGGCCGCCCATCCCTTCGGTGCTGCACGCGCTATGGAAAAAGCCCTTAGCGAGAGCCGCATCGAGCCCGAACAGGTCAGCTATATTAGCGCCCACGGCACTGGAACGCCGACTAATGATCGCATAGAGACGTCAGCCGTGAAGCGCGTCTTCAAAGACGCCGCCTATCGAACTCCGATCAGCTCCATCAAATCCATGCTTGGTCATTCAATGGGTGCGGCTTCTGCTATCGAGGCAGCCGTCTGCGCCCTGGCCATATTCCATGGCCGAGTGCCTCCGACCATAAACCTGGAAGAGCCTGATCCTGAGTGCGATCTCGACTATGTCCCTAATTGCGCGCGTGAGCTCGACGTTAATGTCGCCATGAACAATGCCTATGCATTCGGCGGCAATAATGCTTCGCTGATGCTCCGAAAGATCGAGGCGTGAAACAAATGGAGCGACGGGTAGTCATTACTGGAGCCGGCGTGATTTCCTCTCTCGGCGATTCGCCCGCAAGACTGCACACCGCTCTGTGCGAAGGGCGAACCGGCTTGCGCGCGATAGAGCTATTCAACACAACGGGGCTCGGCTGTCATCTGGGCGGTGAGGTGGCTTCTTTCTCAGCGAAGACCTACCTGGGTGAAAAGAACTTTCGCCCTCTGGACCGCACGTCACAACTCGTGGCAGCGACGGCGGAAATGGCATTGGACCGCAGCGGCTGGTCGGTCGAGATGCGGGGCCAGCACGAAGTAGGGCTCGCGCTCGGAACAATGTTTTGCAGCGTTCACACAATCTCTCAATTCGACCAACGTGCCCTCGTCGCGGGACCTGCGTACGCGAGTCCGATGGATTTTTCAAACACGGTCCTAAACGCTGCCGCCGGACAAACAGCTATCTGGCACAACCTGCGCGGAGTCAACTCGACAATAGCTGCCGGTTCAGCATCGGGGCTTCAAGCCATTATTTACGCTAGCGAACTGATCCGCAGCGGGCGCTCCGAGGCGATCCTTGCGGGAGGCGCCGATGAGTTGTGCTTCGAATCATTCTATGGATTCAATCGTGCGGAATTACTGTGCGGATCGAATCACTCTCCTGGTGATTTTCCCATCCCATTCGACAAAAGGCGCAACGGCTTTGCATTGGGAGAGGGGGCCGCACTCCTAATGCTCGAAGATGCGGAGTTGGCAGCGGAGCGTGGAGCATCTGCTCTCGCAGAGATCAGCGGACAGGGCAGCGGGTTCGATCCATCGCGTGGCACTGATAGTAGAAAATCGGTCGCCGCGATAGCGCGAGCCGTTAGCCTTTCGCTCAACGATGCTCACGTTACACCCGATGAGATTGACTGCCTAAGTATGTCGGCAAACGGAAGCGTGCGTACGGACCGTCATGAAGCCGCGGCCGTGGCGGCTGTCTTAGGCGCGAGAGCGAACGCGATTTCAGTAACCGCTATCAAGTCTATGTTGGGTGAAACTCTTGGCGCGTCCGGAGCCATGCAAGTGATCTCGCTAATGGAAGCGATGCGTGATGGAGCTCTGCCGGGAATCAGTCAGCTAAATGAAGTGGAAGGCGACTTCCCGCTCAGAAAGGCAGGACCTGACACACAGAAGCTAGATCTCTCGAGAGGTCTGATCAACTCCGTCGGCTTCGACGGCGGGTGTTGCTCGATGGTTCTTACGAGATGTGAGTGAGGAGCGTCCGTTTATGTCCAGTTCACTTTTGTCAGAACTATTGGCTGTACCGGGGCCCGTCGAGCTAGTGCCGAGGATGGAGCAGCAAGGCTACGAGAGCTTGCAGGTCGAGCGTCGGCGCGAGTGGATCGAAGGCAGAACGGGATGCCGGTTAACACACATAGGTTCCTACTCTATATCGAGCGAGGAAATGCGCGGCAACATCGAGAATCCCATCGGCGCAGCACAGATACCGTTAGCTATCGCCGGGCCCCTTCTGGTCAACGGGTCTCACGCGCAAGGCTCTTTCTACGTGCCGATGGCCACGACTGAAGGCGCGCTGGTGCGCTCGTACGAACGTGGCATGGTGACTCTAACACGCGCGGGCGGTGTATCCGTCCGTATGCACCTGGACGAGAACCGCGTCTCCCCTATCTTCCATTTTCAAGACGTCGATGAAGCATACCGCTTCGCACAGACGTTACACCAAAAGTTCGAGGCTATACGCGAAGAGGCTGAGGCGACGACATCTCACGGCAAGTTGCTTCGCATAGAGTGTCACCCGATCGGCCGCGAAGTGATCGTCAATTTTTGCTATTACACCGCCGACGCACACGGGATGAATATGATCGTGAAGGCAACCGAGCGCGCGTGCCAGTGGATCATGCGATACAGCCTTGCGAGACGCTTCTCAATCTTCAGCGGCTTCAGCTCTGAAAAGCGCGCGAGCGGTTCACTGTTGGCCGGCGGCAAGGGTAAGAAAGTTACCGCAGGCGCGCTGATTCGCGCGAGTCTTGTGAAGTCGTATTTGCACACGACCTCCGAGAGGCTACTCGACACCTGGCATCACACTGTGCTCGGTCATCTACAGGCCAATGCGACCGGCTACAACGGCCATTACGCAAACGGGCTTTGCGCGATCTTCATCGCGTGTGGCCAGGATGTCGCGAACGTCGTGAATTCCGCAGTCGGCATCACCAACTTTGAGGTAACCGAAGGGGGTGATTTGTACGCGAGCGTCACTCTGCCTTCATTGACGGTGGCGACGGTTGGCGGCGGCACCGCTCTTGGGACGAGCCGCGAATGCCTGGAGATGCTTGGCTGCTCGGGCGGCGGTCGTGCCGCGAAGTTCGCCGAGATCGTCGCCGGGACATTGCTGGCCGGAGAGATCTCCTTGGCAGCTGCAATAGCCTGCGGGGAGTTCGTCGAAGCGCACGAAACCTATGGGCGTAATCGACCGGCGAGCAACTAGCAACTGAATCGGAGGAACGATCGGTATGAGGTTTGGTTCAGACGGAGAGTAGATGAAGAGAGCGTTCAAAGGTTTAATTCTCAGAGAAGGCCCGGACAGAAGCTACGATGCAGTGATCATCGGAGCGGGTATCGGAGGGCTGATTTGCGCGAACCTTCTAGCGCGCGCCGGATTGCGCGTCTTGCTCGTCGAGCAGCATTACATGGCGGGGGGATATTGCAGCACCTTCCGTCGCAAAGGGTACACTTTTGACGCCGCGACTCATTTCTATCCGCTGCTCGGAAATCTCGACACTATCACGGGAAAGTTACTTCAAGACCTCGGCATTACGACCGGCTGGGTCAAGATGGATCCTGTGGATCATTTTCATTTTCCTGACGGGTCGAGCTTTTCGGTCCCCTCAGACTTCAAACTTTATCTCGCTAGACTGAAGACCGAGTTTCCCGAGGAGCAAGAGGCACTTGATCGGTTCTTCGCTGTAGTGCGCGAGGTCTATTTGCTCGGGCTTCTTCACTACTTTCGCGGCCGCGATACGGACCGCCTGGATCGATATTGCGACCTTACGCTTAAAGACGTATTGGACAGCTACTTCCGAGACAAGAAGCTCAAGCTGCTGCTGACGGCCGACTGCCCTCACTGGGGTTCGCCCCCCGGCCGAACTTCTTTCGTGTTCGACTCGATGCTCAGGCTGTCCTACTTCCTCGGCAATTACTATCCGCGCGGAGGGTCTCAGGCCTTCGCCGATGAACTTGCGTCGAGGTTCGAACAAATGGGCGGGCACGTCTTGATGAACTCTATGGTTGTACGAATTTTGATCGAGAAGAAGGCGGCGTGCGGAGTTGAAATCGAAACCGGGCCGGTGCGCACTCGCTTCTTAAGGCGAGTGCGTGCGGATGTGGTGATATCGAATGGCGATTTATTGCTGACCCTTGAGCGCCTGATAGGAACTGAACACTTTGACCAGAGTTACCTTGAGGGCATTCGAAGGTTGCGGCCTACGTATCCATGTTTTCTCGCTCACATAGGTCTAAAGAACATGCCGACCGACGTGTTGCGCAAGTCCCAGGGCTACTACTGGAACGATTGGGATGCTGACCGTGCAGGTCGCGGTGCGCTCAAATTTAAAATCTTTGTGCCAACCTTATTTGAGCCCGAAATGGCTCCGCCCGGCTGTCACATAGTGATCATCCAAAAAATCACTCAGATTGATTACAGAGCGATTCACAACTGGCCCTCGCACAAAGCTGCCCTCGAGCGATATGTCTTCAGCAATCTTGAACGACTGATGCCGGGTTTCTCTGAAAAGATCGTGGTCAAGCTGAGCGCTTCGGCAAGGACCTCTCACAGATACACGCTGAATCATCAAGGGGCGATGCTTGGGTGGGAGATGTCGCCGGACCAACTTGGCGCGCGCCGGCCCGGCATCGTCGGCCCGATCAAGAACCTTTACTTCACCGGACACTGGACACAGCCCGGAGGCGGCATCACGCCTGTGATCGTTTCGGCGATGCAGGTCGCAAAAAGGATTACCGACAGTTCGAGATCGAGTCTGGCAGTGCGCCCGGTAAGCGCAGTGGCGGCAGGGCTGAACTCTCGCGGTGCGGACTTCTGTAGAGCAGGAGAAGAGCAATGAAGCGGAGACTGAAAACAGTGGCGCGGATTCTGATTCTTTCGAGCGTAGCGATAGGAGTCGCGCTCGCTATCGCTCTCTATGTGATGGCGCGCAAAGATGCGCAGCACGCTCGCTTCTACAACACGGGAAAGGCAGTCAATAACTTCCTGAGCAGCTACAATCACGCGCTCAAGGATGCATTTGAAAAGAAGGATACCTCAGAGCTGGAAGGGTTTTATTCCGACAGGTACTTCTCTCCGGGACGCGGCAGATGGGAGTTGAAACGCGAGGAGGATGCAGGAGACGTGGCCTGTTACCACCTCGCCGTCGAAGGACAGTACGACTACCGCAAAACCGATGTGCGCGACGAAATTGCCCGCTATCTGCGCGGACTAGCTTCGATCGAGGACATTAAGTTCAAGATAGATATGATCGAGAAGATAGAGCTCGATCGCGAAGTACAGCTAACAGTCAAGTTCATTCTCGATGGCACGGACCTGGACGGAACGCTCTTCCAGGACCGGCATTTCTATCGATGGTATCTCCAGAATGAGGATGCGGCCGGCTACGATTGGAAGATCGTAAAGGATGAACTGGTCGAGGGCGTTCGCGTAGCGGGCAATGGGCGCGGATTCACCGAACTGGACCCGGCCTCTATAGGAATAGACTACAAGCACGAGCGTGATCCGAAGCTCAACATCAAGTCGCCCGACGTGAATCTGAAGTTCGGGGTGATAGAACACGGCTTCGGTGGTGTTAGCGCAACCGACTACAACAACGACGATCGACCCGATGTCTTCTTCGCCGACGGCCGTCGCTCGCGCCTCTACCGCAACAACGGACCCACGGATTCGGGGACTGTCAGCTTCACGGATGTTACAACTGAAGCTGGGCTCGAAGGGATAGATCACGCTAATGCGGGTATCTTTGCCGACTTTGACAATGACGGGTTCGAAGACCTCTTCGTAGTTCGGTATCTGGCGCCGTGCAAGTTTTTCCACAACAACGGCGACGGCACGTTCACTGATCGCTCGCACGAGGCCGGGCTCGATCTGGTGGCTCCGTGCATGAGTGCCTGCGTCCTCGATTATGACCGCGATGGCCATCTTGATCTCTATGTAGGCGTATATGGCAACGCGTTCACCGACATTCCGAGGCTGCCATTCTTCGCGCAAAACGGCGGTCCGTGTCGCCTGTTCCACAACATCGATGGTGTCCATTTCACTGACGTAACCGAAGCGAGCGGCACGGGAAACACCGGATGGTGTCTTGCGGTCGCAGCCGCCGATTATGACAACGACGGCTATCCGGACCTAATGGCCGCCAACGACTTCGGGCGCAAGAACCTCTATCACAACAACGGCGACGGCACGTTCACCGAAGTAGCCAAGCAAGCAGGTGTGCTTGATTTCAGCGGTGGGATGGGCCTCGCATTCGGCGACTTCGATGATGACGGTTACCTGGACATCTACACCTCGAACATCAATTCAAACCAGCGATGGTTTGGCGAGGACATGACGGTTAGCCAGTACACGCGAAACGTCCTGAGAACAAAGTGGTCTCTGCTGGACGCCGGTGAATACTACAAGGTGTACCAGCTACTCGGGCCGCGATGGCCCGAGGTGGGTACGATGATCGGCAAGGGCAATTCCCTGTTTCACAATAATGGTGATGGCACTTTCACTGAAGTGAAAGACAGCCACACCAATCGTGCGGGCTGGGGTTGGAGCGTGGCCTTCTTTGACATGGACAATGACACCAAGCTGGACCTCTACGCCGCGAACGGCTGGATTAGCAACACCCCAGGCACGGACCTCTGACTGCCCTTCACCAGCGGTGCGGTCGCACACGTAGATCAGTACAAACGAGGGGCCTTCTTCAGCTACGAGTTCGTCGGCGAGAATTCCTGGAACGGGTACGAGCGCAACTGCCTTTTCGAGAACGTTGGAGGCGGGCAGTTCATGGACGTCGCGCGACCACTGGGCTCGGATTGCATCAAGGACAGCCGAGGCGTCGCCATCGCCGATTTCAACGGCGACGGCAAGCTCGATATGGTGATCAACAACAACAACGCCACACCGACGATCTATCTGAATAATCTGAAGAACGTCGGCAAGTGTATCGAGGTGAGGTTGGTGGGAACCGAGAGCAACCACGATGCAATCGGCGCGCGCGTTCGGTTGAGCATTGATGGAAAGACCCTGACCCGTCAGGTGGAAGCCGGTTCCGGCTACGCATCCGAGGCCATGCTTCCGCTCCATTTTGGATTGGGGAACACCGCGAAGATCAATTCGGTCGAGATAACCTGGCCAAGCGGACTTGTGCAGAGATTCGATGGATCGCAATTTGACGGTTACATAGATCGAATGGTGCAGGTAGTGGAAGGAAACAATCATGTGGCTGAGGTTACAGCGTTGCACGCACCACCTCGCGTAGTGGCTTCATTGGGCCGAACAAAGAGCAACTCATTCGGAATGACGAGCCTGCAATGAAGGACTCAATTCACATGATGGTGCTCATGGACTTCGCTTATCGCTAAGCATTCGTCTATTGGAGGATGCGGATCATGTCAAGGAGACGTAAGCGCGTAGTCTTTTACAGCTCGCCGATAGTGGTGATTGGGCTGCTATTGCTCATAGGAAAAATCTACATAAACGGCGTCGAAGCGAACGCACAACTACTTGCCGAAACCGGACAATCGGCGATCAAGCTATTGAGCGAATATAAAACAGGCGTAGAGCATCTAAGCGCTGACCAGATCGTGGCTTGTTACGACGATAACTACGCGAGCGAGCTTGAAGGCTATTGGGTAGAACATCTCGAATCCGAAAAAGACGGTGTGCGCGTCTACGAGTGGGCGCTTGATGGCGCGAGGGCGTTCACCAAGGCGGACATAAAAGAGCAGCTCACGCGCTACCTCAAGAACGTGCGTTCAGTACAAGAAGCTAAATGCAAGCTCGATTCGGTCGAAGAAATCCTCGGCCCTAACTCAGCCATCGTTCGCTCGATACTCTGGGTCCGCGGAACGAACGCCGCGGGTGTCGCATTTGAGAGTCACGCGTTGTTTCGGCAGTGGCTTCTCGAGTCTCAGGGTGAGTGGAAAGTACAAAAGCAAATGCTGATTCACGGTGAAACCGTGACTGGCGACCGGCGCGGATTCACCGACATCACGGAAAGGGCAGGCATAGATTTCATTTCACACCGTAATCCGAAATGGGACACGGAAGAATGGTCCCCGAAGAAGTTCGGCATTATCAAGTATGGGCAAGGCGGGGTCTCTGTTGCGGACTACGATAACGATGGCTGGTACGACATCTTCTTTGGCGATGGCGTCCGCCCACGCCTCTACCACAATAACGGAGACGGAACCTTTACGGATGCGACGGCAAAGTCCGGACTGCCGACCGAGATGATCGGAATCGCAGTCGCGATCTTCGCGGACTTCGATAACGATGGAAACAAGGACCTGTTTCTCGGCTGCAGCACCGGTCCCAATCGACTATTTCGAAATAATGGCAATGGTACTTTCACAGAAGTTACCGAAGGCGCGGGTCTCGGCGGCTATCTGGTGACTGTGGCGGCAGCGGCTGACTACGATAATGATGGCAAGCTCGACCTATACATCGGTCGCTATCTCGATCCCAGAAAAGACCTGCCGACAACACTCTTCTATACGCGCAACGGCAACGGGAATACCCTCCTGCACAACGAAGGTGACTTTCACTTCACGGATGTGACCGCGAAAGCGGGCGTGCGCGAGGGCGGGCTCACGCTCGGTGTGGTGTGGGGCGACTACGATAACGACGGCTATCAAGACATCTATGTCGCCAACGATTTCGGGCGCGATGCGCTCTTGCACAACAACGGCAATGGCACGTTCACCGATGTGTCGAAGGCGACTGGCGCGGATGATTACGGCTACGGAATGAGCGCAACCTTCGGCGACATAGACAACGATGGAAATCTCGACATCTATGTCTCCGACGTCCACTCCGGACAACGCTGGTACGGTCAGGCCGCCACACTCTATCAGTATCTGCTCACCAGCGTGCGCCAGGGAACTATCACGGAAGATCTTCCGCTCTACAAAGAAATCTACTCCCTGGTGGGCGCCGACTATACGAACTATGGCGACAAGGTTGTAAAAGGCAATGCGCTGTTGATCAACGATGGACGTGGGCATTTTACGGATGTGTCTGAGGCGTCGCGGACGAACCCGTTCGGCTGGTATTGGGGTTCGACGATGTTCGACTTCGATAACGATGGCCGTCAGGACATATACGCGGTCAACGGATGGATCAGCGGAAAGAAGAAAGACGACCTCTGACTTCCCTACATATTGAGCGCGGTCGCGCACATCAAACAGTACAAGACCGGAGCATTCTACACCGACGAGTTTCGCGGCGATATTTCATGGAACGGCTACGAGCACAACGTGCTGCTGCGCAATGACGGCCGGGACGGCAATGGCAACCTGCGCTTCACAGACGTAGGGATGGCGACCGGCGCCGACGATGAGAAGGACGGACGCGGAATGGCCGTCGCCGACTTCGACAACGACGGCGACCTGGACATCGTGATCAACAATAACCCGGGAGACAGCGGCATCGAGCAGCGCGCGCGCGCAACTCTCTTACGCAACGATATCGGCGAACGGCGCAACTGGTTGGCAGTCGAACTGCGCGGAACGAAGAGCAACCGCGACGGCGTCGGTGCTGTGGTAGTGATCGAGGCTGGCGGAGGCAAGCAGATGCGATACGTGACCGCGGGCTCAGGCTATGCGTCGCAGATGAGCGCGCGACTCTACTTTGGTTTGGATCAGAAGCCTCAAGTGGACGCGATGACCGTACGCTGGCCAAGCGGACTCCTCCAGAAGTTTGAGAACATTAAAGCCAATCAGTTAGTCCGCCTGACCGAGGACAAGGCAATCGAAGTAACTGCGCTTCCCACAAGGCGACTCGCCTCGCCTCGAGCCGGAGTACATGTCACAACGACGCCTCACAACGAATCGGCTGGCTCGAGATAGGAGAGACGAAAGGATGGAGGGTTTTGAGATGGCGAGGGTAATGATCATTGATGAAAGAGACAGCATCGCGGAGGCCTTGGTCAGGCGGCTGCGTGAAAGCCCGATGGTCGAAACCTGCCAGCGGGCGCCGCAATCAGAGGATGGCTTCGGCGGCGAACTGAGCGGCGGCTACGCGGGCCTGTTCAAAGACCAGGCCGTCGATACCGTTGTCTATTGCCCGCCGCTGTGCGCAGGCAAGCAGACCATCCCTGATCTAGCAGATGCGGAAGCTGTCTTCCAGCAATGCGCCAGTCCTGAAATCAAGAGGGTTGTCGTTTTATCGAGCGCGGCTGTCTACGGAGCCAGCCATCACAATCCCGGCTTAATTTTGGAGTCGCGATCCCCGTCGCGCAACAATAAGGATCCGTTAGCAAGCAAGTGGGCCGACCTTGAGGCGCTCGCGTCGATTTATCTGGGCGGGCGTCCCGGCATCAAGGTCACGATACTCCGGCCGGGGGCTGTACCGGTTCGGGGAGGCATGGATTATTTCAGCCGGTTGTTTCGAAACAAGATCGCAATCACGCTTCCCGGCCATGACCCCTCGGTTCAAGTTCTAAGTTTGGATGATCTGACAGCCGCCGTTCGATGCGCTATTGAGAAGAGCGAAGGCGGAACTTACAACGTTGCGCCCGACAAGGTGGTTCCGCTGCGCGCCGCGCTTCGAATATCCGGCTCGTACAGGATTCCAGTAGCGCGCGGGATACAACGAGTTGCGCGCGCGGCACTGAGCCGGCTCAAGCTGGCTCATTCAATAGATCAACTCGAGTACATACGCTACTCGTGGACCGTTTCAAATAAGAAGATCAAACAGGAATTAGGATTCACTCCGGCGCGTTCCAGCGCCGAAGCGGTCATGAATCTTGCTAACGGGAAATCCAATAACTCTCCGACAAACAAAATGCCGAGCCGCGAATTTGATGACTTCGGCATGGACAAGGACTACATCGCATCCTACGGCCGCACCTTATTCAAGTTCCTGCACAACCATTACTGGCGCATTGAAGTAGACGGACTCGAGAGGGTACCGCGCGAAGGGCGCGCGGTGCTGGTCGGGGTGCATCGGGGACTCATACCGTGGGATGGAGTAATGGCTTTGCACCTGATTGCGCAGAAGCTGGGCCGTCATCCCCGCTTCTTGATTCATCCGACGCTGATCAAGTTTCCGTTTCTCTTCAATTTCATGACCAAACTCGGCGGCATCGTCGCGTGTCAGGAGAACGGCGATTATGTGCTTGAACGCGACGAGATACTCGGGATATTTCCCGAAGGTATACACGGCGCCTTCATGCTCTATAAGAACGCATATCACCTGGGCAAGTTTGGCCGTGATGAGTTTGTCAAGATGGCATTGCGCAACAATGCGCCGATAGTTCCGTTTGTGACGGTCGGCAGCGCCGAGATTTTCCCGATCCTCAAGAAGCTTGATTGGAAGTGGTGGAAACGATTCTCCGAATGGCCGTGCTTCCCGATCACGCCAACATTTCCCTTCTTGCCACTGCCTTTGCCGTCGAAGTGGCACACTCAGTTTCTCGCGCCCATACATATCGAGAAGTGGTACCCACCGGAAGATGCCGACGACCCGGTGATAGTGCGAATGATAAGCCATGACGTGAGGAGCAGAATGGAGAAAGCGATCGAGGAGATACGGAGCAGACGCAAATCGATTTTCTACGGTTCGGTGTTCGAAGAGAAGGCTAGCGCGTCGGTATACAAAGAGGAGGTGAGCTGATTTGTTCTGGTCGAGTGTTCGCCGGCTCAAGCACATCCTGACAGCCATTGCGAGGCACGCGCTTGCCCATGCGCTGGGTCAACTCGGCGCTCGCCGGCCGAGCCTCGCGCCGAGATTGCCGGTCGTATTATCGGGCCCGGAGCGGTTGCGCACTTTGCTGGAAGAGATGGGGGGCACCTTCATCAAGTTCGGCCAGATGCTCGCTCTTCAACCCGACATACTGTCCTTGGAGTATTGCAACGCGCTATTCGACTTGCTCGACCGCGTGGTGCCTTTCAGCTTCGACCATGTAGAGAGAGTATTCATAGAGGATTTAGGCAAGACGCCGCTAGGGATATTCGATAGCTTCGATCCGGCGCCTATCGCGACAGCATCAATCGGCCAAGTACATATTGCTTATCTCGATGGACGCAAGCTCGCGGTAAAGGTGCAGCGGCCAAGCGTTGAAACGGACTTCGCCGGCGACATAAGGCTGATGGCAGGTGTGATACGCCTCGTCAAGCGTTTTCGGCTGAAAGGGCTCTACTGGATGGTTGAACCGATGAGCGAATTCATCGAATGGACGCGCGAGGAGATGGATTACCGGCACGAAGCCCGCTACATGGAGCGACTCCGGGACAACGCCAAAGCCAACTCACAAGAGCGAGTGCCGGAAGTGCTTTGGGCCTATACCACGCGGCGCGTGCTGGTCGCTGAATACTTCGACGGAGTGACTGTGCTCGACTACCTGCGAAATATGGAGACGGGCGACGAGTTGATGATGCACCGTCTGAAAGCTTCCGGATTCGATCCGAATCGGTTCGCCTGCAACATCATCGACAACTTCCTGAGCGATGCCTACCGGCACGGAATGTTTCATGCGGATCTGCATCCGGCAAATCTGATGATCCTGCCGGGAAACGTCGTTGGGTACATCGACTTTGGGATTACTGGAGTTCTTAGCTCCTACTCGCGCCGGAATCTCGTGACGCTCACGCATGCTTATACACGGGGCGATATCAATGGCATGTGCGAGTCGTTCTTCAGATGCTCGGCGATTGGTGCGAATGCCGATCTTGAAGGATTTCGAGATGGCCTCCGCAGGCTTTCGGGCGAGTGGTACGGAACAAAGAGAGGAGAACGGCTGCTGCTGAAGAATTTCACCCTGGTGATGCTAGACATGCTGAAGCTTTCGCGGAAGACAGACATATGGCCTCAGCGTGACGTAATCAAGTATATCCGCTCGGCTATAGCCATTGACGGCCTGATTACGAGGTGCGCTCCGGGCTTTAATGTTGGCCAGCACCTCGAAACGGTCTGCGACCGCTATCTGAAGTGGGACGCGCGGCGGGCGATGTTCTCATACGACTCGCTTATGGATCTGTCGGGTTCAAGCGGGCGCTTAATGCGTGACGGCGCATTCAGGGTAGCTGCTTTCTTCGAAAGGGTTGTGAGCGGAGAGCTGCCGGCTCGCGCCAAAATAACGCGGCCTACTCAAGAGACCGAGGAAGCGCTAAGGCTGAGAATGGACTTGTTGGGCTTGGTTGTGTTCGCGGTTTCATTGCTGGTTACCTTTTCGAGAGAACCAGCACAGTTAGGTTTGAACTTTTTCACTGCGGAGGCAGCGCTTGTTGCAACGAGCGCGATGGCATTCCTTCGAACAATGCGCAGGCTCGCAGCACTCTCACAATCTGCGAGCCCGTGGACTTGGGCTAGAAAACGAGGGTAGCTCATATCCGTACCTTGCCGGCGAGTACCCTTAGCGAGGAGATCAACCATGCGTGAATTCACAAAGTCAGCGTTCAGCTTTTCGTGGGCTATGTCACTGCTGCCTCTCCAGCAAATGTTGAACATGTTAACCCCGCAGGAGAAGGGGCAGGAGATACACGCTGCGACGGCTGCTTTCGGCAGAATCACAAAGGCAGCCGAAGAAGAGCTCGGGGATATTACCAGGGCAACCTTCAGAGCGGGCGACAGCATGCAGCGAGGATTGGTCGATGTGACGCTCGGAGTCTTCTCGGGGCAGGGCTTCAATCCGAGCAAGTGGACGAAAATGGTCTCGGACGTAGTGCGACAGTCAGCCGAGGCAGCCCAACAGACTATGAAGATGACCGGGAACTCATCGCGCCGATCTGCTGAACCCGCCAGCGAGGACGGACCGGAGTCCACCGGCGCTAAAGGGAAACAGGCGGAATCGACGACGACTGGTTGGGGCCCGGTAAAGTGATAGTAAGGGCGCCTACAAACCAGCAACTAGATCATGCGCGAATTCTCCGAATCAATGGCCAGCTTCTTTTGGGCTATGTCGCTCCTGGGCGTTCAGCAGGTTGCAAACGGTCTTGCACCACCGGATCCAACCCGCGCGACCGACGAGATTGCGGCTACTTTCGAATCCGTCACTCTTACGACTGCAGAGGGGTTCGGCGAGTTGATCAAGGGACCATTCGAGGTCGGTGACGCTCTACAAAGGGGAGTTGTAAACACGATGTTCGGCATTCTCGCGCTCCAGTCGTTGAATCCGACCAGTGTCATCAGGATGACTTGCGGGCTTATTCAAGACGCGTCCGGACCCTCCATGCAGCTCCTGCAGAGAAGCGGAGCGCAGGAATCAGACGTGCGTTGGAGTAAGACAATTGGGAGCCTGGTTTCTTCTCTGGGTGGTACCTTTAATAAATTATTCCCCACTGTGGCGCGGTTAACCACCTTACTGGTCCCGCCGGCAGATAGCCGCACTACCTGGCAAGAGTTCCAAAACAAGTGGAAGGTTATTCAACTGGTGGCGCAAACGGATGAGGTGCTCGACCTCCCTCCCGCGGGGACTCCGGTTCCGTTGCCACAACTGGTCGACAAAGCCTATGCGCTGGAGCCCTTCCCTGCTCTTTGGGCGGTAGAGGGTCTGGGTGATTACTACGCGCAGACGTTTTGGGAGCAGGACCTTGATCCAAGGAATATGCTGACCGGCGAAAAAGTAGCGGCGTTGCCTGAAAAGAGCCTTACCATGCTTCACGCAGGAATGGGATTGTGGCTTGCCACTTATACGATGAAGACTGTCTCTACGACGAACTCTGCCTCCGAAATCCGAACGGCGCTTCACAGCTATATCGCTCTTGTTGACGACAATTCCCGCAAGGGTTATGCGGGGTGTGCACTCGAATCACTGGGACTGGTCACCCGGGTTCTTTACCCTGAGATGGTCCCGGTGATTGATAGACACTTGTTGGAGATCAATCCTGAAGCAGCGGGTTATTTCTGGCACGGCGTGGGCCGCGGCATCTACTTCAATCTGGGCCTTCTCTTACCAGCCTGTGGGTCCCCCTGGAGCGCTGTTGAGCTCTGTTGGAAAGAAGCGCATCACGAACTTGCCTTGCTCAATGCTATAGCCGGCGTGGCTTGGGCAATTGTGCTGGTCAATATGCCGAACCCGGAAGTCATGGAGCGGCTATTGATGCAGCATGGCGAAGCGATTTCAGAAAGCGGCGCTTTCTCAAATGGACTAGGTTCAGCCCTCATCATGCGGTACGACACTACACCAGACGATCCCCACATCGCGAGGTTTTGCTATTACCAGCCGGACCCGTCCGATCCGCGTCTTGTTCAATTGTGGAACCGTCAAGTGAGGCGCCCGTGCGAAAACGCGCTGCGCAATTACTATCCTGCGCTAAAGAAACAGCGTCGGCTTGAAGAAGTCTTTCGCTATCAATCCCTGTCAGGGTTGGTTGAACGACTGGAGCGCAAATCTCGGAACAAACATTGAAGTCCATTCCAGTCGCATAAATCCGCCAGTCCTACAAATGCGGTTGAGAGGTGTTAAGGAGACGAAGAATGAGATGGGCATTCCTTAGACTTCTAGTTTGCTTCTTGTTGTTGGTGTTGACGGACTGCGGTGACGCGATCTCAGAAAAGGTCGCCGTTGGCAGCCGAGCACCGGAATTTTCGCTCAGGTCGCTGGATGGCACTACGGTAACGAGCGGGTCTTTCAAAGGAGACATCATAGTCCTCAACTTCTGGGCTACCTGGTGCGGCCCCTGCATGAAGGAGATACCAGACCTCAAGCAGGTGGCAGCCACTTCGACAGCGAAGGTAATCGGGATTGCCTTGGACGAGGATGGGCTGAAGTCCGTAAAACCATTCGTCGACCGCAATGCCATCAAATACACGGTGTTGCTCGGCGATCAAGACCTCTTTCAGCGCTTTAATGGCTTCGGCATACCTTACACGCTGTTGCTCGACCGCTCACAGCGAGTCGTCAAAATATATCGGGGTCCAACTACCATAGAATCGCTGGAGCAAGATTTGAAGACGATCACTGAGGGCGCGTGATTCGCTGATATCGTATGGCAGAGCCTGCAAAAGAAAAGTTTCACCGCACCGCTGTGAAGAAGCGGCGACTGGAAATTGAACAACGCCTCGCGGCATTCAGTCTGGCTCGCGGTCCGCGCCGTCTGCTGCGCTCGCCAAGCGCACCGGATGTTGAAGATAGTCATTGCAGCAGACTTCAGGCAGCCCTGATAAGCCTCGGCCCGGTTTTTTCCGCTTTCGGTCTCTACCTTTCCTCGCGCATTGATCTGTTCCCTGCCAATTATTGCGCCGGCCTTTCCACAATACCGGATCGGGCTCTGCCAACGCCGGTTGCCTACGTTCGAAAGCTGATCAGCACGGAGATAGGCCGCTCGCCGGAAGACGCGTACCTGATGTTCGAAGAAGAGCCTTTCGAATCCCAGTTGATGTTTCAGTCACACCGCGCATTGGTGGGCGAGGGCAAACTGGCGACAGTCACCATCGTGCATCCCGAATTTGAGGAGCATCTCTCGTGCGACTTGGAGGTGCTTCCCATTCTAATGGGCGCATTTGCCGGCAGAGAGTGGGAAGATCTTCAAATCGACAATGCGATAGCTGACTTTCGCACCACGGTTGAGCAGCAAGCCGACTTTGCCAGAGGAATCGCTACGTTTGATGCGTTAGACGACCGCTCGGAGGATCTCAAAACGCTGAGAGTACCGGTTGTATATAAGAGTCTCAGCTCGTCGAGAGTTCTAACGATTGAACGAATGACGGGTATTCGATTGGATGACGTGGTCCCTTTTCTCCACCTGTGGACGGTAGGCAAGAACACTGCAAAAACAGCACTTGGGAACCTGGGATTGGACTCCGGTGAAGTTGCGCGCAGCTTGTGTTTTGTGTGGCTGTCGCAAGCGCTTGGGCTCGGATCGTTTTTTGTCGAGCCCCGCCCTGACAGGATCGTAGTCCTGCCTGACAACACTATTGCCTTCACCGGCGGCTTTTTCACGAATCTCCCGGCGGATGCGAAAACAAACTTATTGAACTACCTCATCGCCGCCGGGTCCCAGGACTCCAACAAGGCTTGCTCGTGCCTGCTGGAAGAGATGGAGCAAGAAATCGGGAACGCAAGTGAAGAGAAACTGCTCCAGGGATTTCAACAGGTTGTTCCCTTCCGCGACAATCCGCGGGTCAATGACAGCGGCAATGACAGCTTGGCGGACTATCTCGTCGTTCACTCGCGACTCGCGGGCCACTATGGCTATCGGGCTAAGCCGCACCTGATCCGTTTCAACAGGGGGCTATTCCTGATTGCCGCGATTGCCAGGCAACTGGCCCCAGAACGGGACTCGCTAACGGAAGCGCTGGATGATCTTCGGTTGATGACGATGTTCACCCAGTTTCAGCAGTTCGTGAATCTGCGCCACGCAACCGGCAACTTTGATAAGTATGCGGAGATGATGATGGGACTGCCCCAGAAGGTAGACGAAGTGCTCGCATTGGCAGCCGAAGGCAGCGCGCGTATGAAGCTTCAGGTAACGGACACATCTTTCAACAGGCGGGAGAACTCAAAAGCTCTTGTTGTCGGCGTCTTGTTTATCCTTGCAGCGGTGGCATTGCTGTCGCGCTACGCTGCGGGATCGACCCTCGGAGTTTTGGCTGACAGAAGCAGCGTAATTCTGTTTCTGCTGTTGGCAGCGCTGCTGCTTCGAATCGCGCGTCTTTGTTAGTAAAGAAATACGGCCCGCGCTCTTGTCTATGATGATCCAGCTTTGAAGGCAAGGGCCGAGCGTTGAACTAAAGCGTTGGCGGCGAACCGATACGAGACCATCAATATGATGCGCTTTTTCAGCCAGTTGATGAAGCTACCTCTGACCACCGTTGCCTATAGCCTGGAGATGTTCGCTAAGACCATGCAGGAACTACAAAGAATCAGCAATCAGGGCGTTGATGCAATGATCAGGGGCGTTGCGCATACTCTAGGGGCTGCGTCAAGCGACGAGAGTGCCCGCTCAGGTGCCCCGCAGATGTTCGTCACCGACTACGCTACGGCAGATAGCGCCGTAACCACCAATCACGATAAGGAGGTAACACAAATGAAAGACCAGGACTTGAGCGGAGAAAACAAATTGAAACTTGTCCGCTACAAAGTATTGTTCGTCAAACGCGACTACGAAGTCGCTTTCCCGGAGAAAGAAGAGCTCGTGTCCTACGATACAGGGGGCGCGGAGTGGGCGGGCCTGAAGGTCGCCCATTTCATGGGAAGACTCAGCAAGACCAAGAGGCCTGAGCGGTGGAGAGACACTGAAAGCCCGTATCCTCCCGGGGCGTCGGGTGAATACATCGACAGCATACCCAAGCAGGACGAAAAGTACATCAAGGTCTACTTTGAAGTTCTACAGCGATGGGATCGAGAGGAAGCAGAATACGACAAGCAACAAATAGAGGTGCTCAGGCAGATCGCCAAAAGACTCTGATGCTACCTCTGTCCGCAGAACGGACGAGATTTGGGCAGTGTCGCTTCGCGGCGAGACCTCACTGTCAGCTTCAAGCGGGAAACCATAACGACTCTATAGGAGATACGAAAATGGCTAAAGAGAAGACCGTAAGCAGTACTTTGGACAGCATAGCTCAAGCACTCCAGTCGCTCGCTTCCGGAGCAGGTGAAGGAGGCAGTCACTACGTTGCTGAAGGAGCGAGTGGGCTATTCGAGTTGGCGGCAGCAGAAGGGCCGTACGAAGAGGTGATCATTTGCAGAAGCCTTGGAACAGCAACTGTGTACATAAGGGGAAAAGATCTTTTCATCGTTCCCAACGGCAAGCTGCACAGACTCAATGGTGAGCTGGTTGGCTCATATACCGGAGTCTTCAAAGCCAGGATAGACGACGACTTGTTGACATTTCCGCCGGCGCCATCGCCGCCATTCGACAAGCCAAGCCCTATACCGGACTTCAGGCAAAAACTGCACCCAACGAAGGCGATCTGGAAGTTCCACGATGGCTCGGTCATCGCAGCCGGACCCGCTAACAGTTACATCATCCCCTTGAGAGACAAATCTGCCCAGTTGGTAATCTCGATCGCGATGGTCATCACCAACGGAACCAAACGGTACTCGGGAGCGCTTGGCACAATATCATCCCTTGGCGCCACATGGTTTCCGTACGTTCCAGGACTGAGCTTGCAAAAGACTCTGAAGGACGGCGCAGTGTTTGAGGCAAAGGGAGTTCACGGCTTCAGAATCACATTGGGTAAGTACCAAGCGGAGCACGGTGACATCGGCGAAGAAGGGAGCGAGGAAGATTCGGACCAATACCCACACGAAGAACCGGATGAAGAATGCTAATAAAGCGGCAACTCTGACGCCGCAATGTTAATTCAGATCGCAGTTCTGCGCGGCTGGTTGTAGCCGGCGAGTTTGCTTCCGTGTGTCTCTTGCAATATTACGGCGAACCGCCGCCCGGCAGGTAAATAACGGCGAATCCTGGTGAGTTGTGGCCGGAGTTCTGCGGTCCCTCTCGCTTGTCCAGGAAGTCTCCTTACAAGCTGGCCCGAGCGATGGCGGGAGGTGTCATGTATGAATAGTCACGAAGGCGCCAAGATGCCGGGACCGGAGTCTCGCGCGGAAGCGATGACCGGACCTCCGAAGCCCGTTCTGCCGGTATCGTCCGGCGGAATGCCGTCCGAGACCTACCAGACTGAAACAGTGAGCCGTCTGCTGAGAGAGGCCGCTTACTTTCCTCTATTCTCTGTGCACAATCCAAACATAGAGAACGTTCCCCTGCCTTCATCGCGCAGCCCGAATCGTTTGATCGGCATGAAGGTTTACGAGGAAATGCATCGCTTCGATATTAAGGTCGAGCCTCCGAACCTTGATTGCGGGCTGCGAGCAGTCAATCAATTGGGGCAGCCCGTGGCAGACATTCATATCGACTGGCGAGTCATTCCCGATGACTTTGTCGCCGCGCCCGGCAAGCTACCGCCGCCAACCGAGCTGGACTTGACGCGATCTCAACGATTCGCCATGTATGACGGACAATTCAATTGGAAGGACAGGCAGGGGAGCAGCTTTCACGGCTTCGGGAGCGGACGCACGTTCCCGACGATAGTCGGCGGCCAGCCGCAACTGCGGATTGCCGCGGTTGTCGACATAATCGAGGGTTTTGGTAAGTTGAACGGTGTCGTGGGAAACGCAGTTGTAAATGGGTTTATTACGCCGCCCTATAATCTCGCGCTCAATATCATGTTGCGGATACTGGACCCTGCGAAAAGGTTCAAAACACGTTCAGCGATTACCAATCTTAGACCGATACCCGATCCAGACCCCAACGCCTCTTTTTTGGCGTTCCTGGGAGAAGCTGACCCGGACAATCCTATCACGCTAAACATTGCGCCGGACGGCAGCGTAGCAGGCGCGAGTGTCCATGAGCTTCTTCGGATCCTGCGCATAGATTTCGACGTCGGAACTTCCAAAGGCATGCGCAGCCAGGCGTCAACAGGCTCAATCGTCGGATCGCTGAGCTTTAACCTGAACATCAATTCACGGGATCAAAGAATTCCGATCCCATTCCGAACTACCGATGCCATATTTACCTTCTTCGACCGAGAGAGGAGGACTATCGGAAGGCTCGCGGCCAACGTTGTCGAAGGCAGGGCCTTTATGACCGAGCTCGAGGGAGCGCCGCAGCCGGTTTTAAGAGTCGCGGGCTTCGGGCCGTGTATCGGAGGATCGGCGCAATTTAGCGGAGTGTCAGGGATGCTTTCGTTAAATGGGATTATCAGCATACCGGCGCGTACTCCCTCGATCTGTTATGTCCTGCGCATCTCCGATCCTGAAGGGAAATTCCGTAAGGCTTGGCACGAATAGACCGAGGGAAGGCACATGCTTAGCGAGCACATTACAAGCGAGCAGATTGTTTCGGAGGGCGCGGCGCCTCTGACCGATCAAGACCGCGCCATACTCGGCAGCGTCGAGAAAACTCTCGCGGACGGAGTCGCGCTAAAACGATGGTGGGAGCAGACCGACGAATTCGATAGCTATTCAGAACGATTCGAGCTGGCGCGGCAGTTCAATGAGCCGAGTACAAGCATGGGTTTTTTTGACCGCGCTTCGCTTGCGGACCGCACGCTCCCAGTCATGGGCTCGGTCGAGGATTCGCTGTATGACCAGCCAAAACAGGCAACAAGCGAACAGGTGCTCAAGGAATTCCGCGAATTTGTCCTGCACTATTTCTTGCGCATCAGCAGCTACCGCCTGCCGGAGACCTATGTCAAACCAGGCCGGCCCGTTGCTTCAGGTTATCTACGCGGACTCACCTGGTGCACACAACGTGAGACTAGCCGCATTGGCTTCGGTTTTTCACAGCACTATTACAAGCTACGCGGCTCGGGCGTGATTGGGAAATTCTCCTCAAGCGAAGAATTCGCCATCGTCGATTTGCGCGAGATTGGAGAGAAGTACGAGTGGGTTGTGGTCAAGGTGCACATCTTCAATTTTAATCTGACATTCAGGTTTTTGGGGTCCGATGAAGCTCAGCTATTGGTGCCGCTCACGGAGGAGACTTACCTGGTGATTAGCGGGGACTTCATCGTGAATCAGGAAAGCCCCCGTGCGGGTGTGCTGGGCAGTTACGGTTTCGGTTACGCGTTCATCAGGAATCAGACGGAGGGCGTCATTGCTTACGGACCGGGCCAGTTCGACGCTGCCATCGAGTCCATCGTCTTTCGCGTGCTCGAAAGCGGGGAAACCTGGGCTCATAGGGTATTCGTCGCAAATCGTCCTGAGAGAATCCTGAATGTCTCAATCAACCCCGTCGCCTGGAGCTTCCGATTCGCAGACCTTATGTCATTCGGGTTGACCTCAACCTTATTCGCTCCGATCAAGAGTGCGCTTGGCAGCCTGCCGGTGCGCTTCAGCAGTTTCGACCCGGTGAATGCTTACGTATCGCTCGCAAATCAATTCACCGGCGGGGCGGCGGCAGAGGAACTTTGCATTACAAGAGAACAGCTTGAAAAGGATTTTCTGGTTCAGCACTTCAAGCAGCACTATCAAATGATCGTGGGCACACTGCTTACGTGGAGGCAGATCGGTAACTGGCTCGACAGCGCAAGTTTGCCCGAATGGGTCGTGACGGGGATGGGCTCGTGAAGCAGGCAACCGATGAAATCTATGGAATGATTTTGTCAGGAGGCGGGGCTTACGGCGCTTACGAGGTTGGCGTAATGAAGGCTCTGTTCAACGGCGAATCTCCGGCGACGTTTTACACACCGCTGAACGCAGGAGTCTTCTCTGGCACTTCTGTGGGCGCGTTCAATGCCGCCGTAATGACGATGCTACCGGAATTGGATCTCTCTTCAACGGCCGGACAGCTTGAAAAAATCTGGATCAATGATATTAGCGATAGCCGCGAAAGATGTGGTAATGGCGTTTACAGGTTTCGTGGAAATCCGTTCAGCTACCTCGACCTTGAGTGCGCCCGGACGGGGCCAACCGAGCCCTTTGCCGCTCTGGCAGGCGACACCATGTTTTTCGCGCAGGACTTCTTCAGAAGGAGTACAAACTTCTTTCTTACCCCAGGAAGCCTGCCGCGGCGAATTTTGCAGATGGTCGACCTGAGCGCCTTAATCTCGATTGAGCCTTTCAGAGATCTTGTAGGGGACAGCCTCCACCTGGAAGGGATCTATCAGTCCGACAGGCTGCTGCGTATTGCCGCAACGAACTGGCAGACCGGTGAGCTGAAGATATTTAAAAATGAAGATATGACCGGCGAGCGGGGGCGTCATGCCATCATGGCTTCGGCTGCGATACCGGGAGTCTTCCCGCCCGTCGAAGTAGCAGGAGATATGTATGTCGACGGCGGTGTCGTAATGAACACGCCACTCAAGTGTGCGATTCAAGCTGGAGCCACGACGCTTCACGTTGTTTACCTTGACCCGGACATCGAGAACGTTCCGATCAAGAAGTTGTATAACACGCTTGATACCATTGACAGACTATTCACCATAGCAATGGCCACCAAAACAAACGAAGATATTGATACGGCCTTGTGGGTCAACGAAGGTCTGCAAGTGATTGAGCGAGCATCTCGGGGTGACGCCCTGTCGAACGCCGATATGCTGGCCTTCATCCGCGTCGCAAGCGAGATTCAGAAACGCATAGCGGCCGGCTCACCTTACAAGAAACTGACGATCCATCGTTATCATCCGCACGACGAACTTGGCGGAATTCTCGGGATGCTGGACTTCGAGCAACAAACAATACTCCGCTTGATCAAACGAGGATTCAAAGATGCGGCGCAGCACGATTGCGCCGCTAGCCACTGTATTTTGCCATGTTGAAAGAGGTGTCTAGTGAGAATGAATTGCACGCTCGTCAGTGCAACGTTTCCATCAACTCTGTTAGGAGGTAAGGAAAATGGTTAAGCAGAAGACAGATCCAACGGACGCTGCGGCACTGATTGTTGAGGCGCTCCGAACTCTGGCGGATCACAATCCTGCGGCTGCGGCGAGTATTATTGAGTCACTTGGCAGCCTCGCAAGTCATGAATCGGCGCCGGAACTCTGGGACAGCGAACGCGAAGTTGAATCGCAACAAGAGGGCTGCTCCGAGCAAGGGTCCGAAGACGACGAGGAGAAAGAGTACGAAGTTGACAAAGAGTGGTCTCCAGGCGGCGCGATGGAGGATCTCTCGGTGCTGATCGCGCCGGATTTGCCTTGCAATTGGCCGTCCAGTTTCCTGCCATCACTCATCATAATGCGGTATATAAGGCGCGGTCCGGAGCCGTATGTCAGTGAGGCAATCGTAATAGATGAGCATACAGGCACGCATTGGGATGCTCCACCTCATTTCATCCCGCCGCCCAGCACCGGGTTACCGGCCGCCGCGGATATCGGTTTTGTTCCCAGCGACCAGATGCCGGCATGGCAGTTTGTCGGAGAAGCTTGTGTCGTGGATGTTCGTGACCTTATGGACAATGCCGGCCCCGGTCTGACGCCCGACATTACAAGGCAAATCGTTCAACAATGGGAGCAGGCCAACCGTCCGCTCGGACCCGGCGACGCCGTGATGTTTCGCGCGGACTACAGTGACAAATACTACAGGCAGCTGCCCGAAGGCCGCCGCCTGGTGGACGACGTGTTCATGGGCCTTGCCCAACCCTGGCCAGGCGTTGATCCCGATTGTATGGACTATCTCGCCGGTCTCAAAGTGCAATCCGTCGGGACGGACAGCCCCAATATCGGTCCGGCTTCGGCGGTTGCGATTGAAACGCACATTGCCGGGTTGAAGAACGGGCTCATCTATACTGAGAATCTCACGAACCTGGGATGTCTGCCGACTACCGGCGCGGCGTGCGCCATTCTGGGTCCTAAACATGCCAGCGGCTCGGGCGGCGAGGCGCGAGTTGTGGCGTTGGTCGAACCAGAAATTGCCACGCAGGTGATCCGGTCGGCTAAGCTTCAGCAGGTCGTTGATCTCTCGGTGTTACTTCGTGAGGATCTTCCCGTGTCGTGGCCCGGCCTCGGCGTGCCCACCTATCGCATGCCATATCTGGGCAGGACTTTGCACTCATGGGAGCAACCCGGCGGGCCCGCTCTAATTCGCACGCATATACTGGACAGCCACACCGGCACGCACCTGGTACCTCCAACCTATGCGGTACCCGAACCTGGCTTCGACCGGAAAGGCTACAACGCACAGACGCGACAAGCACTGCATCACTTCGAAAATCGTTTCGGCCCGATAGGCACGAGCACGACGACGGCGGACAAAGTTCCGGTCGCTCAACTATCCGGTCCCGCTCGCGTCATTGACGTGACGCATCTGGTCGGAACGGTCGCCCCCAAACCCGAGAGCCCGCCGATACGCGTGTCCGACATCAAACGGCACGAACGGATGTTCGGCCCAATCAAGTCCGGCGAGATTGTAATCTTTCACTCAGCTCACACCGACCGCTTTTTTCAGCCATTCCCCTACGGAAACCGATGCGTAGCCGATCCGATCAATGGAAAGACTGAGGGCTGGCCGGCGCCGACTGCAGAAACGATCTTCTATTTGGCCGAACAGGGCGTGAGTTGCGTAGGCACGGATGCACCACGAATGGGAGGCACAGACCCCATTCGAGCCCTCTCTACCTATTGGGCCGGTGGATCACGAGATATGTGTTTTGTCGAATACCTGATTAATGTCGGAGCGCTACCTTCGGTCGGCGCGTTCTTCCTCTTCGCACCGGTAAAGGTCAGGGGAAGCCACGGCGGTTATGGACGTGCGCTGGGAATCATTTGATAGAGGTCATCGCCGATCAGCGTCTGACTTCTACGCGCATTTCTTTCAACGAATCGGGCAGACTCTCCTCGAAACAGGCATGACGAGTCTGCGCAATAGCGAATATGCGTAATAAATGTCATTACGACGTCGTGATTATCGGAGCCGGGTTGGCAGGGCTGGCCCTTTCGCGACAACTCCTGCTCTACTCCGACAAAAAGATCCTGCTGGTTGACAAGCGCACGGAGATTCCGCCCAAAAAGCAGAAGGTTGGAGAGTCAACCGTGCAGGTGAGCGCCTATTACTATGCCAAGGTTCTTGACCTTGAAGAGCATCTGCAAATAGAGCACTTCGTGAAGTACAATCTGCGTTACTACTGGAGGACCCCGGGCAAGCCGAGCGACTGCTTCGAGCACTACAGTCATGCGTTCATACAAAAGTTCTCAAACATCTGCTGCTATCAGCTTGACCGCAATAAGTTTGAAGCCGAGATGTTCAGGCTCAACGGCCAGAACCCGAACTTCACCTTCTGCGGCGGCATCAGCGATTTGACTGTCGATCTCTTGGAAGACGGTCCGCACTCGGTCGGATTCAATGCTAACGGCAGTGCGTACCGTTTCACAGCCACCTGGGTCGTAGACACATCAGGCCGTGGGAAATTCCTCGCGCGCCAGATGGACCTCGGCAAGGAGAATCCCATCCATCACGGCACGTCTTTCTTCTGGGTAGAAGGACTGGTCAACATCGACAAGCTGACCAATCTTTCACTGAGAGAGATTCGCTCTAAGAAAGATCGAGCCGAAACTGGTCACTCGCCTTTCTGGCTTGCGACGAATCACTTCATGGGCGAAGGTTTCTGGTTCTGGGTGATCCCACTTCATCATATTACGAGTCTGGGGCTGGTCTATGATAACCGTCTAATTCCTCGCGACCGCGTCTCGACGGTGCCTAAGCTCATCGAGTGGATCTGCGAGAAGTTTCCGCTGCTTGCGCGCGACCTGCCGTACAGGAAAGTCCTGGATCAGAGCTCGATCAAGGACTTCTCCTACGATTGCAAGCAGACGATAAGCAAATCGAGGTGGGCTCTTTCCGGCGAGGCCGGGCGATTCACCGATCCGCTGTACAGTCCCGGGAGCGATCTCATCTCGCTCCACAACACGCTCATCACCGACGCGATTTTGACCGAAGACCCGAACGAGCTTGCCGCCAAGTGCTGGTTATACGAACAACTGGAGGAAGTGTTTTATCAAGGAACGGTTCCGGCCTATGCCGTGACCTACGACGCGCTCGGTGACCAGGAAGCGTTTGTGCTCAAGTATGCGTGGGAGCTTTCGATTTATTTCGCCTTCTATGTTTTTCCGTTCATCAACGACTTCTACACCGACCGGCGCTTTCTGTTGATGTACCTGCGCAAATTCTCCCGGCTGGGGTCAATCAACAAGAACCTGCACGCCTTCATCAGCGGCTATTTCCAGTGGAAAAAGAATCATGAACAGCCCTCGCGCGGGCCTATCTTCTATGACTTCACAAACATCGCGGCTTTGCGCGAGGCAGAGAAGTGTTTCTACAAAGTCGGCGTCTCGGTAGACGAGGCCAAGCAGATTCTTGACACTCAACTGGCCAATCTGCGTGAAACGGCACGGTATTTCGTCGCCCACATCTACTCGATGGTGCTCTCTGACAAGCGAGCTGTGACAAATCGTGCATTCATCGAGAGCATTAATCTTGATAACCTGAAATTCGAGGCCGAGGAGATGCGTGAACAATATGCAAATCACGCAGAGTCTATCGGCGCATATCAATGGCCATTCGACGCCACCGTGCTTGAACGGTTTCGAACCGAGCCGCAGGCCGAGGTGTCGGAGAGCGAAGTTGAGCTTGCCGTGTAAGGAGGCTCTCGGTGACCGACTTTGCGCCAGGGATAGAAAGAGCTTTCACCCTCGATCCGAGCGAGCAGTCCTACTTCATCGAAGAAATAGAGGGCGAAGTCCCGGCGTTCGTGCGAGGGACCTACTACCTGAACGGGCCCGCGCGTTTTTCGCGCGCCGGTCTGAGGTATCGCCACTGGCTCGACGGCGACGGGATGGTTTGCTCGCTGCGGTTCGAGAGCGGGCGCGTGCGCTTCACCAACCGCTTCGTCAGAAGTGCGAAACTCGTCGCCGAACAAGAGGCTGGCCGGCCTCTCTTTCGAACGTTCGGAACTGGGTTCGATTCCGACCGGCTTAAGCGAGGCGTCATGCTTGAATCGCCGATAAACGTAAGTGTTTATCCTTACAACGGGACCCTGCTCGCGTTTGGCGAACAGGGATTGCCGGTGGAGCTTGACCCGGTGACTCTCGACAGCCGCGGCGAATTCAACTTTGGCGGTCGGCTAAACGATATGACACCCTTCGCCGCTCATCCGAAGTTTGACCACGCAACCGGAGAGATGTTCAACTTCGGCGTTGCCTACTCTGCCGAGCCGCATTTGAACCTCTATCGTTTCGATAAGGAATCCCGCCTGCTTTATCGCAAGCGACTGCGGCTTGATTACGCCTGTTCGATCCATGACTTCAGCCTGAGCGCGAGCTACGCGGTATTCTATCTGAGCCCTCACATACTGAGTATGGAATCGTTCGCACGGCAGGGCCGGACGTTGATGGACTCGCTAACTTGGGAGCCCGAGCGCGGCAGCCACCTTCTAATCGCATCGCGCGAAACGGGAGAGCCGGTTGCCAGGATTCCGATCGGCGGACGCTCCTGCTTGCACCTCATCAACTCTTTTGAAGAAGAGAATCGACTGACGGTCGATGTGCTTGAACTTGATCGACCTATTTACGACCAGTACCAGCAAGTGCCTGACCTGTTCACCAATGTGTGCGAGATTCGGCCGGTTCGCTTCGTCCTTGATGTGAAAAACAGTGAGTTGATTAAGACGGAAGAGATTGATTATCACCTCGCGCCTGATTTTCCATCCATTGATTCAGGGCAGTCCATGAAGCCTTATCGCGATTTCTGGATGCTAGGCATTTCACAAACAGGTCGACGCGGGCGCAAGTTCTTCGATCAACTCGTGCACGCTGAGTGGACAGAGAGAACGTCAGACGACGTCTACCAAGCGCCCCCGGCGCACTATCTGGCGGGCGAGCCAATATTCGTTGGCGACTCAACTAATCGGGCCGGGGCGGTGATCTGCCAGGTTTTCGACGCGAAGCGTATCGAGAGCGCCTTCGCTGTTTTTGACTCATTCAACGTGGCCCATGGCCCCGTGGCAATACTTCGCCTGAACGAGGCGATTTCCTGTGGTTTTCACGCTGCATTCAGCCGAAGCCGGCAGTAATGCCCTTACGTCGACGTTCGAACTCTTTATCCGATTCGTTTTCCGATGGTGTTGGCCCAACGCCTCGCGTTGCAGCGTCGACTGCTATCTCATATCACGCAGAGAGGGAGGTCTTATGGAAATTACGATTGAGCCGGTTGTAACCATCAAGGATGAAGGTGCGATGTTGCGCATTCGTGAGCAGGTCTTCGAGCGCGAGATGGGTATTTCTCTCACGCGACTCACAGCGTGGGATAACCCTCGCTCTTTGCACCTGCTCGCCCGGGTCGACCCAGACGGCGACGCGGTCGCTGCACTGAGCGTCGTGGTTACGAGCGGTCATCATGAACTTCACGATGGCTACGGCTTACGGTTTCACGCCGCCGCGCGGGTTGCCCGCTACACTCAACTCGCGGTGCTGCGGCCCTATCGCGGCATGAGCATTCCATTAAGGCTGATGCTCGAAGCGCATCGCAGATTCATCGCGCCAGGTGAGTTCGACTATACATGGCTATTGTTCGACGCCCACCGAGCTGCTTCATCATTGATGTGCAAGTGGTTGGGCTTTGCCCCGGGCGAGGGCGCTTTCGAATCCGAATATGGGCTCAGCCGTACGCTTTTGAGAGACGAGCGCGCGCCGCAATCCGAACACGCAATCTGGCGTACTGAGCAGTATGTCGAACAAGTGTTGAAGGCGTATTGTGCGCCCGATCAAACGCTCATGCGCCCGGCGAGCAGCGCATAGAGCCCCAAATCGAAGAGTCTGCTTGCCACGTGAGGGAGTGAATTGATGCGGAGGAGGGGAAACATGGGAATCGCGGTAAAACCAGTTACAGATACCAGGAGGGACAATGTTTCGCCGCTTGAAGTGCAGCCGATAGTCGTGAGAAGAGCGACGAGCATCCCTGCGCTGCCAGTGAGCATCTCCGATCTGGATAACGTCCTCACTACTTTTTTGCGCACGTGGAGCATTCCCGCCCTGCGTCTGGCGCTCGGCGTCATCTTTCTATGGTTCGGAGCGCTGAAGGTGCTCGGGGTCAGCCCTGTTTTATCGCTGGTGCAACAGACGTATCCTTTCGTTCCGACGCATCCCTTCTTTTTTGTACTGGGCCTCTGGGAGATTGGAATTGGTTGTGGACTCATTTTCAATCGGGCGTTGCGATTTACCCTTATTCTCTTATGCATCCACCTACTGGGCACTTTCGTTGCGCTATTGCAGACGCCCTCGCTGTTTTTTCTTAACGAAAATCCACTGTGGCTGACTACAGAAGGAGAGTTTGTTGTAAAGAACCTTGTGCTCGTAGCCGCGGGTCTCGTAATCGGCGGACATCAGGTCAAGCCGCGGATAAAGGTCAAAAGAATTGGAATGGTTCAAGGCAAATGAAGGCATTGGCTTCTGGCAAAGTTCGAGGCGGGAGCTTACGCCGCGATCACCGGATTTGGACCGCTGCCCAATCGAGTATCGACCCCGTCACCGGTGAGTTAACGACGGTTTCGCGGGTATGAACCTGGCGATGGTCTTCTTTTCCCGCCGAACTTGCACAACTTTTAAGTATGGCAGAATGTCGAGTTGGTCTGGCTGCCAGGGCCCGGTGCGACTCCTAGAGATCGTTGGATTCTGCGTTTACCCTTCTACGTGACTTCCCCTTTCGTTTATCCAGAGACGCAAAATTTCCGGCCTGAGCTGTCTATGTATATGGATTCGCTATTACCAGGATCCTTTGTCCATTTCAGGATTTATTTGCCTAATCGCCGGGAAGCGAGTCTTCTTCGGCCAGTGATTGGAATCGAGTTCCAGTTTTCCGGGAAGTCTCGCTTCTCAAGGGACCGAAGAGATCGCGGTTCTGGTTCCTTGAAGAATCGGCAGGTCGTGTCACTAAAGCTTAAGACACAAGAGGTGATGAAATGAAAGCAGGAGTCAAGAGCATAAGAACGGGGTGCGAGCATATTAAACTCGTCGTTCTCTTGATCTTTGTTGCTCTCGGTCTGGGAGACTTATGTTACGGACCGGGAGGCTGGCTGATAGTAAGTACTTCCGCGCAGGATTCAAAGAAACCAGCCGACGTGGTCGGAGTTATTGCAGGTCAAAAGGCCGGGAAACCGGATGCCGCGATTAGTTCGACTTCGGCTGCAGACAATAAGAAACAAGAGCCTGCGATGGAGGGCGATCAGCTCACGCCCAAAAGCCCTGCTGCTTTTGATCCTGATTGGAAGCGCCAGTACCTGCAATACCAGTCTGTAGGAAAAGATCTGGTTCTGTTGCCCTTCCCCAATCTCGGCCCAGGCGACATCCCGCCAGTGGACCTATACCGATATGGCGGCCCCGGCGCCAGCTCTTATGCTTCGGTTGCGGATGTTGCTGATTTCGATGCGTTCTACAAAAGGCTGAGCGAGCAAAAGCCCAGGGTCATGGCTCGATGGAAAGAGTACCTCGAATTACGCTACAGCCTAACGGGCAAGGTCGACTCTGCGGTTACGATGTCGCGGGGCAAGCACATCCCGGTGGGACCTGTGGTTCGGTTGCCCAACGGCATCAATAGCTGGGAAGACTACGACAAGCTCTCGCCTAAGGAAATCTATGAGAAGGATCTCTTCCCTGAAGGGTTTCGTCCCCTGTCGCATCCGCTTCAATCGACGGGACACATGTTGTTTCCGCAAGTCTGGCTTAAAGCCCACCCTGAAGACGAACGATTTGATGTGGATTTCGACATTCCGAATGCGTATCTCCCCGAATTCCCCCCGCCGTTGTTTCTGACAACACGGCCCGATCTAGGAGACGTATCGCAGGGATGCGAGATCACCGAAGCCAACTTCCACAGACTCTTCGATGGCATTCTGACGCCCGAGCAGATGAAGGGTTTGGAAAAGATGGTGATCAAATCAAACACAAGCTGGTTCAATCAAACGAAGCATCGCCTCACAAGGCTCCCCTCGCAGGGCATTGCTTGTTTTGATTGCCATGTCAACGGCCACACCAATGGTGCAATAGAGATGGATCCGAGCGTGAGGCCCACACTGGCTCGACCTCGACTCGACACGCCGAGTCTTCGCGGTAACAACGTGATGCAGCTCTATAGCCTCAAGCGATCGATCCGCTCGCTGGATCATTTCGCTGAAGTTGAGGAGTACTTTGACGGCGACATTGGTCTGGCCCAGCAGATCGGAGGCCGTGAGTTCAACAAAGGCACGACAAACGTCATGGGCGATATCAACGCGATCATCGGTTTCCCGCCGGCGCCCAAGCTGGACCGTTTCGGTCATCTCAACCCGGCAAAGGCAAGCGAATCAGAACTGCGGGGCGAGAAGCTATTCTTCGGGACGGCCAAATGTAGCGAGTGCCACATGGCTCCCTTCTATCTCGATGACCGGATGCACGATCTTCGGATAGAGGAATTCTATCGCGGCAGAGCGGAGGGATGGGCCAAGACATTTTCGCTTCGCGGAATCAAGGACTCGCCTCCCTATCTCCACGATGGCCGGCTTCCGACGCTTGAAGATTCGGTTGAGTTCTTCAACCTTGTTCTCCAACTGAAGCTCGCGCGTGATGAAAAAAGAGATCTCGTAGCATTCCTCCGGACTCTGTGACCACGTTCCGACAAGAGCGCTCTACGCGTTAATCAGAATCCGTACTGGGTCTAACGCAGCTTTGCAGAAAGCCGATGTTTGTTTGACTCCGATTCGTGTCAACGCTTCGCGATTACGAAACCTGTCCAAACCTAATTGGGAGGTATCAAACCATGAGATCTGTAAATGCTGAGCGCGCACGTCGAGTGTCTTCAATTCTGATAGCGCTCGCGTGTGTATGCCTTCTTGCCTCGACCGCCCGAGGCCAGGGTTGTGTCAACTCTCGCCAATGTGCTCAAGTGCTGGATCCCAACAGCATCAACATCACAGATGCGAGTGGGTCTTATTCCTTGGGAGAATCGTGGTGGAGCCCGCGCCGGTGGCAGGTTTCGGTCGACTATCGTTACCTCCATTCGCACCGCCACTTCGTCGGGACGGAAGAACAGATCCAGCGAGCGGAACAAAAAACCGAGGTCAACAATATAATTCACCTCGTGAACGTGGCGGCGACCTACGACTTCAGCCCGAGAGTCAGCCTCTCGGTAACCGTGCCTCTGTTCTTCGCTGACCGGTACAGCCAGCGCACTCCGGATCAAGTCACATCTGCTAATGGCATTGGCGACATCAGCCTGGTCGGCCGGGTGTGGCTGCTGCGGCCTCCTGCTGAATCGAGGCAGAACATCTCTTTTGGGTTCGGCGTTAAGTTCCCGAGCGGAAAACCGGGAGTGGTCGATACCGTCAACACACCGGCAGGGCCGGTCACGAAGGTTGTTGACCAATCCATCCAACCAGGCGACGGAGGCTATGGTCTGGTGCTCGATTTCCAGGGCTACAAGGCGATTAAGAGGGCTACCCTCTATGCATCCGGGGTGTATTTGGTCAATCCGCGAAACACCAATGGCGTGCCGACCGGCCGGCGGCCAACTGAAGCAGTGATGTCTGTCGCCGATCAGTATTCGTACCGTGCCGGGGTGGTTTTACCCTTTCCCAAGCTTAATACTCTGGTTTGGAGCATGGGCGTACGCGGTGAGGGAGTCCCGTCGAGAGATATTTTGGGAAAGAGCGATGGGTTTAGAAGGCCGGGGTATTCCATTGATGTGGAGCCGGGACTAATCTACATGAAGGGAAAGAACACATGGTCGTTCTCCGTACCGGTGCCTTTCTTGCGCGCCCGGACTAGAAGCGTGCCTGACATCATAGACAACAAGCACGGCGATGCGGCATTTGCCGACTATGTGCTTCTGGTTGGGTACTCTCGCAGATTCTAGCCGCTCGCGGCAACAAGTTACCTATTTGGTTTCCGGTTCGAGTGTGGGTGTGCGCAGAGTTTATTCGGCAATAACCACGGATGAGTTCCTTGTCATCGGTCGGCACGGCTTGAGAGGTCGACCGTTTGTGAGTGGTTGTGCCGAGGGACCAAGGCGGCTTTGCTCCCTCGGGTCCTTAGAACAACCGCCGCTTCGTGTTGGTCTCTTGGTTGGTGGCAAGGAAGACACTGAAGCAGGCACGGCGTGAGACACATAGTACGAATCCTAGTGACGTCAACAATTCTGTGTTTGTGTACGCAAGACATAGACGTACGCGGACAACTTGGCGACGCCACTTCCTCGCGGCAAGAATATCGTAAGGAAAAAGTCCTCAGGTTTGAATTCATCGACATTACGAGGACCAAGTACAAGTCAAAAGAATTCGGCGGCAAGGTCATAGTCATTGATTGTTGGGCTACCTGGTGCAAGCCTTGCCAAAAGGGCCTGCCAGAACTCTCTGAGATGAAAAGGAAGTATCACGACAAGATCGTGATTCTCGGAATCTCGTTTGATAATTCACTGGAGACTGTAAAGAATTACTTGCAAGATGATGATGTAGGGAGAGGCATAAATTACCCTATTATTTTTGGCCCGCACCTGGCGAAATTCTGGGATGATGTTAGCGTGCTTCCTACGACTTTTCTCATAGACAAAGAAGGTCATCTGCGATGTCGGTACCGCGGTTACACTTCCCCAGTTCAATTCGAGACTGATATAAACAAACTATTGGCTGAGAATTGACCCGGCTGAGACCTGTTCACGGCGGACGAAGTCCGTCTGCTCTTTTATTTTTCCGGTTCGCGGGTGACTTACGACGCGTAGTCGCGGTTAACAGAGTCTCTCGTGATTCAAGAGGAGGTGAGGCCTTGCGGACAATAATCCTGTTGTTTTCACTGCTTTTTGTTTCGTTTCCCGTAAACGGACAGAGCAACTATGCGGTCGTGAACGGCACCGTACTCGACCCGCAGCAACACGCTCTGGTTGGTGCGACGGTGCAACTTACGTCGCCGGGCACTCAAGCTATACGGCGCACCAACAGCAACGAACAAGGGATATTCCAGATGCCGGGGCTGCTCCCCGGTGAATACGAAATCGCAGTGGAAGCTCAGGGGTTCGCGCGGTTTACCCAGAACCTGCGTCTCGAGGTCGGTCAGCAACTGACTCTCGACGTAAGCCTCAAGCTCGCTTCGGTCACAAGCACCGTGGATATTCAAGCTGACTCGGTCGACGTGTTGCGGACTTCCGACGCCAGTGTTGGTGAAGTCATTGAGCCGACCGCGATCCGCAACCTGCCGCTCAACGGCCGCATGCTGATCGATCTGGTGCTCACTGTGCCGGGCGCGCATCTCAGTCACGGCGCACAGGCAGGCGATATGAATCCTCTTTATTGGCGCCCCGGACAGCGCTCGGCGGTGAGCATCGGGGGCAACAGGCCGAATGCGAATTATTTCCTTCTGGACGGCACAACCGACACGGATCCCACCTTCAATACCGTGAACCTCAGCCCATCCCCCGATTCTGTTCAGGAGTTCAAGGTCCAGACCGGGAGCTACTCGGCTGAGATGGGCGGAGCCGGCGGCGGGCAGGTCAACATCGTCACGCGAACTGGAACCAATCAGTTCCACGGAACTGTCTATGAGTTCCTGCGAAACGGCGCGCTCGACAGCCATACTTTCAGTGCGATGGGCGCTATGAATTCGATGGGGTCTATAGATAGCTCAATGGACTCGAAATTTCTTGTTCGGAACAATTTTGGTTTTTCGCTCGGAGGCCCCATCGTCCGCAAGAGGACTTTCTTCTTCCTCAACTATGAGGGCCTGCGGCACACTAAAGCGGACACCATGATTGCAACAGTCCCCACCGAGATGGAGATAATGGGGAATTTCAGCATGAGCGGGACAACGATTTATGATCCGCTCAGTTCCCATCCGAACCCGAACTTCGATCCAACCAAGCCCATCAGCGCAAGTAATCCGCAGAACATTCGCGATCCATTTCCCGGCAACGTCATTCCGTCGAATCGTATCAACCACGCAGCGGCGTTGTTCCTTCAGAAGTACGCACCACGACCCAACATGGACATGGGAATGAATGGCTGCGGCATGACTATGATGGGGACGCCTACCGTTGTTGGGGCGGGCGTGGACTGTAACAACTACCTCGACGTTCGCAACGAGCATCACGTCACGGACCAGGGCACGATTCGCATCGACCAGATGTTCGCCGGCGGTGACAGCTTGTCCGTTCGCTATTCGCTGAGCAGCGAGAACGGCTTCATGCCGCAGAACCTGCCGGGGTTCGGCGCCATTCATGACAACTTCTCCCAGCACGGCAGCATCGCGTATAACCGAATCATCAACCCGCGAATGGTGAACATCGCCGCAATCACGATCTCGCGGCTCTCGATGCACCGAACCTCAGAGAATAGCGACAGCAACGACATCGTCTCTGAGCTGGGGATTCAGGGGGTGGGATTCGGCGGCAAGGGGGCATTCGGCGCGCCGTGGTTCAACGTCCAGGGCTACTCGGGAATGGGAGACACATTTGCGGCAACTCCGATGCACGCCTGGGATACGATCGTCGAGGGCCGCGACCTGCTGAGCTGGCAAAGCGGCCGTCACAGCATCAAAGTCGGCGGCAGCTATCGGCGCTACATCTGGCCGATGTGGGGGTTTTTTCAGAACCGAGGCTATTACCAGTTCACCAACGGGTTCACCACTAGAACGGCGACGAATGATGGCACCGGCTCGGGGCTGGCCAGCTTGCTGCTCGGCTTGCCGGCCGTAAAACAGCGGCAGGCCGGCATCCCGCAGATGCAGCTTCGACAGTGGTACGCTGATGCCTTCGTCCACGACAGCTTCCAGCTCACTCGCAACACAACCATCGAGATGGGGCTGCGCTACGAGTACATGAACCCGCTCACCGACATCCGCTACACCAATACCAATCTCATTTTTCAGGACAGTAAACCTTTTGCTTTCGTTGGCGGACAGCTCGGCTTTCCCAAAGGTCTGATGTACCCAAACAAACTGAACCTTGCGCCGCGCGTCGGCATCTCGCAGAACATTCCTCGTTATGGTGTGGTCGTTCACGCTGCTTTTGGAATCTTCTTCACACCGGTTGACATGAACTTGTGGTGCAACCAGCGGCACAACGTTCCTTACGTCTTTCCGGAAACGCAGCAGGCCGACAACTTCACGCCTCCGGCGGCGCTGATCGCATCCCAACTCAACTTCGGACAGCCGGTGCTCGGCCAGACCACTGTCAGCTTCGCGGCCTTCGATCCGCACGCACCTTCTCAGTACATCCAGCAATGGAGCCTTTCTGTAGAGAAGAGTTTGGGTCTCGAGACCACCCTTGAAATTGGATATCTCGGAAACCACGGTGTGCACTTGCAACGGTCCCGTCTAATCAACAATGCGCCGCCTGGGCCAGGGCCCATTGGTCCGCGACGGCCGTTCAAGACCATCAGCTTCTTACCGGGCACGGTGCTGCCGTCCAACATTAATGTTGTGAACACCACGTTTCCTGTTAGCGGGATCAACTTGCTCGAGAATACGGCGCAGAGCTGGTACGACGCCGGATATATCAACGTTCGCCGGCGCCACGCGCGCGGTTTGACTCTCCTGGCAAATTACACATGGGCCAAGAGCCTGAGCGATGCTCCCGACTTCCGCTCGCCTATGTTTGAGTCGGCCATACCGCAAAACAACAGCAATCTTGCCGCTGAAAAGGGACCTGCTTGCGACATCCGCCACCGCTTTGCCGTGAGCGCCATCTACGATGTTCCGGCGTTCGATGGCTCGCGCGTGGTGCATGCGATCACGGCAAACTGGCATATCTCGGCTGTCTACCAGATTCAGAGCGGATTCCCAGTCACAATATCTGTTTTTGGGGATACGGCGAATGCCGGCACTCTGCTCGGCGAGAACCCGATACGGGCGAACTACACGGGTCAGCCCGTCTTTGCTCCGGGCACGCATACCCCGGAAATGTGGTTCAACCCGGCGGCCTTTGCTGCACCCGGCGCCTTCACCTTTGGGAATGTAGGACGGAACTCCATCTACGGGCCAGGAATGCAGACCCTCGACCTGGCGCTGCAACGAGAGTTCAGCGTGACCGAGAAAATAAAGTTCCAGTTCCGCGCCGAGTTCTTCAATGTGTTTGATCACACAAATCTCGGCACGCCAAATCGCTTCGTTAACACGCCACAGTTCGGCACGATTACCGAGGCGGCTACGCCCGGCCGCGAGATCCAGCTCGGCGCTCGGATTTCGTTCTAGCCGGACATGAGTTTTTCGGCACCGAGCAGTTCTGGAGTGATGATCTAAGAACCAGCGTTCTATGCGATCTCTTCTCCTTTACCTGTTTCTAGTTGGTATGCCGGCCCTCGCAATATCGGGCGTCTTGTACGTCGGCAAGCGGCTCCGGTCGCCGATCTTCGTGGGAGGCACCTGGAGCGTTGAGCGAGCATCGAACAGCCGTCGTGATCCCCGGTGTGGCTATTCTCTCATTAATCCGGATCGAGCGGTGTTGACCATCTCTCAATCAGGGTCACGTCTTTTGCTCACGCTGAATGATGAAAACAGAACCACCTTTGAAGGAGAGATTCGCGACGTGACAATTAACGCGGCAATGGCTCGTCCGCCGTCCCCCACATCGCTCGCCGGTAACGGCTTCACCGGCGCTTCAATTCAATTGCATGCCACGGTGGAACGAGGGAGCGAATCAGATCGTTTATCGGGCACCCTCATATTCTCTGACTGTCCAACTGCTCCGGTGACGTTCAACGCGAAGCAGCAAGCTGCCGGGGCACAGGGACAGTGATGCCCCATCTTTCCACATTGCTGATTCAGGTGTCGGTTATCCTGGTGATGGCTAGGCTCGTGGGCTGGCTCTTTCGAAAGATTCATCAACCCCACGTAGTCGGCGAAATGTTCGCGGGCATTCTGCTGGGACCTTCATTTCTCGGGTGGGTTTCACCCATGATATCTACTGCACTGTTCCCACCTGGAAGTCTTGGCTTCTTAAACTCGCTCAGTCAGATTGGATTGCTCTTCTTCATGTTCCTCGTCGGATTAGAACTCAACCCACAGCATCTGCGAGGGCGGGGCCATGCGGCAGTGCTTACGAGTCACGTCAGCATCATACTTCCCTTCTTGCTGGGAACGCTCGCGGCGCTCTATTTATATCCCAGGCTATCGGACGATCGAGTGAAATTCATTCACTTCGCGCTGTTTCTGGGTACGGCGATGAGCATCACGGCATTTCCAGTTCTCGCGCGTATACTAACCGAGCGCAAGTTGCTCCGCAGCCAGGTAGGCGCGGTGGCGATGGCGTGTGCTGCTGTGGATGATGTGACTGCCTGGTGTCTTCTTGCAGGTGTGATTCTGCTGGTTCGAGCTTCTGATACGATTACTCCCCTTTGGGTGACCCTGTTAGGTTCTGCCGCATACATCGTTGTGATGTTCGTGGTCACGCGGCGCGTATTGTCCAGGCTCGACCTCGTGTATCAAAGGCGAGGCAGGATAACACAAGACATGCTGGCGCTCATTCTATTGCTCGTGCTTGTATCCGCCTGGGTGACGGAGCATTTGGGAATACACGCGCTCTTTGGTGCCTTTCTTATCGGAGTGATCATGCCAAAGCGTCAGGATTTCGCGCGCTCTCTCTCAGAGAAGCTTGAGGACGTTACAGTGGTTTTTCTTCTCCCCCTCTTCTTTGCGTTCACTGGGCTGCGAACCACCATTGGACTCGTGCGCGGCGCCGAGATGTGGTTCTACTTTGCACTCATCATCGCAGTAGCAATAACTGGCAAATTCGGCGGCGCGACTCTTTCTGCGCGCTTGACCGGAATGTCGTGGCGCGAGGCGGGAGCGATTGGAATACTGATGAACACGCGCGGGCTCATGGAGTTGGTGATTTTGAACATCGGGCTCGAAATTGGAGTGATCTCTCCGGCAGTTTTCGCGATGATGGTGTTGATGGCGTTGGTCACCACATTTATGACTACGCCGTTGCTCGAATTGATATACCCGACAATGCTCCGCCATCACAACGCTTCGAGTTCGACAATGGCTCGCGCCGCCTGAAGGAGCTTTCACGCTCTTCACATACGGTTGACGGAGGCTCTGTCTTCAGGGCGTTCATGCGCAACAAACGAGACGGTTCCCAACGGACTGTCGGGTCGTTTGCGGCCAGGTTCTCGAACTGCAAGGAACCAATAAAAAGACTGAGCCAAAAGCACCAGGGCTGCGTCGGCGCGGGTCGGAAGCTGGGTCGGAAAATGGTGCTTGACTTCGCCAATACTATGCAACGAACCGCAACGAAAGCCTAGAAAACAAAAGGAACGAGCAACAAAAAAGTTGCACTCATAACCCAAAGGTCGCGGGTTCAAATCCCGCCCCCGCAACCACTTACGAAAACGTGGGACAGAAAAGGGGCAGGAAAACGCCTTCTGATCTGTCCCATTTTCATTGGACAAACTCACTCGCCAGCAACTCCGTAGCAGCTCCCGCCTTCGCTTCATCTAACAAATGGGTGTAGATGTCAGCGATCGTGGCAATGGTCGCATGCCCCAGAAGCTCCTGGGCCAGTTTTCAGATCACTTGTCATCGCGTGAACGATACTCGCGGCTGAGCCTGAAGAGATGCGGCAAGACGTGTGCTTGCGCATAGAGTCGTACCTTGCCCCAGTAGTCCCGCGAACCTGTCGCCGATCCAGATATCGACCTGATCGCGGGTAGCGTAGACTGATCCAGTCTGCCAATGATTCGAGATCAGCACCTCTCGATAAATGCGCAGGCTTGATAATTTGCAGACAGACAATGCGCAGACTGGACAGTCTACGCTACGTCTACCTCAAACCTGCCAAACTCTTTGTTTCGTTTCCTCCCAATACATTTCGAGCTTGACTATTCGTTCGTCCTAGATGATAACATCTCTCAAGTGAGGATCACACGCAACAAATCAAAAATACGTACAGAAAGAGAAGTGGACGATTGGTGTGCGGAGTTTGAAAAGCTCTGCCGGTCTCGGGGCATACGAGTTACTGCCCAACGGTTCGCGGTTTACAAAGCTTTGGCCGAGGACCTTGCTCACCCGACGGCAGAATCCGTATACGCCAGACTGAGCAAGCGACTGCCGGGGTTATCTTTTGCCACTATCTACCGAACTCTGCAGTTCTTCGAAAACGAAAAGCTTATCCGCAAGGTAAGCTCACCTGGAGCCATCGGTCGCTTCGACGCAAACGTGGGTCCGCATCAGCACCTCGTCTGCCGGGTGTGCGGGAGCCTGGAAGACATCTCGATTCCAGAGCTCCACTCGGCGGCGATTCCAAATGTTTCCGGCTTTACCGTCGAGGAGTTGGATATTCGTCTTGTTGGACGCTGTCAGGCGTGCTCAAGCTCTCAATCTAAGCCGCAAATGCGCCAAGCAGCACGATTGCGTAGAAATCACTGTAAACTAATTTCAAAGAGATGAAACCAGAAAAGGCTGAACTCAAAGGGAGCAAGACTCATCAGAATCTAAAGGCCTACGGGCTCGCATTAAGCTTGGGTCTTTGAAGCTCTGTCATGCGGAGGTTACACAAAGATTTAAATGTACTCTTAACTATTTCGCAGATGTTACATTCTACGTATCGAAGCAGTAATCACTTAAGATAGTAATTGCCATTTTTTGGCAGCGAGAAAGGAGAAGAACCATGTCTAACCACGGCAGCGAAAGCGAGAGCCCAGTAATCCCCTCGCCAACTCCCAAGCGGATTCGGCCTAGGACGAACAAAGACTGGTGGCCGGATCAACTCGACCTCTCGATTCTCTACGCGCACTCTCATCGGTCAGATCCGATGGGCACGGACTTCAATTACGCGGAGGAGTTCAAGAATCTTGACGTGAATGCCCTGAAGAAGGACGTCTTCGAAGTGATGACGAAGTCGCAGGACTGGTGGCCGGCCGACTACGGCCACTACGGGCCGTTCTTCATCCGGATGGCATGGCATGCGGCAGGCACGTACCGCATCGCCGACGGCCGGGGCGGTGCCGGCAGCGGCATGCAGCGCTTTGCTCCCCTCAACAGTTGGCCCGATAACGCGAGCCTTGACAAGGCGCGGCGGTTGCTCTGGCCGGTGAAGCAAAAGTACGGCAACAAGATTTCCTGGGCCGACCTGATCGTTTTCGCCGGCAACTGTGCCTATGAGTCCATGGGCTTCAAGACCTTCGGCTTCGGCTTTGGGAGGGAGGACCGCTGGGAGCCCGACGAGATCTTCTGGGGGCCCGAGGACACATGGCTCGGAGACGAGCGCCACGCCAGTGGCGGGGAGATGCGGGGGCCTTTCGGCGCTGATCATATGGGCCTGATCTACGTCAATCCGGAGGGGCCGGGCGGCAACCCGGACCCGGCCCGTGCTGCCGAGTTCATTCGACAAACGTTCGCCCGCATGGCGATGAATGACGAGGAGACCGTTGCGCTAATCGTCGGCGGTCACACGGTCGGCAAGGCCCACGGTGCTGCCCCTGGCCCGCACTACGTCGGTCCCGAACCGGAAGGCGCCAGCCTGGAGGAGCAAGGTCTCGGCTGGAAGAACAGGTTTGGCAGCGGCAAGGGCGACGACACAATCACGAGCGGGCTCGAGGGCCCCTGGACCAATAATCCGACGAAGTGGGACAACGGATTCCTCGACAACCTCTACAACTACGACTATGAGCTGGGGACGAGCCCGGCCGGCGCAAAGCAATATGCTCCCAAGCCGAATGCCGCTGGCGTAACACCCACCGCGCCCGATGCTCATAATTCGTCGAAGCGACAGACCACCATGATGCTCACGACGGACCTTTCGTTGAAGGTGGATCCCATCTACGCGTCGATCACGAAGCGCTTCCACGAGCATCCGGACCAGCTCGCCGATGCGTTCGGCAAGGCGTGGTACAAGTTGTTGCACCGCGACATGGGACCCGTCTCGCGCTTCCTCGGCCCGTGGGTTCCGCCCCCGCAGCTGTGGCAGGACCCCGTCCCCGCAGTCGATCACGAACTGATCGGGGAGAAGGACATCTCCGACCTCAAGGGCAAGCTCCTAGCATCGGGGCTGTCTATCTCCCAATTGGTCTCCACAGCCTGGGCGGCGGCGGCGAGCTTCCGAGGCACCGACAAGCGCGGTGGCGCTAACGGCGCCCGGATCCGCCTCGCGCCACAGAAGGATTGGGAAGTAAATAACCCACCCGAACTGTCAAAGGTGCTGCAGACACTCGAGAAGATCCAGCAGGACTTCAACGGGTCACGGTCCGGCGGGAAGAAGGTGTCGCTCGCGGACTTGATCGTCCTTGGCGGCTGCGCGGCCGTCGAGCAAGCGGCCGAGAACGCCGGGCACCACACTACAGTCCCATTCGCACCGGGGCGCACGGACGCTTCGCAGGAGCATACCGACGTGGAGTCGTTCGGCGCGATCGAACCGACTTTCGACGGGTTCCGCAACTACGTCCAAGCCGGAGAGGAGCTGTCGCCGGAGACGCTGCTGGTGGAGCGAGCATTCATGCTGAATTTGACCGCTCCAGAGATGACGGTTCTCGTCGGCGGCATGCGCGCCCTGGATGCTAACACCGGGCAGTCCAGACACGGCGTGTTCACCAAGCGCCCTGGGACGTTGACCAACGACTTCTTCGTGAATCTGCTGGACATGAGCACGGAGTGGAAGCGATCCGACTCGGGTGCCAATGTGTACGAGGGGCGCGATCGCGCCACCGGTGCGCAGAAGTGGACCGGCACCGCAGTCGACCTCGTCTTCGGCTCGAACTCCCAGCTCCGAGCCCTCGCCGAGGTTTACGCACAAGAGGACTCGAAGGAGAAGTTCGTGCGTGACTTCGCAGCTGCGTGGACGAAGGTGATGAACCTCGATCGCTTTGATCTCGAGCGAATTTAGCGACAAGGTCATGGACAGGTTCGGAACTTATTCTGAATGGCACGACCAGTCAGATGGGCTTCGGCGACGACGTGTTGATTGACTCTTAAGAGGGGGAAGGACAACTGGTCTTCTACCGAAGCGACTCGGAGACAGCGACGCTTGAGATGGCGCAAGCACCGCGGTCGGATCATCGATATAACAGAGCAGCATAACCGCCGTGTGGCCTGACTCCACTCTGCTACCGTCAGATTGGAAGAGTGCGCAACAGAACGATGTTAAGAGTGTGGTTGCTGAGTCGCAATTCAGACGAAGATACACGATTTCTCGATTGGAGAAGAATAAGACGTGGACTTGCTAGGCGATGACAGACATCGTCACGTGGCAAACGTCGTACGGGGATCACAGCGTAACGGCGTTCGCGCGCTGAACTGAGCGGGTTGACACCAACAAACAAATTCCGACAGCACTGGCGTACCCGGTGGTCACAACTGGCAACTCGCGCCGTTACTCCCGCGCTGTCAGGACGAAAACGATCATCCTCTTTCGACCGGCGCAGTCTGTCGTGCGGTAACTGACGTTCCAAGAACCATCGTCTCAACGGGCCCGGATTGTTGAAGCATCACGAAAAATAAATCAAAGAAAGCAAAACACGGAGCAAAGTAATTGTAATCCTCATAACGCAAATTAGTTCAGCCTGAACCTAAAGCAACCCGATGCGTACTGTCCGCGAAGGGGGAAGTATTCACGGGATTGGTAACGATGTGACTCCTGTCAGATTTAGCTTGGGGCATAAGTGGGGCAGAAGGACAACCCACAAAGACCCGTCATCGCTGAGCTAACCTATCAAAAACAGAGAACGGACCATCTAATCGTTGGGCTCATAAGGTCGCGGGTTCAAATCCCGCCCCCGCAACCACTTCTTGAAGCCGGGTTCCAAAACTGGGTTCTAAAATCCTAGTTTTGAATCCGGCTTTTCCCTTCCCCTCATAACTAATTCACCCTCTCGCGCCTGTCAAAAATCTCTTTCGCCAGCGCTTCGCTGCCTTCAGCCGCGTCCTGATGATCGTAAACGGATCTAAATCCGGCTGCGACTTGATCCAATCGAGTAACCCACCGATATCCTTGCGAGCATCATCGCGTAAGAAGCCATCATATTAGTTTGAAGGCAAAGCAAAAACTCGAACTGTCCGTTTAGGCAGGGCAATCTATCGGCACATCCGCTTCCTTTGGACTTGCCAGCACCATCTAACAATGCTCGATAGTTGTTAATAAGTACCGACGTTTTGTACCACGCGGCGGGCAAGAAAACTACAACCCATCTCATAAACGCCTCGAGTCCCCGAAGAGTAGTTCTGACCATCTCGCTTTTGTGATTCAACTTCCGGATTGCTCGTGACTCGAGAGCATCGCGGTAGTGTTGAGCTTTTACGAAGCTCAAATGAGTGCATTGGCGATTTTGAGTCAACCGAGGAAGCGTTCTGTTGTCCAGATTTCAGAGTCACGACATTTGAGTCACTACCTGGGCACTTTGCATTGATCTGCCGTTTGCCAATATTGATTTGGGCTTTCTGGTTTGCTACGGTCGTCCTCATGTCCGAGCGTTCCCCCGAGCAAATACATGCGCAGATACGCGAACTACTCGACTCCCTTTATCGCGTGGATTCGGGACGAATCCTGGCAACTCTGATCCGCTTGCTCGGTGATTTTGATCTTGCCGAGGAGGCGATGCACGAAGCCTTTGCGGCCGCGCTGAGCCTGTGGCCGCGGAGTGGAGTACCCGGCAACCCGCGACCATGGTTGATTTCGACGGCCCGATTCAAAGCCATTGATACTCTGCGTCGACGGGCAAGATTTGATGCGTCTCAAGACGAGCTCGTGCGATATCTCGAAGCGCAATGGAGTTCGCCCGAAAGGTCTAATGCAGAGGCAGGGTCCAATGAAGAGGACAGCATTGAGGATGATCGGCTGCGCCTGATTTTTACCTGCTGTCATCCCTCTCTGCCGCCGGAAGCGCACGTTGCGCTCACCTTGCGTGAGGTGTGCGGGCTGACCACCGAGGAGATAGCAAAGGCCTTCCTCACCACTCCGCGTACACTGGCGCAACGGATTGTGCGCGCTAAGGCAAAGATTCGAGAGATACCGATTCCGTACGAGGTGCCGACGCCGGAGGAATTGCCGGAGCGACTGGGCGCGGTGCTTCATGTCATCTACCTCGTCTTTAACGAGGGTTATTCGGCTGCTGCGGGAGCAGAGGTAACGCGGGCCGATCTAACCGGCGAAGCGATTCGACTGTGCCGGTTGCTGACCGAACTCCAGCCAGAGCCGGAAGTCTTTGGGTTGCTTTCCCTGATGTTGCTACAGGAGTCTCGTCACGCCGCAAGAACCTCTCCGACCGGAGAGCTGATTTTGCTGGAGAACCAGGATCGCTCGCTCTGGAACCGGGAGCAGATCGCGGAGGGAGTGGCATTGCTGGAGAAAAGCCTGAAGTCCCGCCGCTTCGGCTCTTACACACTGCAGGCGGCGATTGCGGCCGTTCACGCGGAGGCGGAGTCGGTGGCTGCAACCGACTGGCGGCAGATTGTTGCGCTTTACGACCAATTGTTACGAATTCAGCCTTCGCCGGTTGTACAGCTAAATCGTGCCGTGGCAATTGCAATGTGCGATGGTCCAGAGGCCGGTCTGACGCATATCGATGCGGTGTTGGAAAACGGCGGATTGGCAAATTATTACCTGGCGCATTCAGCCCGTGCAGATATGTACCGCAGGCTGGGCAGGACCGCTGAGGCTCGGTCCTCTTATGAGAAAGCTCTGTCACTGACCCAACAGGAACCAGAGCGGCAATTCCTGCAAGAGCGGATTCGGCAGTTGAAATAAGAAAATGGGAGCGGCAGTAGATATCAATTCGAGAACTCATTTGGCTCAACAATCCTTCGCGATGGTTCAAGCAGGCAAGCAAAACAATTTTGTGCTTGCCAGCGGACACCCCTCGAAAGATAATAAGTGCGCCGTACGCTGATTCCAATGCCCAATGTAAATATTCGTAGTCCCAAGCGAAAGCCGCGTTCCCAACCATCGAGAGCGGATTGGTTTCGGTATTACGCCGACTTCTCAACCCAATTTGTCGAAGACATTGTTTCCTATCTTGATCTAAGTTCCGGCGCTACCTTGTTGGACTTGTGGCTTGGCGGAGGAACTACAGCTGAAGTTGCGGTAGCAAAGGGTCTCCGTTTCAAAGGGTACGATATCAACCCAGTAATGTTGCTCGTCTCCCGGGCACGCACCATCCCCACGGCCGCCACTATCCAAATTCCAGCGCTGATGACCGCGATTACTCTCTCATTCACAAACAGCGTAAGGAAGGGGATAACGGTGGATTCTGAAAACGAACCACTCGAGCAGTGGTTACAACCGGCCTCAGCCCGCTCTTTTCGACTACTAGAACGGTCGACCGAAGCCTGCCTGTCGGACCGCGATTCATCTTCCCGAATTCCACTATGGAGACGAACTGGTCAAGCTTCTCCAATCTTGGCTTTTTTCTACGTTGGATTGTTTAGAACTCTCCGTCATTTCGTTTCAGATTTCGAGAGTTCAAACCCCACGTGGATCAAGGTCGCCTATGGCAAGCGTGTTCATCTTTCATCGGAGAGAATTCTCAGCCGGTTTCAAAAAGAGATTAGAAGTCTGCTCGAATCGTTAAGATCAGAAACTGAAATCATGCCTTCGGTTAGTAATCGTCGTTGTGTAATTGACCGAGCGTCGTCGTTGCAGCTTCCGCTTGTGTCCAATTCAATCGATGCGACGGTTTCATCGTCTCCTTATTGCACGCGGATCGATTACGTTCGAGCAACGCTACCCGAACTCGCGGTAATTGGTCACCCAAATGGAAGGGTCATTCGTCGACTCAGAGAACGAATGATTGGAACACCTACCATTGACGCGTATGACCGCTATGAAGCAAACAACTGGGGACCCACCTGTGTGCGCTTTCTGTCAGCAGTCGAGCGTCATACCTCGAAGGCCTCTTCCACTTATTACTTGAAATACTACCAGCAATACTTCGCGTCAATTTTCGCGTCACTGAAAGAGATTGATCGAGTGCTAAAACCGGGTGGTCACTGTGTTTTGGTTGTGCAGGACTCGTATTATAAGGATCGAAAAAATAATCTGCCACGTATGTTTATTGAGATGGCCGAACATTATCGGTTGTCTCTAACTAAAAAGAAGTCATTCCGAGTCAATCAGACGCTTGCAGGCGTGAATCCCGACGTTAAGCAGTACCGTAGTACTTTTCACGCAACTGAGTGGGCTCTCGTCTTCTCTAAATAACTGCGAGAGTATCCAGAATCTACAATCAAAGAGAGTAGGTATTCCCCGTTGGCTGCACGAAGGAAAATTAAGGCCAAACAGGTTGTGTATTTGCTTGGCGCCGGCGCAACACAGGCGGAGGTTAATTACATCGGTGCGATGGAAGTGAATCTGCTAATGCGTGATTCCGAGGCCCTTGGGGCAGAAGGTGTATCCACGGCAATTCTGAAGAGGTTGGGCGTGAAAGGGGTTCCTTTTTCGGGGACGGATCGCGGTGTCGATATTGAGAAGTTAATAAGCTTGCTAGCATCCACGGCGGTTGACAGCCAATTGAAACTTGCGGAGCGAATGCGTCGACTATACTTCGAAGAGATTCACCGAAGACTAACAAGATCGAGAGTCATTCGGCGGCCGCAACTTGCAATAGGGCTTCTTGAGATGCACAGGAACAACAGCTTTCGCACTGAAGTAGAAGAGTTGACCGCAATTCTTACGACAAATCATGACGGACTGCTTCAATTGGCGTTTGACAAAGTCTTTGGAGTGATTGACGTGGGGTTCCCATTTATCTCTAAAGATCTAATACCTATGAACTCAATGGCGGTCCCACCATTATTGCAGTTACACGGGTCATTCTCTTGGAAGTTCGGTGTTCCATTACGCATTGCCACGCTAAAGCGAGGCTCGAAGTATTCGCCAAATACCGTTTGGATTCCTCCAGCTGTGCTAAAGGAACCGAAGAGTTATCCATTCAATAAGATTAGCGCGTTGGCTTATGAAATATTGGCGAAGCGATGCGACGTGCTTAGGATCATCGGAGCCTCGCTAACGCAGAATGATTGGAATATTTTATCTCTAATCTTCAACGCTCAACGCCACAGGGAACTCGTGAGAGGCGGATCTTTTTTAATCGAGCTGATAATGTCACGACCGAGCGGTGAGTTCATTCAGGAGAGTTGTGCATATTTGAAGAACACTTTTCCTATCAATCATTTGACGGAAGGTGATTTTTCGGGATACGAGGAAGAAGATATCCCAGCGGAGTCGGAACTGACCAACGCTTTCGCATACTGGCTCAGGGAAAAAATTAACTACCATTTGCGCCGAAACGAGTTCGATTTGCCAGTGACTAATGCTATAGCCGAGATCTCAGGAGACGCTGTATGAAGAGAAAAGTCGAGAACTGGTCACTTGAAAAGGTGCTGAAGGAACGCACGCGCATTTCCTTCCCGGAATATCAGAGAGAAAAGAAGCTCTGGTCGCCTGAGAAAAAGAGCCGCTTGATCGATACTATTCTGGAGGACATCGATATCCCCAAGCTTTACTTCAATCAAACCGCAGATGGGAATTACGAAGTGGTGGATGGTCAACAAAGGCTGTGGACAATTTGGGAGTTCTTAATTGGAGAGTTTGCATACAAAGGAAATAAGTTCGCGAAACTTACCAAATCTCAACGAGACTGGATCGAGCAATATAAGCTACAGATTACCGTATTTGAAGACGCTGACGATGCCTACCTGCGAAAGCTTTTTGTAAGGCTGCAAATTGCACTGCTGCTGGTGACGGGAGAGAAACTTCACGCATTGTCGGGAGCGATGAAAGAATTCGTTTTCGGCAAGATGGTGTCACACAAGTTTATTAAAGCATTAGGAATTCCGACACGGCGATTTGCCAAACAAACGCTCTGCGCTCAGATTTGTATTAATTCATTCATGCGGTCTAAACCTGGAATTGAATCGTTCGCAACGACACGCTATGAGAACCTTCAACATTTCTTTCAAGAGTACGGTCAACCGCAAGGGAAGGATAAGGTATTCTTCGAGACTAGGACCACCAAAACCCAAATTGTTTTGAACGAACTCTCTAAAGCGTTCGGAGATCGCGCCTCAGAACTAAAAAACCGATCCTACATACTTTCATTGTACTTGTTCTTTGAGGAACTCTTGGGTAATCAGGATGAGTTTCCTAAAGCCGATAGCAAACGTTTCGCCGAATTTTCGTTCAAGCTTTGGAAACGATTGAGAGAAGAAGCAAAGAAGGGATTCGATCGAACGAACAAGGAACTCTACACGTTTGGAACATACCTCAGCAGCGCTCCGACCGAGAAATATCAGATTGATCGTCGGAATCAAAAACTACGGGAGTATTACGATCACTTCAAGAGCACAGGCGGAACTATCAAAGGCGATTAACCAAGCTGTCGATTTTCCGTCTCCCCTACGACTATAGGACAAAAGAACGATGAGAATAAAACCAAAGGGTCAGGCCTGCGATTTTCCAATTCTCACGTAAGTCGACAGGGTCGGTCCCTCTTTTGATTTTAGAATCGCAAAATCGCAGGCAGCTGAAATAAAAATTGGAGTGGCTGTCGATTTTCGGCTTCCCGAACGACTATCTGATGAAAGAACGATGGGCTACGCCTCTGAGTTACAGAAAACAAGTCACGAAAAACAAGGAGAAAAAGTCATGCCACAGTATTTAGTTGCTAATTACCTCCCCGACGACTTCGACCCGTCCGCCGTAACCGAAGCGATGATCGAGGAGATCCACGCGCTCAACCGCGAAATGATTGCTGCCGGAGTGAGGAAGTTCGCTTGCGGAATTTCCCCGGCCAGCAACGCAAAGACGGTGCGGAAGCAAACTGATGGTACGGTGCTCGTCACCGATGGGCCATACACCGAGACCAAGGAGCACATGGGCGGTTTCTGGATACTGGAAGCTGCCGATATGGATGAGGCACTCGCGTGGGCGCGCAAGGGTGCCATCTCATGCGATGCGGCGGGCGAGGTGCGCGAGCTTCTTTTCTACCCGGCTCCGGAGGGAGCAACCGAATAGTCAGCCGGTGTTGCTTCACATGCGTGGCGGCGGCTTCATGATGCCCGATCCCATGTTGATGCCCCGGCTGCACGGGATCGCGGTTCTATCGACCTGTTCGTCGAAGAAGACATGGAGTACGCGCGCCGGCTCGTCCACGCCGGAGTCGCAACCGAGCTCCTAGTCGTGCGTGGCGCTTTCCACGGATTCGATCTCCTCGTGCCGGACGCCGAAGCCTCCAAACAGTTTAGCGCGAGCTGGAAGACTGCGCTGCGCAAGGCGTTCGCCACTGGCAAAGCTGTCTAGCAGAGGAATTGGAAGTGTCGCGGCGGAGTGCGGGGCAGTAAGGAAATTTTCCTGGACACTTTGTCGAATTTGGGTGCGGTCGTTCGACTATATGGTGAAGGCGTCGGCAATCCGCCAGCCTTAAGAGCGATCAAAAGGCGGCCGCGGCTACCACCCGTATTCGCGATCCATGGCGGCTGACAGAAAAGGCCCATTCTAAGGGGGAAAACAATGCATAAGAAAATTGGCGCAATCGCAATCAAGAGCTTTGCACTGTTTGTTGTGCTTGGTGCGGCGTACGAAGCGACGGCACAGGATGCCACGACACCTTATCCGAACATGGCCCCGATCGACCAATACCTCATAAGGGATCAGCGTGTGGAAATAGCCCTGGCGCGAAGTGCAGCACCGGAGTCCATTTCACGCGATGCAGAGGTACTGGTTCTTGGACTTCATGGTTTCGAAACCGCGGTGAAAGGTAAGAACGGTTTCGTTTGCCTGGTGTGGCGATCATGGGCTGCCGGAATCGACGATCCCGAATTTTGGAATCCAAAGGTGCGCGCTCCGGTTTGCCTTAATCCGCCCGCAGCTCGATTCAATGTCCCGCTTACCATCAAGAAGACCGAGCTGGTACTAGCAGGGCGAAACAAAGTTCAGATTTTTGATTACATCAGCGGTGCTTTAGATAAGAAGGAGCTGCCGGCGCTGGAATCCGGCGCGATGTGCTACATGCTCTCCAAACACGGCTACTTGAGCGACCGCGACGGTCACTGGCATCCGCACCTGATGTTTTTCGTTCCACTCACGGAGCCTGCAAGCTGGGGCGCAGGCTTGCCTGGTTCCCCGGTGGTCGGAGCATTTACCGACACTCCGGAGAGACATTCCGTCTTTCTGGTTCCCGTCCCCAAGTGGTCGGACGGTACGGAAGATCACTAAGCCGTAAATTGAACAAAATCAGATAGGACTCGAAGGAACCGAGTATGAGAAAAATTATTGTGCTCGAACATATTTCCCTTGACGGTGTGATACAAGCGCCGGGCGGGCCGGAAGAAGATGCCAGCGACGGCTTCGCGTATGGCGGGTGGGCAGCGCCATATGATGACGACATCCTTGGAGCGGCCCTGCAAAAGCAGATGAACATGCCGTTCGACCTGCTGCTAGGGCGCAAAACCTTTGACATCTGGGCGGCCTTCTGGCCCCAACATGGGGATGCATGGCCGGGCGTCAACACGGCGACCAAGTACGTCGCCTCGAATACCATGACTTCTAGCGAATGGCAGCCGTCCGTGTTCTTGAACAGAGATATTGCAGAAAAAGTCGCCAAGCTGAAGCAAGAGCAAGGGCCGGATCTTCACGTTTGGGGAAGTGGTGATCTCCTACAGACGCTTATCAAGCGTAATTTGGTCGATGTGTTCTGGCTGATGATATATCCGATCACGCTGGGCGCTGGAAAGCGGTTATTTGCGGATGGCACGATCCCGGCGGCGTTCAAGGTGACGGAAAGCATTGTCGGATCGACCGGCGTCATTCTCGTGAATTACGAACGTGCCGGTGCAGTCCAAACCGGAACAGTCGCGCAATAACGACTTCGGGTTGATGTCGATCTTCGGTCTCCGGAACGAATCCCCGATAACAGAACGATGAGCCACGGCTCGCTGAGTTATTAGAAACCAGGAGAAATCGATGAAATACATCTGTTTGGGATACATCGAGCCAGGAAAATTCGAATCGATGACCGAGGACGAGCGACACGCAACGTTCGACGAATGCTTTGAGTACAACGACCATTTGCGCGACAACGGACATCTTGTCGCCGAAGTACCTCTTCAGCCTCCGGAGACCGCGTTGACCCTGTACTGGAAAAACGGCAAAGTCGCGACAACTGATGGCCCCTATGCGGAAACCAAGGAGCAGCTTGGCGGCATTCAAATCCTTGAGGCGCGAGACCTCAATCATGCCGTTCAGCTTGTCTCACAGCTTCCAGGCTTTAAGTATGGACTTGGACCGGTTGAGATACGGCCGGTTGCGGATATAAACGAAATCATGAGGGAGAGCGAGCAGCGACGCCACAAACATACCTCGCGATGAGGGCGGCCACGAGGCAAAGTTCGCTTAAGTAGAATGACGCAAAACGGGTGTGAAACCAGAGGGATGACTCTATCGCTGGGGAGACTGACTTTCGGAAAGGGAGAGCAAAAATTATGTCATTCGTTAACGATTTGAGAGTTGCATTCCGCTCGCTGTCTCGAACCAAAGGGCTTGCGTTTACGGTAGTGCTGACGCTAGCGCTTGGCATCGGCGCCAACACCGCCATCTTCACGTTGGTGCGCGGCGTGCTCCTCAAACCGCTCGTGAACCGCGACGAGGACCAGCTGATCTATATTCGTCAGAGCGCCCCTGGACTCGGCGACGACAACACAACCTTCTCCGTGCCCGAAATCGAGGATTTGCGCGCCGGAGTTAAAACCCTGAGCGCGTTCGGCGATTTCTCCACAATCGGTTTTACAATGGTCGGCCTCGGTGAGCCGCGCGAAGTTCAAGCTGGCGTCGTCGGCGGGAACTACTTTGAAGTCATGGGCCTGCACCCCGTTCTCGGCCGTCTCGTCGAACCTCAAGACGACGGTCCCAAAGCTCCCGGCGTACTGGTTATCACATATCGTTTCTGGGCGAACAATCTTAACAGAGACACTTCGGTGATCGGCAAAACCGTGCGTCTTGGGAGCGTCCCTGCCACCGTCATCGGCGTACTAGAACCCTGCGTCCCGTATCCGCAGGAAACGGAAATCATCGCCAATGTCGTTACCAGCCCGCACCATCTCTCCGCCACCATGGTCACCGGCCGTGTCCATCGGATGACCGAGCTCTTTGCCCGTCTCGCTCCCGGTGCCACCCTCGATCAAGCTAGCGCCGAGTTGCGGTCGGTCTACGGGGCTATGATCGGGGAGCATCCCGAAGCATATTCGCCCAAAGCGAACTTTCAGATCGGGGCGAAGCTGTTTCGCGATCAGATTACCTCGGACGCCCGGACTGTGTTGCTGGTGCTGCTCGCAGCGTCCGCACTGGTCTTCGTCATCGCGTGTTCCAACGTCGCCAACTTGATTCTCACACGGACGGTTCGCCGCGAAGGCGAGCTGGCCATCCGTGCGGCGCTCGGCGCCAGCACAGGCGTGCTGCGCCGCATGCTGCTGGCCGAAAGCCTTCTGCTTTGCAGCGCCGGCGCTGCGCTCGGTGTAATCAGCGCGTACCCGATGGTGGCTATCCTGGCCCGCTACGCCTCGCGTTTTTCCGTCCGCGCGCTCGATTTGACAGTCGATTCCAGCCTGCTGTGGGTGGGAGCCGCGCTGGCCGTCGTGGCGGCGGTGATTCTGGCGTTCGTCCCGCGCCTGCCGTCGGCCGAAGCGTCCGGTGGCCTTAGCCTATCGAGCGGCAGTGTGCGGATTACCGGCAGCACGAGCCGCCGCCAGCGGATCTTCGCGGTTACACAAATCGCGGCATCCTTCGTGCTGCTGGCCGGCGCCAGTATGTTGATCACTACGCTGATCGCACTGCAAACGGCGCGGACAGGTGTCGATACCCGTCACGTTCTTGCCGTCAACGTCCCCGTTATGTCCTACGGAAAAACGCCCCAGCAAGTGATCGATTTCTACAAGGAATCGATTCGCCGCGTGGATGCGCTACCCGGCGTGAAAAATACCGCATTCGGCCTGATGGTTCCCTGGCGAGATGCCGCCTTCGGCGTCGGCTTCCAATTCTCCGCCGAGGGTCACGTTCATGCCGGGGGCGACGAGGATCCTCGCGGGCAGTGGCGTGTCGTCTCTCCCGGATTCTTTGCGGCACTCGGCGTTCCCATCCTCGCCGGTCGTGATTTCAACGACCTCGACGGCCAAAATAAAGATAAAGATCCCGTCGTCATCATCAGTGACACTCTCGCACAGCGCATGTTCCCCAATCAGGATGCTATTAACCGGCATGTCTATTGGACGGATCCCGTGCTGAAATTCGCCCCGGGTTTCAGCGCCGCCCCGCACCGCATCATCGGCGTCACCGCCGATATTGACGACGTACACGTCGTTCCCGAGCCCATCCTTACCATCTATAGCTCTTTTGAAGAAGGGCTAATGTTTGGCGGTCGCCTTTTCATCCATACGGATGCCGATCCTTATTCGCTGGTCACGCCGGTCACGCGGCTCATTCGCGACATGTCCGTCGATCAGCCCGTTGAGCGTGCTGCCACGCTCGAAGACGTCCGCGCGGAAGTGCTTACGCCGGACCGTTTGAATTCGCTGGTGTTTGGCGTGTTCGCGGTCGTCGCGTTATCTATTGCCTTGATTGGCGTCGCAGGCGTACTCGCATTTTCGGTCAGCTCGCGGACGCGCGAATTCGGCATCCGGCTGGCGCTGGGATCGCAACCGCTGGATCTCCTGCGAGGCGTCATCGCAGAAGGTGTCGTGATGGCTGTGGCCGGCGTCATCGCAGGCGCGATATTCGGGTTCGTGATGGCGCGTTTGGCGCGCAGCTATTTCCTCGATGTGAAGATACCGGGCGCCTTGCCCGTGGTCCTTTCTGCGTTCGTGCTGCTGACGGCAGCGATTGTCGCGTCCTCAGTGCCGGCCGTGCGCGCTGCGCGCACCGACGTCATGAAGGCTCTTCGCGCCGAGTGAAATGCGCACGCCAATCAAGCCTCTGAAACAAGTGCCTGCTCTCGTCAACTGTCGAGGTTGGGGGAATTCTCCTCAAGTTGGCGCTTGGAAAACACAGCTCAACATGAATCAAAGGGAATTGATTTAGAGGTCTTCGATTCGAACGTCGCCCACAAATGGATTGCAGTTCAATTGTGAATGCGGTTGTTGGTACAATCAACATTGAGCGCATTGCGGTTAGACCTATCTTGAAACGAGTATCCGCGTGAGAGTGTCTGCGCTGCCAGTGGTGAGGATGTGCAAGTGACAAAAGCTCGCGAATCTCATAGCGAAACAAACTTCAACGACCCTGCGAATAGGGACGATGAGCGCGAGGGACCTCCGGTCACATCTAGCGCGAATCAAATCCGGGAAGCCGCCGGGTGCCGAACCAGAGAGGATTTAGAGAAGGCGTACTACGAAGCGAAGAAATCGGAGGCTGAGCTCCGAAAGATCATCGACACGATCCCTACGCTCGCCTGGTGTAACCTGCCAGATGGCTCCAACGAGTTTGTTAACCAACGATGGTCCGACTACACGGGTCTCTCCCAAGAAGAAGTAAAGCGCGTTGGGTGTAAAGTCGCAATTCATCCAGAAGACCTGCCGAAATGGCTGGACGAGTGGCGGAAGCTAGTAGCTTCTGGAGACGGAGGCGAAATCGAAGCGCGCCTCCGCCGCCACGATGGAGCTTACCGCAGATTCCTAATCCGAGTAGAACCGTTGCAAGACGAGTCCGGCGAGATTGTCCGATGGTATGGAACCAATACCGACATTGACGACCTTAAGCAGATGGAAGAGAAGTTGCGGCAAGAGGAGCGGGAACTTCGCCGGATTACCGACGCCATACCCCAGATGATTGTCGTCCAGGGACCGGACGGCTCTCCGATCTATGCGAACCAGTCTGTCCTCGACTACACCGGTCTCGCCCTGGAAGATGTGATCACTTCGGGCTTTCGCACGCGGATCTTTCATCCGGAGGATCTCGAGAGGCTGCGGGACGAGCGGCGAGCGGCCCTTGCACGTGGCCTCCCGTTTGAGATCGAGCAACGAGCGTTAAGGAAGGATGGCCAGTATCGTTGGTTCCTCATCCGTTACAACCCGTTCCACGACGAACAGGGACGCCCGGTTCGCTGGTATGCGACGGGAACTGACATCGACGATCGCAAACGCACCGAGGACAGGACGCGAAACGAAAACGTCGCGTTACGCGAAGAGATCGTCCGCTCTTCGATGTTCGAGGAAATCGTCGGCTCCTCCAAAGCACTGCGTCAGGTACTCACGCAGGTCTCGAAAGTGGCTCCGTTGGATTCTACAGTCCTGATCTTAGGCGAGACCGGAACAGGAAAGGAACTGATTGCTCGCGCCATTCACAATCGGTCTAAGCGTTCGACTCGGGCATTCATCCGAATGAACTGCGCCGCAATTCCCCCTTCACTAATTGGCTCCGAACTGTTTGGCCATGAAAAAGGCTCCTTCACGGGAGCAAGTCACCGGCGTCTGGGACGCTTTGAATCGGCCGACGGCGGAACAATCTTCCTGGATGAAGTCGGTGAGCTCCCATTGGAGGCGCAAGTCGCATTGCTACGAGTTCTGCAAGAGCGGGAATTCGAACGCGTGGGTGGCACCCAAACGGTTTCGGTGGACGTGCGAGTAATCGCGGCTACGAATAAGGACTTGAGTGCAGCCGTTGCTGAAGGCACTTTCCGTCAGGATTTGTTTTACCGTCTCAATGTTTTCCCGATTCGCATACCCGCACTGCGCGAGCGCGTTGACGATATTCCGTTGTTGGTCGAATACCTGATCGATCGCTATGCCCAAACAGCGGGCAAAAAGATTCGAAACATAACCAGGAAAACCCTGGACGTGTTCCAAGCCTATAACTGGCCGGGCAACATTCGCGAGTTGCAGAATGTTGTAGAGCGCGCGGTAATCCTGTGCGACGGAGACACCTTTTGTGTAGATGAAACCTGGCTTACACCGGTGACTCCCAAATCGGCTCCGACGGGTGTTCCGCTGATTGCTAACCTTGTAGAGCGGGAAAAAGAGATGATCGAAACCGCACTGCGAGAGACCCAGGGCCTGATCTCCGGCCCGACCGGCGCCGCAGCCAGGCTGGGTATGCCCAGGCAGACGCTCGAATCAAAGATCAGAAAACTGCGGATCAACCGACACCGTTTCAAGACCTCCTAATTCCGCCTCCCAGGCCGCGAAAGCACCTTCTCCGATAGCCGTTCGCTCACGTCTACTATCGATTCCTACCACAGCAGCTTCTCGCGCCGCCGGTGGGTGTGCCGGAACCCAATGCGGCCCAGATGCCGATGATTCCAAGCTGAAATCTCAGCAAATGCCGAAAACGCGGCACATCTCGAATGCTTAAAGGCCTGTCGTTCAACGAGATTGCAGATGGCACTATCATTGCCCTCACTTCCAATGAGTAGCGCGGGAGAAGACAGGAATGACCTTAAGAATCGAAAAGGCGTCGGATGGGCACAGCGCAACGATTCGACTAATAGGCCGGATGCGGGCGGAGCATTTGGACGAGTTAGAGACGCAGTTTCGCGAGAGCGGACCGGTTATCACATTGGACCTGGAGGAAGTGACCTTAGTTGATGTGGAGATAGTTCGCTTCCTTGGAGCCTGTGAAGATCGAGGCGCCACGATTCTCAACTGCTCGCCCTACATACGCGACTGGATCGGCAAAGAGCGAGATTAAAGGAATAGGAGAACAACAATGTCTAAGAAACTGGAAGGAAAGATAGCACTCATTACGGGCGGCTCGCGCGGCATTGGTGCCGCAATCGCCAAGCGCCTGGCCGCGGACGGAGCGAACGTGGCCATCACATACTCGAAAGGCGCCGATGCGGCCGCGTCCGTCGTCAAGGAGATTGAACGCGCCGGCGGAAAGGCGATCGCAATCCAGGCAGACGCGACGGACGCCAACGCCGTCGAAGCCGCCGTCGAAAAGACCGTCGCGACGTTCGGACGACTTGACGTGTTGGTGAACAACGCCGGCACGGCTATTCCGAAAACGTTCGAGGAGGCCACGCTGGAGGAGATGGACCGCGTCATCGACATTAACGTCCGTGGCGTATTCGTCGCGACGCAGGCAGCGCTGAAATACATGAAGAGCGGCGGTCGCATCATCATGATCGGTTCAGCGGTGGGTGAGCGTGTCCTGGTGCCCGGGCTTGTGCCCTACTCGGCCACGAAGGGTGCCGTGAAGATATTTACTCAGGCGTTGTCCAGAGAGGTCGGGAGCCGGGGCATCACGGTCAACAACATCCAGCCGGGTCCGATCGACACGGAATTGAATCCTGCCGCGGGCGATTGGGCGCTACCGCAGAAGGCCGCCACGGCGCTCGACCGTTACGGGCACGTCGAGGAGATCGCTGCGATGGTTGCGTTTGTTGCCGGTCCTGAGTCCTCGTACATAACCGGGGCGAATCTTACCGTGGACGGCGGAATGAATGCCTGAGCGAACACACCTTTGCTGGGAAGACTGCTGTGTTTTCAGTTTTCAGTAGTGATGAAAGCCGAGTTAAAGGAAGGATCAAGATGCCACAGACTACACCCGAACAAAACAAGGCCCTCGTCCTGGAAGCATTCGATACGTTGTTCAACAAGCGTGACTACGCCGCTGCTGAGGAGTTTTGGTCACCTCACTACATCCAGCACAGCGCGCATATTGAACCTGGTCGCGATGGATTGTTTAATCTCATCAGGAGCATCCCACCAACTTTGAAGTACGAACCGGGAATGATCGTAGCTGAGGGCGACTTCGTGATCGTGCACGGGCGATTTAGCGGTTTCGGTGCTCCTGTGAATTGGATTGCCGCAGATATTGTGCGCATTCAAAACGGAACCCTCGTCGAGCATTGGGACGTGATTCAAGACGAAGCCACGCAGGAGCAGTCAAGGAGCGGTCTGCCTATGTTCGGGGACACGTTTAGTAAGTGATTTGGGAATTCCGACACTGTTCGCCCTACATAAGCGATGGCATCACGAAAGAACAGGACCAGAAACATAACCTCCAGGAGGACGGAGATGGCTAGACTAGTTGTTTTGATTACCGGCGCGCTGACAGGTATCGGACGTGCCACGGCATTGGCCTTCGCGAACGAGGGCGCGCGACTTGTCGTCTCCGGCCGACACGACGAAGAGGGGCAAAAACTGGTTGCCGAACTTCGCGAGCGGGGCGCCGAGGCCGAGTTTCTGCGTTCCGACGTGCGTCACGAGGATGACTTGCGCAGCCTGATCGATAAGACTGTCGCGCGCTTTGGTCGTCTGGATGCTGCTGTCAATTGCGCAGGAACCGAAGGCACGCCCGGCCCGGTGACGGAACAGACTGCAGAAACCTACGCCGCGACCTTCGACACAAATGTCCTTGGTACGTTGCTCAGCATGAAGCACGAATTGCGGGTGATGCTTGCCCAGGGAAGCGGCAGCATCGTCAACGTGTCGTCCACCTACGGTCATCGTGGCGCTGCTGGCGCGTCCATATACTCGGCGAGCAAGCATGCAGTCGAAGGACTGACCAAGTCGGCTGCACTGGAAGCCGCTTCGTCAGGGGTACGCGTTAACATGGTCGCGCCAGGTCCAATCGAGACTGGGATGCTGAACCGCTTCACCGGTACTGAGGAAAGAAAGCTGGGTCTGGCGGCGACCGTGCCTCTCAAACGAGTGGGGAGACCGGAAGAGATCGCTCAGACCATTGTCTTTCTCGCGTCCGATAGGGCGTCGTTCATCACGGGTGCGTCGTACCTCGTGGACGGCGGCAAAGCAGCCCAGTGATGTTCTTATCGGTCAGAGTCGTTGTTGCGTCGGCGACAGCAACAGTCAAATAATATTGGCTTCAGGCAAGGACTCGAACAATTACACCAAATCTGAAAGGGGAAAAACTGCAAATGACTACCAATTCGTCGATCGCACTTATTACAGGAGGAACGAGCGGTATTGGCCGGGAGGTAGCTAATAAACTGGCCCAGCTTGGTACCCATGTCTTAGTGGTCGGCCGCAATGCGGAGCGCGGCGAGAAGACGGTTGCGGAAATCCGTGCAGCTGGAGGCAAAGCGGATTTTATTTCGTCTGACCTTCGAGACGCGTCGAGTGCGCGCGAAGTGGCGAGAAGAGCGGTCGCGCTCGGAAACGGCCAAGTCGATATTCTTATCAACAATGCGGGGGTCTTTCCGTTCGGGCCAACGCATGAAACGACGGAAGAAGTGTTTGATAGCGTGTATTCGCTAAACGTCAAGGTGCCGTACTTCCTCGTCGCGGAACTTGCTCCGCTGATGTCGAAGAGAGGCAAGGGGGCAATCGTCAATGTATCGACGATGGTCGCCGATTACGGGGCGGCTGGCATGAGCCTGTATGGATCGAGCAAGGCCGCCATCAACCTGTTGACCAAAGCGTGGGCGGCCGAATATGGCCCGGGCGGTGTTCGCGTCAATGCGGTGAGCCCTGGGCCTACGCGCACGGAAGGCACGGACGCTATGGGGGAGGGCCTCGAGCAACTGGCCGCCCAAGCGCCAGCGGGCCGTCCTGCTACAGCGGACGAGATCGCTGAGGCAATTGTCTTCCTGGCGACGGATCGTGCCAGTTTCATTCATGGCGCAAAGCTCGCTGTCGATGGAGGGCGCACTGCCATTTGAGACTTGGCTATAATCCTCTGTTTGCCACGTAACAACGGCAACCACCGGAGTGACCTTCGCTCGCTGAAAACTCAAGCAGATAGCATTGCCCACGAGCTTACAGAAGGTGCTTACCGAAGGTTGTCGAAAAAAAGCGAAAATGATAGACTCGCCGTCGTGGGTGACGGTTGAGCCACAAAGTTTGATGACGATGCGCAAATTCGTACACATTGATATGGACGCGTTCTACGCTTCCGTCGAACAGCGGGATGATGTACAACTGCGCGGCAAACCTGTCATTGTCGCCTGGCAGGGAAATCGTTCCGTCGTCTGTGCCGCGTCATATGAAGCAAGGCCCTTCGGAGTGCGCTCGGCAATGCCTCTTGGCCGCGCGAAAAGCTTGTGCCCCAACGCGGTCTGCGTTCCTCCAGATTTTGCTCGGTACCAGGCAGCCTCGCGGGCGGCGAGGGAGATCTTCGCGCGGTATACAGATTTGATTGAACCAGTGTCGCTGGATGAGGCTTATCTCGATGTAACTGAGAACAAGGCGGGTTTGCCGACCGCGACGCGCGTGGCGATCGCCATTCGTAAGCAAATCAGGGACGAGCTACATCTGACCGCATCGGCCGGTGTGGCGCCATGTAAGTTCCTGGCAAAAATAGCTTCGGACTGGCGCAAACCTGATGGACTCTTCGTCATCACACCAGAAAACGTGGCCACGTTTCTACCGCCGCTGGCCGTTGGACGCTTGCCGGGCGTAGGCAGGGTGACCGAAGAGAAGCTTCGACGCCTCGGAATAAGAACAGTAAGTGAGTTGCGGAATCTGGATCTGCCGACACTGGAAAACCAATTTGGCCGCTATGGAGTGCGTCTGTACGAACTTTCCCGTGGCGTTGACGATAGCAGCGTCGTTTCACACAGACCGACGCAATCGATATCCGCCGAGAACACCTTTGAGCGAGACATACCGTTGTCCCAAACCGAGCCAGTCATCCGTCGTCTCGCGCAGAGCGTCTGGTCTGGTTCGCGCAAGGAGTCTCGAGTCGCGCGTACCGTGGTTCTTAAATTGAGGACAAGCGAGTTCCAAATTCTCACCCGAAGCCACACGCCGCCCTCTCCCCCTTCCTCCTGCGAGGAATTAATTAACATAGCGCTGTCGCTTCGAGAGCGAGTAGCCCTTAGCCAGCAGCAGCTCTATCGCCTGGTTGGAGTCGGTTTAGGCAACTTTCGGGAGCTCGAGGATGACTCAAGGAGTCTGGGTAACTAATCTGGAGAGATTTGATAAGACGATTAATTAACGCGGAGTCTCTCAGCAATTCTCACTAAGTCGGCGAGAGAGTCAGCTTTCATCTTTAGCATCACCTTGCCTCGGTGTCCTTTCACCGTGATCTCGCTGATCCCGAGCTCGAAACCGACTTGTTTATTCAATAGGCCGGAGACCACTAACGCCATGACCTCACGCTCGCGAGGGCTGAGTGATGCGTAATGGTCGCGGAGCGCCCGCATCTCCGCCTCGTTACCAAGTGCAGTTGACTGCGCTCGATGGCGTGCCGGATGGCGCTCAATAACGCCTCTTCGGCGAATGGCTTCGTCAAGAACTCGACAGCTCCGGCCTTCATTGCTCGGACGGTCATCGGCACGTCGCCGTAACCGGTTATGAAGATGATCGGCATTTCGATCCGATCGGCGACGAGCTTCTGCAGATCGAGACCGTTAAGGTCCGGAAGAGAAATATCAAGTACGAGGCAGTTCGGCGTGAGGACTCGTGGGTGGGCAAGGAATTCTTCTGCGGACGCGAATGTCTCCGGCTGCCAGCCCGCAAATTGAATCAGCATTTCCAGCGATTCGCGCACCGAGATGTCGTCGTCCACAACGAAAACAATTGGCTTGTCCTGCAACTTAGGTGTGGGGCCGGCTGAAGTCATATAAACCCCATCCGAGTTGAAAATAGATCAGCTCACTCGAAGCGCGGCGTTAAGCGCCTCAAGCAGATCGGCCTCGCTAAATGGCTTGAACAAACACTCCACGGCGCCTTGTTCAAGTAAGCGCGGCCGGACCCTCTCATCTCGGTGAGCGGTGATGAAAACAATCGGAATTTCTTGCCGGCGACGTGTCAACTCCTGCTGGAGATCAGGGCCGGACAGGCCCGGCATGGCAACGTCGAGGATAAGGCATTTCGTCTCTTCGAGGTATCTCGACACCAGGAACTCTTCTGCCGATGAAAACGCCTGAGCTGCAAAGCCGAACTCCTTCAGCAAGTCGGGCAGCGACTCGCGCACGGACTCGTCATCATCGACTACTGATATGAGTGGACGTGTCTCCATCAGCTTGGCCTCGCAGCGCGTTTCTGATCTGTCAGCGCAACCCCAGCGCGTCCTGCGACTCCCTCTGCTACACATGGAATCGAAAATGAGAACGTCGCTCCTGGTCCATCATTCGAAGTGGCCCACAGACGGCCTTGATGATTTTCGATGATCGAGCGGCTAACAGATAGTCCTATTCCCATCCCGTTACTCTTCGTTGTGTAGAAAGAGTCGAAGAGCTTGTTGATGCTTTCAGGTTCAAATCCCACGCCCGCGTCTTGCACGCTCAGGCGCACGCCGCCTTCTGCATCATGTTCTGTTCTGATCAGCAACTGTCTCGGACGATCGTCAACGCCGCTCATTGCGTCTGCAGCGTTGCGCAGTAAGTTGAGTATGACTTGCTGAAGCTGTACACGGTCGCCCGCGACAATTGGCGGCTCGTCTGCAAGCTCAGGCTTTACAATAACCCTGTTGCGTTGAAGTTCACTCAAGGCCAGTGTAATCACCTCTCTTGTTGCTTCATTCAGATCTACTAATTCCGTAGCCGTATCTTTCCGGCTAAACAGTGCGCGCAATCGCGTGATCACGTCCGACGCGCGATGACCGTCTCGAATAGTCCGTCGCACGGTTTCCCGCGCCCCGTCGACGTTTGGCGGATCAGCATCCAACATTCGCAGGCAGGTGCTGGCATTAGTGATGATGCCTGACAACGGTTGATTAACTTCGTGGGCGATTGAGGCCGTCAATGCTCCCAGGCTCATCACTCGAGTAACGTGTGCTAGCTCCGCACTGGCCTTGCCGAGCGCTTCTTCCGACAATCGCCACTGCGTCACATCCTGGGCCGCGCCGATGTACTCCAATTCACCATCCTCGTTCCGCGTTCCGTGAGCAATCAGATGCAGATACTTAATCGAATGATCTGGCATTAGCAGCCGATGTTCGTATTGAAAGTCGCTGGCAGAACTACTTGCTCGTTCGATCATGTCATGAAACAACGTGAGGTCTTCCGGATGGACCCGTGTCCCGATCAGTTCGAGCGTCACCGTCACATGAGGATCAAACTCGAAGATGCGATAGAGCTGCTCGGACCATGTGATTTCGTTCCTGGCCACACGCCACGCGAAGCTGCCTATGCGACTCAGATGTTGTGCTTCAGCAAGGAAGGCTTCACTTTGCTTCAGTGCTGCTTCACTCAAGGCTCGCTCGATCGCGATGCTCGCAATGTGTGTGACCTGCGCGATGAGATCTTGCTGAACCTGTGTCGGGCTTGCTGGACTGCGCTGGAAAATGGCGAAAGTTCCCATCACTCGTCCGTCTCGCGCGTAAATCGGCGTCGACCATTGTGATCGTATTCCGTGTGCAAGTGCGAGTGGTCGAATCGCACACGACTGCCAGAGGGGATCTGATTCTAAGTCTGTCGCGATCACCTGCGTCTTCGTAAATGCTGCTAAGCCGCAGGGTCCGACCTCGGGAGTAACAGTCAGACCATCACACGGATCATTGAAGGTCGCGGGGAGGCTGGGTACAGCTCCTATCCGAAACTTCGGTCCACTCCAGTCGATCAAGTAAACGCCGCAGTGACAATCGGCGGAAGTGTCTTCTACAAATTTGCATAAAGCAGTGAGAACGTCGGCGAGTGCGCAGCTCGAGGCCACCATCTCAAGCAGTCGCTTCTCGCCGGCGAGCTGAGCCTCGGCCCGCTTACGATCATCGATATCAGTTAGCAGGATGCACCAGCGTAGGATCCGGCCGTCAGTATCTTTCAAGGGGAAGCCACGCACATGGAACCAACGATAGACGCCATCAGCACGGCGATGCCGACACTCAACTTCGTATGTTTCACCTCTTTCCAATGCTTTTTGCCTGACTTCGATTACGTGAGGCAGGTCGTCGGGATGAACTGGGTCTGAGTTGGCCCAACCTGTTAGTTCTTCAAAGGACTTGCCGAAGTAATCCAGGACTGGTTGGTTTAGTGCTTCGACTTGGCCGGTGGGCGTTATGACAGCGACCGGCGCTGGGATGCTCTCGACGATCAATTGAAAGTTAAGTTCGCGGGCGCGCAGGGCTTCCTCGGCGTGCTTGAGTCGCACGGTTAGATCGTTCTCGCTTGCAGTATCATGTCGAGGTTCCACGGACATGAGGATGCGCCTAAGCTGCTCAACATGTCCATCATACTTTAGTATCGGTCGCCGGCCGAAGACAGGTAGATTCGGGTAGTGTTCGGATTCTGCGAAGTTTATTACCTCCGCGTGCTTTGCGGTCCTTTGCACCTTTGCGTTGAGTATTGAAGGAGTAAGACCCATACACAGCGCAAAGGCGCAAAGGACCGCAGAGCACGCGAAGGGCTGCCCCGGGACGTTACAGGCCAGCAACTCAATAACCGAACACTACTTAAGTTCGGCGCGCGGGAAGCGCTTTCAGCGTTAACGTCGACTGTTAGCCAACAGAGACAGCTAATACCTTGGTATCGATCGATACCTTAGTCCTATAGATTCCTCTTTTCTTTCGTGGTGTACTCTGCACGTGTTCAATTAATCAGACCAAATCGATAAGGAATCAGCATGACCTTATCGAAGTCGAGGAGGACAAAAAATGTTCGAAGGAATCAACCACCACCGCTTTTTTAGTACTGAGGCCATGACCAACAGGCGCATCATCCGACTCTCTCTCGTCGGCATGATCGTCGCCAGCCTCGTCGGCGTCGGCACCTTTCGTGCCCAATCCTCGTTCGCGTCCAACCGGCGACCGAGCGCGCGGGCTAGAAGCGTCGACGCCCGGAATGCCGCCAAGCCGACGATCGTGCTCATCCATGGCGCCTTCGCCGATGGTACGAGTTGGCAACACGTAATCCCAATCCTCGAGCGCGACGGCTATAACGTGATCGCGGTTCAGAACGCCCTCGCCTCGCTTGCCGGCGATGTGGAAACGACTAAGCGGGTTATCGACGCACAGGCGGGTCCGATGATCGTCGTTGGCCACTCATACGGTGGCGCGGTGATCACCGGAGCGGCGGCGGGAAACCCGAATGTGAAAGCGCTCGTCTACATCGCCGCGTTTGCTCCAGAAGCCGGCGAACCGATCAGCGTATACGGGGAAAAATATCCGGCCCCGCTCGGGGAGGCACTCAAGCCGGACGCCGCCGGCTTTCTCTACATCGACCGCGCGCGGTTTCGCGAACTCTTTTGCGCCGATGTGCCGGCAGCGGAAGCGAGCGTGATGGCGGCGACGCAGAAGCCTATCATCGGCAGCGCTTTCGGCGGATCGGTGGATCAAGCGGCGTGGAAGACTATCCCGTCATGGTACCTGGTCACACAGGATGACCGAGCCATCAATCCCGATCTCGAGAGGTTCTACGCCAAGCGGATGGGCGCGAAGACGACCGAGATCAAGTCGAGTCACGTGCCATTCATTTCACACCCGGCAGAGGTTGCTCGGCTGATCGAACAGGCGGCGAGATAAATGTGTGGCAAGCAATGCTCGCTTGCACTCGCAGTAAGTGCTTTTGAAGAATGGCTGAAAACATTCATTGGAGACAAAACATGAAAACCGAAACTCAGATGGCAACAGGCACGAAGCAAATATATCTTACGCGGCGCTCACCCCACTATTGGCGAGTAACGATTGATCATCCGCCGCTCAATATCTTTGGTCCGGAGACCATTCCGCAACTAAATGAGGTCATCACATCGCTCGAAACCGACGAGGACGTCAAAGTGGTCGTCTTTGACAGCGCCATCGAAGGCTTCTTCCTTACGCACTACGATTTCCTTGCGAAACTTGAGGATACAACTCGTCTACCACCAGGGCCGACAGGGCTGCAGCTTTTGCCCGACATGCTCGTACGGCTTAGTCGTGCTCCCGTGGTATCGATCGCGTCAATTCGCGGACGCGCTACCGGTGTCGGAAGTGAGCTTGCCCTGGCCTGCGACATGCGTTTCGCGAGCCGCGAAAAAGCTATCTTGTCCCAGTGGGAAGTGGGGGCAGGTGTCGTGCCTGGAGGCGGCCCAATGGCACGGCTACCTCGTCTCATGGGAAGAGGCCGCGCACTCGAAGTGCTGCTCGGCGCGGATGACATCCCGGGCGATCTTGCCGAACGATACGGATACGTCAACCGGTCATTGCCTGATGCTGACCTTGATGCGTTTGTGGATGCGTTAGCAACACGCATCGCATCGTTCGACAAGCAGGCGATCAGCGAAACAAAGCGCTTCGTCGATGTAGCCAGTTTGCCGCCTGACTTTGAAATCGCGCCGGAGTGGGATGTGTGTCTTGCGTCGATCCAGCGGCCGGCCGCGCAAAAGAGGATCACGATGTTGATGGAGCGGGGATTTCACAAGCCGGGTGATGTGGAAAACCGCTTGGGATATCACGTCGGCCAACTCGGACGCTAAGCGTTTCACGAAAGAACAAAGGAGATTACCAATGTCACACCACGCGTCCGGTCCCAACTTTGGGTTTCCGCGCGGTGATGCCCGACTCGACATGACAGACCTCTACGTGTTCCCCAAGCCAGGCGACGCGACGAAGTCAGTAATCGTTCTGAATGTGCACCCGTCTTTCGCCTTGAACCCTCCGGGACCGACAACTAAGGAGCCCTTCGCACCGGGAGCGTTATACGAACTCAAGATCGACACAGACGGCGATGCAGTTGCCGATCTCGCTTACAGCGTGCAGTTCTTGTCTTCGGGAGATGGGCAGCAGACTGCGACGATGCGCCGCGTTCAAGGTGCGCGAGCCGTTGGGGCGTGCGACGAGGGCGAAGCTCTCGTCGAGGGAGCACCGGTCTCAGTCGGGAGGGAAGCGCTGGTAACCAAAGCAGGCAACTACTATTATTTCTTTGGTTGGCGCAGCGATCCCTTCTTTTTCGACGCACAAGGAAATTTCAATCAAATGCAGTTCACGGGCGACGACTTCTTCGCAGATAAAGACGTTTGCAGCATCGTCATTGAATTGCCCAACTCGGATCTGGGAAGCAATGAAGTGGGAATTTGGGCTCGCACCGTGGACAGAACTCACGAAGGTTGGATTCAAGCCGATAGGGGTGGAAGACCATTGCAAGCGGTTTTCCTGGTCGGAGAGGAGAGAGAGGCTTACCTCAGCGGTGAACCGGCGAAAGATGAGCGCTTCATTAGCGTCTTCGCCCATGAGTTAGAGCACACAGGCGGCTATTCGAAAGAGGACGCAAGCGCCGTCGCGAGAACGTTGCTGCCAGACATTCTTTCTTTCGACCCTCGCCGCCCAACATCCTTTCCGCACAATGGCCGGAGACTGACCGACGATGTCGTCGACGTTTTCCTCTCTATATTAACGAACGGGAACGTAACGGGAGACAAGGTTGGGCCGCACGGCGATCTCCTAGACGAGTTCCCGTACCTCGGGCCGCCGCACGAATAACGGCCGCCGCTTGCGCTGCAAATTGAATCTTGAATCGAACAACTGCCGAGAAAATTCCCAGGAGGACTTTGGCAACGAGCGGAGCTTTTCGTTCAAGAAATGAGGGCTGCGTTCAAGTCGATGCGCTAACTGAACATCTTGAAAGGGACGAACATGCAAACCACACTGAATGCATCCTATGTCTTACCTTTTCTCTTCGGGGCCCTGGTAATGCTCGGCTTCAGCACGCTCCGCGGGTCCAACGCACAGCCGCCGCACCACGTTTACGAATTGCGACTGTATCACGTCAACGCGGGGAAAATGGATGCTCTGATAGCGCGCTTCGGTAATCACACGGACGCGATCTTCAGACGGCACAACATGAAGAGTATTGGCTATTGGTCACCCGAAGATGCGCCGAGTTCGCAAAACCTGTTCGTCTACATACTCGAGCATCCCAACCACGAGGAGGCGCTGAAGAATTGGGCTGCTTTCCAAGCCGATCCGGAATGGCAAAAGGTAAAAGCCGAGTCAGAAGTAAACGGTCCGCTGGTAGACCATATCGACCGGTACTTTATGGATCCGACCACGTTCTCAGCGCTCAAGTAATGACCAAAGCTATTGGTGAATTGTCTTACGGGAGTGCAAGCGCGCACTTAGCGCGGGTTACATTCGTACGGAGTAGGAGAAATCATGAGTACGAAAATGAAGGCAGCACAGATCAGTAAGGCTGGTGGAGACTGGGAACTAATCGAACGCGATATTCCCGAGCCAGGAGTTGGGCAAGTGCGGGTGAAAATCGAGGCGTGCGGCATCTGCCACAGCGATGCGCTGGTCAAAGAGGGTCTCTGGCCCGGGCTTCAGTATCCTCGTGTGCCGGGTCATGAAATCGCAGGACGCATCGATGCACTCGGTGACAGAGTTACTGCCTGGCAAAAAGGTCAACGCGTCGGCGTCGGCTGGCATGGCGGACACTGTTTCGTATGCGAACTGTGCCGGCGCGGTGATTTCGCCATGTGCGTCAATCGAAAGGTCACTGGGATTGACTTCGACGGTGGGTACGCCGAGTACATTATTGCGCCGGCGGCGGCTCTGGCTGCGATTCCAGATGAACTGCCCGCTGAGGAAGCGGGTCCTTTCATGTGCGCGGGCGTCACAGTTTTCAACGCGCTCCGGAATTCGGGCGCGCGCGCCGGCGACGTGGTCGCCGTGCAGGGCATCGGCGGACTGGGACACCTCGGCATTCAGTACGCGAGGCGGATGGGATTCGAAACAGTCGCGATCAACCGAGGGAACGACAAAGAGCCGCTGGCGCGAAAACTCGGCGCGCATCATTACATCGACGCGAGCGCTACAGACGTCGTAGCGGAATTGCAAAAACGTGGTGGCGCACGCGTGATCCTTGCGACTGCGCCGAATGCGCAAGCGATTTCCGCATTGGTTGACGGATTGTCACCCGATGGCAAACTGGTAGTGCCCGCCGCGCCGGCCGAGCCACTGACGGTCAGTGTGTTCTCTTTAATCATGCGGCGGAGTTCAGTCGCCGGTGTGTATTCGGGCACAGCGAGAGATTCGCAAGACACCATGGAATTTAGTGCGCTGAGCGGCGTGCACCCAATGATCGAGAAGTATCCGCTTGATCGAGTGGCAGAGGCCTATGAACAAATGCACAGCGGGAAGGTGCGATTCCGCGTTGTCCTCACTTTCGGTGATTGAACAAAGAAAAGTTTGGGTAGTGCTCGGTTAAATGGGTTGCTGACTTGTAACGTGTGGTCAGTCCTTCGCGTGCTTTGCGGTCCTTCGCGTGCTTTGCGGTCCTTTGCGCCTTTGCGCTGAGTATTGAAAGAGTAAGACTCAATACGCAGCGCAAAGGCGCAAAGGACCGCAAAGCACGCGAAGCTTAATAAGCAAGGCAGAATCCGAACACTACCAAACGTGCGGCGTGGCTCTTTCAATTCAGGCTTGTGATTAAAAACTTAGGAAGGAGATTTTTGTATGTCTACCATTACTACCAAAGACGGGACGGAGATCTATTACAAGGACTGGGGGAGTGGTCAACCGGTTGTCTTTAGCCATGGTTGGCCGCTGTCAGCTGATGCTTTCGAAGATCAGATGCTCTTCCTGGCTTCGAACGGATATCGCTGCATCGCCCACGATCGACGCGGACATGGACGCTCGAGTCAGCCATGGAGCGGCAACGATATGGACACCTACGCGGACGATCTCGCCGAGCTTACTGAAGCTCTCGATCTGAAGAATGCGATTCATGTGGGCCATTCAACCGGCGGTGGCGAGGTTGTGCGTTACATCGGACGTCACGGCGCCAGGCGCGTCAGCAAAGCAGTTTTGATCGGCGCCATTCCACCGGTGATGCTGAAGAGCGAAACCAATCCCGGTGGCTTACCGATTGATGTATTCGATGAGATCCGCGCCAATGTCCTCGCCGATCGTTCGACGTTCTGGAAGGACCTTTCAATTCCCTTCTATGGATTCAATCGACCCGGCGCGAAGGTTTCGGAAGGTCTGCGCGATTCATTCTGGCTGCAGGGCATGATGTGCGGGCTGGCGGGAGCGTACTTCTGCATTAAGGCGTTTTCCGAGACAGATCTCACTGAAGATCTCAAAAAGATCGACGTACCAACCTTGATCCTGCATGGCGATGACGATCAGATCGTGCCGATCGACGATTCGGCCAGACTGTCAGCGAAAATTGTTAGCAAAGCAACGCTCAAGGTCTATCCGGGCGCGCCGCACGGGATGTGCTCAACGCACAAGGATCAGGTAAATGCAGACCTACTTGCTTTCATAAAAGGTCAGCAAGCGACGGTCGCGTGATCGCGAAATGCTCTACCCTGGCAAATTTGTAATCAGAGGATCGAGGTTTCGAATCGCTCGCCCCGGCTCCGTTCATATTCAAATCTTCGCAAGCTGCATCTATCGCGACTCCGTCCATCTTCCGCGAGTGAAATCGGGAAACTTCACTGGCGCGCTTCCCTGCGCAACCGACATCTCGCTAAGCGGGCCGGGCGCGCTCACAGCGGCTGCGTCGTACACGTCCATGTCGGGCGCGAGTCCTTCACGCATGCATTGCATTAAGCGATAAACCATTATGAAATCCATTCCGCCGTGACCGCCTCGCTTGCGAGCCAGCTCGCCGATGTTCTTCCACAGCGCGTGCTCGTGTTGCGATTTGTGCTTGTCGAGATTCGTCCATTTCTCGCCGGCCTCCTGGCCATCGAGGTACAAGCGCGGCGGATAGTCACGAAAGACTCCCCTGGTGCCCGAGATCAGATTAATGCGGTCATATGTGCGAGGTGTGCTGACCGTGTGTTGTAGCATGATCGTTCGGCCCTTTTCGGTCTTGATCATGCTCGTGTTGATGTCTCCGCATTTGTATTTCTCTTTGCGTTTCGTGTTGTCGGGGGCAATGTGCTTGTCACGGTACTCGGCGAGGCTGACGGACAAAGAACTCATCGAAACAAGATGGTCGAATCGGTCGCCTCGATTGATGTCCATGTACTGCGCGACCGGACCAAGCCCGTGAGTCGGGTAGAGATTTCCGTCGCGAGTTATATGAGGGAAGCGCCGCCAAAGTCCCTCGCTCTGATCCTCGAACAACAACGAGCGAAGATCGTGAATGTAAGCGGCCTCACCATGGATCAACTCGCCGAACAGTCCCGCTCGCACCATATTCAGCACCATCATCTCGTTGGCGCCGTAGCAGCAGTTCTCCATCATTATGCAGTGGCGTCGAGTCTTCTCCGATGTATCGACAAGCTCCCAACATTCTTTTAGCGTCACCGCGGCAGGCACTTCGACGCCGGCATGCTTCCCGTTCTTCATAGCAGCCACCGCCATCGGGACGTGCCAATCCCAAGGTGTCGCGATGTAGATGAAATCCAGGTCGTCACGCTTGCACAGGTTCTCGAAGTCGTGATCGCCGCTGAAGAACAGAGCGGGAGTTTTGTGGCCGGCCTTCTCTATCACGCGCGCTCCGTTAAGGCATTGGTCTCTGACGATGTCGCACAGCGCGGTGATCTGCACGCCGTCGACTCCCAGAAACTCGTCGAGCATGCTGGTTCCACGCGCGCCGACGCCGATTATTCCGACGCGAATAATCGCGCGCGGTTCGAACTTCATGCCGATCACGCTACCAGCCGGCGACGGCAAGCTCCGCTCTTCAGCCGGCGTTGAGGGCGCCCGAAGGTCAGTTAGTCCGAGCGTGGCGCCCGCCATCGCTGCTGATTTGATCAGGTCTCGACGCGAGATCTTTGAACCATCTTTCTTCATCCAGTTTCTCCTTGCATGCCGGAACGGGCTTCCGAACGCCGAGCATAATGCAAATAGCTTGAAGATGTAAGCGCGACCTTGTAGATCCAACGCGCGGCCAAATGCTCGGCCCATGCTCGGCCATTGCTCGAATGCTCGGCCAATGCTCGAATGCTCGGCCAATGCTCGAACGAAGATAAAGGAGCGGAATTGAATCAGCGCCGCCACCGCTGTTGAGAAAAGCCCGCGCGGCGGGCGAATGCATGTAGCCCAGGGCAAGTCCGCGCAGCCCTGGGAAGACGGGATGCCAAAGGCGCGAGCCCGCGTAGCGGGCGAAAGCGTGCCTTCGAATCGCTTTCCTGTCGCCCACTGCGTGGGCTAGCGGCAAATGTGAAATCGCCTGGCTCACATGCACACAGCTTGCTAAGCTGCTGCCGCTGTTTTTCTGGCCGTGACAAAAGGCACACTTCATGAACGTCACCACCCTGGACTGGATCATCGTAGTTGTTTCAATCGCGATTTCATTCTTGCCGGCTGTTCTGCTCGCCAGGCGAGCAGGGTCGAGCACCGCCGAGTTCTTCACCTCGGGGCGATCGGCGCCGTGGTGGTTGATAGGCGTATCGATGGTGGCCACCACTTTCAGCACTGATACGCCCAACCTCGTCACCAACATGGTTCGTGAAAAAGGCGTCGCCAATAACTGGCTCTGGTGGTCATTCCTGCTGACGGGAATGATGACTGTGTTCTTCTATGCGCGTATGTGGCGACGCTCGGGTGTGCTCACTGATCTGGAGTTCTACGAGATCCGATACTCGGGCAAGGCCGCGAGCTTTGTTCGTGGGTTCCGCTCGATCTACCTCGGCCTGTTGTTCAACTGCGTGATTATGGCGACGGTGAATCTCGCCGCGTCCAAGATCGCGAGCGTAGTGCTGGGCTGGCCGATGAAACGGACGCTTGTAATCTGCGCAGTGCTGAACATTGCATTCGCAGCGACTTCCGGCTTGTGGGGAGTGCTGGTCACCGATTTTATTCAGTTCGGGATCGCGATGACCGGCTCGTTCGCAGCCGCGTACTTTGCGCTGAAGCAGCCCGAAATCGGAGGGCTCACCGGACTGTTTCAGAAGATCGACCCTAAGACTCTCAGTCTTCTTCCTGATTTCGGTGACTGGGGAACCACGCTTTCGGTTTTGGTCATTCCAATAGCCGTGCAATGGTGGTCCGTGTGGTATCCGGGCGCCGAGCCGGGCGGCGGAAGCTACATCGCTCAGCGAATGCTCGCAGCCAAAAGCGAGAAGGACGCGCTCGCAGGTACGCTACTGTTCAACGCTGCGCATTACGCGCTGAGGCCGTGGCCGTGGATCATCGTCGCGCTGGCTTCGATGGTGATCTATCCGAATCTTGCCGACATCCAACGAACGTTTCCGTATGTCGATCCGGGTCTGATCGGTCACGATATGGCTTACCCGGCGATGCTCAGATTCCTGCCCGCGGGATTCATGGGGCTGATGATCGCCGGGCTGTTGGCGGCTTATGTTTCAACGCTGTCCACTCATCTCAACTGGGGAACGTCGTACCTGGTTCATGATTTCTACCGCCGCTTCATCAGGAGAGAGGCAAGCGAGAAGCACTATGTTTTAATCGGCCGTCTTGTGACGGGACTGCTCATGCTGCTGGCGGCTCTTCTGACGTTCGTGCTCGACTCGGCGAAGCAAAGCTTTGATCTTATGCTTTCGGTAGGCGCGGGCACTGGCCTGATCTATCTTCTCCGCTGGTTCTGGTGGCGAGTCAATGCGTGGAGTGAGATCGCGGCGATGGTCAGTTCCTTCGTCATTGCAGTTGGATTCTTTGTCGCAGGAAAGATGAATGTGAACATCGCGCCTCACATGTCGCTGGTGATAACGGTCGCGGCGACAACCATAGTGTGGATCACCGTCACGCTGCTTACGGGGCCGACCGATCGCTCGAAGCTGATCGAATTCTATCGACTTGTTCAACCAGCCGGACCTGGCTGGCGTCAGATTCGAGCGGAAGCCGGAGCGACCGGGTCGCCTGATCGCCTTACGGAATCGCTGTTGGGTTGGACGTTGGGTTGCGCCTTTGTGTACGCGGCACTCTTCGGCGCGGGCAGCTTTCTCTACGGCAAGACCGCTCAGGGCATGGTTTGGTCGTTGGTCTTCGTTGTGAGTCTGTTTGGGATGTCGCGAGTGCTGCCGCGAATCTGGTCGAGCAGTCAGGGATGAATTTAATGAATCAATTTGAAGTCCGACAACAACTGGTCTCGTCTGGTTTGAGTGACGCTCAGGCGTCAGTGAAGGCCAGATTGTTTGTCAAAGCGATCAAGGCGCGGCGTGAAATGGGCGCGTCGAGCGAAGGCGTACATTACTATTTCGTTCCGGGCCGCATCGAGTTTCTGGGCAAGCACACCGACTACGCCGGAGGACGAAGCCTGATCTGCGCGCTCGAACGCGGCTTCTGTGTTGCGGCATCCGCTCGCGATGACAGCAGAGTGCGAATAACAGACGCCGCGCGGAATCTCGACCTTGAGTTCAGCATTTACCCCGGGTTGATTCCACGCGCCGGGCATTGGGCGAACTATCCGATGACCGTAGCGAGCCGGGTTGCTCAGAACTTTCCCGGAACGCTCCGCGGCGCCGACATAGCATTCGTGAGCGACCTGCCGCCCGCTGCCGGACTCAGCAGTTCGAGCGCTCTTATAATTGCAGTCTTCGCTTCACTGGCTCGCATCAATTCACTGCATCACCGAGATGAATACAAGCGGAACATTCACAGCCTCGAAGACCTCGCCGGTTATCTCGGCACCGTTGAGAACGGTCAATCCTTTGGCTCTCTTGCGGGTAGCAAGGGCGTGGGCACCTTCGGCGGGAGTCAGGATCATACGGCGATTCTCTGCTGCCGTCCGGGAGAGTTGAGTCAGTATTCGTTCTGTCCCGTTCGCCACGAAGGCTCGATCGCGCTGCCCACCGATTATGTTTTCGTGATTGGCGTCAGCGGAGTAGCGGCGGTTAAGACTCGCGACGCGCTTGAAAAGTACAATCGGGTCTCGAGCCTCGCAGCCGAAGTCCTCGCGGTTTGGCGAAGCGCGACCGGCCGGACAGGCGAGAGTCTGATGACCGAGGCGACAAGCTCAATAGACGCTCCGGAGCGAATTCGAGCAGCGTTGATCTCATCACGATCTCCTGCTTTTTCGCCCAACGAGCTGCTCAATCGCTTCGAGCAACTTCTCACCGAATGCACTGAGATCATCCCCGGTGTGGCCCAATCGCTCGCTGCCGGAGAATTCGACAAGGTCGGAGCGCTGGTCGATCGTTCACAGGATGGGGCGGAGCGATTGCTACACAATCAGGTTCCGGAAACAGTCGCTTTGACTCGCATCGCGCGAGAACTGGGCGCCGTGGCCGCGTCTGCCTTCGGAGCGGGCTTTGGCGGCAGCGTGTGGGCGATGGTAAGAACCGACCGAGCGGAAAGTTTCATGTTGGAATGGGCTGAACGTTATCGTTCGAGGTTTCCCGAATCCGCGAAAAGGTCGGCGTTCTTTTCGACTTGCGCCGGTCCTTCGATGATAGACTTCGCGGGTTGATGCAACCGTCAAAACACCGTTTGCAGCTGCCGCCCATCCGAGCTCAAGTCAATTTCATAACGCCGTGGGGCGAGGCCCCTCATCCTCGTCCTCGAATTAGTCTGGATCGCGGTTGGTACGAACCTCGGCGATCGACCACAGGTGACTACTATCTCTGTTTTTGAGCGCTGTGATACGGATATACCGCGTCGTAACCGGCTCGAATCGAGCGACGCTGCGACTTGCCTTTCCAGCGCCCCGCCAAACCTCGCGGAACGTGCTCTCCTTTGCCTGCTTGCTTACTTCGACCTTGTATTCGGCCGGATAGTCCTCGGCCCATCGCCCATGAAGCTGCACCACGCGCGTCAGTTCGTACTCTCCTCCGAGATCGATGGTGATCGCCATCCCTTCGTAATTTGGCGTGCCGCTATTTGCGCGTGTCTCGACATTCTTGTCGGTTGCAAGGGTGAGATCCTTAAACGCTTTGGCCGCTGGGATAGAAGGAGTAGTGTCAGGTGGTCGCTCAGCTCGTGCCGGGATTCTGCGCGCGGTTTGTCCGGGATCGATTCCCAGTTTCAATTCGGCGATCGACCAGTCCCCTTTATAGGTACTGTTCTTTGCAGTAGCGGTTATACGGACATAACGCGCAAGAATCGCGGGAAACTCCGCGCGGCTTTCACCGCGCTGGCCGGGTCCCTCGAATGCGGTCATCCAGGGTCCAGAAAGCGATTCAGCGACTTCAATCTTATATGCTCCCGGATAGTGAGTCGCCCACGGCCCAAAGTCTTGCTTGACTCCGATAATGTTCTGCAAGCCTCCCGCGTCTATTGTTACGGTCATTCCAACGTAGTCGGTCTTGCCGGAGCTCGCTCGCGTATCAGTCTTTCCATCATTGGCATTCAGTATATCGAGCAAGTCACCAGACACACCGGCCGGTCTCACTGTACGCGACTGCACCGTCTGTTGCGCCAGCGTTCTGATGCCTGCCGGCAACATGCCGATGATGACGGTAAGGCAGATGGTCAACGTGAAAGGTTTTGCTTTTGAAATCATTGTCGCATCCTCCCCTTGTTCAATCAGTTTCTGTATTTCCGATGGTGAGGACCGATGATGGCGTTGCATGAAACGACGCCGTTGAGCCGGCCCCGCCACTAATCCAGTCTTGCGCAGAAGCTCAACGAAGACAAGGACTAAGTAGTGGTTCAGTTTGGTCTGCCGCCAGAAGGAACCGCTGATTCGCGCCGCCTTCGGTGCGCTGATCGGCGCAGATCCGCGAAACGAAGTCAGCGCAAATCAGTGGTTCCTTCTAAGTGGCAAGGTCGTCCACGTCAAACTGAACCACTACCAAGGACTGGCTGGATGAAAAAGAGTTCTTCTTCGATTTAGCCTTATCGGCGTTGGGTAGAATGGTGTCAACCAAATCGTAAGCACGGCACCCTCCTTTAGCGAAGGCTTGACTGTCGCGTGGCCTGGGATTAAAAAAGAATAAAAGGGCGCTGTGAGAACACCTCAAAAGGAGTTCATCATGGTTGCCTTCAACACGGGCCGGGCAAGACTAGTCATCCTGACTGCTTTCGCCATTCTCTTCGCTCTAAGCTTCGGGGCTGTAATACCAAAAAGAATCGCGGCTGCAGCGAAATCCAAACCTCACAAGATGGTAATAGTCCCGGGAGAAGATCGCTTCAGCCCGTTTGCTCTCACGATTCGCAGCGGCGAAGACGTCCAGTGGATCAATATGGACACTGACGATCACACAGTCGTCAGCAATGACTTCTTCAACACTGCCGGCAACAACAACACTGACATAATTCTGCTGGGCACTGACAACAACAACGGAACGCCCGGCACCTTGACGCTCCACTTCTCACATCCGGGGACGTTTCACTACTACTGCCGATTTCACGCGCATCTGGACGACGACCATCAGCCGGTTGCGCCTGGTCCCAGAGGTGGAATCCAGGACGCCAACGGCAACTTCGGCACTCCGATGATGGGTGTCGTCACGGTACTGCCCGGAGGCGATGACTGATTATTGATTGCCCAGCCTCATTGCCCCGAAGCGACCATCAGTCGCGCGACGAGCGAAAGGCGGGAGACATCAACGCTCCCGCCTTTTGAATTCTTTTGTGCTGTCAGTGATGCTGAAAAGGGGCGCGTGAGTTTCTCAGACAATATGATTGAGATTCTAACTGGCCCCCCTTGTCGACTCTGATTCACCGTACTCAGCTTTTTCTTAGGACCAATCTTCGAATTGAAAGCCGGGGATCTTTCCGAAGTCGGACTGATTGCGCGTAACAAGAACCGCGCCATTTTCCATCACCATCGCCGCAATCTTTAGATCGTTAGTGCCGACGCGCCGCTGCTGTTTCCTTAGCTCGTTAAATCGTTGGATCGCCGTAAGGTCAAAGGCAAGAATAGGAATCCGCGATCCGATCTCAACAGTCTGCTGCAGTGCCGCGTACGAACGGGCCATCTGCTCGTCGTTCCTGGCGCGGCGGATTTGAGTGTACCAACCGCTGATGATCTCTTCGATTGTAACGATCGTAGTGCACAGTTCGGTCGGATCGTGCGCCAGGATGCGCTGACAGACGCGAGGTTGCCCGCGCAACTACAGAGTCAATGTATCGGTGTCCAGCACGTAAAGGCTCATCTGGTCGAGCGGGGCTCACTTTACTGTCCGGCCATACTCAGCGATATTTTTCCATAACGGCATCGAAATCCGGGTGGTCTTTCCATATCCCTGCATGTGTAAGCCACGGATTGGCATCTGGCGCTCCCGGAATCAGGACCTGGACGAGCTCACCGCCATTGAGACGCTGCGCGGCCTGGTCGCGCAAACGCTCCACGGCTTCATCGCGCGAGCATCCCTCGCTCTCCATTGTGATTGGGTGGGATGTGCTGGCGCGATACCTACGTTCATCGAGCCGCTCAACCAATACTGTCACTCTCATAGATCGCTCTCCGAAACTCTTAAGTCGCTCGTAGCTTTCTTAGTGCAGGAATTATAGCAGGAGAGACAAAGCACGGCATTGCCGATGTCTTGTTTCTGAGTGTGAGACGTCTGACTTCTGACTTCTGACTTCTGACCTCTCGCGTCTCCCCTCTGATCTCTGACTTCTTCAATCCGCGATGCTCAAGCCGCAATCCGCAATTCCTTCTGCTCTCTTCGATCCGCTATCCGCGATCCGCAATCCTCATTCGGCGAGTCTGCGTTATTGGCTTGGCACGGTCAGTTGACCCTTGTCAGTTACTTGGGTCGTCGTCAAGAACTCTACTGGCAGCGATTCAGAAGACGTTGTCTCTTCTCAATTCCGGCCTTGGCTACGATCGCACATCAGTCGTTCGTACTTTGCTAAAGCAGTCTTATCGCATCGCTGTAAATGGCTGCATTGACATCAACCGACAGGAGGGAACGCATCTAGTCAACGGGTCCTCGTCATATGAAGAGCCAAACATCAACGATGTCGAGGTGACACGTGGCGACGCTGTTCATAGAAATATGACGAGCGCGAATGTCAACAAAGTCAAGCCTGCCCCCTCCTCGCGCTGGTTCAGATGTGTGTGACGGGGCTCACCGCCGTGCGTTACAAATGCGCCGGGTTGTAGTACAATCCCGCCCGATTCAAAGCGAGCAGTATAGATCACCGTCTCCGCTCCGATCATTTAGTCAGCGCTAAGAGATTATGACCAACGTGGACATCGAACATGCCATCCTTGCGGCCTTGTACGCGGCTTGGGCAATTTCGGATGGTGGCTGTAATTTGTATTCAATGCGCGAAGAGCTGGGCTGGAGTGAAGGGACCTTTCAAAAAGTCATAGATCGAATGGAATATGAGAACCTCATTGAACCTGCAAGTGTAGCCACGCATGTAATAACGTCACGGGGAATCATTTACGCAGAGGACAATCACTTAGTCTCATTAGAACGTAGCCAAGAAAATAAGGATTGTCGAACGCTGCTATTCGAGGCGTTAGCCAAGTTGTACGATGAAAAGGGTCCACACGCGAGATCCCACTACATGATTCTGGCTAGAGATCAATCTCTGGACGAGAACCTTTCGATGAAGAACCTGCACGTCTTACGTGTCTTAGGTTATTTAGAGGAACCGGCCCTAGGTTGTTACAAACTATCGCACAAGGGTCTTGCAACTTTTGAGGATTATGAGAAACGGCGCGGAATCGCGGACGAATTCGAGAGGGTCCGTGGGATGCAACCACAGGCGAGAGGTCGCGCGCTTCAAAAGCTATTGGCTAATGTGTTCGAATATCAGGGGTGGCCTCAACTCGAAGGCCTGCGAACCTCAAACGAAGAGATGGATATCATCGTTAATAAAGGCCGCGAATACTATTTCATCGAATGCAAGTGGGAGAAATATCCTGTGCAGACCGAGGTAGTCGATAAGTTGGTGGGAAAGCTTGTAAGGCGGCCCGATGTAAAGGGAATTGTCGCGTCCATGTCAGGGTTCACAAAAGGAATTGTGGAAGCAGTCAAGAGTCACGCCAACACTCGAGTAATACTTCTTTTTGGTCCTGAAGATTTACAGGCTCTGATCCACGGGCACGTAACACTTGAAGCTTTGATAGACGAGAAGTACAGGGAATTCGCCACGCGACACACCGTACTATTCAGATAGCGCTTGCGCCGACGTCTTGAGATCACCGGCGGGTAAACGGTCCCTGAGCGCTCTATCTCTAGATACGGTGGATGAGTTCTTGCGGAGGAACACTATGAGCCTATCCCTCTTTGAGGAACGTGTTGAAGCTACTGGCGCGCGATATGGACTAGCCTTGACCACGCTTCGTCCACTCGCGTCTCAGCTAATGGACTCCATTAGGACGTCCGGCTTCTTCAGAACCTATACCGACCACTCGATGCGTCATTGTGCCGAGATGTTCACCATACTTGGTTGGCTGCTTCCAGATCAACTGAGAGCTTCGCTCACCGATGTTGAATGTGCTTTGCTGGTGCTTTCGGTGTACTTTCACGATCTTGGCATGCTCGCTACCCAGAGCGAGTTTGACTCGCGCGATGCGGATTCGGCCTTCAAGTCATTTCGAGAACTGTATCTTCAAACCGTGGACCAAGCGGCGGCTCTCGATGCCGACCATCCCACGCTCGACCACTTCATATTTGAGGAATACATACGGCACACGCACCCGCAGCGTATTTTTGATTGGGTCACGGGAAAGGAGGAACATCTACCGCAGGGCAAAGAGCTCTCTACACTTCTTCACGCAACATCAGATTCGTTCCGACATCAGCTCGCCGTCATCTGCAAGAGCCACCATCTCAACAACCTCCACGATCGCACAATTTATCCGCTCGATTTCAAGTTCGGTAACTCGGTGACAGACACCGCTAATATTCAGTTCCTCGCGATCGCGCTTCGACTAACCGACATTCTCCATATGAGCCGAGACAGAACTCCGCCAATCGAGTTTCGCCTGATATCGCCAAAGAACCCGGTGAGCGCAAGGGAATGGGCCAAGCAATTGCAAGTATCCGGCGTTGGCCCCTCCGCGAGCGACGATTCGGAGATCGTGGTTCACGCTGTTTGCAACGATCCTCGGCTCTACTTCTACCTCAAAGACTTTATTGCCATATGTGATTCGGAGTTGACCTCCTGTCGTGCGTGGCTGGAGTCCACGCCTTCTCCGATTTCAAGTCGTTACCACCTTCACGCGAAGCACGTCTCCGATGTTGGACTGCAAGCCACGGGCTTTATCGCGGAACGCTTCGAACTTGAACTAGACCACCGTCGCGTGATCGATTTGTTGATGGGACACAGTCTTTATGGGGATCAGAAAGTTGCAATCCGCGAGTTGCTGCAGAATTCGATTGATGCAGTGCGAGTGAGGCGGCGTGAAGATCCCGCGGCGGCGGGCATCATACACGTACATCTCAAGCCCGATAGACGGGAGCTCACCATAACAGACAACGGTATTGGCATGGACCTAACGGTCGTTCGCAATCACTTCCTGAAGATCGGTGATTCCTACTATCGGTCCCTAGCGTTCAAGAGACGCTGCCCTGGCTATACCGCGATAAGTCAATTCGGTATTGGCTTCTTGTCAGCATTCATGATCGCTGATCGAGTCACAATGTCCACTTGGGCGAGTAGTTCCGATTCGAAACCACTATTCCTTGAGCTAGAAGATATCTATGATCTTTTCACGGTTCGAGAGCTCACGCCTAGCTCGCCGGAGGCCCAACTCGTCAGCGGTCGGGGCACGTCTATCTCCCTTAGACTCCGTGACGGGATTAACATTGAGAACCTTGCCGAGGAAGTGCGGCGCTGGCTTGTGTTCCTTGAGTTCCCGGTTCGCGTTCAAGTTGGTGATGCACTGCCGATCGATGTGCATGGCATCAGGGGCACCACACCAGAAGAGATTGCGACGGACATACTCACGCGGGCCGGGGAGGATGATTCAGAATACGTGCCGATCCTATTGGAAAAGGATGGCGTTGTCTTCGTCCTGCTATGGCCGGGCGGTCGATTGGGCAATACTCCGGTCCTCGAACCTGCGGGGCGCTATATTTTGCCCCTGACGGACCGGTTCAGATCGTGGTACTTCCGCGATCACTTTCTCAAGGGGCGACGCGAGCCGGAACATCCCGTACGAAAGGTAGCCAACAGCGGAGTCTATCTATCCAACGATGTGCCTGGGTTGAAGATCTCAGACAAGGTTCGCCTGCACTATGTGGTCGATTGCCGTGGCGACCTTCGGTTCACTCCACTCGTATCGCGCGCTGGGATTGCCATTGATGAAAGCAGCGTTCAAATTGTCGCTACTTTGGTTCGTACATTAATTGAATTTCTTAGCTCGAACATCAAGTCCCTGCTGGAGCAAGGTGTCTCCAAGTATTTCTGTTCGTATTACACATCTGAGGTTTTGTCGGTATTGTTCGAGCGGAGCCAGATCGAGAAGGAAGATGAGAAAATCCTTTCTGTGATGCTGGCTGTGTCGTTCGCCTATGATGTTGCCTTTGTCCTTGTAAAGGACACGGGCGAGTTGGTCCTTAAGAGCTTCCACAACCAGTCAGACAGGTCTATCGTTCTTGGACGTAATGTATACGATGGGCTGCTCCGATCGGTATCGTTCGGTATCGTCGACTTCCCCCTGCCTCGCGAGGTTCTTGATTCCTTGCCAGAGGACTATGTTCTATCGACAGGTGCCGAAGATGTCCTCTATCCGCTGATATTCTTATCCGAGTACCGCCCGACTCGAGTGCTGTATGACGAGAAAGCGCGTGGTGTCTTTGTGCAGTGCGAGCGTAAGGCAATGCCTGCAATGTTCGGCGCTCAAGCAGTGCTGGACTTCCCACATGAACTTCACGATGTGGCTGCGATTCGTTTCAAGCTCGTGAGTTGTCTCAATGGTAGAAGTCCACTTATCGGAGCTCTGCGGGCCCTTGTTGATTCGATCTGCATTAGGTATCCGGAGGCACAGCGGACTGACATTGAAAAGCGTTGTGTCGCTTTCGTGATGGAGTATCATGAGCGGAACTTTCATGGTGATCCTGCAGACGCCCTGGAATTCAGACGCTTCTTTCTCCATATGTTTGAAGAAACCGGTGTCACAGAAGTGACCTTGTCTGATGACCTGATCAAGATGTTCAGAGAGGCGCGTGTGATTAGAGACGATTTGTGGAGTGCCCATTGAGCCTGATTATTGCTACGTGGTGTACTCAGTTGTGATTAACTTGTGCGGACGAAGCTTACATACTGCCGAACCTCGTACGACACCGCAGTACTAGGAGAATAGTAATGGGGTTGCGCTTCAATCTTGAGCAAGCAAGCCTTGTCGGATGGCTTACGCGTCGGGACTTTCCACCCCCGATGGATGAACTCGACTGGAGACATTGGCCCGAACCGTGGGATTGGCACTTTCATTGGCGACGGCATCACGCCCTCAATCAACCTGTAGAGCCTAGCAAATCAAAACTGGCGCGCACCGCGAGTTCAGAGGCGCGTCCTTGAGGGATTCCTTAGAGCTCTGCCGGATTCGGTTGTAACGTCACATCCAGAAGACGAGGCGATTCTACGTGAGCTTGCGACTACGTCTAGAGAAGCATTGCCACGGAATGGGCAGAATGATCCAGATGCGATCGTCGCTTCCCAGGAGGTCGCGCGAATTCTGGCTCCATTGCGACATTGGTTCGACGTGCCCTTTTACTTCCTGCCGCTTAGAAGTCAAGTTCACTTCGAGCACTTTCGGGATTCAACTGACTACACGATGTGGCTTCAATGCGAGGACCAGAGTCCGGGGAAGATCACACGAGATTTACTTGATCCGTTTCCCGCAATAAGGCAGTTGTTCACAGCCAATACGCCAACGACAATATGTTGGACATGGAGCGGCGAGACATGCGTCTTATCGCAAGAGACTGCCTCTGTCGAACGACTCCTGGAAATAGTTCGTAATAGTCCACCATGGCGTCTCTGGTCGGAGCTAAAGCGCCTGCACCAAACCGAAGCACCGGCTTTCAACCTTTTACAACTCAGCGATCTGCACTTCGGAGCGAGTGCCGTTACCAATCCGAAACTCGCCTACGTCGAGCAGCACCTGCGCGATCGTATTGATGTTGTCCGAAATAATGGAGGTGTTGTTCAACCGGTTATTACCGGCGACCTAATGGACACCCCGAGCAAAAAGAACTTGGAGGAATTCAAGGCGTTTAGGAATCGGCTTACTGACTATTCGAAGACAGAGGTCGTCTGCATTCCGGGAAACCACGACATGCGCCAAAAGGGTTTTCTCTGGAGAAACTGGGAAGCACTCGCCGGTTTGGAGTGGAGCAGCGTTGTAGCAAGCGATGTGTGTACGGTTGTTTTTCTTTGCTTTGATACTTCGCGCGATGCCAAGCTCGCGCAGGGCCGCATTGCTGACGACCAGTTCCTTGATGTGGCAACCAGGCTCACAGAGCTACATCGACGAGGCGATTTTTCCGACTACATTAGCGTCGCGCTAACTCATCATCATCCGTTTTCCACACGCGATGACGAGATTGACACCTTGCCATTTCTCGGGATTCGAGAAGAGCGATTCCTGCGAATGGAAAATGGTGATCATGTAGTACGCTGGTGCGCAAGCAATCGCGTGCCCTTAATTCTTCACGGTCACAAGCACAAGCCAAGATTTGTCGGTCAGGAGATTGAATTCGAAGGCCGTACCCGATTGGTCCGAGCAGTGGGTTGCGGTTCTAGTTTTGGAATCGAAGGTAAGCCTCTGTCGTTTAATTGGATTACTTGGCAACCGGCTACTAGACAGTGGACGGTTTCATTCTTTGCCGATGCTGGTGATGGCAGTGGATTTCAGGAGAAGAGATTAGCGATTGGAGCGCAAGTATGAATTCAGTGGCCTGCCCCACAGTACGCACGGCTTTGTTGATGCAAATATCTTTTCCTATCACCTTGACGATACGCCGCCACTTTCTGTCGACTGTTCAGACTTCCTCAAGCGCATTGAACGACGAGAGGTGAGTTCTTGACCACGTCATCGTTAGCCAAAAGGGGCATCTCGGCTTTCAAGAGGCTGGATTGATTCATTGAGGACCGTTCGCCAAGCCCTCCATGGGCCTATGTGGTCACGTGACGGCGAAGCCAGGAATCAATTTCTTCCACTTGCCAGCGATCGGCTTCGATCGCGAGCACCATCTCAACTAGCTCGTCTGTATCTGCAGTCAGACCTATACCGTTACGATATAGGAACTCGTCGAGCAAGGCGGTGGCCGTGCGTTTGTTGCCTCCGACCCAAGGGTGATTCTTGATCAATCCGTAGCACAGCGTCGCAGCTTGTCGTATGAGGTCTGCGTCTTCGTATTCGGCTGCTTGTTTTGGGCGGGCCAGAGATGACTCAACCAGAGCCCGGTCGAAAACACCATAGCGAGTTTCGCCGAGCAACCGCATCAACTCGATGTGCAGAAGCACAGCCTCAACATAGGAGATATAACGGATCTCCTCAGTCGCCAAGCCGCTTCATCTCCTCGAGCGCGTCTTTGTGCTTATCAAGGATTCTGCGAGCCGCATCCTTTATTTCTCTGGACACAGGCGGGAGTATCTCGACCTCGAGGCCAACGTCCGTGGGATGAAGAACCGCGAGTGAACCTTCAGACACGCCTAGCTCCTGGGTCATTTCGAGTGGCATCTCAACGACCCAACCTCGGTCAGTCTTCTTAGGAGTGAGTATGCTGCTCATAGCATTCCTTTGTCCCGATGATTATTCCACAATATAGAACATCGATGCGAAATAGTGAAGAACGAAGACTCCCGCGGCAAGTGTCACTCGACCTCATGAACTCACTGTGGGCGCGGCAGATTCTGCCTGCGGCTCACTTTGAGGGTCGCTGTAGAATTTCCGCAAGCGCCTGCAATCGCTTCGAGTCTGCTTCACTCTTTGTCTTGGCTGCGCTTTCTTTCAGCGACGGCGCGAAGCTCTTGAGTTTTGCAGTCTCTTTTGCATTCAAACCTGAACTCTCTGCGCTTTGAATCGCCTTCCGAACCGCAGCGATTTGGTCCGCGGCCAGAGCCTGCGACCGCTCCAATTGATCCAGATACGCCTTGGCTACTACCAACTGAGACGGCCACTCGATCATTTGCTGGTTCTGTACATTGAGCTCGGCCACTCGCACCGTTTTCGCGGCGTCGATTTCGTTCTGACTCAGAGATTCGGTTGGCGTAAGTTCAAAGACGTCAAGCCCGCGGGCGATCTCCGAAGCGTAGATGTGACCGTTGTACCAGTACGCGGACCAGTCGCCACCCAGTATCAGCACCTTTGGATCAAGCGGACCGCGATCGAAGTAGGCAATCTCAATCGGATGCTCGGCGTCGGTAAAGTCCATCACAGAGACGCCGCCCTGATACCAGGCCTGCACTTCTATGTCACGGCCCGGAACTGGAATGAGCGAACCATTGTGCGCCACACAATTCTCGGTGTCGCCCTGTGCTGCCGGCAACTTGTAGTAGCCCGCGAAACTCAGCTTGTTCTTCTGCAAACTGAACACTGCATCGGCGCCCCACTTGTTCGGATCGTTAGCGCGGCAACGCGCACCCAGGCCGCCTCCCCACTCGTCGGTGAACACAACCTTTTTCCCATCGTTCGAAAACGAAGCCGAGTGCCAATATGCATAGTTCGGATCGTTTACCGCGTCCAGACGCTTCGGATGCACGGGATCTTTTATGTCCAGCACGATTCCATTTCCGGAGCAGGCGCCCGCGGCCAACCCAAGCGCCGAGTACACGGTGATGTCGTGGCACTGGTCGCTGTCGGTTGGTTTCGCCTCCTCGGGGGTGCCGTGGGAGCCTCCGCTGCTCAAGCTGTTGAGTTTGCCCGTACCGGGATCCATAAACACGCGAGGACTGTTCACGACCTTCGAATCCTGCGGCGCGGCTAGCGGAACTTTGATTATGTCGATTCGAAATAGAGCGGTGTTAGGATCCTTATCTGGCGCTTCACCTGAACACCCGGGCAACTCTTCACCCTGACGCACGAACGATGTGCCGGATACATAGATGTAGACGTTGTTCTTGTCTTTCGGATCGATTACCAGCGTGTGGGTATGCGAGCCGCGGCAAGTCTGCACTGCGGCTATCTGCTTCGGGCTCTTGATGTCGGATATATCGAAGATCCTTACGCCGCGGAAGCGATCTTTTTGCGGCGCAGGAAGGCGCGGCTTTTTTTCTTCACCGGGCGCCGGCGGAGGGTTCGGCGGAAATCCCTGTGTGCCGCAATCGAGCCGGCCATTTGTTTGCTCGACCGACATAAACATCAAGTTCTTGTAAACCGACACGTCCCCCTGTCCACCCGGACAAATCATCGACGTTACCAGTTTGACGTCAGAAGGATTTGAGATGTCAAAGATATTCATGCCATAAAAGTTACCCTGAAACAGGTGGTTCCCCTGGAACGCAATGTCCGAATTTGCAAACGCCAGTTGAGCCAACACCAACTGGAATGATTTAGGTACCTTTGATGTCTCGGTAATGCCGATCACACCTAAGGTCTTCTTCACTTTCGGATCATTAAGATCGGTCGAATCGAGTTGAAACGCATCAGGCTTCTTGAAGAGCTGGAGGTGCTTCAGGCCCTTCGACACTTCGCCTGCGTCGTACCACCCCGGTGTAAGGCGGGCGCGCGGATCGTTTGCATCCGAGCCGGTCATCCCGGCTGGGAGCGGCGGCGCGGGCGCGGGAGCAAACGGATCCTCTTCTGCCTTCTTTTGGTCGGCGTTAGTCTCTGCTGGTTTCTTTGCCTCTTGAGATGAAGGCGTTTGGGCCAGCGTCTTAACGGCAAAACACGACCACAAAAGAACGAAAGCTACGAGCGAACGGAAGGTCATCGTAAGTACTCGATTCATCGTTTATCCCCTAAAGGTTTTTTTCCAGGTAGTGGTTCATTTTGTCGCGCCGACTCAATTCACCGCTGATTTGCGCCGCCTTCGGGACGCTGATCTGCGCAGATCAGCGAAACGCAGTCAGCGAAGATCGGCGGTTAATTCTTCCTTGGTGATTGAAAGAGTCGGACTGAACCACTACCTTTCTCCAACATGCCTTGCATGATCCGGATTTCGGCGCGTTGCCCGCTGTCTACATCCGTTGCGAAGTTGAACAGTTCAGCGTCCTGGCCTGCGCCCGCGGTATCGAACAGATCTCTTACCATGATCAAAGCGCCGCCGTGATGCTGAATCATCCCTGTAAGAAACAGACGGTCGAACTCCTCGCCTCTTGCTTTCCTGAGCGCGTCCATCTGCTCGGCGGTAAGCATTCCCGGCATAAGCATCATCGACTCGTGCGACATATTACCGTGCGACATATTCATGTCCGACATGTCGTCCATCGCGAGCGAAGTTGGTTGTCCACGGGTCGCCAGCCACCGTTTCATGAACTTTATCTCGTCCGACTGGGATCTGCTGATTCGCGCACCGAGCGACCTGACATCCCTATTCTCAGTATGCGATTCGATCAGCGCAGTCATCTCAACCGCCTGAGCGTGATGCATGATCATGCCTTGCATGAACTGGGCATCGGCTGCAGAGGTTGGCGGCAGTGTAGCCCTCGTCGTCGAGGGAAGAGTCCGCGTCGGTTTACCTGGCGCACCGGGTTGAACCACGACCGGTGTCGCTGGCGCAGCCTGCTGTGCGCAGACGATTAAAGAAAACAAACTTGCGAAAGTACTTGCTGCGGCAAGCACGCATGAACACGACACGACGCTTAATACGACCCGAATCTTACAGGTGCACCTCGCAAAAGGAGGTCTCATTTGCCGTAAGCAGTTAAACATCGTCGGGCTCACATTATCACATTTAGCGGGAATCTTACATTCGGTTGAAGCCTGGTGAGCCGGGCTTTGACCTCAGTAAGACAAGTAGCTCCCCGTGTAACCCCACGACCCCGCGTCCGGAGGTGTGAGGACGCAAGCAGTGTTCGCAACCTTTAGAGAGACTCGAGAGGAAGCCTGCCTTCCTGTTTGGTTGATCAATCCATATCGACGTAATAACCTACATCTCTCGAACTGAAGAGGCCGACTCAAGGCGAAATATCAAGGGAGGCGTGCGAATGACAATCAATAATGTTGCAGTGCTCGGTTGCGGGCTGATGGGCTCAGGCATCGCACAGGTGTGCGCTCAGGCCGGGCGTTCGGTCACTGTAATTGAAGTCTCGGAAGAGTACTTAAATAAAGGCCTGGCCAGCATCAGCAAACAGCTCGGCAAGATGGTCGAGAAAGGAAAGCTTAGCTCTGAGGACCGGGACGCGACCGAGGGGAGGCTGCGCGGCTCGACTCGTCTCGAAGACGCCGCGAACGCGCAGATCGTCATCGAAGCTATCATAGAGAGCGTGGATGAAAAGAATCGGACTTACGGCCGGATCGACAAGATATGCCAGTCGGAAACGATCTTTGCTTCGAACACCTCCAGCCTGTCGATCACTCAGATGATGACCGCAACCAGCGCCGAGCGGCAGCGGCGATTCGTAGGAATGCACTTCTTCAACCCGGTGCCGATTATGAAGCTGGTCGAGGTTGTTCGCACAATCCTCACTGACCCGGAAGTCTTCGCCGCCGCAACACAATTCGGCCGCGAGATCGGTAAAGTCCCCGTGCAGACTTCGGACCGGACTGGCTTCATCGTGAATCGCTTGTTGGTGCCTTATATGCTCGATTCAATACGCGCGCTTGAAGAGGGCGTCGCGTCGATCGTGGATATCGACAACGCAATGAAGCTCGGCTGCGGCTACCCGATGGGTCCGTTGACGCTCGGAGATTTTGTTGGACTGGATACCACATACTACATCGCGAACATCATGTTCGATGAGTTCAAGGAGAAGAGGTTCGCTCCGCCTCCTCTGTTGAAGCGAATGGTGATGGCTGGTTTGTACGGAAGAAAGAGCGGGCGGGGGTTCTACGATTACAGTGATCCGAACAATCCCAGCGCAATGAATCTCTTGTAGCATCTCGTCCGCTGGATCAACAGCCGGGAAACGCGGGCGTAGCTTTGCGTGAGTTAACATACGATTGACATCTGACGCCATCAGTAATAGTGTGCACAAAACTATCCTGGGAGGTGCCCAATGAGATTCACAACCAAGCCGCAAGGAGTCAAGCTCGTACGATATCTGATCAGCGCGTTGATCCTGCTCCTTTTTCCAGCAGCAGTCAGCGCTCAAATTCAGATCACGCTGAAAAACACTTTCATCGAGAAATTCAAAGACCGTGCAACTATCGACTCTACGTTCACGGTGGACAAGGCCCACAAGTCGCCTAATCCTGGAAGCAAGGATGGCGACCTGCACGTCGCGGGACGAGCTCCTGAGATAGGCCTCCCGACCGTGTCGGAAATCATGAATGCAAAGGACGAAGACGCCGCGGTCCAGACGATTCACTCCGCCGAGCAGACTCACAAATCAGTGAAGCTCTCAGGCGCGTGGCGACTCTGGTGCGAGCACGGCGGCGAGTCTAAACAAGTGCAGGGTGCGCCGCTTCAACCTTTCAACACCACCAATCCCGATCACGTGTTCGAGATACATCCCATCACCAGCCTGGACGGTAAATCCATCACCGAATCGTTGAAACCGATCGCGGGGTTCGATACAAAGGACGCCGAGACGTCGTTCAACAGCTACGAGAACAGGAAATGCCAGCTGGTTTCGAACGGGACGAAGAAAACGACGACGATCATCACCAGCATGGGCGGATTCAACTATGTCGAGTTCAGGATCAAGCTGCACAGCGCGCCGTTCCCGGTTGCGGATGGAATGATGGTGTTCGCGACTGTATTGAAGCTCAGGGCGCCGGGCGATCCGGCTAACGACGCGGAAGAAGAAGACAATGCGATATTGGTGCGAAACCGCCGCATGGTCTTCGTGAAGGGTTCGGCTCCCGAAGCTGCAGTCAAGAACCTGTCGAAGGATGCGGTTCTGCACGTGTTGGGAGTGCCAAGGATATGCCTGAAGCTGGTGTCTTTCCGAACACAAAACACGAAGAAGTTCCCAGGCATATTAGACTGGAATCTCCCTTACGAAATGCTCATCGTCGGCGTCTACGACAACTGAAGGATCTTCACACTGACTCGTGCTATTAACGACGCGATGACGCGGCCCACAATAGCAACTATGTCTACGGCGACATTCGAAGGCGTGAATTTTCTTTAACAGAATCATCGACCGGCGACGCCGTGGTGAGCGGGCCGAACTGTCTATCCTGTGCCACCCGTGGTCTCGTTGCGGTCTTCACAGCCGACTATGGGCTTATGGGTGACATTGACATCCCGATAGTCGTGTATTAGTCTTCCGCTATCTTTTCTAAACACGCGTTATCTTACTCGAAGAACCCCCGAGTGCGCGTACCAAACTCCTTAGCATAACTATCGTCGAGGTCTGGGAACTACGTCAGGCTACGCGACCCGGTGCTGCTCGGCGACTGGAGAATCAATATGAGTGCACAATCGTGGGATACCGTCGCAGCCAGTTTCGAAGACGAAATCTTCAACACGCTGACGGGTGATCGTAACAACATCATACGCGGTCACATAGATCGATTCAGCTCCGCGGACTCGGCCGCCTGCGACTTCGGCTGTGGTGTTGGAAGGTATTTGCCTCTGTTGTCCAGGAAGTTCAAGGCCGTGTGCGCGGTCGACATTTCCAAAAAGTGTCTGGAAGTAGCCCAACGTAACTGTGCCTCTCTCGAAAACGTGACCTTCTGGAAAATCGATCTTTCGACAAACCACTCAAAGCTCGACAAATTCGATTTCGCGATCAGCATCAACGCATTGCTTGACCCGTCGCTGCGAAAGCGACGCTCCGCATTGGAGACTATCTTTCAACACTTGAAGCCGCAGGGACATCTGCTTGTTGTGGTTCCTTCGCTCGAGTCGGCTCTTTTCTCAACCAGTCGCTTGTTCGATTGGAGGGAGAGAACAAGCAATGGACGTAAGAATGGCTTTGCGATAAAGCTCGGGGCAAGGGACGCTCGTAGTCTTGATGTTGCGAGGGGTGTGTTGAATCTGGACGGCTGGCTCGAGAAGCACTACTTGAAAGAAGAGTTGCTCGTCGCACTCAAAGATGTAGGCTTTGAAGTTGAACATTGCGAGAAGGTTGAGTACACCTGGAGTGTGATGTTTGACAAACCGCCGAGATGGATGAAACAACCTTATCCGTGGGACTGGCTGGCTACTTGTCGGAAGAAGTAGAGGAAAGAACGATGACAGAACCGAAGGCGAGCCGGCCACATATGCCGGGGTACGGAATTCTTGATGCCGACAAGGGCAAGGGCCTGCTTCCGTGGAGTTGGGCGACTGAACGCCTAATCGAAGCGCGGAACTACTGGGTGGCAACAACCAGACCTGATGGGAATCCGCACGCGATGCCGGTATGGGGAGTCTGGCTGGACGACGCCTTCTACTTCAGCACTGGTAATCAATCTCGCAAGGCTCGCAATCTGGTTGCGAATTCAAAATGCGTCATCTGCTGCGAGCTCGGCGAAGAACAGATAGTGCTCGAAGGTGAAGCCCGGTTGATTGAGGACGCGGAGTTGCGCATACGATTCGCGAGGACTTACCAGGCGAAATACAACTGGGACACTGAAGGTTTCGATGAGCCGTTCTACGCAGTTCGTCCAACGACTGTATTCGGATTCTCCACAGCTCCGGGCGCGTTCATAGCAACCGCGACACGATGGGTATTTGATCGCGAGTGAGCCTTGATCGGTAACACAGCTCCAAAACCGTTGTTCGTCATCTTAACGTCTCCGATACGCAAACCGCGCAGGGCTCCGTCCGGCGGTAGCATTCCGCGTTTGTTGTCTCGTCTCACCAGTGCCAGATTTGATCGTGCTTCTCGAAGATTCCACCAACATCGTTGCGGCGAATCATCTGGACGTCGGCAAGACACGAACGGCGGTCGATTCCTCGCTCCTCGATATCCTCCTGAACGACGTAGACATCGACGCCTTTTTCTCGGAGCTTGGTGAGGTCTTCGGTCGGCCTCGCCGGGTGACTTATCCGGGCGTTGCCGATCTCGAGCCCAGGACACTCCTGATTGACGATATAGTTCACCGCGTTGCCGCGAAGCAGCACCGAGAGGTCTGCGCCGGCATTCTTTAAGGCCCGGCTTAGCCACAGAATGGTGTCGTCCTGTTCTTCAAGCGTCGCTCGGTATGCGCTTTCGATTACATTGAGGATTTTCATGGGTGCTCCATTCGTCTCTCGCTTGCTACTTTGTTGGAATTACAAGCGTGTTAGTAGACTCCTGGGCCATTCTCAGGAAGTCTGCCGGTCCTCCGCGCTTCACCCCATCGACCGCATTTCCGGCGCCACGTTCGTCCACGCATAGACCGCAATTCATCCAGGTTAAGAGGGGGCTGCCCTTTCCAATCTCGAGCAATGAAGCTACGAAGGTTTTGGTGGTCGGGTGATCTTCTTCCTCAACGGTCGTCCCCTTGACCGGATTCGCGTGCGGGGCCTGGTCTTTGAAGGGCAGGTTCACCGCTCCCTCGTAAGCAAACACGTTGACGTTGATTCCCTTCTTAAGGGCCGCCGAGACTATGCGCAGTGCGGTCGTCGAGTTAGCCGACTCATAAGGCGGATCCATCAACGCGAGCGTCAGGGTCTTATCGGACATCTTTGCCTCCTTAGTGCCAAATGGCTTTTGTGTTTTCGCGCACGAGAAGGTCAACCAGGGCCTCGATGCTTGAGCGACGAACGCCGGGCGTCATCTCGGCCGGCTGGATGCCGCGCTCGCTCACAGAAAAATCATCCGCCAGAAGCGTAATTCCCGCTTTTGCCATCTGCGGGAGGCGCGATGCCGCAGCATTGTTTCGACAAGCCAGGACGCCGTTTTGCACGAGGAAGACGGTGACTTCGTTATCGCCGCGTTTCAACGCTGTCGCGGTGTCCGCAACGAACCCGGTGTCTCGTGATTCAAAGGGATCTCTGCTCTCAATAAACACATAGTTGGCCATGTTGTAATATTCCTTTCGCGAAGCCATGCATCTATGCCCTCACTCATGAATGCGCCAATCGTGCGTGAGAACTGTCACGTCCCCGTTCGATTTTCATGGCGGTGGCTTACTTTGGAATCAAGGCAACCCGATTTCTCATCGAAGGGAGCCGGAAAACCTTGAGAAGCGGTGTTATAATCCGGCACGCCGCCGGAGGTGGAAATGGGAATGAAATGAGAGAATCCTCGCCTGAAGATGTGACCAAACTTCTAGTGGCGTGGAGCCAGGGAGAGCAGTCAGCACTCGATAAGCTAATACCCCTGGTTTACGATGAGCTGCACCGGCTCGCAAAACGCCAAATGGGTCACGAACGCGCGGGGCATCCGCTGCAAACGACTGCGCTGGTCAATGAAGCTTATCTTCGGTTGATTGAAGCGAGCCAGGTTGGTTGGCAGAATCGCGCTCATTTCTTTGCAGTCTCAGCGCAGTTGATGCGCCGGATCCTCGTCGATTTCGCCCGGTCTCGAAAACGCGTCAAGCGCGGAGGCGACGTTCGGCAAGTGTCACTCGACGAAGCGATAGAGGTTTCCGAGGAGCGAGAATCGGATCTGGTCGCACTCGATGATGCGCTTAGCGCTCTTGCGGCCATCGATCCGAGAAAGAGCAAAGTGGTGGAGCTGCGCTTCTTCGGAGGATTGAGTGTCGAAGAGACCGCGGAGGTGCTTAACATCTCCACCGAGACAATCATGCGTGATTGGAGGTTCGCGAAAAGCTGGCTGCTGCGTGAGATGAGTGGAGACTGAAATGAGACCGGAGCGGTTACAACAGATCGAAGGTCTGTATCACGCCGCGCTCGAGCAGGACGCGGAAGCGCGGGCCGCTTTTGTAGATCGGTCCTGTGCCGGCGATGATGCCCTCCGCGCAGAGGTAGAATCACTGATCGCCGTGGTGGGTAGCGCTGAAACCTTCATTGAATTGCCCGCAGTGGAGATTGCTGCGGGACTATTGGCACGTGATCTGGACCGGAGTTTGGTAGGCGCTCGCATTGGGCCCTATGAAGTAACCGGACAGATCGGCGAAGGCGGGATGGGATCAGTCTTGCGTGCTATTCGCGCTGACGACCAGTATCAACGTCAAGTCGCCATTAAGCTGGTTAAGCCGGGGCCGGGCGCGCATTCCATTGTGACTCGCTTCCTCGCAGAGCGGCAGATACTCGCCGGGCTCGACCATCCCAACATTGCCCGCCTCTTCGATGGGGGAGTCACGGACGACGGGTTGCCTTACTTCGTGATGGAATACATCGGGGGTCTTCCAATCGACGACTACGCGGATAGGCAAAAGCTCAGCACGGAGGAGCGGCTGAAATTATTTCGCGCAGTTTGCGCCGCGGTGCACTACGCTCACCAGAAACTGGTTGTGCACCGCGATATCAAGCCGACGAACATTATGGTGACCGGCGAGGGAACGCCCAAGCTGCTGGATTTCGGCATCGCCAAGCTTCTCGCGCCTGACGCTTCACCAACCACCGCGAATCAGACCGCCACGACCCGGCAGTTTATGACACCGGGATACGCAAGCCCTGAACAGGTGCGGGGAGAGCCGATCACCACCTCAAGCGATGTGTATTCGCTCGGAGTGCTGCTGTACGAATTGCTGACCGGTCACCGTCCTTACAACTTCAAGAGCGCTGCGCCCCAGGAAATCGCGCGCGTGATTTGCGAGCAAGAACCGGAACGACCCAGCACTGCAATCCAGCGCATTGAGGAGCAGACAGATGCCAGCGGCGTAATGCGGATTACCCTGACACCGGAATTAGTCAGCAAGTCCCGCGAGGGGCAGGTTGATAGGCTGCGCCGGCGGCTTGTCGGGGATATAGACATGATTGTGCTCAAAGCGATGCGCAAGGAGCCGCATCGCCGATACGGATCGGTTGAGCAGTTCTCTGAAGATATTCGCCGTCACCTCGAGGGTCTACCGGTAATCGCGCGCAAGGATACTATCGTCTATCGGGGTGGCAAGTTCATCAAAAGGCACAAAGCAGCAGTAATCGCGGCGATGGTTGTTCTGATTACTCTTATCGGAGGCATCGTGGCGACAAGCCGCCAGGCGCGGCGCGCCGAGCGAGAACGAGCAAGGTCCGAGCGAAGGTTTAACGAGGTGCGGCAGCTCGCCCACTCTTCGATTTTCGAGTTTCACGATGATATTGCAAATCTCACCGGAGCGACACGAGCGCGTGAGCACCTGGTGAAGAAGGCCGTCGAATACCTCGACTCTCTGGCGCAGGATGCCGCGGGCGATTCGGCTCTTCAACTGGAACTGGCAATCGCTTATCGAAAAGTTGGAGACATACAGGGCAGTCCCTATCATACCGGCACGCCTGCAAACCTTGGCGACACCGCCGGGGCGTTCGAGAGCTATCAGAAAGCCCAAACAATCCTTGAACAATTGATTGCCGCGAACCCCGCGAATCGAGAGGCCAGGCGCGAGTTGGCTAACGATCTTCTTAGAGTCGGCCCAATAATGGGCCGCAGTGGAGATAGCGCGGGAGCGCTGGAAAGCCATAGGCGTGGACTTGCGATTCTCGAGCGGTTGGTGGCGGATGAACCTAACAACACCGAACTCAGGGATCAACTCGGCGACAATTATCAAACGATGGAATTCATGCTGATGCAGGCCAGAGACATGCCTGGAGCCTTTGAAAGCGCGCGGAAGGCTGGGGCTCAATTCGAGGAATTGGTTGCAGCGGACCCGAACAATCCTGCAAATCATATGAAGCTCGGGATCAGTTATGTCGAGATCGGTAATCTCCTGGGCATGAGTGACGACATCGGCGGGCGGTCGGACAATGATCACAAGGCCCTGGAGAGTTACCGCAGAGCGCAGGATCTCCTCGAAGCGTCAGTGGCTTCGCAATCTGCGAACGCACAGCTTCGGCTCGATCTCAGCACATGCTACTCCAGCATAGGCTGGACGATGGGGAGAATTGGCGACAAGCCCGGCGCCGCCGATTATTATCGCAAGGCGCTCGCAATCAACGATTCCTTACTGGCCGTTGACTTGTCGGATAGTAATCTCCGGCACTTGCTGGCAAGCGGGTATAGCGAGATAGCTCACGACCAGGTTGCGGGAGGCGATATCAGTGGAGGAATCCAGAGTCTGCGCAAGTCGCAAGCCATTCGCGAAGCAACCTCGGCTGCCGATCCAACCAACGCGAGAAACCGCCGTGATCTTGCGCTCGCATATTTCGAGTATGCGAATCTTCTGGCTAGAAGCGGCCGGACCGCTGAGGCCCTGGAGTCCTATCGCAAGGTCGTGGCAATTAGAGAGGTAATGTCCGCGACTGACCCGACTAATATCAGAGACCGGCGAGATCTTGCAGTTTCGTATTCCAAGCTTGGCGAGCTCCATTCGGCCATTGCATCCGATTCCAAATCCACCGCGACAAAACAAATAGCATCGTGGCGTGAGGCGCGGTCGTGGTATCAGCGAAGCCTCGACATCGTTTTCGATATTCGCGAGAAGGGTCTGCTGCCCGCCTCCGGGATTCAACTCGGCGCAATGATGAGTCCTTCCTCTTTGAAAGTTGAAAACATCTCCAATGAGATTGCCAGATGCGACGGCGCATTGGCGAAATTACAAGGCTCAAAGTCGTCCGGCAACTGAATCATGCTAAGGTCGAATCCCGCGGCGTTTCGGACCCAGGTCTTGAGGCAAAACCTCATAAGCCATCTCAACCCACTCGCACAACAACCGCCGCGTGTCGCGCGGGTCGATGATCTCTTCGACACCGAATGCTTCGGCGGTTCGAAAGGGCGACCGCAGCTCATTCAACATTTCTTCGATCTCTCGGCGGCGCGCATCCGGATCAGGTGAAGCTTCGATCTCGCGACGATACGCCGCCATCACTCCACCCTCGATCGGCAACGAACCCCAGTCCCCCGACGGCCAGGCGTAACGAAGGTTCAGCGCCTGAGCGTTGCCGTGCGCAGCGCCCGCTACGCCGAACACGCGACGCAAGATAATTGAGATCCATGGAACCGTTGCTTGATATACCGCAGCCATCGCTCTGACTCCGTAGCGCGCCGTGCCTGCTCGTTCGGCGGCCGTGCCGATAAGGAAACCGGGTTGATCGACGAAGTTGACGACCGGAAGATGAAACGTATCGCAGAAGTCGATGAACCGAGTCATCTTCTCGCAGCCCGGTGCGTTCAAAGCGCCGCCGCCTTGCTGAGGATCACAAGCCAGCACTCCAATCGGATACCCATTCAAGCGCGCGAGCCCCCGCAACCGACGGGCGTCCATAATACCGACCGATCTCAAAGAACGAATCGCGATCGAGCACCAGACTCAACAATCGCCGGACATCGTACGATCGTCTTCTATCGCGGGGAATGATCGAGAGCAACTCTTCTTCGCGGCGTTCAGGGTCGTCCCCTGAATTCGGAGATCGAGGAGGAACTTGCCAGACGTTGGAAGGCAGATATGAGAGCACGCGTCGAATCTGAGCGAATGCCTCGTCTTCGCTGTTGACCTCGTTGTCGACCGCCCCGCTTCCGTGAGCATGAATGTGAGAGCCGCCAAGCTGTTCCTTGGTGACGTTCTCACCAACACCTCGCACGACCACTGGAGGGCCCGCGACGAACAGTTGGCTGGTTCCATTCACCATCAGGGAAAAATGTGAGTGGACGACACGCACCGCGCCGAGTCCCGCCACCGATCCCATACAGGCGCCGATCACCGGAACTTCGGACATCATTGCAACGACGATATCCCAGGAGGGATTTGCGGGAACGTAGGTGCGGCCCATCATCTCGAGAGACTTGACGCTACCGCCGCCGCCGGTTCCGTCCACCAGTCGAATGATGGGCAATCGCAACTCGCGCGCAAGCTTCTCACCGTAGCCCGCCTTGTCGCCGATGCGTGCATCGGCGGCTCCCCCGCGCACGGTGAAATCGTCGCCACCGACGACGACTCGACGGCCGTCGATCCGCGCGGTTCCGACCACGTAGTTTGAAGGAATGAATGAAACGAGCTTGCCGTCTTCGTAGGTCGCTTTGCCGGCAAGCGCTCCGATTTCATGAAATGAATCCGGGTCAACCAGACGGTCAATGCGCTCACGAACGGTGAGCTTGCCGCTCAAGTGCTGGCGCTCGACATTGGCCGGCCCTCCCATCTCTTTCGCGAGCTCAACGCGCCGCTTGATTTCGTCAACTTCGTCTTGCCAGCTCACGAAGATGCTCCAAATTATTTTTCAGGGTTTGGTTTGTCGCATCGAGCTATGCCCGAAGCTCGGCGGCAATGAACTTCGCGACATCACGCGCGCGGTCGATTTCGTCTGGTCTGTAAGAAATTGCACATACTACAGCGTGACCGCCGCCGTTGTAGCGCTCGCAGATCGAGGCGAGAGTGTGACGACGCGGCTGGGGGCTCCACGGATTGAATCCGACCGAGATTTTCGAGCGGCTCGACGACAGACTCACGCTGACTGTGTAGATGCACTCTGGAAACAGATAGTAAGGTATGAACTTGCTGTAGCCCTCGGCGTCGTGATCGCTGAGGTCGAAGTACAAAACACCTTTTGCGCACTCCGCCGCTCCCTTGATCAAATCGATCATCTGCACATGACGATCGTAGAGTGGACGGAATTCGCGTTCGATCAAGGGGTCGGCTATGATTTCCGCAAGCGACTCGCTTTGCATGCCGTGAATTATCCTGGACATAACCTCGGGGTTGCGACTCGCCTCGATCACCAGCATCAACTTCAGAGCGGGTGCTTTCAATTCGACAGCCGTCCTGGCGTCGTCGTACTGAGCGCCGTCAATTATGTCGGCCCAGTGAATCAACTCGCGCAAGCTGGTCAGATCAAAACCGTACCTGCCCGCTACGGTGTCGGCTATGAACTGCGTGCATGATTTGTAATTTGGATCGTAGAACTTGGTCGGCCATTCGGCATTTCGATAGTGTCTCTCGTCTTCGGGCGAGAGAAACGCGCTCTGGTGATGATCAAACCACCACGTAAGTCTTGACGAAGGACTGTATTTGAAATCGACGATTGCGTTCTCGTCGCCGTCAAACAGTTCTTCTTCAATTACCTTTTGGTTTGGCTTGTGCGCGAGCCCGGTATAGGAGATCTCAGCGTCAGGGCTGACTTTTTCAGCGAAGAACCGGGAGAAGACGGCTGCCGATGCAAAGCCATCGAAGCAGTGATCGTGGTGAAGTATCCTCAGTTTCATTTGTGGAATGGTGTTCCTATCTGTGGCCTTTCTTAGTCAATCAATCTACCATTCGTCCCAACATATCGTGAAGGGCTTCTGTAAGAAAGAGGTCTGGCAGGACTTCAAAGAGTGGACGGCAGTTCGTGCGGCGTCGATTGCCCGCGTGCTAAAATCAGACTGGCTCGAACGAACCGAAGTATCAACTCATGGCAGTACAAACTCTAAAAGCGGTTCTCAAGACTCACACAATCGAAGGCGAGTTGTGTGAAGAGATGGAAGGCAAACGTGTTCGGTGTTTCGCGTGCGGGCATCGTTGCGTGATTCTCCCGGGGCTGGATGGCATTTGCCGGGTGCGCTACAACGATGGTGGTCGCCTGATGGTACCGAGAGGATACGTGGGCGCTATTCAGTGCGACCCTACGGAGAAGAAACCCTTCTTCCACGCCTATCCCGGATCGCTCGCGCTCACGTTCGGTATGCTCGGGTGCGACTATCATTGCAGCTACTGTCAAAACTGGGTCACTTCGCAGGCATTGCGCGATCCAAAGGCTGTCTCGCCTCCGATGGAAGTAACCCCGAATGAGATGGTCGAGATCGCAGGCAGGTCCGGAGCGCGGCTGGTTGTCTCAAGCTACAACGAACCGCTCATTACCAGCGAATGGGCAGTCGAGATCTTCAAGCGAACAAAGCCGGCCGGTTTCGTTTGCGGATACGTTTCGAACGGCAACGCGACCCCCGAGGTGCTGGACTACATCAAGCCGTGGGTTGACCTATACAAAATCGACTTGAAAGGCTTCGACGATCGGAATTATCGGAAACTCGGAGGTGTGTTGTCGAATGTGTTAGACACGATCAAGATGGTTTACGAACGAGGATTCTGGCTCGAGATAGTGACCCTTCTCATTCCGGGCTTTAACGACTCTGACGACGAGATAAGAGCGGCCGCGGAGTTCATCTGCAGCGTCTCACCGGACATTCCCTGGCATGTGACCGCGTTTCATCAGGATTATAAGATGACCGGGCCCAACAACACTTCTATCGAAACGTTGATCAGGGCCGCCGAAATTGGGTATGGCGTGGGGCTGAACTACGTTTACGCGGGGAACCTGCCGGGCCGAGTGGGAAACTTCGAGAACACGTGTTGCCCGGGCTGTAAGGCTATGTTGATTGAGCGTTATGGCTTTCGAGTGCTGAGTAATCGCATCCGCGACGGTGCGTGTCCCGACTGTAAAAAGCAAATCCCCGGACGATGGGGTGATGGCTTGCCCTCTCCTGGGTTCACTCCCGGTCTTAACTAAGATTTACTCGTCGGCGTTTTCCGCGGGCTGGGTTGCCGCGCCGTATAGAACTTGAATGATCGAATGTCGAGTCGTATCCGCGAGGGCATCTTCGTTTCGCAGTGCGGGAAGCGCGCCGCCCTCCTCCGCAATAACCTGCTCGATAAACTGATCCTGTAGTCTCCGGTAAGCCTTTACGTTGCCGCCGCTGTTGAACACCGCAAACAGAACGGGCCCATGCGCGCGCGTGTAAGCGATGCCAACCAGCGTGCTCACACCGTTGTCGATTGAAACAAGCGTGCCGGTCTTAGCGATCACCGACCCGCGAACATCGTCGCGAACGAGTCTACGCTGCAGAGTTCCCGAATCAATTCCCGCCACTGCCATCACATCCTCCGGCCGCAGCGAGTGATCCGCCAAAACCTCGATCAGCCTCCGTAGAACTCTCAGCGCAGCTCGAGGGGTGATGCGATTGAAGTCCAGGCCGGACGCGCGTCCCACAAAGACATCGCTTTCAGATATACCCAGTTGCTTGACCATGTAATTCTGAATCGCCTCCGGCCCGCCAAGTGATGCTCCGACAACTTCAGCTATGGCGTTGCTGCTGTGGGCGTTCTGAAAGAGCAGAATCGAGACAAGCGGGTCCGAGTAGTGCGACAGCAGGAGTGATCCGGATTTCTCTCCGAAACCAGTGTCACCATTGACTTTGACTCCCGCCTTCTGGAGCGCTGCGCGAAGCTTGCTTGCCGATGTCTCAAGTGAGAGGTTGGAATGGTAACCCGTCGCGAAGTAATAGAATTGCCCTGAGATTCTCAAGCGCCCGGTCACGCGCGATATGCCGATCCGCGAGAGCTGGGCCGCCACTTCATCGACATCGTAAAGCGAGAACACCGGGTCCGAACCACCTTCGACGACGAGATCGCCTTCCAAAGTGCGCGACCTGACATCAACCGCACCGTCCGCAAGAAAGTTTGTTCGGAATCTGTAATCCGGTCCGTACCTCGCCAGGGCGGTAAGCGACGTAGCGAGTTTCATCACAGAAGCTGGATTGAAAGTTACGTTCGCGTTGAGTGCCGCGAGAGGTTGCGCGCCGTCGAGCGTTTCGATCAGCACGCCTTGTTCATCCGGGCTCTTACCGCCTGCTTGCATCACGTCGATGTAGCCGGACACGGCTCGAAGCGAGGACGGCTTCGCAGGCGAGAAAAGCCCGGCGAGCTGAGGCCCCGTCGTCAACTGCGGCTCTCTAAGGTAATTGGGAAACAATATGACTAGCAGCGGAAGGACTATGATTCGCTTCACAGGCCGGCACCCTCTTGTTCGATCGTGCTTTATCTCCTGCGGCCACACGACACGCGGACATTATACAAAAATGCGGTATGAATAATCCACTTAGTTTCTGTTCTTATTGCTCGATCAGTATTTTGCGAGCTCCAGCGCTCGTCTGACGACGTCATCAACCTGAGGGAGAACTGCGCGCTCGAGTATCTTTGCAAACGGCACTGGACTGTATTCTGATCCGACCCGGAGGACGGGGCCGTCAAGACAATCAAAACATTTCTCGCTGATCTGGGCCGCTATTTCGCCGCCGAAGCCCGAGAACAGCTTGTCCTCGTGCACCACAAGGGCCTTTGCGGTCTTGCGGACCGATTCGATGACCGTGTCAATGTCCAGCGGCACCAGAGAACGCAGATCGATAACTTCGGCCTCGATGCCATGCTCGTCTTTCAACTGACTTGCGGCCCGCAAACACCAGTGCACCGTGGTGCCGTAAGTCACGATCGTAAGGTCTTCCCCCTCCAGTCGCACTCGCGCTTTGCCGAAAGGTATCTCGTAATTCGCACCGGGGTTCGGCGCCTTTGCGAACATTTGGTTATAGAGATACTTTGGTTCCAGGAAGAAAGTGATGCCTCGGCTTCGCATCGCGTGACGCAAGAGACCTACAGCGTCGTCGGCAAAAGCCGGAGTCACCACTCGCAAGCCTGGGAGCGTGCTAAAAACCGCTTCGAGGTTTTGCGAGTGATAGAGACCGCCATTTATGTAACCTCCCGACGCGAGCCTCGCAACAATATTAGGAACGAACTGTCCGTTCGACCGGTAATAGTCGTGCGAGGTGTCGACAACCTGCTCCATCGCCGGCCACAAATAATCCGCGAACTGCGCCGCTTCGATAACGACCCAGATATCCTCTCTAAAGCGGGAGAACCCGTTCGCGGTTCCCACTATATGATCCTCGGCGATCGGCGCATTGAAGACGCGGCTCGGGCCGAACTCCTGTTGCATTCCTTTGGTAACATTAAACACGCCGCCTTTTTCCTTTGAAGCAACATCCTGTCCCCAAAGGAAGGTGTTGGGGTTGCGGTGGAACTCGAGCTTGAGTGTTTCGTTGATCGCCTCGCGAAGTGTGAAGGGTTTGCCACCCTCCGCCGGAATCATTGACTCGGACGCAACGGGCGACTCCTCCGGCAACACAAACAGCGTGGCCGTTTTCGGATCGGGATCGGGGGCAGCCTCGGCTCGCTCAGCCGCGTCGGCGACCTGCTCCTTATTCCCTTCCTCGATCGCGAGCAATGTCACCTCTTCTACTTCCTCAACGTTGAGAAGGTGTAATCGGAGCCGCTCGTATGGATCGTACGTGCGAACGTCCGCGAGTTCCTCTTCGCTACGATAAGATTCATGTCGATCTGAATTCGAATGCGCGAATATCCGTTCGCAAAATGCATGCAGGAGTACGGGTCCGTCACCCCGGTGAACTATTTCGGTAGCACGGCTGACTGCCTTCACGGCGTCGAACGGATTAGTGCCGTCGCAGTTGATTATCGTCAGGCCGCGGAGTCCTCGAAAATTCTCGGACACGATTGGGTTCGCGGTCTGCTCAGCGACCGGAACCGATATTCCGTAACCGTTATTCTGAACGACAAATATAACCGGCAACCGCTCACGACTCGCGCCGTTGAGCGCTTCAAACACGTAGCCCTCTGAGCAGGACGACTCGCCCTGACTGCAAAAGACGATCGAGTCGGCGTCATAGTACTTGACCGCCCGCCCGAGTCCGGCGGCATGCTGCGCATGATTTCCGGTCGCCGATGAAGTGTTCCAAATCCCGATAGGGATTTTGGCGAAGTGATTGCTCATATGCCGGCCGCCGGACGCGACGTCCGCAGCTTTGGACAAGCCGTTCAAGATTATCTCGTAAGGCGTGATTCCGGCCGTCAGGCAGGTGAGCATGTCGCGATAGTAAGGAAACAAGTAGTCTTTATTAGGCCGGAACGCCGCGCCGACCGCGACCTGGATTCCATCGTGTCCGGCGTGTGATGCGTGATAGGACCAGCCCTTGGCTTGCCTCAAATAGTTTCTCGCCCGGTCGTCCAGCAGTCGGCCGAGATGAATCAGCCGGTACCATTCGAGCTGTTTCTCGATTTCCACTGTGCCCCGCGCGTCGGCCAGCGGTTTGTAAGCAATCTCTCCCACTATCTGTGCAGTCATTCTTCAATTTCCCTCTCGCCCGATCCTTTTCTCCTGACCCATCCGCGACGATTCAATGCTGCAAGACTTCGCACACGGCGAAAGTTAGCCGGGCACTCCCATTGTCGCGTTTTTCGAGGTCATCACAACTTTCCAACATAGCAAAAAAATAATGCGGGAACAACCGAGGGCTCGATGACTAACAGTTCAACGAATCACCCGCTGTTCCTTGTGAGTTTGTGATTCGAATGTATCGAGAGCGCAGCGAAGGACGTTTTCTTGACAGAGTCAAAGACGATCTCGTACCATTTGTTCGCAATCGAGAGGGGCTGTAGCTCAGTTGGCAGAGCGCGTGGCTCGCATTCACGAGGCCAGGGGTTCGAATCCCCTCAGCTCCATTACACTTATCTAGTCCCGGGGGCGGTTTGACAGCAATCGGAGATCGCTTCGTCTCGGAAAGTGTCATTATCCACCGTTTCAACAATCTGTCGGCGCACGTACGCGACACCAGGGGTTGTTTGAGATCTCGCTCAACTCGTTAGCGTTAGTTTTGCTCTAATGGCCAGACGCGTGAAATGAACCTTCCCCTTCCGCCATTCGATTCCCAATGGAGTAGCCGTTAAACTGACACAGCCACGGCGGGTAAAGCCCGATCGCTACGAAAGCCAAACTGTCTAGACGGATACTCATCTTTTGCCTGGCGTTCATCCGCATTGAACACTAGACCGTTGCTTGCAAAAGTCAATTCCGGATTGTGGTTCAACGCGCCTGTAGCGGCTGCTGTAGCGACTACCGGCTTATACCGCCACGATCCCCGCGAGAACAGTTATCAAATTACTCTTGAATCGACAGTGATAACCCGTAAAATATGCCCGTGTAGTCAGCCCTCATCACAACGACTGTTTCAGCAGTAACCCCTTCTACCCTTCTAACTAGCATTCGCCCCGAACCCCAGACAGAGGAACTCGGCGATGAACAATACTGATACGACTAGATACCTTCCAAGAACACTCCTCCGTTCCCTTACCCTCATTCTGATCCTGTTGGTGACCGCAAACGGCCAACACAAGCCGACGGCGATCTGGGCGGACGTAGACCTGGGCAAAGTCGAAACTACAAAGGCCACTAAGAGCGTACAACCGCCTGCACTTGATCCGGAAAGGCGAAAGAGTATCTGGCGTGAGCCAGCGTGGTACGTCAGCCTCGCCGGCTCTGCGTTAGACCTCGTGGGGAGCATCGCGACCATTGACGGCAAGCGCGTTAGCGAGGGCAATCCACTTTTCAGGCGTACCGATGGTAAGGTCGCATTGACCAGAGCCCTTCCGGTCGCGGCCCTCTCTTTATTTGCGCAATACAGAAGCTACAAGAATCCTAAATACCGGAAGCTGGCTATCGCGACGATGTTGGTCTCCGGTATCGCGCAAGGCGTATTTGGTGGCGCCAGAGGATTCGCGATGAGATGAGGCGAGGGGCAACGCAGAGAAGAACATGGATTTCCAGCGGTCTAGGTGGGACCCGAGGCCGTCGGCTTTGAACAAGACGGCACGTCACAAAACGTCTCGGACGAGACTCTTAGAACTCGCATTCACGAGGCCAGGGGTTCGAATCCCCTCAGCTCCACCAACAAAAGAAGGAACTTAGCGGCCTATCCGGCCGCTTTGTTTTTTTCCGATTGTGACAATCTTGTGACAATCTGCTCCAGGTTGCGAGTATTCCCGAAGCATACTGTGAGGACACTTGGGATCTTACTCTTGGATTCTTTCCTTCTTTCTACTTGGAGTTTTTATTGGAGCTGCTGGCACGTCGGGGACGTGGCGGTCGCGGCTGGGCATTCATATTTGGTTTGACTCCGCCTGTGCCCGGCGTAGAGGAACTGACCTTTGAGCCCGTACCGATCACCTTCCCGCGTCTATGCCCTCTCTGGTGATGCCGTCTGGCTTCCAAGTGACGCCTGCCTTTCCTGCCGGTGGTGCCGCCTGTAGCCTGCCCGAGCAACCCCTCTGTGCCGCCGTTGGGCTGGGCGACACTGTCGGCAGTGAGGGTCCGCGTCAATGGTCCCGCAGGAGTCGCAGCGCTCACCGATCCAAGAAGCGCTAGTAACAAGTATTCAACAATTGGCATCTTGCCTCCTGAGTTCTTAGGTTAATGCCGCATATTCGGGGGGAGATGATATGCTTTGAGTGGGCTCACCATATGCCACGAAACCATTTTTGTCAATCAAAACTCTGGCATTGATATCCTCCGCCACAAGTAGGAAATACTCCACAACAATCTCCAACAAGAACTCGCTCTGACCTAAGGCTAACAGCACCGCTTAAGGGCCGATTCCCCTTGCCTGACTGTACGGCTTCCAAAACGCGTGGTTGCCCTGGGGAGTTAGAGGGAGTCAAATACTCATACTAGTAGAGCCCTCAATGGCTCCTTATCACCGCTTCCTTCGGTGACTTCCGGCAGCTTTCCGCTGCCAGCGCAGTCCGGGGCTGACCAGTGATGTTCTGGCTCAGCTTTGGCGCCGAGTGGAAATTCGGGGAAGTATTACCAGAATATTTTGCCGGATAAACCCGCGCAATCATACCACTCGAATGAAGCTGTTGCGTGGCACTTTCGGAATTCAGGAAATGACACGCTCCTCCAGCCGAAACTTGAGTATGCTGCCGGCTCGTGAGCCGCGTGCATTGGGCGAAGGCTTCTTTGTCTAAGGCCTTCAGCCTGACCTTCGATTTCAATTCAGAAGAGGAGCAGGGAGATGAGAACAAGTGCCGAAAACACACGACGCGTTCATCACGGGGCTATCGTAGCCCTGGCTCTAATGACAATCATCACAGCAGTTTCAAGCCGGATGAAGGCAGACACGGGAACCTGTAGCGGGCAGAGTACCACTTTGCCGTTCACCGATGTCTCTGGCGGCAACATATTCTTCTGCTCGATAGCCGAAGCGTTCTTTTCGGGGTTGACCAACGGCACGACTTCTACAACCTACAGTCCAGGTGATCCAGTGCCTCGAGAGCAGATGGCGGCATTCGTCAGTCGCACTCTCGATCAGTCGTTGAAACGGGGCAGCAGGCGAGCAGCGCTGAGGCAGTTCTGGACACCGCAGGGAGCAAACAATCTTGCTCTTACGACGGTGGGCACTGATCCACTACTTGTCGAATCAGACGGAGCCGACCTGTGGGTGGCGAATTTCACTAGCGCCACTGTCTCACGAGTGAACGCAAGTGATGGACGTGTGGTTGAGACCTGGACTGGCGCGACCAAAGCGACAGGCGTGTTGGTAGCGATGGGGAAGGTGTTCATCACAGGGCAGACGAGCGCGGGTAGTCTGTACCAGGTAGATCCTACTCAATCAGCAGGCGCAGTTACCACGTTGAGCACAGCGTTAGGGAGTCTATCTGTAGGCATAGCCTTTGACGGACAGCGTATTTGGATTGCAAACAATGGCAACCCAGGATCAGTCTCGATGGTCACGCTGAATCCAACTACAGTAACCAACGTCACGACAGGATTCTTCAATCCTTTTGGCATTCTCTATGACGGAGCAAACATTTGGGTAACGGATTTGGGTGACGGTGACGGTAAGCTCAAGAAGCTGGATTCAAACGGGGCTATACTCCAATCTGTGACCGTAGGTACCACTCCAGACCATCCAGCCTTCGACGGCACTAACATATGGGTGCCAAACATCAACTCGAATACAGTTAGTGTTGTGCGCACAACAGGCGGACTGGCAGGCACAGTGATTGCGACGCTTACTGGCAATGGGCTCAACCTTCCCTTTCAAGTGGCATTCGATGGAGAGCGCATTCTCGTGACGAACAGTGGTGGAAGCAGCGTCTCATTGTGGAAGGCATCGGATCTTACTCCCATTGGCAACTTCTTGACAGGCGCGAGCACGAATCCGGGAGGAGTCTGCAGTGACGGATTGAACTTCTGGATCACGCTAAGTGTGTCAGGCACGTCTGACAAGCTGGCGCGGTTCTGACCGGGATCCAGAGTTTCGATAGTTAAGATGAAAAGGAGGCGCTGGACATTGCAGAGGACCTGGCCTCGGCACACTGCGACTCGCACACGGCGGCACTCGCTACAGAACGCTCATTCTGTAAAAGAGTTGCAGCTAATACGCCGCAACAGAATCCGTCCTTGTTCTTCCTTGATGCCATCACCACAAATTTGACCAGCCTGTGACGCGGTGATATATTCGCGCCGTTTTCATAACGCGCGCCATCGAAGTAGTAACATCAGATCATTCCCGGCTCCAGGTCATGAGTCTCAACCCAGACACACATCTAGGACCCTACGAAATCCTCACGCCCATCGGCGCCGGGGGGATGGGTGAAGTCTATCGCGCGAGGGACACACGACTAAACCGCGATGTTGCCATCAAAGTCCTCTCCACATCGTTCGCCAACGACGGCGATCGGTTGTTGCGATTCGAACAGGAAGCGCGCGCCACGTCTGCGCTCAACCATCCGAACATCGTAACCATTCACGAACTTGGGGGAGTCGAGGGCAGACGCTTCATCGTGATGGAACTAGTTGAGGGGCGAACGCTGCGAGCTTTGGTCGACGAATCATTGTCGCTCGACGCGTTGGCACAACTGGGCATCCAGATGGCGAAGGCGCTCGGCGCAGCGCACGCCGCTGGTATTACACATCGCGACATCAAGCCCGAGAACATCATGGTGCGCGATGACGGCTACGTGAAGGTGCTCGACTTCGGGCTGGCGCGACTCGTCCCCACCGGGATGGACAGAGAGGCAGCGACTTTGCAGTACACGCAGCCGGGCACGTTACTGGGCAGCGTTCGCTACATGTCACCGGAGCAGGCACGCGGCGAAAGTGTGAGCCATCCTTCGGACATTTTCTCACTAGGAATGATCTTCTACGAGATGTCGACTGGGCGGCATCCATTTGCGACAGATTCGATACTCGGCACGCTCAATGCAATAACCGGACAAGTACCGGTTACTCCTTCACGTTTGAATCCTGAAGTCCCTCCTGAGATTGAAATCCTGATCCTCCAGATGCTCCAGAAGGATGCGCGGCTGCGTCCCACGGCAGCGGAGGTTGAGATAGCGCTGGCTGAGATCGGAGGGCAGCGCCTAAGCGGCGAGATCCGCTCCTCGGTGCTGCGGACACACGTGCGTCATACGGTTGGCCGAGAGAACGCGCACGCCGAATTGCATGAAGCGCTCGCTTCTGTCTTCGCCGGTAAGGGACTGCTGATGTGCGTCCCAGGCGAGCCGGGAATGGGCAAGACGACTCTTGTTGAAGACTTCCTGAGTGATCTGCGAGCGGGCAGCCAATCTTGTATTATCGCGCGCGGACGCTGTTCGGAGCGCCTGGCGGGGACCGAAGCCTACCTGCCGTGGCTCGAAGCTCTTGACAGCCTCTTACGCGGCGCGGACGGGCGATCGCGACCCTCGGCATTGGGCACTGAGTCCATTGTTCAGACCACCAAGCGGCTTGCCCCCACCTGGTACGCGCAGGCTATGCCGCTTCAGCCGGATGACTCTTCGGTCGAGCGATTGCTTGCGGAACGCGCTGCTTCACAAGAACGAATGAAACGCGAATTCGGCGGGCTGCTTGAGGAAATCTCACAACGCCGGCCGCTGGTGCTCTTTTTTGATGACCTCCACTGGGCCGATGTGTCAACGATTGATTTGCTGGCTTATCTGGCAAGCAAATTCGACACGATGCGAGTGCTGATCATTGCGACTTATCGTCCATCGGATTTGCTGCTGGCCAGGCATCCATTTCTGCAGGTCAGGCCGGACTTGCAGGCGCGAGGTGTGTGTCGCGAGATCGAGCTCGAGTTCCTGTCGCGATCAGAGATCGAAAAGTATCTCGCCCTCGAATTCCCGGAACATCGCTTCCCTGCTGAATTACCGGCGTTGATTCATTCCAAGACCGAAGGCAATCCGCTTTTTATGGCGGACCTCGTGCGCTATCTTCGTGATCGTGAGGTAATCGCCGAACAGCAAGGGCGATGGGTGCTCGCACAATCGCTTCCCACCATCGAGCGTGACTTGCCGGAATCGGTGCGCGGGATGATTGAGCGCAAGATCGCGCAACTGAGCGACGAAGATAGGCGTTTACTGGTGGCTGCGAGCGTACAGGGATATGAATTCGATTCGGCGATAGTGGCCAAAGTACTCGATCTGGATCCGGCTGATGTTGAAGAGCGTCTGGAGACGTTGGAGCGAGTCTATGCGTTGGTTCGGTTCATCAGTGAGAGGGAGTTTCCCGGCCGCGTGCTGACATTGCGTTATCGATTCGTCCACGTGCTTTATCAGAACGCGTTGTACGGTTCGCTCAGACCAACACGAAGGGCTCAGTTAAGCGCGACGGTCGCCGAGGCGTTGCTCGGTTATTACGGGAAGCAGAGCGCGACGGTTGCGGCGGAGCTGGCGTTTCTATTCGAGGCCGCGCGGGCCTGGTCACGAGCTGCCGACTATTACCTGGAGGCGGCGAACAATGCCTCGGAAGTATTCGCCCTTCAGGAAGCCGGTGTGCTGGCGCAGCGCGGTCTGGAAATGCTGCGGCTCCTGCCGGAGAGGGCTGAATGCGCGCCGCAGGAGCTCAAACTGCAAACGATGCTGGGTCAATCACTGATGGTCGCCAAAGGCTATGCGTTGCCGGAGGTCGAGCAGGCCTTCATTCGAGCCCGCGAGCTTAGTTTGCAACTGAACGAAGTCGCTCAGCTCTTCCGCGCGCAGTTCAGCCTGGCCATAGTTTATGTTGTGCGAGCCGAGTATGAGCGCGCTTTCGATCACGGCGAAGAATGCCTTCGCTTGTCGGAAACTGTGCGGAACCAGGCCATGCTCATGCAGTCTCACTGGGTGATAGGGCTGAGCCAATGTTACCTTGGCAAGTTCGCCGCCGCCCGTGATCATTTCGAGCAGACGATCGCAATTCACGACGCCGCCGGCATCGACTCCGCGGCTTCAATGTACGGAGCCGTCCTCAGCCGCGCGCACCTGGCACGAATGCTCCTCTATCTCGGCTATCCGGACCAATCGCAACAAGTGATAAATGAGGCCCTCGCCAAGGCGCAGCGTTTGCCGCTTCCGGTCGGTGCCGCCAACACGCTCGCGTTGGCAGGTTATCTTGAGGCGTTTCATCATAACGTGGACAGGACGCTGGAGTTTGCCGCGTCGACGGCTCGGCTTGCCGAGGAACAAGGGCTGCCCTATTACGCCGCCATCGCCACGTTGACTCGGGGCTGGGCATTGGCCATGCAGAAACAGGACGAAGGAATTGCGCTGATCCGCGTGGGCCTCGCGTCGTCTCTCGCCATCGGAACCAGACAGCAGCATGGCTACTTCCTCGCTCTGCTTGCGGAAGCGCTGAACCAAGCCGGGCGTCTGGAAGAAGGACTCGAAGCGCTTCGAGAAGCAATGGATGTGGCGCACCAGTCCAATGAGCCTTTCTACGAGGCCGAGTTGTACAGGCTCAAAGGAGACGCATTCGTGAAAGAGGGAGTCGTTTCGCCCTCAGAAGCCGAGTCGTGCTTTCAACAGGCTATTGAAATTGCGCGGCAACAGCAAGCAAAATCATTTGAGTTGCGCGCCGTGATGAGCCTTGCGCGTCTATGGCAGAAGCAGGGCAAGCGCGAAGAAGGCCGAGCGATCCTCACAGACATTTACGGTTGGTTCACAGAAGGCTTCGACACTGCTGACCTGAAAGACGCCAGAGTTTTGCTTGATGAACTGAGCGGAAGATTCAGTCTTCAGGCCGGTGACGCCGAGACGGACCACCTGGGGGTATGAAGAAAAGGGTAAAACAGACTTTAGGTGCCCTTGGTCTTTTGGCAGGTTTATGAAACTCAACCCAGGTCCTTCTTCCTCAATTCCTTCTTAGTCGTCCAGGTTCCGTTTGCTTTTTCCAGGAGGAGAAAGTGTATTTCGCCGCATCCCGGACCGCAGCGGCTTCCGATATACAGCAGACCCTGCGTGCGCTCAGTATTGAACCCAATTCTGGAAAGCATGACGAAGCCGGTTGAGTCCGGATACTTTCTGTAGTAATCGATCCATTCCAGTTCTCCCCAGTGGCCGTGGAAGATCGCCTTCAAATCGAGGTCTGTTATCAGGTTCAGTTTAATCGGTAGCTTAAACATCGCCTTGTTCAAGAGCCACTTGCTGCTATTCTTCGCTTCGTAGTCTTCGATTGCTGATCGATCGATGGTCACGCCCTTGTGTTTTTCGCGCCACGGTTCCTCGTCGTCCGCGGCGAAGTCGTAACGGAAAGTGCGCTCCTCAATGATCAGGAGCTTTGTATTTGGCTGGACGTACCTCTGCTTGATTATGGTCGAATAGATCTCATACTCCTCGGCGGGAACAGCGGCGTCTGAGCTCGACTGGCGCGCAGGAGCTGAAACAGAGACAGCGCCGAATTCAAGTGAGAGCAGGAGAAACCCGACAAGCCAGCCTCGCGTCCAAGTCATGCCCCATAACCCCACTAGTCTTCGTTCGTGACTTCGTAGTTCATCGTTATCTGAGCCGAAGCGCCAAGCATCGCTGACACACTACAGTACTTTGTCTCAGATAGTTCGATGGCATGCGCTACTGCCTTATCGTCTATGCTGTGGCCGCGAACGCGGTGAATGACTTCAATCTTAGTATAGATCCGGGGGTGTTCGGCCCGTCGTTCGCCTCGAACCTCAATCTCGTAGCCGGTTACGCGCTGCCGCTTCTTTTCCAGGATCGATACTATGTCAGCCCCGGTACAGCCTCCCAATGCTATGAGTAGCAATTCCATTGGAGTAGGCGCCGAGGGGTCGTGCGCGAAGCTCGTGACCATTGCGTGTCCGCTTTGGGACTCCGCTACGAAGGCTTCGCCGCCGGCGTGTCGCAGTCGGGCGATCTTTGTTTCAACGTTAGATTGAGCGCTCATTGGTTCCGCCTTGCCTGACAGGTACGAGATTGGATCAGGCTGCGCTTGAATCATATCAGCTCTTCAGAAGCCCTTCACGCTACCAGGAGAGCCCTGCGCGACAACCCACAGTTTAATCCCATCACTGCAGGCGCCCCATGAGCCGCCGCCCATGCCCAGAGTGCCGAGCGGTGTAAGATCGGATGCTTTCCACAGTGATACCACCAGTCCGCCGTTGTTCGTCACAACTATGCGCTCGCCGTCAAATGCCGCCTGAACAGGACTGTTAAGCCCGTTCCCAGTCAGCGTGGCTATTACCGCGCTGGTAGCGGCCCGGACTACGGTTATTGAGTTGTCACCGAAGTTGGGCATCCAGATGTTAGTCCCGTCAAACACCGGGAAGAACGGACTGGCCCCCACGTTGACCGCGGTGAGTATTGCCCCCGATGAGTCGAGCTTCTTGAGCTGGTTGTCCCCGAAGTCCGCCACCCAAATGTTCGTTCCGTCAAACAGGATTCCCCCCAAATGCGTGAAGCCCGTGGACACGGTGGTTACCGACGCGCAGCACGTATCGATGATTGAGACCGACCCGCTGTTGTTGGCGGTCCAGATCTTAGTGCCATCGGTGGTTAGACCCGACGGGTTAGTGCCCAGGCCTGATGCGCATACGCTGACTACCCCGGCGGCTGAAGTCGGATCAATGCAGTAAAGCTTCGCGGCGGTGTATCCCGTAACAAAGACTCCACCCTCCGCAACCAGGACACTGCTTGCTCCGATTGCGCCAGTCCAGGTGTCCAGCAGCCTTGCATCGCTAGCGCGAACGCGCGATACCGTGCCGCTGCTGCTGTTGGCCACCCATAAGTCGGCTCCATCAGACTGGACACCTTGTGGTACGTTGCCGACTGTGGAAGACGCTGAGTGATTAGCCGTCCACCACTGTCCCAGCGCCGCCCTTCTACTGCCGCGCTTGAGCGACTGGTCCATCGTCCTGGTTATGAAAGCCGCCATCTGATCGCGCGTGACCGGATTTGACGGGCTGTACGTCGTGGAAGTGGTCCCGTTCGTTAGGCCCGAGAAGTAAGCCTCCGCGATCTGGCAAAAGAATATCGACCCTCCGACATCCATGAACGGAACCGTGGTCGAGACCCCTCCACAGGTCCCCATATCTGCTCTGATCCTTTCGGAGACAATCACTACGCCGGTCATCAGGATGATGAGGATGGCGAGCCATCTATGCTGCATTTTCATGGGTGGGCCCTCCGCTGGATTAAGTTTATGCCATCGAAGGAGAGGTCAGCGCGCCTAAACTATCACAAATACACCCTGGGTTAGAAGCGCCGTCGACGCATCTGCGTCCCTCTAAGGTGTCTTGCGACCGCTGCAGTGAGCGAGTCGCGCTGAGGCTCGATTTTGCTCGGGCAGCAATTCTTTACTCAATGTTGAGCGGTTTGCGGTTAGTTCGTTGACGAAAGAGATTGGGCAATCAGAGATTCGCGTGCGCGCCCTCGGATGGCAATTGTGGGCGAGTATTTGTTCAGGACTTCGTCGAACTCTGCAGTCGAGATCGCAGTAGCCGCTGGATCGTCAGCAAGCCGCAGCCAGGGAGCCTTCTCACCGTAAGAGTAGTCACCAAAGATGATCACCGGCGTACCGTACGCCACAAAGGAATCACCGGGCTTGGAGAGCAGCCACTGGTCGGCCCACTCGTAGAGCCACTTCGCGTCTTCTTCGAGCAAGCGGACACAGCCGTGGCTTGCGGGATACCCCGGCAAGTCGAACTTGTGGAACGCCAGCCCTTTGGTGTTATCGATGTTGAAATACCACGGCAGTATCCAGCTCTGATTCACCGAGCTTCTGGTTTCTTTCGCCTTCCAATTAGTGTGATAGAGACCCGCCGGTGTCGGAGTAGACTTCTTGCCGGTGCTGGTCGGACCCCAACGCACGAGTTCGCCGAACTCGTAAGCTCCAAAGACCTGCGCGCGCCGCGAGACGATAATGAGCTTCGGTATCGAGCGTGCGGCTTCCAACTTGAACGGCAGCGGTGAAACATTCGCAAGATCAATGTTCGTGTCCGCAACTACCAACGACGCTCCGCTGCGGAGATGCTTTCTGTCCAGTCGGTTGATCTTCAACATCAGGGCGAAGAGGTCGGGGCCCAATCGCGCCTCAAGCTCCCTTATCGATTTCTCCCCTTTCAGCGTCACTACCTGAAAGCGCAAGGCTGTGGGCGTGGCGGCAGGAGAAGTTCTGAGGGCGATGACAGGAGTGGGCTTCTGGGTGCCCACCGAATCCGGCAGGTCGCTCGCTTTGGTTGCTGTCCCAAGCGCCTCCGCCACTCTGCTCCGATAAGCCAGGGCCGAAGCGAGGATTGAGATCAGAATCACCGGTGAGAGGAATAATGTTGTCCGACTGGTTCGTTTCATAGCCGCATTAGATGTGCAAGCGGCTCATTGGTTGCCAGTCACGAGGCTAACCTCCGATGGCACCGAAACGGTCTTGCGCACCTTACGACGCGCGAAGCAGTGAGTCTGACTGGCTTTATTCAGGTGTCTTTTGAACGGTCTGTGCCGGACCCAGCACGACTTCAGGAAGGTGGTGCCGAAGGGGGGACTCGAACCCCCACGGGTTGCCCCATACGCCCCTCAAACGTACGTGTCTACCAGTTCCACCACTTCGGCAACTCAGGCAGGCTTCTATCCTGGAAGCCCTCAGCAATCATCACGGCTAAAGACTAATTCTTTTTATCTGATTCGGGCTTCGGTGCGTTTTTCGACGGAGCAGGCTTGGTCTGCGAGTCCTTTTTCGTGTCCTTCTGATCCGGCGCCTTTGCAGGAGCAGCAGCCGGTTGACTCGACGGCTGAGCAGCTTCGGGAGCAACCGGGATCTGATCCGTGGGAGTGGCCGGAACCACCGGCGCCGGAGCGGACTCCGCCGGTCCGACGCCCTCACCGAGAGACCTCTTTTCAAACAAGCCCGGGATTGAGAACAGGAACGCGATCAGGAAGAATAGTATCGCAGCGGTTATGGTCACCTTCGCCAATACCGTCTGAGTACCTCGCGGTCCAAAGGCCGCCGAATTCACTCCGCCGCCGAACACCGCCGCCGCGTCCGATTTGCCCGGCTGCAAAAGCACGAACATTATCAGCACGAAGCACGCGAGAATATAAAGGACCGTCAGAATTATTCCAATCACTTCTTATCTCCTGCTCCTCTATTTGTAGTTAACAATACTTGCAAACGAACTCGCTTCGAGGCTGGCGCCACCGACCAGGGCGCCGTCAATATCAAGCTGGCTCATCAGCGATGCGATATTATCGGGCTTTACGCTCCCGCCGTACAGGATTCTTGTCTCTCCCGCGACTCCCTCTCCAAACATGCTTCTAAGTGCGGATCGAATGAACGCATGCATCTGCTGGGCTGTCTCCGGTGTTGCGGTTCGCCCCGTCCCAATTGCCCAGACCGGTTCGTAAGCAAGGATGATACGAGAGGCCTCAGACGCAGTCAAGTTACGCATTCCGCCGCTCAACTGAGCTTCTACCACTTGTTCGGCGCGCCTCGCATCTCGATCTTCCAGCCGCTCTCCTACACAAACGATCGGGGATAATCCGGCACCGAGGGTTGCGCGAATCTTAGCGTTCACGGAGTCATCGGTCTCGCCATAAAACTGTCGCCGTTCCGAATGACCGATGAGCGCCCGGCGCGCGCCCGCATCTTTTATCATCGACGCCGATACTTCCCCGGTGTAGGCGCCGGGACCGATTTCAGCCGCGACGTTCTGCGCGGCTATGTCGATGTTGGAACCCTCCAGCCGCGCAGCCATCGACTTGATCGCCGTGAACGGCGGAGCGATTACTATTTCACAATGCGTTGAAGCTATGACGAGTGGTCTGAATGCCTGGACGAATTCCAATGCCTCGCCAATCGTCTTATACATCTTCCAGTTTCCGGCAATTATCGTCTTTCTCATTCTTAAACTCACAGGGCAACTATTTCGGCGGTGCTTCGAACTTCTCGGCACGGACAATTGAGATATCGAGCGATCCAGTTCTCGGATCTTTCTTCACCTGGACTTTCGCATTATTTCTCTCGTCCTTGTTCAGGGTCCACTCGGAAAGTTCCGGATCAAGAAGCTTATCGGTGACGGTCCAATGATTCTCTTTTATCGCCTGCGAGTAGAAGGCTTGTACCTTCTCCATCGAGTCCCGCGTGTGAAGCAGAAGTGTCATCAACGTAGCCTGCTGCATTGGACCAAACTGGACATTCACTCTGACGGCTCGAGGATAAGACGGCAGGTCCTTGATAGCACCGGCTGCGTTCATGAACGAAGGCGTGGTTGGTTTCGCGGGTTCCGCTTGCGCAGGACCCGGTTGAGACGCAGCAGCCTGGGGCGCGTCAGTTCCAGCGGTCTGCTGCGGAGGTGTTTGGACTTCGCTATTATGGTTCTGATTTCGCGAATTCCTGTTGGTGTCAAGTTCGCTGTACGCCGGTTTACGCGAGCAGCCGCAAAAAGCCACAATGAAGCTAAATCCCGCTACAGAAACCAACAGTCTGACTTTTTTGTTCATTCCATCCTCGTCGCAATTGTTGCTTAATTTATTTGTCGGTTAGCGCAGCAACGCCAGGCAACTTATCTCCCGCTAGAAACTCCAGCGATGCGCCGCCGCCGGTTGAGATGTGACTGATATTACTTGCTACTCCGGCTTCGGTGATTGCCGCTACCGAGTCCCCTCCTCCAACTATGCTTGTGGCGTCTGCGGACGACACGGCTTGAGCGATGGCTCGCGTGCCACTATCAAAAGGCGGATGCTCGAACATCCCCATCGGTCCATTCCAGACAATCGTCTTCGCCGTTCTGAGCCTGTTTGAAAAATGTTCAATCGAGTCCGGCCCGATGTCCAGCCCGGCTTCTTGTGGTTGGATCTCACGAACCGAACACACTCGCGGTGTCGTAGCCTGCGGATTGCTGTCCCAGGCGGCCTTGTCCACAACGACATTATCCGGCGGGAGCACTAAGTCAACATGTCGCTCTCGCGCCCGGACTATCAACTCGCGCGCGAGATCGAGCTTGTCCTCTTCAACCAGGGAGCGCCCTGTCTCAACTCCCTGAGATTTCAGAAACGTGTAAGCCATCGCGCCACCAATCAAAATCGCATCCGCCGACTTCAACAGATTCTCAATGACTGCAATCTTATCGGAGACCTTCGCGCCCCCGAGGATTACAACGAACGGCGTGTCCGGATTCTCGAGCGCCTTACCGAGGTACTTCAGCTCTTTCTCCATAAGCAACCCGGCAGCCGATTGTTTCAGGAAATGCGTGATGCCTTCTGTCGACGCATGGGCTCGATGCGCCGTGCCAAAGGCATCGTTGACATACACATCCGCCAGCTCAGCGAGCTCGCGCGCGTATTCTGGATCATTCTTCTCTTCGCCGGAATGGAAGCGAACGTTTTCGAGCATCAATACTTCGCCTGGCTTCAACCCATCGACCATCGCGTGTACTTCCGCGCCGATTGAATCAGGCGCCAGCTTGACTTCTTTTGCGAGCAACCTGGACAGTCGATTCGCCGCCGGAGCCAGCGAATATTTCGGATCTGGTTTTCCCTTCGGTCTGCCGAGATGAGACGCCAGGATCACTCGAGCGCCTCGCTCAAGCGCGTAGCGAATCGTCGGGAGCGCGGCTCGAATCCTGGTGTCATCCGTGACGTGGCCGCTTTCGTCGAGAGGCACATTGAAGTCCACACGCATTAGAACGCGTTTGCCCTTAATATCAAGATCGGTGATTGAAAGCTTGGTCATCGAAGAATAATGATTGAACCTGGCGGCGTCCCGCCGTGGGCACCCCTCACTGGTAAACGAAAGTGGGCCTCCAAAGAGGGGTGCCCACGGAGGGACGCCCTTACAGGTTCACAGTCCCTGTTCGACGATGTACTTGATCAAGTCGACGACCCGGCAGGAGTAGCCCCATTCGTTGTCATACCAGGACAGCAGCTTCACCATGTTCCCTTCGATCACGCTCGTGTAGGGTGCATCCAGAATCGATGAGTGAGGGTTGCCGCGAAAATCCACCGAGACCAGAGGCTCTTCGGAATACTGCAGTATCCCTCGCAACGGACCGTCAGCGGCCTTCTTCATCGCAGCGTTCACTTCCTCTTTGGTGGTGCTCGTCGCAACTTCGGCTACAAAGTCGACAATCGAAACATTGGGGGTCGGAACGCGCAGTGATATGCCGTCCAGCTTGCCTTTTAGTTCAGGCAATACCAGCCCAATCGCTTTCGCCGCGCCGGTGCTGGTCGGAATGATCGAGAGCGCCGCGGCACGAGCTCGACGCAGATCGCTGTGCGGCAGATCGAGCAGGCGTTGATCGTTGGTATAGGAATGAATTGTGTTCATCAGACCCTTTCGGATCGTGAAGTTCTCGTGCAGGACTTTGGCAATCGGACCCAGGCAGTTGGTTGTGCACGAAGCGTTCGAGATGACGTGGTGCTCCTTTGGTTTGTAAGCCGTCTCATTGACTCCGAGCACTATGGTTACGTCTTCGTTCTTCGCGGGCGCCGTTATGATCACTTTCTTAACGGTGTCGTGAAGATGCTTTGCTGCGTCGTCTCGTTTTGTGAACAATCCTGTCGATTCAATTACAAGTTCAGCGCCGACCGACGCCCAGTCGATTTTGCCAGGGTCCCGTTCGGTGAACACCTGAAACTCGTCGCCGTTCACGGTGATTGTCTTGTCACTCGATTTGATGTCTGCGTCCAGATTTCCCAACACCGAATCGTACTTGAGCAAGTGCGCAAGAGTCTTCGTGTCGGTAATGTCATTGACCGCAACGAACTCGATGTCGCCGCGACTCAGCGAAGCGCGAAGCACATTACGCCCAATCCGTCCAAACCCGTTGATTCCTACTTTGACTGCCATTTCCTACCTCCAGTTTATGAGTCCCGTACGTATGTCCGGCTTTTCATCCTCAAGCGAACAAATGAAATTATCGAACGGGTTCGTTCATGTCAAGAAATCTAAATTCGGTGTAGTGTCTTAGTTTGATTTGGAGGACGCTCCAATTTGGCTTAAGCGGCCTTGACACAGGAGAAGGAACCACTGATTTGCGCTGACGTTGTTTCGCTGATCTGCGAAGATCTGCGCACCGAAGGCAGCGTGAATCAGCGGTTCCTTCTCCCGCGTCACACAAACTCAACCCACTATCGAATCGAAGTCCGGCGAACGTCCCTCGCGAGCACTTCAGAATGTGCTAGTCGCTACTGACCTAGAATCGACTTCACCTTGGCTACGATCGCCTGCCGATCTATCCCGTACGCGGCCAGCAATTCTTCGGGTTTTCCGGACCGAGGCACTTCGCGCACCGCCAATTGATGAACCCGTATTCCTGCCGTCGTGACCGCGCTGGCAACAGCATCGCCTATTCCACCCCACGCCGCGTGATCTTCTACAGTGATGATCAGATTATTTGTCTCGCTCCCCGAAGCTCGGAGAGTAGTTTCATCGATCGGCTTTATAGAGAAGAGATCAATCACTCGAATCGCTATGCCTTCGGCTTTCAGTAGATCGCAGGCAGCGAGTGCTTCAAACAACGTCACGCCGCTCGTGACTATAGTTACTTTGTCTTCGCCGCTTTGCCTGACGACTTTCGCGCCGCCGATTTCGAAACGCTCATCACTCGAGTAGATCACCGGTGTCTTAGGCCTGCTGGTTCGAATGTACACGATACCTTTTTGTTCAGCCGCGAGACGAACCGCATGCTCGGCGGAAACAGCATCCGACGGGTACAACACGGTCGAGCCTATGATCGCGCGCATCATCGCTAAATCTTCAAGCGCCATCTGCGAAGGTCCATCTTCGCCGATCGAAACACCGGCATGTGAGCCGCACAACTTCAGGTTCGCCTGCGAGACTGCGGCCATGCGAATGTGATCGTAGGCGCGCGTCAGAAAGCAGGCGAACGTCGATGCAAAAGGTATCTTACCCATCGAGCTCAGCCCGACCGCAGCGCCAACCATGTTCTGCTCGGCGATGAACAACTCAAAAAAGCGCCCATCGTGGGCCTTGAGGAACTTCTCCGAATAAGTCGAGTTCTTTGTGTCGCCGTCCAGCGCTACCAGAAGCGGATTCTCGTCACCAAGCCGCGCAAGCGCATCACCATAAGCCTCCCGAGTGGCAATCTGTTCTCCCATCTTGAATTCGGGTGCTTTGCTCTTGTTCGCTCCGCCATCAATAGTTATAGGGTTGGCGGATCTTCCTTCCGGGGATTTCATGCTCAGCGCAACAGTGCTTGCCACTTTCGGCTTCAACTCAGTCAGCGCGCGCTCAAGTTCTTCACCTTTCTTAAGAGCTTTGCCGTGCCAGCCATCTTTGTCTTCGATGAATGAAACGCCTTTCCCTTTCTTTGTAGCAGCAACGATCACCGACGGCTTGCCGGTCACCGCCATCGCTTCGTCGAGCGCGGCCACTATGTCAGCCAGGTTATGGCCGTCAACGCTTACGGCGTGCCAGCCAAAAGCCTCGTATCGCCGGCGATAGACTTCAGTGTCGTGGCCGTACATCGTCCGCTGGCTTTGACCCAGTCCATTCACATCGACGATCCCGACCAGGTTATCAAGCTTGTAATAGGATGCGATTCCCGCAGCTTCCCAAACGGCGCCTTCGGCGTTCTCGCCGTCACCCATCAACACAAAGATGTTGCAGCCGCTCTTATCCAGATACTTACTGTTGAGCGCCATACCAACTCCGCAAGACAAACCCTGGCCCAATGATCCGGTCGCGACTTCAACCCACGGTAACCGCGGGGTCGGATGACCTTCAAGATCACTGGTAAATTCACGAAGCGTCTTTAATCGCTCGACCGGAAACGCCCCGGCCTCGGCCCATGCGGCGTACAGCAGCGGCGCTGCATGACCCTTCGACAACACGAAGCGATCGTTTACCGGATTCTTCGGATTCTGGACGTCATATCGCATCGAGTGGAAGAAAACCGCCGCCGTCAGATCGGCAGCCGACATGCAACTTGTCGGATGCCCCGAACCGGCTTCAGAAGTTGCGACCATCGAATGAATTCGCAGGCGGTTGCCCATCGCTTCGAGCGCTTGAATCAGATCCCTGTTCGTCCTGGCGGGTTGTTCCATGGAGGCTCCTTAGAATTGAACGTTAGTCGAGAGTGTGCCGACAAAGACTTCTTTCTTGTGAATCCGGCCGCACAATTGAAGCATCGGATGCCGAGCATAACCGAATACTGAACCGCCCGTACCATCCAACTCGAAACAACCTCATTACGAGGATGCATAGTAAATCTCAATATACACAACCGGCATCCGTGCTTCAAATTAATGGGGCTTCAAATTATCCTTGCCTCGAGTCGACGGTCACAACGTGACCGCCCATGTGCTTGACACTATTCGGGCCGCTGCCTACGCTCTGTCTGTTATGCCGGACATAACAACAATTGAGAAAGTGAGCCTGATCGAAAAACTACACGCAATCCGCGATTACTGGAGCCCGAAGATTGTGGGCGAGCTCAACGATTCCTTCGTCAAGCTTGTCAAGCTCAAAGGTGAGTTTGTTTGGCATCATCACGAAACAGAGGACGAGTTGTTTCTCGTCGTGAAGGGAAGCTTGTTGATGAAGCTCCGGGACCGCGACGTTCGGATTGAACAAGGCGAGTTCATAATAATCCCGCGCGGCGTCGAACATCTTCCCGTCGCAGAACATGAAGTTTACGTCTTGTTGCTCGAGCCGCAGTCTACGTTGAATACGGGAAACATCGTCAATGAAAGAACCGTGGCTGAGCTGGACCGCATCTAGATTCAGGCCGCGAGAATCAGCGAACCGAAGGCAGCGAAATCAGCGGTTAATATCGAGGATCAACCGCTGATTTGCGCAGACTGACGTTACGCAGATTCGCGCTGATCATTCCGACAATATGGAAGCAAGTTCCCTCTACGCTGAAGAAGATTTCGCGGCTCATCCAGCACCACATCGTTATCGGTACGAACCTCGTCGCGGTTTGAGTATCCCGGCAATAACGGTGCTCGACACAAACGGGCGGGTGGTCGAGGAAGACCAACGCAGAGTCTTTCGCTATCTCGCGCAGCAGGGACGAGGCGCTGATATTCTCTTCGGCGTGGGAACCACCGGCGAGTGGAATCGGATCTCGAACACGGAGCGTCAACGCTTGATCTGGATCGAGACCGATGAAGTAGCGCACATCAATCGGGAGATATCGGGACGTGCGCTTCAGCCGGTCGAGGCATGGGTCGGTGTAACAGCAGCCACACGCAGCGAAACGCTTGCGAATCTAGAATGTGCGCTCGACGCCGGTGCGGATGCCGCAGTAATAGCGCCGCTTTCGATCAATGACCCTGGCGATATGGTCCCTTTCTTTCAGCGACACGTGACCGATCTGTTTGACCATAAGGGCCGTTGGTTGCCCATCTTTCTATACGACAACGCAGACATCGCCGCCGACCCACGCATCCCGCACATTCGAACGCGCGACGTGAAGCGATTGAGCCGCTTGCCGTTCATGTTCGGCTTGAAGGTCTCGGCGTCCCGGCGTGTGCTGGGCAACTACACTAAAGGCGCCGCCCACTTTAAAGACCAGGGTGAATTCGGAATATACGTTGGAAATGCGATGCTGATGTTCCAGGTGTTCAAGCTTGACGACGGATTGCTCTGTCGGGCGCGTGAGTATTGGAATCGGTATCTGCTTCACAACGAGCTGCCGATCGGCGTCGTGTCCGGTCCGGCTAATGCGATGCCGCGCGAATGGCAACGAGCCTGGCGAGCTTGCTGTGCCGGCGACGAACGATTGATGTCGATCTACAAGAACGCGTTTGAGCAGTTCAGCGCGGCGTGCCGGTTTTCGCAAGGCGGAAAGGAAGTAAAGAAGAGCATCGCGTGCTTGAAGCATGCTTTGCTGCTTGACGGCGTGATCAGCTCCGATCTTGTGGGAAAAGGAACGCGCGCGCTTGACTCCACCGAAAGCCGCGAGTTCGAACAACGTTATCTCAGGATCAGGGAGAGCCTCGCGAAAGCAACTGATTCAGTGTGGATCTCTCATCGTGGGCAGTGAAGTATTAGAATCGAAGACCGACGCGGAAAGGCGAAGATAAGATGCGAGGTTCAATTCTAGTCACATCAATGTGGCTCCTGGTCGCCGTTAGCGGAATTGCGCGAGCGCAGGACCGAACGAGCTTCAAAGTCGGCACCGCCACGGCTCAGCGCGGCCAGAAAGCTACAGGCTTCATCGAAGTTCCCGCCGGTGTCGATGCCGGAACCAACATCGCTGTCGCCGTCGTCCACGGAGCCAAACCGGGCCCGGTGCTTGCCGTGGTTTCAGGCGCGCACGGGACAGAATACGCTTCGATCATCGCGCTTGAAAGGCTGATCGCTGCTCTGAACCCGGCAGAGGTGTCCGGCACTGTGATCATTGTTCCGTTGGTAAACGTAGCTTCATTCGAGCAAAAAGTCCCCCACGTCAATCCGATCGACAATAAGAGCATGAACCGCTGGTATCCTGGCAAGATGGACGGCACCCAGACCGACCGCGCTTCTTACCTGATCACCAAACAAGTGGTCGAGCAGTGCGATCATCTCATAGATCTTCACGGCGGAGACCTCGACGAAAGCCTGCGGCCTTACAGCTACTGGACTAAAACCGGCAACGAGAATCAGGATCGAATCTCGCGCGAGATGGTGCTGGCGTTTGGGCTTGACCACATCATCATTTCAGCGGACCGGCCAAAGGACCCGGGCGCATCGCGGTACCTCGAGAACACCGCGACTACCCGCGGCAAGCCTTCGATCACCGCCGAAGCCGGGCACGCGGGAACGGTCGAGCCCGATGATGTCGCTGCGTTAGTCAATGGATGCATCGGCGTTATGCGTTACTTGAAAATGCTGCCCGGCGCGCCGTCGATGATCGAGCATCCGGTATGGATCGAGAAAGTAATTACAATCGCAAGCGAGCAAAACGGGATCTTCTATCCGCTGGTTCGCCGAGGCACTTACGTGGCGCAGGGCATGAAACTCGGCTACGTGACCGACTACGTTGGTAAGACAATCTTCGAGGCTCGCGCAACCTCTGCAGGAATTGTGCTATACATCTGCGCGGTTCCGTCGATGACTAAAGGGGCAACGATTGCCAACATCGGCGTGATAGCGGTTCAGAACAAATGAGAGAGGAAGAATCTAATGAGCGCAAATGAATTGACCGGCGGGCACCATTGCATAGGCTTCATCGAATCGAGCTCGATCGCAAAAGGCATCGAAGCAACAGACGTGATGATGAAGATGGCTGAGGTCGAGCTTCTGATGACTGCGATCATCCCGCGCGGTAAGTACCTGATCATGATTGGCGGCAATGTAGCCGATGTTGACGCATCGCTGCGAGCTGGCATGCAAACGGCCGCAGGCACCGTGCTCGATCATTTCATCATCAAGAATGTTCACCCGGAGCTGGCGCCCGCGATAAAAGGCCGGGTCAAACCCGATCATATCGAAGCAATCGGAATCATCGAGACCAAAGAAGTCGCCTCTGCGATTTACGCCGGGGACGCAGCCGTGAAATCGGCGAACATCAAACTCATCGAAGCTCGCAATCAGCCTGGCGGAAAAGGCCTGGTGGTGATGACCGGTGAAGTAGGAGCCGTAAGAACCGCCGTAGCTGCGGGCGTGGCGTCTATTACTAAAGATGGAATGTTAATAGGAGAGGTTGTGATCCCGTACGCTCATGAGGCTCTTATGAAGAGTCTCAGTTCCTAGCGTTGCGGTGGCACGGGTCGAACGCGCATGTCACGTTGCGCTACTTTCTCTTCGATCGCTTCTTACCCGGGCGGAGCAAGTCTCTCGGGATCACCTTCGTCAGCTTTCGAATATAAGTAGGTGTCACGCCGAGTATCGATGCGGCGTCGCGAGCGTTCCCCTTCGCCTTGTGAAGCGCCCGCGCCCACAGCCACTTCAGCAGCGAGATCTTAGCGTCAGCGAGCAGCGGAATTTTCCCGTCGGATAAGATGAAATACTGCTCCTGGCTAAGCGCGTTGATTCGTCTTCGCGCCGCCAGCGCTTCCCTTTTCAAATCAGCAAGCGGGCGCGGCCCCAACGCTGTCTCGACGTCGCTCAGAAGCTTGCATGCCTCGAGCGGGTTGCTCTCGCACAGGGCCTGCGACAACAGCGCTTTGATCTCGAGCTCCAGCAGCGACGCGCGCAAGTCACGCGCAATATCCAGAGCGTCCCACAGCACCGCCGCCGCATCCTCACCGCGCTCCTGTGATACATAATACTTCCCCAGCGTACGGAGCACGTCGGCCTTCTGCGACGGGCTGTTAGCCTGTTCGGCGATCTCTGAAGCAACCACAAGCGCCTTCCAACACTTATCCCATTCGCGCCTTGCCAGATGCACGCGGGCCTTGATCTCGTAGGTGGATGCGATCTGGGTGCTCCGCACTCTGGCGCCCAACTCAAGCGCGCGCTCCACGTAAGCCTCCGCGTGCTCGTAATCTTTCAGCCAGACCAGAGTCGCTGCAATGTTGTTCAGAGTGAGATAGGTATACTGCGCGTGTCCTATTTGCTCGAAAGTCTCATAGGCGAACATCAAATACTTCTGGGCGGTTTCGTGCTCGCCCAAAAAATTCAGCGCCTGGGCGACGTTGACTCGCCCGACCGCAAGGCTGTAATCGTCGTTACTCTTTAGAAGAATCTTTATTCCGCGTTCGAGTGTGGAGCGCGCCTCTTCGACGGCGCCTGTTCGACTGCGCACGGCGCCCAGACAAAGATATGCAAGCCCGACCCGATATGAGCGAGAGCTTCCCGCATACAGATCGATCGCACACTGGAAGCAGGCGGCCGCTTCTTCCCATCGCTCGAGCGACCACAGAGCCTGGCCCTGAAGCTGAACCGCTTCGCCTTTGGTGAACTCGTCTTCTCGAACGGTGGCGACTGTTTGAGCCAGAGACGCGAGTCGTAACGCCTCGCTTGGCTCATTCCGACGGTAATGAAAGAGCGCGATCGTCAACAAGACTCGCGGTGCCAGACCGAAAGACACTCGATCAACGTTGTCCATGTATGGGGAGAGGGCCGCCTCCATTTCGTCTATCTGATTGTTGCGCCCCGCAAGCTCGGCGGCAAGCAATCTAAGACGAACGGTTTCGTCCTCCAATTCGGCCGCACCTCGCCAACTGTTATCCAACAGTCTCGCGATCTTCTGGTAATCACCTGTTTCGCGCAGAGCTTCAATTGCGCCAGCGTCTGAATAAGTGTGAGGCATATAACATTCCTTCGGGGCCGGGACTTCTCAATCGTGATGATCGCATTCTCAGACAGCCGCGCATGGCTGTCAAGAAAAACCGACGCAATGGGGTTACCCGTTCGGGCCAGGTCCGGCATCCGTTTCTTTTGACGACCTCGAACTCTCGGGTCCTTTTCGGAGCCGGGCAACTACCGGCGCACAAGCAAGCAAAACCAAGAAGCAGGTTGAACTCAGGGTAACCAACCTGCAAGCGCGACGACGCGGCGTATCCAGGAAATCAAGGGTGACAAGATGGGTTCCCGGGTGCAGCTCAATTTCCATGTCGCTCAGCTCTTCAGACGTGTTTATCGTTGCGGGCTGCCCGTCTACTCGAGCGGTCCATCCCGGAAAATTAAACGTGCTGACCAGTAACAAGTCGTCGTCTGTCAGCGCGGCTCGAATGACTCGATGTTGCGGCTTCCACTCTTCAACCTGGACCTGCCCGTTGTCATCAGCCAACTCTGCCTTAGCGATATCGTCGGGGAGTTCCTCGGGATCCGGCGCGTTAACCGGAAGAGTCGCCCAATTCAGATGCTCCGGTTCAGGCTCAAACACCGGCATCTCGCTGGTTGGGCGAGCCACCGCGAAAACGCTCATTCCTGCGCCCGCGCTAAGTATCAACGCGGCGAGCGACGCAAACAGAAGGCGTTCATTTCGCGAGCCTCGCCGACGGGCATTGATCGCGGCCTGCACGAAGGCTCCAGCCAGCAGCGCAACTATCAACGTCGTAATCGAAAGCATCCGCCAGGTGAACACTCCGATGTCGATCTTTGGTATTAGCTTTCCAATCGGCATCGAAAGCTTCGTCATCATAAAGCTAGCCAGGCCGCCCATCATCACCCACAGAAAAACTCTCTGCTTCAATGCGGGCGCCGAACTCAAGACTTCCCTCTTCAGCCAGAGCAGAAGGATTGCCGCTCCCGCGATCGTCGCGGTGCCGGTTATCCAAATCCAGTTGATGAGTGTGAAGAAACCGCTGTGCACATCCGAGTTATACAAATCATGCACAAAGACGTACGTCTTGTGATAAGGCCAGGTCTCTGCGATGAACTCTTTGTGGACTAAATTCTGCTCGAGCGCGGCCGAGATCAGATAGGCCGTCGACAGCCCGAGTCCAACAGCCATTGCGATGCCCACTACAATCAATCCCTTCCACTCTCTTCGAATCAGACTCAGGATCAAGACGTATACACCAAACGCCAGGCTGAACTGATACGCACTCGGCGGATGCGACCACAAAAACGCGCCGTAGCTCGCAGCTAAACCGGCGATGCTAAGCAGAGTCGATCGCGGCGTCGACGGATCGGCTTGAGCCTTCATCAAACGCTCACCAAACAACAACATCAAGGGCATCCAGACAAACCCGAGTAGCTCAGCTATCGCGCCTCGTTGATACTGGTCCGCGAGATGGTAAGGCAGGACAATGTACGCCACCATCGCGAATATCGCTGCGCGGCGTCCCATCGCTTGCCTGGCGTAGATGTAAAATGCCGCGGCCGCCGCGATCATCATCAGCAATTGCGCGTCCAATAACGCTCGCACCCAGTCTCCCGAAATCACATAGCAGAGAGAGGTGAGATAGTAGACTCCGGGCGGGTAATAGCTCGTGGTCGGCGCGCCGAATCCCCGGTTCGTGTCCGCCTCCCAGCGCGGATAGATCTCCCCAGCCGCCAGTCCATTGTAAAAGGATTTCATCTGATCCCAATGGAGAAACATGTCATGGGTAGTCGGCATCCGGAGCTCGAAGGCGCCGCCGCCCGTCTCGGATTGGCCCATGAAGAAGAAGGGTACTACCGCGATCGCTGACATCCCGATGCACGAGAGTGCAATGAGGAGCCTGGTGCGGCGCTCTTTGGCGGCTAGCGCTTTGGCGTAGCCTTCGGCTGGCTCAGTGTCAGGCTTGTTGTCTTCAGTATGTTTGGGCATCTGTCCAACAAAGCGCGCTATTGAGTCTCAAATGACCTTCTGGCTTGGTATGAGCGGCGCGAGCAATGCTATCACACGGAGCACTCTCATCAGAAATTGGAGAGTAAGAATGCGTAACTACGAATCTCCCGATAACTCACTGCTCGAATTCTTGACTTGTGATTCGTTTTGCGGAACTCGGTCCACAGTGAACGTCCGACAAACTGCCAGTTTGTTTCACGGGACGACAAGCTGCCAGCATGTCGGACATTCACACGCGCTTGCGAAGGTGGGGTAATGATAAAATGATCTGTCGCGACTCCACTTCGTTTGAATCTGCATATGAAGCTAGCCCTTCTGCTAATCACGACATTGAGCGTCGCCCTGGTGGCGCCACCGCGATCGTCGTCCCTGATTTCAAGCCCGTGGGTTTCAGCTCGCGCTGAATTCGCCGATACTCCTCAGGACGAGCGCGGACTCGTCGCTCTCGATCAAGCCCTGCGCGAGATCAACAGTCCGTTTACTGTTCTCTGCGTCGCTGCCCGCCCGGGAGACGAAGACGATGGTGCGCTTGCTTACGTCCGCAAGAAACTGGGCGCTCGCACGGTAACGTTGTTCGCGACTCGAGGCGAAGGCGAAGACAGCCCGACACTCCCGGAGCTGGATGAAGAGCTTGGCGCTGTTCATACACGTGAAGCGATCGAGGCCGCACGCGTCACCGGCTCGGACATCTTTTTCCTCAACCTTCGCGACATCGGATATTCAAAGTCACCGGACGATCCACTTAGCGTATGGGGACACGACGAAGCCTTGCGCCGAATGGTTCGGGCTATTCGACTCTTGCGACCTGATGTCATTCTTGCGCCTCACGACGCGAGAAGCGGCGAGGGAGTGCAGCAAGCGGTCGCCCGACTTGCTCGCGAGGCCTTCACGGCAGCTTCTGACACGAAAGCGGCTCCAGAAGCCGGTTCCGACGCATGGCAAACTCGCCGCTTGTTTGTGCGAACCGATCAACCCGGCGGCTCGGCAAGCTCAGACGTTGCGATCAATCTTAAGGAATACGACCGGACTCGCGCGCTCACTTACGCGGAGATGGGACTTGCGGCGCATCACCGGTTTTCATCACGGGGGGTATCGTTCGACCGACTCACGCCTGAGCGCGAGAGAACTGTTTACAGGCTTGCTGCCTCGTCTTCCGATGAAACACTGCGTGCTGATTCCGGGCTGCTCGATGGAATGACTCTAACCCAAAATGTGGCTCGCTCGATCACACCACCTCGAGTCGGCGAGACAGGAGTCGTCGACTCCATAGCCGCCGGCGATCGGCTCATAGATGCGCTGATAGACAGGCTGATCGAGAAGCGTGCCGAGGGAACGCCGGAAACGATGCACGAACGATACGGCGCGGAGTTCGTTCGCGTAGCTCGATTCACCTCCGCCGTAGAGCGAGCGCTTATCCTGGCGCTTGGGTTGAATCTCCAGGTGTCGCTGTCGGACCGCATAGTGGTTCCGGGCCAGAAACTCACAGTGCGAGTGTCGCTTCGCAACGGCAGCTCGCGCGGGTTCCCGGTTGCCTTCAGCGCGCCCGAGCGGCTCCCCGTCCCGGACAATAATCCTACGTATAAGGAACCGGACGCCATCGGCGTGGCTACAGGGTCAGTCGTGTCTCAGGAGTTCGAATACGAGATCGCCAAAGACGTCGCATTCACTCTGCCAATCGCCTCGCATCTCTACGACCAGGAGTTTTATGCTGTCGGCTCATCGCTTCCGGGAGCGCAACCGGCCGAGGCGTTCGGCGACCGCCTGGTCGTGTCAGCGGAAGTCGGTCTCGGCCAGGTGAGTGTTCGGCTCTCGGCGCTCGCTCGATTCGATGTCGCGCCGGCGGTCGAGCTATCGACGATTCCCTTCGCATTGATCAATGACTGGGCAGCGAAACGCAATATCGAGTTTCCGGTGCGAGTGCGAAATAGAATGCCGGGGCCGCTCGCGGGCGCGCTGTGGGTGGTGCCCCTTGCGCTCAGCGATGATGACTACGAACCAGTCCACATCGCGTTTGTTCGCGAAGACGAAGAAGTAACCATCAATCTGAAGCTTCAATTGCCAATCCTGAAACCGCCTCTCTCGCCGGGCGTGTTGCTTGAGTTTCGTCGCGAGAAGCCGGCGTCGCCCGACCCGCTCGGTTCGGTCACAATCGCTGTAAAGCCGATCGGTTTCCAATGTGCCGATGGGCTCAAGGTCGGCTACGTTCGAGGACTCGATGGTAGATCGGATGATTGGCTCTCGTTCGCGATCAACGAGCTTGGCGTCGATCACTCCGAGTTGAGCATCGAAGGGATTAGCGCTACCGAGCACGGCGGCGCTAACAGCGCGGCGCAATCTTTAATCGGTTGCGGCAACCTCGCGCGGTTCGACACGATCATCATAGACAACAACGCTTACTTCACGCGATCCGATCTCGTATTGAAGAACAGATGTTTACTTCGTTACGTCCGTCAGGGCGGCAACCTGATCGTGCTCGGCCAAAGACCCGACGATTGGAATCTGTTGACCTCCAACTTCGCGGCTTTTCCGCTCAAGCTGTCGAAGGATCGAATCACTAACGAAACCTCGTCGGTCAAGATACTCGATATTGAACACGCCTTGATGCAGCGTCCCAACAAGATAAGTCCGGCCGACTTCGAAGGCTGGTCGGTTGAGCGCGCAGCGAATGTTCCGCGTGAGTGGTCAAGCGAGTACACACCGCTCCTGGAAACAAGCGACCCAGGCGAAGAACCAAACCGCGGAAGCCTGCTGATTGCGCGGTACGGCGAGGGGGCTTACATCTATACGAGCCTGGCAATGCGTCGACAACTGCTTACGGGCAACGCCGGCGCCTATCGATTGTTAGCGAATCTTGTGAGCTTTCCCAGGATTGCGAAGATCAAACCCCAGTAATAGGCCTTTGATGGATCTGGTAATCAGGTCCGTGCGCTCTTTGCGAGCTTTGCGGTCCTCGGCGAGCTTTGCGAGAACCAATAAACACGTTAGCGCAAAGATCACCAAAGTTTGACATAGGAGATCGAATCGAAGGGTCTCGAATCGTGATTGGAAGAGAAGGAAATCCGGGTGGTTAAGGATACTATTTTTCGAAGGAAGGACAAGCCATGAATCGCAAACATAAGCTCGAAAGAAAAGCCACTTCGACGCCAGCCCGGGGGCTTGGCCGAGTAGGCCTCGCGTCAGCGCTTATCTGTTGTCTGGCTGGCATCTGCTCAGCCGGGCGGCAGCCCGTTGGACCTCATGCGCAGCAAAACAGAATTAGCCAGGTACAGAGGCAACCGCAGCGGAATTCGTACGAGACTATCTACTACAAGAACGACAGTCTGAACATCGAGGCCTATCTCTACAAGCCGGAAGGTAACGGCCCGTTTCCGCTGGTCATCTACAATCACGGGTCGCGCGCCGGGCAGGAGCGCCAGGAAATTCCTTTTCGGTACGTGGCCAGTGTCCTCCAGGCCAACGGCTTTGCGGTCCTTGTTCCCGAGCGCCGCGGATACGGCAAGTCTGATGGACAGACTTTCGGAGACGAAGTTGGCAGGGATGTGGGTCAGATCATGATGCGACGGTTTCATGAAGAAGCGAGCGATGTGCTTGCCGGACTCGCATACCTTAAGGAGGCTTCGTTGGGATCCCATAGCTTGAGACCGGCGGCCGGCGTGATTGACTTTGACCGTGTTGCAATTATGGGCTGGTCCCACGGCGGTGTAGTTTCCCTTTTGGCCGCCAGTGAAAAGCATGAGTTCGCGGCGCTCATCAATCAGGCAGGTGGAGCGCTGACCTGGAATCACAGCCCAACGCTCCAGAGCGCATTGCCCGCCGCCGCCAAAAGAATTAGAGTTCCGGCGCTTTGCATGGACGCGGAAAACGACGCGACAACAAACGCCGTCAAGACAGTCGGCGAAGCAGTGCGGTCATCGGGCCAGTTTGAGCGAACGATCATCTATCCCCCGTTTACTCCGACCAGGAACGCGAACAACATCGCCCCGGGACACCTGATCTTCTCTATGGAGGGCATCTCGATCTGGCAAAGCGATATGCTCACATTCTTGCGGAATCACCTGGGCCTCAAGGACGGGAGTGCCATCCGATAAGAAGAGGAGGACTATCGTGAACGGTAGAGTAAGACTGCTGTCCGCCGGGTTCATCTTGATTGCTTCAGCGTGCGGGTGCGCAGCGCAAGGAACAGTACAGTCTTGGAACGTATCAGGCGTGAAGCGCGAGGCGCTGGTTTTTGAGCTCAGGCCGTTCGCGGCAGGTGAAAGGCATCCGCTTGTGTTCGCGTGGCATGGACACGGCGGAAACATGAACGCCGCGTCGCAAGCGATGCATATTCAGACCCTGTGGCCCGAAGCAATCGTCGTGTATCCGCAGGGCCTTCCGACGCCAACTGTAGTTGATCCACAGGGACTGCGTGCGGGTTGGCAAGACGAGGCGGGCCAGCAAGGAGATCGAGATCTGAAGTTCTTCGATGCAATGCTCGCCAGTTTTGAGCAGAAGTTTTCGGTCGATGAGGCTCGCATCTATTCAACCGGATTCTCCAATGGCGGCATCTTCAGCTATTTGCTTTGGGCCGAGCGGGGCAAAATCCTGGCAGCCATCGGCGAGTGCGCGGGGCGGCTTTTTCCGTCCGAGCATCCGACCGAACCGCGCGCGGTTCTGGCAATCGCCGGGCAGGCCGACACAACAGATCCATTCCCGCTGCAGCAGCAGAGTATCGAAAAGGCTCGACAGATAAATAACGCTACTGGGCCCGGTCAGCCTTGTGGTCAAATGTGCACGTTGTACACTTCTACAACTCATACGCCGGTGGTGACTCGAATCCATCCCGGCGGTCACGTCTATCCGCCATGGGCGCCAATGTCGATCGTGGAGTTTTTCAAGAACCACAAACGCCCTTAGCAGGCTTCGTTTAAAAATACCGCGAGAACTAGATGACCACATTTGCGGACTGTTTCTAGCACCATCCATTTGATCGGTCTTGCTGATCCTCCGCGCCCGAACCGATCGCTACATCGATTCCCCTGCAGTTCCTCCCGACCCGTCCCAGCAAACCCTTCGCGTTCCTCAACGAAGATAACTTGACAGTAGAAGATAACAGTGCTAGATTCGCAGTGATATTGACAGTCTCGTTTTTGTCATCGAACAGCAATGATATTAAGGAGGGCGGCAATGGCTGAGTACACAATTAGCGAACTCATTAGTTTAAGCGGAGTTAACCGGCGGAACGTGCACTTTTACGTTCAGCAGGGTTTGTTGCCTCCGCCACACGGTGCAGGACTTGCCGCTCGTTACAGCGATGAGCATCTACTCCACTTGCGAGCCATACCAGTCTTGCGAAATCGGGGCCTGCGACTCGATCAGATTCGGGAACGCCTCGCGGGCGCGGATACGCATTCGATCGAAGCGCTGCTTTCCGAACGGCCCATACCGGCGCAAGTCGAACCCAGACCTCGTTGCGGGACTCCGAACCCGCCAAACCCGAAGGCGCAGCATCTCGTGCGGTACACACTGGCGCCCGGCGTCGAGCTGCTGATTGATACCGCTGACTCGACCGCGAATGCGCAGGTAGCAGAGTTGATTCAGAATGCGCAAAGAATCTTTCAAGCGAATACCCAACACAATGGAGGCAAATCATGACCGCGAATTCAACCCCAGCAAAAGAGGAGCTAAGGATGGGCTGCTTACTCGTTACAAACTCGGCAACCACATCCTCCCTTCCACTCGAGCACACAGACGTGGTCGCGCATGTGAGCGGCCCGCTCGCAAGCGTGTCCGTAACTCAGCGCTTTGGCAATTCGTTCGCCGAGCCGGTTGAGCTGGCATATCTTTTCCCTTTGCCTCACGGGGCCGCGATTGTTGATTACGAACTGCGCATCGGTCAGCGTGTGATTCGCGCGGACATAAAAGAAGTAGAGGATGCGCGACGGACCTATGCGACGGCACGCGATCAGGGGCAACGCGCGGGCTTACTCGAGCAACGCAGGCCGAATCTCTTCTCGGTTGAACTTGCCAACGTACAGCCCGGCGAGACGATCCTCGCGACAGTCCGCTATCAGGAACGGCTGCGCTACGACGATGGATGTTATTCGTTTATTCTCCCGATGGGAATCACGCCCAAGTACCACCACAACCCGCCGGAAGCCGCAAGCATGGACGCGCCCGTCGCGTCGAAGGGCGCGGCGATCGGCACCGTCGACATAAGCCTGACGATAGATGCGGGTGGACCAGCCGATGATCCGCGGAGTTCCTCACATGAAGTCGAGATTACCCGGATGGATGACCGTCGGTTCGGGGTTCGGCTCCTCGGAGACATAATACCGAACAAGGATTTCGTCCTGCGATACACGGTTGCTCATGCAGCCGTCCGTGCTACTGCAACATCGTCAATTAGTGAAGGAGGAGCGACCGTCCTGGTTACTGCGATTCCTCCCCGACTCGCGGACGAATTCGAGCCGGCGCCGCGTGAATTCATATTCGTCATTGATCGCTCCGGTTCTATGCAGGGCCAGCCCCTGCTGCAGGCCCGAAACGCGCTGCGGTCTTGTCTACGGTCAATGGGTCCGCAGGACTCGTTCAACATTCAGGCATTCGACGACCGCGTAGAGTGGTTCAGCCAGTCAGCGAGCGCTGTTATTCAAGATAAGGTCGACCGCGCCGACAGCTGGCTTGAAAATATCAATGCGCGCGGTGGGACAGATATTCTCGGCGCGATCGATTCTGTTCTGATGCTTAGTCCCGATCCGGAGCGCCAACGCTATATCGTCTTTCTGACGGACGGCGCGGTCTCCGCGGATGATGAAGCGCTGCGTCGAATCCAGCGCCAGATTGGCCGCGCTCGTTTATTCACCTTTGGGGTTGGCCCATCAGTTAATCGGTCTCTGCTGGTGCGAATCGCTGAACTCGGTCACGGGACGGCTGAGTTTCTTCAGCTAAACGAGGACATCGAAGGAGCGATTATTCGGTTCCAGGACCGAGTCGCTTATCCAGTCTTGCAGGACTTGAAGCTTGACTGGGAAGGAGTGACGGCGTGGGATGTATACCCCGCTCTCCTGCCCGATCTTTACATAGGGCAACCGCTTGAATTGGTAGCCCGCGTGCGAGCGACCGGTCAGAATCCTGGCCGGTTGACGATCTCGGGACGAAGCGGCGACTTGCCGGTCACGCTGTCTGTTGACCTTCCTGCCGCGACTGTTGCTGAACCGATTGTCACTCATGCCTGGGCGCGCGCCCGAGTGGACGCCTTGCTCGATACTCTGCGCGAGGACCCGGGTCAGACAGGCGGCTTACGCGCGGAGATTATTGGCCTGGCCATCGCGCACAGGCTGCTTACGCCGTTTACAGCTTTTGTAGCCGTAGACACGGAGGTAATCGACAAGATCTCTAACACGAGGCGAGTGTCGGTCGCGGTGCCTTTGCCCGAGGGTTTAAGCATCGAAGGATTTTTCGGATCTGAGGCGTTTCTTGATAGCGCCCCGATGGCCTCCGCCCCGATGTCATCTAGGATGGCATCTGTTCCTCGACTTGGCGCGATGATTGATCGGGCGATGTCTGCCCCGGACACCGCAGAAATGATGCAACCGTCGCAGCGAGTCTTTGCGGCGGCAGCCCTTCCCAGTTCTCGGAGGAGCACCGATCTGCAAGAAGCAACAGATGAGCTATTGCGTTGGCTAACGCGTATTCAGAACGTCTCCGGTTCATGGGGAGCTGATGAGGGCGAGGTTGAGCAGACGGCAGCGGCGATACTCGCGTTTGTGCGCGCGGGTCAGACCCACCGCTCCGGTCATTACCGGCGCCAGCTTGCTAAGGCGATCAAATGGCTGCTTGCGGCGACCGCACAAGGTCCAGCTGAATACGCCCGCGCCCGGGCGCTCTCGGAACTTGCGAATGCGACTGGTGATCCTGCGATTGAGCGCGCATCGCGATTGTCGCATACCGCGTTTCCCATTATCGAGCTTCACGAGCCTCTGTCTACGTTAGAAGAGTTGCGGATCGCGGCCCTCTCCCGTCAGATCAAGGAAGTTGCGCCGACATTGATGAGTGGCCCGCAGGCCCATCTGGCGCGGATGTGGTTGGCTGTACTTGTCGCCGGTCATTGACGCTGAGCCTTCGATGCAGCTCGAAAGATGAAGGCTTTCGCAAGGCCGATGAACCTGATTGCGCGGGGCCGGGCGCCGCGCAATCAGAGCAACCAGCCCGCGAAGCGGGCAACGGAGTGTAGCCACGGGTGAAGCGTAGCGAAACCCTGGGCTTTATGCCGTCGCCTGCTTCGCAGGCTTAGCTCATGCCAACCCGGTCAATCCTACCCCTGTGTCACCATTCAAAGAAACCCTATTGAGCGTCAATTACATTACATATATAATCGGCGCGCCTTTGTAGCAAATACTTCCAAGCCTTTCAGGTTCCATGAGGAGCGAAGTCGATGAAGAACTCGATCAAGACTCTTGCGCTCGGCGTCTTCCTGGTCGCGGCGGTTTCCTTTGCTGGACCTAACCTTCTTAAAAATCATTCGGCGCACGCTGATTCAACCGGGACTCCTATGCAGACGGAAGTAACGGCTCAGTGTCCGGATGCCAAGGAAAGCGGCTTACCGCTGCCCAGTTCCATGTCGCCGGATGCTTTTCACGACAAGCTCCTCGCGTTCCTGCAAAACACTGAATACGTCAAGCTGCGCTGGTGCGTCGATAAAGGAGTCCGCGACACCGGGCCTTTTGTGAGCGGCACCTATCTCGGCGTTCACCCGGCAGTGAGGATCTACTATTCACCGGGCGTGATGACGTGGCTGGTAAACGGCCGCATAGGCAACGTTCCTGACGGCGCGATGATCATCAAAGAAATGTACAACCCCGGCCCCGCCGCTCGATATGCGGGTCAGACACTGGTTCCCGCTTCGTGGACGGTGATGATCAAAGATTCGAAGGCTTCGAAAGACGGCTGGTTCTGGGGAGATTTGTGGACCAGCAATCCGCCGATGCCCAAACCCAGCGATAGTTTCAAACCGCCATTCAACGTGCTCAACGAGGGCTTCGGTCTCTCGTGTTTGCACTGCCACGCGTCCTCTGAAAAAGAAACCACGTTCGCGGCTACCGGCAATATCAAAGGCTTTCCCGGAAATCCGATCAGCTACTTCATCGACGACACCTGGAGAAAGCCTTCGACCTTCGAAGCAATTTTGATCACGCTCGAACACGAGCCTCCCGATCACAAAAAGACAATGGCTTCGATAAAACCGCGCGTCGCGTTTTCAGCCGAAAGCGAGTTCCTTAAATTCTTTAAAGGCACTGCACCTGACGGCCCGGAAAATGTTCAAGCGATCCCCGCCGAGACTTACGATCACGTCTTCGCCGGCCGCGACGGCGCAGAAGATTTCGTTACATCCGATCAATGCCAGATGTGTCACAGCGGCAACGCGTGGTTTGGTGAAAAGTACTTGATGATCCTCGAACCGAAGTCGAAGAACCCGGTGAACGTTTCTCCTTACGGCGAATGGCGCTGGTCGCCCATGGGTCTGGCCGGACGCGATCCCATCTTTTATGCGCAGCTCGACAGCGAGCTTGCTTACCTCAAAGATCGAAAAGACGATCAACAAACTATCGTCAACACTTGTTTTCGCTGTCACGGAGTGATGGGCAAGCGTCAACTAGATGCCGATAACGGCTATGATCCGGCGTCACCCGATAATAAGAATCCCGAACCAAACTTCAGCCTCGATTTCGTTTACAACACAAACATCACGGATAGAACGTTCAAATACGGAGCGCTCGCACGCGACGGCGTGAGCTGCGCTTCGTGTCATCATATAGTCAAGGACAAGAACCATGGCCCGGACTCGCTCCAGTCTTTTCTAGCTCATAACATCACCGGGCAGTTCACCATCGGAAAGCGCGACGAGATGTTTGGACCCTTCGAAGACAACTCCGTCAAGCCGCCGCCGACTGAAGCCAACACCATCTCTCCGCACCCAATGAAGGAGACGCTCGGAGTCGATCCAAAGTACGACGAATACATCAAGGATTCGCGATTGTGCGGCAACTGTCACACGATCAATCTTCCGGTTATGGACGAGAAACCCTTCGGGCATTCGCTCGAACAGGTAACTTATCTCGAATGGCTCAACAGCCAGTATCAAACTGATTTCAAACCCGGTCCGAATGCGAAGTCTTGCCAGGACTGCCATATGCCTTCGAGCTACGCCAACGCTGCGAACAAAGTGGACGTTCCTTTGATTCAAACCGCGTTTGCCGATGTGCAGGATGACACTTACCCTGCCGCCGATCATGTCGCTCCGATGGATCAAGTGCGGGCTCGCTTTCGAGAAAAGGGCTTCGTGCGCCATCAGCTTCAAGGGCTGAACATTTTCCTGCTGGAAATGTTCAACCAGTTCATGACGCCGGACACCAGCAAGAAGCCGAATTACTCGAACGATATCCTGGGCGTTCGCAAGAGCGATTACATGAGCACGCTCAAGAACGATCTGCCGAACGCCATCTCAAACTTCGTTCAAGCCGCCCAGTACGATTCGGCTACGGTCGAAGTATCCAAACCGGACCTGACCGATCAGAACCTCATCGCCGATGTGACCGTGACCAATAAGACCGGTCATCGGTTTCCGAGCGGTGTCGGGTTCCGCCGGCTCTTCATCGAGTTCGATGTAATCGACAGCAGCTCGATCGATCCGTCTACGGGCAAACCGAAGATTGTCTGGTCATCAGGCCGGACAAACGACGAAGGCTTCATAGTGGACAACGCTGGGAACATTCTCGATACCGAGTACGTCGGCACGAGCCGCAACAAGAAGGGCCCCGCTCAGCCGCACTTCTACGGCCGTGAGCACCCGATCACCAGCTCGAAAGACGTGCAGATCTACGAAGAACTGATCAAGGATTCGGAGGGCAACTTCACGACTAGCTTCATTCGCCGCGATGCGATTGTGAAGGAGAATCGTCTGTTACCAAAAGGATGGTCACGCGAAGGCCCCGCTCCTTTGTCGTTTAAGGGCGAGTTCCTCCATTCGACTTTTCCAGAAGGTGACGCCGCAAAAGACCCGAGCTACACGAACGGCAGCGGCACAAGCAAGCTCCGTTACGCTGTGCCGTTCTCTGAGTTGCCGAAAGGAGTTGATCGCTCGAAGTTGACTGTAAAGGCAAGTTTGTATTACCAATCGATCCCGCCGTACTACTTGATGCAGCGTTTCGAGCAGGCACCCAACGCTCCGGGCACTCAGCGTTTGTTCTACTTAACATCGCACTTGAACCCGAAAGGAACGGCGATTGAGAATTGGAAGCTGTTGATCGCATCAACTCAATAGCCGTTCAACCTTCTCAATACTGATCGCGTAACAAGCGGCGTGAGAGCATACCTAAGGTGACTCGCGCTCTCACGAACTCTGTGCCTCGCACCGATTCATCCATCGGGTCCCCGCCACGACCTAAGCAAACCGTGAATTGACGAAGTGAAGGATTAGTTCAAATGAAGAAACCCCTCGTATTTCGTCTGTTTGTACTTGTCGCTGTCGCCACAATAGTTATCGCAATATCGCGCAAGCCAAGAGCAGACTCGGGCTCTTGCGGCGGGTGAGTGTAGACTTGCCTTTCACTGACGTCTCGGGGAACTTCTTTTTCTGCCAGATTGCAGCGGCGTATTTCTCTGGGCTTACCAATGGGACAACTCCGACAACATTGAGTCACGCAGCGAATGTTACTCGCGACCAGAACGCTGTTTCAGTGGTTCGCACGTCGACAGGAACGATCCTCGCTAGTCTCACAGGCAATGGCTGGGACTTTCCACTCACGGCCGCATTTGATGGCGTTTGATAACCAACGAAGAAGGACATAGCATCTAGCTGTGGAAGGCGACAGACTTGACGCCGCTTGGCTCATTTTCTACTGGGACACAAGGACGCCCGTTCAAGGTTTGCGGTGACGGATTGAACTTTTGGATTACACTCATTGATTCAGGAAGGCTCGCCCGGTTCTAAGCTGTAGTCTGAGTTATGATGAGAGAAAGGCGTCCAGTGCCTGGCCGGTTTAACCGACCGATCGTGGCGCTTTGAGAGGACTAATACAGAGCACCGGCACAACCTCAAAAACCACAACGCACCCGGCTACCTAATATGTCGATAAGAGACGAACTCGAGGCGTACGATGGCAAGCACACAGATGCGCTCGAAGGAATCCTATCGAGACATCGTTCAACGAATTCCTTCGTTGGGAGTCTCGTTCCCCTGGTTGCCGAGGAAGATCAGAAGCTTCAAACGGCTGCGACGTGGCTGCTCAAGACACTGGCAGAGAATGATGTTCAATTCAGGCCGGACCACCTCGTAGCGCTCTTTGGTTCACTATCGGATCTGACTCACTGGATACCAAAACTTCACGTTTGTCAGATGCTGCAGCACGTAGCGATACCGGATGAGAGTGCGACGAACGTCATTTGGTTTCTCGACCGAAATCTCTGGGATGAGAACCGATTCCTGAGAGCGTGGTCCTACAATGGCTTCTATGAGCTGGCCAGACAACACCAGAAATACATGCCCTATGCGATGGAACAACTGGATCGCGGGGAAGCAGATAAAGCAGCCTCGGTGAAGGCGCGGATTCGGAACATCCGAAGGGCAATGAACAAATTGCAGCGAAAGAAATGAATGCAGCACCGGACGACCTAAACTGCGGAACTCGGCACGCATAATCCCGTCACGAATAGATTCCGCTCTTGAGTTAAGTTAATAGGCAACGTTACGACGTTTGATCGGCGTAGCTCCGTAGGAGCGACCTGTCTATAGCCAGCGTATCAGCAGCAGTTGTCGTAGCTCCGTAGGAGCGACCTGTCGGCCACATTTCCGAAAGGAAGGTCGCTCCACGGAGCTGCTGTCTCTTTCGTCGGTTTTCTATAGACAGGTCGCTCCTACGGAGCTGCTCCTGCCTATTTGGGCAAAGTGCGGCTTAACAGAGAAGTTCCAGGCCGGAGCTTGATTGCTCTGAACCCGCGAGAGTACCATCCCCGCCGACCGCTGATGACTTGCAATTGAGGGAGAGTTGATTTGCTTTACATGATTGTTGAGACCTACAAGAATCGAGATCCGGTTCCCGTCTATCGGCGCTTCCGTGATCACGGGCGGCTCGCTCCTGATGGTGTTCGATATGTCTCGAGCTGGGTCGACGACAAGCTCGAACGCTGTTTTCAATTGATGGAGTCTGACAAGCGTGAGCTTATTGATGAATGGATCAATCGATGGAGTGATCTAGTTGACTTCGAGGTTTACGCGGTTGTCTCTTCTGTGGAAGCGGCAGAGAGAGTTTCGTCGCGTTGATGATACGTGGCGCGTCGCCGAACGCCGAGCTAACGGAATGAGAGACATCAGTGCCACTCAACCAATCGGTGTGAGCGGGGCGTTCAGAGTAACGACTTTAGTCGGGAAAAGCCGTGCACAACTCAGGCGTCATTATCACAAAGCACTGCCCGACTAAAGTCGTTACTCTGAACGCCCGCTTCCCTGCTCTCGACAACTGACGACCACCTGGCTCAAGATTTGGGGGCTGGCTTGAACCGAGCAAGGCACTGAAGTACTATGCTCGGCAACCGGTGGAGACCCGTTCAAAAAGAAACTCTCGCGTAATGATTCGCGCTCGTTAAGGAGAATCCAAGATGATTCGAAGACTCTTTCTTCGCTCCGCGCTCGTAATCGCGATCCTTGTGGGTGGCGTCGCTCCGGCACTCGCGCAGGACGCCGCCCAGGTGTTACGGCTGTCGGTGGGCTATGGCACGATGAAGAACACTCCGGCCGTGATGGCCAAGCTCAACCCGGAGGCTAAGGCCGAAGTTGATCGGCTTGAAAAACTGGCTCGAGCGGCGAACACAGATGGCAAGTACGGCGAGGCACTCAAACATCTTTATCACGCGATGGCCCTTATGCGCGGCAATGAGTGGACTCCGGCGCGTGCGCTGGGCACTGCGGTGACACTCAAGCTCGATAGGCAGATGCTCGATCCGGGTGATACGGTCTCGCTGAAGGTAGGGCAGATATTTTCACTTGACGAAAAGCTTACCAGCAAACCGACCGTCAAGATCGCACTGGTGAAGATGAAGGGTGACGAACTAGTAAAGGAGCTGAAAACAATAGACGCAGTCGACGCGGACTTCATCGCGCATCCGCTTTCGGCCGAGGTTGCCATACCCGAAGTCGAGACCGGAAACTATCGAGTCGCTATCCAGGTCAATCTTCCCAGCAGCGAACCGGTAGTCAAGTATGCGACCGTTCACATCGAGCGAGGGCTTGCCTCCGACTTCGCTGTGGCCAGGTCGCGAGCGGCAAAGCTGGAAACCGCGTTGAAGGCGAAACATCAGGATGCGCTTGCCGCGATGGTGCCTTCGGCGGCTTATCGCATATCGCTCTTCGAACTTGCGCGAGCAGGCGAGATAAACTTCGAGCGAATAGATTTCCGCGAGACGCTGAAGGAAGCGAACACGATGCTGGACTCCCTCGGCGCGGGCAACGATCCGTTCGCGGCCCGGCGCGGGGAATTCAAGAAAGCCTATCTGTCTACGGTGGACAACACGCTTCAGCCGTATCAGATGTTCGTGCCTTCGAGCTACGACAAGTTGAAGGCATTTCCGCTGATCATTGCGCTTCATGGGATGGGGGGAGATGAGAACAGCTACTTTGCAGCGTACGGACAGGGCGCGTTCAAGATTGAAGCTGAAAGACGCGGCTACATTGTGGCTTGTCCGAAAGGCCGAAAGCCCGCTTCGATGTACGTCGGCGACGCAGAAAAAGACGTGATGGATGTGCTGGCCGAGGTGCGGCGCGCTTACAACGTTGATGCGGATCGAATCTATTTGACCGGGCACTCGATGGGAGGCTTCGGCACGTGGTCAGTGGCGATGGATCATCCCGAAGTCTTTGCGGCGCTTGCGCCAATCTCGGGAGGAGCCAACAACCCGGCGAACATGTCGAAGATTGCCCACATACCTCAGCTCATCGTGCACGGCGACAACGACCCGACGGTTCCGGTCGATCGCTCGCGGGTAATGGTTGCGGCGGGCAAGAAGTTGGGCGCGGAGATCAAGTACATCGAAGTGCCGGGCGGCGATCATGGCAGCGTGGTTGCTCCCAACTTTCCGGCCGTCTTTGAGTGGTTCGACTCACACAAACGTAAAAATGGTGCTGCGGCCGGCGCTGCGACGGGATCGAAGAATTGAACAGTCCCTGAGTTTTGCGTCTTTGCGCGAACCCTGCACTTGAATTTGAACTATTCGTTTCGCGTAAAGACGCAAGGTCCCGCAGAGGCGTAAAGGTGGGACTAGAGAGTTCTGAAGCTGCGGGCGATTTGGTCCGTGATATTCCGCACAGTATCGAGCGAACCTCGCTTGCCGGTGAATCGCAGAACCCACATCGCGTTCTTGTCCTGCAGATAGTAGTAAGTGTTGGCCATTTTACGATTGCCTTCGGTGCTGAAAAAAGACAACCGAATCCCGGTCATCGCCCCTCCGCCGAATTGCTCGCTTGATGAGCGCTCGAACCCCGACCGATAGATCTTGAGATTTTCTTCATCCTGGCGCACTGCATCGCTTAACGCGCCGGGGAGGGTCTCTCTGGTTATCTTCAATAAGCCTTCACTGCGATCGCGATATACAAACTCGGTCTTTTGTCGTCCGACTGCGTCGTCGTAGGAAACCGCTCGCCAGTCGCCGCTCAGCGCCAGCTTGTATTGTCCCGACGGATCGGTGAACTCGTGAGGGTTTTGCGCGACCACGCTCGATATCGCTATCAACGAAACCGCGATCAGTGATAACAGGCCTTTATACTTCATACTTCCTCCACGACTTAGATGGTTCCGAGTTCCCGTTAGTTGTTCAGGGCCAGAGGTTCAGGGTTCAGAGTTCGTGATTCAGCGTTTGTGGTTTAGCTCCGCTCCTGGCCACTGACTCGGTGCGTCAAGACGGAAACTCTGAACTCTGAACGCGGAACGCCGAACTATCTCCTCACCGCAGGTCGCCGAGCAGTTTGCGTTGCTCTTCCACCAGCCGTTCAACGCCCCGGCTTGCAAGCTCGCTCATTTGATTCATCTGATCGTGTGTGAAGGGCCTTGATTCTGCAGTACCCTGAATTTCGATGTAGTGCCCGGAGCCAGTGCGCACGATGTTCATGTCAACCTCCGCGCGCGAGTCCTCAGCATAATCCAAATCCAGCAGTGCCTCGCCGCCGATCACTCCGACCGAAACCGCGGCGACGTAATCGGTCACAGGCAACGGCGCGGCAAGCTTGCCGTCGTTATAGAGTTTGCGCAGCGCGAGCACCAGCGCAACAAACGATCCGGTTATTGAAGCCGTGCGCGTGCCGCCGTCAGCCTGGATAACGTCACAATCCAAATAGATGGTGCGCTCACCTAATCTATTCGTCTGCACCACAGCGCGAAGCGACCGCCCGATCAGCCGCTGTATCTCTTGTGTTCGCCCTGACACCTGAGTGCGGCCGGCCTCGCGTTGAGTGCGCGTTTCGGTCGCGCGAGGCAGCATCGAATATTCGGCGGTCACCCAGCCCTCGCCTCTTCCCCGCTTGAACATCGGGACTCGATCGTCGATCGATGCCGTGCAGATCACACGAGTCTGGCCCATCTCGATCAACACCGAGCCTTCGGCGTATCGAGTGAACCCGGGGGTGATTCGCACTTCCCTCATCTGATCGTATGCTCGACCACCTGCTCTTTTATAGCTCATCAAATAGTACCCAGTTTCACAGTAGCGACCGACTCGAGCGGCCGCCCCAGGAATAATTCGGCAACGCGTCGAAATCGATCGGCCGAATCCGTAACATAAAACTCCTCTACTCGGGGCTGTTGGTCACTCCGAATCAGCCCGCGCTCCTCGAGTAGTTTCGCGACTTCGATTGCCACCGCCTCCCCTGAATCCACATAGCTGATGTGATCGCCCATGGTTTGTTCGATAACCGGCCGCAGTATCGGATAATGCGTGCACCCGAGCACCAGTGTATCAACACCGCTCGACCGCAGCTCAGCGAGGTATTCCTCGGCGACCTGGCGCGTGACCGAGTGGTTCAGCCAGCCTTCTTCCGCGAGCGGCACAAACAGCGGGCAAGCCCGCGAAGTAATCTCAAGCCCGCTTCGAATCGCGAGTATCGCGCGCTCATAGGCGCCACTGCCAATCGTAGCTTCGGTGGCAATCACACCTATGCGCCCGTTGCGAGTCTTCTCAACAGCGCGGCGCGAACCCGGGCGAATTACCCCGGTGATAGGAAGCTCGAACCGGCTGCGCAAATAGCTCGCTGCGAGCGCCGATGCTGTATTGCAAGCGATGACGATCGCCTTAACACCTCGCGACTGAACGAAGCTTGCACACTCATAGGCGTAACGCTCGATCGTCGCCGGTGACCGAACTCCGTAAGGAATCCTCGCCGTGTCCCCCAGGTAGATCAGACTCTCATTGGGAAGCCGCTGTTCGATTGCCCGAAAGACAGTGAGCCCTCCCACGCCTGAATCGAAGATACCGATGGGAGCTGAGGATTGCGGATCGCGGATCGTGGATTGCGGCGTTTCAATCCCAGACAAATCGATTTCGCTCATTCGTTTGAAGCCTCTTCTTCATTCCGCAGTCCGTAATCCGCAATCTCGTCTAGTGTCCCCTCGAGGGTTTGCCTCGCCGCTCGACCAGGATGGCTGACAAACGCTCAAGCTCCTGGTCGGCCTCATCGAGCGTGTCCTTCAAGCTGTCGGCTTCGAATGTCATCCCGGCCGCCTCCCGGCCAAGCTGTTCAACATCCTGCTCGACATCACGCATCTCGCGCTCGAGCATCGAGAGCTCCTCGGCGGCAGTCTCGCTGTCAGAAATGTGATCGCACAGCAACTCAGCCGACGCGCGAATTGTGCTGATGCGGCTGCCAGCCGCGGCCAGCACCGGCCGCACGGCTTCTACTCGTTTCAGAAGCGCTCCACGCGTCCTTTCCAGCTCCTCGAGATCGCCAAGCAGCCGCAAGAGACGTTCCTCTTCGTTCGATCGGTCATTCATTAGTGTTCCGCATAAACGACGAGCGGACGCTCTGTTCTCGTCACAGAGGAACGTCCGCCCAACACGTGTCTAAGTAGTATCGCGCACAATTCAAATGGAGGTGGAGAGAATCGAACTCTCGTCCGGAAGCCCTCAGCGAAAGAACCTACATACTTAGTTGCTTCCTTTTGATTCGCCGGCCGTGACAGTGGAAGCAACGAAGCATCACGGCAAGCTAGCCCAGATTGGTCTTTCCCGATCAAACCCCGGAGCACGGGTCCGATCGGGGCAGCCTGCTTAAGTTACGCTTCTTCCCGGCACACAGGCGATGCCGGGGGAAACGTGGCTGAGATTAGGCAGCCAATGCTAATTCGCTATTCGCGATTGTGTTTTTCCAAGCTTGATAACGCGGTGCATGGGCCGCGGTATGCATCTTTCACCTCGGAATACCCCCGTCGAAACCTGGCACCCCCTTTCATCATCAGCATAGCACCCGGGCTTCAGGCGCAACAAGGCATTAGCTTGAGCCGGTCGATCGCTCGCCAAGCGTCCTCGCACCAAGCATTGCCGTTTGGTAGCTCGCGAGGTAATCAGCAAAGTCGGCTTCAGACGAGGGGAACATCCCATACCACACATAATCGAAGCGGTCGGTCAGATACTGCATCGGGCCCGCCAACTGGGCAAAACGAGAGACCTTGTTCAGATACTCGTGATTTGTCGCGCTCTCGTCCAGCTCGATCAAGTTGCGCTCAAAGAGTTCGTACAGCAACGACACGTAGAGCTTTCGAACCGCGGCGCGAAAATCGCCGGCCCGCGCTGCGGCCAGACCGGCTTCCGCGAGATCCTGAGATGTGCCCTCCGCGAGTATCTCTTCGCCGAGCACCGTTCGAGTTTTCTTTCGCTTCGGGCCCGGAACCCGGCGGACCCTCCTGACCAGATACACTCCCGCAACCAACGCGCCACATGCGACCAGAATCAATACCAGCTTCGAAACCCATACGTTGCTCGAACCCGATCCCAGTACCTTCTCGATCAGCCGTCCCAGAGACGAGAGGATCTCGCCTCCAAAGTCGCGCGCCTTTCTAAGAACTCGTTTGATGAACCCGCCGACCGCGGTCTCCTGCTCAGGCTGATAAGCGGGTCTATTCAAAATCTCGCGAATCTTGTCTCGAGGAGTCCCCGTCTCACTTGTCGCGGTTTCGGCGTGTTGCAGATGGTCATCCAAGGCTCGAAGCCGGCCGGCGATTTCATTGAGCTTCGCTAATCGCTGTTGAGGATCCCTCTCCCCGGCGTAAGAATCGAGCAGAACGTAGAGCCACGTGTTGTCGACCGTTACCTCGCGACCTTTGACTTCGATCGGTTCCGTTCTCGGCAGCAAGCGCTTTATGTAACTGACGCCTTCTTCGCTGTAGTCTATGTCTGTCTTGATTCGCTCGATCTGTTCGGCCGCCCGCACAACTCGGTTCTCGTAGTTGAGCAGCCTGGCCGCCGCTGACGCTTCAACGGCAATCAGTAGGATCAGCAAAAAGGTTGCTCCTGACTTGATCATTCTTGAAACCCCTGCGAACTTTACGCGTCTTCAACTTTGCATACCTGGGCGTGAGCCGCTCATGTCCCTGAAGAACGCTTCCGGTCACGTCGTGTTTCCACAATTCATGCAGAAACTCGCGCCCGGCACAAGCGACGCGCCGCATGCCTCGCAAGTCGTTCTAAGAACATCTCCGGGAGTCCTGGCGCCCTCGCCCCCACTCAGACTCTCGGCTGCACGTTCGAACTTATCGCGCAAGCGCTCTGACTCGGTTTCGGTTTGAGGAGCCTGCGTTTGATTAGGTTGGGGAGTCTCGTGAGCGCGATATCCCGCCAGGCCCAGCGGACTGGTTTGAACGAATGTTCTTTGGCCCGGCTGCCTCGGCATTTGATAACCGAACGCCGAAGTCTGTACCGTCGGCTGCCAATAGAACCCGGGGTTGATTTCACGCGCGAGCAAATCGACATCGTAGGCTTCCTGTCGAACTCGACTGTCAAAATAGAGCAACGTGAAAGAGACAATCCAGATTGGCAAACATAACAGGCCGGATATGTTGCTGAAAGAAGTGTAGACAATACTCCACCCCGGGCTCGCGAAGAACTCTGTAGTCAGCACTCCCGCCAGATACAACCCGGCAAGCACCGGGAGAGTGAGCGCGGACAGCAACGAGACCGACACAAAGTAGGTGAACGCGCTTATTCCGGCGACTCGATACCAGTTGCCCTTGCCGAGCCGCATTGCCCGCCCGAGCGCATTGCCCGCCGACTCACCTTCGATCATCACCACCAACGGAAGGAAGATGAGACGCGCAGCGACAATAAGAATTAGGAAAATAGTACCGGCTACAGCGACGACCACCGTGATTACAAGCATCACAGTTGCGATCCATTGAGGCAGACCCGATGAGGCGATCGCGCCGATGATTAGGAAGACAGCCATCATCAGGATGATCAGGACGATCGCAACTGCTATGTAAGCTACAAAAACTACCACCATAAGCAGGAAACCCATCAACGTGATCGCGGCCAGTCTGCGTTTCGCTGCCGCAAAGCATTTGCGAAACGTTATGGGTTCATCGAGCATCAGGTGATCGCCAACCACGCGAAAGAGCCCCGACACGGTCACCAGCCACACGAACATCCAAACCGGATATCCAAGCCCCCCAAGCGCGAGCATCCAGATGCCCGTAACCGGGACGCCGCCGGAACCTGAAGCCCCGGTGATCAAACTCGTATAGCCATACCAGAACGTCAGTGACACGATGTAGCCAATAACAGTTGGCACAGCAACAATCGCCACGAGCGGGGTGAAATTTCGCCGATAAAGCCTCACCGCGCGGTCAATCAAATCGCCGGTCGACATGGGTTCGAGGATGGTGAAGGTGGCCATTGACTTTGGCCGCGATTATAACACGGTGGGATGGCAGGCTTGAGTTAAGTCATCGAGTCATCGAGTCATCGAGCCACTAACCCGATACGCTTTTCATGCGAGCATTCGTCGGCGGCAAGCGCGCGCGTGCAAACGCTCTTCAGGACGGCGTAGATTACTCTTCCTTCGTCACTATCATCGTCGCTTCGTAGTCTTTTGGATTAATAGGCTCGCTAACCTTCGGATATGGGTTCAGCGCCACGAGCTTGATCTTGAATCCCTTATAGCCGATCTCTTTCGGCTCCAACAGAGTGTTGAGCGTGGCCACAACCTGCTTCTTATTCTTCCGCGCCACTTCAATCACGACTTCGCCGTTTCCCGCCCAGCCGCACACAACGTCGCTGGGACATCGCGAATCCATGGGTACTGATCTGAAAGTTATGTGAAGCTTCCCTTCTTTGACAATGACCTCTTGCCCATTCTTGATATTGAACTCCTGACCAAGTTCAACCTGATCTCTGCTCGCCGAATCCGGTGCAAAACTCAAAAATATGAATAGCAAGAGCGGAAGCGTCGTAATCTTCATACATCTACTCCCAATTCGTCATTCCGGCTTAGCGCCCAACTGGGGACGCCGCGGCTCGCCTCAAAACCTTCTTCCCGGTAACGTGTTTCATAAGCTCGTTTCTATCCATGAAGAACGTAGGAGCTGCCTTACCCTTGCTAAAGAGTTTCTCCGCCTGATCGTCCCAGTGCCCGCTCTCCTTGTGATCGCTCTCACCAAGCGGGATGATCGCCCACGACTGCGGCGGATTGGTCATCACTACGATTTGGGTGGAGGTCTGTCCACCTGCGCCAACCATCTCTTTACCCACCGCGCCGAAGTTGATCGCCCGAGGTGTAGCCATTCCGACGTTATTGGCTCCGCTATTCAACGAACCGCCGCCCACCGGAAATGTTCGCTCGCCGCCTTGCCGGCCGACACGGAAGTACTGTCCATATGGCGTGTGAAGCGAGCCGAAGTTTGACTTAAGCCATTCACTAGCCTTCTGAACGGCTGCGATCAGTTGGTCATCAGTAACATCTGGCGGGACTTCTACCTGTCTTGCTAACTCCGGGCCTAGCCCCTTCTTGAAAGCGTAGTAGGCAAGCGCGCCTTCTGAATCGGCGTCGCTTCGACGATTCCACTTAACGATCAGATCGAACACTTCAGCAGCATCGGCGGTGACGTTCGGGCTGTTTGACGAAGGTCCCGATCCAGGAGCGACTGCCTTCGACCAGGCATCCTTAAGCCGCGCTTGCCATAACTCCGCGTGATAGACCTGAGGGCTGAATGCAATATTGATCGCATCATCCAGCGTCACCTTGCTTGCGGCATCCAGCAGGGCAGTCATCATCTCGGCTCTCTGATGCCGAGGCGCCGTTCGGCTCGCGTTGTATATGTAAGGGAGGTATTTCTCCGGCACAAGCGGACTGTCCTTCATCATTCCAAACGGGCTTACGTTGCAGTTGTGCATATAGCCGCTCGGTGGATTTGTGATCTGAACCAGATCGCCCATCGGGTGAATGCCCTGCCATTCGGTCGCCGAGGTGTTGCCTGGAATCGGCTTGCTAGGATCGACTCCCTTTGCGCGAATCGGCACACGCCCGGTTCGCAAATAGTAGATGTCCCCCTGAACGGTTCCGACCATCACGTTTTGAGCCATCAATTGAAGATGCGAGAGCGCGCGCTTCATCTCGTCGAGGTTCCTCGCCATCATCATCTCGTAATTCTGATCGGTCAGCCCGACTTCGTTGGCGTAAGAGATCGCCATCGAATAAGCCTTACCGTTCTTGTGCGCAACGACCGGGCCCTGATGACTGAACTCGATCTCGACTTCCTGCCAGTCAACCTTGTCGCCCTTTTTCACTCCGATCTTTTCTTTGCGCACCTGCATATCGCGCCACCTGCCGTCGTATCGATACTGGCGCGCGTTTGCCGGATTCAGTTCTTCTTCATAGACGTCAGAGGTGTCAGGTCCGCCGGTAGTCATTGCCACCGAACAAAATCTGCTATGGCCCAGAGCCGGAAACGGGACGCCGAGTATCGAAACGCCCGACACATTGAAATCGCCGGCGTAGATTCTTACTTCATAAAACCGGAACTCGCCATACCAGCTCAAGTGTGGATCGATGACTGCGATGGGCGCTTTCATCGCTGTGCGGCTCGGCGCGATCAGCATTTCGTTTGAGCCTCGATAAGCGGCTGGATCAGGCTGAATCCCCCCGCGCTGGAGATCGCCGCCCGCTTCGCCGAGCGGCCAGCCGAAGATAATGTAGCGCCCAAGCGAGATCACATCCCACGGGTGAATCTCCTGCGCCCACGAGGGCACTTGATCGGGATGCTCGCGCATGAACTGCTTGATCCCGTCCTGATAAGACTCGATGCAGGCGCGCATCTTTGGGCTGACTTCATTGTATTTTTCGCGGCTGATCTCGGCGTGACGCCACATTCGCTGGATTAAGTCACTCCGATAGTAATCCGGGCCGAAGACCTCGGCCATCGTGCCGTTCGCTTTGCGGTAATTCTTGAGAAGCTCTTCGAGGCGGTCTTCCGCTTGCGCGTAGCCTACGGCAAACGACGCGCCCTCGAGCGTCTGCGCAAACACGTGTGGAATCCCGTATTCATCCCGGTAGATCGTAGCTTCTTCCGCCGCTCTTACCGTCGCTGAGCCCGCGGCGAAAGGAATTACAAACGACAGCGCAATCGTAAATAGAAGTGCCCTTTTCATCGCGATGCTCCTTACAAACTGGAATCGAATACCCCGCTTGACAAGCGTTGCGATATTAAGTCAATTGGAGACGACTGTCCACGCGATCGACAGCGCGGGCTTGCCCCGCTCAAGCATTGGCGAGGTTAACAGGTAGCCGAAGATTAACAGGTTGGGAAGGTGGGCTTGCCCCCGCTCGCTTCGCTGAATTCTCATATCCCGAGATCTACATTCGTGGTATCTTCCCCGCCGTGGCTCGCAAGTGGTCCAATCGCAATCTATCGGGAGCGCTGCATTACTTGACCGGTAACATCGCTCACCGACTGCCGGTCTTCGAGCGGGCAGCGTGCTGTGAAGCGTTCCTCGGCGTGTGCACCACGCTCAGGAAAGAATGGCCCTTCAAACTCATAGCGTACGTACTTATGCCCGATCATATTCACCTGATCGTGAACCCGAAGGACGGCCGGATCCGCGAACTGACAGGCACACTCAAGAGCCTTTCTGCTCGACGCATTATCGATCAGGCTAGCGGCTTTTCTTTCTTGCGTGAAAGGCCCGCGCGGACGGTTCGATCCACCAGGTCTGGCAAGAGAGCTTCAAGGCGCTTCCGCTTTGGAGCGATTGGTTGATCTGGCAGAAGATCAACTACATTCACAACAACCCGCTAAAGGCCGGTCTCGTACCATCAGCCGCTGATTACCGCTGGTCGAGCTTTCGTTCATTCTACCTAGACGACTGTGATCCCATCAAAGTTGACAAGGACTGGTGGTGGCCGGACGACGTGCGGAGGCTCGCGAGAGCCGCTGCCGAGTGGTCGGCAGAGATGGGCGGACCGCAACGAGAGAAAAAGTGAAATCGCCGATGAGGGCAAGCCTACCTTGCCGACCTGTTAACCTTCGCCGTGGCTGTATGAAGCTAGTTTGGCTTTGCTGCGATCTAGTCAAGTTCGGATTCCTCCCGAATCGACTCGAAGAGTCAACCCAACTTGATTAGCGCCTTCGACAGGACTTACCATTCAGGGAGTGTTGGCAGAAGTGCATTGGGTCGATTGGCACCGACGGTAGCATTACCACGACAACCCGATAGTCAATGCAATTTGCGGTAGGAAGACATGCACACGAGTATTCCCTTCAATCAGAGGTTTGGAACTGGTCTTCCAGACCGTCCCATCGACAAAGATGTACCAGATTCCGCATGTATTGGATTGCTCGGAATATTAGATAAGCTCCAACAGAAAACGTACGTTGAGTCGGGGGATGCACTGTGCACGGAAGCACTACTCGTCGCTAGAAGGCGAAAGAGCGAATTCACGGCGCGTTCCGACGAGGAAATATGCGAAACCGTTGTTAAGGATTTGTTGTGGGACAAGTTCTACATATTTTGCGAGCGAGTGTATCGCCTCCGACAACCTGCTCACCATTGGAATGGTTATGCCGAGGATATGGAGGTTACGGGAACGCTTGAAGAAGCTCAGCATTTCTACACTTATGAAATAAATGAACTGCTAGCGGAGGAGAATCTGGCTTATGAGTTTGCGGAAGGAATATTTCAACGTCGCGGACGTCCGCAGACACGGAAAAGCCTTCAACGAGTAAGTGCCGTTCTGGCTGACCCCAACTTTGGCCAGTCAAAGAAGCACTACAACAAGGCGGTTGACTTCTTCAACGAGAGACCCAATGCGGATGTCGAGAACTGTATCAAGGAGGCGGTGTGCGCGCTCGAAGCTTTTGTGGAAATACTGTTTGGGAAAACCACTTCAAAGTTTGATGAGGCGATCAGGTCAAAGCAAGGTAAATCAAGAAGGCAAAATCCCACCGACTATTGCCGAAGGTATGATCAAAGTAAGGGCATTTCGTGGTAATGCAAAAGGTGTAGCGCACGCTGCGATATCCGGCGGCGCGGTCAGCGAAACTGAGGCAGAGCTCGTTCTTAGTTTGGTAGCATCTTACATCACTTATTTGCACGATAGGCTTCCGCCGGAGATCGAGGACTTTCCATTCTAGTGTATATGGATCGAGCGGGGGCAAGCCCACCTTCCTAACCTGTTATTCTTCGCTTTTGCTGACGAAGTCCGAACGTTTGCAAAACGCCAGCCTTTATAAGAGAATAACGCCGCCTTCAACTCCTACACACCAATCGCGAAAGGAACAGCATGAGCTCGAGTGATAAGCTTCTGGTCACCCTCGAAGACGGCATAAAGCGCATTACCATCAATCGACCAGAGAAGCGCAACTCGGTCGATGTCGAGACTGTCGAGCTGCTACACGACGCGATCGCGCGCTCTTCCAAAGATGATTGCAAAGCAGTCATCATTACCGGCACTGGAGACGCATTCTGCGCAGGCGCCGATCTGCAAGCGACCTCCGAACGGGATATCCGGAACATCGACGTCACAGCCTCGCTTCGCGAGCACACCAATCCAACGATCCTTGCAATGCGCGCACTGCCAAAACCAATCATCGCCCGAGTGCACGGCCCGGCGGTCGGTGTCGGGTGCAACTACGCGCTTGCCTGCGACATTCTTATCGCATCCGAACAGGCTAAGCTTGGGCAGGTGTTCGTCAAGATCGGACTGATGCCTGACGGCGGCTCAACTTACTTCCTGCCGCGCAGAGTCGGCTACGCGAAGGCTTTTGAGTTAATGGCCACTGGCGACATCATCACTGCAAACGAGGCGCTTGCCCTGGGCCTGGTGAATCGAGTGGTTCCCTTCGAGGAACTCGACACGACGGTGAATGCGATGGCCGCGCGGCTTGCGATGGCCGCACCGATCGCTCTGCGAAAGATAAAGGAAGGCTTGAACCACGGGCAGAATTCAGACCTGGCCTCGGCGCTTGATTTCGAGGCAGTGAATCAGGACGCGTGTTTTCACTCCGCAGATTTCATGGAAGGCGTGGCGGCCTTTCTGGAAAAGCGGAAGCCGCATTTTCAAGGCAAGTGAGATAAACTTAGCTGATGGCCGAGACCGCAACGTCCCAGATTTAGCGCCCCAAAACGAGTACAGCGATTCTTTGCGCTCAACCTCCTCTGCGACAAAAGGAAACGGCGAATGGCAAACCGAAGCAAGTCGACATATGTGCTGTGGGTCCTGTTCGGCATCAACATGATGAACTTCTTCGACCGCCAGATTCTCGCGGCGGTCACCGAGCCCATTCGCAAGGAATGGGGTCTGAACGACAGCGCACTCGGCTGGCTGAATACGGCGTTCGTGCTCCTGTACGCGGCAGTTGGAGTTCCCCTCGGCCGCCTTTCGGATCGCTGGCTGCGGACAAGGATTCTCGCCATCGGAGTGAGCATTTGGAGCTTGTTCACCGCAGCATCGGGTCTTGCCTGGAATTACTGGTCCCTCTTCGCAGTGAGGCTCGGAGTTGGGGTCGGCGAAGCTAGTTGTGCCCCGGCCGCCAATTCCCTAATCGGCGATCTCTTTCCTCCGCAGAAGCGAGCTCGCGCGATATCGATTTTCATGCTTGGCCTCCCAATTGGCATCTTCACCAGTAATTTATCCAGCGGGATCATTGCAAAGCAGTACGGCTGGCGAATCACTTTCTTCATTGCCTGCCTCCCGGGTTTGATTCTCGCGGCTTTGGCTCTAAGAATTCGGGAGCCGCATCGCGGCGCATCCGAAGAGCATCACGTCGTCGGGCACGAACAGGAAGGCTCGCCTTACTGGCGGGTGCTGAGGATACCAACCATCTGGTGGATTATTCTTTCAGGGGCGCTGCACAACTTCAACGCGTACGCCGTCAATGCCTTCTTGCCCGCCTTTCTGGGACGCTATCACGGCATGGACTTGCGCCAGGCCAACACTATCGCGGCAGTCGTGTTGGGCGCAGTCGGGGTGGTGGGATTGCTGGGCGGTGGATGGGCCGCTGATAAGTTCCGCCAGACGCGCGCGAATGGAAGGATGCTCCTTGCAACGGTGTCATTATTTGTCTCGACTCCTTTGGTGTACCTTGCATTGGACCGACCGAAGGGGGATCTGGTTGGCTTCATGCTTTTGATGGGTTCGGGCTGGATGTTGATCTACGTCTATTATGCGACGGTGTATGCGGCGATTCAGGATGTCGTAGAACCGGGCCTGCGCGCTACGGCCATGGCCTTGTACTTCTTTGCGATGTATGTGCTGGGCGGAAGCTTCGGCACATCCATCCTGGGCATGCTGAGCGATCACTATGCAAGAAAAGCGATGGTCGAGGCTGGCGCGACCGCTATGACAGAAGCAGCCCGAGCCGAAGGACTGCACAGCGCGTTTTACGTCGTCCCGCTAGTCTCCCTTATACTGGCGGCAGTGCTTTACGCGGGTTCGCGCACAATCGCTAAGGACATGGAGAAGCTACAGCGTTGGATGCGAGAGTCAGCGGCAAAACACTTGGCGGCGGAATCGGCAAAAACCGCCAGTTAAGACTTGAAATCGCCTCCGGTATCAAAACTATGCTTTCACATTGTGGTGAACCTGGCCGCTCATCGAAGGATGTTGTTTGATGCTGAGGCGAGCAATAACCAGTCTGCGATTCCCTTCCGTTCATCGCCGTCCCGCGCTGCAAGGAATCCTTATTGCTGTCTGCGCGTTTCTGGCTGCGTCGAACAGCTTTCGCTATTCGTCCTCAGCACAGGCTTCGCGCGCCCGTGAAGAAACACTGCGGTCGCCGAGGAACCTTGGAACAGGCTCCCAGAGCCTCTTTCCGTACACCTCCCCGTTTTGGCTCACGCCATCGCTCCATCCTTCTATCACTGAGCCGAAGTCGAGACCGAGTCTCCCCGGCATCGAGGAGGAAGATACTCAGGGCCGCGGCGACTGGTTCATGTTTCAACGGACCTACGGTTCGAGCGCGATACCGGCCGATGCGCGGCGCCAGGCATGGAAAGCGCAAACTGAATTTCAAACCAGCGGTCTTCGAACGCAAGCGTCAGCAGCGTGGCGCTCGATCGGTCCATCGCCCACCGTCTCGGCCTGGTACGATTCCTGGGGCCCGACCAGCGGCAGGGTCAATTCGATAGCGTTGTCGCCATCCAATTCGCAGATTGTTCTGATTGGTACATCAACCGGCGGCATCTGGCGATCGACAAACGGCGGAGCCAGCTTCATCCCCGCTTCCGACGATCAAGCCGACCTGGAAGTCGGTTACCTTGCTTTCTCAAAGAGCAATCCCTCGATCGCATATGCCGGAATGGGTGACACGATACTCGGCTATCTCGGTAGCGGCGTGCTGAAGTCAACCGACGAAGGAGCGAGTTGGGTGCGAGTGAGCAATAACTCGCTTCCGGCGCCGGGTTCGATAGCAAGACTCGAAATAGATCCCGCGAATCCGAATCGGCTTTACGTTGCCCAGTACTCGGTCGTGTCGGGAAGCAAGATCACATCTGGTGGTCTGTACCTTTCAACCGACGGTGGAGTCAATTGGACTCGAGTGCTCGCGGGAGCGCCGCGTGACGTGATTCTCGATCCGTCGAACCCGCAAAACGTGTACGCCGGATTGTCGCGCATCGAAGCTGATACTGATCCCGCCTTCGGACTCTACCATTCGACCGATGGAGGCAGCACCTGGGCAGCCGTGTTCACCGCACAGTACGACATGAACAGGCGCCGGGACATCAAAGTCGCTATGACTCCCGCCGATCCTCGAAGAATTTCCGTCTACTACGGCGGATTCATCGAAGGGAATGTCGAGGCTCACTTGAAAGCCAGCAGCGACGGCGGCGCAACGTGGAGCGATCATTATCTGTGGACAGTCGATCTGGGGCAGTTGGGTTATAACACATACTTGTTCGCAGATCCTCGCGATGCTTTGACTCTGTATCTCGGCTCACGAGACATCTACAAGAGCAGTGATGGCGGCGATACCTGGGCGAACATGACGTGGAACTTCTTTGACAATGGTCAGGGATTCACTTACGGGCCGGGCGGCTCCAAAACTCATACGGATCAGCACGCGCTGGCCTTCTCACCCGCTGATCCGAATGAATTCTACGCAGGCAACGACGGCGGCGTGTCGAAGACCACTGACGGCGGAACAACGTTTCATTCGCTGAATGCCGCTCTGGCGCTGTCGCAGTTTATTGGCATCTCGTTGCATCCGACCAACCCGGCGATCAGTTACGGCGGGACACAGGACAACGGGAGCCAGCAACGATTAGGAGATTCGCAGAGCTGGCGCGAAACCGTATCGGGTGACGGCGGGCGCACGGTCATCGATCCACTCGATCCAAGTGTAGTTTTCATGACCTACGTTCGCGGCGACATATATCGGCTCACGGGGAATGCGCAGACGGTCGACGCGCAGATCGGATGGAACGGCGCTTTCGGCGAGCCCTACGAGGGCGCTCGCATTGCCTTCTATCCGCCGTTTGTAGGGAACGGAGTTGATCGCACGCTCTACTTTGGGACCTGGCGATTGTTCATCAGCACCGATCTTGGGAATTCCTGGTTCGCTCCCGCAAGCTTTGCCGACCTTACCCGAGGCGTCACCCCCACTGGCCCTGACGTGTTATCCGCGATCGCCGTCGCCCGCAGCAACACAAGCGTGATCTATACCGGTTCAACCCAGGGGCGCGCGATGGTGAGCACAAACGGCGGAAGAATCTGGAGCGAGGTAACACAAGGCTTACCCAACCGCTCGATCACCAGCATAACCGTCGATCCGTCGAGCGCGGCAGTTGCTTACTTGACCGTTTCCGGTTTCGGCTCAGGTCACGTGTTCAAAACTACAGACACCGGAAACTCGTGGACCGACATCAGCGGAAGCCTTCCCGACATCCCGGCGAATTGCATGTTGTTTGATCCGGTCGATCACAATACTCTTTATCTCGGTACTGACATCGGAGTGTTCCGATCTACCGCAAGCGGGACAAACTGGCGCGGGTTTAACAAAGGCATGCCGCCGGTTGTCGTGCACGAGTTTGCCTCACAGCAATCGGGGTTGATTCAGGTAGCTACGTACGGGCGCGGCGCTTATGAGCTCATAACGAATCCACCGCCGGTTATTGCGTCGGTGATCTTCGATGGTAAGAAGCATCTCACCATCACGGGCAGTTCCTTTGGTGAGGCACCTCGTGTGTTGATTAACGGAGAAGACAAGAGCGACCACATAGACATGACTTCAGACTCAGAAGTGAAGCTGATAGGAAAGACGAAAAAGCTCGGGCTGAAGGCAGGCAACAACACCGTACAGATTGTTACTGCTGACACCGTGAACTCCAACGTGTTCACCTTGCCTCTGTAAAACCTCGCGAACGAACTTCAGCCAGTCTATAATATTTGGCAGTTCATGCGTATCAAGTCTTCAGCTTCTGAGCTTTGCGTCTTTGCGGACCTTGGCGTCTTTGCGCGAAACAGCGTCATCGTTTGCCAAGCATCGTTTCGCGCAAAGACGCAAAGGCGGGCAAGGACATTTACCAGCGGTCAGATCATTGGAGTGCCCGTGCTCTCGCTTTTGACGGCGTCCGTACTCATGGCCGCCGCCCCGAGCTCACTTAGCGATCGGCTCACTCAGGACATTCCCAAAGACACACTCATCACGCTAGAGAGAACGCCGTGCTTTGGAATGTGCTCCGCGTACAAGATAACGATCTCAGCGGACGGCAGAGTAGTGTTCGAGGGACGCAATGACGTCAAGAAGATCGGGACCGCGAAATCGATGATCTCGCAACAAGCGCTTCGAGCGCTGCTCGCGGCGTTCGAGAAGATCGGCTATTTCGATCTCCGCGACGCGTACAATGAACCCGAAGACGGCTGCAAACAATGGGCGACTGACAACCCGTCGGCGATCACGTCGATCACAATTGGCGGCAAGTCAAAGAGAGTGGAACACTACTACGGATGTTATGGGATCGAAGTACTCGCCGAGCTGAAGAAGTTGGAGCAGGCTATTGACGATGCGGTTAACAGCCAACGGTGGATTCGGTAGTCTGTCGATAAGGAGTTTTCCGCATTGCGGACGGTTGTAATTCTAATCAGTTCGTTCCTGGTCGCGGCGGTTCTGTCCGGCCCGTCTTCGTCGGCCTATCAGGAGAATAAGGTCTATTCGTGCCCGATGCACCCCGAGGTGCAATCCTCGAAACCGCGCCGCTGTCCGAAGTGTGGAATGAAGCTGGAAGTTCAAAAGCCGGCCTCGCCACCCGAGCAAAAGCGAGCAGTCGCACTGCAATCGCCTGCTCAGTCTCAGCGTACGCTTGAAGTCGTCAAACAGGCTGAGGAATACACGTGCTCGATGCACCCTGACGTTCGAACGAGCGCTCCCGGCAAGTGTCCGAAGTGCGGAATGACTCTGGTGCCTGTGAACCCCGCGATAATCGATGAGTTCAATTTCAAGGTCGAGTGTTCACCGCGCGCACCCAAGCCGAATGAAAGAATTCATCTTCGGTTCGCGTTTTTCAATCCCAAGACCGGCGATCAGGTGAAAGAGTTTTACATCACTCACGACAAGCTGTTTCATTTGTTCGTTGTCAGCGAAGACCTTTCTGAATTCCAACATATTCATCCGACGTTTGAAGCTGATGGCACTTTCACAATCGAGACCAAGCTGCCGGTTGCGGGAAACTACAAAATCTACGCCGACGTGTATCCCCACGACGGGGCGCCGCAGGTTTTGCAGCAGAACCTGGCGACTGTCGGATACTCGAACGATTTAGTTTCGGCGCTTCCTCATCTGAAGCCGGACACGTCGCTGATCAAGATAGCTGATGGCATGAAGATCGAGCTAAAGCTCGAGCCTTCGGAGATCATTGCCGGCCAGCCCGTAGCTTTGAAATATCATTTGACCGATGCCAAAACCGGCGAACCGATTCGCGACCTGGTGCCGTATCTCGGCGCCTGGGGTCATACGCTGATTCTTAGCGAGGATCAGGCTGATTACGTTCACTCACATCCTGAAGAGACGGTGCCTGAAACCGCGGACAAATCGAAGCTGCGAGGCGGGCCGGATGCGACCTTCAACGCTTTCCTTCCGAGGCCTTCGATCTATCGCATCTGGACCCAGTTTCAAAGAGGCGAGGTGCTGACGACGGTTTCATTCACGGTTCGAGCAGATCGGCTCCATTGAAGGTTAGGCCTCAAGGACCAATTAGTAGGTAGATTTTTGGGACATGTGCAATTGAACAACCCATTATTTCACCGGTATTGGTTCAAGACAAAGGAGCACCTCGGCTTTGGTGTTACAGCGTTCTCGGTAGATGATGCTAAGGGTCTGGTCGAGGAGGCCGCTCGAAGCTTGGGATTGGATTACTAGGTGCTGGAGATCCTAGAGGATTTTGCCATCCGTGATCTCGACCAAGGTCGCGTCGCGCCGAACATGGGACCGCCAAATTTCAGAGGCGTCTGGTTTCCGATTCTCAACCTGTGATTCTGCTAGTTCCAGGGAACACGCTTCACTGCTTTCCGCGTAAGCGTACCTGGGTCAGCGCCGGCGTTTCATATGCTCTTTCAAGATGCAGCGATCCATAACGACCGAAAGGCCTGCTTCGAGAGCCCGCCGAGCTGCCGCCTCATCGATGACTCCCTCTTGCAGCCACACGCCCCGAGCACCGATGCGAATCGCTTCGTCGACGTGCTGACCCGCTTCTTCGCTTCGACGGAAGACATCCACGAGATCAATCTTTTCCGGCACATCCTCAAGCCGCGAGTATGCCTTCTCGCCAAGCACGCTGGTTTCGTTAGGGTTGATCGGGATGATTCGATAGCCGTGTGATTGCATGTAGCGTGACACACCGTTGCTCGCGCGGCTCGCGTCCGACGACAGCCCCACTACCGCGATAGTCTTGCCTTCATCCAGAATCCCTTCTATCGCCTTCGGATCGTTGATCTGCAACCACATCCTCCTTATCACTCCATTGCTATGAACTCATCGTAGCATCACGAATGACCTTTTGAAATTCACGGCTGAGCAGCTTCGCGATTCGCGCCTGCCTGTTGGAGTATTCCTTCGCGTCGAAGCTCGAGACGATAGCAATCTCGCGAACTGTGGAAGTAAGAAATACCTCTCTGGCATCAAGGAGTCTTTGAACGGTGAACCCGCCCTCGACCACGTGCAGCTTCCAGCGAACCGCGGCCTTGCGCACGAGGTGGCGAGTGACACCCGCGACGCATCCGGTTGAGAGTGACGGCGTGAACACCTCATCGCCCTCCACCCAGAAAATGTTTGATGCAGTCGCCGACACGATTTCACCGCGCTCATTGAGTAACACTGCTTCGTTGAAGTTGCGTGCCCGCGCCTCATCGAGCGCAAAAAGATTCTCGAGCAGCGCGGTTTGCTTCACACCCGCGAGCAAACCCGTCGAAAGCACTCGGTAGGGCGAAAGCGTAAGCGCCAGATCCGCGCGCGCTCGAGGTGCTTCCGCCGCGGTGAATATCAGTAACTCCGACTCTCTTCCGGGTTCGATTCGCCACGGCCCGGCATCGCCCTTGAGCAGCGTGAGCCTTGCTCTTCCTTGCGATACAGAATTCGCGGAGATCAGTTTGTCCAGCGCGCGTCTTGCTTGCTTGATATCAAGCGGCACAGAAATGCGAGCCTTTTCTGCGTGAAGCAGCAACCGCTTCCAATGAAGATCAAATGCGAATGGCCTTCCGTTACAGATACGCAGCGTCGTGAACACGCCCCAGCCATAGAGCAAACCGGCAACCGTTGGGGCGATCTTTGACTCGGCGCCGTCGACGATACAACTATTGTGGAAGATAAGACGATGCATTCTTTTGGGAGTTCGTAGTCCGTGGTCCGTAGTCCGTAGCTTTTGAGGGAACGAGTCTGGATAACGACGCATCGACCACGAACTACGGGCCACGGACTACGGACCACGGACCACGGACCACGGACTACGGACCACGGACTACGGACCACGGACCACGGACTACGGACCACGGACTACGGACCACGAACTACGGACCACGGACTACGGACCACGGACTAGGCACGACTGTCTCGACGCAGAAGCGAGCGGTACTTTTCCGGAAAGCTCGACGCGCGGCCCTCCGCGTTGATCAACACGTGCAAAGTCTCACCGGTTGCGACTGCCGCTCCATCGACGCGCTCGATCGAGTAGCTGAACCGCAGAGTCCGACGCGTTGACTCGGTAACTCTCGTTCGTATGATCAGTTCATCTTCATATCGAGCAGGGTTCTTGTAGCGGCAACTCGCTTCGGCGACGATCAGGAAAAGCCCGGTCTCTCGTTCCATATCGCGGTAAGAGAAACCGCAATCATTGCAGTACTGGCTACGGCCCACTTCGAACCACACAAAATAATTCGCGTAGTACGCCACACCCATCTGGTCCGTTTCCGCATAACGAACTTTCACGCGAGATTCGGCGATGCGTTGAGATACAACTCCTGCGCGCGGGGTTCTGTTCATTGTGCAAATTTCCTGGTGATTCTCAGGCTCGCGATTGTAGCCGTGTGGGCGACCAACACTCAAGCAAGCATTCGATATCTGGAACGGCTTTGGTTGAACGACATCGGGTTTTAATGAGTAGACGTGTTTCGCGCAAAGACGCCCCCGTAAGTAAGGACCCCGAAGGCCGCAAAAGATGATTAAGTTGACGCGCTCAAGAGCCAAATCCTATAGTTGCGCTGGTACACGGTCACAAGCGCGCTGTTCTTATCAAGTTAATCGGACCACCCTATGATTGATCGCGCTCCCGGGCTTATCACCGACCTCTACGAATTGACGATGGCCGCCGCGTATTTTGAGAACGGGGTTCACCACCGCGCCATTTTTGAGCTGTTCACGCGCAGGCTTCCCAGGCAAAGGGCTTACTTGATCGTCGCCGGACTGGAGCAGGCGCTCGATTATCTTTCGACTTTGCGCTTGGACGACGCTCAGATCGACTACCTCCGCGAACATCCGTCCTTCAAGAGAGTATCTCGCGAGTTCTTTCAGTACCTGGCCGAGTTCAAATTCACCGGCGATGTGTGGGCCATGCCTGAGGGCACGGCGGCGTTCGGGATGGAACCGATGCTGCGAATTTCCGCGCCCATCATCGAGGCCCAAATAGTCGAAACATTTCTTCTCTCGACCATCAATTTTCAAACGATGATCGCAAGCAAAACGGCCCGCATGGTAACAGCGGCAGGCGGTCGCGACATAGTTGAGTTCGGCACGCGACGCGCCCACGGCACCGAAGCCGGTCTGTTAGCGGCGCGAGCCGCATTTATCGGAGGCTGCGCCGGAACTTCCAATGTTGAAGCCGGTCATCTCTTCGGCGTACCGACCTTCGGAACGCTCGCTCACTCATTCGTGATGTCATTCGAAGATGAAGACGACGCCTTCCGCGCTTTTCTAAAAGTCTTTCCCGACACGGCAACTGTCCTCGTCGATACCTACGACACGATAGAGGCGGTGAAGCGATTAGCTCGCAGTGTCGGACCTCCGATCCCTGCGGTGAGGCTCGATAGCGGCGACCTCCTCGCGCTCAGTAAGGAAGTTCGCCGAATCCTCGACGACGCGGGAATGACCGCCACTAAGATATTCGCAAGCGGAGACCTCAACGAATACAAGATTGCAGACCTGATTTCCCGAGGAGCCAGGATAGATTCGTTTGGAGTCGGGACCGAGCTTGCGACCTCATACGATGCGCCCGCGCTCTCCGGAGTCTACAAGCTCGCGGCTATCGAGAAGAATGGTCAGTTGAGCATGCGAATAAAGCTCAGCCACGACAAAGGGACATATCCGGGACCAAAACAGGTTTGGAGATTTAAGAATGAGGCGGGCAAATACGCTCACGACGTGATTGCACTGGCTGACGAAGAATCTCCCTGCGTGCAACGCGTCGAGACGGAACAAAAACAAACGGCTGATTCATGCCGTCCACTACTCGACCTGGTGATGGAACGCGGTTCTGCAATCAAGCGCAATGCACGTGAGCAAAGCGGCGGCGGCGAGAACTCACCGAAGGAAATTAGTTGGACGTTGTTGAATGCCGCTCGTGAACGCGCGCGAGCAGAACTAAAGACCATCCCCGCTGAATTGTTGCTCCTTGATTCGGAAGCATGCTATTCAGTCGGCTTTAGCAATAGATTGGTGGAAGAGAGAGAGAATCTGGAACGCAGGCGAACAAGCTTGTGAGGCTCATTCTATGTTTACCGCGGCAGACACTCGATATCAGACGATGCCCTACGAGCGCTGTGGCCGCAGCGGCTTAAAGCTTCCCGCGATCTCGCTTGGGCTCTGGCACAACTTTGGCGGCGTCGATGTATTGGAAAACTCGCGCGTTATGGTTTTGCACGCGTTTGATTCGGGCATCACTCATTTCGATTTGGCCAACAACTACGGCCCGCCTCCTGGATCGGCCGAGGAGACTTTTGGGCGCATTCTCCGAAGCGATCTCACGTCGTACCGTGACGAGTTGGTGATCTCGACCAAAGCCGGATACTTGATGTGGCCCGGTCCATATGGCGAATGGGGATCGCGCAAGTACTTGATTGCGAGCCTTGATCAAAGCCTTCGGCGAATGGGCCTGGACTACGTGGACATTTTTTATCATCATCGCCCCGATCCTCACACGCCGATGGAAGAAACGATGAGCGCGCTCGACCAAATCGTTAGAAGCGGAAAGGCGCTTTACGTTGGTGTTTCGTCCTACACTGCGGATCAGACTCGCCGGGCGTCATCGGTACTGAATTCTCTGGGCACTCGGTGCTTGATCCATCAGCCCCGCTACAGTATGTTCGACCGCTGGATCGAAGACGGCCTGTTGGGCGTTTTGAATGAAGAAGGCATCGGCTCTATTGTCTTTTCCCCGTTAGCACAGGGGCTGTTGACCGACAGGTACCTGAACGGCATCCCGGCAGATTCGCGAGCCGCAAAGCCTCATGGGTTTCTTAGGCCCGAGCAGATTACCGACGACAAGATCATCAAAGTTCGGCGCCTTCAGGAAGTGGCCGGAGCTCGCGGCCAAAAACTTTCACAAATGGCACTGGCCTGGGTCCTCAGGCATTCAGAAGTCACGTCTGCGCTGATCGGCGCGAGCCGGCTTGGGCATATCGATGACGCACTGGGGGCGCTTCAGAATCTCAGTTTCTCAAGTGATGAGCTGCAGGCCATTGAACAGATCCTTGCATGATGAACCGTGTAAGGGCATCCCTCCGTGGGTGCCCCTCATTCACTTGATCTTCAGTCCTGGTGAGAAAGGGCGCCCACGGAGGTGACGCCCTTGAACGTCGCACACGCAGTCGAAAAAGTCTGAGCGATAAAAGGAGCCCTTTATGCCTCATGTGCATATCAACTATCTTGCGGTTGTCGTAGCAGCAGTCGCCGCCTTCGCTCTTGGCGGGATTTGGTATTCACCACTACTCTTCGCCAAACTGTGGGTGGCCGCTCACGGCTACTCTGAAGAGCAAGCCAAAGCGATGCAAAAGAGCGCCGGAAAAGCCTACGGCGTCTCGCTGGTCTGTCAATGGCTCATCGCGCTCGCCATAGCGGTGCTGGTCGGTTACCTGCATCTCGAGCGCCTGGGACAGGGACTAAAGTTGAGCCTGCTTGTATGGGTGGGTTTTGCTCTTCCGCTCGGGCTTATGGCAAACATGTTTACCGAAAAGCGAATCACCGTTTTCTATATAGATACGGGTTATCAGCTTGTTTACCTGCTGATCATGGGAACGATCATCACCGCCTGGCAGTGACGCCGTTGTATCCGCGTGAACCCGCCAACTCGGCGCCGTCCGTGGTCTATGAATGGGGATCATAGGCCGCGGCTGACACAGACTTGACGGGCCCTCACGGGATTTGGTCTGTACCGAAGAACTCTCTCCGACTAGAATGAAAAGAGGGGGTATGAGATGAATCTTCAATTACAAGAGAGCGCGCTAATACTGGTCGACATTCAAAACGACTTCTGTCCCGGAGGCGCTCTTGCGGTGAACGAGGGTGATCGTATTGTCCCGATCGTCAACAGATTGATTTCCCGCTTTCCGCTTGTAATCTCAACTCAGGACTGGCACCCGGCAAACCACATTTCATTCGAGGCGCAAGGAGGCTCGTGGCCTGCTCACTGCGTGCAGGGCACGGCCGGGGCCGAGCTCCATCCGGATCTTAAGACAGACACTGTCGCTCTATACTTTCGAAAGGCCTCATCACCCGACAAAGACGATTACTCGGAATTCGCGGGAAAAGATGAACAGGGGCGTTCGCTCGACGAAGTCCTAAAAGACTACGGAGTGAAGACCATCTACATCGTCGGACTCGCGACAGATTATTGCGTACTGGAAACCGTGTTGGATGGACTCAAGTATGGCTATGAGGTATATGCGGTAACTGACGCAATGAGAGCGGTCAATGTGAATCCTGATGATGAGGAGAAGGCGCTATACAAAATGGCTAGTAGCGGGGCGCACCTCCTGACCAGCGAGGTGATCGACCTCGCCGGCAGCGCCGCGATAGCAAAATAGAGCCCGGCCGCCAGTTGATGTAGGCAGGCTGGCCAATCTGCGGATGGCATTCATATTCGAATTTCGACTCACGCGCAGACTGAAAAGTCTACGCTACTGCTCACGATTGTTTAATGATGCCGCTATCAACGGTCTCGCCTGACTGGTTGATGGACTTGAAACTCATTTCCGTTTCGTCCGCTTCAATCAGCATAAACGAATTATCCGAATCGTAGCTTGCTGCCCGCAGCTCGCTCTTCATATCGATATCTCCGCGACGGCACTTACCACCCGCCCCGGTGATGAAATACTGAATGCCCTGTTGAGGCTTCGTGCGTTCGTAGACGTGATCGTGCCCGGCGAAGACTGCCTGCACACGGTAGCGCGTGAAGAGCGGCTCGAGTTGCTTGCGCAATTTCACATCCGAACCATGTTTCTTGCCCGATGAGTAGACCGGATGATGCAAAGCGGCGAGTTTCCAGATCGCCCGCGACTCACGCAAGGAGTTCTCGAGCCAGCCGAGTTGTGTCGTGCTCAAATCCGTGGAGTCAAGCATGAAGAAATCCACCAACCCGTTATTCCTGCTGATCGAGTAATAGTTGGAACCGCCCATATTGAAGAGAGGATAATTCATCTGGTCCTTTCGCCCCTCCTCAACGTCGTGGTTGCCAAGCACCGCATAAAACTTCACGCGTTCTTTTAGCAGCCCGCCGAACGGCTCCTCGAAGTGTTTGTTGAAGTATCTTCCGCTACCGTTAGGATAGATGTTATCACCGACGGCGACTACCAGATCGAGAGCCGACTTGCGATGTGCATCGAGCATACCGCCAGCTATTGCTACTTCGTCGCTTCCGCCCGTGCCAAAGTCGCCTACGACAGCAAATCTGGTTTTAGCGGTGATCGCTGCAAAGCCGAGAACGGATGCCGGTCTCACCAGGGCTCCCGCTGTAATCGTAGCGAGGGAGAGAATCGCCTGGCGCCGCGTAATTAAAGCAGATTTCTTCGTCGTCATATAGCCCTATCAATTACCCGCATAACCCCAAAATCAGCAACTGATTTATGTACCTTTAGATTATCTCTGGCACGCCTCCGAATGCAAGTTTTCGAAACGCCCGTACGAATATGAAGCCTAAGAGTGACCTAAGATATCGCGCCGCCTGCATCCAGGTTAACGATTGGTTCACAATTGAGTTGACGATTGCATGTTCGCGCTTCTTGACACCTCTACTTGGCGCCGCTTACCATCTGGCGTCATCGAAAGGCGCCGCGGTCCGATGGCTTCGTGAGAAGTTGGAGGAACAAGTTGCAGACTACACCCAGACGAACTCAGCCTGATATTCGAGCGATCGCGCGATTGATTCCGCCCAGCGGAAATCTGGTTCAGGGACAGAGCGAAATCGCGCTTCACCCGGATCTGGCTCGAGCGCTCAATGACGTTGTTGCGACCGGACTCAATCATTACAGCTTCTTTGAAGGCGTGGACGAACTGCGCCACGCGGTGGCCGCGAAGCTGCGCCTGTTCAATGACGTTAGCGTCGACCCTGACCGGCGGCCCCTCGAGCTGATCATCACGCCGGGTGCGACTGGCGGCCTCGTCACCATCGCGCACACGTTTCTACGAGGCGCGTCGGCCATCATCTTCGAGCCGTACTATCCCTATCATAAGCGCACACTGGAGACAGCGGACGCTCGTGTCGACATCGTAAAACTCACCGGTGACGAACTTGCCCTGGACGTCGACGAATTACGCCGCGTCTGCCGCGCGGGCTCGTCGCGATCCGCATATCCGCTCAAAGCCATCATCGTGTGCTCGCCGGCTAATCCGACTGGTCGCGTGTTCAGCAGAGACGAATTGACCTCCATAATTGCGTGCGCGGAAGAGTTTGATTTGATGCTGGTCGCGGACGAAGTATACGAGCACTTCGCTCTTGAAGCGGCCGATCACGTTTCCACGGCATCGCTGCCCGGAGCCTTCGAGCGGACGATCACTGTGAGTTCTTTTTCCAAATCGTGGGCCGTGTCAGGCTGGAGACTTGGTTACGCCTATGGTCCCGGGAATCTGGTCGGCAGGCTCGGCGCACTGGGGAACATTTATTACGTCTGCACACCGACCCCTCTTCAGCACGCGCTTGCCCGGGTGCTGCTCCAGGACCCGGCTTATTATGAGCGGTTGCGCGCTGACTTCGCGCGTAAGCGAAAGACGATGACCGATGCTTTGGATTTGGCCGGTTTTCGGGTTTACCCTTCGCGGTCCAGTTTTTACGCCTGGGCTCGCATACCGGCGCGGTTCGAGGATGCCACCGAACTTAACGAGTTCCTGATACGCGAGGCAGGCGTCGCCGGAGTTCCGGGCAGCGCTTTCATGGACGATGTCGACCGCGACCTCTACATGCGGCTGTGCTTCGCTCGCGAAGACTCGATGCTGGAGAGCGCCGCGCAGAATCTCGTTCGCGCGCTGGCGGGTTGATCCCGTTGGGCGGGGTTGCTCGCGCACATGTATTGCCTCCGGTTCGCAGATACGATTGAAACGGCGTGTGTCTTCCGGGGGTATCAGGACCGCGCGGCTACCTGCCTGACAATCGCTGCTCGAGCTGAGCGCGTCTTACTATGTCGGCGATTCTAGAATCAACGGAGTGACCGGCTTCGCAATTGGCGCAAACGCGGCGATCCTCGAAGTAAGCAACATCACTCAAATGACCGACGGTGCCGGCGCCGCGACACTCGGGACACACGCTCGAGCCCGCGTCGGAGTCATTGCTCGAAATTGTCCTCTCTACCGCAACCATGGCCCTCCCAGGATCTTCCCGCTCGGTTACTCCGCTAATATTTTCACGCCCGTCCCACAATATATTAGTCGCAATCCTAAGTCCAGCCCGTTGTAATGTCAACCATATCCGGCGTCCGGTTAATGCGATGCCCTGCGCGTCTGGTCCGGTCGCGGGCGCGCACTTGTTGTGCAAGGCAGCTTCGTCTATTGTTTTTCATGCGGATGTATGAACTTCTCTCGGAGGTGACGACATGAGAATCAGACCCCGAGAACGCCAGCGGGTTGCTGAAATCCTCAACGAGGAGCTTGAACAGGCCCATCGCCGTATCAGCGAGCGCCTTTCGGAAATGGAGCGGCTGCCGGTCGCAAGCAAAGACGACTCTCTGGACGGAGTCCGAAGCTTTTATCAGGACCTGACTGACAACGATTGGACCGAAGCGGATGAAAAGGCGCTGCTCGATCTCGAGGGCTCGACTGAGGAAATGATCAAGCAGATGATGCGCGAAGCCTTCCGCCGCTCGCGTGTACATCCCATTCCAAGCCTGGCTACATTGATTCATGTCGCGATAAAGGGACCCGGCCTACCCGGTCTTGAAGCCGGCGCGCTCTATTCGAACCCAGATGCTGTGCCAGCCGCTGAGCGTGAACGATTAGCAAATCTTTTGCACCGAGAGCTGGCGGAAGCTACCAAAAAAATAGCTTCCAGATTGAAGTTGGATGACGCGACCGCGGAGGTTGTTCGCAAACAACTTGAGAGCGTTGAAGGCATAATCATCAGCGAACTAACACCGTTGGTGTGATCACCAATTCGCCTGGCGAGAAAGCAGATGGCAGACTACCCCAATCAATACTTCGACAAACCTGCTGCGTGTGCCAGGAAAGCCTGGCCGCTGATCGGAGTTGTACATTCTCGATCTGATCGTAATGGGCTATATGGTAGGACTGATCGCTAATGGTCTCTGGTGATCACGCGGCCTCTTCACATTCAACCTTGCAAACCACCAATGACGAAGCCAGCGCCGGCGGGACGGAACGGCTGAACTACTTCAACTATTTTACCGAGGTCGAGGAGGAGTTTGTCCGCAGGCGCGGCAAGCAACTCTTGATCTCGCCAATGGACTGGGCTTTGGTCGAGACCTGGAAGGAGGCCGGCATTCCTCTTCATATTGTTCTTCGCGCCGTCAACGAGTCTTTCGATGCTTACGACGCGCGCGCACAAAAATACCGCAAAGTGAACTCAATCTTTTATTGTCAGCAAGCCGTTGACGCCAGCTTTGCTGAGTATCGCCTCGCACAAGTGGGAGGAGGCAACCAGGCTCAGGAGTCCGGCGCGAAATCCTCGAGCGAACAACCCGCATCCGATGAGGCTGCGTTTCCGAAGGAGGTTATTCTGGAATTCCTGGCTCGCTGCGAAGATGAACTGCGCCTGATCGGATCACGCGCTCTGGAAAGAGGTGCAAGCGAGATCGAGACCGTTATCGCTCGGGCACGAGGAAGATTGACGGAAATCGTACAAGAAGTCGTTGGATCACCTCGTGTGAACGCTGAGGCTTTGGAAAAAGACCTCGACGCAATCGATCGGATGATTCTTGAGGCAGTGGCTCGCGAGTTTGGCGAGGAGGAGCTCAAGGAGATTCTGGCTGATGCCCGGTCGCAACTCCGCTCCTATCGAAAGAAAATGGACAAGGCAATCTACGAGCTGACCGTTCAGAATTTTGTGTCGCGCCGCCTGCGCGAGATCTATAACATTCCCCGCCTGAGTTTGTTCTACTTGTAACGGCTCTGCAATCGACGTCGGCGACTCCTCGGAGCGTATGCCCCTACCGGATGGGGACGACAGACTTTACCGACTTCCGCGATGTTTGTTGTTGCTGTTATGTTGACGTTGTGAAGAACTCGACGCTCAGCGTTGGCGATTTAGTTGAAGTAGTCACCGAACGGCTCGCTTACGGCGGCGAAGCGGTGGCACGATACGGTGGGCTCGCTGTGTTCGTTCCGTTTGCCGCACCCAAAGAAAAGCTTCTGGTTCGAATCACAGAGCAGAAGAAAAACTTCGCACGAGCCGTCATTCAGCGCGTCCTGGAGCCATCACCGCTTAGAAGAGAGCCTCCTTGCCGGTACTTCGGCGACTGTGGTGGATGCCAGCTCCAACATCTAACTTACGAGGCGCAGCTCAAGTCTAAGGTCGGCTTTGTGCGTGATGCCCTCGAGAGAATAGGGCGGATCGATTGGCCTATCGAGATAAAGATTAGAAGCGCGGCGGAGTTCGGCTATCGCGGTCGATCTCAAGTAACGATTGACTGGCGATCTAGCCGCGTTGGATTCAATCGCGCGGGCTCAAACGCCGTGTGCGATGTAGAAACGTGCATGATACTAGTGCCTGAACTCGATCAAGCGCTCGCATCGCTGCGGGTCGCGATCCAGGAAACCAGCGGAAGTACCCATCCGGAGTCCCGTTTCTCGCAGATAGAAATGGCCGCCGGCGACTCCAGCGTCGCAATCGAGCCATCGATTGGCGGCTTCCCAAAAGGTCCGCTTCGACAAGTTGTGCACGGTGCGGTTTACTGCTTCGGTCCTGCTACATTCTTCCAGAGCAACCTCCAGTTGCTCGACGATCTCGTCGATGAAGCCGTGGACAAAAGCTCGAGCGATTCGGGTGAGCTTGCGCTAGACCTGTATGCAGGAGTCGGATTGTTCACGGTTCAGATGGCGCGTCGTTTCAAGCGCGTGATCGGAGTAGAGTCCGATCCTCGGACTGCAAGGTTCGCGCTTGAAAACATCGGCGCAAATGAACTGACGAATGTCGAGTTCCACACCAGCAGCGTCGAGGCTTGGCTCGAGAGATTCGTCGACGCCGAACCGGCGCCGCCCGATCTTGTTCTGCTCGACCCGCCGCGAACCGGCGCGGCGGAGTCGGTTGCCCTGATCGCTCAGTTGAAAGCGTCGCGAATCACTTATGTTTCCTGCGACCCGACAACTCTGGCTCGTGACCTGCGTGTACTGCTCGATTCAGGCTACGAGCTGTCGCGGATCACCGCGATCGACCTGTTTCCTCAGACCTATCACATCGAGACGGTGGTTGCCCTCAGCCTCAACTGATTCGGCAAACCGTGTCGCGTAAGACTGCTGCCGGTCGTAATCTCAAAGTCAGACGTTTACAAGAACAGCTCTTGTCGCTAAGCCCTCTGGAAGTACTGCTTGAAGGCGTTCTCATTGAACGGTTCGGAGTTCTTGAAGGATGACCCGTAGCGAACTTTGTACGACTTGCCGTGTCGCCAGGCGCGATACCGCGTGTTGTTACTGAAGTTAATTAAGCTCTCAACAGATTCCGGCATATCCTCCGTGAGAATTACATCGAAGCATTCTACATCTATATTCATTGCTTTTATTCCTTTCTAAAAATCAAAAGCCCAAGCAGATGCCAGCTACAGTTGCTGGGCAACCGATTGGACTTAGTGAATTCCTAACACGCTGAGTCTAACGGTGAATCGTTGAATGCGTCAACAACACGTTTAGTGGGCTCGCAGTGTGGTGTTCGCTTACAATCGTCTTTCTCCTCAGCGCCGTCGGCGGTTGATATCCAACGCGGATTAAGAAAACCGCGGAGGACGCTGGGGACGCCGAGGATGCGGCTATACGCTAATACACCACTACTGCCCCATGCTTAACCGCACGCTGTTTGCAAAGACTGCCTTCACACACTAGAATCCAGCGCTCGGTTAGAAACTCGAAAGTGACCAAACTCAAAGCTGGAGCGCTTATGGAAACACCAAATAGTTTGGACAATGTCGCGCTTGAAGCATTGCGTGCGCGTATCGTTCGCATAGTCCCCGCGCAAATCAGAGCATGTGTTGACGAGCTAAGCGAAGAGCAGCTCTGGTGGCGGCCGAATGAACAAGCGAATTCGGTCGGCAATCTCGTTCTGCACTTATCCGGTTCGATGCGTCATTACTTATCGCGCGGCGTTGGTGGTATCGATTACAATCGGGATCGGCCTGCGGAATTCGCCGAGCGCGGACCTCTGCCCAAGACCCAGCTACAAGCAATCTTCGACGAGACAATCAACGAGGCCGCTCAGATATTCGGCTCCTTCGACACCTCGCGATTCCTGGAGCCGACCGAAGAGCAGAACTATGTGCCGACGGTCTTCGACTTGATCTTCAACATCGCAATTCATCTGGCAACACATGCTGGACAGATCGTCTACGTCACCAAAATGCTCAAAGAAGGTTCGGTTGATGAGCTCTGGATTCGGGCGCACACGGGAAGATGATGAGTAATGAGTTCGATGCAGTAGTGATTGGAGCCGGCCACAACGGGCTGGTGACTGCAGCCTACCTCGCAAGAGCGGGGCTCAAAGTAGCGGTGCTCGAGCGCCGCGGCGTGATCGGCGGCGCGTCGGTGACCGAGGAGGTCTGGCCCGGCTACAAGGTTTCGACTCTTTCTTACCTTTGCAGCCTGCTTCAGCCTAAGATCATTCGCGAACTCGAGCTGGAGAGGTTTGGTTATTATCTTTACCCGAAAGACCCGGCGTTCTTCACTGCGTTCCCCGATGGAAGGCATCTCTTCTTCTGGCAGGATATGGCTGCTACTCAGAAGGAGCTGGCCAAGTTTTCAAAGCGCGACGCAGAAGCCTACCCACAATATGAGCATAATCTCGCGAGGCTCGGCGAATGGGTCGAAGGCTTGCTCATGACAACGCCGCCCAACATCATCCGCCGCAAGTTTGGCGATCTTATTGGACTTGGAAAACTCGGGCTTGAGGCTCTACGATTCCGCGATCCCGACGTCGTCCATCTTGTCAAAATCATGAGTCAGAGCGTTCGAGCCTATCTTGACGAGCGCTTCGAATCCGAGCACATAAAAGCAACGCTTTCGACCGACGGTGTGATCGGCACAAACGGAGGGCCGTCAACACCCGGAACTGCTTACATAATGCTGCATCATGTGATGGGTGGCGCGACCGGGACTCGCGGCTTATGGGGATTTGTTCGAGGCGGAATGGGCGCGATCAGCGATGCCATCGCCGGATCGGCAAAGTCCAGCGGCGCGCAAATCCGAACTGAAGCCGGGATCGATCGGGTGCTTGTTCGGAACGGGCGAGCTTACGGAGTGGCGCTTGCAAGCGGCGAGGAGATTCACGCGCGAGCGGTGATCTCGAGCGTTGATCCCAAGGTAACTTTTCTCAAGCTCCTGGACGCGGGCGATCTCGATGGAGAGTTTCGCGGCGAGGTTGAAAAGATTCGAATGGAGGGTTGTTCGATGAAGATCAACCTGGCGCTCGACGGTTTGCCCGACTTTACCGCGCTCCCTGGTTCCCAACTCGGGCCTCATCACCGTGCGACGATTCACGTGTGTCCTTCCATGGAATACGTCGATCGGGCGTGGGAAGACGCCAAGGGTGGACACCCCTCAGAGAACCCGCTGGTCGAGGTAACCATACCTACAACGTACGACGATTCGCTGGCGCCGCCTGGAAAGCACATCATGTGCATCTTCGCGCAGTACGCCCCCTATAATTTGAAAGATGCGGACTGGGACTCGATCAAGGATGATTTCGCCGATCGCTGTATAGAAGCGCTCGCGGACTGCGCTCCGAACATTCACGACTTGATCATTCATCGCCAGGTTATCTCTCCGCTGGACCTCGAACGTGAGTACTCGCTTACCGGCGGTAATATTTTTCACGGAGACATGACGCTCGATCAATTATTCTTCATGAGACCGGTTGCTGGATGGGCCAGGTACCGCACGCCGATCGACGCGCTGTATATGTGCGGATCCGGAACTCATCCGGGCGGCGGCGTGATGGGCGCGCCTGGCTACAACGCGGCTCGAGAAATCCTATCCGACTGGCGCGGGCGCAAACTCAATTGAACAGTTGTACGGGCGGCCCTTACATGTGTTCCCGCATTGCTCAAAAGCCGCTTTGCGTTTATGATAACCGCGATTTACCGGTTGCGATATCCTGGGATCCAACCATCAACTTCCACTGTTCCAAAGAGAGGAAAATGGTTATGAAGAGAGTCCCTGTATTTCTTGCAGTCTTGTTGCTCGCAACCAGCGTCGTCTGGGGTCAGAACAAGAATGAGAAACCGGCGAAGTCCAAACCTACCGCCGTCGATTGCTCCAAGGTCGACGACGCGAAGCTCACCGCGGACGTGAACTCCAGACTCGCCGCCGCCGCTTCCCTGAAAGGCTTGACGATCAATGTCTCAGCAATCTCGGGGGCAGTAACATTGACGGGGAAAGCGATGAAGCCCACCCAGAAAGGAACTGCTACGCGGGTGGCCAAGGCCGTCAAATGTGTGACGAAGGTAGACAATCAGATGACGGTCGAGGGCGCGGCTCCAAAGACGAAGTCGAAGAACGCTAACAAGATGTGAGTCGGCAAACTTCTGTTGACTGCTCAAACGACAAGGCGGGGAGCGGCGCTTTTCCGAGACGCACTCCCCGCTTATCTGACCTGTCAAAGAAAAAGACGCCCGAATCTCACTCCTCGAAGACTGCAACCGCTCGCACCGGTGAGCCGGTTCCTCCGCGGATCTTGAGCGGCAGACCAATAAAACGAAACCGACTTCGCCCGATTAGCTTATATAAGTTGATCATGTTCTCGTAATGAGTGAAGCCCAACTCCCCGCAAATGCGATGCACTTCCTTGTTAGAGACATGGCGCACGCCGGGTGACACGGTCTCCACACCAAACGCCGCGATGGACTGCTCACCCAGCCAACGCGCCGCCTCGATGCTGATCCCAGGTCCATTGTGCCAGTCGTGTGTGCCAAATGCGCGCCGGTAGTGATCCGTATACAGCAGAACGGTATCCCCGGGCTTGATCTCAACGCCCGCATCTGAGACAGCGTGTTCCAGATCGTCCGGCTCAATCAAATCCAGCAGACCCTTGAGAGAGAGGTCCAAACAGATGCCCTCTGTATAGAACATCGTTAGAGGCATCGTGTCGATAGACTGTTCCCTGTACTGACGTGCCATGTGGCTGATTGCATCGACGTGCGTACCTGTGTGTTCTCCCAATTCCAATCGGTTCACCGCGGGTGAAATTACGTCACTCTCGGTAATGCCATCCAACTGTTCATGCGATTGGTGTACGGTGATCTCCACTTCCGGAAGACCGGGAAACACTGGCATCCCTGAGAAAATTTCCTGACTCAAATCAATTATTTCAACCATATGTCTTACTCAGTCCAGGCTCAACCGGTCTCGCCTGAGTGACGTGTTAATCGGAACTCAAGATGGCGCTTCACGTCTGGCCATTCACCGGCGAGGATGCTGTATATCACGGAGTCGCGCACCGTCCCGTCGCGGCGAGCCCAGTGATGGCGGATAACGCCATCCTTCTTTGCGCCCAGCGCCTCGATGGCTCTCTGCGAAGCGAAGTTGAAATTGTCGGTACGAAGGCCAACTACCTTGCACCCAAGAGTGTCAAATGCGTGAGCGAGCAGTAGCAGCTTGCAGCCGGTGTTGACGTGGCTGCGTTGCCAGCTCTTCGCATACCACGTGTAGCCGATCTCCACGCGATCGACTTCGGCGACGATGTCGTGGTAGCGGGTGCTACCTACAATCGCGCCCGTCGTCAACACGCGTACCGCCCACGGTAGCATATGTCCGGCCTCATAACCCGCAAGCGCGCCAGCAATGTACGCGTTTGTCTGCTCCGGTTCCGGAACGCTGGTGAACCACAACTCCCAAAGCCTGCCATCAGCGGCTGCGACAGCCAGGCTATCGTGGTGTTCATAAGCAAGCGGCTCTAACCGGATGCCGTGCCCCTCAAGTGTGACAGGGTGGATCTTAATCATATTTGCCCGAAAACAGCTTTGCGCCCCTAAGGCTTCGTCACCGGTCAACGTCAGAGCTAAACGCTTTTCCATCTGGTTCTCTTCGGCTGGCCTTCTTTGTAAACTGTTCCCATTGCCTCCTCTATTTTTAGTTCAAAGAGAATATATCTTTCTTTAGGGTTGTAGCCTTTCAATCCAGCCTGCTCAAACGCTTCCTCTCTAATCCCTGCCTGGCTAACCTCCACCGCCCGACCGCTGATGAAGAATTCTCCTTGCCCTCCGCTGTTGTCTTCAACTCCACAGTGCAGTGCGTATCTTGCGTCTCGGCGCAGGTCATGTACTTTAGGGGAAGTTGGCTCCATATATACGAACAAGGAGTTATCGGCAATGAATGGCGTGACGGGATGAACACGGGGCGAGCCGCCAAACCGGATAGTGGCAAGGTAAGCAATGCTGCTTTCCAACCTCTGCCTCCCAAAGGAAGCGAGTTCAGGCGTAGCGGCAATGAATTGTGACCAGGTTATCATTAGGCCCATCTGTCTCAATGGCCGTCAGGAAAACGGTCCGCTATCAGATTCAAGTTTATGTTGTGCTCGAGAAACGCCTTCGCTCCGGCGAGCACCAGTGCAAATCCCCCGGTTGAATCGAGCGCTTGCTTTACGACCTCATCGCCATCCCCGTTAAAGCCGCTGTTCGTGATGCTCACAAAAGTTGTGTTATCCGAGGGTGAAGTGAAAACCCACTCGACCGTCGTGGGTCCACCATATCCCTCCCACTCGATGAGGATCCGCTTGTCCTGTTCGACTTCTTTCACGCTGACTTGAACAGAAATGTTATACATTTCCCAATCCCAGCGGACATGTTCACCCGCTTTAAGGCGGCCGCTGCCTTTGGTGAACCAGAACTTCGTTGTGATTTCAGGGTTCACAAAAGCCTCGAATACTTGTGAGACGGGTTTGCGGATAAGCATTCCCGTCTTCGCAACCGGTACAGTTTGAATCTCCATAATCTCTCCCCTTTGACTGGCCGTGGTTTTGTCAGGGCTATGGGCACAAACGCCAGAACTCACCGCAGTCTTGTTTCTGCGTGCTTTCACGTCCATGATTCGCGATCCTCCGCAAGGTAGTCGCCACCTCTGACACACTAGAGCGTTTTGAGAAAAGCAATCAGTGCCCGCTTATCCTCAGCCGAAAGAAGTAAGCCGAACTCGTGCCCCTTCACCGCGCGCGTTTTTACGCCGTACCCCTTGAACCCCGTCGGCATGTAATCATCTCGCAACCGCTTAGGGTCGAACCAGTCTTCCAGCGTCGCAACCGAGCCGCTATGTTCGAACGGACCGCGATACCAGACTCCTTTTAGCGACGGCACCTTGTAGTAGCCAGTGCCGCGACGCGTCTTCAACGTAAGCTCCGGATCGGTGCCGAGGGAAAACGGCAGGACGGCGTACTTTTGCTTGTGTTCCTTTGGTACTGAGAAGCCGTCAACCGGGGTCAGCTTATTGCTGGTGTAGAGCGGTGGCGTATGACATCCGGCGCAGCCTTCGCTTCGGAAGATTTCCTGTCCGCGTTGGGCCAGCGCGTCGAACTGGTTGGGGTTGGGCGGTGGCACTAGTGAGTAGATATAGAGAGCAAGGGCGTAAAGTTGCTCGTCGCTATAACGGCCCTGGGTCGTCGGGTCGGGTAGAGTGCGAAAGTCTCTCGCTACCGGGACGAACCCACCGAAGCTCGCCAAATCATCGCCCCCCTGATTCAACGCCGCGTAGCGCATCATATCCACAATCGAGCGATGCTGCTGGAGGCCGGAACGATCAAGGTAGGTGCGGGCCTGCACACCGATCAGGTCCGGAACTTGCACGGGATAGAACGCACTTGAACGATGACGGCCAAGCACGCCTGGCGGAATCCCCTCGTGAACTGCGGATATCTGCTCGAGCGACATTTGATCGAGCCGGTCATTCGGGTCCGGTCTCAGCCAGGGCGCGCCAAACAACCCCCTTTCAAGTATTCGGGCTTCTTCGAGTTTGAATCGTCCTGTGCGGAACGCGTAGGCCCTGGCGCGATCAAAAGGTATGTTGCCCTGGGCGCCCTTGAGCGTCGTGCCGTCCGGCATCACGCGAGTGTGACAACTCACGCACGAAAGCCGGCCCAGTTCGAGCTTGCCCTTTTCGCGGATGACATAGCGGTAGAAGGGCATCACGCCATCCCTCGTCAGGAGCACACCCGTCTTTGAGTACCACTCAGGCTCTCTAACATCTGCCGCGGCCGTGATTCCGTCGTAGACAATCGGCGCGTCGAACACCATCTCGCCCGCTCTGATCCAGTCCGCTTCGGTCTTAAGAGGCGGCGCGTGCTCGACGCCGTTCTTGTCCGTGCCCCAAACAACTTCCTGTTCTTGCCGCAGGAGGTTCGCGATGTACCCCGCCGGCTCGGGTCTGGGTGCATAGACTGTGTAACTCTTGTAGATCGGCCGCACCGGTATACGATAGTAATACTCGGCGCTGATATGCTTCGGCGAGCCGATCGGATCAGCCAGCGGTACTTCCAGTTCGCTGATTTCGGCATCCACCCACGTCCTTGGGATGGCAGGAACCCGGTTCCCCTGCAATTTCTGAGCATTACCTCGGTAACCAAGAGCGGCAAAGCCTGTCAAAATGAGGAGCATTAAGACGGACCGTTTCAGTATCTTATTCATCATTATACTCTCTTGTGATGAGACCCTTGCCCTTGTTCCCGTTTGGACCTCTATCCTTTGGGTCTTACTGATGGTCATTGATTATTCGTAGGCGCATCCATCTGAGAGGTCAGGCGCTCCATATGAGTCCCGCCCCAACGGCGAACCGCTTCAACTAGAGGCAGCAGAGATCGACCATATTCGCTGAGCGAATAATCTACCGGAGCTGGAATCTTACCCGTCGGTTGTCGCAGCACAATTCCATCATTCACCATCTCACGCAGCTGCTGAGTGAGAACCTTTTGTGAGATCCCGGGCATGATTTTTCGCAAAGCGGCGAAATGCTTCGGCGACTCCGCCAACCAGTACACGATGATCAGTTTCCACTTACCCCCGATCGCGGCCAGCGCGGCTGTCAACGGACATCCGCTTACTGGATTGGAACGCCGGGCACGGTTACCTGGAGGTACCTTCTTGATCGAGTCCACCGGTGAAATTATATTCCTTTTGGACAAGGTTGCAGATTTAGAGTATTGCCCATTGACTGAGGAGGTCAACGATGATCGTCGAAGTTCGCAGCTATCGAATCAAACCGGGCCGTCGCGAGGAGTTCATCGAGTTCTTCGAAACACGTTCGGTGCCGGCCCTGCGCTCGCACGGGATGAAGGTACTCGGGCCACTGCTTGATTTGGAGAATCCGAACAAATTCGTTTTCCTCCGCAGCTTTCCCTCTCTGGACGAACGAGACCGAATGAAGAACGACTTCTACGAAGGCGAGCTGTGGAAGAATGAATTGGAGTTAATCGCAATGCCGATGCTTGAGAGTTACGATGTCATATTATGCGAGACATCGCCAGGCTGCGTGTTTGATGTCCCTCAAACCGAGTCCGATTGAGTGCGGAATCTACTCTTGGCGTTCAAACATTACAGGGATCGGTAAGTGCAAGCAGCTAAGGGCGTTAGAGCGCGTCTTCCATTTGGCTGGCTGATTCCCATGAGAGTGTCTCCACAAAATCACCCTTCGGCTTTCACAAATGCGACCGGGAGATTACCCGCCACATAGCTCTGAATGCCGTTGCTAGTTTCGTAGATGCCAAACAGATTATTCGTCAGCACCGTGTTACCGGTAGTGATGCCGGTGCTAGCCGCCTGATAAACTCGTTGCCACTCGGCTTCGCCAAAAAATGAGCCGTCAGGATTTCTTTTAACTACGGCGAAGGCAGCGCCCCGATCGGCAGCGTCCTGATCGCCGGTGGCTGCCAGCGAATAGCAATCTGGGCCGCATTCCGTAATCCCTTCAAAGTGCGTGATGAGGGTGGGTTCGTTATCGTACTTGAACGTTTTCAGGTTGCTTGTCCTGCAAGTCTCTGAATCATAGTCCACCAGGTACCCGATATTGAGTCCCTTGCCATCCTTGTCCAGCCCTCCCGCGATGGTGTAGGAAGTACTGCCTATACCGTTCTGCCAGATTCCATACGCAGTAACGAGTTTGGCGACGTCGCCCGACTCCAACGTCAACGTCAACGGCTGGTACATACCGGTATTGATGTTGTAAATGAATGCGTTAAATTTACCGGGATCGGCGCCCTTCAGGTCATAATTGCCAACTATCAGCTCTCCCATAGTGCTGTGCGGAATCGTGTTGCGGACTGTTGCGCCGCCCACTACATCGGGAGGCATATCGATTGGTGTCCAGATGCCCCCTGAGCCATCTGGAGGGCCTTCGTACAGTACGCCGTGATCGACGTTTTCGAGGGGATCCGTGGCGTACCGATAGGTGCCCACCGCGCGGACATTTCCTGCCTTGATACTGGGATTAAACAACGGAGTATCTGGCCCATAAAAGATTGACGAGGTGACCGACTTTCCCGGGATGTTCGGGGTCAGGCATTTGCATTGCGAAGAGTCCGTAGGATTCATTGGACCGCGATAGAGCATTCCTTGTGGGTCTTTTTGTGTGCTGGATGGTGGACAGCTTCCGGTCATGAGAACCAGCGTGTTATCCGCATTCTCCGAGCGGATTCCTGTTACAGAGTAGTTGGCATCGAAGATGTCGGAATAAGTAACAATTTGGTCAGCCATGGTTAGCCTTTCTTTTGATTGGTTCTGTGACATACTATACATTAGGACCATTCAAATTGAAAGCGCTCTCTTAAGTGGCTGCCTTCAAGGGACCTCCAGTTAAGGAAATTGATGTACTTGTCGCCGAACTACTCGACAACCCGCGAATCGTGCTCCTCGTGAGTTGCAAACTTCTCTCGCGGCCCGCGGAACCTGCGCATGTGCAGGAATGGTGTGCCGTCGTACGGACCATGAACAAATACTCAGACGGCACCCTCTATTTCGGGTTAGTGAATCGTGGGCGACCTCGCACAACGTCGGGATCATACCTCGTCTGAAAGGACGGCGGTTGGTCTTTAGTGAAGATACTGTCCTACGAATGTTCGAGCGGGTTCTCCGCGCGTTCCGAACGAGGGTGCGCCTTCAAGTGCAAGACCTCAGAACAACGCCAGCCTTTTTCGACTTCATCCACCGTATCGTCGCTGACTTTGACGGCATCAAGACGCTGTCGCTGATGGCCATTACTTGTGGAATCGCATGGCTGGGGTCCTCATTTGGCGAGATGTATCCCTCTATGGTCGGCCTGGCGTGGATGATCTGACCGCCATTCCTGGAAACACTAAGATGCGACTTTCGGGGGGCGTCGCTGTGCGCTTCGATGGAAGCCGTGGAGTTCGGTCGCGGCCTGCGCGCTTCGCAAGTGAGGTCTACAGCAGAATGCCGGAAGAACATTGAGACGGAACGCTGTGCTTTGGATTTCATCAGATCCATTGCAATAGGGAAGTCAATAACTAGCGCCGCAGACTTGGCATACTACTACGAGGTCGGGTTGGATCGGCGTTTACACATGGGACTCCACGCCGGGGGATTTTTCACCTATTCGCAACCGAGAATCCGCCCGATGAGCACCGCTTATAGCGAGTTTCGCGTGTAGTAGCACCGGCCTTCAAGGTAGATCTACTGAACTTTACTCATTGTAGGCGGTCACGGATGAACCCGGAACGGACGAACCCGTAACCATCCATCCCATGTCATCCTCGGCTTGTACCAGTCGACGCAGGTGTGTGACACTGGACTATATCCAGCTATCCTCAGAATGTTATCGACCGCGTACAGATTCAAACGAGAAGACATGCCAACGTTTCCCATCTTTCTCCAGGGAAAACGGTTCATTCGTTTCGCCGAGAAACTCAGCAACAGCGCGCCGCCAGAAATCCTTCGCCTTGTGATTGCGGTCCATGACGCGTACCTCCCATTTCCCGGGAAACTTTTTCCAAATTTCATGCGCCAATTCTAACCCTACGCCAGCCCTGCGAAAACCGCGAACGACGAAGAACTCCGTCATATCCCAAACATCCGGGTCATCAGAAATCTCAGAGCCTCTACGCACGAAAACCAATCCAGCTAGATGACCGTTAGCCGTAATGAGAAATGGATAGTGACTCGCCTCCTTCCAATATGATGAAAGGTTCTTGTAGCCGAAACGACCATCTGCACCGAGTTTTAGATCAATGAATTCGCTGAAGTCGTGAGCATATAGCTCGAGCATATTAGCCAAAATCGACTCCTGTTCCGGTAATGCGGGAATGATCTCGATATCCACGCCTGAAACTGTTCGAGAGATTGTCATGGCTGCACTATGGAAAGACTACGGTTCTAGCAAGATGATCTCGCCGCTCTAATTAATCGGGCGCAGGATTATCACCGGTATTTCCCTGTTCGTTATTTCTTGATATCGCTTGTAGCCGGGATACATCGCTGTAAGGAGCGGCCATAGTCGCCGCTTATCCTCTGCGCTCGCTTTCTCAGCCCTGACCCGCTTTTGTGTGCCTTTTATTCGGATTTCAGCCTCTGGCTTTGATTGCAGGTTAAGCCACCAAGTGGGATGTTTCGTCGCCCCGCCATTCGAGGCAACAAGCGCAACCGTGTCTCCGTCCGCCAAATACAGCAGCGGGACCGTCCGAGCCTTGTTGGTCCTGCGCCCTGTTGTTGTGAGCAGAAGCACCGGGCAATTCACCATCGTTCCGCCTATGACGCCATTGGTGTTACGGTAAATAAATGTGTGAATGGTGGTCAAAGCATTCTGTAGGGCCATGGAGAGCTTAGAAGGTCGGCGGCCCGTAGTTTCGTTGTTGTTGGTTAGGTCCATGTGCTACCCCAAAGCCATCCAGCGGTAAGCAGTTTGGATTTCCCGTCTTCCGATGATGTGATCTCGCCTACAATCAATACGCTGCGGATTGAGCTGATCTTCCTGGCTAGAGCGAATCATCCTCATTGCGGAAGAGGCTTCGCGGTGACACCGGCGATGTAAGCATCCAGCCCGTCTTCGGACCCTTTGCGAAACTTGTAGATGTTCGTCAGCGATTCCTTCCACTTAGCGCTCGACGTTTTTGCACTGGCGTCCGTAGAGGTGGCAGCGTACGCGACAGCCCGCGCCAGCGCATCGATCATCCGATCCGTCACATCATTGACTTTAGCAGTCAACGTTTTGCACTCGGGCGTCTCCTGCTGCTCGGCAGTCCCGCATTTATTGACGAGTTCCTCGCGCAGCTTATCGTATTCCGCGCGCCTGTAAGCGTCCGACAGCAGAGCGTAGACCTGGGGTACTTTTTTGTAGTCGCTATCGGACCTGGCGACGGCAACGAGCGCTTTGGCTGCCTCCGCTGGATCTGTCTCGAGACTCAATGCACCGACGATGTAATTGAGACTGGCCAGGGTCAATTCTTTGTTCGGAAGCGGCTTCCCCTCCTCAAACGTTTTGCCGGCATTGATGAGTTGAATGGCTTTGCGAGCGTAGCTGACGGCGTCGCCGCTATAAGTCTTGCGGTCGTTGCCCGTGAGACTCAACCCGGTGTTGGCCAGGCTCGCCAGCACGCTCAGATCGTCCGGGGTCCTTGCTAACACCGCCTTGCAGACCGTGAATGCTTCGGCTTTATTGTCCTTCAGGACCTGACCGCATTGAATGCGCTGCTGTCTGTCCTCGTAACCAGCCACGTACTTTTTGATATACTGCAAGAACTGATCATCAGGAGTTGGATATTTGCTGATGAAGTCCTTCCCGATTTGATAAGCGGCAGCCGGATCTGTCTTGACCTTTTCGACAAAGCTTCTGTATTGCGCGTTGCGCGCTTCGTCCTGCCGGGGATTGGTCGTTACGCCAGACGTCCGAGCCAACACGGCCACGGCGAGCAACGTCAGCAGAGTCACTAAGAAACTTCCCTGTTTGAACTTCTTCATCACGAGGCACACCTCCTGGCAAATTTCGTCCTCATTACAGTCTGCGAATGTCACAGCATGCCGACTAACGAATTCTACTCGATCTTATTGAGGGATTGACCATAGATCAAGATGTTTAGAAATGTGCATCTGAGTATTGCCAGCAAGCATTCCTCCGCGTCTTCGGCGTCTCTGCGGTTTTATTCATCAAGGGTGGAAATCAACCGCAGAGGACGCAGGGGCGCATTGCAATTTTGATTCACCGGACTGTACCTTGAGGCGCCGGAAGCAATTCGTCAAACAATGGCCGCCCCCGAACCATGCTCCGGCGATGTGCCTCAACTTCTTTCATCAGATCGGCGATGATGTCCGGATGCATCGAGGCGACATCGTGACGTTCACCAGGGTCTTCGGCAAGATTAAATAGCAATGGTGGATTGTGCTCTCGCCGCGGTTCACCCTCGCCATAAGCACCGCTGGTTATGAAGTGCGCCTTGTAGTTTCCCTTACGAACAGCTCTAAGCTCGTTGTCCCAGTAATAAAAGAGCACCCGATGTGGATTCGAGCCGGAGCCAGTGAGCTGCGCTCGAAGATCAACTCCATCGATCACGCGATCAGTTGGCAGCGCAGCACCAGCAAGCGCCGCGGCTGTCACGAACAAGTCCATCTCCGAGCCGATGTCGGTTACTACTGACGGGCGGATTGTTCCGAGCCACCAAAAAATCGCCGGCGTTCGCACTCCGCCTTCCCACGTGGTCCCTTTACCTTCACGCAGTGGACCAGGCGAACCGGCATGCGCACCGAACGGTAGCCACGGACCATTGTCGCTGGTGAACACAACCAGCGTGTTCCGGTCGAGACCGGCAGCCTTCAACGCATCGAGAATTCGACCCGTGCTGTAGTCAAGTTCCTCAATCACGTCTCCATAAATACCGGCCGCGCTGTGTCCCACAAATTCTGCAGACCGCGCCAGCGGGATGTGTGGCATAGAATGCGCAACGTAAAGCAAGAACGGCGCCGCACGATTCTTATTGATGAAGCTAATCGCTTCCTCTGTATATCGCTTCGTCAGCGTGCGGTGATCCGCGGGTCTTTCGATGACTTCCCCGTTTCGCATCAACGGCACATCCCAGTACTCCGGCTTTGGATCGTAGTAAGCCGCGGTCTTTAATCCTTTGTCTCGAGGCACCGTCATCCGCATGTCGTGAGAGAATGGCAACCCAAACCAATAATCGAATCCCTGGGCCATAGGCAGAAACTGCGGAAGGTGACCAAGATGCCACTTCCCAATGATTGCGGTCGCGTATCCGTGAAGTTTCAATAATTCCGCAAGCGTGATTTCTTCCGGCGGAAGACCCTGCGCTGCATTCTCGCGAATCACCTTAGGCGCGACGGTCCCCGCAACGCCATACATCCCGCTACGGATAGGCAGCCGTCCCGTCAGCAGCGCCGCTCGGCTAGGTGAGCACACCGGCTGCACATAGAAGTTAGTCCACTTCTGACCCTCGGCGGCCATAGTGTCCAATCGCGGAGTTTTGATATTAGGGCTCCCGAAACATCCGATATCTCCGTAGCCCATGTCGTCGGCGAGAATGATGATGATGTTTGGTGGGACTCTGCGTTGAGCGTTCAGCGTCGCCGGCCCCGTTGCAAAGGTCAGCACACCCGACATGACTAACATGCAAAGGGTCTTCAGAGATTTAGTCACATAGCCTCCCTTTGAAAGTCAGAATCAATATGTCTAGCGCTCTCGTTCTATTTGTCCTTCGTTAGCATGCGCGCCGGGCTCACAATCTTCGGCGACTCACCCGCGCGCCGGATGTCGTCTTGAGTGAAGACTGCGAAAATAAACGGCTGCGGCTCAAGAAAACGAGCCAAGTCGCGCAAGGTCAGACCAAGATGCGACAACCGATCCTCATCGACAAACATCTGCGCGTTTTCTGGTTCATAGGATGTAATGAGCTGCTTCGCCTGCGGATCAAACTTCTGGTGCAGCAGGTCTACCATTGCGGATGCCAGGTGCCGGCGCTCCGGCGGTGCGTTGGGCATGCCATGGTCAGCGGTCACCGCGAGGAGATAGCTTTTTCCAACCTTGGCCTCGAGCGTGCCGATGATTCGCGCCAGATTGCGGTCCATTTCGCCCAGTGTGAGGCGCAGTTCGCCCGAATCCGGCCCGTAGCGGTGCCCCACGAAATCCGCGCCTTTGTAGTTCAAGAGAAGGAGGTCTGCGACACTGTCTTCGCCCAGCGACTCGTGCTCGATCATGGCGATCATCGCGTCGGCTTCGAAGGTGGGGAAGAGCGCCGAACGGCGCACCGCCTCAGGCGAATCGATTCTGTGATGCAGCCACTCACTCTCCGCCGACCACAGTGTGCTCGCGTTGCGATCCTTCAAATAGTCAGGCAGCCGGAAACAGTCGGGGTTCGAGTGCCAGCGACCCGTCGCCTCGTCGTAGCTGACGAGCACGACCGGCGCACCATTCGGCTGACACGCACCATGGCCGGCGAGTGGAGTCGCTGCTCGGTCGATGCTGCCCTGCGCCAAGACAATCGCGTGGCCCGATGTGGTGAGTTGCCATACGTCTGCAAGCGTCAATGCCATTAGAGCCTGCGGCATCATGCCGGCGAACAGTTCTTGCCGCCGCCTGTGGAAGCCGTCGTAAATGTTGTTTACCGTGACGCCGTGGACACGAGGATCGGTGCCAGTGGCGATCGTCGAGTGTCCTACGGAAGTGTTCGTAGGCAGAATGTTGACGTGTGCCTGGCTGAACCACGCGCCGCGCCGGCATAGCGCGGAAAGCGTCGGCATCACATCGGCGTACCGATCGAAGTAATCACGCCGCATGCCATCCAGAACGAGGACAAAGACAACGCGCGGTCGAGCAGAACCTGGGCGCAAAACCGGCAATACACGACCTGTTGCAGTCGGGGGCATCGACACGCCCAGCGCCGCCGCAAGCGTTGGAGCAACGTCCTGCTGCACCGCCGGCATCGAGTACACTCCCGTTCTCACTGCAGGGCCCACAAACATCAGCGGAATCGAGACGTCATACGCCCACGGGGAACCGTGCATATACGCAACGTCCGGGTCAGGCCGCGTGATGAAGTCGCCTTCACGCGGCACGATCATAAGTTGGCCGCTTCGCCCGGGAAAGTATGCCCGAGCAAACATCTCCAGGAAGCGCTGTCGCGCCGCAGCGGCATCAGCCGGCTTCGTGAGTCGGATTCGATGCGCATCGCTCCCTAAAGACCGCTTGGCCTGCTGGCCTGAAGCCGTGCGAGTCATCGCGATCAAGGTCAGGGCGAGAAGGGCGGCACCGCAGGCGGTCAACCTCGAAGAGATGGTAAAGGATCGCGTTGTCGTCATAGGGCCCACCTCACTTCAAGCTGGACGACCGTGCCGGTACGTGACCCCACCAATCCGCAGAGCCTGGATCCTGCTTGCATTTCCCAACCAGGTTTCATCTCTTCCTCCGCGGCAGCCCGAGTGACATCATTCGCCCGAACAGCGTTTCACTACCGAAACGTTCAAGCTACTCAAGAGTGGTGTTGGCTGATGGTGCTTTATTCATCATCCTCAAGCTCACTTCGGCAGATTCATTCGTTTGAGCATTTCCTTGAATCGCGGCTCGGAGCGCAGATCGTCAAGCTCTGGCGCAACTGCATACGTGTTGGCGGTTTCTGAACGACCCAACATTTGCTTTTCGAGCCAGTTCAATGCCTCCTCTTTATCACCAAGCCCAATGTAAATAAGCGCAAAAGTATAGCTCTGAACATAACCCCCGGTCGTCTCCTGTTCTAACTCGCCGAGGAGCTTCACTGCTTCATCGCGCTTGCCGGATTTCGCCAGCCACAGTCCCAAATATCCCTTTGCTGAGGAACCATTCCTCATTTCTATGGCCTTGCGCGTTTCGGCTATAGCTTCCGGATACATTCCGTTCGAGCCATATGCCCAACCCAGAGCCCGGTGAGCGTAACCAAAATTTGGTTCGCGAACGAGAGTGCGCTTGTATTGCGCAATCGCCTCATCATACCTGTGGGCGAAGACTAGCGTGTCACCGAGATTCGTACCTATGATCGGCGAAAGCGGGTCAAGCTCCTCGGCACGCCTCAACTCGACAAGACCATCGTCAAACCGTTTTACATTTGAGAGGTCAGCACCTAACCAATGATGCGCGGTTGCGTAAGTCGGTTTGAGTTCGATAGCGCGGCGATACTCCTTTTCCGAGCCACCCCGATCCCATTCATAATTGGAAAGATAGAATCCAAGCGCGGTGTGAGCTTCTGCCAGCGAATCGTCAATCTCCAACGCCCGCAGAGCCGCTGCTTTCGCCTGAGGCATGCTGTCGTTTGCCGGCGCAACATCGTAACTTGAAAAGAGAACGTATGTTTCAGCCAAACCTGAGTAGGCGACGGCATAGTTCGGGTCTTTCTCAATGGCTTGTCGATAAAGCTCAGCAGCTTGTTTGAGGGATTCGCCCGTTCGCTTATTCCAGTAGAACTTTCCTTTCAAATAAATCTGATAGGCTTCGGGATTGGCGGTGTAGTTCTTTTCGACTTTCGCCAAATCCGCCCCCGACAGTTTTGATTTGAGTTTGCTCGAAACATCCCGGGCAATTTCGGTCTGGAGTGTGACAAGGTCGGTCTCCTTGCGATTGTATTGCTGACTCCAGACGACGTTTTCAGTTATTGCATCAACCAATTCCAGACTCAGAGTCAACCGGTCACCGCGTTGAACGACGCGACCGTTCAAGATTGCCTGCACGTTGAGATCTTTGCCGATGGTCCTGGCGTCTGACGTTTTCCCTTTGTAGCGAAAGACCGTCGAACGTGCTTTTACATTCAGATTCGGCAATTGTGACAAACTGCTGATGAGCGTTTCAGTCATTCCGTCCGAAAGATACTCGACATCGGCATTTCCGCTTTCATTGATGAACGGCATCACTGCGATTGACTCGATCTGCTTCGCAGGCGCCGCGCGATTGCCGAAGAGCCAGTATCCCACACCGATCAAAGCGAGAAAGAGAACTATCAACCCAATTGCAATGCCGCGTTTGCGTTTCGTGATTTCACTGACCAGATATTCCGCGCTCGAGGTTGTGTGCGGGACATCGGCGGTTGTTGCCGCCATGGTCTTCGTGTTCGGATCTTCGCGATTTGGCGGCGACGTTCGCTCCAACCTGCTTTGAACTTCCAGCTCCTGCCTTGCGTCTTTCAAATCTATCAACAGGTCTTTCGCGGTTTGGTATCGTTCTTCGCGATCCTTCCTGAGGGTTTTATTGATTAGTCTTTCGATGTCTTGTGGGATGTCGGGCAGAAGCTGGCGGACGGGCGTGGGCTCCTTGTGCAGGATAGAACCGATGACATCCATCGCGTTCTCGCCTTCGAACGGGTGTCTCAGCGTCAGCATCTCGTAGAGCACGACGCCGAAGCTGAAAACATCGCTCCGGTGATCAACTTGTTTGCCACGAGCCTGCTCGGGCGACATATATGCCGCAGTTCCAACGATCATCCCGGGACTCGTTCCGCTTTTGATCGCCGTCGCCGCGTCCTCATCGATTGGTTCGCGAGTTTTCTCGGTGAGCTTGGCGATTCCAAAATCAAGAAGCTTGACGAAGCCATCGGGACGGATCATCACGTTGTCGGGTTTGATGTCGCGGTGAACGATCCCTGCCTTGTGCGCAGCTTGAAGCGCGGAGGCGATCTGAATTGCAACATCAAGCGTCGAGCTGAGCGACATCGACTCGCCTCGAAGCCGCCGGCTCAAAGTCTCGCCTTCGACGTATTCGGTAGCTATGAAGTGAGAGCCTTCACAATCTCCGATCTCGTGAATGGTGATGATATTCGGATGATTGAGAGCCGAGGCAGACCTGGCTTCCTGCACAAACCGGCGCATTCGCTCGGGATCGCCGGCGAACTCCTCGGGAAGGATCTTGAGAGCGACGCGCCGGTCGAGCTTTGTATCGTGCGCCAGATAAACTTCACCCATCCCGCCTGCGCCGATCTTAGAGATAATCCGATAGTTAGAGAGGGTTTCGCCGATCATTCTGCGCTAGGGTTATACCACCTTCTTTGAACCATCGGTAGCAAACGGGCATCCAGGTCAGATCGTTAGAGTGAAGCCTCCATCGGGTGTCAGAGTGGTCCCCGTGATGTAACTCGCCTCGTCCGAGCATAGAAAGACAATGGACCCGGCGATCTCCTCGGGGCGTCCTGCGCGTCTAGTGTGAACACGTTGCTGCAGCACGGAGTCGTAGATCTCATCGCCGATGAGCCCGCGAATTCGCTGATGCATTGGCGTAACGACGATGCCTGGACAGACAATGTTGACCCTGATTCCCTGCGGCGCCAGCTCTGCGGACACGCTTGTCGTGAGGCCGATCAAAGCGTGTTTCGACGCGACATAGGCTGCGCCGGAAGGGAAACCGAGAAAAGAGTTAATGGACCCAACGTTGACAATCGCTCCGCCCCGTCCGCCCGCAAGCATTGCTCTAGCCTCGTACTTCAAACATAGAAAGGCGCCCTTCAGATTGATGTCGAGCACTCGGTCCCATTCCTCTTCTGGAAGGTCCACGACACCTGCGAACTGGCCTTCTATGCCCGCGTTATTCACGGCGTAGTCGAGGCGTCCGAAGGTCTCAATCGTGTGGGCCACCATACGTTGCACGTCCCGCGCGACCGAGACGTCCGTAATCACAAAGCTTGCAGCTCCTCCCTTGTCCTTGATCTCATTCGCGAGCGCAGACAACTCGTCTTCGCGACGTGCGGCGAGAACTACTTTGGCGCCCTTCGCTACAAACGCCTCAGCCGTCGCCCGGCCGATCCCACTGCTCGCTCCAGTAATCAGGGCGACTTTGTCTCTCATGTCTGACATTTGATAGCTCCTCGGCTGCTGGATTGGTTTGATTCGACCGTCGTCGGCGGCGACCATCTCCGTCGTCTTTTCGCCGATCATAATCGACGCCGCGCTGGTGTTCCCGCTGACCACGTTGGGCATGACAGAGCCACACTCAGTCTGGACAATCTCCGGCGCGGTCCGACAAGCTGCCAGCTTGTCGAGGATTTGCTCACTGAACCATTTGTTCCGCCGCCGAGTCTCAGCCTACGGCGCGATCACGGTCGGGCGCCCATGCCCGCCCGCTTCACAAAGAGAAAGGTAGATCTCCGGCACGGCCCCCGCGTCGAGCACGCTCTCGACCTTCCCCTCCTCGTCGAGGTTGAGGTTCGCTCCGCGGATGGCGAACCAGACATCGGTCACCTCTGTATTCGTCGCGGGCACATGCAGCGTATGAATTGAGCCGGCTGGCTCGTACAGATACGATCCTGCGGTATTGACTTCCGGGTATTCGAAGTACTTCCACGAACCCGTCAGTGTGAGCGCGAAGACCTCGCCGGTGTGCTTGTGGCGCTGAATCGTGACGCCCGGTTGGAAACGCGTTCGGATCACCCAGAGACCCGCCTCAACGTCGGCGTGCAACAGTTGAAAATCTACACCCTCCTGATACACGACAAAGGGCAGGTCTTTCTCTGCGCGGTGCAGCGCAGTTGGGATTCCTTGGATCGCTGCTAGTTGCGTAGCCATATCGAACTTTCTCCTTAGTCTTGCGATTGATGATAGTAGTCGAGCGTTCAATTCCTTCACAGAGCGCGAACGCCACAATTGTCGGCGCGCCGAGTGGCGGTCCAACCTAGAAGGCTTGGCCGATTACCCGCGAGGCCTGGCGGCGTACTGCGGATGCGCCAGTTCCTTCACCATTAGCTCAACACTGGCACAGCCGTATCCGGCACGACATCCGGGAGCGGTTCCGGGATCAGTTCCTCGGTCGCATCAATCCGGAACCACAAGAGCGCACCGAGCGTGAGCATCAACGCGACAGGAATCAGCGCCCGATCGTAGCCGCCGAACCATGTCACGAAGTACCCGAAGGATACTGAAAAGAGAAATCCACCGACGCTGCCCGCTGTATTGGCTGCGCCGAGGATTGCGCCGACATGCTTCTTGCCAACGTCGACTGCAACGGTACAGGCCACCGTTTGCTGCAACGTGATGCCGGCATAAACCAATCCAAGAAATAACAGGGTGGCAAACTTGTTAGTCGTCATAATCGTGGCAACGGTGAACACAGCAGCGCAACTCAGGCCAATGAGCCCGACACTGCGACGCCCCCACTTGATCCCCAACCTTTTGACCAGCGCATCGCTAACGAAGCCACCACTGACATTGCCACACGCACCAAGGAACGCAGGAGCGGTTGACAGCAATAATTGCCCTTCGCTGAAGCCGCGCCCTTTGACCAAAAATGTATGCAGCCACGAGATGAAGAAATAGAGCCCAAAGCAATAGCAGAAAACCATGAGCAGGATGGCCCACAGATTTGCCCTACGCAGCACGGCGCCCCACGGCAATCTGTGATCGCCCCCAAACATAGGGACGCCGATCTCGTCAATTTCGGCCGGTGTCACCTTTGGGTTTTCGGCAGGCGTATCCCGATACCACCGATACCACGCTGTGCTCCAAAGGACGCCGATCACACCCAAAACGTAAAAGGAAGCGCGCCAGCCAAAGCGCTGCTGAATCGGCACGATCAATAGCGGCGAGAGGGCTCCACCGAGCTGAGCGGACATCCAGACGAACCCAAACGCCCGTGCGCGCTCAACGATCGGAAACCAGCGCGAAATACTGATGCCTACATTGGGAAGGTAGCCCGCCTCTCCCGCGCCAAAACAAAAACGTGTGAACAGGAGCACATAATAGTTGGTCGTCATCCCGGTGAGCGTGGTAAAGGCTGACCACCACAACACGATACGCGTCAATACGCGGCGCGCGCCGTTGCGGTCTCCCATACGCCCGGTCGGTATCTCAAAAACGGCATACGACACAGTAAAGATGCCCACGACCCAGCCCCACATTTCGGGGCTGATGTTCAGGCTTTCCTGTATACGCGGCCCGGCGACTGAAATCGCCACACGATCGAGATAGGTGATCGCCGCCAGCAGGCATAAGAACCCCAGGACTCTGTGACGATACTTCAACATTGGTAACGTGCCTCTTCTTACGTCGGAAGCGACGTATCAAGACATCCCATGCGCATTGGGGATCGGAGAGGTCGGCCCCTGAGGCATCGCAAGGAGTTGTTGGTCCGGCACGCCGCTGCGGTACTGTGCGAGCAAAGCTTCAGGATCGATTTCCACGCCAGCCGGATTTGCGGCGAATGCCTCAGTTTGCATATAGGCATTCGCCTCTTCGACTGAGCATGTATCCACCTGAAATTCCATTCGATTGCCGTCCGGGTCCTGGTAGTAAAGTGAGAGCGTTATGCCGTGATGAATGCGCCAGTACGGCGTGACACCCATCTGTTTGAGACGCTCGTAGGTGCCAAGCAGATCTCCGAGGTTCGCGTAGGTGTAAGCCACGTGATTTACGCCCGCTTTGTCTCGCGCCTTCACCTCCGCACTGTCAGGACTGAGCGCGGACAGGTTTGCGAAAGCGAATCGATGATGCTCGTCATCGTAGGTGAGGAAGGCAAACACTGGATTTTGATAGACGACATTCGCCTCGAATACCTTCTGATACCAATCGATCATTTCGTCGAAGCGCCTCGTGCTGTACACGACGTGCGCAAATTTCACTGGTTTCGCCATCTGATTGTCTCCTTTGTCAGGTCTTTGATTCTTCCCTCTTATTCAGGTCTCGTCAGTCAGCCCGAACCATCCGAGCTGCATGCACAATAGTTCACGCGGCACGCTCAGATGTTTTCAGCATCTCCTTAGACCGCAGGGCGTCGCGCCATTCATCAAGGTCAAAATACAACCCCAGGCGCAGCAGGCCCGCACAAAGCTTCTAGAGTTGCGATAGTGCTAAACAGACTTCTTCAGGGATAGAGGCCAATCGTTCTTCCAAGCGGCGACAATTCTACCTCATACTTCAGAAGATGGGCAGGTCGATGAGTAATTAATCGGGGCCTCACTCAAATTGGCTGCATTTGAAGTATCAGATTATTTCCGCTCCACGACTCACTCCTTGCGAGGCTGGCCTATAACGTCCGCGAGCGGCCCGAGTCTTTCTCTCAGCATGCCGACATCCAGGCAATAGATCCGGATGGCCGACGCTGTAACGTTCGACTAGAACCCTGCCGGCTTTTCTCTCGCTACGCCGAACTCCCGTTCGAGCGCCACTCCTACCTGTCCGATCAATCCGTCGTCAAACAATCGGCCGAGAATCGTGATCCCGTGCGGCACGCGACGTGGCGGATCGAACTTAGGCAGCGGATTCGCGGGATCAGGAGCCCAGTCGCTTCGCGCTTCCGAGACCTCGACGAACCCGGCGCGCAGCGTGAGGGAGGGATGACCGGTGAAGTTCGTTATCGTAAGCTGCTCATCCCTTAGCGACGGAACAATCAACAGATCAACGTCCTTGAAGACGCGAGCCATCTCAAGCGCTACCTTTCGACGAAGTCTATCAGCCTGTACGAAATCGACCGCCGAAAGAAATCTCGCCTGTCGGAACAGGTTCGGCCACGCATCTTTGACCTGCACCTTCAACGACCCAAGTTGATTATTCAGCGCCAAATCCTCGAACGCCGCCGCGCCCTCGGCAAACAGAATCGGCATAAGCGAACTGTAAGGCCAGTCGGGAAGCGTCACTTCTTTGAGCTCCATCTTCAGTTTCTTCATCGTCTCCATAGCGGCTCTATCGACATCAGTAGCTGGACTCTCTTTCATCCACTGGGCGATGAAGCCTACTTTCAGTCCCGCGACGGGCGCCGTGGCGTCGAAGTCCAATCGGCTCGGCACGCTCGAAGCATCGCCCGGGTCCGGCCCACTGATAGCGTGAAGTACGAGCATCGCGTCTTCGACCGTCCGTGTCATTGGACCGAGCTTATCGAGAGACCAGCACAGCGTCATCGCTCCGGTACGCGGTACGCGACCGAAAGTCGGGCGCATGCCAGTCACGCCACAGCGCATCGCGGGACTGACGATGCTCCCGCCAGTCTCGCTACCTATAGAAAAAGCCACCAGCGCCGCGGCCGTCGCGGCTCCGGGACCGGCGCTCGAACCTGAGGCGCCCTCTTCCAGAAGCCACGGGTTCATAGTCTGGCCGCCGAACCAAATGTCGTTGAGCGCGAGCGCTCCGAGCGAGAGCTTGGCTAACATCACCGCGCCGGCATCGTTCAGCCTGCGCACCACTGCTGAGTCGTCTTTCGGAACACGCTGGCGGAACGGTTCGGCCCCGTACGTGGTTGGAATGTCTTTGGTATCGAGCAGATCTTTCACGCCATATGGGATGCCGTGCAGCGGACCTCGATATTTGCCGGCGGCGATCTCGGCGTCAGCCGACTTGGCTCGCGCGAGCGCGTGATCTTTAGTCAGCGTGATGATGGATCTGATCTTTGGATCCAACCGCTCGATGCGACTGAGATAAATATTCGTGAGCCGCTCTGATGTGAGTTGTCGCGCTTCGATCCACCTCGAGAGTTGAGTCACCGGGGTGAACGCGATGGCGTCGTCCGATGAAGGAAGCGGTGTGCTGTCGGCCTTGGACCGAACAAACTTGTCTGCGGATATCGACATTACACTCGGCGCGGTCACGCCCGGGATCATCGGATTCCATAACATCGCCGGCGCCTCGGTGTCTGTGATCGCTACTTTGCGTGGACCTGTCCTTCGCTCGAGGTAAGGTGCTAACAGCGCGCGCCATGAATCAGCCGCCTGTTGACGTTCAGCGTCTGTCATCGTGACTTGCATCAGCTTTTCAGCTTCCGCGAACGTCGCAGTGCTGACGGGCGGACCGGCTCCCGCTCCAGTACCCCAGGTTGGCGGCGCACCGGCAGTGGTTGGCGTCGATTGCGAGTTGCTTGTCGGCGTCTCGTTGCGACAAGCGGTGGCCGCGACCAGCACACCAAGGGGCGCGCTTAGCAGAAACTGACGTCGAGTGTTCATAGCCTGACGAGCGTACTATTGCCTGCTTTCAGGAGCAAGCGCTAGTTACTCACAGCGGCACGAGCGGCCACAAATTCCAATTTGTATTGTGAAAAGTTGTGATAACGCCAAGAAATCAGTGTGAGGATGAACTTTAGAAGTTATTTGCCTTTTCTGATTTCGTCCCGTGGAATTTTCCATAATTGTAGATGAATCGAAAGACGTTCGCGCTTACAACCCTTGAGTCGCAAGGATCTATAAGCATATAGGTCACAATGGCACCACCAGTGAAGGTGGGCGTCGGCGTCGTGTAGAACACTTCGACGAAGAAATTGTGCTTAATTCGCTGCCCACCGCCGGCAGCGATTGCTTCAAGTACCAAGATCCGACTCTTCTGGTCGGCCAACTGTTGCCTTAAGCGATGTCCTTGCACAACCGATGATAGTCCGGATCCGGCCGGTGCAGGATTTGAGCTGCCTCCGCCTAGGTTTCCAGTCTGACTCGGTGAAGATTGGGATGCGCTCGTCCCCCCGATCTTGTCCTGGCCACTGTTAGTTGTTGAGCTGACCAATGCCCCCATTAGTCCCGCGAAGAATGCCTGGAAGACCTTGTCAATCGGTGCGAATGCGTTTGTGCCCTCATTAGCGGCCAGGAGGGCTCTGTTGGCGAGGTCAATCGATCGTTCTGCTTCGATAACGGCTCTATCGGCAATGGTGGCCAAGTCATCGGTATCCTGCTTGAGCTTCGCTATCTTTGCCTGGTCCTTGGCTCGTGACATCGCGGCCCTTGCAGCCGATACTACCGTGTCTGCCTGATCCTTTGCTGTCTTAGCTCTTACAGAGACATTCCTCGCGTCGCTGACTAGTTTCTCAGCCTGTGACGAAAGATACGAAATGGTTCTTATGGAACTGGTTGTTCCGCCCTTCCCGGCTTCTTGGTTAGAGACGGGTGTCAGGTTTACGGCACTAACATCGCCGAACGTAGCGACTTGATTTCGAAGTTTGGTAAGGCATCCTAGTTGATGTGGTACGGTCTTTTCGATATCCGAGCAGTTACTCGAGGACAGCTCAGCGGGAAGTCTCAGGTCAACCGCCGAAAGCAAGATCATTTTTGGAACAATAACTTTTCCTGACAGTTTCTGCGCTACAAGCTGGGCAATAACGGCATCGACACTAAAGTCCACAGCTTCTCCCGCATATTCAGATGTGGATCTAATCGACCCTAAGATACCTAGAACTGTCTGGACGGCTCCCGTGGCCGCTGTGAACGACGAAGTGGGTGGGTTCGTTTCCGGGTTTGCTTTCGCTGCTGCGATCTGGGCTTGAGTAAACTTGTTAAACTGGTCTTCATCTAGCTCAAGATGGACGGAAGTCAGCGGTTGAGTCTCTTTACTTACATCAATGGTTTTCTTAGTCACCGCTTTGATCTGTTGATCAATGTTCTCAATTGAATCCTCTCCCTGCCTGATTCTTTCCTTGGCCGCAAGGACTTGTTCTTTTATCAAGTTAAAGTCCGCTTCAAGAGTACTAACAGCGGCAACATAGGCGTCGTAGGTCTGCAGGCTGCCGAAGGCCTGGCTGTCATACACAAATAGATTGTGGTCGTTAACAAACGGTTTAATCGCTTTGGCGATCTCGTTGGATGCATCATAAGCCAGCATTGTAGCCTCGATCCGATTAGCGCCAGCACTATTCGATCCGCCCTGCCCAGATGTGCTCGGCGCACTCTGGCCTCCCTGGTTTCCCTGTCCTCCGCCACCACTACTGCCGCCGCTCCCACTTCCCTTGGATTGGGCAAAGCAGGCATACGAAATCAAGGCCAAAGTTATCATCAATGCCAGAAGAGATTGTATCGTTGCTTTCATCTGTGTCTTCGCCTCCTTAGGTACGGAAAATGGTAGAACTGCAGAACCTTTCATCTCAAAGATAACCGACAATGGATTGGAACCATTGCCAAGATTAAACATATGGCTTACATTCCCTGTTCCAAGCCGTGCGGCATTGGCGTCAGCCCTATCACGCGAGCTATATTACCAAGTCGGGCTGCCATATGTCCTCACACGACTCTAAAATACTTCTAAGAAAAAGCTGAGACGGGTAATGGCCAATCGGTTAAGGCATATTTATGAATTCGGGCCATATCTTCTGGATGCGACCGAACGTGTGCTCCATAAGAATGGACATGAGATTGTACTCAGACCGAAGACGTATGACGTGCTGCTGGTCTTAGTTCAGAACAGTGGACATATAGTTGAGAAAGAGACCTTAATGCGAGAGGTCTGGCCAGATAGTTTTGTTGAGGAGGCCAACATAACCCAAAACGTTTCTGTCCTGAAAAAGACTCTCAGAGCGGACGGTGACAGTTACCGTTATATTGAAACGATTCCTAAACGAGGATATAGATTCACGGCAACCACAAGAGAGATGCTAGAGGATGTTAGCTTAACTGCCAACAGAACTCTGGCGCCATCTAACGCTGAAGATTCGATATCGACCTACACAGACGCGAATAGTGCTGCGAATAAGGGACACTGGGTACTAGTTTTGAGCGCCACCCTTAGTGATATTGAAAAGCCGATCGCGGAGGCCTTGGAAGTACATCTCAGGAAACTTACCAATGATGTCAATCTAACCCTATTAAGAATCGAAGACGGCTCTGTCATAGTTACATTGGAAGGCACGCGCGTCGGATTCGAGCGCATAAACGACTTGGTTGAATCGGGTCAGATTAGCGAAGTCTTTGGTTTTGGCATCACCGTCTTGCTTTGGCTGGGCTCAGAGATAAGCATTCTTGCCATGGAAGCAATTCACTATCTCACCAGAACTTTCTCCGAATCCTTCCCTCAAGGGTCACCAATAACACGAGGGAATCTTCAAGAAGCTCTCTTCTTAGATGGTGCACGTATGCAAACCGATCCCTTAGAGGCCATTCGCCCAGCATACTCTAGGAACCGTAAGTCAATCCTTGCCATGTCAGGCAATGATAAGATTAATAAACGAAAACAGGAGTGCCTTGAAAAGTGTCTGCTGAGTCTTTCACTTGAAGAACAAGAATTGATCCTTGCCTATTATTGGGAAAGCGATAGCCAGATAAATAGCAGAAAAGAACTAGCGGCAGAACTCGGCATTGCCCCTAGTTCGCTTAGAGTTCGGATTCACAGGATAAAGAGGGTATTCGAAAAATGTGTCTCTGATTGTATGAAGCTATCATCCACGGATACGCAAGAAAAGGAAAGCGGGTCGTAATTTGTTGAGCCGACAAAGAATGGCTCTTCGTCCATTCAAAAGGTTACTCCTCCTTAAGCCTTGCGGAAGTTGGCCGTCAATGCGCAACATCGATTTCTAATCGACGACGGTTTCACTCCCTTCGACATACCGCTTGATCTCCCGGCTTAAACCCGTGGCCGCGCGATGCCAAGTTTGCGAAGGCGATTGTTGAGCGTCGTGCGGTTCATACCGAGGCGGGCGGCGGCGCCGTTGGGTCCGCCGATGACCCAGCTCGATTCGCGTAAGACTCGGAGGATGTGTTCGCGCTCGACTGACTCAAGCGTAGATGTACTGAGTGAAGATGGGCCTAACTGATCGCCGGAGGCCTGAGCCGGTTGCTTTAGCTCTGATAAAGGAATCTGAAGGACTGTTCCTCGGGTTAAGATCACAGCGCGCTCGATCAGGTTTTGTAACTCTCTTATGTTGCCAGGCCAGCCATAATCGGTAAGCCCCTGCATGGTCTCGACCGGTATACGATCGATACTCTTCTTCATCTGCTGAGCAAATTTGTTGGCGAAGAAATTCACCAGCAGCGGGATGTCTTCCCGGCGTTCTCGCAGCGGCGGCAACGCTATCGGAAAAACGTTGAGCCTGTAAAACAGATCGCTGCGAAATTTCTTGTCGGAGACTAACTGAGGAAGATCGACATTAGTCGCTGCGACGACTCGGACATCGACGCGGATAACTTTTGAGCTTCCAAGTCTCTCGAATTCATGCTCCTGCAACACGCGAAGAAGTTTCGGTTGCAACTCGAGAGGGATGTCTTCGACTTCATCGAGAAAGATGGTGCCTTGATGCGCGAGCTCGAACCGGCCTATGCGCCGTTCGATAGCACCGGTGAAAGCGCCTCGTTCGTGACCGAACATCTCACTTTCCAGCAGCCCAGTAGGGATCGCCGCGCAGTTCACTCGAACAAGCGTACGATCGCGGCGCTGACTCAAGTTGTGAATCGCGCGCGCGATCAGTTCTTTGCCTGTGCCGGTTTCTCCGTAGATCAAAACGGTTGAGTCGGTGGCGGCTACGGTTTCGACCTCTTTTAACACCAGCTTCAGAGCGGCACTGTTCCCGATGATCTCCTCGAAGTTGTATTCAGTCTGCATCTCTTCTTCGAGGTAGAGCTTTTCTTTGGCGAGCTTATCTTTCAGCGCGTCAATCTCTCTAAACGCCAGCGCGTTCTCGACCGCGATCGCGACTTGCCGCGCGACCTGACCTAGCAGCTCGGCGTCTTCTTCGCTGAACGCATCATTTTGCAGACTGGCTACGGTCAAGACCCCCAGCGCGCGGTCATGCGAAATCACCGGAGCGCAGCATGCGGATTTCACGCCGGCCTCCGCGAAACGCTTGGCCGATGGAAGCTTAGTGAAGTCGTGATTGTTGCTAAGCACGGTTTGACGCGTGGTGAACGCAAGGCCGGACAAAGTGCCTTCGAGCGGAATCAATTCGTTCTCAATGAACAGGTCTTCGTTATCCGGAAACTCAAGCGCTGAGGCCCGAAGCTTGTTGCTCTCGGCATCGTAGAGAGCCAGACCGGCTACATCGTGAGGGATCACCTTGCGGAGACAAGCCGAGATCTCGGAGAGCAGTTCCCGCAGATTGAGATTCGACACCAGCGTGTTGTTTATCTCGAGAAGAAGGTGAGAACGGTCACGTTCACGAGTCAGTTGATCACGATAGCGTTGCGCTTCCATCGCTACCGCTATTTGAGCGGCCACGAGCTGCGCAAACTCGAGGTCAAGTTGATCGTAGACACCGGATTTGTCGCTTGTGAAGCTCAACACGCCAAGCCGCTGCTGAGCCGTAGTCAGCGGGAGATTGCAAATTGACTTGATCGAGAAGTCGCGAGCCAGCTTCGTGGTAACGAAGCGAGTCTCCTGTTGAACGTCGCCTGAAACGAATGGCTGTTGATTCGACCAAACCCACCCGGCCATTGAACCTTCTACCGGGATCTCGGTTGGGAACGCGAGCATTGCCGGCTCGGTTGTGTCGAGCGTGTGCATTCGCATCAAGTTTCGGCGTTCGTCGTAGAGCATCAACCCGAGATTGTCAAAGTCGAACAGATTGTGCAGACGCCCGGCGAGGTCGTGTAAGAGATCGGTCAGGTCTCGGTGTGACGCGATAGCTTTGGACAGTTCGAGCAGTATCAGGTATTGCCGAGCCGGCAATCCGTTGGCTATCTCGGGACTTTCGTTGGTCGAGGTCATGTCCTGAATCAAGAGTGACAATGAGTTAAGTGTCCGTCAAGCTCACCGTTGACGTTCGTTAGGAGTGCAATCAGTGAGTTGTGGTTTGGCATCCCCCCACGTAGCGAGCTCGCCTCCGAGTTCACATTGGTGGCGAGGTGACCGTAATTCGTCACGTGACCACATGTGGTCATGCCGATGCTTCCTGTTTGCGCCCGATTGACGGCTCCCGATTCAACTCAATGCCAGCAAAACAACAACGTTTGATTCCGGCGATCTAGTCCTATGCTTGATGGCCAATCAATTGCACCTGCGACCCTGACTTAATGCGCCAGCGCGAAGAGAGGCACAAGCAAGAATGCTCAGAATCGATAGTCGCAGTGAAAATGAACTGACAACTCTAACCGTCGAGGGAAAGCTCGTCGGGCGATGGGTGAAGGAACTGGAGGATTGCTGGCAGGGAACGCTCGGTTCGCATCCGCAGCGACCCATTCGCGTCAATCTATCCGCCGTTGGTTTCATCGATTCGGAAGGCAAAGAGCTTCTAACGCGGATGCGCAAACAAGGCGTCGTGCTGGTGCCGACAGGGTGCTTCATGAAAGTGATCGTTGACGAAATCGAATCAGAGGTGGCCAAGGGATGACTAAACGCAACGTGCTAATCGGGGCAGCAGTTGTTCTGGCAGTAGTCGTGGTGGTGTTTGTCTTCACTCGCTCGAAGGGCAAAGGCACCGCCCAGGCAGCGGCGCCGGTCGAAGTCGAGGTCGCGCAGGTCGAACAGAAGGACGTTCCGATTTACACCGAGTGGATTGGGACACTCGACGGACTAGTGAACGCTGAGATTAAGTCTCAAGTGACGGGTTACCTTCTGAGCAAGGATTACACTGAGGGGTCTTTTGTTAAGAAGGGCCAATCGCTCTTCCAGATTGATCCGCGTCCGTTTCAAGCCTCCCTTGAGCAGGCGAAGGGCGAGCTGGCAAAGGCGATCGGTCAGCTTGCACAGGCGAACAGCCAGCTCTTGCAGGCGAGGGCGCAGTTAGTCCAAGCCGAAGCGAATCAGGGTAAGACCCAGAATGACGTCGACCGCTACACGCCGCTCGCGAAACAGAATGCGGTGACCCAACAGGATCTCGATAACGCTGTGCATGCGAACCTGGCTGCGCTGGCGCAGGTGAAGGCGGCGGAGGCCGCGGTCGAAACTGCGAAAGCAGCCATCGTAGCCGCCAATGCAACAGTGCAAGCCGCCGAAGGATCAGTGAAGACGGCCGAGCTCAATCTGGGATTCACAAAAATCACTTCGCTCATCGACGGCGTCGCCGGAGTAGCGACGGTTCAGGTTGGCAATCTCGTGGGCCCAAACATCCAAAACGACCATCCTCTGACAATCGTCTCGACCGTCGATCCAATCAGGGTGTGGTTCAACGCAACCGAGCAGGAGTATCTAAACAACATCGAACACAATCCGGCGCACCCCGAGCGCGCCGAGAAACAACTCCAGTTGGATTTGGTTCTCGCCGATGGCACGACCTATGAACACAAAGGCCGGTTCTATATCGCCGACCGAAACATGGACCTCAAGACAGGTTCAATCAAGCTTGCCGGCGTGTTTCCTAATCCTGGAAATCTTCTGCGTCCTGGTCAATATGGAAGGGTTCGCGCTGTTACCAGCCTGAAGCAGAACGCTTTGCTTGTGCCTCAACGAGCCGTCACCGAACTGCAGGGCAGTTACCGCGTCGCAGTGGTCGGAAGCGATAACAAAGTAAGCATTCGTCCAGTGAAGGTTGGAGAAAAAGTCGGGGCGCGGTGGATCATCGAGGACGGATTGAAGCCAGGCGAAACCGTGGTCGCGGAGGGGATTCAGAGAGTCAGACCCGACCAGATTGTGAGTCCAAAACCTTATCTGGAACAAACTGTGCCGTAGACCGTCTAGTCTGCGGAATCATTGGGACTTGGAGCAGTCTGCCGCCGACTGACAGTATACGGTACGTTCTAGCGAGGAGGCCGCGGACTGGACAGTCTACGGTACATAGAGTTCACAAATGATTTCCAAATTCTTTATCAATCGGCCGATCGTTGCGATGGTCATCGCTATCATCACAGTCATCCTGGGACTGGTCGCGGTGCGCGGACTGCCGCTGGCGCAGTTCCCTGCGATCGTTCCGCCTCAAATCATTGCCTCGACGACTTACACCGGCGCCGACGCAGTCACGATAGAGCAATCGGTCGCGACGCCAATCGAGCAGCAGATGAACGGAGTGGACAACATGCTCTACATGCAGTCCACCAACGCGAACGACGGCACGATGCAGTTGACCGTCACCTTCGACATCGCGACCGATCCCAACGTGGACCAGGTCAACGTGCAAAACCGCCTGGCGCAAGCTCAGCCGAATCTCCCGGCGGACGTCGCTCAGTTTGGAACCAGCCTTCGCAAGTCGACCGGTCTTCCGATGATCGTCATCTCGCTGTTCTCACCGAACAACACCTACGACTCTCTCTTTCTTGCGAACTATGCAAACATAAATATCAACGATGCCCTGTATCGAGTTCCGGGCGTCGGCGAAGTCCGGCTCTTCGGCGCGAGCGATTACGCTATGCGTATCTGGGTGAAGCCTGATCTGCTCGCCAAACTCGGTCTGACGGTTCCCGACATTACGCGCGCAGTCCAGCAGCAGAGCACCGTGAATCCTGCGGGCCAGATCGGCGCTGAACCCGCGCCCAAAGGCAAAGAGAAGACCTACACCGTACGAGCCCAGGGACGGCTCCAGTCCCCGGAGGAGTTCGGCCAGATCGTCGTCCGTTCAAACCCGGATGGATCAGTCGTGCGATTGAAAGGCATAGCTCGCACGGAACTCGGGGCGCAAAACTACCAGCAGATCGCACGGGTAAACGGACAGCCCGGGTGCATAGTCGCGATATTTCAAGCGCCCGGCTCTAATGCGCTTGCGGTGGCCGATGGCGTGAAGAACTCGATCGCTGAATTGAAAACCCGCTTCCCTCAGGATCTCGATTACGCGATCACGCTGGACACCACGCTGCCAGTCACCGAAGGTATTCGCGACATAATCAAGACACTGGCGATCGCAGTAGTCCTGGTGATCCTGGTTGTATATCTTTTCCTGCAGAACTGGCGTGCGACCCTGATTCCAATGATCGCGGTGCCGGTTTCGCTGATTGGCACGTTCGCCGTTTTTCCGCTTCTCGGTTTTTCTATCAATACTCTGTCGCTCTTTGGCCTGGTGCTCGCCATTGGATTGGTGGTCGACGATGCAATCGTAGTAGTCGAAGCCGTGGAGCATCATATTGAAGAAGGGATGGAGCCACGCGACGCCACTCTTATGGCGATGCAGGAAGTGTCGGGACCGGTGATCGCGATCGCGTTGATCCTGTCTTCCGTGTTTCTTCCGATCGCGTTTGTCGGAGGGATTCAGGGTCGTTTGAACAATCAATTCGCGGTGACGATCGCGATCTCGGTTCTCATTTCAGCCTTCAACGCTTTGACTCTCTCGCCTGCGCTGGCAGCGATGCTACTCAAGCCGCGCAAACAGACTCGCGGGCCGCTCAGTCGTTTCTTCGAGGGCTTCAATCGATGGTTCACCAAAGCGACGAACGGCTACATCGGCTGGAGTCATGGTCTGATTCGCAAAGCCGTCGTAGCCCTTCTGATAATCGGCGCCTTCGCCGGGCTGGATGCGGTTCTGGGCACGCGGCTTCCGACGAGCTTTCTACCAGATGAAGACTACGGATATTTGCTGCTGAACGTGCAGCTCCCGCCGGCGGCCTCGCTTGAAAGGACCGATGCGGTTTTGAAAAAAGTCGAAGCGATTCTCGACAGAACGGATGGTATTCAGGCTTACAATACGATCGGCGGGTTCAGTCTGTTGACTCGAGTATCGGCAAGCTATAACGGTTTCTTCTTCGTGATCCTTAAGCCGTGGGACCAGCGCCGGTCTTCTGAATTAGAAGCGCAGGCGATAAGCCGCAAATTGAACGGTGCGATGAGCGCCGCGATCCCCGAGGCGATCCCCATCGCGCTTCTGCCTCCATCCATTCCTGGTCTCGGCGCTGCGGGAGGATTCTCCTTCTGGCTTCAGGATAGAAGCGGCGGCACGGTCGATTTTCTAGATCAGAATCTGCAGAAGTTTCTCGAAGCCTGTCGAAAGCGTCCCGAGCTGGCCGCCGTTAACTCAGGCTTTTCCGCGACCGTTCCGCAGATTTACGCCGACGTCGACCGCGATAAGGTCTTGAAGCAAGGCGTAGCGATCGGCGACGTCTACCAAACCATGCAGGCTTACCTGGGGGGATTGTTTCTGAATCAGTTCAATCGCTTCGGCCGGCAATGGAGGGTCTTTCTTCAGGCCGAAGGACAGGAGCGAATGACCGACGCCGACATTCGCCAGTACTACGTGCGAAGCAGCGACAGCACAATGGTGCCGCTGTCGTCCCTGGTCACGACTCGCAAGATCAATGGACCGGAATATACCAACCGCTTCAACGTGTACCGCGCGGCCCAGGTCATCGGCGCTGCGGCTCCAGGCTACAGTTCGGGCCAGGCGATGAACGCGCTCGAGGAAGTGGCCAAAGAAGTCTTGCCTGCCGAGGTCAGTTACGACTGGGCAGATCTTTCCTACCAGGAACGAAAAGCCTCGGGCGCAGCCGCCGCCGGTTTTGCGTTGTCGCTAGTCTTCGTCTTTCTGATTTTGGCTGCACTGTACGAGAGCTGGTCCCTTCCATTTTCAGTTTTGCTCACAGTACCGATTGCAATCTTTGGCGCTTTCATCGGGCTGCTGTTGCGCGGGCTGGATCTCGACGTATACGCGCAGATCGGGTTGATTGTGCTGATCGGCCTCTCCGCGAAGAACGCAATATTGATCGTCGAATTCGCGAAGGCTGAATTCGAAAAGGGCCGCGATCTCGCCGACGCCGCGCTGGCAGGCGCCAGGCTTCGATTGCGTCCGATCCTTATGACTTCGTTCGCATTCATTCTCGGTTGCGTCCCGTTGTGGATAGCGACGGGGTCCGGAGCCGCCGGACGGAGGATTCTTGGAACGGTGGTGATCGTAGGAATGCTCGCAGCTACCGGGATTGCGATCTTTATCATACCGGCGACTTTCTATGTGGTTGAGAAATACTCGGGCGCGAAGAGGCGCGTCGAGGGGACGTTGCCGCAAACCCCGGAGCCGGCACCCGGAGACTGAGATGCGTGCGTTCAGAGTGACATTGGGCGGGCAGTGCCTTGTATTTTCGGCGCTTTTGTTTCGGGAGCCACTGCCCAAGTAAAGTCCGTACTCTGAACGCTGGCATTGATGATGATTTGAGAACACGTCAATGAATCAGCGATTGGTAATTACGTTTCTAACTGTAAGCCTCCTGGCTGGCTGCGCCGTGGGTCCGAAGTACCATCGGCCGTCGGTCACCACTCCGGATGTGTTTCGCGGAACTGCTGATCCAAACGCGCCGCCCGATGCTCGCTCGCTTGCAGATCTGAAGTGGTTCGAGGTCTTCAAGGACTCGCAACTTCAGGATCTGATCAACACCGCGTTCAAACAGAACTATGATATCCGCGAAGCGGTCGCGCGAGTCAGCGCAGCTCGGGCCCAATTAGGAATCACGCGAGCCGACCAGTTCCCGGAGATCACCGGCACGGCAGACATCACAAAACAGCGTAACTCTACCAGGGGATCTTTTCCGCTTCCGCCCGGCGTCTCTCGCGATCGAACCTTTGGCACTATTTTGCTCAATCTGCTGTCTTTCGAGATAGACGTATGGGGCCGGCTGCGCAAGCAAACCGAAGCCGCGCGCGCACAGTTGCAGGCCAGTGAGGAGGATCGGCGAACGGTGCTCACGACTCTTGTCAGTGATGTCGCAACTTCTTACTTCGACTTGCTCGAGCTTGATCTCGAGCTCGACATCGCAAAGAGAACGCTGGCTACGCGACAGAATTCGCTCGGACTCATCAAGGTTCGGCAGCAAGGCGGGGTCGCAACGATGCTCGAGGTGCGCCAGGCCGAACAACTGGTTTACAGCGCGGCGCAGGAGGTTCCCGACGCCGAACGTCAGATAGAACAAACCGAAAACCGAATCAGCTTGTTGATTGGAAAAAGCCCCGCCTCAGTCACCAGGGGTCGAGCTTTGGGCGATCAGGAGCAACCACCGTCCGTGCCCCCGGGGTTGCCGTCTTCGCTACTGGAACGCCGGCCTGATATCCGAGCGGCTGAGCAGAATCTGATTGCAGCCAACGCTGACATCGGAGTGGCAAAGGCTGCTTACTTTCCGACAATCAGCTTGACCGGATTCCTCGGCACTCAAAGCAATCAGCTATCGAGCCTATTCACCAACCCGACCAGCAACTGGTCATTTGTGCCGCGGATTACACAACCGATCTTCAACGCCGGTCGAATCAAATCCGGTGTGAAGCTCGCGCAGGCGCAACAGGAAATCGCGCTGATCGGGTATGAGAGAACGATTCAGACCTCGTTTCGTGAAGTCTCGGATGCGCTGGTTCAGTATCGCAAGGTTCGTGAGATTCGAGTTCAACAGGACCTTTTGGTAGCGACGCTCGAAGACCGATCACGGCTCGCGTACCTGCGCTATCGAGGCGGGGTCGACACGCTGCTCAACGCGCTGGATGCGGACCGCGATTTGTTCAACGCGCAGTTGAGCCTTGCACAGACGAAGCGGAATGAGCTGCTATCCCTGGTCCAGCTTTACAAGGCTCTCGGCGGCGGATGGCAATAAAACAGCGAGATCTGCGGTTTGCGTAGCAGCAAGGGGCGGCCCTCTGTGGCCGCCCCTCGTTCTTCCATCGAGTTTGTTCTTCTGAAGAGGTGCGGCCACAGAGGGCCGCCCGTACATGTCCAGGAGTAACATCACTACTCGACGCTTGCCGGCGTGCAAGTCAGCCGGTCGCCTCTCAAGCTTACGTCATCGATGTACCAGCCAAGTCCTCTGCCGGTGGTGTCAGTGCCGGCTCTAAACCTGATCGTCACCGTTTTGCCGGCATAGCTACTGAGATCGACGACTACCTGCTGAAAAGTTCCGAGCCGCCCTTCCACCCACGCGGGCCGGTTGGCAAGCGGATTCTCGGTGAACTTGTAGAGCGTTCCGGTGTATCCCCCCTTCAGGATCTTTGCGCCGAGGTCTTCAAAATCACCGCCGGTCGATATCTCGAGCACCGCTCCGTCAAATGTCCCGCGCTCGAACTCAAACGTGTGGTAGAAAACCAGCTGCAGGTTGCGCAGGTCAGTTGGAAGCTGAAGCGGCACGGTGTCCAGATGCGCGTCGATGACCTTGTCTCCGGGATCTGGCGTAAACCACGCCCTGGTTCCCGAATGAGTTCGCTTGCCCGACTGCGTCCACGTATCAATGCGAAGTTTCTTTTTCTGAATGCCGCTCCCGTGAGTCCACTTCGACTCGCCCGATTCGACGTCATCAGAAAAAACCTCTATCGATTGCGCTCTCCCAACCCGCACGGTCAGTGGTACTCGCGACACCGAACTCTGACTTGTAATGTCCAGCACAAAATTGAGAGCGGTACCGCACGCCACGGTCTTGTCTACCGTAAAGGCGAAGGGTGTTGCGCCGGCAGCGTTCTGACCCGGGGCGATGTTCGGGAAATCAGTGGATCCGCCGGTCACGGTCACGCCGCTTGTGGTCGTCGAGAGCGTTCCGTGAGCAGCAATAAGAGCGATCGGCGAGAGATCGCCGACGCTGACGCTCATCGAAACTGCCTCACCCGGGTCCACGACATTATCCGCGCCGGCCGTAAGCGTAAGGCTCGCAAGAGTGGCAACCGGCACGTCTTTCTTTTCGCCGTTGTAGACCACAAGCGCGAAGTCCTGGTCCGTAGGATCTGAATTACCCGGGACTCCATCACCCGCAATGTTGCTCGCGCGCACTCGCACGATGAACGTCCCGATCGTTCCCGCCGGAAGCCATACTCCTTCGACGTTGTTCTTCGTGTCGGGATCTCCGCCGGGTTGCGATTCCTGACCGAGAAAATTATTCCCGCGATAAACCTGGCCGTTGATAGTGACTTCGAGGTCGAGGTTATTCACCCAGGGTGCGGCCCCGGAAAACCCTGGCGCGTCAGTCCACGCAAGCGTAACGCGAAACGGCTGACTTGCATCCTTCACCTCTCCCGTAAACACGAACTCCTGGCCGCTGTCGGTGAATGTGTTCGTCTGGTTGACGAAGATCTTTGGCGTGCTGTCAAAGGCGCGATCGAGATTCAATAATCCCCACCCCTGCAGAGCCTGCGGAAGATTGCCGCCTGCGCGGGCCCCGGTCATGTAAGTCGTCGTATTTAGCATCAGCGCCTTTATAAGCGCGGCGTTCGGCTGCTCGCCCTTGTTGATAAGGAACTGACGAACAAGCGCGGCAGCGCCCGCCACCTGAGGCGTCGAGTGACTGGTTCCGGAGGACCATGTGTAGAGCGTCTGCCCCGTCGGAAAGTAGGGTTTCTCAAAGTCCTGCCCGCAAATGCCCGATCCGTCAAAGTTCGCGTTCTGGGAGGCTGCGCCTTCGATGTGTGTGCCCGGCGCTGCTATATCCGGCTTGATTCTCCCATCCTCGAGCGGTCCTCCCGAGGAAAAGTAAGCGATATCCATCGCGCTGTCGGCGTCGGTGTCTTTCACGTTACAGCCATCGGTGCCGTCCTTGCGTGAGTTTTCACTGGCCGCAACTGAGATTACATTCTTGCCGGTGCTGGGCTCACTGATAGCCTTTGCAGCGCCGACGTTTCCTGCTGCGAAGCAGATCGATATCTCCTGATTTCCGGGTTGATCCGGCGCCGCGTCACGCACTCGCAGATCGTATTCAGCCGAATCAATCGAGTAAGAGTTGGAGGCGGCGCCCCAACTGTTTGAGCACACCCGCGCACCCGCGTTATACGCATCAGACACAAGCTTGGTATAGGAATCGATGAGATCGAAGTTTTGATTGGATTGAAAAATCTTGGAGGCGCCGAGCAGCGCGAACGGAGCGACGCCCAACCCGTAATTGTAGCCTGCTGAGTCTCGCGCCCCGGCGGCTGCCGAAGTATTGCCGCCGCCGGCTATCGACATATTGATCGTACCGTGGCCGGGAAGGTCACCAGGGTCATCCTCCGAAGTGTAATCGCGCGCGTACAAAACGCGACTCTGCTGGCTCGAATCCAGGAAGTCAGGATGAAGCTTATCGGCGGTAATCGCCCCCCGATCGATACCGGTGTCTGCCACGTCGATTGCAAAGTTGAAGTTCGAGGAAAACCCATGCGCCGCAAGCCACGCGAAATAACCCGGGCCGCGCGGCGTGGTGTGGTCGGAGGTCAACTGCCCCGCGACGATCTGGGAAGCGCGTTCGTCGAGCAACTGAGGAGGAGTCCAGGGCTCGATGTTGACGACGTCCGGCAAGCCGGCAAGTTCGGCAAGGCGGCTTGCATCAATCCTCATTCGCAGGGTCGTGAAGTTTGCCACACTATACGCATCGACTATCACGGATGATGCAAGCTTTTTCGCCTGCTTGACCTCAGCATTGTTTCCAGAGTCACTCTCTGCCCGCCCCAACGCCAATTGAACGGCAACGGTCAACTCGCCAGTGTCAGCTTTATCGGCAAGTGCGGGATGAAGCTTGTAGTAGTCGAGAAAGGGTCCGTGCCATTGGACGAAGCCTTCGCCGCGAGCATCGGCCTTCTGGCTGCGCGCAATCAGACGAGCCAGCGCGTTCTGGTCCCCGCGCACCAGATATGCGTTGTTCGGAACATAAGCTACAAGCTCGAGCTCGCTTGCCTGAAGCTGTTCGATCCATGCACGCTTGACCGGACCAACGAATTGAATCAGACGTAGCTGTGATACGGGACCAGTTTGGTTTCCCGACAAGGCGAGCGACGCCAAACCATAGGACTCCGCCGAGCGGCCCATCCCAACAAACGCGCCTGTGGTTGCCGGGTCTGTCGTATCAATCGCGCCGGAGCGTAGCAACAGCGCGTTGAAGTCGTCGCGAACCGACGGGCGCACCGACTCTCGTGCCGTCGCCCGGTCAACTGATCGTCCGGCCGATTCCTCGTTCATCTTCGCCTCGGTCCTTTGAAGCGCGCCGTCGTCAATTGCAAACAGTGTGAATGAGCCATAGTCAGAAACTTCGATCCCGCCCTCCGCTCGCGCCTGTATGAGTGCATCCGGATCGTCGTTCGCGACGACAAGCTTGTGGAGATTTCCCGGACTCCTGTATGACCGAGCCGCGATCGACGCGCCCCAGTAAGCGCTCACGCGCTTGCCTGGCGCCGCTCCGTTGACGCTTGCTGTGCGACTCGCAAGGCTCGCCGCTGAGGACCCGGCTGGAGATCCGACTGTAGATCCAAGTGTAGATATGGATGCAAGCACGGCGACGGCGATGAAAGATAACCCTATGCGCGTTCTCATGAAACCTCCTGAGGTAGCGTACACTACTGTCTGCACAAACTATTAATCCCGGTTGTTTTCAGTCATATGTCACAAACGACGCAAGCTTTTTAGTTCACTGCCGGCGCGGCTTGAAAGCAAAGCCCAGCAGTTTCCATTCTCCGCTTTCGTCCTGGAAGTTCAGTGTGAACTCTCCCGCCATTTGCTCGAATACCACTTTGTAAACCGGAGAAACAATGCGGTCGCTTCCCTGTCCCTCGATCGGCATGTTTGTTCGCTGAAAATCGAGGGTCTTCCCATTCACAGCGAGCTGTCCAAGGTTCTCGAGTATTGTTTGACGCGGTTTATTCGTCTTGAACCGCTTCGAGCAATCGTCGTAGATCGCGTTGAAGTCCTGGTTGTCCAGTCGCTGAAAGAAAAGAGCTGCGGCCTTATCAACATCCTCGGTCGCCGCCTGGTGAGACAGCACAGAGCAACCTCCGAGCGCGAGCGCGACCATTAATCCAATCGAAGAAAGCCCATTTCTCAAAATCAGTCCTCTCATTTGGGGGGTATCAACCTGTACCTGGCCGAGTGAAAACAATAGCAGTGTATAAAAGAGGGGGCAACGGAAGGAGAAGATCAGTGGTCGGTGGTCGGTGGTCAGTGGTCGGTGGTCAGTAATCATTAGTCATTGCAAACCAATGATTACGGACCACCGCCGACCACTGACCACCGACGACTGACCACCGACCACCGACTTTCCTACCAGGAATAGAGGACGCGTTCGGTCATCATCTGCCCCGTAGTCTGCCGGCTTAGGTGCATCTCACCGATTGCGGACGCAGCTATGAGGCTCGACAGGTTCTCGCTAAAGAACTTTATGTCGCGCTCTTCTTCGTCGTCCTTGCGGGCGGCTTTGTTCTGGGTTGCGCGGCCATCGAGTTTTGACATCAGAGTGTCGAACACAGGCTTGGCGGCGGTGAGTCGGACGATGGCAAAGAAGGCAACCGGGGCGTCGGCGTTGCCCTCGGTAGAGCCGAACACAGGAGCGCGAGTCTTCGCCGCTTGCTTCCCTGGCTGCTTCTCTGCCTGGACGATATCGGTTGCGAATTCTTTGCTTGATGCGAGAACGAGAAAGCCGCCCGAAACGGAATAGGCCGCCCCTTGTTGAAGAAGCGTCTGAGCAACAAAACGGACCGCGCCGTCATCCTGCCACGCAAGTTTCGGGTCGGTGCCCGCGACCACAAACCTCGCGCGCAACTCGTCCGCGATTGAGCGCTCCAACGCTTCCTGGTTCAAAGTGGCGTTCGGCTTGAGCTGAATCACAACCGCTCGCTCGAATCGGACGAACGGCTTCCCTGCCTCGCTTTTGGATCGAACCAATTCGCAGTAAGCGCCGCTTGCCACACTACCGATAATCGAATCGACGCTCTTCACAAAATCCTTACCAGCCGGCTCACTCGACCTTCTCTTTTCCGGCGCTTGAGTCCCACTCCCCGATCCTCGTTTTGGCGCTTGCTCGTCATCGACATCAAAATCGAAGCGAGCATCGAGACGGCTATAGCGCTGCGCGCGAGTATGCTCGTCGTCCTTGCCGGAAGAGCGAGTGCGATCGGGAATTTCGGGTGGCGACCACGACTGATCGGGTAGTTTGCCAAACAAGGCTTGCTCAACCGCCGACGCGGCGCTATCAGTCGCGCCAGGATGCACTTCGATGAGTTGCGAATCGGCCGGAGCAAACGTCATCAAAGAGTTTGCATCTTCTGCACTAACTGAGCCAGGCGTCGACGCGCGCCCTCCGGCCCCCGTCTTGAACCATCGCTGTTCGGTCAAACCTTCACGCGAAAATCTCAAATCGATCAACCCGCTCTCGATGCCCGCCAGCGCACCGTTAGCGTTGTGATGAATCCAGTAATTGTCAAAATAGCGATTGCGATTCAACCGTGCCTGATCCAGCCACATCGTCACTTCGTGAGCTGTGAAGCCTTGAGCGCCTTCCGCCAACTGAACCACGTCGGAAAGCAACGATTCCGCACCCGGCGTTTTTACGTTCCCGATCGCGCGAATCATCAACCCTTCAGTGGTGGTCACGATCAGCTTGCCTTCGATGTAGGCAAAGCAAAATTGCTCGTTCAGTCGCCCGCCGTCAGTCGTAACGTCGCGAACATAATATGAAATACCGTCGGCCGAGCGCTCCTGAAACTGCGGCGCCTGTTTGAAAAGTGCGGATGCGACCGCTCGTGCGCGAGGCACCTCGGTAACAAAGACTATCTCTATTTTGCCGATGTCGTAGATCGACACCGCGGATGCGCGGCCCGCCAGCTCAGCGAGGCGATTTTCATCGAGGCCGACGCCAATCGCAGTCTCGAAATCCTTCTTGCGATCCTGAAGCTTCAAATAGATCCGCGACTTCTGGAATGCTGTGAAGCTTGCGCTATCGTAGAACTGCGAGCGTATCGTCGACGCAAGCCATGTCTTCATCAGCGCGCTAAGATCGTTCGCTTGAACGTAAACTACCGCGCCGCGAGGCATCACCCGCGCGAGCCTAAGCTGGTCAGCGACAGGCTGCGCCTGTTGCCCATCGGAGCGATGCGCCAACGCCATCGTTGCCACCACGATCAGCAGTATAAAACTTTTGCTTCTCATACCCGGCTCATTCGAACGATAGGGCTGTTCGACCTATAGACCTATTCCCTTCCCAGTATTCGAGCCACATAAATCGACTCCGCGGCGTTTGAACGATCGATTCGCACGAACGCCGCTAGCTTGAGCTGGCGAGCCTTCTCCGCTGCTTCTATTTCCGCCAGTCGCTTCTCAATCGCCGTCTTCTCTTCCGGTTTCGCCGCCTCTGCTGCTCGCAGTCGTTCAATCGCCATCGCGCGGTCGTACTGGCCCAATCGCGCAGCTGACTCGACCAACGAAGCCAGCAGTTCGCCTCGACTACTCGAACCGGCACCCTGGTTTATCTCCGCAAGCGTCTTCAGTCCCGTCGCTCTCGAGCGCGTCACCGCAAGCGACGGCTCAAATGACACCGTAGTTGCTGCTACCGGTTGCGCGACTCCAGATGTAAGCGCCCTTCGCACGGTCGGACTGATCAGTGACTGCGGTCCTTGAATTTCACTTTCTGCGAGCCGAATGGCCGCGAGGTCGCGGCCGCCCTTGCCGTAAAGCGAGATCAACTGAGCGCGCGGTCCCGCCGCCCGGAACGCAATTGAATCGGTTATCGCCCCATCGGCGTCAAGGTAAAGTGCTCGCTCGAAGTTCGTAACAGCCTCAGAATCGTTGTGCCCCGCCAGCGCAATCAGTCCAAGCTTCATCTGAGCAACAGCCGCAAGCGGTCCGGCATTCAAACTCGCGAGTGCCGTTCGGGCGTCATCCCTATTCCCGGTCGTTTCTTCTAGCGCTGCACGCGCGAGCGCGCTTCCAGCGTTGCCCGTTCCGAGCCCTTCAAGTATTGAAGCCACGCGCGACGTGATCGAACGATCACCTTTCACAATCTCTCCGAGAATCTCGGCCGCTTGCGCACGCACGCTGTTTGGCGTGGTTCGTTCTGCAATTAACGCTACAATCTGGTCGGCGGCCTCGCCCGCTCGTCCAGCGGCCGCGACTATTCGAGCGAGCTCCAACCGATTCACTGCGCCCGTAGGATTCGAGCGCGCGATCCGCTGGCGGAAATCAATCGCGTCGGCGTAGCGCCCGATTCGAGCCGCCGTCTCAGCAGCCAGTATCAATGCACTCGTGTTGTCGGTCGAGCGCTCGACCAGGAGCTTCAGCAATCGCGACGCTTCGTCCGCACGGCCGCGACGTGCTTCGATCTCAGCGAGTCCGGCAAGGCTCGCGTCGTCCGAATACCTTGTCCGGACTACTTTGTTGTATGCGTCATAGAGCAACGCGTCCGCGTCTGTTTCCCTGCCCTCCGCGATGAGCAGCGCATAAGCCTTCAGGCATCGCTCCTGCACGCCACTACTCGGTTCCTCGCTGCCCTCTGATCTCTGACCTCTGACCTCTGTCTTTTCCAATCCGCAATAGCGCCGCAGCTCAGCGATCGCAACGGTCGCATCACGTCCGCCACGAAGCTCCACCAGAGCCGACGCCAGCGGAAGCCAGTCGTACCTGTCTTCCGAGCTCGAACTCCTATCTTCGAGGGCCAGTTCGGCATCGCTCTGTTCACGCTTGATAGTGGCGATCAACAGCCGCGCTTCGTCGAGCGTGCGCGTGCGAATCAAGTAATCCAGCAGGCGCTTCCTCCAATCCGCAAGCTCGCGCGCAGGATAAATGTATTCAGTCCCGTTGAAGAAGCCGTTTTCGTATTGTGGTGTGCCGAACACGCCCGCTGCCACGTCGGAGAGCCGCTGATGCACGGTGCGATAAATGCCCCCAAGGAGATTCTCCGGGAGCAGGTCCTCCTCGATTAGCATGCGGCCTATCGCAAGATTTCCGGGCATGCTATTTATCGCGTTGTGGAAGAAAGTTGCGACTTCGGTTGCGGTCTTCTGATCGCGGCTTGCGCGCTGGGCGATGTCGCGCACAAGCGGTTTGATGGCCTCGATGCGATCCGACGCGTGCCTGTCGCGCCCGGCCCGGTTCACAAACGATACGAGAAAGCTGTCTAGCTTTGGCAAGGCTTCAATCAGCAAGTCATTGTCGGCCATTATCTTCAAGTAGGTCTGGGCGTCAGCGATCGTCACTCGGCCGCTCATAATCGAGCCCCACGCTTCGAGCGCGCCTTTGCGATCGCGGCTTGCGAGCAGAACTGCTCCGCGCATCACCGCGATGTCGCGATCGCCGGGCGCAAGCTCACTCGCCAGCGCGACGTGATCCACCGCCCGCGCGGGGTTCTTCTTGTCGAGATAATATGCGGCCAATTCCAACTGGGCTCGTGCGCTAGACGGATGACCCTCGATCTCGCCGACGACAAACCTGCGGCTGTCGGCTTCGCGGCCGACCAGGCCAAGCCAGTAACCGTAATTACGCGATGCAACAAACCAGTCGCTGCCTGCCAGCGCGCGGCCTCCCTCAATCCGCCGCCCGAGCATCTGGCCGATCGGCTTTATGTCCAGAGCTTCCCTGAAGAACGGTTCGTTCTCGGGCGATGTGTCTCTTAGGAAGAAGCCCAACTCTCCGCTGCGTTGCTGCACCCACGACGCCGATTGCTTTGCGTTCGAGATCGCATCAAGCGCCAGCAACTTCTCGTTTTTCTCCATGAAGAAGTTGATAAGCTGAAGCTGATATGGACTGTAAGTCGATGCCAACCGCTGTAGCTCGCCTCGCATGCCTGACGCGTAGAGCAGCAAAAAGTATCGATCGATCCATTCGCTGGAGTTTGGCGTCAGATCCCCGGAAGCGGCAGCATAAGCCGCGCGCAACCATTCGAGTTCACGGTCCTTGTCCCCGGTCAGGCGATACTCACTCGCGATCTGATTCTGATAGTCGAACCTGTTCTTGTAAGGATCGCGGCGGTACTCGACCGCAAGCATTTCCGCTGCGCGCTTGTAAGCCGCGTGGTGTTCGTACAGGCCCGTCAACGCGCGAAGCTCGTTGTAGTAAGCAGTGTCCTGGGGCGTGACGTTCGGCGCGTTCTTCGGACGCGCGTCGAATGCCGCGTCTTTTAGTCGCGTCTGGATCTGTTCCTCGACATCGATCAAATTCGCGCCGCGCGCGATGCCAAGATAGCGCCGCAGCGAATTTGCATCGGAATACATTGTCAACTTGGCAATCGAGGCACGAAGAGCCGACGCCACAGCTGCCGCTTCGTCCGTGGTTGCGTAATCGATCACGCCTTTTCCGAAATCCGCGCGCATTGCGTTGTCGATTTCATCAAGGATGTTCTTCGCCTTGTAGTCCTGAGTGTTCTGGGCGATTGCTGCAAACTGAGCGCGCATCTGGTCTAACTTCTGGTAGACAGAGCCCGCCGCCTCACTTCGCATAAGGGCTCGCACATAACCGGTCACACTCGAAGGTGAGACGTACTCTTCCGCCAGCTTCTTTGGTACCTGCGCAAACGTCTGTTCGTAGATTCGCACTGACTCGCCATCCAACCCCCAGCTCGCGAGCTGGGCAGCGATGCTGAACTGAGCTTCGAGGGTTGCATTCTTTTTGGAAGCGAGAGCCTGGCGAATCGTCTTCACCGCTCCGTCGCGTTCGCCCTGCTGAATCTGGATGCGAGCGACTTCCATCAGCCATTGTGGATCGCGTCCGGCCAATGTCCACCCTTCACGCAGCACGGCTATCGCTTCATCGTAACGGCGCTGTCTCGCAAACACCGACGCGAGCGTAAAACGCAGGTCCGAGCGCTGCGGCTCATTTACCACCGCGATTCGATATTGTTTGGCCGCCCCCGGGAGGTTGCCCCTTCGTTCATAGATTCGGCCAAGCACCACCTGCCAGCGATAATTCTTGTTCGACTCCTTCGAGAGCTTTTCATAGTAGCCAACAAGCCGGTTAATCAAGCTGTGCTGTTCGGCGTAATCAATTGCCGTCGCCAGCTTGTCCGCATCCTCGGGGAAACTGTTGATGATCTCAACGTGCTGATCGACCGCTTCTTGATACTTGCCAAGCTGGTCGAGAGTCCGGATCATACCAACTCGAAGATCCGCGACTCGTGCTCGAGTCTCATCGCCTCCCAAGCCAGCTTCCCGGGCCTCTTTGAAGGCGTCCTGATAAAGCGTCGCGAGTTCGTTTAGCTTGTTCTCCGCGCCGAGAGTGCGAGCAAGTTCACTAAACACTTCGGTGTCCGAGCGGTTCTCACTGTAGAACGCGCGCAACGTGCCTTCAGCATCGGCGAGCTTGTTGGCGTCGATTTGTCTACGCGCCAACAGCAGCGCGAAGCTCCGCCGATTGGTTCCAACCGCGCGTGCAAGAGTCCGCTTATAAAGATCGAGTGACCTGTCCAGCAAGCCGGCTCGCCAGTAGAACTGCGCCGACTCCTCTATGACGCCGACATTCGTCGGGTAGTCCGCGACAAGCCTGTCAATAAGCTTCATCGCCTGATCGACCTGGCCGTGACGCTCGAGGAACGACGCAAGCTGCAAGCGATACATCATCGCCTCCCGTTCGTCGCGAGAAACGGTCGTCAGCCGAGTGATCACCTGCTGCTCATCTTCCGGACGGAGGATCTCGCGGAATAGATCGCGGACCGTTTCCAGGAACGCGACATCGCTTGACCGCGAAACCTCCGTGCGCAGCATAGCGAGCGCATCCGCCGGATGATCTCGCTCGGCTTGATAGAACGCATAGCCGATCGCTAACTGCCAATTGTTTGGAGCGGAAGAATGTTCACGTTCATAAGTCGCGGCGATCTTCTCGGCCAGACCGGTTCGTTTCGAGAGCTGCGCAAGACGCTTAGCAACGGTATCTCGGCCGTCACCGGGTTCCGACAACACCTTGACGTATTCCGCAATCGCCGAATCAAGATCACCCTTGCCTTCGTAGACTGCTCCCAATCGATAGGCGTAGATCGTTTGATCGCCGGTCACGTTGCGCAGATCTTTGAAAACTCTGACCGCCTGATCAAATTGATAGTAGTCCCAGAACACCGTAGCAACTTCGAGATAAGTGTTACGCTCGCCGGGCTCGAGCTGAATGAGCTTGTCCCATTGCTCACCCGCGCGTTTGAAGTCGCCGAGTTGAGCGTAGACCTCTCCGGCTTTGATCCTATAGGCGTGGACTTCAGGATAGATGCCGGCCATCTGCGCCGACACTCGCGCGGCTTCTTCGTAGAGCTGGTTCGACTGCTGCCCCAACGAGCGAGTCAGATCGGCCAGCCGATCTGCATACTGAGGCTCGCCTGGATATAGCGCGACGAGTTGTCGGTATGCATCAAGGGCTTCATCGTGATGCGACAACCACATTGAAGCATCGGCGGCGAAGACGGAATAAGACGAGAGGGAGACCGGGAGAAGGGGAGACGGGGCGCCCGCTGCGGCCCCTCGGCCGGTCACGCCGTCGCCCCGTCGGCCCTTTGCTTGTGAATAACGCTCACGCAATGTTCCCTGCTTCGACAGCCACGCGAGATAAGGCTCTCGAATCGAGCGGTCGGCGAAATAGTATTCAGCCGACAGCTTCTCCCATCGTGCGCGATCGTTCTTCTCGAGATAAGTCAGCATGCCTCGGACGAAGAACAGATTCTTCGGGAAGTGATTATGAGCGTAGCCGTACAAATCGAACGCCAATCGCTCATCCCAATTCATCTCATCGCCCGCGGACGTCGCGCCATAGCCGGCGAATCGCAAGAGGTACTCGGTAATCTCATCTTCATCGAACACGTCGATCAACTGTTTTGAGTAACGGCTCAATTCCTTGCCACGTTTTTCGCGCACGTACCAGCGGCCGAGCCGGTGATACCAGGTATTCGAATCGAATTGCCTGATCGCCGAGTCATAAGCCTTCAACTGCTCGTTGATCAACTGAGCTTGACCCAGCCATCGCAGAAACCGTTCGTAGAGCCCTTCTTCCTTCGGATGCTTTTTGATCTCGCCCCAGAAGAACGCTACCGTTTCCGTTTTCTTTTCATCCTCTCCAAGCGAAGAAACGTAGCGCTCGAGCACACTGCTGTAGGTGGTCCCGCGCTGCGCTTCGGCTTCTATCGCCCGCGCGTCGAGGTCGGTCACCTCGGAATCGGCCTGATTGTCCTCGCTCCGGTTGTCATTATCATTACTCGCCGACTTGTCTTCAGTTGGATCGTAGGTGTCGCTGTAGGCTTCGATGTTGTATCGAATCTTCTCGATCAGATTCTCGATCGGCGGCGTGATTCCGTAGCTCCAGTGTTTCGGCGAGACTGCCACAAGAGGAACGCCCTTCGGCTGATTTCGAGCGAGCCTATCCAGGAGTTCGGCCAGTACTGTGCGTTCGCCGGCGCGATCTTTCAACGCGACATAAGAGTCGGCCATCCTGAGGGCGACATCGGCATACTTCTGCGAATCAGAATAACGCTGCTGAAATTCTCGGCCCGCTTCGATTGCCAGCTTGTGTTCAGACAACGACGCAAACACGTTGACGACGCCAAGATACATTTCGGGCAACCGTTTTGATTCGGCGTATTCCTGCTTGAACGAGGTGAAGATTCGGTACGCAAACGAGCGGTTGAAATAACTGGCAGCAGCCTTCTCTTCGGTCGCGAACTCCTGCGATGGGTTCCTGCCCGAAAGTATCAGTGAGAGAACGCCGTTCATGAAGCCCGGGTTCTGATCGACTTGCGCGACGTCGCGATAGAAGGATAGGTCGCCGCCCGCGACACGAGTGGGAGTGCTCGCCGCATCCAGCATAACCTGAAACAACCGATAGAGCGCTTCTTCGCGCGACGCGCTTCCGGGCTCGAGGCCTCCGACCAGATAAAACGTGTACAGATAACGCGAGGCTTGATCGTAGTGCCCGATCGACGTGAACAGCTCGGCCACAGTCTCAAGCTCGCGCGACGTCCAGTTTCGTAAGCTGCCGCCTTGCGCCGCCTTCTTGTCCGCCCGCCGGTCCTCCAGATCGAGCAGCAACTGCGCAGCCTGTTCGTAGCTGCCTTCGTAAGACAAGATACTGAACAATCGCCCGACACTATCGAGATCGGTTGCGCCGGCGCGTACGCGTTCCTGGAGCGCTCGGCGCACGATTCGATAGCGGCCGAAGCGACGAAGCAGTTCGTAGTAATCACCCGAAATAGAGCGCGGCCAGTTCACATTAAAGGTGGAAGAATAGACTTCTTCGGCCCCGCGGCGATCGTTGGTTCCCTCAAGAATCTGTGCTCGAGTTCGTAGAAAATAAGAAAGTTCAGCGGGAAACTTCGATTGGTACGCAGCCAGAACGGCATTCGCTTCTCTATGTTGCTTCGAGAGGCGGAGTTCTTCGACATAGTCTTTGACCGGTTGAATGCTTGTCGGATCGGCGGCGACCAACTCGGCGAAGAAATCTGCCGGCTTGAACTCTTTCAACGACCTCGTGCGAACCAACCCGGCTGCGCGCTTGTACACCAGCCCGCGTTCCCTCACCGTCAGTTGCTTAGCCAACTCTTGAAGAGTGCGCACCTCGTCGACAAACCTCGCGCGATGATCATAGAAATTCGCAAGCCGCCGCAGCGAATCAGGCGACCGGCCTCTCAGGTCCGCATATTCGGTCATCTCAGCCGTCGCTTTATCAAACTGACCGAGCCTGTCGGCGAGCCTCGCAGCCTGAAGATGAAGCCTCGCGTCTTTCGGATACTTGCCGGCAAGCGTGCTCACACGCTCAAACGCTACTGCATAAGGCCTGGCGACTGACGCTTGCGCGCCGAAGAAGTCTTCGTTGGTGTACAGCGCGTCGTCGACAAGATTCTGAGGCGCGCGATTCGGATCCGCGGACCTGACCGGCGATGTCTGTGCAGTCGGGGTGCGCTGTCTGGTGGCGCCTCTTCTTCGAGGTCTGCGCTGACTCGTTGATTTCTGTGCAGCTCGTCTTGTCGACGCCGTCTTTTGCGCAGCGACGAACGTGGCTACCAAGATGCTGGCAGCTGCCAGCCCAACTATGATTGATGTGTAGACTCGCTTCTGCATCACAAATGATCACTCGGCGATCCGTCCTACTCTAACGGGCACCTGAGAAAGAAAACCATTCGCTAGAAGTTCTGAGCTAACCGGCCGCAACTCCCTTCAATGGCTAATCGTGACCGACCAAACCGAAGGACAAGTGAGAGGTCCCTTTAGATCGGTTCCAAGCCCAACAAGAATGGACATACAGCCTTCTCAGTCTTGTCGAGGGCTTTATACAACGCCCCAGCCTCGAAGGCTAGCCAAGGAGCTTCCCGATTCTCCAAAGTGACGCAAATTATCGCGAAACTGGCTTGGCCCAACTGCGTAGCCAGTTCAGCAGTCCATCGGGCTCCCTTACTGATGTCTTCTTCCGACATCCAAGGGTCCGCAGCCTGAATGACGTAGGGAATCCATTCGCGAAGAGCCAGAGCCACAGCGCGGCTTATCTCCCCTGACCATCCTATGAATACCCTCATCTGGATACCTTCATCCCTTAGCCCGGCCAATGCTGAACGTAACCCACAGTCGTTACGAAACTACGCCCACTTCTTGCGAATCGAAGTAGTGGTGTAAACTCTTATCGAAAGGAATCCAGGACATGACACTCGTTTTGGAGAAAAAGGAGATCGACGACCTGCCAATCACCATTGATCCCGAAATCGTCAGCGGTGTGCCGGTGTTTAGCGGTACCCGTGTTCCCATCGATGCGCTCATAAACAATCTTGAAGATGGCCTCACGCTCGACGAGTTTCTTGACAACTTCCCAACCGTAGCCCGCGAGCAGGCCGTTCAAGTCCTGGAATTCTCAAAAAACACTTTGCTGCGACTGACCGCGAAATGAACATTCTCCTCGACGAATGCACGCCGCGCGCACTAAAGAAGCGACTTCCTCATTTGGCGATTCGCACCGTCCAGGATATGGGCTGGTGCGGTGTTAAGAACGGCAAACTACTGGCACTCGCGGACCTCCAGTTCGACGTATTCATCACGACCGATAAGAACCTTCGATATCAACAGAATCTTGCTCGCCTAAAGCTAGCTATCGTGCTGCTGCCGACTAATCGAGTGCTTGTGGTTATCGCGCTCATTCCGAAGATCGAAGAGGTACTCAAGACAATTCAACCGGGCGAATTCATCGAGATCGCTATGCCTTGAAGACTGACGTGCAATCCTCCTCGCGTTCTAAGATTCGTCTGACGCGTTCAACCACCCCCTATCACTTCTATCACCAGCTCCGTTGTGCTTGAATTGTGCGCGAAATCCTCTGCCGTTATCTGAATCACATAAGTTCCCGAAGGCAACCCCGCCGGAATCATCAAGCGTCCGATGTTCGCCTTGGCCTTCGCGTCCCAGACTACCGGCACCGGCATCCCTCCAAAGACCCGCGCTGCGATCACTCGAGTATCGCTGTCAGCGTGAACCGTGACCATCAAATTCTCGCCGGCGTGTGCGACGGTTTGATTCAACGACGCCTGAAGCCGCGGCGGATGACTATCGATCACGAAGCTCTTGTCCTCCTGGTAAGCGCGTCCTTGCCGGTCTACAAGCACAAGCCGGCAGTGATAAACACCATCCGACATTTCACGCGGTGCGATGAAACGCGTTTCCCAAACGTCGTCGCTCTTGATGTAGGTCATGCGCCTGGTCAGGCCGAACGGAAAGATCGCAGTGACTTCAGTGATCGATTGATCGGCTCTGACTTTCAGCACGGGATCGCCCGGGCGAATGACACGAGGCCGCAACAGCGATCGCGGCGCCGCAAGAAATGATGTGTACGGAGTAACGAACTTGTACTTCTTCGACAACGCGATAATCTCGTCGATCGCTTCTTTCGTTTCTCCGTTGAGCGCGATCTGTCTTAGCAACGCATCGACTCTCGCGCGCGCCCACATTCGCGGAACGTGCGGATGCGAGTCGTCGCGTTCAGGCAAATCCACCTGCTGGGACAATCGAACCTGTTGGCCGCCTTCATTGCCGTTCACTGTGATCGAAGCTGGGCCCGGACGTTTGTATCGACCAACAAAAGACAGCCTCGTTCCGTCATAAGCGGTCGCGTCGTAGTCCGGATAGACCTGGTAGAAGTTCGACGCGTCGGTGCTCTGAAGCTTCAATGAATCGATAGGGTCGCGACCGACTTTGCTCACGAACGATTTGAGCTTGAATGAAAGATCATCCGTCTCGCGAGTCCAATCAAAGTAACCACGAGAAGCGCGAGCAAGCTCGCCTAACAATCGAATGTTCGTGTCCGAGCCGATGCCAAACACGTACAATCGAGCCCTCGGCCCGGCGTCGTTCGACTTTTGAAAGCGGTCCACAATCGATTTCGTTCGCGTAGTCGCCAGGGTCGAGTTGCCGTCGGTGATCATCACGATCGAACGCTCTTTCTTCGAGGGCATTGCTTTCGACAAGGCCGCCGCCCGATCGAGTCCCGCGCCCAGATCCGTTCCGCCCGACAGATAACTCGCCTTGATAAAAGAGAGCGCGCGTTCGATCTGATCCGAGCGAGCATCTACTGGACTGTTGCTGAAGATCGCCACTTCATCGTTGAACAACATCAGATTGAAACTGTCTTGCGGGGTGAGCGAGCGAAGCAGTCCTTCGGTGGCTTCATAAGCGCGATCGAGCTTTTCAAACTGCATCGACAACGACGTATCCAGCATTACCAGGACCGAACGCGGCGGAGGCGGCGAAGTGTCACCGGGCGAGCGCCCTGCCTGATTGAACAGGGCCGCCGCCTCAAAATAACCGTCCGGCTCGCGCTCGGCCAATCGCGGATCCCGGAGCTCCTCAGCAGTGATCCGCTCAGGAAAGCGATACGCCAGAAACTCGAGCGCGCTGCCCCTGACGTTTATGCCGTAGCTGAATGAGAAGTCTTCCGTGAGTTGAACGTCGTTCCCCTCGTAGCTCGCCGATTTGTACTGAGGCGAGTTGTCGATGTAATTCAGAGCGTATGCCTTGCTCTTGACGTTCAAGTCGGTCATTGGAACCCGGCTATTGATTTGTAATCGAAGCTGCAGATGTCCGGCCGACTGAGTGCCGTACTCACTCGGTTTAAACGGAAATGAAAAATAGGATTCCAAATTATCGACCGAGAGCGCCTCGGTGTATTCGAGCTCCAATCGTTTCGTTCCGTAAGCGGGGATTGGAGATACCTGAACCGTGAATGCAGTGCTCGCGGTGTCATCGCGTTCCTGCTTTAACAGACCCGGATCGATCGATTGCAGCGCGAGGTCCTTGTAGATCTCTTCGGCGCGCCGCTTCTCGAGAATGACTCCGGGGATGCGCACGTCACCGTCCCATACCGCGAAGTCGGAGATCGCAGCAGTGGTTGGAATCAGAAAAACGTAGCGGCCTTCCTGGATCCGTTCGGTGCGGTTGCCGAAGATTTGAGTAACTCGCACGCGAGCGTACTGATTGTCGATGACGACGTTCACGCTCATCTCATCGAGCGAGAGCACCGCAGGGTTGGGCTTTTCGATGCTGGAAGGAACGAGCACACCGGACTGCGCGCGCGCGACAATCGACAACAAAATGAGCAACGCTCCGAGGGAGCTTGCCCGCATCACTGCCCTCTTGATGCTTAATACTGTCCGCCTCATTCGTCACCTGACGTTTCCGTTCAACGCTTTTGCAAGTTCACCAAGCTTCCTGACCTCAATAACCGCGGTCTTGCCCTGAACGTACGCTGCATAAACTGACGGAAACCCAGATATGCCCATGTTCTGAGTGCCGACTCCGATTGTAATGGCGACCTCACGTCCGTTGGACAATCTCGCACGGGCTTCTACACAGCTAGGAAAATCGCGATCGATGACCGGGGCCCCGGTCTGTTCTCCACAGTCGTTCACGTCCCAATTGATCTTCGCTTCGTCCCCAACGAGCGCCCTGAGCCACTGTCCAAAAGGCTTGTCGGCCAGGCCTCGGTCCAGTTGCAATACAGAAATTCGCTTGGCGTAGGTGATGGCTCTTTTCTCATACCGATCGTTCTGCGCCAGGGCAGATGGAGTTACTAAAACAAGAAAACTCAGAGTGATCAGGATCCGCTTCATTGTTAGCTCAGCACGAAGCATCTCAAATTACTCTCTTTTCCACACGCACCAATCCATTCAACGTCCCGATGTATAGGAACCGATCGTCGCTTGTTATCGCGGTCACATTTTGAGAAGCCAGCCCCGCCCTGATACGGGTCCAGCGCCGATCGCGCGTATTATAGACCAAAAGTCCGCGATCGCTAGTTCCAACGTACAGGCGCTCGCCGTCGTAGTTCATCGCATTCTGATTCACTTCGAACTTGCCAAGTTCGTCTGCGAAGTTCAGCCATTCGCCGGTCGGCAACAACGCATCTACTCCACCGCCATTTGTCCCAACGTAGAGCATCCCTTCAGCTTCAGCGAGCGCCGTTATCCAGTCGTGCGACAGGCGAGAGTTGGAAGTCTTGTACGTGCGTACGACTCGCAGACCTTCAAGCTCGACAAGTCCCGCCAGACTCCCGACAAATAATCGAGAGCCGATTGACGCTGACGTATAGAGATGATTGCTCGCCAGCCCGTGAAACGCGGTGATCGAGCGCGCCCGGCCGCCGCTGACTTCCGTCAGTCCTCCAGCAGTAACAAGCACCATCGTCCGGCCGCCTGTGCCGGGGACCGCCGTTCCTGAAGCTGACGCCAACAATGGCGAGTCGGGGGCGAAAGAAACATGCGCGACCGAGTCATTTATCAAACCGCCCTGTTCTCGAGTCATCACGGTTTGCTTGAACGCGCTCGCGAAGGCAACCAGACCTCGCGAGGTCGCGGCGAGCATTCTGTCTTCGCTCCTATCGAAAACAAGGTGATTGATCTCACGGACGCGTTCATCTTCGACGTGCGACTGTCGCTCGGCCGTATCCGGCAGGACGACATCGATTCCGCGATCGAAGTACCCGATCCATAACCGGCCCGCGTCATCGCGCGCGAGCGAGCTTACGTGACCAGTAGTCAGCACGCGATCACGTTCAAGTTGACCGCCGACCGATTCAAACGCCGGGTGAGTCGCCTGCTCCTCGCGAGCAAACGCGCCTTCCGAAGTTAACACCCACAACTCTCCATCGCTCACGGAAACCATCGAAGCGGCAGAAACAGGAAAGCCTGCCGCATCTGACTGCTTCGATCTTTCCCCGCCGACATCCGATGGGCGACCAGGTTGATTGGCGTTCAAATCAGCGATGCCGCCGCTGAACATTCCGGCCCAGAGATGCCCTCCGCTCACCGCGAGCGAAGTCACGTTGGGCCGGTTTGATATCGGCTTTATGTCGTGTGCATCGTTGAGCTCGATCACTCCGAAGTCTGTCGCCACGGCGACGGATTCTTTTGACGCCAGGTCGGCAATTGCGGTCACGTGTGGCGATGGCAGCCCGTCGGTTGTTGTCAGGTGCTCGATGTGAGCCTCTCGCCAGATGTAGAGACCGTTGTCTTGAGTTCCAATATACAGCCTCGATGAAACCGGCAGCAGCGACGTAACCCGGCTGAAATCGGCTCCTGTAGCCGAATTCACGCGTCGGGAGAATCGTTCGCCGTTGTATTCAAACAAGCCACCGTCGAGCGTGCCTATAAGAAGCTCGGTCTCGGTTGGAACCAAAACAGTAACATGTTTCGCCTTCGGTTTGGTGAACGAGTAGCCGGTAAACGCGGCGCCATCAAACGCTACAAGCCCCGCGCTGACTGTGCCAACGAACAGCCGATTGCTAAAAACTGCCAGCGTGGTCAGATCGTTGTCAGGCAATCCATCCAGGGTTGTGAATCGCCGTTTGAAGTCCCCGCCTTCGTCAATCGCTATGAGCCCACCTGAAGTCGCAAGGTATCGGGTGCCCTCAAAGGTGGCAACCGCTCGCGCATCCGCGGCATTCAGAAACAGGGTTATCCCATCGCTCGACGGCGCCCGCAATGAATGCTCTTCGACCTGAACGCGCGCGGCATCCGCCTGCTGCTCCCGTTGAAGGGTTATGCTGCGATTCAAACGGACTACATAAATGACGACCAGGGCGATGAGTAACAAAGCGGCAGCACCGGCGGCAAAAGAAATGCGTCGTCGAGTGAGCCTGATTTTGTGAAGCGCGCTGGGCATTAAGACGCTCGCTTAGATGCAAACGAAAGAAAAACGATTCGTGAAAGACAATGTACCGTAGACTGTCAGTCTGCGGTTGACTGCATTAAGAACCATTCATTGGTAACAATGACCCTCTCCTCACACAATTGTTTCCGGGGATCTGCAAATCGCGAATCTCTCTCCGCAGACTGGACAGTCTACGGTACCTTGTCTTTCACATCAGTCTCACGGTTCTTGACAATGAAGCAGCCTAAAAATATAGTCAAGCAGGCAAGAACCCAGACAGAAACACAAACAAGCACATGGATGTGTTCCGACTGCTGCCCTCTTAGCCTGTAGTAACCGTGCCCAAGAAACCGATTCAGGAAACCTGAACTTGAACCTTCCGAACGCGCTAACGCTGTCGAGGATATTCGTCGTTCCGCTTCTGGTCGTAGTTCTGTTGACCAGGTTCCCGAGCGACTGGCTGGGATTACCTCAGCAGCTCATTGGTCTCGCCCTGTTCGTTGGAGCTTCGATCACCGACTGGGCTGACGGATATATCGCAAGGCGCCGCGGGCAGGTCTCGACTCTCGGAATTCTGCTCGATCCAATTGCCGACAAACTACTGATCTCCGCCGCTCTGGTGTCCCTGGTCGAGAATCGGTTAGCGCCTGCCTGGGCGATCGTGATCATCATCGGCCGCGAGTTCGCCGTGACCGGGCTGCGTTCGATCGCCGCCGCGGAGGGCTTCACGATCAGCGCGTCTAAGAAAGCCAAGTTCAAGATGCTCACTCAGGTAATCGCGGTCACGCTGTTAATCCTCGGAAGCGCGCCCGGCGGACCGTCGGGACTTCAGCCGCCCAGCGGTGTGAACTCCGAAGTGCCATTCGCGTCGTTTGGAGAAATGGCCCGCACGCTGGGCACAATCGCAGGCAACAGCGCAATGTCTCTGGATGACTTCCGCGTGCTGTGCTACGGCGCCGGTCGCGCCACGCTATGGATCGTTGTGTTCTTCGCGCTATGGTCAATGTACGACTACTTCGTCAAGTTCTATGGCAAAATTCGCGACCGCATAGAAGTGCGCGAACGCCGACGGATTCGAATTCTTCGCCGCCGCAGGAGAAAGGCGGCCGCGGCGGTCTTGAGTTCCGGCAGAGGTGAAAGCGTCAAGAGCTGAGACGCGAGCCCCAGTTCCGTCATCCATCGCCACCTCCCAATTACGCTTCAGAAGTACAAGCCGCGCTGATTATGCGAATTGCACCGAGTCAGGGCCACGTGGCTGCTACGGTCGAGCGACGGGGCTGCCCCGGTTCATCCCACCGCCTCTCAACCCCGTACTTGGTCTGACAACCTGCCCGCTTGTCCAGGAGTCTTCTCTAACCTAATGCTCTTGTTGCTCGGCCTCGACAAGCTGGCAGCTTGTCGGACTATTGGTTGCCGGCCAACGAGCCAAGCAAACTGAAGTTCCCCACTGCGGAGTGAGTTTCGATGTAAACACCAGAGCTGCGAAACTCGGTAATGCTATCAGAGCGCGGCAACCGGTTGAGCGCTTCACGGGCTGAATCACGCTCGAGCAACTCCTGCGAGCCATCCGTCACCCGCATGAGCTTAGAAATGGCGAGCAAGAGCTTCCCCGATCCATCCACTCTAGATCGATATGAAACGACCGACGCATCCGCCGGGCGGGTTGCAAGCGTCTTCTTGAAGCGAGTATCGCCATCAAGGCCGTCCTGATTCCCATTCGTCTCGACGATCTTGCCGATCTGATCGCGCGTCCCAAGCACCAGAAAGTCTCCGACGAAGGCGGCTGCGCGCTGATCGTCATTCGAGCTGATCATTATCTCGACTCCACTGGATTGGTCTTTCGTGACCGCTCCTCCCTTGTGCGCCAGGTAGCGAGCGACCGGCATCTCCAGCTTCGACTTGTCGCTTACCTTGATGAGCATCCCTTTCGGTTGATCATCTCCAAAGTTGACGAATGCGATCTCCGCTCCAGTGGCGGCGCCAATCGAATCGGACGGCTCAAGGCCATACTGTTTGCGAAAGTTGATAACAAATTGGCGAAGGGCAACCCCGGCAACAACATCCACGGTTGGCGAGAGCCGCTTTAGCACGCGCTCGGGCAGCTCGCCTGGTCGTTCAGTGTTCAACAGGGTCAGGCTTTCAATCGATCGTGGAATCAGGCGCGGCGAGTCGAAACTGGCTGCTGGAGCCGGCTTCAGCGATTCCATCAATGCATTGGCGACTTCCGGTCGCAATATCATCACGTACTTTTCGGTCACCCCGTCGCCTTCGAATGCCATAGAGTACAACAGACCGGACATCGACTCCTTCGACAAGTGCTCGATCAGATCGGCGACCAGGCTGGCCGTATCAGGATCGGCCGCGCTGCTCAGAGCAAGCAGCGGCCATAACTCGACAAGTTTCTGAATCCCGCTTGCAGTCACGTATCCAAAGACCGCGGCTCCGCTTCCCACCTCCGAGCGCATCTGCTTGAGGGTCGAGTCCTCGGCGAGGGAAGTCGCGCGCCCGGCAATCGAATCGAGGCAAGCGGTCATCGACCCGGAGTCATTGGCTATCAAAATCACGCTCCCAAGCGCAGAGGCCAGGAGCGGTCGCGCGGACGCCGGGCCTCGGAAGATCAGAACCTCCGTACCGTAATAGCTCTCTGTAGTGTTTGCTACTGGTTCTCCATAAATGCGCTCGGCGACTGTGCGCGCTCGATCGCGAATCAAGCGCGCGGCAGTCTCGGGTTTCATGTGAGTCTCGATGATGAGAGCGAAGTGAGGTTTGACGTGTATGGAAGCTCCCTCGACGGACTCCACTGCGTTCGATTCGATGGCAGTTATGGCTATGGCGTATTGTGCGCGGCCCGCGGCCACAGCTTCGTCGGGACCGAGCCCGGAGCGCCCGATCAAATCGCTTACAAAACCAAGTTGCCGGAGCTGGCTGGAAAGGCCCAGCACGGGAGCAAGCCCGCGCCAGGCTCTCGTGTGGGTCAGGCCGTCAGCCAGGTCGGAAAGACGGTCTACTTCAACAAAAGCAATCGAACTAGCCGGGGCATAGCGCTCCATCGCGACCCGCGGTGCGCGCCGCAGCACGAAGAACCCGACAACTATAAGACCAACCGTCAGGACGGCGGCGGCAACGGCAAGCTTCCTGCGAGTGACTGAATCGCTAAGCTTCATCAACCTGACCATATAGGACCTATCTGGCGTATATGATAAATGACAGATGACCAATGACCAATGTTATAATCCGCCGGGCACCCTCGCAAATTTGAGCCCCGGAAGTGAAAGCCCTTTGAGCCAGGCTGTTACTAGCTGTCCGCGCTGTCAGAGGCGTACTCCTGCCGCCCGCGGCGAGTGCATCTACTGCGGGGCATCATTGCCCTTATCGAGCATCGACACCGCGCCGCTTCAACGAAACATCGATACGGGTGAACTTGCCTTCAACGCGGTCATCCAACCCGTACGTTCGGTTGACAATGACACCGCGGTCGACTCTCTCGCCTTCGCGCTCCAGCTTGAGCTGGAGGAAGCACAAGCCTTGATCGGCTCCCGCAAGCCGGTTCCGGTCGCACGCAGTCAGACTAGCCAGGAAGCCGAAATGATCTGCGCGCTGGTCCGGGGTTGCGGATTCAGCGCCGCAGTGGTCTCCGATCAGGAAATGCGGCTTCAAACCGAGCTTCTTCGCGCGCGCCGCCTCGCGCTAAGCGAAACAGAGATCCAAGTCACGCACTCGGCCGGAACGCTCCTGCTCGCGAGGTCCGACGTCAGGCTTCTGGTCTTGGGTGAGTTGAGCTACAAACGCATCGACTACGTCGAAGGTCTAAGCGGAAGCCGAGGGAGGTCCGCGGGCGTGGTTGATTCGTCTGAGTATAGTTCAGAAGAAACCGTGCTGGACGTCTACGCGGGAAGTCTGGGCACTGGCTTTCGAATCAGGTCCGATGCGTTCGACTACTCGGGTCTGGTTTCCTCGTTATCAATCAGGTCCGACCTCAACTTCAAGGCTGCGATTACAATACTCCGCGAAGGATTACCGCACGCTAGGGTGGATGATGATTTCCGGAAGATGGGCAGGTTGTTGGAACGCGCCTGGCCCAGGCGAAGTCGAAACGAACCGAGAGGTTTCAAGCGGACCGGTCTTGCTTTTAGATCGGTCGCTCAAGCGAGTACACTAAGCGACAACCGGGACCAATTCGAGCGTTATTCGAGGCTGATGTTTCTATCTTTAGCAGGCCAGTAACAATAACATTGCAGAGTTTTCTCTGACGGCTTGAGATTGACTTTCTTAATCGATACGGACGACGATGGCCGAAGTGTTGTCTACTCCGCCGGCGGCGTTGGCCGCGACCACCAACTCCTTGGCCGCAGTGTTCGGATCCGAATTGACCAGAAGGATATCGCGAATTTGATCGTCGCCGAGCATGCCGTTCAGTCCATCACTGCACAACATTAGCGTGTCGCCGCTCTTGAGCCTGCGCCGAACGATGTCAATATCAATCTGCTCGTCAGAGCCGATTGAGCGATAAATCACATTGCGATAAGGATGATTACGCGCCTCCGAAAGCGTCAGGTTTCCGGTGTTGACCATCTTCTGAACAAGCGAATGGTCCTCGGTCAACTGCGCGAGCTGGTCTCCAGTCAACAAGTAGCAGCGGCTGTCGCCGACGTGCGCAATCGTCAGCACTTCACCGACGACCATTGCGACCGTCACCGTAGCCCCCAGGCCGCGCTCCTGTGGATTCGCGGCAGCGTACCCAATGACTTCTCGGTTTGCGGCGATCACCGCCAGCTTCAACATCTCGGTAGTCGCCATCTCATGGCCGTTGGCAACCGCGAGCCGCAAGCCTCCGGTTTGAGTCGGCGCCGCTATCTTTTCCTCGTGTGTCGACTTGAGTGAGGCCGAGATCAGCTTGTCGGTCACCCACTCGGCTACTGCGCGCACTGTCACACGCGAAGCTACCTCCCCTGCGGCCTCGCCGCCCATGCCATCCGAAACGATATAGAGTCCGATCTGGGTCTGCACCGACTCGTAATACTGGGTCAGGTTCAGCGCGAGCACGCTATCCTCATTCAGCTCACGAACCAGGCCCACATCGGTGAAATGGCCCGATTGCAATACAACCGGAAGATTCAGATCCGTCAGGGCCTCGCGAAGGTCTGCTATGGTTTGAAAACGATCGCGGGGTTCTTCGGCAAGCGCTCGCGCGAGAAGCCGTTCAAATCTGGGAAAAACAGTTGCGACCGGATAGAGCCCCTGACTTTCACCTATTCCGGCGCTCTCGCCGCTCAGCAAAAACTGGAGCAGGGCGCCGATCGAATAGATATCCGACCTGATATCGTAGATCGCGTCCGGTAAGAAGAGTTCCGGAGCCGTGAATCCTCGGCTTGGGTAGATTGGTGCGTGCTCAACAAGCGTGCCGGCCTGGCGCGCGCGATCGAAGCCGATCAGCCGCGTGTTTTTGTCTTCATCGAGCACAATGCCGTAAGGCGCAAATTCGTTGTAAACCCAGCCGTGCCGATGGAATTGTTCCGCAAGCGCACAGAGCTGCAAGCCTACTTCCCGCGCCTCCTTCTCATTGATTTGATCAAGGTGAGCGAAGACCTGGCCCCGGATGGGTTCCAGCACCACGTATGACAGACCGCCGTCCATCGCCTGCTCTATTGGTTTGAACAAGCCGAATCGTTCAAATGCGGGCGCCGCTTCTTCAAGCGAACCCGACAACCCGGATCGAGATTCCCCGGCAGGAGTTGCCCGCGACGACACGGTTTCCTGATCGTTCAAACCGAGTCGTTGTTCAATCATCGTATGACGCGATGAGTTTGAGCTCCGAATGGCGTCGTAAGCGTTATAAGTCGGAGCGGTCCATAGCAGGGACTGGACTACAAATCGACCGGCGATCGTCTTGCCTGGCTCGCACGGGCGAGGCGGCTCGGGCGCCAGAAACAGCGGAGAATCGAGGCGAGCACCGCAGGTCTGGCAGAATGTAGCATCACTTTCGCTGTCTGCTGCGCCGCAATTGGGACAACCGTCTGGTGGGTGCACCGTTTTTTCTTCCATAGAGATGAAGCTGTAGGATAGCACAAGCTATCTTCAGTTTGAACATGTCCGCCAGACAACAAGCCTCAGCGGTTTTACCGAATCGGGACTGACGACCGCCGACGTTAGCGACCCTGTGAAAAAGACAATGCTCGTAGTTCGGCCTTCGGAGTGAAGTTCGCAATTCAGCGCAAAAGCAAGCTGCAAAACTTCGACCTCGCGGAAGGCCGGACTCCGAACTTTTCACACCGGCTCGTTAGTCGGCGGATGTCACTTTACGCCGAGAGGCAAGCCTCCGGGTTCTCCGCCAGACTGCCTCGGTCCTATCTTCTTCATTCTGAGAAGTCTCGGTTCTACCTGATATCCACACCGGCTTGTCACCGACATTCGCCTTAACGATTTCGACAACTGAAATTTGCCGGACAACTTGCGCCCACAGCCTTATGCTGAAACGTATTTCTTTGACAGGGTTTCGTCGCGCTCGCTATCATGAGGAGCTACAGAGAATCTAGAAGGTTCACGGCGGAACTAGCGGCCCCACTGTTAATAAACCGGCGCGCGTTTCGTTTTTGGAGTGTGAAACGCACGACAAGACATTTTAGGCAAGATGGTGAGTTGTATCAGCATATAACACTCAGATTTGTTGAACCTCAAGAAGAAGAAGGGCGTACTACGAGGCGGTTGCAGCTTCGCACAAAAGATTCGCCCTTAAGGTATTAGCAGAAGTAGGAGGAGAAACCTTTCCATGCAGTTCAAGACAAGTCGTAGGAAAAAGACTGTAATAATATCGGCCGCCGTAATCGGCTTGATCGCAATCGTGGTGTTGTCAAAAGCCGTTCAGAAAAAAGAGGGCGAGGCGGTTCAGGTCGGAAAGGTGGAGCGGCGCGCGAAACTCGAATCCAAAGTGACCGCGTCCGGTGATATCCGCCCGGTCGCCCTATACAACCTGACCGCTGAAGTCCCGGGCCGGGTCGAGCAGATTTTCGTAAGCGAAGGCGATCCCGTAAAGAAGGGGCAGCCCCTGGTACGCGTCGATCCGACTCAATCAGAATTCGCTAAGGCTGGCGGTGAGGCTTCGGTTCGTGTTGCACAGGCCGATGTTTCCAACCAGCAAGTTGCGTTGCAGCAAGCCGAGAACAATGTCAACCAGACGAAGGCTAACGTCGCTTCGGCCGAAGCCGATCTCGAGCGCAACAAAGCCGATCTCATAAACGCCGAAGCCGAGTACAAGCGCTACCAGCAACTGATCGAGGGCGGAGTGGTTAATCGATCTCAGTTCGATGCAGCCAAGTCACGTTATGATCAGGCGCGCGCAGTCGTCACTTCTCAGCAAGCCCGAATCAATCAACTTAAGGTGCTGATACATGACGCGGAGCTGGGAGTGGAACGCGGGCGCGCGTCGCTGCATTCGAGTGAGGAGCGAGTCAAGCAAGGTCAGGCGGATCTTAATCGCCAACTGGATCAGCTCAAGAAGTCGACAAGATTCTCGCCAATCGATGGCGTCGTTTCGAGTCTGCCGGTTAAGGTTGGCGAGTACGCTCTCGCAAGTTTTTCGACGACTCCGCTTATGACAGTCGCGGATATGTCGCAGATCAACACCGAAGTCAAAGTCGACGAAACCGACATCGCCGACGTTCAGGTGGGTCAAAAGGCCAAGGTGAAAGTCGATGCCCTGGGCGACAGCGAGATCGAAGGTGAAGTCATCGAGAAGGGTGCCTCGGCAATCACGCGGTCCGGCCAAACGATAGCTCAATCGTCCAACACACAGGAAGCGAAAGATTTTATCGTCAAGATCAAGCTGAACCCAACTCAGCAAATCCGCGAGAAGCTCAGACCTGGTATGTCTTCGACTGCGGTAATAACCACCGCCACTGTCGATAACGTGCTCACTGCGCCGCTCCAGGCCATCGTGCCGCGCGAGTTGCCTAAGGATCAGCAACCCGCCGAACAACCCGGCGGTGGCGCGGCCAAGAAAAAAGAAGTTGAAGGCGTATTTGTTTTCGGTAAGGATGGGAAGGGACGCTTCACGCCGATTACTACCGGGATCAAGGGCGACCAGGAGATTGAGATAAAGACCGGGCTCAGCGAGGGCGATGAGATTATCACTGGTCCGTACAAGACTCTTCGCACGCTTAAGGACGGAGATCAGGTCAAGCGCGAGGTCAGTCCCGCAAAGGTTGAAACGAAGAGTTAAAGGCCTAATTAAGCCCAGTAAGGTGGATGGGGGATTCTTCCGACACAAATAAAGGCGACGATATGATGATCGAAGAAGCAGTGTTCGATAAGGGGTTGCCCTATCTAGGCGTAGCTCCCGGAACTGACAGCGTAATAAGAACCGATGACCTGTGGAAGACCTATCAAATGGGGGCCGAACAGGTTCATGCTTTGCGCGGTGTCTCGTTCGATGTTCAGCGCGGCGAGTACCTGGCGATCATGGGTCCTTCCGGTTCCGGGAAATCGACCCTCATGAACCTGATCGGCTGCCTGGACACGCCGACCTCGGGACAGTACTGGCTTAACAAAAAAGTCGTCTCCGAGATGGATGACGATGAACTGGCTTACATCAGAAACAAGGAGATCGGTTTCGTATTCCAGACGTTCAATTTGTTGCCTCGTGCTTCGGCTCTCCACAACGTCGAGCTTCCGCTTATCTACAACGGCACTCCTCGCAAAGAACGACTCGATATGGCCAGGGTTGCTCTCGAGCGTGTGGACCTTGCGGACCGAATGAATCACAAGCCCAACGAGCTGTCGGGCGGCCAGCGCCAACGGGTCGCAATTGCGCGGGCGTTGGTGAACAATCCGTCGATCATCCTCGCCGATGAACCGACGGGCAACCTCGACTCTCAAACCTCGGAAGAGATCATGCGATTTTTCGGTGAACTGAATCTTCAGGGCAACACCATCATCCTGGTCACACACGAACACGACATTGCCGAACACGCTCACCGCGTGCTTCATATTCTCGATGGCCGCATCAACCTCGATGAGCGCAGGTGACGAATAATCAACACCGCGGCAAGCGGAGGCAGCCAGCAGGAGTCAGACCCCTGCTGGCTGCTTTCATTTTGCGCGACTCATTAGTACCCAGCCGATCGCATTGCTATAATCCATCGTCGTAATGGCACCTGGAACCCGGACGGTTTGCTTTCTGGCGTATGAACAAGTTCATCGAAGCCGCCTCAATTGCCCTCTCATCGATCATGGCTCACAAGCTAAGATCGTTTCTGACCTTGCTCGGAGTCATCATCGGCGTGGCCGTCGTCACCGCCGTCGCCACCGTCATCGAAGGTGCTAACGTTTACATCAAGGAAAAAATCGCAACGCTCGGCTCGGGCGTGTTCAGCCTGCAGAAGGCCAGCGTTACCAGCTTCGGCGACTTCCAAAAGTTCCTCGACGCCTATCGCAAGAACCCTGATCTGACATTGGACGATCTTACAGCGCTCCGGGAGTCGGTCACTCTCGCCGATCAGATTGGCGCGGTGGACGGCAGCTCTAAACCAATCTCTTATGGAAACATTTCGCTCGAGAACGTAGGCGTGCAAGGCGTGACGCCTAATAGCCTTCTGATCTCGAATGTCGAAATAGACCAGGGCCGCTACATCAACGACTTTGACGATGACACTCGTCGAGATGTTGCATTCATTGGCGCCGAAGTAGCCGATGGCCTGTTCCCCCAGCTCGATCCGATTGGAAAAGAAATAAAGATCGGCGGTGACTTATACACGGTCATCGGCGTTGCAAAAAAGCTGGGTTCGGTGTTGGGGCAATCACAAGACAACTTCATTCAGCTTCCTCTTATGACTTTCTTTAAGAGGTTCGGGGCCCGAAGTTCCCCGACTTTTCGCATCATTATCCGCGCGCGAACCGATGTAGCCGCGGAAAAGGTTCAGGATCAGGTTCGCATCGTCATGCGCACGCGACATAAGCTCAACTACAACAAGCCAGACGATTTTTCCATTGCTACCGACGAGGCTACCGAGCAATTGCTCGGATCAATCGTCAGCGTGGTGGCAGCAGTTGCGTTTCCGGTAGTAGGCATTTCGCTTGTGATCGGCGGAATTGTCATTATGAACATAATGCTCGCAAGCGTAACCGAGCGCACGAGAGAGATCGGCATCCGCAAGTCGCTTGGCGCGACTCGAAGGGACATTCTTATGCAGTTCTTGGTGGAGTCGGCGATGATGTCCGGCATAGGAGGGCTCATCGGGTTGCTGCTGGCGGTCACAAGCATGGCAATTGTGAAGCAGTTCGTTCCGGTGCCAGTCTCAGTGCCTTTGTGGGCGCCCGTTGTAGCGATAGGAGTATCTACGCTGGTCGGAATATTCTTCGGAATGTATCCAGCCAACCGTGCGGCTCGCATGAATCCGATAACTGCTTTGAGGGCGGAGTAGGAATGAAACGTGAATCGTGAATAGTGATGCGTGAATCGAGGTTCACGCATCACGTTTCCCCCATTTGTCTTTATGCACATTCAAGAGATAGGCGAAAACGTACTGATGGCGCTCGACACCTTGCGTACGCATAAGGTGCGCTCTGCTCTGACCATGATCGGCGTCATCGGTGGAACAATGACGGTCATCGCGATCTCGTCTTTCCTGACCGGGCTTCGGGAATATGTGCTCGAACAGACTAAACGCTTTGGTCCTGATATTATCTTCCTCACAAAGTGGGACAACATCGGGATTCGCTTCAGCCGTCCTTCCCAGTCCGAACGCTCGAGAAAGAACCTGACCATCGACGATGCTCATGCGGTCGCGGAGCTTCCATCTGCCGAGAGCGTGAGTCCGACGTTGCTGGTTGGCTCATTCGGGCCCGGCACGCAGCCTGTCGTCAAGTACAAAGGAATCGAAGCAAATCGCCCGCTGATCTTCGGAGTCTGGTCCAACTACGACTCGGTTCGAAACGTCTATATCAGAACCGGCCGATTCTTCACACAAGCCGAGCAAGACCACCGAGCCCAGGTCGCGATCGTTGGCGCAGCGATAGCAGAGACTTTGTTTGGCGCGCTCGATGCGCTGGGCCGCGAGATCGACGTTGAAGGTAAGGTTTATCGCGTGGTCGGAGTGATGGAGAAAGCTCCGGGCGGACTCTTCGGCGGTGATCCGGTCGAAGATCGAGAGCTCCTGGTCCCTTTCGAGACACTCAAGCGCGACCACCCTGAGATTGATGACATTACCGTCAACGTCAAGGCGAAGCCCGATCAATTCGGCAAACTGGTCGATGAAATAACCGAGTTGATGCGACGGCGTCGCGGCGTGGCTAACGACAAGCCTAACGACTTCGGCATAAGCACGCCCGGCAGCATATTCGAGGTCCTGGCTCAGTTCGCGGCGGTCGCCAGCTTCATAGTTTTTCCGCTTTCGGCAGCCGGCCTGCTCGTGGGTGGAATCGGCGTCATGAATATCATGCTTGTGTCGGTGACCGAACGCACAAAAGAGATCGGCGTGCGCCGGGCGATCGGCGCCCGGAAGGCGGATATCATCTGGCAATTCCTGACCGAAGCCATAACACTGACGGCTGTCGGCGGGTTGATCGGGATATTCGCCGGCTGGGTGATTAGCCTGGCGCTGAAGCAACTTGCTCCCACTCTGCCTTCGATCATCCCATTGTGGGCGGTATTACTGGGGTTTATTGTTTCTTGCTCGGTTGGCCTGGTTTTCGGAATGTGGCCGGCGATAAAGGCAGCGCGTCTGGATCCTATCGAGGCGTTGAGGTACGAGTAGATGTGCCGGCGTCACCCATCTCGACCTTCCCCGCTGAGGCATATTGTCGCATCCGCGTCTAGTTCGTGACGATGTGATAACCGATCTCTCTGGCGAGAGGTTGCTGCTCCATCGACCATTGACCTTCTCCGGTTTCGTCCAGCAACATCATCATGCTGCACTCAAGATCAGTGTGGGATGAGAGATAGAGCATTGGGCGTATGCCACTCGACGCGCGCTGAAATAGCATGTCCTCGAGGAGGTCAACCATGTCGACGCCTGCATGCCTCTCTGATGTCGCCAGATTCTGGAGTTTGTCTCTCACGCTTCAGCATAAAAGCAATACGCGTGCCGCGTTGGTGACAGGATTCCGTGAACCTCAATTCTTGACCATTTTCGTATTCGAAAACCGCCCCTGGGTCCGCTCGACAAAGGCGCCGTCTAGCGCCGACTTCCGCTCAACGCAAGCGAGACCATAAAGTAGAAACTCGCTTCGAGATGCAAGTCACGAGGTAAATTCTTCCCGATAGCGTTACTCGAGCGCATGCTAAGCCCCAAAGCCCATCGCGGCAAATGCGACTCCTATCAGGACGGTAATTAGCCACAACACGACCACGAGCGTGCCCGTAAGCCGCACTGTGATCTTTCGTGAGCCGGCTATAGCGGCGAGCCCCATGCTGAGCAATATCACGCGCCATATCGAAAAAACATCAATGGATCCCTCCAGCGCTTTTAGCACGGGCGATTCGGGCGACAGAATGGCAGCCAAATTCGTTGCGCTGTATCGGCTTGCGTAATACCACGGCACATCCTTCAGCGTTGATACGTCGCGAATCGCGACCGACGCAGCCACGACGATAGTGCTAAGAACTCCGACTCCGCTAAAGGTCCAGGCCACAACCGATAAAATCTTCTTAAACGTGGTTTGGGCCTGCATCAACAACATGCAAAGAGCAAACACTCCAGCGATGACAAGGATGCCGATCGGAGGGAAGACGATGGCATACACCCAATTGATCTTCGAGGATATATCAGCCGCTTTCTGGATCGTTTCCTCCGGCGGCATCTCGCCACCGCGAACCCGCTGCTTCATTTGCTGACGAGTTATCTCCAGATAGTCAGGCTTGACTCTCCAATCGTAAAACAGACTAAGCGCGATTGCAGCTATGATCGCGATTAACAGGGGAGCAATCCACGTAGGTTTGCGATTGATGTCCGCGAACGTCTCGCCCGGTGATAATAATGTACCGGCCAGTCTCGATAGCGGGCCCAGGCGAGCAGGCTCTTCAACTACGGCTGGCTCAGGGGGCGGCGCCGCGACGGAGAGCGCAGCTTCAGGCGTCTGGTTTTCGATCTCGCTCATGTTCGGTTTTCTCTCCTGAGGGTTTCGACTGCGGAATTCGGATTACGGAAGGATGCGTACTTTCTTCAATCCGCAATCTGAAATTCCCCGTGAGCCTACTATTTTTTCTGACCGGGCGCAACCACCATGCACGCAACAAAATGATCCGGTGTTACCTCGATTAACTCCGGCTCTTCATCGGCGCATCGCGATTCAGCGATCGGGCAGCGAGTGCGAAACCGGCATCCAGATGGAGGCTCGGTCGCCGTTGGAATGTCTCCCTTCAGCGGCAAACGCTCACGTCGCAGCTTCGGATCGGGAATCGGGATTGCCGACAGTAGCGCTTTTGTGTACGGATGAAGCGCATTCCGGAATATCTCCTCGCTTGAAGCTACCTCGACAAGCTTGCCGAGGTACATTATTCCGACCCTCGTCGATATGTGTTCCACAACCGAGAGCCCGTGCGAGATGAACAGGTACGTAAGGCCAAGCTGCTCCTGGAGATCCTGGAGGAGGTTCACGACCTGTGCCTGAACCGAGACGTCAAGCGCCGATACTGGTTCATCGCAAACGATGAACTTTGGATTGAGCGCCAACGCGCGAGCGATGCCGATTCGTTGTCGCTGGCCCCCTGAGAATTCGTGCGGATAACGCGCGGCGTGCTCCGGTTCGAGGCCCACCAGGCGAAGCAAATTCGCAACTCGATCAGCACGGTCTGCGCGGCTGCCGACGCGATGAATTACGAGCGGCTCTTCAACAGTCTCGCCGACTTTCATTCGCGGATTGAGCGACGAATACGGGTCCTGAAAGATGATCTGCATCTCGCGTCTCAATCGACGTAATTCGTTCGATGGCAGCGACAGCAGGTCTCTTCCGTCGAACCGGACTTCACCCGATGTTGGCTCGATCAGTCTGAGAATCGAGCGTCCGGTAGTCGACTTGCCGCAACCCGATTCGCCTACAAGCCCAAAGGTTTCGCCGCGCCGGATACCGAAGCTGATACCATCCACGGCTCGCACCACATCTCCTCCAGTACCAAGAAACCCCGGGCCGGCGGGAAAATGTTTCGTGAGGTTCTTGACCTCAATCAAGTTTGAAGCGATCTCGCTCATGTCCAGAAGAAAGCTGACTTCCTTGCGCGTTCGCGCGAAACTTTGCGTCTTCGCGCGAAAGCAGTCTCACCTACTCAATCCGCGTTTGCCGCCCTGCGGCTGCTGCGCTCCGGTCGAGTCCTGGCGGAATCATCCCCAACCACATCGCGCCGAATGCAGCGCGCTCGCCTTTCGTGGTCCACTTGCAGCAGTGGAACATCGGCAGCAGTGCACTCATCGATCACATAAGCGCATCGAGGCGCGAACTTACAGCCCTGAGGCAGATGAAGAAGATTCGGTACACTGCCCTCAATCGTCTCGAGCCTGCGGCGCTTAATCCCTTGTTTGGTGAGGCTCGGCACAGAACGTAGCAGGCCTTCGGTATAAGGATGCCGCGGATTGCTGAAGATTTGGCGGACGGGTGCTTCTTCGACAATTCTTCCGGCGTACATCACGGCTACACGATCGGCAGTTTCAGCGACGACGCCTAGATCGTGAGTGATCAGCAGCATCGCGAGCTCGAAATCATCGCGCAAGCTCCTTAGCAAATCGAGGATTTCAGCTTGAATCGTTACGTCGAGCGCGGTAGTCGGTTCGTCCGCAATAAGCAGTTTCGGTTTGCAGGACAACGCCATCGCGATCATCACTCGCTGGCGCATGCCTCCGGACAGTTGATGCGGATAATCGCCGGCGCGCCTCCTCGCATAGGGGATCTGTACTCGCGTCATCATCTCGACTGCACTTGCCCAGGCTTGCTTTCGCGACACGTGTTCGTGCAGTTCGATCGATTCAGCGATTTGATCTCCGACTGTGTAAACGGGATTGAGCGAGGTCATCGGGTCCTGAAAGATCATTGCGATCTCGCGGCCGCGAAGCCGGCGCATCTCATCTTCGCTCAGCCTCAACAGATCGCGGCCGTTGAAGATTATCTCGCCCGTTGTGATTTTTCCCGGCGGCGGCACCAGCCTCATTATTGAAAGGCTTGTTACAGACTTGCCGCTGCCCGACTCGCCCACAAGCGCCAGGGTCGAGCCGCGCTCGATGTCGAAGCTGACGTCATCTGCCGCTTTGATTGTGCCTGCTCGTGTGAAGAAGTGCGTGTTGAGGTTTTTGACTTCCAGGATGTTCGGCATCTGAACTTATAGGATCTCACTCAGAATTCGCGCCGCTGTATTCGCCGAAGACTGCCCGCAATTTATCCGATATCTCGCCCAGGGTCACATAGGCTTCAACCGCTCGAATAATGTGAGGCATTACGTTCTCATCGGTTCGCGCCGCCCCTTCAACCTGGTTTAGCGCCTCAGCGGCTGCTCGCTGATCGCGACGCGCGCGCACCGCGGTCAGTCGCTCGACCTGCTGCCGCTCGAGCTCAGGGTCAATTCGCAGTAGCGGTACCGAAGCCGACTCCTCTGATATGAATCGATTCACCCCGACAACCGTCTGCTCGCCGGATTCGATTCGGCGCTGATACTCGTAGGCCGCGTGCTCGATCTCGTGCTGGGGGTAACCCTTCTCGATGGCTCGCAGCATCCCGCCGATGTCGTCGATCTTCTGAATGTAATCCGACGCGAGCTTTTCGATCCCGTTAGTCAAGTATTCAATCGCGTAAGATCCGCCGAGTGGATCTGCGGTATCGGGCACTCCCGATTCGTAGCCGATCACCTGCTGTGTTCGAAGCGCGATGCGAGCGGCGCTTTCCGTCGGCAGGCCCAGCGCCTCGTCCATCGAGTTTGTATGAAGCGATTGCGCTCCGCCGAGCACCGCAGCCAGTGCTTGAATCGTCGTGCGAACGACATTCACCTCCGGCTGTTGGGCCGTCAGAGATGAGCCTGCGGTCTGAGCGTGAAACCTGAGCATCTGGGAGCGAGGATCGCGGGCATTAAACCGTTCGCGCATGATTCGCGCCCACAGCCTGCGCGCTGCTCGAAATTTCGCGACCTCCTCCAGGAACTGATTGTGTGAGTTGAAAAAGAATGCGATGCGCGGCGCAAACTCGTCGACATCCAACCCGCTGTCGACCGCTGCCTGCACATAGGCGATCGCGTCGGCCAGCGTGAAGGCAACCTCCTGCGCTGCCGTGGAGCCGGCCTCGCGAATGTGATAGCCCGAAATCGAAATCGTGTTCCACCGAGGCGCTTCGCGCGCGCAGTAGGCGAAGATGTCGGTCACGATTCGCAAGCTCTGCCGCGGCGGGTAGATGTACGTTCCGCGCGCGATGTACTCCTTGAGAATGTCGTTTTGAATGGTCCCGGAGATCTTGTCCGGCGCGACTCCGTGCCTCTTGGCAACCGCGATGTACATCGCAAGCAATATCGCCGCCGTCGCATTGATCGTCATCGACGTTGACACCCGGTCGAGAGGAATCTGATCGAACAGCAATTCCATGTCTTCGATCGTGTCGATCGGAACGCCGACCCGACCCACTTCGCCGCGTGACATCGGGTGATCCGAGTCGTAACCCATCTGCGTAGGAAGATCAAACGCGACCGACAGACCAGTCTGACCCTGCTGGAGCAAATACCGATAACGCGCGTTTGAATCGGCGGGCGAGGCGTAGCCGGCGTACTGGCGCATAGTCCACAGCTTGCCGCGATACATCGTCGGGTAAGGTCCGCGCGTGTAAGGAAACTCACCTGGATCGTTCAACTGCTGGCCATAGTCGACCGGCGCATCCGACGGCCCAAACACCGTCTTAATCTCGATGCCTGAGCTGGTTTCAGTCTTTTTTTCGGTGATTTCTTTTGTAGCCATGTTGCGAGGCGTTCTCGATTGATCAGATTAACAAACGCGCAGAAGCTTGCCAAACTTGCCCAGGTTCAGGACAAGAGTTACAAGAAAGATCAACAGCGCGCCAAGCGCAACTAATGAGTGGGCGTCGGCCCATTCGGCTGCCGCGAGCCCGATAACATGAGGGCTCGTCAGATTGAACAACCCGAACACAGTTACGATCACGCAGAGCATGAGTCGCCGCGCGCCCGCCGGCGTACTTGCCCGGAAGAGCAACGAGAACAAGAACGCAATCGGCAAAACCAAGATGACGAAGTGCGCTTTCCAACTCAGCGGTGAAAGCAAGACTACGCAACAGAAGAAGGGCGCCGCGCCGGCAACCTCGCTCCGTGCGCGCCGCGCCGCAAGCGCCGCGCCGGCCAGCAATACGATCCCGCACACCAATGTCACAGGTTGAGCGGGATTACGCGATTCAGTTCCGCCGGGATCTCCATTGCGCGCCCGCGCCGCCAATCTCGCGATCGCACCGCGGAGCGATTGATTCCCGGAATCCGCAAGGTTATAACCCTGCTCGTTCTTCAAGGTCCTATTAGCAAAGATGCGGAGCGCGTCCAGGCCGTGACCTTCAAACGGCAGGAAACTGAGCGCTGTTACTCCAGCCAAAATTGCTATGCAGGCTGCCGCGAACTTCAACCTCATCTTTGCGATGTGATAGACGAGGAACAGGACCGGTGTCAGCTTTATCGAAACGGCGAGGATCAATGCAATCGCCGAAAGAGCTTTCTTATCGCGAGCGTAGAAGTAGACATGCGCGATCGCGAGAGCGGCGACTACGGTGTTCACCTGCCCCAGATTGAACGTATCCAAAACGGATCTGAATATTACGATGACGGCCCCGCCGGCGATCGCAGCTCGCAAAGCGAGACCGCGCCCAACCCGGTGCTCTTTCTCCGCAGCATCTTCGTGGGTCGTTTCACTCCCGTGCGCCGCCGACATTTGGGCTGACATCAGGGCCGCGCTGAACATCGAAGCGGCGCTGATCAGAAACCAAACGTAAGCCGCGACCGGTAGCGGCAAGGTCGCGAGCGGAACCAGTAGCTCGGCAAGTAAGGGCGGGTATAGGTAAGGCGTCCAATCGCCAAGCGACTTCTGATATGGATCGCGCCCCGCAAGTACTTCCCTGGCGGCGTGGTAGTAAACGTTAAAGTCGTTGCCATAGGCTTCGGCGTTCGCTCCGCTCCTGCTTGCGAAGTAAACTCCGCTCGTCAGCACACAAAGCACCAGCACAGCAAAGCACACGCGAGCCAGCATCTTTTTCCCGGCGTGGCTGAACCGTGGGAGGCGGTAGGAAAAAACAGAATTCGAAGAGTTACTTTGCACCATCTCTCTTGTAGCGTAACTCACACACAGTGCTACGGAATCGCCGGATTCAAAGGCTCTTCTTGATTTACCTCGAAGACATCGACGTGGCCGAACCGCTCTGCGAGCCGTAGCCATCGCGGCGGTACAAAAGCATGGTAAGAGGCCCGCTCAAACGGTCCATAGATGACATAGCGCACGTCGTTCCTCGCGAACAACTGACGGGCGAAAGAGTCGTCCATCGCTCCGTTGTAAAACGCCGTGACCTGGGAACCTTTCTGGTCGGCGTTGATAGTCTGGCCGTAGTGGCCCAGGAACACACGCTTGCCAGTCATCGACGGAGCGAGATTACCTGTCAGATAATGCGAAAACACCACAGCGCCGGAGTCCGTCTGCTTCAGCCATTCGAATGCAGCCAATAAATCGACCGGTATGTAGCGTCTGGAATCCGTCGCGCTCGCGTTCCCGCGTCCAACGATCTGCCCAACTATGAAGCCAATATTGGTTATAGAGCAGATTGCGATGACTCCAGCGAGATAGATTCTTCCATACAAAGCAGCGCGTCCGCCAAATAGTCTTCTGGCGATCCAGAACACCGCTACTGAAGCCGCGATCACAAGAGGCAACTGCAAGCCTTCGACAAGCCTTCTTTGAAAACTGATTGGCGCATAAAGCAAAGCCGATTGCACCAGGAGCCAGATCAGGAGTAGGCGGCCGTACACCGGACGGCTGCTCCACAACAATCGGAATCCGACGACAGCCAGCGCCGCAACCACGCCAAAGCCCATCACGTACTCTCGCGGTGCGGGTGACAGCGTGTCAGTGACGCGCAGCCACTCTCGCAAAACTTCGTTTGTTCGATTCAAATAAAGCAGGTAACCAACACCCGGAATCAACGCAGCGCCAAACGCAGCAAGAGCTCGCGCCATAAAAATGTAATCCTTGCGTCCGCCTCCGCGCTTGCCGACGACCAACACCCGAGGGGGTACGATTACAAGTGTGACCGATACAACTACGACAACTATATACGGATGAACTAAGGCCAGCAGCGAACCAAGGAGCCCCGCTCCGAACGCTCGACGTGGCTTGTTCTCCAGGAGCGCGCTGAAGAACACCTTTAGTGCATAACATAACAACGCAATGCCAATCGCGAAATGCACTTGCGCGCAGACAGAACGAAAGGCGATCGCTTCAGGCATGTCGAGGTCCACTGATCCGCCAGTCGAAACGCCGCCCAGTAAGTCGTTTCGATTCTTCAACACGTAGACCAACCAGCCCAGGCCACCCGACATTGCATACAGCCATAACGTGTACCGCACTCGGGCTCGCGATTTCATCACAGTTTGTGCAACTGCCCGCGCGGCAATTAATAGAAACAATCCGGCCAGGAGTCTCGCGAGGTGAAATGTCAGACCAACGGATGCCCCGGTCAGACGGGAGATAAACCCGATAATGTTCCAGAGTGGAAGAAAGAATTCGGCAGGCTGAGGTTCGGATGTGTAAAGGTCACGCAAGAGAAGATGACCATCGGCACTCTGTTTGATCCATGCGAGGTAGGTGAACGTATCATCGTAGGCGCTGAGCACTCCGGTGAAGACGTGTCCTGGTGGTGTGCGCAGATTCGCTACCAGGTAGGGCACGCTGGTAATGACTACAAGCGCCATCCAGACAAGCCAAACATCGCCGACAGCGCGAGCGACGGACCCTAACCAGCGAGAGATGCCCGATGTGCCGGATATGGTCGATCGATCCACATCTTTCATCCCTTGCTTCTCCGCTTAGAGACTCGAAGCAAGCAATCGCGCATAGTAGTAGAGGAGCGGCGCGCAGAACAGGATGCTATCGATGCGGTCGAGCATGCCTCCGTGGCCGGGTAGGAGATTGCCTGAGTCTTTCACACCGGCGCCGCGCTTCAACATGGACTCGGCAAGGTCTCCGATTTGCCCCACAAACCCGATCGCGGCTCCGAGCGCGATGGCGTGCGTGATTGGGATTTCGTGGAAGAATATGATTTTGCATAAGACGCCGGTCACCATCGCCACCAGGAATCCTCCGACTGCGCCCTCGATTGTCTTGCCGGGACTTATTCTCGGCGCTAGCTTATGCCGGCCAAGCGAGCGCCCTACGTAGTACGCTCCAGTGTCGGTCAGCATCACCAGGGCGAAGAACATCGTTAGCAGCTTCGAGGAGAGATGCGGAGCGCTCATACGCATAACCGTGTCGGGCAAGATTCTAACCCCGATGAGACAGCCCGAAAGCACAGCTACGTAGACGACACCGAAGACCGTTGACGACACTGAAATCAACGAATACCTAAGGTCACCGGAGCTCGCCAGGGCGATCGACAGCGATACGATCGACAACGCTATCAAGGCGACGACGGCCGCCGAAGGCAGTTCGGACAGAAAGCTTGCCAGGACCACTAGCGCGAAGATGTAGCCGACGACAACGTGCGGTTTGCAGTCAACCCTGGACGCGAGTCCATAAAACTCGCGCAGCGCCAGCAGCGCGGCAATTGTGGTCAAAGCGACAAAGAAGTAAGGAGACCGGCTCCAGACGGTGAAGAGCAGAATGGGAAGACCGACGATGGCAGTGAGGATTCGTTTCATAGGAGTGATGCGTTGAGTGAATGTGGCGTAGCCTCTTTAGTGCGTGCGCTTCAGAGCGAGTCGTTGGGCGACGAGCGCAGACTGAACAGTCTACGCTACATTCACTCATCACTCATTTCATGTTTGCCGCGATCAGCGAACTCCTGGCGGCTGGTTTGACGTCGCCGTATCGCCGCTCGCGTTTTTGATACTCGAGGATGGCTTCGAAAAGATTCACCCGGCGAAAATCGGGCCATAACACGTCGGTAACGTAAATTTCACTGTAGGCAATTTGCCAGAGCAAGAAATTGGATACGCGCATTTCCCCACTCGTCCGCACAAGCAGATCCGGATCAGGGAGGCACTTTGTAAAAAGGTGTTGCTCTATATCGAGTTCGGATATCTGCGAGGGATCGCGGCCAGGTATCAGGCACTCGCGCGCAAGCTCTCGGCACGCTTCCACGATCTCCGATCGTCCGCTGTAATTCAGGGCGACGGTAAGCACCATTCCAGTGTTCGCTCCGGTCTCGCGGCGCGCCCGATCAATCTCGCGGCTTACAGCGTTTTCGAGTCCCTGATCGCGACCGATTGTCTGAAACCGAATATTGTTTCTCTTGAGACTTCGGATCTCTTTCCGCAAGAACTCTCTTAGCAACCCCATCAATGCGTCTACTTCAAGCCTCGGGCGTTTCCAGTTCTCGGTTGAAAATGCGTAGAGGGTCAGAAAAGAGATTCCCAATTGCGCCGCGGCTTCAACCGTCGCGCGCACGGCTTCGGCGCCTGCGCGGTGGCCCGCGACCCGAGGTTGATTGCGGCGCGCGGCCCAGCGGCCATTACCGTCCATTATGATCGCGATGTGGGAAGGGAGCCTTTCCGGATCGATTTGGGTGAGAAGAAACTCGTCTACGGACCCGGCCTCTATGGCGCTATCAAACTTGAGGGTATTGCTCATTTACGTTTCGAAGCGATGGAAAACTTCGACGAGCCGTTGGGGCGGGCTCGACACCCGTGAATCTAATAGTCGACGCTAACCAAAGTCAACCCGTTGGCCGGAGCAGATGGTCCCGCGTTCGAGCGGTTGCGGCTCTCGAGGGCTTCCCGCACGCTGGCAACCGTTCGCTTCCCGCGCCCCACCTCCATCAGCGTGCCGACGATAGCCCTAACCATGTATCGCAGGAAGCCATTAGCCGCGACGACGATCGCAATCTCGTTTGCATCGCGCCGGACATCCAAGAACCTAAGCGTACGAACGTGATCCTCAGCGTCGGAATTCGCAACGGTGAATGCGCTGAAATCATAGGTTCCGATCAGTAGGGACCCTCCGGTCAACATCTCCTCAACATCGAGTTCTTTGCGATAGTGATGTACAAACCGGTAGATGAAGGGAGTAACTACATCGGCGGTCCATATCCGATAGCGATAGGTCTTCTGCGTTGCGGAGTGTCGGGCATTAAACTCCGGCGCGGCGCTCTGAATATCGAGAACACGAATATCGTGGTCAAGATTGGCGTTGATTGCGGCGCGCAGCCCGCTCGGTTCAAAGTTAGGCTCAACGAAAAAGTTCGCGACCTGACCTTCAGCGTGCACGCCCGCGTCGGTTCGTCCCGCTCCGTAAACGGTTACGTGCCGATGGAAAAGAACCGACAGGACTCGCGTGAGTTCGCCTTGAACGGTTCGCCCATTCGCCTGAATCTGCCAGCCATGATAGTTCGTCCCGTCGTATTGAATTGTCATCTTGAAGTTTTGCATGTCTGATGCGGGCAACGTGACGAATGAACCGTCGTGGTGTGCTTTGCGGGTCCTTCGCGATCTTTGCGCTGAAGTTTTGGGTCCTTATCGCAAAGATCGCCAGGGACCGCAAAGTCTGCACGGCCTTTCACGCGCCACTCTTGAGTCCGCGGCTGCCTGGTTTCATCACAGGCATGTTCTGCCGGCATAAAGGACATTCAGCGGGATCGTACGAAGGTACGTCGAGGGTCAGGAGTGAATATCGCGGCACCCCAAGGTCAACCGCGCCGTCGCTTCGATCTACTATGGAGCCAGCTCCAATGACTCGCCCACCGGCGCGTATCACAGCGTCCATCGTTTCTCGCGTGGATCCTCCAGTAGTGATGACATCCTCGACGACGAGCACAGCCTCATCGCTGTTCAAACTGAAACCGCGTCGAAGGGTCATCACACCGGCCTCGCGTTCGCTAAAGACTGCGCGTGCGCCAGAAGCGCGAGCAACTTCGTGAGCTACGATGATTCCGCCGACTGCTGGAGCAACGATCACATCGATCGGATCACCGCTGAATTGCGAGGCCAGAGCCCGGCCGATCATCTCCGCGTGCTCAGGGTGTTGAAGAACAAGCGCGCATTGCAAGTAGCGCGAGCTGTGCAACCCCGACGAGAGTTGAAAGTGGCCTTCAAGCAAGGCACCAGTCTGCTGAAACAATTCTAGTAGGTGCTGATGTCGATCCGTCATTTATCAATCACCATTTATTTTGCTCGTCAATCAAGCCAAAGGCGTTGATTACATTAGCAGACAAGCAACATCGAACAAAATGTCGAACACTCTTGGATAGCGGCACGACGACAAGATGAAGATTGTCGGACCTCCAGCTGATATACTCGACAACAAGATGAACGAGGTAGCTGGATTCGTCACTGCAGGTGGCAGAAGCTCTCGAATGGGTAAGGACAAAGCCTGGCTGGAGCTCGCCGGCCGGCCAATGATTGAGCACGTAATAGCGGCTCTTCAGCCAGTAACAAACAGCGTCTCAATCGTCGCAAACGACATCGAGTATACAAGACTCGGATTACCAGTCTTCGCAGATTCGCAACCGGGTATCGGACCACTTGAAGCAATTCGAACTACGCTAAGAAATACCAAGTATCCTCGAGCTGTGCTGGTTGGTTGCGATCTGCCGTTCGTTTTACCCGAACTCTTCACGTTCTTACTTAACATCGGCGGTGATTATTCCGCGGTTGTGCCAATCGGTGCTGATGAAAAACTGGAACCTCTCTGTGCTGTCTATTCCACGAACGCCCTTCAAGCGCTTGATACGCTGATTGCCGGCGGAGAAAGAAAAGTTAGCTTGCTGTTCGATCGGATCCCGACAAGGTTTGTGCGATTTGAGGAATTCGAGTACCTTTCCGGCTCCGCGCTGTTCTTTAACAATGTCAACACTCAGCGGGACTATGCCCACGCGATCAAGACCTTCAACGGAGCCTCAGCTACCCGGATCAATACATCAAAGTAGTTCCTTAAAAAAACGCTTGAAATTGACTTATGTTGTTGCTTATACTTGCGGGCGCTCACCTAATGGATTAGGTTGTGCGCAGCGCATATGCGCTGGAAAGAAATATCCCTCCAAGGAAGAACAGGATGTCATTCTTTTGCCGGTTAAGGAGGAAGCACTATTGGTGCACGCCTCACAGGTCAGCCGCCCACGGTCGTCTCGTTCAAGTGTGCTACGAGTGCGGGTCCGAACGTCCCGCAACTGAGTTTCACGATGACTTTGCATTGGAGCGCCTCAATCACCGGGTTGCCGCAGCAAAAACGGAAGCCGTGCAATTCTCCTCTCCACGCGTGGAGATTTCGAACGATCGAGAGCGCATTGCTGTGGGACAGAACGTCGGCAGGAAATTCATGCTGGTGAAGTAGAGTGTTCTATACTCGGGTTGCTGGCGGCGCCGGTAACCCGGCCGACTCCCAGTTACGGGATGCAAATCCATTCATTCCTGAGTTCCCTTCTTCATACCAAACTTTTCAAGCCGGTACTGAAGAGTTCGAAAAGAAAGCCCCAACAGCTTCGCCGCTCGGGTGATGTTCCAGTTGGTCTGCTCCATCGCCTGAGTGATAAGCGACCTCTCAACTTCTTCGAATGAGATTCCCTCCGGTGGAAGTTTGAAATTGAAAGCCGAGGCTGACGTTCCCTCCTGACGAATCTCGACTGGCAGATCTTCCACTTGAATCTCGTTTCCTTCACACAGCAGAATCGCGCGCTCGATGGCCGATTCGAGTTGGCGCACGTTGCCCGGCCATGAATAGCTCATCACCAGGTTCCGCGCGGACGCGGTCAACCCCTGAATCTGACGATTAGAGCTCGCACTATGTTTGGCGATGAAAAAGTCCACCAGAGGCGGGATGTCGTCACGCCGATTGCGCAGCGGCGGTATTACGATAGGAATAATGTTTAACCGGTAATAAAGATCCTCGCGAAATCGACCGTCTTTGACCATAGCCTCGAGGTCCCGATTAGTCGCAGCGATCACGCGCACATCAACTTTTATCGGCCGCGTGCCTCCGACTCGCATTATCTCCTTCTCCTGAAGCGCACGCAGGATCTTTGCCTGCATGCTTATGTTGAGGTCGCCGATCTCGTCCAAAAACAGAGTACCCCGATCGGCTGTTTCAAACTGGCCCTTCTTCTGCGCGTGCGCGCCGGTGAACGAACCCTTTTCGTGACCGAACAGTTCAGACTCGATGAGATTCTCATTGATCGCAGCGCAATTCACGGCTTGAAATACTTCCCCGGCTCGCGGGCTGGCTTTATAGATGGCCCGAGCGACTTTCTCCTTACCCACCCCCGAGTCTCCTCGGATCATCACTGTTGATGAAGAACCCGCGACCTTCAAGATCATCTTCTTGACTCGCTCCATCTCATCCGAATTGCCGATGATCTCGTCATCGATTCGGTTAAGTCGCTCAAGGGCGCTTTGGACGACCTTCAGTAATTGATCTCGATCAATTGGTTTCTCGAGATAATCGAACGCCCCACCACGGAGCGCGTCTTTGACCGATTCGACTGAACCGTGAGCGGTCATCATCACCACGATGATGGACGGATCCAACTTGAGGAGTTCGCCGAGGAGCGTCAGGCCATCCATGCCGGTCATCTTGTAGTCGGTGAGCACGAGGTCGAACTGATTCTCACCGGCAAACCGCAGCGCCTGCTCGCCGCTCTGCGCGGTAGTAACGTTATATCCGTCGTCCCCAAGGATCATTGTGTATATCTCGCGCTGGTTCTTCTCGTCGTCAACAACCAGTACCCTGTTTCTAGCCATTTGAACCCTCTTCGCCTTATTTCGTGAACTGTCTAAACGTCATTTATGCTAAAGTGAAATCTAAGATCTTAAACTTCAGCTCATGGTCTTAGATATCTGTGACAGCCGGAAGTCTTACGATGAAAGTTGTTCCCATGGTTGGCCGGCTCCTTACTTCAATCGAACCCTTATGCTCTTCGACTACCGCCTTCGTCACAGCAAGCCCCAGACCAAACCCCGCCTGCTTCGTGGAAAAATAAGGCTCGAAGACTTTTCCCAGAGCGTCTTCGCTTATACCGACGCCGGTATCAGTCATCGTCACTTCGACAGTGCCATTCGCTTGAGCGATTTGTAGGCTTAGCCTGCCACCGCTTGGCATTGCCTGCAGCGCATTGATTGCTATGTTTGAAAAGCAGGACTTGAGCCGCTCGCGGTCGCCTCGAACATCTGCAACCACGCTATTGTTGTCAACCGATACCTGAACTCCCTGATCCTCAGCTTGAGGTCGAATCAAATCAATGGTCTCGTCAACCAGCTTCCTCAAATCAACGGTCTCCATAGCTAATCTCGGAGGCCGGCCATAGTTAAGGAGATCACTCAACAGCCTCTTCAAACGAGCAACCTCGTCACGGATCGAGGACAGAATCCGTGAAAACTGCTCGCGCCGCTTCTCATCCTCCGGAGCATACTTTGTAGCGACGTGGTCTATCGAGAGGTTAATGACGTTGAGCGGATTGCGAATCTCGTGGGCGACTGCCTGGGTTAATCTACCGATCGCAGCCTGGCGCTCCGCGTTGTTCAGCTTTTCCTCAAGCTCGCGCTTTGACTTTAACCCGACAATCATCTCGTTGAACGTGCTTGCCAGCTGTCCTACTTCGTCTCGGCGCTCGACGTCGACGCGAAAATCGAGGTCACCGGAAGCAACTCGGTGCGCAGATCTTGCGAGCCTCTCGATCGGCCTTGTAAACCTCCAGCCAATTATTGTCGCAAACGCAAGTGCGAGCATCAGCAGCCCGGTAGTGGCGAGTAGCCGCACGTTGGACAGTTCGCGGCTCTTGCTAGCAAGCGTTTGTGATGCCTCGTCGATATTGCTGATGACGTTTCCCTGTTTGGTGACGATGATTATCCAGTACAACCCCTTCGCCGAAGTGAACGGTATGTCATAGGTCTTATAGACCTCCCCGTGGATCCGCAGTTCCCCCTCAACAGGATCGCCCTGTGCTTCCTGAACAACCTCGGTATCGGGCACTTTTATCGACTTGTCCTTTTTCTCTTCGATCGAGGTATCGCTGACGAGACCGTGCTCGTCGGCAACGATTATGTGCTCGACTGTCTTCGGTAACGTGATCTCTCCTGCTTCAATTTGCTTGTAGAGATATCGTTCCGAATTCAAGTTTCTAATCGCCATTCCTATTGCCTTAACCAGGTCGCTATATGTATCGTTGACGGCGTCTTTGACTTGCTCACTCTGCTGGCGCACTTCCTCAGCGGCACGCTTCTGAGCCCACTTATCGAGAGCGAGCACGAGCACTATCGTCAGCAATAGGAACGACGTCAGCAGCAACATCAGCCGCACCCGAAAGCTCATGAAAAACTTTACATTCTCAGACATCACGTTAACTGTGCGTTCGATGCTGCGCGAGTGCTAATGTGTTGCGCCTCGCATGACTGCATAATAATAGCACAGGCAAGTCCACTATCAGCATTCAACCATGGCTTGCCAAAAGTAGCGGATGAGACGCGTGTTTCTAGTTGAGGTCAATTCCAGGTATTCGACAATAAGTTCGCGCTGAACCCTGGAAGTTAAGGTGACTGATCAAGAGTCGTGACGACGACCTCTGACGCTACGCATTAAGAAATGGAGCGGGTGACGAGGCTCGAACTCGCAACTTTCAGCTTGGGAAGCTGACACTCTACCATTGAGTTACACCCGCTTGGATTCAAAGGTCTCAACTGAACAGCGGCATGTTAAATGTCGCTCTCGCGCTTTGTCAAACATCAGGTCAACATCAGGTCGCTCGCTTGCGCCGTCGGATCTCAATGCAATCCACTGATCGCATAGCGTATGACAAAAACAAGCGCGAAAACGTAGATGAGCCAGTGAACCTCCTTCGCTCGACCGGTAACCAGCTTCAACAGCGCGTATGAGATAAAGCCGAACGCAATTCCGTCGGTAATGCTGAATGTAAGAGGCATCACCACCAACATCAGGAACGCCGGAAGCGCTTCGGTAAAGTCGTCCCAGTCGATATCACGCACTGATTTCATCATCAAACTACCGACTACTATCAAAGCGGGTGAAGTGACAGGATATAGCGTGAACGTTCGCGCTACCTGCTGACCTTCGATTGAAATGACTTCATGAACAGGATATCCACCGCTGATCACTTGTACGACTGGAGAGAAGAACAAAGCAGTTAGAAACAGCGCTGCGACTACGAGAGCCGTCAGGCCCGTCCTTCCGCCAACCGCGACGCCTGACGCGCTCTCGACGTAGCTGACCATAGTGGTGTTGCCCATCAATGCCGAGCCGACAGTTCCAATCGCATCTGCCAAAAGTGCGCGCCCGGCGCGCGGCAGCTTCCCTTCCTTCATCAAGCCGGCTTGTTTTGCGATCCCAATCAACGAGCCGACCGTATCAAACAGGTCGAGAAAGAAGAAGACGAAGATAACACCTATGAGGTTTTGCTTTAACGCCGCTCCAACATCCAGGCGAAATGCGGTTGGAGCCAACGCCGGCGGCAAGCTCATAATCGCCGAAGGTCTGTTCACAACTCCCATAGCCATGCCAGCAAGCGCCGCAACCAGAATTCCGTATAGAATAGCTCCCTTTACCTTGCGCGCGATCAGGACGATGGTCGTCAACAGACCTAACAAGGCGACAAGCACGGGCTTGTGATCGAGGCTGCCAAGAGCAACAAACGTATTCGCATCCAGACGCACAAGCCCCGCCCACTCCATTCCTATCAGCGTTATCAGCAACCCTATTCCAACCGCAATCGCCGACTTTAAGGACTCGGGCACCGCTGCGATGATGGTTTCTCGAAGACCAAATGATGCTGTTGCGACGAAAACGATCCCGGAGATGAGAACGGCGCCCAACGCAGTTTGCCACGGGACCTTCATGGTCAGTACTACAATGTAAGCAAAGAAAAAGTTGTGGCCCATGGCAGGCGCAACGGCAACCGGATAGTTCGCGAGCAAAGCCATGAGGACGGTGGCAATAGCGGTGATAAGACAGGTCGAGGTGAACACCGCACCCGCATCCATTCCCGCCGCGCCAAGAACCACCGGCTGGACAAAAATGATGTAGGCCATCGTCGCGAAAGTTGTAACTCCCGCAAGGACTTCCGTGCGAAGGGTTGTACCTTTCTCGGCGATGTTAAAGTGATGCTTTAACATACTCTGTAGACTGTCCTTCTAAAGGGGTTTTTCGGGCGGTAATTGAAGTTCCTTGTGAAAGGCGGACGCTACAAGGAGACCTGAATTAATCAGCCTTCTGTGCGTCGCTTGCTGACGTGCGGCTTCAACTTGGAGTAAGTGCTCAACACTTCCTGCTTGTGAGTGACGCTGCTGTTGTCGAGCACTACGTGTCGGATCATCACTAACAGCTTTTCTCGCTTGCCGGCAAAGCGGCCCGTAAGCGGATTCTGACCGGTGACGTCAACCAACCCTTCCCTTACCCACTGCCAGAATTGTTTTTGGGTGGTCCAGAATTCGTTTTCGTTTGCGCAAACAATTCGAGCTGTCTTTTTCGCTTTCACAGCTAAGCCTTGCATCGGTCGAGCCAATCGTGTCAATTGTCACGGTTGAGCAACAACTCTATTTTCGGCTGGCGAGCCAAAGGATGATTGAGACAATGACGCTTACTAAGATCGAAGTCGCGAGCGGGAAATAGAATCGCCATTTGTCGCGTTCGACATAAATGTCACCCGGGAGTCGCCCAATTCTGAGGCCGGGAAATCTTCCAGCCAACAGTAAAACCAAGCCAATAACAATGATCGCAGCGCCAAGCACGATCAAGTATCTGCCAATTGTCGCAAGTCCGTCCGTCATTGCAGTGTTGCTGGATACAGGATCGCTGATTGAAAGAGCCCGGTTTGAAGCGTCGCTCTGATATCCGCAATCCGCGCTCTAGATTCGAAGGGCTTCGACGACGCGAGTTCCCAGATCTGCCGGGCTCTTGACGACGTGAATGCCTGCGTCTTCCATTGCAGTCATTTTCTCCGCCGCCGTTCCCTTCCCACCTGCGATGATCGCGCCTGCATGTCCCATTCTTCTTCCCGGCGGCGCGGTTTGTCCGGCAATAAACCCAATCACGGGTTTGGTCATTTTGCTGCGGACAAACTGTGCGGCCTGTTCTTCGGCAGTGCCGCCGATCTCGCCTATCATGACCACGGCCTCCGTCTCGGCGTCTTGTTCGAACAGGCTCAGCGCGTCGACGAAGTTCGTGCCGATCACCGGATCGCCGCCGATTCCAATGGCCGTTGACTGGCCAAGCTTCAGATTAGTCAGTTGATGCACAGCTTCATAGGTCAGCGTTCCGCTGCGCGACACAACTCCTACCCGCCCTTCGATGTGGATGTGACCGGGCATGATCCCGATCTTGCATTTACCGGGAGAGATGATGCCCGGACAGTTCGGACCTATTAGCCTCGTGCCCCTTCGATCGCGCAAATAATCGAAGGCGCGGACCATGTCAAGCGCCGGGATGCCTTCGGTAATACAAACGACGACCGGCAGCCCTGAATCTGCAGCCTCCATAATGGCGTCCGCGGCGAAAGGTGGTGGAACATAAATCACACTAGCATTGGCGCCGGTTTGTTTGACCGCCTCGGCGAGCGTATCGAAGATCGGCACTCCTTCGTGCTCAGCGCCTCCCTTGCCGGGCGTCACACCTGCAACGACCTTGGTCCCATAAGCAATCATCTGTCCGGTGTGGAAGGAGCCCTCTTTGCCGGTAATGCCCTGAACGACAACGCGAGTATTCTTATCGACGAGTATGCTCAAGCACTTCCCCCAAATCGGATGTCAACACTATCTCGAGAAAGACCAGCAATATAACACGCGAGCGAAAACGTTGGGAAGGCGGCGGTCCTGCTGGCGGCCCGAGGCTCGGAGACAAAGATAACAAATCTTCACTGCCCGGTTGTCGCTGTTCTAACCCGCTCAGGTACGAGGAGAAGTCCTTAGCAATTGACAAATTACGCCGCCTTGGAGTACAACGCTCGACGGGCGAGCCTGAATCGCACGGGACGCGCCCGCCCGGTAATCACGCAGTAACCGGCATTCTTCTCGGCCCGCTCAAGTTCATTTGCCTTTTCCGGATACTGATGTTCTCCGATGGCCTCGAGGTAGCTCCTTTGGTTCCACACGAAATCTCTCATTACCGCATTATCGACAAACTGGGTTCCGGGGGGATGGGCGAGGTATTCCTGGCCCAGGATGTCCGCCTTGATCGCAAGGTTGCGATCAAAATGCTGCCGGCCAAATCAATCGGGAATGAACAAGCAAAGAAGAGGCTGTTCCGCGAGGCGAAGGCCGCGGCCACGCTCGACCATCCGAACATCTGCGCGATCTACGAAGTCGGTGAAGAAGGAGACTGCGCATACATTGCCATGCAGTACATCGAAGGCCGCACGCTCTCGCACATAATCAAGAACAATGCGCTCTCGCCGCTGGAGGTAGTCGACATCGGCATACAGGCGACAGAGGCCTTGGCTGAAGCGCATTCTCGCGGAGTCATCCATCGGGATATCAAACCGCAAAACGTAATCATCACTCCTCGCGGGCGCGTTAAGATCCTCGACTTCGGACTGGCGAAGATACTGCGAGATGAGGGAGCGATACACACCGGTGAGATTGACAGCCGGCTGACGGAGACGGGTGAGGTCGTCGGCACCGTAGGATATATGTCTCCCGAACAGCTCCGGGATCTGCCGATCGATGCTCGCAGTGACTTGTTCTCGCTCGGGGTGATGCTGTACGAGTGCGCTACCGGGAAGTCCGCTTTTGTTGGCTCGACGAAAATACAGATATCCCTGCAGGTTATTGAGGTGGATCCGCAAAAGCCTTCGGAGCTTAGTGCGGCAGTCCCCGGTGAGTTGGACGCTATCATCCTCAAGGCACTCGCTAAGGACGTCGATGCACGCTATCAATCAGCAGGCGCAATGTTAGCTGATCTCCGCAGGATGGAAGGCACGTTGCAAGGAAGTGTTCTTAATACCCGCCCTTTGACTCCCCAGGGGCGCTCGTTTCGATCAACAGCCGGGCGAACGCTATCGGGCGAGATTCGAAGAGTTCCAGTCAGAGTCAAAGTAGGACTTGGCATCATAGCGTTGTTGATCTTCGGGTCATGGTCAGCTCTCCGTATCTTGCATAGGTCTCCGAATCAGCCGTCGGCCGAAGCCAGGAACTGGTACGATCGCGGCCTTCTCCATATGCACGAAGGCACATATTATCAGGCGAGCAAGGAGCTGGAGCAGGCTATTCTTACTGATGATGGCTTCGCGTTAGCCCATGCCAGACTTGCTGCCGCGTATGTCGAGATAGACAACACCGACAAGGCAATGGAAGAACTGCTCCACGCTCTGTCGCTGGTTTCCAACCGATCGGTGCTAGCGAGCCAGGATGCCGCTTATCTGGACGCCGTCGCGGCCACGGTAAGGCGAGAGTTTCCAAAAGCGATTGAGCACTACCGCCAACTTGCGGTTGAGGCGCCAGATCAGGAGAAGGCTAACGCATATGTTGACCTTGCGCGCGCGTACGAAAGAAATGACGACATCGACAAGGCCCAGGAATACTATCTCGAAGCAACGAAGAAGGACCCTCAATCCGCCGCAGCCTTTCTGCGGGTCGCGATCTTATACGGCCGGCGTCAGGATCCGAAGGCCGACGACGCGTTCAATGAGGCTGAAAGAATCTATAAGATCATGAGCAACCAGGAGGGCGTGGCCGAAACGTACTACCAGCGCGGAGCTCTGCTCGCCAAGTTGAAGCGACTACCTGAGGCGAAGGCCCGCCTGGAAGACGCGCTCAAGCTGGCGCAGAACCTGCCCGAAAACAAGTACGAGCTTGTGAAGACGCAGCTTCAATTGAGCGGTGTTTATGACAGTCTGGGGGATAGTGAGCTAGCCAAGAAGGTTGCGACTGAAGCCATAGAGGTGGCGCAAAAAAACCGAATTCAGAACCTTGCTACCAACGGTTTGATAGACCTGGGTTACACATTTCTCTCGCGTGACGAATTCAATGAGGCGGGCAAATACTTTCAACAGGCACTCGACTTCGCCCAGAGGGACAAGGCGCGCGCGGCGGAGGCGAGAGCCAAGCGGGCTCTTGGCAGCTTGAATCAACAACAAGGTAACTTTGACGCGGCGATACCTCTGCTCGAGGAGGCAAGGAACTTCTATCAGACATCCGGTTATCGAAAAGAGGCGTCGGGCGCATCGCTGCTGCTGGGCCGAGCCTATCGTGATAAGGGAGACTATGAAGTCGCCTTTAAAGCGTTTGGACAAACCCTAGAGCTCGCCAAGGAGCTGGGCGATTCTGCCTTGATGGCTTCGTGTAATTCAAGCTTCGCTATTCTTCTCGGAGAAAGACAGGAAAGGTACCCCGAGGCGCTTTCATATCTGGATGAGAGTTACAAGATAAACGAGTCCCTCAACGCGAAGAAAGACATGGCCTATGACAAGATGAACCTGGGCTCTTTTCTCTGGCAGTTGGGGCGCTACCCGGATGCTCGGGCGGCGCTTGATCAGGCATTCTCAATAGCAAACCGGCCGGAGGCGAACTTCAAGGGAGTGCTTGCATGGGTGCATCTGACGAATGCTCGGATCGCGCTAAGCGAGCGTCGCTTTGCGGAGACCAGGGATCAGGGTCAGCAGGCTCTGACGCTGGCCGGGACCGAGATCGGCGATGTTGTTATTCATGCGAAGCATAGTATCGGCCTCGCGCTGGCTTTTTCAGGCGCGGCTCCGGCGGGCCGAACGCTGTGCCAGGACGCGGTCGCCCGCGCTCGAGAATCTAAATTGCCACAGCTGATCTCGAGTGCGCTACTGGCACTCGCAGAAGCAATGTTGCTTTCAGACGACGCCCATGGCGCGCTCGCAACTGCGCAGGAAGCCCAGGCTATGTTCGCCAAGTCAGGGCAGCAAGACTCAGAGTGGCGTGCATTACTCATAGAGGCCAACGCCAGCCAAACCGCCGGCAACAAGCAGGCCATGCAGGATTATGCTACGCGCGCCAACGCCCTCTGCGCGGGACTTCAGGACAAGTGGGGCCAGGCTGCGTACGACTCTTATCTGCAAAGACCCGACATCCTCGCTTATCGCAAGCAGATGGCAGAGATACTTTCGCGTAAAAACTGAAGTCAGACTCAACTCAAAGGAGAGAACAGGAATGATGCTCGAAACTCACATGAACATTGACGGCAGTAGATCCTTGCCTTTCGCAGTCTTCTCAGATAGCAGTCGTGAAGGCGACCCCGGCGGCGGGTCAGCAGGCGGCGGCAAAAAGCCTAAGCCATCAAAGAAGGGAGCTAAGAAATCGGGTGGGGCGAAAGCATCGAAGAAAAGCGCCAAACGCAGATAAATCTGTAGGCGCTCGTCTCTGCTTTTGTTCAGCGGCCCGATCGTCGTAGGTAACTGATCGACACTTAGCGACGGAAGAAATTATTGTTCGGCGCGGTGAACCGGGTCTCGCGATCTTGTATTCCCGGAACTCGTAGCCGCGCGATACGTCCTATGCAACCCGGTTTGTGCAACCGAACAGGATGTAGTGTGCCCAGTCGCTTGGGACAATCAGTTCTCTGTTGTGCCTGACGTTCTTTTGGCGAAGAAAACTATGGCTGAGAAAGAAGAGGAAATCGGCACTAGAGCGAGACTCAATTCAGTTGCAGATGCGTTGAGCGGTCATTCGGCTAACCCAATGCGGCTTGCCGACTTTGTGTCGGCCTCCGAGATGAGCGGGAAACTCTCGACGAATGAACGTTTACGAATTGTCGACCAGGCGCTCCTGCTGCTTGAAATGAATTATGTGCACCTTCCCCTCAAGCGCGCTATGCATGCCATCGACCCGATTCAGAGACTCAAGCTCCTGAGGTTCCGACTTTTGGAAATCAAGGAGAATGACCTGCCCCCTGAAACGCAGTTTCATAGAAGGATGCTGGAGATCTTCGCGTCAACCCGGGATCTTCACACGTTGTATTTGTTGCCCGCGCCGTTCAAAGAACACGTAGCGTATCTGCCATTTCTGATCGAGCAGTATTTCGAACTAAACAAAAAGCACGAAAGAGTGGAGAAGTTCGTGATTTCGCGCGTAATCCACAACTTCTATCAGTCGATTCCGAACGCCGGCCCCGAGGTGCTCCTTTTCCAACCTGGCGTCGAGGTTCTCTACTGGAACGGCGTCCCTATCAAGAGAGCTATTGAAATAAACGGCGACACTCAGGCCGGCAGCAACGTCGAAGCGCGGTTCGCGCGGGGGCTTGATAACCTCACGATCAGACCCCTTGAAACGTCGATGCCGCCCGATGAAGCGTGGGTGAATCTTACTTACCGATCCGAGAGGGGAACGACCCTCACGCTTACTCAAGAATGGCTGGTCTACAAATCGGGCGCCGACGGAACGCCCCCCTTGTCGTCAAAGTCCAGCAAGAAGATGCGAGCGGCAATCGACATCAAGAAAACCAAAATCAATCAAGTAAGGAGAGCATTTTTTGTGCGGCGTAATGTGCCCGTTCAGAAGTCACTGCAGCACATACTATACGCAGAGACCAGAAACGTGGACGGTAAGGACTTCGGTTACATTCGTCTCTTTAGCTTTGACGTCGATGAGCCGGACGAATTCGTCAAAGACTTTGCCCGCGTCATCAAGTCTGAGGAATTCCCTCAGGAAGGTCTGATCATAGATGTGCGCGGAAACGGGGGTGGAAAGATCAGGGCAGGCGAACGGTTGCTTCAGTTGTTTACACCCCGAAAGATCAAGCCGGAGCGATTCGAATTCATCAACACCCCCTTGAACCTCGAGATCTGCCGTCATGCGCCGAAGGATTGGAATCTTTCTCGATGGGTTGACTCAATCTCGGAAGCAGTGGTTACGGGCGCGACTTATTCCACCGGCTTCCCGATCACTTCTGAGGACTCTTGCAATGAGCTGGGGCAGATTTATTACGGCCCGGTCGTGTTAATCACCGATGCGTTGTCTTACAGCACGACTGATATTTTTGCGGCAGGGTTCCAGGACAACGAGGTCGGCGAGGTTCTCGGCACCAGCGATAATACCGGAGCCGGCGGGGCAAACAACTGGTGGTACGACGATCTGATCAATGCGGTCGGAGACCATCCCCAGTCTCCTTTCAAACCACTGCCACGCGGCGCCGATATGGTTGTTGCGCTTCGCCGCAGCATACGCGTCGGCCGGCATGCCGGAAGACCTCTTGAAGAACTTGGGATCGTACCTGACGAGCGTCACCATATGACCAGGCGAGACGTCCTTGGGGCAAACGATGATCTGATCAAAAGGGCCGCAAAGATCCTGGCTAAGAAGCCGATCTACCGGCTTTCAGTCGAACAGGTAAAGATGAAAGATGAGACTCACGCGATAGTTGTCACCGCAACTTCGAAGGTCGAGCCGGCCGATAGCAACAAGAACATCTCGCGGCTGGATGTCTACCTGGACGGCCGGCCACATAAGTCCGTTGACGCAAAGGCAGGCGCGATACATAACAGAAAGATAGCGCTCGGCGAGACACGCAAGAAGAGCACCAGGCTTCTGCTACAAGCCTATGATGGCAGAAACAACCTCGTTGCAGCCTGCAAACGCTCGGTATGAAAACCCTGAGAGATCGCAGCATCCCCGTCGGTAGGGTTGCGGCATTGATGATGCCTGCACCTACGGAGCGGCACGTCTACTATACATACGAGCCGCCGGTCACCAACACGCAATGTCCAGTCACGTAATCAGACAGCGGGGACGCCAGGAACAAAACCGGTCCCGCGGCTTCATCTGGAGTCCCCGCTCGACCGAGCGGAATAAACTGCGCGGCCATCTGCCGCATCTGGTCCGGAATTCCCAACTCAACCTGCTTGCCCGCGCGTTCGATAGTCTCGTGCTTCTCCTTAGCTTGCGTAAGCCGAGTATCGATGAAGCCATAAGCGACCGCGTTGACGTTGATGTTGAATCTGCCCCACTCTTTTGCCATCGTTTTTGTGACTCCAACGATGCCCATCTTTCCGGCGGAGTAATTGACCTGCCCGGGATTCCCCGCAACCCCCGAGGTCGAGGAAACGTTAACGATTTTTCGATGTACTCGCTTGCCTTCAGCGATTTCCTGTTTAGCTGCTTCGCGCATGTAAGGAGTGGCCGCTCGTATGATGCGAAACGGCGCGGTGAGATGAACATCGATCATCGCGTACCACTGCTCGTCGGTCATGTTTTGAATTACCGCGTCCCATGTGTAGCCGGCATTGTTCACAATGACGTCGATTCCGCCAAATGACTCGGCGCAGGTTTTGACCAACTTATCGGGAAAGTCCGCGTCAGTGACACTGCCTGCGCACACGACAGCCTTTCCCCCCGACGCTTTGATTTCATCAGAGGTAGCTTGCGCTACTTCCGCGTCGATATCGTTGATCACAACAGAGGCGCCGTGTTCGGCAAAGAGCTTTGCTATGCTGCGTCCGATGCCGCGTCCGGATCCGGTAACGATTGCTGACTTGCCTTGAAGCAGTCTGTAGTCTGTCATCTTCAATTCCTTTCGAGTAGTTTGAGCTCGCCCGTGAAAAACGGCGCGAATTTGCATAATACACGGTTGATTAGCGTTGCCAAACTTGGGAGGCGGTTTGAGTGTCCGACGCGTGAAATGGAATTGAGATTCACCGCTGATCAACGCTGCCTTCGGTTCGCAGATAGTTGCTGATCTGCGAGAATCAGCGCGCGAAGGCGGCGCAAATCAGCGGTGAATCTCAATGCTCGTGCCCCGCCGCCCGGGGACCACTATGTAATGCAGATCCCGCCGTCAACGGGGATCACTACGCCGTTCACATACGCGCCAGCTCGCGAGGCCAGGTAAATCGCGACTCCGGCCATATCCTCGGGCGAGCCGATTCGACCTAGAGGGCAATCAGCTTCGATCTGATTTTTGAAAGTCTCCAGCAACCACTTAGTCATCTGGCTTTCGAATGGACCGGGAGCAACGGCATTCACGGTAATGTTGCTTGGCCCAAGCTTTACCGCAAGGACACGCGTCAGATGGTGAACAGCCGCCTTGCTCGGAGCATAAGCGTAGTTCTCGACACGCGGAACCTTCAACCCGTCGATCGAGCCGATGTTGATCACCCGGCTCGGATCGCCTGGCGTTGCAGCCTTTTCAAGCAAGGGCACAAGGTCTCGTGTGAGAAAAAACAGCGCCTTGACGTTGGTGTCCATGACTTTGTCAAAGCCTGACTCGGGGTACTCAGCCAGGGGCGCGCCCCATGCGGCTCCGGCGTTGTTTACCAGGATGTGCAATGCATCCTCCTTTGCCGACAGCTCGCGAACAAGGTGTGCGCATCCTTCGCTTGTTGAGACATCTGCCGGAATTGAATAGCACGAACCGATTGCCGAGAGTTCCTGCGCTACTTGATCGCAGACCTCGCGCTTGCGCGACGAGATGTATACTTTCGCACCCGCTTGAACGTATCCCCGCGCAATCATCAAACCGATGCCTCGCGAGCCTCCGGTTACCAGAGCAACTTTTCCCTTGATCGAAAACAGTTCCTGAACATTCATCGCTAGATCTGTCATTGGCCCTTCCCTCTTAAAGTGTTTTTTCATACCAGCGACACGATTGCGGCATCACCGGCTCGCATCAGTCATCGCACAGATTGATTTGACGGACTGTACCAGTTCTTCGAATCAGGTGCCATCTGATAGACGCTGACGATGGACCTCTCCAATGTTTTCGCTTCAATCGCCTGTGAGTCTGATGGTTCGTTCGTCGCGGGGAGGATAAGGAACCCCCGATTGGCGTCGCCTCCGGTGCGCAGATGGGCGCAGATCAAGCGAGAAGAAGTCAGCGCAAATAAGCGGTTCACCCGACCCGGTTCAAAGGGTGCTCAAATCAAATTTGAGCAATACTCTTGACGGCACGCTACGGGCTGCGTTTAAATGCCAAGTCCGAAGGATGGCCCCTTCGGTTCAAATCAAACCTTGAATCTGTGGTATTTCTGCTATGCCGATTTACGGATATCTGCTAATGGCGAGCGACGCTGTGTTGATTCTCGGCGCCGTGACCATGTACTGGTTCTCTCCGAGGATGAGACGCAACTGGGTTTTCGGTTATGGGTCACCGCGGTCCATGATCAACGATGCGACCTGGCAGTCCGCGAATCGCTTTGCGGGCACAGCTCTCGCGCTGGTGACGCTGGTCGCGATGTCCGTCCATGTGAGCTTGTGGCGCCTCATCGGATCAAATGACGTAGCTCAGGCGCTCGCGACCGCCTCGATACTGTCGCTTCCCTTCTTTGTAATGTTCCTGACTGAACGATATCTCGCGCGCGTCTTTCGAAACTGATTCAACCTAAGATGTGCATGTAAGGCCGGACCTCTTATGAGAAGGGCCTCCCTGGAGCCGCCCTCTTTGGAGAGCGCACTTTGTTTGAGACTGAGGGGCGCCCACGGAGGGGCGCCCTTACAGGTCCATCACAATCACCGCCGCTGGCGATTACCTCACCGAAAAACTACGCGAACGCGGGCGTCAAACTGGCGCGGATATCCGAAGTGAGTTCCCTCGAAAGGGTTTCCAAAGTTGTAAGCGAAGCGCCGGTCCCCAAGATTCAGCACATCAAATTGCACACGCAAGCCAACACGTTCATTTCTGAACAGCTCGGCTCCGGTTGAGACACCGAGCACCGTCCACGGCTTTGCTCGCTCTCGCCCGAAATCTACGAGGTCAGCCCCGAGAGCAGCCATCAACTCCGCCAATCGTTCGCGATCAATTTCCAGAGGCGCCCCGCTTTCGTGCCGGCCCGACAGCGCAGCCCAAACGCCGCTTTTCTGATGCCTATACATCAGCTCAAAAGCTGCAACGTTGCGCTCGTCGTGGTCAGGTATGAATCTTGTGCCGGGCCCGATCTCGATGACATCGCCTGTAAGAAACAATCCCCCGTTGATCGGGCCGGTCTGGAGGATTCGCTGATTGGTGTAGCTGGCAAACGCGGACCACCCACGGCGGTCGGGCATATCCAACCTGACATCAAGTCCGCGAGCGAATCCCTTAGCGACGCTGTTAGGAAAAATGACCGTCGTCGAGAAAAACACATTTGGATCGGCGTAGTTTCGAAAGCGCCGCCACCAGTAAACCGCGTCGAGCTTGAGCCAGCCGCGAATGTCCTGAGCGAAACCCGCTTCATAAGCCGAAGTTCTTTCGGACCGCACGTTTGCGCCTCCCCCGGTCTCCGCTAGAAACGGAGAAAGAGCCCGAGCTTGATCCGAATCCGCCAGCAGCAGGTTTTCGATCTGAGGCGGCATGAACAAACGATTGAACGATCCGCGAATCGCGGTCTTCGTTTTTGGTATGAAGTAGACTGCTCCGACTCGTGGGCTGAACTGCTGCTCGGACACCAACAGACTCGAGTGATCATATCTCAGGCCCGCGTTGACTGTGAGATTAACAACGGGTGTAAAAGCATCCTGCACGTAGCCCCCGACCTGACCGCGCGTCTTGCGATCCCTGAACACAAAGGGCGTTGCCTTGTCGAATGCAAGCGCCGGATTGCTTATGCCTTCATCTTCAGCGGCGTTCCGATCGGTGATCGCAAACGTGAAGAACTCGCTCGGCGTTATACGAGTCGCTTCGACTCCAGCTTTTAGCGAATGACCACGATAGTCCTGAGTCACCGAACCCAGAAGCCCCAGCCTTGTGTGACTGCGGTCTTGCGCGGCGAACAGTGGCGTGTCCGGAGCGCTCCCAATCAACTGCGCCTCACGAAAGCTATGAAAGAATGCGAAATTACTAACGGTCCTTTGGGAGAAAGTCCGCTGCCAGCTTACGGACTCTCTGTTGTCCGATAGCTCTTGTCGTTGATGCTGGCCCGCCAACTCTTGTCCCAGGTTGTTTGGCACTCGGAAACTCGATCCGTTGACCGAAAGATTGAAGATCAGAATGTCATCGTTCGTCGGATGCCAGTCCGTCCGCAAGTTGAGTCTCGCGGCGCCGCCTCGGTTGTTGAAGTTTCGCGGATCGACCGGATCGAGATAGCGATCACTCTTGCTGGCAGAACTGGCGACGAAGAACCCGGCGTTCTTGCCTCCCCCGCCGGCGCTTGCCGAAAGCTCGCGCGCGTTGAAGCTGCCGCCGCTGAACTCCAGACTACCCGCCAGCGGCTTGCCTATTCCTGAGATCGGTTGAATGGTCACGACTGCGCCCGACTTGCCGCCGAACTCAGCGGGCAGATTTCCGGTCAGGACATTCATCGAGCTAATCATCTCCGTGTCGAGCCCGCCCGCCATCGTCGCATCCAGCCTGTCGGCAACCGGGACACCATCGACAACAAACAATATGCCGTCATCGACACCTCGAATGTGCAGCAGCCCGTTGTTTTCAGTAGTCCAACCCGGCAAGCTGGAAACGACTTGCTGAACGCTGCGCAGAGTTCCGGGCGAGCGCCGGATTGACGTTTCATTGAGATCCTGTTCGCTGCTAGACGAATCCCGCTCGATCAACCCCGACTCGGCCTCTACAGTGACGGTCTCCTGAGTCCCCGGGACCGCGAGCCTTACATCGATTTCTATGGGTATGTTCGACCGCACATTGATTTTTCGCGACGCCTGCTGAAACCTTAGCGCTTCAATAACGACATCGTAGTCATCGAAGGGAACGTTATTGAATCCGGCTACGCCTCGCTCATCGGTCGTAGCCGATTGCCTGTAGCCGGTGACTTTGTTGGAAAGCGTCACAACCGCGCCGACAACGACGTCAGCCGAGGGATCAGTGACGGTAATTCTGACGGTGCCAATCTGAATTTGCGCGGATACCCTCGCGAGCGCGATCGTTGAGCAAACAATCGTCAGCAACAAACAACATACAAGTCTGGTACCTATTCGACTGTGAGCCTGATCTTGTTCAATGAGTTTCATCCGCGCGGCTAATCTTTCTCTCTCAGCGCGTTCGATTATAGTCACCATCCCTCCGCGAAAAAAGCCGGCCCTCGACCGGAGTGCTTGACGCGATAAAAATCAATAGGACAAGCGAAGAATAAGTACGATCGCAGCGGCGAAGGACAATTTCCTTAGCCCAGCCGTTTACGCCTGGGCTCGTAAGCGACGACGGGTTAGGAAGCCCCGTTAACGGGGCTTGAAAACCGCTTTAGCGGCCTACGATCCGAGGGGGAAAGCCCGATAAATCGGGCTCGAAAATCAAGGAAGGCCCGTGGACCCAGGCGTAAACGCCTGGACTACGCCAAAGAGGAGTCTCAAGTGAGAAACTATTGCGACGTCCCCTTGCCGAAACGTGACGGATCAGCTGTTCACGCCATGCCCAATCGGTTATAACTACGGTTTTATGAAACGGAGCAGCACGACGAAGTTCATCGGAAAGACCCTGATCTTGGTTTTGCTTTTGCTCCGGCCCGGCAATCATCGCCAAGGCAACTCTTTTCCTCTTGCTTGGCGTCACGGAGGTCATCGACGCAATGCGTAGAAGAAATCTCCTCAAAGGCATAGGAGCGAGCGTTCTTCAATTCGTCTTTCGGCCAGCTTTAGCGCTGCCGTTCGGACTCAAACGCTCGGTCACTCACCGTGTGCGGCCTTCAGATCCTTCGTGGCCCAGCGCGGCCAGTTGGGCAAAGCTGAGAGCGGCCGTCGGCGGCAATCTGGTTGAACCGCAAGCGTTGTTCGCGGCCTGCCGGACGGACGCGAACGGCGAGGCTTGCGCTGAGGTGCATAAGAATATTCGCAATCCTTTTTACATCGGCGATCAGCCGGCCGGGACTGAGGTTTCCGGGTGGCTCGACGCATGGGCGCCCGCACCTAGCGCGTACGCGGTCGCCGCGCATAACGCCTCCGACGTTGCCGCGGCAGTCAACTTTGCTAGCGAAAACAATCTGCGGTTAGTCGTCAAAGGGGGCGGGCACAGCTATCTCGGGACATCTAATTCCGCAGACTCCCTGATGATCTGGACGCGGGCAATGAACAAGGTCACGTTGCACGACGCGTTTGTACCGCAAGGCTGTAAAGCTCACAACGCACCGGTTCAAGCCGTCACTGCTGAGGCCGGCGCTATGTGGATTGACCTCTATCACGCGGTGACCACCGAAGGCGGGCGATACGTTCAAGGCGGGGGCTGCACGACAGTAGGCGTAGCCGGACTCATTCAAAGCGGCGGCTTCGGATCTTTTTCTAAGGGCTTCGGCACTGCGGCGTCCGGACTCCTGGAAGCCGAAGTAGTCACGGCCGACGGCCGAGTTCGCATAGCGAACGCCTGCACTAATCCCGATCTTTTCTGGGCTCTCAAAGGAGGAGGCGGCGGCAGTTTTGGAGTTGTCACCAAAGTCACATTGCGCACGCACGAGCTGCCGGAGTTCTTCGGCTACGTCGGCGGAAGAATCAAAGCGCAGTCGGACGCGGCGTTCCAACATCTGGTCGCGGAGTTCATGAGCTTCTATCGAGAGAGCCTGTTCAATTCTCACTGGGGCGAGCAGGTTTCCTTTGGGCCGGATAACACGCTCAGGCTCTCGATGTCCTGTCAGGGTCTGGATAACCAGCAGGTCGAGAAAATCTGGAAGTCCTTCTTCGATCTGGTAAAGCACTCCAGCGATCTAACGGCGTTCGATCTCGAAGCCGGCGCCGGACGCTCGAGGCATTACTGGGATGTAGCCGAGAGGAAACGCAGAGGCAATGACTCTATGATCAGCGATTTGCGGCCAGGCGCTCCCGCGATGCATGGTTATTGGTCGGGCGATCAGGGTCAGGTAGGCGCTTTCCTGCACGGCTATGATTCGCTTTGGCTCCCTGCATCCCTCTTGTCGACTGTTCATCAGCCCGGTCTTGCAGATGCGATGTTCGCAGCGAGCCGCCACAAGAAGGTCGAGCTGCATTTCAACAAAGGAATCGCCGGAGCGACTCCTGTAGCGGTAGCGGCTACCAGGGACACGGCTACAAACCCCGCCGTAGTAGATGCCTTTGTCCTGGTGATCATCGCCGACGGCGGCTTCCCCGCTTATCCCGGCCTCGCTCGCCCCGATACACAGCCTCCGAACCTGGCTGCCGCGCGCGACAACGCGCATAAGATTGACCTCGCAGCGGCAGAGTTGCGAAAGATCGCTCCGGACGCGGGGTCTTATGTATCGGAGAGCAACTATTTCAACGCTTCGTGGCAGAAGGCGTATTGGGGAACGAACTATCCTAAGCTGCGAGCGATCAAGAAGAGATACGATCCTGAAGGCCTGTTCTTCGTCCACCACGGCGTCGGCAGCGAAGATTGGAGCAGCGACGGATTTACGCGTTTACGGAAAGACTCTTAGGACGCCTGCTTAGGCTCGCGCCTCTGACATGGCCCTTCTGACGGAGGGCAGGAACTTTTCTCGACCGCCGGAAAGCAATGTCTGTTGACGAAGGATTGCCTATACAGTAAGAGTGATCTGCGGAATCTCGAAGGATCGAAGCGTCATCGTTTGCACGGTTGTGCGCACTCGGAGAAACGATGGAACCGATATCACACTACTACTATTCTCACCGCTTGAAGCTGCATTTCTGGGATTGGGGCAACGACGGGAAGCCTGCGCTGATCCTCGTTCACGGCGGGTTGGATCACGCGCGTAACTGGGACTGGGTCGCTCGAGCTTTGCGAGAGACCTTTCATGTCTATGCTATCGATTTGAGGGGGCACGGCAACAGCCAGTGGGCGCCGGGAGCGCTCTATAGCATCGCCGAACACGTGCTCGATTTGTCGGCGCTGGCGGACATCATCGATGCGTTTCCAATTTATCTGGTCGGTCACTCGCTCGGCGGGATTGTGACGTTGCTTTATTCGGGTGTGTATCCGGACCGTGTCAAGAAAGCCATATCGATTGAAGGGCTTGGGCCGCCGCCCAATCATCGCATCTTTCGTCCGGCTTCTGAACGAATGCGAGACTGGATCGGACGAATCCGACAAACCGAGCGGCGGGACCCGCATAGCTATCCGAGCCTCGACGCTGCCGTCGCTCGAATGAAAGAAGCCAATCCGCATCTCTCGGATGAAGTGGCGAGACACTTGACGCTTCACGGAACGAATTGGAATGCGGATGGATCTCTGGTGTGGAAGTTCGACAACTATGCCAGGCCGTTCGCGCCTTATGGTCATAGCAAAGAAGACTTCACTGAGATTCTCGGACAGATTACTTGTCCGGTGATGTTGTTTTGGGGAATGGAAAGTTGGGCTGCTGATCCGGAAACCGATGGGCGCGCGCTGGTGATCAAGGATCATCGGTTAGTGAAAGTGCCTAACGCGGGGCACTGGGTGCATCACGATCAGTTGGAATTGTTTCTTAATGAGACGACCAGGTTCCTTGCCGAGCCATGACTTTGCGAGCTTTGCGGTCCTTTGCGGCTTTGCGCGAAAGTATTCTCAGCGCAAGGACGCAGAGGACCGCAAAGCTCGCAAAGTGAGTTTGATTCTAAGATGCGACTGAGGGATGCGGTTCCAGTGTGACTCGGACTACATGATGTTTACCATCATCCACGAGCCGGAAATCCGGTGTGTCCAACTGCTCGCCGTCCATCTCGATCTTCGAGACTCCGTGGTTTAGACCGTGTGGATTCTCGACCAGCAACTTATATGTAGTCGATCCGCGCCGATAAGTTATTTCAAACTCTCTCCATCCTCGCGGAACACACGGTTCAATAGCCAGCCGATCGCCGCGTAGCTTGAAGCCTACGATCGATTCCAGAACCGCTCGATACATCCAGCTTGCCGAGCCGGTGTACCACGTCCATCCGCCCCGCCCCGTGTGAGGCCATACCGCATAAACATCCGCCGCCGCGACATAAGGCTCAACTCGGTATTTATGCAGCCCCGCCCGCGTCGAAGCGTGGCTGATCGGGTTCAACAACGCAAACAGCTCCCACGCGCGCTCTCCTTCACCCAGCATCGCATAGGCTATGACGGTCCACAAAGCTGCGTGCGTGTATTGACCTCCGTTCTCTCGCACCCCGGGAACGTATCCTTTTATGTAGCCCGGATCCAATGATCCCTTGTCAAAAGGCGGAGTGAACAACATCACCAATCCGTCGCCTCTTCGGATCAGGTGTTCTTCGACGGCGGCCATCGCGTGATGCGCGCGATTACGATCCGCTGCGCCTGAGATTACTCCCCACGATTGCGGTATCGAATCGATGCGGCACTCTTCGTTCTGCGCCGAGCCGAGCGGTCTTCCGTCATCGAAATAGGCGCGGCGATACCAATCGCCATCCCAACCGTTCTCCTCGAGAGCCTTCTTCAGCTTCTCCATGTGCGAGCGATACTTGTTACCGCGGCGTTTTTCTTTGTGCTCATCGCAAAACCCCGAGAAGTCCCCAAGCGTGACATATAGAAACCAGCCGAGCCAGACACTTTCGCCTTTTCCCTCGACGCCGACTCGATTCATACCGTCGTTCCAATCACCCGAGCCCATCAAGGGCAGCCCGTGCTCTCCGACCGCAAGGCTGCGTTCAAGCGCCCGCGTGCAGTGTTCATAGATGCTCGCAGATTCAGTCGAAGTGGACGGCTGTGTATAAGATTCGTTCTCTCCATCCGCGAGCAGCGGCGCTTCGAGAAACGACGCTGTCTCGTTCAACACGGATGCGTCGCCGGTGATGTTCACATACAGGCTCACAACAAACGGAAGCCACAGCAGGTCGTCCGAGCATCGCGTACGCACTCCGCGCCCGGTCGGAGGATGCCACCAATGCTGCACGTCACCTTCTTTGAACTGACGAGCGGCGGCGCGAACAATTTGCTCACGAGCGAGTTGGGGTTTTGCGTAAACCAGCGCGCACACGTCCTGCAACTGGTCGCGAAACCCGTAGGCCCCGCCTGATTGGTAGAAGGCTGACCGCCCCCACAAACGGCACGAAACCGATTGATAGAGCAACCAGCGATTGAGCATTATGTCCATCGCAGGGTCGGGTGTTCGGATCTCAACGGCTCCTAACAACTGATCCCAATACTTGATGACCTGCTCGATCGCTTGCTTCGCAACACCCACTTGCTTGTACTTTGCGGCAAGCGCTCGTGCCTCTTCAACGTTCTCACCCTCGCCGATGATGAGAACCACTTCGCGTTCTTCGCCGGGAGCCAGCTCGACAACTGCCTGCATCGCGGCGCACGGATCGAGTCCCGCGCCTAGCTGGCCCGAGAGCTTCACTCGGCCCAGAGCAGCAGGGCTTGCAAGCGAACTGTTCCGGCCAAGAAACTCTTTGCGATCGCACGTAATGGTACGTTCACGCTCGCTCATGTCGGCGAATGCTACTCGATGCGCGAACTCGTTGTTGTAAGGATTGCGCGCGAATATCGCTCCAGTCTTGTCGTCGAGTTCCGTGATTATGTAAGGCGCATTGCGACTACGGTCGGCTCCGAGCACCCATTCCGCATAGCTCGTGACAGAGATCCGTCTCTTCCTTTCGGTGTCATTTTTCAAACGGACCAAAGAGATCTTCACGGAAGCATCCATGGGAACGAATACCAGAAGGTCTTGATAGATGCCGTGACTGGCGTGCTCGAAGACGGTGTAGCCCTGGCCGTGTTTGATCACATATTGATCGGCCTCGCGTATCGGCAGAGGGGTGGGCGACCATACCTCGCCTGACTCTTCGTCTCTCAGATAAACAGCTTCGCCGGCCGGATCGCTGACGGGATCATTCGACCAGGGCGTCAGCCGATTCTCGCGACTGTTTACGGACCATGTGTAGCCGGCGCCCGTTTCCGTGATTTGAAAGCCGAAATCCTTTGCGTTCGATATTACATTCAGCCACGGAGCCGGCGTCCATTGGCCCTCGCTCAAAACAGTGACGTACTCGCGGCCGCCTTCGGTGAATCCTCCAAGCCCGTTGAAATAAGAGACCTCCGGGATTTCGAGAGGGCGTTCGGCGTAAGATCGGGAAGCCATTCGCGGGTTGAATGCGGGCGGCAGCTCATCCTCAACAGGTCTTCTGACCAGTTGCTCTTCGAGCGGACCACGACCGGCGACGATGACGACTCGAGCAACGGTGTGCAGGAGAATCCGGTCGGCCTCGGTCATAATGTCCGTGCGGCGAAGGAACACGCCGCCGGGCTTGTCGATCAGCGCTTGTGAGCCGCTGATGCGGATCAAGCGTTGTAACTCATCCTGCAGGGATTGAAGGTAGCTGGGCGGGTGATCGTTCAGAATGACAAGATCGAAAGTCAATCCTTTCAGCCGCAGGTACTCGTGACAGCGCAGAAGCTGGCGGACGACGCTGAGGTGGTCCTCTTCGCTTATGCGCACCAGCGTAATCGGCAAATCACCGCTTATCCCGTAAGGCCAGAGGCTCGATTGATCTCTTGTGTTGAGCTCGAGCACGTGGGAACGGGGCCGTAACGAGGGATCGGAATACAGCAAACGACCGGCGAGGCGCTGGAACAGATGGGCCTCGTCCGCATCAATCTGCAAATGGCGCATCTCGACCTGTGCCTTGGTCCATGCCAGACCCGACTCGCGTTCGAACGCGTAAGGATTGTGATACTTGTCAAGAAGTCTCAGCGCTTCCTCGCGGGAGCGCGCCACGCCGGTGGCAAATGTTACGCGAGCTGTTTCCCGCGGCGACAGTCGCACCCGCTGCCTGAGCGAGAATATCGGGTCGAGCACCGCCCCCACCGTGTTCGAGAGCGGACGGCCTTCCATTATTGCGATCGGATCGGCGGTCGTGTGGCCTCGTCCGAGAAAACGCGCGCGATCAGTCTCGTATTGGACCGCTCCCACTGCTTTGCCTTCCGCGATAACGACGTGCAACCCCCAGATCTCCTCGTCACCCGGCGAGCGCCTGCGCCGAGTGGCGAGCAATCCGTTTTCGCTGGCAACGAATTCGGTTTCGACGAATAGATTCCCAAAGGCCGGGTGCGCAAGGTCCGCGGCGCCCGGGGCGAGCACCACTTCAAGATAACTGGTCAGCTCAATCTCGCGCGTTCTGTTTGTATTATTGGTGACACAGATCCGCCTCAGCTCGGTGTTGTCTTCCGGGGAGACGATGATTTCGGTGCGGGTGACGATGCCGGCATCGCTGCGTCGGAACTCTGCTTTTTCTTCAGACAACGACACCTCATACGATTGAGGCTTACCCGGTATTGGAAGATAGCCTGCCGACCATACCGAGCTGCTGCGAATATCGCGCACGTAACAGAAGCTGCCCCAGTTGTCGCGGGTCACGTCTTCCCGCCATCGGCTCACCGCGATCCCTTCGCATGCCGAATAGCCGGAACCCGCCGTGGTCACGACCACCGAATAGGCCCCGTTTGAAAGCAGTTGCGTCCGAGGAGTAGGCAAGTCGGCCGAGTCGTACTTGCGAGGATCGGGGGCGCTCATCCTTCTTTGAGTCCCGTCTAGCCGGAGCTCTTCGGCGCGCGGCCGAGCCAGTGCAACGCCGCGCGGGATGCGCTCCTGCAATAGCAGCTCGGTAGCCTGAACGAGCGGCTCCGAATGAAATCGTTGCTGCATTACATTGTCGTTCAGCAGATTGTCGAGCGAGACCAGGATCATTCCCTGGTGGTGAGCCATGAATGTCTTTATGAGAACCATTTCCTGGTCAGGCTGCAAACGTTCTTTCGTGTAATCGATCGCTTCGTAGAATCCATAGCCCGTCAGCGCCCCTTCCCGGATCAGCCGCCGCATGTTGTCAAGCGCGGCACGCGGCTCAACCATCGCGGCCAGTGCGGTCGAATAGGGCGACACCACCAGGTCGTCGCTCAGTCCGCGCTTCAGGCCAAGGCCGGGAATCCCAAACGGGCCATACTGATAATTGAGCTGCAGATCGCGCGCATTGTAAGCGGACTCCGAGACACCCCATGGAACTCCGCGTTCCTTGCCGTATTCGATTTGCCGGCGAACCACGGTGCGATGTGACTGGTCCAGCAGCGTGCCGCCGTAGCTTCGCATCACAAGAAGCGGCATCAAGTACTCGAACATCGTCGCTGTCCAGGATATGAGCGCGCGGCCTCCATCAACCTGAGTGAAGCTACGCCCCAAATGAAACCAATGCTCTTGCGGAACATCACCCTTCGCGATTGCGATGAAGCTCGCAACCCGCGCCTCTGAGGCGAGCAAATCGTAGTAGGAGTTATCGCGACGGCCATCGGTGACGTTGTAACCAATAATGAGGACCTTTCGCTCTTCATCAAACAAGAAGCGAAAGTTCATTGCGTCGATCATCTCCTGGCTTTGGCGCGCCAGCGTCGCGTAGCGCGACACAAGCTCTGTTGCCGAATTCGAAGACTGCTCCAGATGACCTCTCAGAACGTCGAGCCCTCTCATCGCCTTTTCGCGGTCTTGCCCGGTGCACTGCTCGATACCCTTTCTCAAAACCGCGACTCTCTTGAGCGCACCGTCACAGACTATCGGCAGCTCGTCGATACTGGGGATCTGTTCCAGCGAACTTAGGATGTCTTTCCACTCCGCAGCACCCTCCGGGGAGCAGGCTAAGAGGGCCGGTTCAATGCGCGCGGTGATGGCCTGCGCCCACGGCGCAAGAGTCGCGAGATCCCGGCCATGTTCACGCAGTTGATGCGCAAACGACCGCGTCCACGAGCCAAGCTGGTCGAACTGTCCCGCGCCATGCTCATGCGATAAGGCGCCGGCGATGTCCTCGATTTCAGTCACCCGCAGAGACAACCTTTGGAGAAGATCAAGCCACCCCGAAAGAGTCGTGGGTGTATCGCCCGAGAGTCTCGCCACACATTGCTGGATCTCGCCGCGCAGTTGCTTCAACGTAACCGCACCCGTGCTTTGCCGAACCGCGCCGATCTTCGCTGCTTCTTCGCGCATCAGCGAAACCGTATCGATCAGGCCTTCGATCACCCGCCGATTGAGGACCGGCTGCTCCGCAACCTCTATGCAGGATTGTTTCAAAGCCAGAAGATGACCGGCGAGATTGCCGCTGTCTACGGTCGAGACATATTGCGGTGTGAGCGGGCTGAGCGTCCGGGTGTCGTACCAATTCAGGAGATGACCGTGGAAGCGGTCGAGCCTTCCCATCGTTTCGAACGTACGTTCGAGACGCTCGGCGAGCGCGATCGAGCCGATGTAACCGAGGTCACGGGCAGCCGCGGTTGAGAGCAGGAGCACTCCGATATCGGTTGGCGAACTACGGTGCGCGATCACGGGTCTCGGGTCTTCCTGGTAGTTATCAACAGGCAGCCAATGATCGTCGTCACCGACAAACGTTTCAAAGAACTTCCACGTGCGCCGCGCAATCAACCGTACAGCGCGCTGGTCATCCGTTGAAAGCGATTCCATGTTCGTGGGCAAGTCGCGGCTCACCCAGTACGCGATAAGAGGCGACAGCGCCCATAGCATTAGAAAAGGCGCGGCGAAAACAAAAGCTCCGGGGCTGACGAAGGCGATGGAAATCGCAACCGCGAGTGCGAGGAATTCGGCAGGCCACATGAATCGAAAGAAGGCTTGCAGATCGTGGGCGCTTCCCTTCTCAGTCTGAGCGGCAGTCTCCCACTCGAGCAGCTTCTTTTTTGTAATCAGCTTGCGAAAGAATGTGAGCCCAATCGCGTGAGCCTGCAGCCACGCCTGATGCGCAAGCACGACCAGTGAGAGCCCGAACTGCGCGCTGTTCAAGCGCAGATCACCCCAGACGCTCCAAAAGTGACTCGTCCACGGAACACCGCGCGGATGAACCAGCAACGCGTTGGTGACGTGTGCGTAAACCGGAAAGGCCAGGAACACCAAAACTGCGAGCGTCCAATAGAGAGGATTCCCCGGCAAGACGGTCCACGCCGCCGCCAGCCACAAAAGCATCGTCGGAGCAACCATGCTTCGTCGCAAGTTGTCGAAAATCTTCCAGCGAGAGATAAGCGGCAAACGATTCCTCACCGGCCGATTGTGCGCATCCCTGACCCGCGGAAAAAGCCAGCGCGCTATTTGCCAATCACCGCGAGTCCATCGATGCTGCCGCTTCGCGTAGGAATCGTAGTACGACGGATAGTCGTCGAGGAACTCAACATCGCTCACCAGCGCGGCCCGCGCGTACAAACTCTCAAATAGATCGTGGCTCAACAACAAGTTCTCGGGCACTCGATCCCGGAGCACCGCCTCGAAGGCGTCGACCTCGTAGAGCCCCTTGCCCGCATAGATTCCTTCACCAAAAAGATCCTGGTACAAGTCCGACACCGCGGTCGTGTACGGGTCAACCCCGGTATGTCCGGAGAATATTCGCGCGAAGTGTGAACGCGAAGAACTTGTAAGAGCCATGCTCACTCGGGGCTGAAGTATCGCATACCCCTCCGTCACCCGGTTTAGCTGCGGGTCCACCCGGGGCTGATTAAGCGGATGGAGCGCGGCGCCGATGAGACGCCGCGCCGAGTCGCGGGGCAGTTGAGTGTCTGAATCAAGCGTGATCACATAACGAACAGTCGAAAGGAAGGCTTCGTCGACAAGAGGAACCAGGTAGCTCGTGTCCCGGGCTCCGCGAAGCAAGCGGTTGAATTCTTCCAGCTTGCCCCGCTTGCGCTCCCAGCCCATCCATTTGCCTTCCGCCGGGTTCCACTGTCGCCGGCGGTGAAACAGATAAAAACGAGGAGGTCCTGAATCACTGTATTGCGCGTTCAGATCCTCGACACCCCGGATTGCAACATCCAGGAGGTCGTCATCATCGGGCATCGTCTCCTCAGGCGCATCGGCAAAATCTCCAAGAAGCGCAAAATAGATATTGTCGTCACGATTCGCGAGACAATGCACCTCCATGTTCTCGAGAAGCTGACGCACACCTTCCTCGGAGTTGAAGATAGTCGGCACCACAACAAATGTCCTGGCGGATTCAGGGATGCCCCTGGAGGCATCCATCTTGGGCGGCGTATTCGGCTTCAGCTGAAATGTCACGTCGAGATTCAAGGCGCTCAACGCCAGATCGCTCGCAGGCACTAACACAAGCAAGGCAATGAAGACCAATGTCAGCGGAACCGCGCCGGAGACAGACGCATAGAAAAGGAAAGGCGCGAGGATCAGCCCTGTAAGACCGGCGACTGCCCAGAGATATGCACCGGTTGGATGACGGAGAACGAAGCGGATCGATCGATCGCGCAATGGCGCGCGATAGTGAATCTGCTCTTCGAGCTCCGCGAGTCCCCTGTCAACCAGGTAATAACCGACGTGCGCTCTGCGGTGATCATCGGGGGTTGACTCAGACGATCGCAACGCGAGTGTAATGACTGCCCCAGCGACCTCCTGCTCGGACAATTGCGTCCGCTTTGCGAGCTTCTCTATCACGTGGCGATAACGATCCCGCGTAGTGAAATCCATCGATGAATATGACTGCGTCGGATCTTGCGCCAAAACCGGATCGATCTTGCTGACGCTCTCGAAGAACTCCTTCCAGTCAAGCGTGGAAAGCAGGCGCATGCTCGTGATGATGTTGCCGACAGTTGCCTGGGTAGCTGCCTGACGCTGGTGCTCCACGTGGACCACTTGCTCTGTGGACATCCCCTCGCGGGCGAGGCGCTTCTCGAGCCAATCGAGCGCCGGCCACACTTCCGGGTCTTGATCTCGAAGCCTCTGCGTAAGCTGAACCACGAACGCTCTGTCGAGCTCTTTGCGCTTTCCAACTTCGGCTTCGAGCTCTGCGGCGACTTCACCGGGCTGACGCCCCGCCGCCTCCAAAAGCCGGTCAGCGAGCTTATCCGCGACCTCTCTTGCATTGCGACCCTCGACAATACGGATCGCCAACCGGCGCAGGTTTTCGACCAGGGCCACGCGCAATGTAATGGCGATTGCCCACAGCTCGCCGATAGTTAGCGGAGTTACCTGCTGGTAGGAACGGATGAATCGGGCCAGTGTGTCTGCATCGAGGCGGCTGTCGGTGTGCGCGATCAGCCCAAGCGCAATCGCGTAGACGCGTGGATAGCCCGAGAGTTCTCCGGTCTCGAGCTTTGGCAACTCCTTGTAATAGCGTCTGGGCAAGTCACGGCGAATTTCTCGAAGTTGTTCTTCGACAATATGAAAATTATCTACCAGCCATTCGGCCGCCGGTGAGACCGTGTGCTCGCCGCGAATCGCATCGGCAAGCGTGCGATAAACCGTGATCAGCTTGCGGCCATTCGCTTCAAGCCTCGGCAACAGCAAGCGCCCGCGCTTCGCCTGCGAAGAGACTTTGTGCTCAGCCGCCAGCTCGGTTGCATATTGCTCGAGTCGCTCGACGCTGAACAGCTCTTCTCGAATCGGTTCTTCTTGTGAATCGTCGTAGGAGCGCGTTAGCCTTTGCAATAAACCCTCGAAGAAACTATGTGCCGTCCTCGGTACCAGTTCGGTACCTTTCGTGCACATGAATGATGGGACGAACACTCAAAGCGTAACGTTCAGGATATCATAGTTGCGCGACGCTTCGCGTCCCGGAGGATCACCTTGCCGGCCAATACGAACGAGCGTGACAATTCCTATCGGGACGCAAAAGGAGAAACGATGAAATTGATCGGCACGAGACGAGAATTCCTGCGCGCGTCCGCGGCGGCGGCGGGATCATCGCTGCTGTTGAGCGGTTGCGTGCATGGGGCCGCAACCAAATCAGAGCCCGCCAGCGGTGACGAGGCTGCTGCGAAAAACAAAGAAAGCAGCGATATGGGTGGCGAGGTCACCGCGACCGAGGACTTGATGCGCGAGCATGGGGTCTTGCGCCGCGCGCTGCTGATCTACACTGCAACTGCCACAAAACTCCGCGAGGATCATGTAGCCTTTCCGGCCGAGCCTCTGCGGAAGACCGCTACGCTGTTTCGAGACTTTGGTGAGGAATATCATGAAAAGAAGCTCGAGGAGGCTTACATCTTTCCCGCGGTAAAGAAGGCAGGCGGCCTGGCCGCTATCTATGCCGATATCCTCTTGGTCCAGCATGCGCGCGGCAGAGAGATAACCGACTACATACTCGCGGTCACCGGAGTCGCAAAGCTGGGAGCAGTTAATTCCGAACCGCTCGCGAAAGCGATGGACGCGCTTGTGCTGATGTACAGAAACCATGCCGCGCGCGAGGACACGATTGTCTTTCCGGCGTGGAAGCAGACGCTGACGGCCGCGGAACTCGACGAGATGAACGACAAGTTCGAAGACATCGAACACGAACAGTTCGGTGAGGACGGCTACGAAGAAGCGGTCAAGCAAATCGCCGACATCGAGAGCAGTCTCGGGCTTGCGGACCTCGCCCAATTTACCGCCCCGCCGCCGCCAAAACCATAGACCTCCCGGTCATTATATATTTATCTCACCATCGATGGCTGCTTCACTCTGCGTCCCCGGCGTCCTCCCGCGGTTAGTTTCCGGCAGTGATCAGAAAGGCCTCAGAGGACGCCTGGGGCGCGGGACTACCGCCTGATCAGACGTTGACTCACAGGGCGAGTTGGGAGTACATATATGGTGACACCACATATAGCGACGGCTTACATGCTAAACCAGGAAGTAAAACGAGGAAGCGCTGAAATGCTGATCCTGGCATTGGTCGAAGACCGACCGCGCCACGGATACGAAATCGCAAAGCTGATCGAGCAGCGATCTAACGGGGTGCTGCAGTTTCACGTTGCATCGCTCTATCCGTTGCTTTATCGACTCGAGACTCGCGGGTGGATCCAGGGACGGTGGGTCGAGAAAGCCGGTCAGCGGCGGAGGCGTTACTACAAACTCACCGCTGCGGGGCGAAAGGTGCTGATCACACAGCGACAGACGTGGTCCGATTTCTTTACGGCGCTCGATCGGGTCGCTCGAGTAAAGCCAATAGAAGGCTAACAGTCAGCGTATCAGGGGGCGGACATGCCGGACTGGAAAGACTATGTTCGTGAGAATCTGCCGCCGCTCACACTCGGGCCGGAGCGTGAATCGGAGATGGTCGATGAGATGGCGCAACACCTGGAGGCCGTCTACGAAGAGGCGCTCTCCGAAGGAGCTTCGGAACAAAATGCATATCGGCGAGCGGTGGCTCACATCAAGGACTGCAGCTCCTCGAGTGCGAGTTGATTCGAGCCAAGCGGCCCATTGCATCAAACTGGGTTAACAATAGTCTCGCCCGCGACGCACGGATTCATTCGCAAAACAGAATCGGAGGAAGCGTGATGGGATCATTCTTTCAGGATCTTCGGTACGGTATCAGAATGCTCCTCAAGAGCAAGGCATTCACTGCAATAGCGGTGCTTTCACTCGCGCTTGGGATTGGCGCCAATACCGCGCTGTTCAGTTTGATCGACGCGGTGATGCTGAAGATGCTGCCGGTCAGAAACCCCAGCGAGCTCGTCCTGTTCAACTGGCTCTCCGGACCGCGAGGATTGTCACGGGGCATCACTGGAACCACAAACAGGGATCCAAACGGAATGACGACGAGCACCTCGTTTTCGTATCCCGCGTTCGAGCGAATTCGCGACAACAACCAGACGCTCTCGGACGTATTTGCTTTCGCTCAACTGTACGAACTGAATGTGAGTGTGGACGGCCAGCCTGAGATCGCCGGGGGTCAGCTAGTCTCGGGAAATTACTACTCCGGACTGGGCGTCCGGGCCATCATGGGCAGGACAATCGCCGCGGACGACGACACCGCCGCTGCCAATCCAGTAGTAGTGATTACACATCGTTACTGGCAACGCAGTTTTGCCGGCGACCCGGAGATCGTCGGCCGGACAGTCTTTGTGAATAATGTACCGGCTACTATCATCGGAGTCACTCCGCCTGAATTCTTCGGAGCACTGCAGGTCGGCCAATCCGCCGATCTCTCAATCCCCTTTTCGATCCAGCCCCGGTTGAACCCGGGAGAGAACAACCTCACAAAGCCATGGTACTGGTGGGTGCAGATAATGGGCCGACTGAATCCCGGGGTGACGGGGGAGCAGGCGGCTGCCGGGTTCGAGGGCATTTTTCAGCAGAGCGCACAGGAAGGCTGGACTGCAGCGCTGACCCAACTCCCCTCAAATGCGCGAGTGCTGGATCCCGCGCCGCGGGATGTGCCGAAGCTGAGATGGAGCTCCGGAAGCCAGGGACTTACCGAAGCGCGCCGGGACTATTCGCAGCCGCTCTCGATTCTCATGGTCATCGTCGGGCTTGTGCTGCTCATTTCATGCGCCAATGTAGCAAACCTGCTGTTGGCCAGATCCGCAACGCGCCAGAAAGAAATCGCAGTCCGCCTGGCGATGGGAGCGACCCGCTGGCGGCTAGTCCGGCAACTGCTGACTGAGAGCGTCCTTCTCGCCGGCCTCGGCGGCGCGGCAGGAGTTCTGTTCGCTTACTGGGGCAAGGATCTATTGTTGACCTTGCGTCCGTGGGGAGGCGGGGATGCACTGACGATTTCGTTTGCCGTTTTGACTATGATCAGTGTAGCCGCCGTCGCCGGTTATCTGCCTGCAAGAAGAGCCGCGCGAGTCGATCCAATGGTCGCGCTGCGGTACGAATGAAGTTGCGATGATAGCCTCCGGTGCGTCACCGTAGGTGCCCCGCCTTTGCGAGCTTTGCGGTCCTTTGCGAGCTTAGCGCAAAAGGAATCCGCTCGAGAAAGAGAGATACGTTGGCGCAATGCTCGCAAAGGTCCGCAAAGCTCGCAAAGCTGACCTAACCCGATGACCTGGATACCGCCATCCGTTGGACACGCATAAAGACCAAAGCCCCGTTAGCGGAGCTACGAAACCGGTCGTTGCTCGGGAAAACCGTCCTCCGACAGCATGCCAGCGATTTCTTCATGTTATCGGCTCGTTAATACGAGCATGGTTACTCCGCCCTTAAATGTTCGGCTAGATATTGAGATTCAGATCACCGCTGTCGACCATGCACGCTTCGCGAACTCTCTCGACCGTCGCCGGCGACCGCAGTTCAAACCAATCTGTGTGGCCACGATCTTTGCGGGCATCAAGCACGGCTTGTTTAACCGCAGAGTGCACGCTTGCCGCCAAAACAAGAGGCGGCTCGCCTACACCCTTGGAGGACAACAGCAAGTTGGGATCTTCTCGAACTTCAGAAGCGGCGCTCCGTGGAAAAATCTCAACACGCAGATCGATAGGAATGGTGGTGCTCGCGGGCGGCTTATATTGCCAGGTGTTGGTTGTGTTCAAGGCGCCGCGCTGCTCGCCGTCAGGTTGAAAGACCAGTTCCTCGCTCAAGACGTTCCCGATACCCATTACAAAAGCGCCTTCGATCTGTCCGATGTCAATGGCGGGGTTCATGCTCTTGCCCATGTCGTAACAAATATCCGAGCGAAGAATTGTGGTCTCGCCGGTAAGCACATCGATCTCGACCTCGGAGCACGCCGCGCTGTAGGTATAGTCGTAAAACTGTTTGTCATCCAGATCACCGAGACCGGGTGTCTTGTAAAGAGCCTGGCCCGACAGATCTACGCGATACTGGTAAGCCTCGTTGAGGACGTTCAGCCAAATCATCGACTTCTTTGTCGCGCCCTTCTTTATTACTTCGGCTTGCCATCCCTGGGCATAATCCCAGTAGTCGATGCCTTGATCGATACACCACTGGACGCCGAACCATTCCTGGCATTGCTCGCAAAACGCCTCCAGTCGCTTTCGCAATTCGTCGCCCGCTTGCAGGATGGCGCCGCCGTTAATGTCTGAGCTGGAAGTAGCCCCGGTACCCGTAGCGTTAGGAATTATGTTGGTGTTCATCGGACTCATCTGGATAAGAGCGAGCGGCAGGTTGAGCGCGTAGGCAGCGACTTGAGCCATCTTGGTCATCATCCCCTGCCCCATCTCCACTCCACCGTGATGGACCAGCACGGTTCCGTCGCCGGTAAACGCTTCAATCAGAGCGGAGCCTTGCTGGAGAAAGCCAAGGTTGTAACCCAATCCGTATTTCAGAGGCATCATGCAGATACCACGCTTCCGCCAACGATTATTCCTGTTGAATTCCCGCACCGCCTGCAGACGAGTCGCAAAGTCCGAGGTCTGCTTCAGGCGGTTCCAAACATCTCTTACGTAGTCGTATTCCATTGACTGACCATAGGGCGTCGTATCGTTCGTCCGGTACAGGTTCTTCTCTCGAACATCCTCGGGCAGCATGCCTATTCGATGGGCCGCTGCGGAAATGGCATCTTCCTGAACAATCGCCGCCTGGATTCCGCCGTACGAGCGCATTGCTCCATTGCTTGCGATATTGGTCTTGCACACGGTGCCCTTAGTCATGAAGTTCTTGATCATGTAGGCCCCGTCCGATCCGGCTACCGAACAGTCCATCACGTCGAATGAGCAGTCCACGGTGTTGCCGGCGTTCGAGTACAGCGTGGTAACCGCGCCAAGGATCTCACCCCTGTGCGGGCCCTCCTCCTCGACGACGGCAACCTGATAATCACCTCGAAACGCGTGACGCTTGCCAATCATCGACATATCGATGTCACGAGGCATGGTGATCTTGACAGGCCGGTTCAACTTCCATGCGGCAAGCGCTACCGGCGACGCGACGAACGGCGAACGTGTTGTCTTCCCACCGTACGCACCACCGAGACGCTTTATGTTGACGTTGACGCTGTTGAGCTGGAGTCCCAGCGTATCCTTTATGCTGCCCTGTATCGAAGCGGGACTCTGGCTGGACGGATAGAGCACCATCGAGTTCCCTTCGTCGGGCACTGCGACACACGACTGCGTCTCCATGTAGAAGTGCGCCTGGCTGCCCGTGTACTGTGTATCTTTGACTACAGCACACTGCAAACCGTCAATCACTACATTGTCTTCGTTGACCCAGGTGAGGTCGCTCCCGGGCCGCTCCACCATGTTCAGGTCATCGCTCGACGACACTGGGAAGTAGCTGTTCTCCCGGATCGCTTCGTCGATGGTCAACAAAGGTTCCAGCACATTTCCTTTAGCATCGGCCGAGGGACTGTATGCGATGCATTGCTGTTGAACATACGCCGCCGCGTCCATCGCGGTTTGTTCATTCGTAGCCACGATCAGCCCAATCGATTGTCCCCAGCAGGTAACTTTGCCCTCGCAAAACAGCGGATCGTCGCCGGCCGAACCCTGATAGTTAACTCCCTGCGTCGGTATATCGAGATAGTTAATGTAATCGACCACACCAGCGAACCGAGCCGCTACGTGCGCGAGCAGTATCGACACAGCAACCGGCACGTCTGGCTGATCAGGCAGGACGTAGTGGAAGTCGGCCACTGCCCGGAGGCTTGTCACAAAAGCCGCATAAAGACCGCGCGGAGGAAGCGGGAGATCATGGGTATAACGGGCCTCGCCCGTGGCTTGCTCAAACGCCGACAGCTTAATGATCGGTTCGCTCACCGGGTACTCGTATTCATAGGTTTCGAAGTCCTGCGTGCCCTTTGACACCGGGCGCTCGTAAACATCGCCCGCTGAACGGTCACGCGGAGGAACCTCATTCGGTTGGATCTTTTCAGCAACATGGACGAAGAACTTGTAGAAGAAAGACTCGGCCAGTTGGAGACGGTATTTTTCCGGGATCCCATCAGAGGGCAGCGCCCGCATGCGTTGGCGACACGCCGCGTAAGCGGCGTCCACGTCAGCCCTGATTGCCGCAAGCGCTGCGGCCAGCATCTGTTCATCCCATATCCGTCCGATTAACAGTTGCTCGGCGCTCCTGCAATGAAACGCCACCGGAGCGATGCCGCCAAAGACCAAACTGCTCTCGGCAACTGTCCCGTCCTCCCCAATCCGTACCTTGAAACACCCGTTCGCCACCGAGTGGGCATTCTCCAGGCGAAGCGCAACCTTGAAGGCTCGCGTGAATTCGTTTTCCGCGGTCAGTGGAATATGGTACGTCGTGATTATCGCGGTCTGCCGGAAATCCCGATCAGTATTATATCTTTCAACAAAGTCCAGGAGCGCCAGCTTAGTGACGTCCGCGTTCGTGCTGACTGAGAGTTGCGCGCCCAGGCAGGTCAAAACAGTAAACAAGTCTGATGGAAACGGAGTACCGGTCAACGCGTTACGCACGACTAGCATCGTGTTCCCCGCCAGGCTCGCCGCGTTTCTCACGATCGTGCCGGCAGTGCGCCGAGCCATGTAATGAAGGGTTCTCAGAGCAGCCAGGTGGGCTGATGCGGCGACGGGTATCTGCGCCTCGAGGAATTCAAGGAACTCACTATACGTTACAGACCCTCCCACAGTGAGCTGATTTTCATCCAGCGTTATGCCCTTGAGTGAAGTCACCTGGGAGATGTCGATCAACACATGGGGATCCACTGGCAAAGCGGCAGGAACGCCATATTGTGTATTGCCACCCACCAGTTTGACATTGGCCGTCGTTCGATGCTGATTCATTATGTTGTGAGTTGCCGACAAGCTCAGTGGGCGATACCAGGTGTATTCACCATGTTTGTAGTGAACGGCGCGCGGAGATGTTTTTAATTCCGACGGAAACTCGAATAGGACATCCTCGTAATGTGGAACCATTTCCGCCGGATCGACAAAGCATTCCGGAGTGCCTTCTTCATCTTTCTTTGTCCAGTCGGACGCAAATGACTTCATCGCGTAAAGAATCGGACGAAATCCAGTGCAGCGGCATATGCTCCCATCGAACAGTCCTTCGATCTGCGCCTTCGTGGTTGGTTTGTCTCCGTTAGCCACCAGAAATGATGTCATGTTCATGACAAACCCCGGCGTACAATACCCGCATTGCGATCCGTTGCATTTCGCGATCTTATATTGAACCGGGCTTATCCCATCCGGACTCACCTCCGGTTTCACGCTGCCCAGCCCTTCAATCGTAGTCACGGCCATACCGTCCAGAGCGCAGATCGGGCGCAGGCAGGAATTGATCGAACGGGTCACCACCTCATCGTTCTCGGCGTCGAAGCTCGATAACATCACCGTGCACGCACCGCAACCACCCTGGCCACAGCTCTTCTTTGTTCCGGTCAACCCTACCTCTGGCGATCGCAGGTAATCTACCAGCAAGACGCCTGGGTCAGGATGTGGGATTTCCACTCGCCGATCGTTTAAGTAGAACACGAGGTTGCGCGCATATGGTTCAGCTTGCGTAGAGCCTTCGGACGACTGAGTCTTAGCTGTCAGTTTTTTCGACATAGGAATCTCTCAAACCGAAGATGCAGCTTGAATACTCCGGCACGTTGCTCATCTGAAGACAAAGACGAAATTGGGTAATCACTGCGGCGGTTTTGTCCGTGGTATCGGCTCTCTTGGTGACACACCGGCACGATTAGGCCTGCGGACAGGCGCGCCAAACTCCTCGTCATAGTAGCCGCCAATGTTACCGGTCTTCCATTCAGCAAAGTTGCCCAGCGATATGGAAACCATCAGCGAGAAGTCGCAGGCAATCATGTCCTTCTCGAATGGCGTCGCACACGGGATGTTTCTAAAGTAAGCCCTCCACTCCGGAGTGCTGGTCGGCGGTTCGGGAAGAAAGAAATTGGGCGGCACCAGCGATGCGGTCTGCGGAAAGCCGGCGGTGCTGTGACACGACATGCACGATGACGTGTTCAGATCCACTGGACCATCCATTCGCATTCCCCAACCCAGATGTTGCGGCGGAAGATTTGGCGATGGGTTGATTCTAGTTTCCTTCAGGTCAGGATTGATCATCGTCCTCGTTGGCGGATAAGCGCCGATGATGTTCTTGGTGTAGGTCGGATCGTTACCCCACATGGCGCCCAGCGGCACAAGGTTGTACCAGGGACTCGAGCTCTTCACGGCCCCGTTGTAGCAGAAGGTCATGAAAACCCAGCCGCCTGTCGATATCGCGCGCTCGTCGCGAACCATCATGTCCATCTGGATCAATCGCACTCTCGTCACGATCCGGTTTGACGTTGCCGTCCATGTCGGGGTGATGTATGCCGTCCATTCCACAGGGTTCTGCAAGTAGTCGACCTGGCTGCTAGGTGCATCGGTGAAGAGCAGTTTGAATATGACCGTGCCAACCGGGAAGCCGTTGTCCTTGCCAAAGCGCCGATCAGTCACCGTGGGATCCGGATCATTGGGATTGGCCCACATTCGACCCAACGCATAGCTGGCGAAGTCGTTGTAGAAAGCAACCGCGTAGACCTGGTACTGGTCCGTTTGCGCCGCAGTCAGTTGCTGCGGACTTATCGGCGCTTCCTTTATCAGCCCGTGGAAGCCTTCCGAGCCCTGATCTCCCCAGTGCATCCACGGCAGATGAGTCCACTTTCGCTTATCGTTCTTCTGCGGAATGAAATCTCCTTCGACGTTCCCCCCGAATATCATTCCATCGAAGCAGTAGTCCTTGCCTTTTGAATGTAGTCCAGCCATTTCTCCCCGTCCTTGAAATCGATCTTGAAGAAATCGGGAGTATCCGCAGGCAGCTTCCTGGAAAAGTCCTGAGCAAGACGAAAAGGACCAGGCAGGTACTGACCCGATTTCTTGTGCTGCGCCTTCATTGCTTCGTAATCGGTGCTGGAGATCATTTGTCCGAAGTCGGGAAAGCCCCGATAGGGTCTCTGAGGGTTTTGCGCTTCAGGAAAAACGCGCCGGGAAGCCGCCGTATTGGAAGCTGGCAAGAGAGCAAAAGCGAGAAAACCGATCGACAACGAACCGAGAACCACGGATTTTACTTTCGATCGTGGACTCATGGCGCCTCCTTTACGGCAAGAAAATCGTTAAGTGTTTCGATCGTACACGGCTTACTGCCGTAGCGGTAGTTTTTGCGGCTTGGTCACTGACCTCTTACTCGCCATCCAGGCTTCGGTGCGCGAATGGATGAAGGCCTTGTAGTCGGCGCTCGTGTGCAGTTCGGGCAGTTCGTGGCGACCTGCGCCGTGCTCGTCCTTCACCGGCAACTGCGCGACTAGTTGCGCGTGTACCTGCTCCAGGTGAGACGGCGGAGCCGCGGCGGCCGAAGCTGTGGCGCTCGGCTGCGGAACGGTTACGCCCTGTAGCGGATCGTCGGTCCGCGGCTTCTTGAGCGTAAGAACGGCGCCGATGTCCGGTGCGGCTGCGTCGCGAGCGGTCAGGCTTGGAAGTTTCCAACGCTTCTCGACGGTTTTGAGTATCGAGGTGTGGTCCAGCGGCATCGAGTTGGCGGGCACGCGGAAAACGCTGCCGGCCTTGATCAGCGGCGATACAAGCACCGTCGGTACCCGTACACCGAAGCGCTTAAAATCGAAGCCATATTCGCCCTCGGAGTCGTCCGGCGGGATGGCTCCCATTGGCGGGGCGACATGATCGTAACAACCGCCGTGCTCGTCATATGTGATGATCAGCAGCGTCTGATTCCAGCCTTTGCCATTGCGCAATGCATAGTAGACATCGTGAATAAGTTGTTCGCCTAATGCGACGTCGCCATTGGGATGCTGGCTATTGCCGGTTGTGCCCCACGAAGGTTCGAGGAAAGTGTAGGACGGAAGTGTTCCGTTGGCCGCCGCTGACTGGAAATCCTTGAAGAGCCCAAAGTGTGAGTCGGCTGCGGCAGTAGTATCAGGAAAGTCGAGCCGAGTCATCGGCTCTTCGTCATAGCCGTAGATGGACCAGCTAACGTTATGATCACTCATCAACCCAAAGATGCTCGGGACAGTGAAGGACTTGGTATTGTCGTTCATGTGACCCTGGCTGGTGGCGGCGTTTGCGAACGCACGATTAGGAAGGGTCTCGGTCGGCGCTGAGCAGTACCAGTGATCGCACACGGCATAGCCGCGGGCGAGGGCCGAAAGAATCGGCAGCATCTGCGGGGTGAAGATGCCCATTATGTTCTGAGCGACCGTGCCGGGCAGCACCATACCTGTCTTCTTCGACTCCCAGCCGAGCGTGTATACGTAGTCGCTGACGAAGCCCTGGTTCGTCGCGACCGGCGGCGTTGGCGCCTTGACACTGCCGAACAATTGGGAATTTGTCGCGGAATAGCCCTCACCCGGATCAGATCCGGGCATGAAGTAGGCATTCTGGTCACTCGCCTGGATCTTGAAAACGCTGACGGGCTTGCCGGGGGAAATGGGATTGGACTCTTTCCCTGTGAGGCCTTCGAATGGCTGGCCCGTCGGCGACTTGTTACCTTGATCGGCATACAGGAATCCGAGCATATGATCGAATGATCGGTTCTCCAGCATTAACGTGACTATATGCTGGATGCTGGATAGCTGATTGAGAACGGGCATGGCAGGACCTCCAACTTTGCGACGAGCAAGGATTGAGTCTGCCAGTGGGTTGGCAGGCCACTAACACCGGGACCGACCAGGCAATAGTAATGTATCTTCTATTGAGGCCGCGCGGACTCTATCACGATGTCCATATGAAATCCAGTTGGTTTGTGTTTTGCACCACCTGGTGTGCCAGCTTAGGGAAGGGATTGAGAATTGAGAATTGAGGATCGAGGATTGAAGATCGATGATAGAGATGGGGGATGAGGACCGAAAATGCTATCCGCTATCTTCGATCCTCTATCCTCTATCTTTCCTCTTGTTTGCTCATTCGCGAAACGACGAATCGATCTTATCCAGCTTGCGCAGGAGTCCCGGCCAGACAAGGTCGGCGCCGAGCCCTTTGGTCACCACCTTTACTTGCGCCTCGATGCCCTTAAGTATCGGCTTCGATATCTCAACAAGCTCGCCGCCGCCGGCTTCGGCCATCAACTGAATCTCGCAGGCGCGCTCGAGGTTGTACATCGCCAGGAACGCCTCGGCTGCGTTGCCTCCGATCGTCAACAACCCGTGGTTGCGGAGGATCAAATTGTTCTTGTCTCCAAGGTCCCCCACCAGGCGCGGCTTCTCGCCTTCGTTCAACGCAAGGCCTTCGTAGTCGTGATAGGCAATCGAAGCAAGCACGAACAGCGATTGCTGCGAGATGGGAAGCAATCCATGCTTCTTTGCCGAAATCGCCACACCGTGCCGCGTGTGCAGGTGCATCACGCACAACGCATCCGGGCGCGCGGCGTGAACTGCGCTGTGAATCGTGAAGCCTGCTGGGTTGATATCGTATGAACTGTCCATGACCTTCTTCCCATCGAAACCAACTTTGACCAGGCTCGACGCGGTGATCTCGTCGAACATCAGACCATAAGGATTGATCAGAAAGTGGTGTTCGGGTCCGGGCACTCGCGCAGAGATATGAGTAAAGATCAAATCATCCCAACCAAAAAGCGCAACCAGCCGATAAGCCGCAGCCAGGTCGACGCGCACCTGCCATTCTTCAACGGAAACCATGTCGCGTACTGCTGCTGTTCTTGCTTGCATAGCATAACCCCTTTTCTAATAGAGCCGGGCCGCGGTTCGGCACCTCAGGCCGTTCAGCGAGCAGAGAATAGCTGCTGTTTCCAAAAGGCGCAATAGATGATCAGGAGCCAGTGATCGATCTCGGTATCCGGTTGGAGTGAGCGATTCACCATCATTGGCAGCTGGTTCCTCACCTATCCTCATACAACGATCATCACGATCCATTAGCGGAGCTCGCAGCTTGATAACTTCGCCGCGCTCTCACTACTGCGTCAGCAGCATTCACTTCCACTCTTAGCGTGTGGCGCTGTCCATCCGCTTTGCTGACATCCGGGTAGAAGCCCAGCCGATATTGGTGACGCAATTCTTCAGCTATCAGCTTGAACGTCTCCTTCAAATCCGACACTTTGCTGCTGTAGAAACGGCCGGCTGAAACTTCAGAAAGTTGTGTAAGAAATGCCTCTGCTTCCTCGTTTCGAATCTCGACCCGCTGGCCTCGTCTGGCATCGCCGCGGGGTCGGTCGTCTGGCGGGAATCGATTGCGTCCCCATCCACCGCGGCGACTCGGAAACGGCATCCGATCAAACCGGCCACCCCGGCGCAAGAAGCCAGTCTCAAAGAAAACTGAGTAAATCATTGCTCCTGATTCCGTGGCTTCGTCGAATAACTCTTCCTCAGAAATCCTGCTGCCGTGGTCTTTTCCATCGGTGAGAAGAATTATCGCCTTGCGGCCTTCAACGCGTTTGAACTGCCGCATGATTACTTCCGCTACCGCATCTCGCAGCGCTGTCCCCACGCGCTCGCCGATGCTTGCGCCTTTGATCGCTTGCTCGACTGCTTTTCGATCCGAGGTCAACGCACGTAGCAGGTGAACGTCATAGTCAAAGCTCACAACCATCGCACGGTCCCGCGGCCTGAGCTCTTTCAGAAAATTGCCGGCGTCTTTCTTGATGTCGTCGAGGACCTGCGACGTGCTGCGACTCGTGTCCAGTAAGAATGCAATGTTGAGGGGTTCTTCCTCTGCATCGAAGATCGAGATTCGCTGCTCGATTCGATCCTGAAACAACTTGAAGTCCGCAAGCTTGAGACCCGAGATGTAACGTCCGGCCCGATCGCTTACGATTACAGGAACGCTGACCAGGGTTGTTTGAACTTTTATTGGCGTGTCGGATTGGTTTTGCGCAGATGTTGGAAAGGCAATTAGAAGCGCTGCGAGGCCTATGACCGATCGAGAGCGCGTCGACACGCCCCAGCGAGGCGACGCTGTTTTGAAAAGGCTATAGACGTACAACATCACCCTGAGGGTTACCTAACTTCGGACGGACTTGTGTCGTTATTCCTGAGGCGCCTGAGCCTCCGGTCTTAAGCGTGTGTGAGCTCACCGCAGTTTTTCTAACTGCAAAATGAGCCTCTCGTGACGCTTGACATCGGCTCGAACCTCAAAAAGATCGCGAAGTACTTCGTCAAACTTCAAATCGAGGCGCCTAATGTTATCGAGCACCGATTCCCATATCGGCCGCATCTCGCGAAGCCGCGCATCGACCTTGTCTTCAACTGAAGTGAGTCTTTCTTCAACTGAAGTGAGTCTTTCCTCAACCGAGCCGAGCCGAGAGTCTAGCGCGGCTATGTCTTTCCGCGTCTCCGATTGCTCTGCACGAATCGCTGAGAGTTCGGAAAGCACGCGAGCTTCGAAGGACTCGCCGTTCGCTCTCTTTGTAGGATCTTCATTCATCGTCGCAGCCTCCTGAGTCGATTCTGGTACCCAGGAAGATATGGTTGAGAATACGCGGTCAACACACGGAACTCAACTGCCCAGAGCTATTTGCGACCTAAGAAAGAACGATCCCTGGTAAAAAGTGAGGGCCCTCGAAGGCCCTCAGCTCACAACCATCAACTACTCGAAATTACCCGCGGATGAAGCCGCGGAAGTTAGCCGGGCTCGCGTTGAATCCCGGGAAGATCGAATTCAAATTGCCCGCGCCCATATGGCGCGCGGCGATTTCTGAAAACACATCGCGGAAGTCAGTTGTGAGCGCAAGGTCGCGGCCTTCGTAGAGTTGCTCGGTCGAAAGCCCCGGCCATTTGCCGTAGACCTTGCCGCCCTTCACCGGGCCGCCCGCTACAAACAGACAACTCGCGTGACCGTGATCAGTTCCGCCAGACCCGTTCTGCCGAATCGTGCGTCCGAACTCGGTCATCGTAAGGATCACCACATTGCGCATTCTGTCTCCGAGATCCCGATACAAAGCTGCAACTGCCTGACTCAAGTCCTGAAGGCGATTCGCAAGCTGCCCGCGGGAGTTCCCCTGGTTTGCGTGCGTGTCCCAACCACCGACATCGGTGAAGGCGACTTCAATCCCGATGTCAGCCTTGATCAACTGCGCGATTTGAAGCAATGAGTTTCCGAACGGCGAACGAGGATAGCTGGCTCCGTTGGCTGCCTGATACTGCTGCGGGTTCGCCTTCTTTAACATCCTGACTGCTTCGAAAGCTTCCTTGCCTGTGCCGTGCAGCGCGTCGCCGAGACTCTGGGAATAGAGCTCCTCGAAGCCTTTCGCTACCTGACCATTTCCCTGCCCCGCCCGAACACCGAAATCGTTGATGTTGGTCATCGCTATTGCGGGAGCCGGACCTAACAGAGTTCGCGGAAGGTTGGCAGTGAACGACACCGCACGAAACGGTGAAGCCTTCGGATCCTTCCTTACCTGCAGGTAGCGATTAAGCCAGCCGTCACCCGTACCCTTGTTGCCGGGAGTCGCCGACTCCATGTAGTCCTGCGCGTCGAAGTGCGACCGCGTATTGTCCGGTGACCCGACTGCCTGCACGACAGCCAGATGGCCTTCGTCATAAATTGATTTGAAAGGCGCAAGAGCTGGGTGAAGCGCGAAGTAACCGTCGAGGTCGAGGGCGGCGTCCGCGTTGCCTCCCTTGGGTTCGGGTATCGCGATATTCGGTCGCACGCTGTAGTAGCTCTTATCACCGAACGGAATCACCGCCGAGATGCCATCCATCGCTCCTCGCTGAAAGATCGCGATGACGATCGGGTGATCCTTTCCGGCGGCTCCCGCTGTTTGAGCCATCACGGCTCGTTTTAAGAAGGACGGGGCTGCGGCAAAGCCTGCCATCGCCACGCCTGATGATTTGAGGAAGAATCTTCGTGTTACTGCCATGGTTTATCTCCGAATTGGTTTCTCGTCCTCGGTTTCCAGTTTCCAGTTTCTGGTTGTTACTACCAACTTGGGACCTGCCGGTCCCGGCCTGAAACCAGAAACCAGAAACCGGAAACTTATCGTCTTTGAAATTCCGGCGCGCCCAGCACGAGACCGAACACCTTTGCGGTTTCGAGATCGTCCGCCGACATCGCGATCTGAGTCCCGGCATTCAACCCAAAGCGGCGCTCAAGGCGTTCAGGATTGCCGACCCCCTTTTGAGCTTTGCCCGCCCCCTGATTCGGCGGCAACGCTTCCATTGAGTTCCCGGCCATCACATCGTCGCCGGTCGGAATTGGCGGAACGGCTCCCAGTTCACCCTTCACGGGAACGCCTTCCTTCAACTGCTTATCCAGGACCGTCCGCGTCTGCGGTGAGATGTCGCCGTTCAACAGAGAAACGATTGCCTGCTCCATCACTCGCTGCCGGTCGGACATGTCGATGCCGCCGGTCGCGCGCTTCACATCAAACGCCGCGCCACGCAGTTTGTTCGTCGTAAGCGCGAGCCCGAAGTTCAAGCGCTCCAAAAGCGAACCGGTGTTGACCCACTGGTCTGCCCTATCAGGATAGCCGGTGGGTGCCTGATAAAGATATAGCGGCTCACCCATCTTCGCGATGAACTGCACTGTTTGAAGCGGCGCGCTTACATCGGCGCCGAGCGCGCGAATAGCCGACGCCGCCAGCTCGAAGGGCGACTTGATTTTTGCCCGATAAGCGTCCCTGGAATTGAACTCTGGCGAGGTGAAGATCGTTCGCAGCATCTCGCGAATGTCGCCATCGGTCTTCGTGTAGACCGCAGTCACTCGATCGACGAGCGATTGCGGCGGGGTGTCGGTAACGAAGCGCCGAACAAGTTTCGTAGAGATAAACTTCGCCGTGCTCGGCTGATGAGCAAGAATATCGATAACCATCTCGCCGTCTTTGATTCCGCCACCCGCCGGAATCGTGTGGCCCAGCACTGTCTTCTCGCCGTTGTCATGCATAAAGGAACGAAAGACAAACCCTGCGGTCTGTCGCGGACGATCGACCGTCCATCCGGTTAAGCAACGAGCGACTTCCTGCACGTCCTTCTGAGTGTACCCACCTTCGACACCCAGCGTGTGAAGCTCCATTATCTCGCGAGCGTAGTTTTCATTGATTCCGGCCTTGCGCTTTGGCTGCGCAGCGATCGGACGTTGTTGCTGCCGGTTTTGATTCGGATTTTGCATCTGATCGCGCTGCATCTCGCGATCGGCCTGCTGCTGGCGATATATTGGATCATTGGCTCGCTGAGCGAGCCTGGGATTACCGAACCCGCCGAGCGGTCCACCTACCGAATTGGGTCTACGTTGAAGCTGACCACCGCGTCCCTGAGGAAGCCTCGCATCCGGAGACGTCGACTGAAAATTGTCGAGATAAACCAGCATCGCCGGGCTCTTCGCGGTAGCCATCAACAAGTCCTTGAACTTGCCCATCGTGTGCGGACGTATGACGCTCATCTCGTAATCGGTCGTCATGTCGCGGTCCAGGTTCTTAGCCCAAAAAATATTGAAGTGGTTGAACCAAAAATCGGTCATCACTTCCTGTAGCTGTCGCTCGCTGTAAGCCGCTCGAATGATCTTCTGCCCCTGCAGCTCCTGCAGTAAGAGCTGTGGCGGCTTCAGACCATTCGCCTGATAGTAGGAATTGACCTGCTGCCGGTACTCCCGCTTTTGATTCTCATCTGCTCCTTCGCCGGGCGGTGGCTGAAGCTCGGCGTTCTTGCCCTTCTTGAGGCCGAGCTCGCGCGCCAATAGGTTCGGTGGCGGATACTTTTGCTGGATCTCGGCAAGGCTCATATGAAGCGATGGGAAATTAGCGAGTCGCGCTTCGATGCCTGGATCGTCGATCCGTTCGGGATGCAATTGGAGGTCGATATACTTATCGATCCCCATCCGCTTGACGCGCTCGACATCGCCCGGCCGCGGACCATAGCCGATGCGGTTAAGCAAGTGAATTATCTTCTGATCCTGCGTGAGGTTTGGGCTCGCCTTTGATTTCGTATCGGCGCCGACCGGAAGGATCGCGCCGAGCGCGAGCGCGCCGGCGATCGCAACCGCGAGCACGCTTGAAGTAACGCGCCGGCCCGCGAACCTGAGTTTAAAGGAGCCGCTGTTCTTTCGTTTCATACTGAACTTCCTCTTTTAACGTGGAATAGTTGTGATGATTTCCGGGCCGGGTGAATTGCCAGGCTCTCCAAAAAACCGTCTTCTCGACGGGACTGCTTTGGTCATAATGCTTAGACGGAGGAAGCCCGGAATAAGTCTGAAAAATGATTGCATGTTTAAACAGATAACCTGAACAGATTATTGCCCGCATGTTGGCCGGCTGCAACGTCTCTTGCAGGCCACAAGCTAGATCGAGAACGCGAACGCGACCCCCTCGTCTCTCATGCGCGAGGCGTGCTCAACGTGAGCGGTAGCAAAAGCCTTGATCGTTTCCAAATGCCTCCAGCGTAGACCGTGAACGCGGCGAAACAATCTGATCTTCAAATTCGCGACTTCGCTGTTGATACAGAACAGGCTCTCGCCGTCCGGATCCACGTATTCGGCCTGTAGCATGTCCCGAAGCCGGCACTGTGCCGCGCCCTCGATGTAATACCGCGGGTTCATTGCGGAGAATGACCAATAGCCCATTCCAAGCTTCCGATGCCACTGTTCGGCGAGCCTCACTCGTGTGAAGCGATGCTCTTGTCCTCGATGGCTGAGAAAAAGCGACTGCACCCGTGGCAGCTTAAGACTCGCGCGACGCGGACGCGCGGCGAGCCCTTCGAACACAGTGCCCGGATGATTCTCAAACGCGTTCGAGTGAACCCAAACCCAGTCGTCAACATGCTTGCGGCCCCATAAGTGCGACTGGCATCCGGGCTCGTCTTTTAGAATTACATCCTCGCCGTCGAACGAAATCCTGCCGGTGAATCGAGTGTCCACATTGGGCGAACACACAAACGAAGAGGGTCTCGCCAGATGGTTCAACGCTCGGGAGACATGATGATAGGTGGTGTCACACGGTATGTAATTCAGATCCCATTCGACAGTGTGGTCGCCGTTCGTTACTCGTCCACTGGCGTTCGAAAGCGCTAAACAGCCGTCGCCAATCCTCAAGCCGAAGTCCTCCCGTCCTCCGAGCGAGAGCTGATCGATCCCGTACTCGCGCCTCAATCCGAAATTGCTTTCCGGCGCCCTGCGGTTGAAGACTGCGGCCCAGAGCGCCGCGAATGGCCTGGAGTTCTCCGGACTGGCCGGCGCCTCGATCGCATACCGAAACCAGAAACCGCGTTGTGAGTCGCGATGATTGAGCGTCAAGAACCATACTTCGTAGTGAGGCGCGCTATGGCCATCCCATCGACAGAGATTGTCGAGGAAGTTCGCGGCGAGCCCGGATGGTTTCTCGCAGACTGTAGTCATCGAGTGCTCTCGTAAGACGGATTAGAGATGAGGGCGAAGTGCTCTTCGTTTTTGCGGACCTTGGCGTCTCTGCGCAGCAGCCTCTTATTGACTTGCCAGGGTTGGTTTCGCGCAAAGTAGCCAAGGTCCGCAAAGACGCAGATGTGCTTCGAATCGCGGCGTAAACTTATATCAAGGTGAATCACAGAATCAATCCTCTATTATCGATCCTCAATTCCCGATCCTGGTGTTCAACGCCAGTTTGACGCATCGAGCGGACAAAAGGAATAATCAGGAGGCTTGAAATAAATGATGCCTTCCGAACACGCCACAAGTACGGCAATGACGGTTGAAGCCGAGATCAAGCTTGCTTGCGATGACTTGAAGCGCTTGCGTGACGCAGGCTTCGAGCTGAAAATCAGCGAGCCGCGACACTTTGAGGACAACTGGTTGCTGGATACAACCGATAAGGCTCTGTTGACGCAAGGAGAGGCGCTGCGGATTCGTTTTGCGAGAGGCCGGGGCTGGATCACATTCAAGGGAGCTGTTCGCAATGCCGACTCGGTGGTGAAAGTTCGAGAGGAGATAGAGGTCGAAACCACCGCGCCGGAGCGTACGATTGAATTGCTTGCGCGCCTCGGCTTTCAGCGCTCGTTCCGGTACCAGAAATACCGCACGGTCTACCGGCTCGCAGTCGACGGAAAAAACCTCACGGTGGTGTTTGATGAAACACCGATGGGAAACTTCATCGAAATAGAGGGGAATGAGGACACGGTCACCTGCGTTTTTGAAGCCGCAGGATTCTCGGCGAGCGACATTGTTCGCGAGAGCTATCCTGGACTTCAAGCAAAGCTCTGCAACGAGCGAGGTGTTCCGCTCGAGGATCTGGTTTTCAAATAGGTTCGACTTTGCGTCTTTGCGGATCTTAGCGTCTTTGCGCGAAACAATGTCATGGTCTGCACGCGTGGTTTCGCGCGCATAGACGGTAAGATCCGCAAGGACGCAAGAGACAAACGCGCTACGAACAGGCTAACAATAATGAAGGCATTGATTCTAGCTGCGGGGTTGGGCACGAGGCTTTGGCCGCTGACCGAAGATCGCACTAAGGCCGCGATACCATTTCTTAACCGCCCGCTAATCGCCTACTCAGTCGAATACCTTGCCGCAAACGGAATCCGTGACATCATCGTCAATCTTCATCATCAGCCCGATTCGATTCGCCGCGCGCTTGGAGACGGCTCAGATTTCGGTGTCAAGATCCGCTACTCTTTTGAGCCCGAGATACTTGGGACATCAGGCGCGCTGAACCCAATCCGTGAGTCGCTGCTCGACGATGATTTCCTGGTAATAAACGGCAAGATCATTACTAACATTGATCTTGTTCAGGCAATCGTGGAGCATCGCAAACACGACGCTATCGCAACCCTGGTCTTGCGAGAAAATCGCGCGCTCGAGCACTTCAGCATCGTTGAGGTTGACGAGCGAGGCTGGATTACTCGCTTCGCCGGCTTTCCGAAGATCGCTCAATCGCAAGCCGCAAGCCTTGAAAAATCCCGCAATCCTGTGACTCTGGCAGCCGGCATTCCCGCCGCGCCGCTGATGTTCACCGGCGTTCAAGTGCTCTCGCCGCGAGTCTTCGAGTACATTCCGCGCGGGGGTTTCTCGCATTCGACGGTTGATGTTTACCCTAAAGCTATCGCGGCTGGTGAAGCGGTAATCGGAGTTTTATCAAATCGCGATTGGTACGAGATGAGCACGTTGAGCCGTTACCTCGAAGCCAATCTTAGTCTGATGAATCAGCCTGCGTCCTCCTGTGCCGGTTCGGTGGTTGCGGGCGCCGGCTGCATCGTCGACGACGAAGCGACTTTGCAGCAAGCTGTCCTCTGGGACAACGTCACCGTCGAAAGCGGGGCTCGTGTTCGAGACTGCGTGCTTGGGGAAGGCGTGCGGGTTCCCTCCAACGCAACGATCGAAAGGGCAGTCGTTGTCAGGCGCGAGATTGTTCGGCAGATCGAACGCGGTGAGGTCGTCGGCGAAAATCTTATCGTACCGATTGGATAGCAGGGCGGATAAATGGCTTCGGTATTAGAGACAGTTCGATCGTCAAACGTCGCCCGGCTGGCGGCGCGCCAATTGAACGCGCCGCCCAAAGATGTGAACATCACCAACCTCACCGGAGACGCATCGTCTCGTTCTTACTTGCGTGCGCAGGCCGTCGGCTCAAACTCAAGTATCGTAATCGCAATCTACGGCGCGCCCTTTGACGAGACTGAAAGTGCGGTCGTCAGGCTCGCACGAGCTGAAGCGACAGATCCTTCTGCGAGGCTGACATTCGCCAACGATCCGTGCGCTCACATCGAAGTGACAGCCCTCCTGATCCGAGCGGGCTTGCCTGTTCCGGCGATCCTCGCCACTTCGGGCGCGGATGCGATGATGCTGATAGAAGATGTCGGCGATCTTAGACTCCAGGACTGGTTGAGCGGCGGACGCTCAGACGCCGAGGTGATTGAAGCTTACAGGCACGCGCTGGAGCTTGTAGTCAGAATCCAGGACGCCACAGAACCGGCTTTGGGAGCCGATTCCATCTGCTCGCATCTTGCCTTTGACGAAGCCAAGCTGAGATGGGAGTTGGGTTTCTTCTTCGCGAACTACTTCAATCGTTATCTCCATCTGCGGCTTGACCCGGCAACCGCCAACGCAGTGCAAGCTGACTTCAAGGCGATATGCTGCGAGCTTGCTGCGCGCCCGCGAGTACTCACCCATCGCGACTATCACGCGCGGAATCTCATGATGCATCGCGGCGAGTTGTTCATCATAGATCACCAGGATGCGCGCATGGGCCCCGTGAGCTACGACGTGGCTTCGCTGCTAGGCGACCCATACACGGCGCTCACCGACGAGACAGTCGAAGCGCTGACCGAACACTTTATTCAAATGAAAGTTTCCTCGAGGCTTCCGCTTGGGGATGTCGCTGAGTTTAGAACTGAGCTTGATCTGATGACCGTGCAGCGAATGTTGAAGGCTATCGGGACATACTCGTCGCAGGCTGCGGTGGGTAATCCGATTTATATTCCTTACATTGCGCCCGCGATCGAGCGAACTCTTTCGGCAATGAGAAGACTCAATCGGTTTGACGCCTCGCGGGAATTGCTGGAGGAGACTCGCCGGTGATCAAAGCAGACGCGCAGGGTTTGCGGCCAGAACAGATGCAGGGTCATTTTGCGTTCGTTATCAGGAATGCATCCTTTGACCCGATAGCGCGGGCGAAAGCGAAGTACTTTCCATCACGTGACCAGCCGTAGCCCTGAAGCCTTTCTTCGGGCAACCCCGCGAGTCGCTCCGGCTGACCGCCCTCGACATCCTGGCGCCAGATGCCGTTGTTCCAATCCCGATAACACACGGCTTTGCCGTCCGGTGTCCAACTAAGTGCGGACCTCAGATTGGCGAGCCTCGGAACATCAAACACTCGCAAAGGCTCACCGCCTTCGATGGGCAAGATCGCAATCTTTACTTTTCCGTCAGACTCATAACTGCAAGCTACAAACTTGCTATCGGGTGAGATTCGCCCCCAGCCTGCGCGATTGTGAGTAAGTAGGCGAGGCTCGCCGCCGTCAATCGACATTCGATAGAGCTCGCCGAGATCATCATCGCTCGACTCATAAACGATCCATTTTCCATCAGGCGAAACGTTTGGTGCCGTGGCCACATCGATATCGGTCAGTTGCCTCATATCGCTGCCATCGAGATTAGCCCGCCAGACTGCGTACTTGCCGCTTCGATTCGACTGAAAAACGACATGCCCATCGTCGGTCGCGCTCGGAGAGAAATTCGAGCCTCCTGCCGGAATCAATTGCTTTTGTTCGCTTCCGTCGGCATTCATCATCCAAAGTGTCGAACTTTCAGCCGCTTGCGCGGTATAGATGATTCGGCCGTTAGGAGTCCAGTGCAAGGCGTTGAAACCGTTCCATCGCCCCAACGAGCTGAAGGTAATTTGTCTGGCCTCACTCAGATTTCCGGCAGGCGCAACCCAGATGTCCGATTGTATTTGATTCTGGGTAACGAGAAGAGAGTTGTCATCGACCGACATGCTGAGAGCGTAGCCGTAAGTACCCAAATCTGTCACGATCCGCCGCGCATCGCCATCGGGATACGAAACGCCCCAAAGTTGCCACAAGTCTGAGTTCTTGTCTCTGGCGACGACAATCAAACCGTTTCCGTCGTGCCGCCATATCATCGATTCGATGCCGCTCCAGCCGTACTTCGTTAGAGTTCGCGCCGCGCCGCTGGCCACATTCACGAGAAGAACTTCATTTTCTGAATCGTTATCATTTATCGGAGCGCCAAGCGCGATGCTCTGACCGTCGGGCGCCCACGACGGACTATGCCAGGCGAAACCATGCTTCCCTGATGACCACGCGATTTCGTGTTCGACCGGACCGTGCGTATCGGCTACGACTAGAGATGTCTTGCTGCTTCCCTGCTCGTTACGGACAAAGGCGAACTGGTTGCCGTCTGGTGAAAAGCTAATGCTGTTTCGAACGTTGTCTCTCACTTTTTCGGTCGCCCCGCCGAACACAGGCAGCTTGTAGAGCGCGCCTGTCGAGCTGAACTGGGAAACTGGAAGCAGGTTGTCGGTCAATGTGTAGTAGAGACTGCTGCCGTCAGGTGAAAACGTGAGGCTCAAGAAAATTCCGTCCACTGGAGCATGGATCTGCAGAGCTTCGCCGCCGTCGACGTGACCCAGCCAGAGACTCCCTCGTTCTCGTTGATCGGAATACGCAAACAACTTTCCGTCGGGTGAGATCGCCGCAATGCGGGTCATGCCCTTTGTTGTGAGCTGCGCAACTTTTCCTACCTGAAACAGCGCTGCCGGCTTACGCGCGGATGTGCTATGCAACCAAATACCTACCGAGGCGATTGCAGCCGCTATACCGACTAGAGCCATCGCGACACCGCGTATGTGCAGCTTGATCTCAGTTACCAGATGCCTCGCGTTGGAGACCGCCCGCGCAGATGCCGGAAGGCTGCTTTCTTCCTGTTCGATCGTGATGCTGGACTTTGACACTTCGCGAACCACAAGCGCCCGGCCGTCGTCCAGAAACTCCTTCACATCGGCCGCGAAGCGATAACCTCTGCGAGGGACGGTCTCGATGTAACGATGACCGTTCGTTCCTTCCTCGAGCGCCTTGCGCAGCATCGAGATCGTGACTTTCAGGTTGCCTTCCTCGACAAAGCTGTCAGCCCACACCCGGTTCATCAATTCGTCTTTTTCTACTAACCGTCCGTGACTCTCAACCAGCGCAAGCAAAACGTCGAAAGCCTTGGGCGTTAGCGGCACCGGATGCCCGTCGCGCAACAATCGACCAGCCGCCCGATCGATGCGAAAAGGTCCGAACTCGCATACGAGATCCGGCCGCTCGGTCAAAAGGGCTTTAACCGAACTTTGACTCATTTTTAACCTTGCTTAAAGGACTCTGACATACCGTCCGGAGTAGCGTCGGCGCGTGAGGTAGGCCGAGCGAAATTAGCTTTGGACCAAGTGGAATCTCCAGCTTGATCGGGTTGGGAGTTGACGCTCAAAGCTACAGACGCAGTGATTCTAGCGCGAGGTGAAAACCGAAGCAACAGGAAACAACTGATGCGTTGGATCAATTGCGCAAGCTCGCTATTAGCTGATGCAAGCGACATGAGGAAGAACAAGACCACAAGGATTACGCTCGAGACAGAGCGGCACTTGTTGATAAGCCGCCGCGAGAGTCTCTTCGCCCTTTGCCAAGCATGCGGAGACGAAGTCCGCCTTGTCACAGTCAACGAAGCAGCAGCGATTGCCGGAATCAACTCGCTCAGTGTTTACCGGTTGGTTGATGCGGGTACGCTTCATTATGCCGAGACGGGCGCAGGCGAACTAATCATCTGCACCGCCTCACTTGGAGATTTGATCTCGAAGCAAGAGGGCCAGGCGATGAACAAACACAGGTTAGTTCAATTCTGAGACTGCCTATTTGCGATGCCCTCCTCAACGCGGCTCGGATCGAGCATACACAACTCTTCATAGGAGGTTGGAGCATGAAAATCAGAGGCACATTGTTTGAAATCACTACAGTGGACGTCGGTTTTCGAAACCAGAAAGATCAACATTCGCGCGCTGGTGCCTGATCTATTTTTCGGCACGCCACGCAAGCTGTTCGGATAGCCTCCTGGGGGGAGAAGAGATGAATCACACACGGATTCGATATCGAGCGATCGCGCTGGCATTAGTGATGACCGTCATAATAGCGGGATCGAGCCGCTTGAGAGCAGACAGCGGAAGCTGCAGCGGGCAGACAGTCACGCTGCCATTCACCGATGTCGCAGGAAGCCCGTTCTTTTGTCAGATAGCGGAAGCCTACTTCTCAGGATTGAGTAACGGCACATCCGCTACAACCTACAGTCCAGGTCAGAACGTGACACGCGAGCAGATGGCCGCTTTCATTACTCGCACACAGGATCAAGGAATCAGAAGAAGAAGCTATCGCGCTGCGCTTGACCAATGGTGGGAAGGATCATTCTCAACGGGCGGAACCACGGATGTCGGAAATGGTCCACAATCTGTTGAATCAGATGGAGCGGACTTATGGGTGGCAAGCTTCGGCGGAACGGTCACCCGAGTTCACGGAAGCGATGGCCGCGCGCTCGGAACGTGGACCGGAGCGGACATGGCTGATGGAGTCGTCGTGATCAGGGGACGAATATTCATAACAGGCGAAACGTCCCCCGGAAGTCTCTACCGCATTGATCCAAAGCAGGGGGCTGGTCCTGTCGACGTCGCTACTAACTCGCTAGGCAATGACCCGCGTGGAATTACCGCTGACGAATCCTTCATCTGGACGGCGAATTATGGCAGCGGGTCAGTTTCGAGGTTTAATCCGGCCAGCGGAGTGGTGACCACTTTCAGCGCCGGTTTCTCTCTTCCAGAGGAAATACTGTATGACGGTTCACACATTTGGGTCTCCGACAGCGGAGACGGCACGATTAAAGAAGTGGCGTCAAACGGCAGCATCCTTCAAACGCTTTCAGGTTTCAACGCGCCGCATCAGCCGACTTTTGATGGCTCTAACATCTGGCTGCCGGATTCCGGCGCCGGCACTGTGACCGTAATACGAGTAAAAGACTCTCAGGGAAATCCGCTGGTTCAGCCGTTTGTGTTGGCAACTTTGACCGGCAACGGGCTGGCCGACCCGTACGCGGCTGCATTCGATGGCGAACGAGTTCTGGTCACTAATCTTGGAACCGACAGAGTCTCGCTGTGGAGGGCAACAGACTTTGCGCCGCTCGGCTCCTTTTCCGTGAGTTCAGGAAGTGCACCTCGGGGGTTATGCAGCGATGGGATCAACTTCTGGGTCACGTTGGCCGGCACCAGCAAGCTGGCGAGGTTTTGAGTGCGTCTCGCCGAAGGAGAGCCAAAATGAATAGAGGAAGGATCATTGATCGAGCGATGGTGCTGTCGATCGTGCTCGCATTGATGGCAGCAGGCTCATCTCGTTTGCGAGCCGACAGCGGCACGTGCAGTGGCCAAATGATAGCCCTGCCGTTTATGGATGTGGCGGCAAACCCATTCTTTTGCGATATAGCCGAAGCGTATTTTTGCGGCCTTACCAACGGTACATCCTCGTCCACTTATAGCCCGTCGAGCATAGTGACGCGCGATCAGATGGCGGCCTTCATTACCCGCACACAGGATTCCGCGATCAGACGAATGAACAGGCGTGCCGCACTCGGACAGTGGACGCAAGGTGTATTCGCCGGCGGAGCGATGACGGATGTAGACACCTTTCCTTATCTGGTCAAATCTGATGGCGTGGACATTTGGGTGGCAAGCGCCGCCACCAGCACCGTTTCGCGTGTTAGAGCGAGTGACGGACATTTCATCGAGTCGTGGACCGGCGCCTCCGGAGCCAGAGGCGTGCTCGTCGCGAGAGGTCGCATATATGTGACTGGCGGCTCAACGCCAGGGCACCTGTACAGATTCGATCCGAGTCAGGCTGCCGGCGATGTTGTGACGGTAGCCGACCTCGAACCTTACCCAGACAGTCTCACAACCGATGGTTTCTTTATCTGGACCGCGTGTAACGGCTCCACATTCTCAAATGGTGGATCGATCTGCAGGATAAACCCGACTAATGGAAACGTGACAAAATTCTCCGGATTCGTCAGCCCCAACGGAATCCTTTATGACGGTTCAAACATCTGGATGATCGACCTCCCCGCCAGCGTGTTGTATAAACTGAACACAAACGGAACCATTGCTCAGAGCATAACAGTCGGCGCAACGCCTTATTATCCTGCCTTCGATGGGACTAATATCTGGGTCCCCAACAAGAACAATAATTCGGTAACTGTCGTGCGAGTCAAAGACTCAGTGGGGGCTCCTTTGGCGTCGGCCTTCGTGCTGACGACGCTGACTGGAAACGGGTTGGACAATCCGATCTGCGCATCATTCGACGGACAGCGCATTCTGGTCACAAATAATTCGGGAGACGGCGTGTCGCTCTGGAAGGCGACTGATCTGTCACCGCTCGGCGCATTTTCAGCCCCATCGGGCAGCCACCCGTATGGAGCGTGTTTTGACGGCGTCAACTTCTGGATCACGCTTCAAGGCACGAACAAGCTCGCCCGGTTCTGAGGTTTTGCGAGCTTCAACTCTATCGTTTTTTCATATCGATTGCTGAAGGAGAGTCATGCACACCAACCGCCGCCGCACCGCGAGACGCGCGATCCTGCTAACAGTCTTTACCGTTGTCGTCATCGCCGGTTCAACTCACCTGCATGCTGATACTGGAACATGTAGCGGGAACACGATAACACTGCCGTTCACGGACGTTGCAGGGAGCCCTTTCTTCTGTCAAATCGCCGAAGCGTTTTTTTCGGCGTTGACCAACGGGACAGACGCCAGCCACTACAGTCCGTCGACGAATGTGACGCGCGATCAGATGGCTGCTTTCATCACCCGCACATTGGATTCGGAATTGAGGCGCGGATCGAGGAAGGCTTCGCTCGATCAATGGGAACAGGCTTTCTTCGCCTCCGGCGCAACGACCGATGTAGATTCCGGCCCGGAGTTCCTTAAGTCAGACGGAGTTGATGTCTGGGTATCGAACGGCGGCGCCGGAACGATCTCACGAGTGCGAGCGAGCGATGGCCGATTGCTTCAGACCTGGACTCAAGCGCCGGGAGCCGGCACCCTGGTCGTGGCAAGAGGGCGAATATTCATAACGGGTGGTGCCGAAAATGGCCGGCTATATAGAATTGATCCGAAAGAACTGCCACAACCTGTGACTGTAGTCACAAATCAACTGGGCTCGTTTCCTTCGGGTATTACCACAGACGGATCCTTCATTTGGGTCGCAGATGCGGACGTTATTTTTAAGGTAGATCCCGGCAACGGAGACGTGACTACTTTTACAGGCTTCGATTCCGCAAGTGGCATGCTCTACGATGGATCGAACGTCTGGACGACGGAGGACCACACTATCAAGAAGCTGGCTTCAAACGGTAATGTCCTTCAGACATTACCAGTAGGCCAACTCGCGGGACACCCGGCTTTTGACGGCGCGAACATCTGGGTGCCCAACGATATCTCAAACTCTATCACGGTCATTCGAGCGAAGGACTCTCGAGGAGAACCGCTGGCTCAACCCTTCGTTCTCGCTACGCTGACGGGCAATGGGCTCGACAGTCCTGTTTGCGCCGCCTTCGACGGCGAGCGAATCCTTGTAACAAACCTTTCCGGCGATAGCATCTCTCTCTGGAGAGCTACGACCCTACAGCCGATTGACACGATCTCCACCCAGTCAGGAAGCAATCCCTTCGGCGCTTGCTGCGACGGCCTGCACTTCTGGGTTGCACTTAGCGGCACAAACAAGGTCGTCCGGTTTTAACCGATTACTTCGACAACTGCGGTGGAAGCTTTGTCACAAACGGCGGCTTGTCGATGTCTTTGACGCAAGAATCGTCTAGTTACGAACCGGAAGGGGCAAATCCTATGAGGACTCGACGTACATAATCCGATAGACAATCGCGCTGTTAACCGCAGCGATGCTGATTACATTCAACTTCTTGAGCAGCGTTCACGCCTTTCGCCAAATTCAAGTCGAAGAACGTCAGCGACACTTACGATCAACATTCAGTAGACGGCACACACGCCTGTTTCAAATCGTGGGAACTATTGCTTTCTGAAATCAAAAGCGGGAGGAGACTCAAATGAAGAGAATGACTCATGACTTCGCAGCAAGGAGTAACATCTTGTCGCTTAAGCTAATCACAATCGTCCTTCTGGCGACAGCTTTGGTGACCGCGGCTCCTGCACAGATCCGCAGTCAGTCCAAACAAACAAACTCCGCTCGCCCGGCGAACGGCAATACCAAGACATTCACGCCTCAGGGTTTCTCCTCGAATTGACTGCCGTCTTGTCGAGGCAACCTTACTTCGCCAACTGCGGTTGCCAGCAAAACAAGAGGTTGCCGACTTGCTACGCGGAGTTACTGCTTTGCCGACCGCACGCGGATACGCGATTATCAGCCGCACCTTGCTATTGACAATATTCGCGACCCTATGTAGTGTTCTATATATTTCGTATCCTACGTAAGGAGAATCATGGGCTCGAAAAGTTATCTCTCGCATTCGGCAGCCGTCATCCTGCACGCGCTGGGCGCCGGTTACAAGTACGGCTTCGACATTATGGACATTACCGGTTTGCCAAGCGGAACTGTCTATCCCGCGCTTCGCCGCCTCGAGGACCTCGCGCTGGTTGATTCCAAATGGGAGAAAGAAGGCATCGCTCAACGCGACGGCAGACCTGCGCGCAAGTACTATCAGCTTACGCGCGACGGCGAACAAGCCCTGGCCGAAGCAGTCAAGCGCTACCGGCTGCTCGAGCAGCGCTTACCCATTTCTTCCAGCAAGCCATCTCGTCAACGAGGCTGATTTTTCATTACTTCAGCGAGGTCGCGATGCCGTCGCCAAGCAATCAGTTCAATGGCGCGCCCTGCCTTTCAGCGAGGCTCATCAGAGTCATCGGCCCGATCGTGCCCAGACGTTTGCGCGCGGACTGGAAACAAGAATGGCATGCCGAGCTGCAGCATCGCGAAGACTTTCTTACGGATTGGGAGAAGCTCAACTGGAGAACAAAGCTCGATTTGTTGTGGCGCAGTCTGGGAGCATTTTGGGATGCGCTCTGGCTGCAACAACGGCGGTGGGAAGCCGAGATCGTACAAGACTTTCGGTACGGAGTTCGAATGCTGCTCAAGCACAAAGGGTTCACACTCGTAGCTGTGCTTTCTCTCGGGCTGGGAATCGGAGCGCACACAGCAATCTTTATTTTGATTGCTGCGGTGTTGTTGAAACTCCTGCCACTGACGGCGTTACGCCACGAGTGAGAACGTGAGCTGAAATGATTGACTCACACAACAGGAAACATTTCCGTTTTTGGATGTGGCTCATCCAGATAATGGGAGTCATTGTGCCACGCCGTCTGCGCGCTGATTGGAAGCAGGAGTGGGACGCTGAGCTCCGCACTCGTGAACTCTTGTTGAACGATTGGGACAAACTTAACTGGACTTCCAAACTCGATTTGCTCCGGCGCAGTCTCGGCGCCTTCTGGGATGCGCTCTGGTTGCAGCCGCAACGACTGGAGGACGACATGTTTCAAGACCTGCGGTTTGGCGTGCGAATGTTGATCAAGAACAAGAGCTTCACTGCGGTGGCTGTCCTCTCACTAGCGCTCGGCATCGGCGCAAACACTGCGATCTTTCAGTTGCTCGACGCGGTGCGAATACGGATGCTGCCCGTCAAAGCACCACAGGAACTCGCAGAGGTTCGGATGTTGGATATGAAAGGAGCGCGCGGCGGTTTCGGCCGCCAACCATCAGTTAACAATCCCATTTGGGAAGAGATCAGGGACCGGCAACAAGCTTTTTCCGGCATCTTCGCGTGGGGCCCGGACACCGTCAATCTCGCGCCCGGAGGAGAAGTACGCTCGGCGCGGATGCTTTATCTTAGCGGCGACGCTTTCAATACGCTTGGCGTTCAACCAGCGCTTGGCAGTTTGTTTACGACGACCGACGATCAGCGTGGCTGCGATGAATCAGGAGTGGTTATCAGCCATGAGTTCTGGCAGCGCGAATACGGTGGAGATCCTAACGCCATCGGTCGGAAGCTCACGCTTGGGGATCACTCATTCGAAGTCATGGGGGTCACGCCGGCGAACTTCTTTGGCTTGGAAGTCGGGCGGTCGTTCGACCTTGCTCTGCCAATCTGCGCTGTCGCAACTGTTCGCGGCAATAACAATTTCCTCTCCGGGACAATGTGGTGGTTGACGGTTACGGGCCGTCTAAAACCAGGTTGGTCGATTGAACAGGCTGCGGCTCAAATGCAAGCGATTTCACCCGGTCTCTTCGAAGCTGCGCTTCCTCCGAACTATCCGCCCGTAAGCGTGAAAGCCTACCTGGACTCCAGACTGACGGCGATCCCCGCCGGATCAGGCGTATCCCAGTTGCGGGAAGATTACGAGCAGTCGCTCTGGCTGCTATTGGCGATCGCCGGGCTGGTGCTGTTGATCGCGTGTGCGAACCTGGCGAACTTGCTGCTGGCGAGGGCGAGTGCGCGCGGGAGAGAGATCGCCGTGCGCCAGGCGTTGGGAGCCTCCCGCAGTCGACTCATTCGCCAGTTGCTGGTCGAGAGTCTGTTGCTGGCGGTGGTGGGCGCGGCGCTTGGAGCCGGACTGGCTCAGGCGCTGAGCAGTTTTCTCGTAGCCTTCCTCAGCACAAGCGCTGACCCAGTCTTTTTGAACCTGGCTCCCGATGGGCGCGTGCTTGGGTTTGCAGTGGCGCTCGCTCTCCTGACGTGTCTGCTGTTCGGGCTTGCGCCTGCCATAAGAGTAACGCGAATTGAACCTGGCTCAGTTATGAAAGCGGCCGGGCGCGGGTTGAGTGCCAGCCGTGAACGATTCAGTCTGCGACGTGCGCTCGTCGTTGCACAAGTCGCGCTCTCGCTCGTGCTGGTGGCGGGAGCGCTTCTGTTTTCGCGCAGTCTAAACAAGCTCGCGACAGTAAACGCCGGCTTCCGACAGGATGATGTTCTTATTGCTCAGGTAAATTTCCGCCGCCTGAACTTACCCACCAATAGTTATCCCGGTTTCGTTGAAGAAATGCTCGACCGAATCCGAGCTATCCCGGGAGCGGATTCGGTTGCCCTTACAAACATTATTCCACTCGATGATTGGGGCGGAGGCAACGCCTGGATCGACGGGAACGACGCAAACCAGGCGCAACATACCAGCCTCAGCCGGGTCGGTCCAAATTACTTCAACACGTTGCAGATTCCGATGTTGGCCGGACGGGATTTCGATGCACGCGACAGGGTCGGCACGACGAACGTGGCGATTGTAAATGAAGCTTTTGCGCGAGCGTTCCTGAATGGAGCGAACCCAGTCGGCCACCGCTTTTGGATCGAAGCATCGCCTGGTTCCCCAAACACTCCCTACGAGATAGTCGGACTGGTACGAGACACCAAGTATCGAGACTTGCGCGAAGAGTTTCGCCCGATCGCTTACTATGCCTCTGCGCAAAACGACGGCGCCGGCCCCGGCGGACAGATAATGATCCGATCGCGCCTGCCACAAGGCGATCTCGTGGGAGCGGTCAAGCAGTTGCTCAATGACATCAGTCCTGAAATCACGGTCCGCTTTCGTGAGTTCAAACCTCTGATCGAAGCGACCATCCTACGCGAGCGATTGATGGCCACGCTCTCCAATTTCTTCGGTCTGCTTGCGCTGCTCCTGGCGTGCATCGGACTGTACGGCATCACTTCTTATGGCGTCGCCAGCCGGACAAATGAAATCGGAATCAGAATGGCATTGGGCGCACGACGGTCCGATGTCTTCTGGTTGATTCTTCGGGAGGCGCTAGTGCTGGTTGTTGTCGGCGTAGTCGTAGGGTTTCCGATAATCTTCGCGGTCACACGCGTCGCCAAAACGTTGCTCTTCGGATTGACGCCGACCGATCCGATTTCACTGGTCTTCGCTGGACTGTTGATGCTCGCAGTGGCACTGGTCGCCGGCTACGTGCCTTCGCGCCGCGCGACGAAAGTTGATCCGATGGTGGCGCTACGCTGCGAGTAGATCGATGCGCGAAATGTGATGTTTGTAGTTCGGCCTTCAGGCGGAAGTTCGTAAGACCGGGACTAACTTCCGGCTGAAGTGCGTACTACAAACTTTTATCTTAGCGTGCAGGCGAGGTAGATGACCGATTCAAGACTCAAGACGCGCTTTCGTTTCTGGCTGTGGCTGATCGCTTTTATCGGTGTGATAGTCCCGCGGCGCCTGCGCGCGGTTTGGCGGCAAGAGTGGGAAGCCGAGTTGCGTTGCCGTGAGTTGTTGCTGGCCGATTGGGACAAGCTCAATCTGAGCGCCAAACTCGATTTGTGCCGGCGCAGTCTCGGCGCGTTTTGGGATGCGTTGCTGCTGCAGCCACAAAGACTGGAGGATGAGATGTTTCAAGACCTGCGGTTCGGCGCTCGAATGCTGCTCAAGCACAAAGGATTCACGCTGGTCGCGGTGCTATCACTGGCGCTGGGTATCGGCGCAAACACAGCGTTGTTCAGCGTAGTCGATGCCGTGCTGCTGAAGACCTTGCCGGTCGCTGAGCCAGAGCGGTTAGTGCTCTTTGAATGGCAAGCCGGACGTTCATTCCGCACCAATGGCATGAGCGGCACGTCGTATGTGCCCGGACCGCCGGACACAAAAGGGCTTTCGCTGTTCCGCTACGAGGTCTTTGAAAAGATGCGCCAAACGCACGCCTCCACTCCGGACGGCCCGCTCAGCGATTTCTTTGCCTTTGCTCCAATTCGGGAATTGACGTCGGTGATAGACCAACACGCAGAGATCATCAAAGGGCAAGCTGTGTCCGGCGACTATTATGCTGGCCTCGGAGTGCAACCGAGTCTGGGGCGCGGGATCACTGACGAAGACGACAAGGCCGGCGCCGCGCCAGTGGTCGTGCTCAGCCATGAGTTTTGGCAAGAACGGTTCAGCGGGAGTCCCACGGTCATCGGCCAGCCGCTCAAACTCAACAAGCAGATGCTCACTATCATCGGCGTGACGCCGCCCGCCTTCACCAGTACATCGCAAGTTGATTTTCATCCCGACGTCACCATCCCGTTTGCCTGCGAGCCGTTGCTACGGGGTGAGAATAGTAGATTGGGCACGGCGAACGTGCCCGGCATCTGGTGGCTGAATTTGATGGGACGGCTCAAACCGGGCGCGACTTACGAACAGGCGCGCGTCAGCTTGAACGGCACATTTCAGGCCGCTGCCTTGGAGGTCATGCCGCCGCCACGCAAAGCCAATGAACCGGCGCAGCTCGAACCGATAGATTACCCGCGCCTGATCGCGGAATCCGGCAGCCGTGGGATGTTGGACAGGCGCAGGCGTTATTCGACCACTATCTACGGGCTGTTCATTGTGGTGGCGCTCGTGCTGTTGATTGCCTGCGCCAACGTAGCAAACCTGTTGCTGGCGCGAGCGGCTTTGCGCAGCGCAGAGATCGGTGTGCGGCTCGCGGTCGGTGCGGGGCGCTTGCGACTGATCCGGCAACTGCTAACCGAAAGTGTTTTGATAGCAAGCTGCGGCGGCGCGGTCGGCGTTCTCTTCGCCTTCTGGGGCAAGAGCGCGCTGGTGGCACTCACCGCCAGGGACACGGGACTCTTTCCCAGCGGCGTTGACTTCAATCTAAATTGGCGGGTGCTGGTGTTCACGCTGGCTGTCTCGTTACTGACCGGCGTGCTGTTCGGCCTGGCGCCCGCGTGGCGCGCGACAGGACTTGATTTGGCGACCTCGCTCAAACAAAGTCGCCGCTCGACCGCCGCCGAGTCACGCTTGAGCAAAGGGCTGATCGTCGGGCAGGTCGGGGTCTCGTTAGTGCTATTGGTTGGAGCGGGGTTGTTCATCCGCACGCTCTCCAACCTGGAGCGGGTAGACCTCGGCTTCAATCAAGAGAACCTCCTGGTCTTCACGTTGCAGCCGCAGCAGAGTGGGTACAAGGACAAACGGCTGATGCAGTTCTATCAGCAACTCTTTGCGCGACTGGATCACTTGCCTGGCGTGCGCGCGGCGACGTTCGGGAAGGTCGCGCTCATCGCGAATGATAATTGGTTCTTTGACATCTTGCTGCCCGGCGAGACGGAAATGACTGACGCGGGTAAGCACATCACCAACCGGCAGGCGGTCCGCGAAAACTATTTTGCGACGATGGAGATCCCGTTGCTGCGCGGGCGCGGCTTCACGACGCAAGATGATGAGCGCGCGCCCAAAGTCGCAATCATCAATCAAACCTTCGCGCGCCAGTTCTTCCCGAACGAAGACGCGGTCGGCAAACGTGCCACGATTATCGACGGCAAACGTGAGGTCGAGATTGTTGGTGTCGTGGCCGATACCAAATACAGGAGCCAGCGCGAGGAACTCACGCCGCTACTCTACACGCCCTGGCAACAAGAAGGCCCGAATGTCGGTGAGATGCATTTCGCCCTGCGCACTGCGGGCGAACCGAGCGCGTTCGCCGCGATGGTCGGTGAAGTGGTGCGCGAACTGGACAGCAACCTCCCAGTCACGGATCTCGGCACTCAAACGGCCCGCGCGCAGGCAACGCTGGGACAGGAGCGCCTGTCCGCGCGGCTCCTGACTTTCTTCGGCGGGCTGGCGCTCTTGCTCGCGGCCATCGGGCTATCGGGCGTATTGGCCTATTCTGTTGCGCAACGCACCAACGAGATTGGCATTCGGATGGCGCTCGGCGCGCAAGCCCGCAATGTTTTGCGGCTGGTGATCTGGCAAGGGATGAAACTCGTGCTGCTTGGATTGGGAGTCGGCGCGCTGACTGGATATGCGCTGAAGCGACTGCTGGCCAGCGAGTATTTCGGAGCACAAGCATGGCAGCGTCAAATGGCCGAGCAACTTTACGGTGTAACGGGAACTGATCCATTGACCTTTGCCGTCATTGCCTTGCTGCTGACACTGGTTGCGCTGGCGGCCTGTTGGCTGCCAGCGCGCAAGGCGGCACAGGTAGACCCGATGGTGGCGCTGCGGCAGGAATAAAGCCGATGGGTGAAGCCAGGCAACCAACGCAAACAAGCCGCTTTCGTTTTTGGCTTTTGCTGATCGCGTTGATCGGTGTGATCGTTCCACGGCGTCTTCGAGCGTATTGGAAGCAAGAGTGGAAAGCCGAATTGGAATATCGCGAAGCGTTGCTCGCCGAATGGGACAACCTCAATCTCAGGACCAAACTGAATCTGCTCTGGCGCGGTCTCGGCGCGTTCTGGGATGCGCTCTGGCTCCAGCCGCAACGATTGGAGGACGACATGTTTCAAGACTTGCGCTATGGCGTGCGAATGTTACTGAAGCACCCGGGCTTCACTTTGATTGCCGTTTTCACGCTGGCGCTGGGCATCGGGGTGAACACGGCGTTATTCACGATCTTTGATGCCTTTGTGCTGAAGCCGCTGCCGCTTAAAGACCCGGACAGCATCGTCAACCTTTCCGGGTACGATAGCGACGCCCAACGCAATCGGCTCTTCTCATATCTGGATTATGTGGATTACCGCGACCGCAACACGTCGTTGGTCGGATTGGTGGCGATGAATAAATTCGCCGTGCCGTTTGGCGAGCAAGCCGCCGCCGATGATGATGGGCCGGCAGTTTTACCCAGCAATTTTGGCTTCGGTCGTTTGGTTTCGCAGAACTACTTTGCCGTGCTGGGTGCGGAGATGGCGTTGGGACGAGGCTTTGTGCCCGCTGAAGATCAGACACCCAGCACACATCCCGTGCTGGTGTTGAGCTATATATGCTGGGAGCGGCGTTTCAATTCCGACCTGCATATCGTCGGCAAAACGGTCAGGCTGGCGGGGTTGCCGTTCACGATCATCGGAGTCACCGCGCAAGGCTTTATCGGCCTGGAGCCGGACTCGCCGCAGTTCTGGGTGCCGCTGATGATGCGCGACCAGGTCGTCGGCAATTGGCATTACAAACGCTGGTTGACCGAGCGAAAAGCGGATGCGTTTGTGTTGGCCGGCCGCTTGAAACCAGGTGTCTCGCCCGCCCAGGCGCAAGCTGAAATGAATCTGATCGCGCAGCAGCTTGCCACTGCGCATCCCGACCCGCAGCGCAAAGTCTCTATCCGTGTTGATCCCGGCGCGACCTTCCTCCAATTGGAAGACGAGATGAAGGTGTTGATTGCGCCGTTGTTGACGGCGGTCGGGCTGATTTTATTGATCGCCTGCCTCAACGTCACCAACATGCTGCTGGCGCGCGCGGCAGGTCGGCAGCGCGAGATTGCTGTGCGGCTGGCGTTGGGCGCGAGCCGTTGGCGGATAGTGCGGCAATTGCTGACCGAAAGCGTGTTGCTCTCGGCGCTGGGTGGCGCGTTTGGGTTGCTGCTGGCGATGTGGACAATCCGCGCTCTCTATCCGCTCGTGTTGGCGCAGTTGCCGGTTCCGCAGGCCCTGCTCGAACAGTTCGCGCTTGACCTGGGACCGGACTATCGCATCTTCGGCTTTGCGCTGTTGGTGTCAGCACTGGCGGGCATCACCGCCGGACTCGCTCCGGCGCTGCAGGCATCGCGGCCCAATTTGAGCGGAGCCTTGAAAGACGAAGGCTCGACATTCGGCGCTTACTTGAGTCAATCGCGGTTGCGTAACGCGCTGGTGGTGACGCAAGTCGCCGTGTGCCTGACGTTGCTGATCGCGGCGGGACTACTCACGCGCAATCTGCAAAAATCGCAAACGGTTGAGACGGGACTCGTGATCAAAAACGTCTTCACGCTCGACACCAGTGCGCAAGGCACGACTCAGGAGCCGAGCCGCGTAATCGAATTCGGCCGTCAGCTTGCCGCGCGCTTGCGTGCGCTGCCGGGCGTGAAGAGCATCAGCCAGGCGCAGCGGCAACCGCTCTCAGGCCCGACGCGGACGACGCCGATCACGCTTGCCGGGCAAACACAGCCAGCGGGTCGTCCGTTGCAAGCAGGCTTCAACTTTGTTTCCACCGATTATTTTCAAACGGTCGGCCTGCGCATCACACGCGGGCGCGGCTTCACCGCACAGGAAGCGCAAGCGAATGTGCAAGTCGTGCTGATTAGCGAATCCACTGCACGCCGCTTCTGGCCGAATGAAGATGCCATCGGCAAACACATCGGCATCGGCGCGGCGGCGCAACAGGACGACGCATCTAATGGATCCTCTGGCAATGGATCATCTGGCGACAGCACATCCAAATTCCCGCAATACGAAGTCATCGGCCTGACAAACGACACACGACAAGGCTTGTTCTGGAAACGCGATGACACGTACTTGTACATCCCGTTGCGCGAGGAGCCAGCGCCAGGCGGGAATAGCGCTCCGTACCTGATCGTCAGCACCACAGGCGACGCACGCGCCGTGATGACAGCCGCGCGTAACGAAGCCACAGCCCTTGATCCGAAGCTGTTCGTGATCCCGCGCCTGGTGGATGACTCGCTGGCGTTGCAAATGTCTCCTCTCAAGGCGGTCGCGGTCCTGGCCGGTGTGCTGGGTTCATTGGCGCTGTTGCTCGCGTCTATCGGCTTGTATGGCGTGATGTCATTTGTCGTAAGCCAGCGCACGCACGAAATCGGCATTCGGATGGCGCTGGGCGCGCAAGGCCGCGATGTCATCACGCTCTTTTTGCGGCAAGGCGGAAAGCTAATCGCCATCGGTGTTGCGGTTGGCCTGGCGGGCGGCGCGGCGATTTCCGGCTTACTGGCAGGCGTCCTGGTAGACATAAGCCGGTTCGATCCGCTGGCGTTTTGTGTGGTGGCGGCGTTCTTGACCATCGTTGCACTCAGCGCGTGTTATGTGCCAGCACGGCGAGCTACGAAAGTTGACCCAATGTCAGCGCTCCGGCACGACTGAATCCGATGAAGGATCCGATACAAGCGACGCGCTTTCGCTTCTGGCTCTGGCTGATTGCTTTGGTCGGCGTGATCGTGCCGCGACGATTGCGCGCCGACTGGAAGCAAGAGTGGGAAGCTGAACTCCAGCATCGCGAAGCATTGCTCGCCGAGTGGGAGAAGCTCAACTGGAAAACCAAACTTGATTTGCTTCGCCGCAGTCTCGGCGCGTTTTGGGATGCGATGCTGCTGCAGCCACTAAGACTGGAGGATGATATGTTTCAAGACCTGCGCTTCGGCATTCGAATGTTGCTCAAGAGGCCCGGCTTCAGCGCGTTCGCGATTCTGGTGCTCGCGTTTGGCATCGGGGCGACGAGCGCAATCTTCAGCGTAGTCAACGGCGTGCTCTTGCGGCCCCTGCCTTACCCGGAACCAGACCGACTGATGATGGTTTTCCCGTCTTCCGAACACAGGGGCGAACACAGCAGCAATGCTATCAACACGGTGACCGGGCCCGACTATGTTGAGTGGCGCAATCAATGTCAGAGCTGCGCCCAGATGGCGGCGCACACCGGAGCGCAGCCGGGTAACCTGACGGGCGGCGCGGAGCCTGATCGCGTCCGCATCGCGCGAGTCACCGGAAGTTTGTTCGCCACACTTGGCGTCCAGCCGATGCTTGGGAGAACGTTCCTGCCGGAAGAGACGGGTCGGCTCGTATTCAGCAGCGACAGCGGTGCAACCGGCAACACCGCAGTGATCTTGAGTTATGGTCTATGGCAGCGGCGCTTCGGCGCTGATCCTGCGATTATCGGCAAGACAGTCAAAGTCGAAGGGGACGCTTGCGCGGTTATCGGAGTGATGCCCGACGGATTCACTTTTCCAGACGAAGCCGACGCATGGTTGCCTGTCGCGCTCAATCCCAAACGCAATAATGCTTACTTGCATGTCATCGCTCGACTGCAATCGGGCGTAACGCCAGCAGAGGCGCAGACTGAATTGACGGCCATCGCGCTCCGATTGCAGGAAGGAGCCTCGCAGAGCAATCCAGAGCCGCGCGTCAGCCTGATGCCCGTTCAAGAGTACATGGTCGGAAATGCACGTCCATCGCTGCTTATTCTCCTCGGCGCTGTGAGCTTTGTGTTGCTGATTGCGTGCGCGAATGTAGCCAATCTGTTGCTGGCGCGCGCCGCCACTCGGCAGAAGGAGATAACCATTCGCTCGGCTCTCGGCGCCAGCCGGTTGCGCATTGTGCGGCAATTGCTTACCGAAAGCCTGCTGCTCGGTCTGCTCGGAGGCGGCCTCGGATTGCTGCTGGCTTTCGGGGTTCTCAATCTGCTGCTCGCGGCTGCTCCGCGGGAGATTCCGCGTCTGAACGCTGTTGGAATTGATCGCTGGGTGTTCGGCTTCACACTGCTGCTCTCGGTATCAACGGGCATCATCTTCGGAATTGCGCCAGCGCTTCAATCATCCAGGCTTGACCTCAACGCCACGCTTAAGGAAGGCGGCGCTCAGATGATCGGCGGCACGGCGCGCCATCGCCTGCGCGGTTTGCTGGTCGTAGCCGAAGTATCGCTGGCGCTGATGCTGTTGATCGGAGCAGGACTGTTGCTCAAGAGCTTCACTCGCTTGCGTGAAACCAGATTGGGCTTCAGTCCCGACCACGTTCTGACAGCCAGCCTCACGTTGCCTGAAGCCGATTATCCGACCGCGGCGCACGTCAAGGCCTACTACCAGCAAGCTCTCGCGCGGCTCGCCGCCCGTCCTGAAGTGCAAGCCGCGAGCATTATCAATGCGCTACCGCTTGGAAAGAACGGCGCGCGCATTCAAGGCGATCTGACCGTCGAAGGCGACACGGCTGAGCGCCCCGGCGCGCGCGCGAGGAAGCTTGCGATCAGCCCAGATTACTTTCGCGCGCTGGGCATACCTCTGCTCAAAGGCCGCGCGTTCGATGAACACGATACGCCAGACTCACCCGGCGTGCTGATCATCAGCGAGGCGTTGGCTGGCCGCTTGTGGCCCGATCAGGAAGCACTCGGCAAGCGTCTCAACATCGGTTTTTCCGGCGAGACGTGGCGCGAAGTCGTTGGCGTGGTCGGCGATGTCAAACAACAAGAGCTCGGTGAGGGCGCTTCCCCTGCGATTTATCAACCATATTCGCAGGTCCTCAATTCGCGCCGCTGGATGCTCGGTGATCTAACTTTTGTCATTCGCACCGCCGCTCAGCCGCAAAGCTTCGCCGCAGGGTTGGTCAGCGAGTTGCAAACGGTCGACAAGCAACTTCCGCTGTACGACCTGGCCCCGATGGAACAAGTCATCGCGCAGAAAGTCGCCGACCCGCGCTTTTACATGCTGCTGCTCAGTTCCTTCTCTGCCCTCGCGTTGACTCTCGCCGCGGCAGGAATCTACGGCGTCATCTCTTACGCGGTCACGCAGCGCACGCATGAGATTGGGATACGTATGGCGCTCGGGGCCGAGGTTGGTGACGTATTGCGGCTGGTGATCAGTCAGGGAATGAAGCTGGTGCTGGCGGGATTGGCAATCGGTCTCGCGGGGGCGTTCGCTTTGACGCGTTTGCTGACCGGGTTTCTCTATCAGGTAAGCACTACGGATCCGATGACGTTCACCGCGCTTTCGTCTCTGCTTGTCGCGGTCGCGCTGCTGGCTTGCTATCTTCCGGCGCGGCGGGCGGCCAAAGTTGATCCGATGGTGGCGCTTCGTTGCGAGTAATAGAAATGCCTGGATCGAGTCACGACAGAAACTTCTTCTTTCAACCGCATCGCTGGCTGATTACTCTCATCGGCGTGATCGTTCCACGCCGCCTCCGAGCGGATTGGAAGCAAGAGTGGCAAGCGGAATTGCGATATCGTGAAGCGTTGCTCGCTGAATGGGACAACCTCACTCTTAAAACCAAGGTGAATCTGCTCTGGCGAAGTCTTGGCGCGTTTTGGGATGCGCTCTGGCTGCAGCCGCAAAGATTGGAGGACGAAATGTTTCAAGACCTGCGTTACGGCGTCAGAGTGCTGCTGAAAAAGCCCGGTTTCGTTTTGGTGGCGGTGATTACACTTGCGTTGGGCATCGGCGCGAGCACTGCGATCTTCAGTGCGGTGAACCCTATCTTATTCGAGCCGCTTCCGTATCCCAATGCCGACCGCGTCGCTATGGTCTGGGACTACGGCAACAACGGTGCTCGTCTCTATGTAACCTTCGGCACCTATCGTGAGGTGGTCGAGCGCAATCGATCTTTCGAATCGGCCGCCGCGATGAGACCCTGGCAGCCGGCCTTCACCGGAGAAACACAACCCGAGCGTCTCGAAGGGCAGCGCGTCAGCGCAAGCTACTTCAAAACTCTCGGCGTCGCGCCGGTTTTGGGAAGCGATTTTCAGGAATCAGACGATCAGCTCAACGGGCCTGCGCTCGTAATGATCAGCGATTCGTTATGGCGGCGTCGCTTTGGCAGCGATGTCGGGATTATCGGAACTGAGGTGACGCTCGATGGCAGGCTCTACACTATCATCGGCGTGATGCCAAGTGGATTCCAGAACGTGCTGGAGCCCGCTGCCGAGGTTTGGTCGCCTCTACAGTTCGACAAATCGCTGTTGCCCGAGAGTCGCGAGTGGGGACACAACCTTCGGATGATCGCGCGGTTGCGCTCGGGCGTCTCTCACGAACAGGCAATGCGAGAGATCGACACGATCGCCCACAACCCGGTGCCGGAAATCTCGCGGCCACCGCACGCTTCACTAGGTAGCGGCCTGCTTGTAATTTCGCTGCAGAGTGACCTCACTAGCGGAGTGAAACCGGCGCTGCTCGCAGTCCTGGGCGGAGTCCTGCTCGTGCTCGCGATCGCTTGCGTCAACGTGACGAATCTACTACTCGCGCGAGGCGCTCAGCGACGTGGCGAATTCGCGATGCGCGCTGCGCTGGGGGCCTCAAGACTCCGCTTGATCCGGCAGTTGCTAGTTGAGAGTCTTCTACTCGCAGCGCTCGGTGGCGTTCTTGGAATGTTTGTTGCGCAGTTCGGCGTACGCGCGTTGGTAGCTTTGAGTCCGCCGGGGCTGCCTCGGGCAGATGCAATTCGACTCGACGGCTCTGTCTTCGTTTTCGCGGTAGCGATCACGGCCGTAATCGGCCTGCTGGCGGGACTGTTTCCTGCGCTGCAAGCATCCAGGAGCGATCTTAATATCGCATTACAACAAAGTTCGCAGCGAATGATTGGGGGCAATCAATTTACCCGCCGCGCACTTGTGGTCGCCGAGGTTGCGTTTGCTCTGGTTCTGCTTGTTAGCACAGGGCTCCTCTTGCGCAGCCTTCAACGTCTGTTCGCGATCGATGCCGGATTCGACACGTCGCACCTGCTGACGATGCAGGTGCAGGCCTCCGGGGTGCGAGGAAATAATGCTGCTTTAGTTCAGCAATTCTACGAGCAAGCTCTTGAAGCAGTGCGGGGCGTTCCCGGCGTTACGAGCGCCGCGTTCACCAGCCAGTTGCCGTTAAGCGGGGATATCGACGACGGATATGGCGTGCACTTTGAGTCGAGCCCGACAGGCAACCCCGAAGCGGATAACGGCGCGCTTCGATACGCAGTGAGCCCGGGGTTTCTTGAAACTATGGCGGTGCCGCTCCGTCGCGGGCGTTTGCTCGACGAGCACGATACCGCCGAGGCGCCGCCGGCAGTTCTCATCAGCGAATCTTTGGCCAGGAGCAAGTTTCAGGATGAAGATCCTATAGGCCAACGGCTGCGAATCGGTCCAAACAACGGGCCGTGGGATACAGTTGTAGGAGTTGTAGGCGATGTGAAACAAACATCGCTGGCGGTGAGCCTCACAGATGCAGTGTACATTACAAACAGTCAATGGAAACTCTTCTCCGACCGGGCCCGGTGGCTGGTAGTTCGCACACGCGCTAACCCTGGTAAGCTGGCCTCTACGATCAAAGACGCGATTTGGTCCGCAGACAAGGATCAACCTATCGTGCGAGTCGCAACAATGGACGACCGCCTCAACGCCTCCGCTTCAGAGCGGCGTTTTGCGCTGATCCTCTTCGAGACCTTTGGGTCCGTAGCGCTTGTGCTCGCGGCGATCGGAATCTATGGCGTACTCTCGGGAAGCGTCAGCGAACGCACTCGAGAGATTGGAGTGCGCCTGGCGTTAGGCGCGCAGCGTAGCAACATTCTCGGATTGATCATGAGGCAGGGGATGACACTCACCGGAGCCGGCATGGTGATCGGTCTCCTTGGCGCCGCGGTCGCAACAAAAGCGCTGGTCACTTTGTTGTTTGGCATCTCGCGGCTTGATCCAATCACCTACGCCGGCGTGGTCGTGTTGCTGCTCGGCGTATCGGCGCTCGCATGTTGGCTGCCCGCGCGCCGTGCCACTAAGGTTGATCCGATAATAGCGCTGCGGCAGGAGTGAGGAGATTTCGGTCAACGCATTACGTTGAACTGGATTTCGAAATGCGGAATGAAGAAAGATCTAAATGGAAACCGCAGCTCTCGCTGATTCGCCTGATCGGCGTGATCGTGCCCCGGCGCCTGCGCGCGGAATGGAAACAGGAATGGGAAGGCGAGCTGGAGTACCGCGAAGCGCTTCTTGCTGATTGGGACAAGCTCAATTGGAAAACAAAACTCGATTTGCTTCGGCGTAGTCTCGGTGCTTTCCGTGATGCGCTGTGGTTGCAGCAACTGAGATGGGAGGATGAGATGATTCAAGACCTGCGTTACGGCGTGCGAATGCTATTGAAGCACAAAGGCTTCACAGCGGTTGCTGTACTTTGCCTCGCACTCGGCATCGGAGCCAATACCGCCATCTTCAGCGTCGTTAATGCTGTGCTGTTGCGGGCCTTGCCGTATCATCGGGCCGACCAGCTTGTGACGGTTTGGGAGACCAACCGGGAACGTTCATTGGTGCACGAGCAGCCCTCGCCTGGTAACTTCCTGGACTGGCGAGCGCAGAATCAGGTCTTTGACGGCATCGCGGCCTGGTATCTGACCACGCGTACACTGCGTGACGACGCAGCAGCCACGCCGGTGCAGACGGCTCAGGTCGCCGGAGATTTCTTTCAATTGCTCGGGACCGAACCTGCACTCGGACGAACCTTTTCTCCCGCCGAGAGCGCCGGAGCCAGCTACAACACGGCCAATGGTTACCTCAGAGGCGACCGGCTTGCGGTCATCAGCGACGGACTTTGGCGACGGCGCTTCGGACGTGATTCGGGGATCATTGGAGGGTCAATCTCTATTGATGGCGCGGACTGGCAGATCGTCGCGGTGATGCCGCCCGAGTTCGCAATTCCGAACCGGGAGGTTGAAATCTGGACACAGTGGGACCTGACGCGTTTTGCTGATGCGCGCGACGCACGTTTTTTGCAAACAGTGGCGCGCCTCAAATCAGACGTGAACATAGAGCAAGCCCAATCGCAACTCGCCTCTCTCGCCGGCGTGTTGGCCGAGCAGTATCCGCAGGCCAACAAAGGCTGGAGTGTGAGTCTCGTTCCGTTGCAGGAAGAGACGGTTGGGAAGTCAAGGTCTGCGCTGCTGATACTGTTTGGCGCGGTTGGGTTCGTCCTGTTGATTGTGTGCGCCAACGTGGCGAGCCTGTTGCTGGCGCGAGCGTCATCCAGACAACGCGAGATGGCTGTGCGCTCGGCGCTCGGGGCATCACGGTTGCGTTTGATGCGGCAACTCCTGACCGAAAGTGTGATGCTCTCTCTCACGGGGGGCACCCTGGGAGTGGCGCTGGCGTTGTGGGGGATCAGGCTGCTGTTGTTCTTTCAGCCCGGAAATCTACCGCGCACTGATGAGGTTGGCCTTGATTCCCGCGTGGTGATCTTCACAATTGTCACTACGATAGCGACCGGGATCTTGTGTGGTCTTGCGCCCGCGCTTCAAGTATCGCAAATCGACCTGACAACGGCGTTGAAAGAAGGCGGAGTGAGAGGTGCGACGAGTGGCTTTCGTCACCATCGTTTCCGCAGCCTGCTGGTGGCGTCCGAAATAGCGATTGCACTCGTTCTGTTAGTCGGCGCGGGGCTGTTGACGCGCAGCTTCGCCCGGATGCTCGCGGTGAATCCGGGCTTCGACTCGGAGAAGCTGCTGGTCATGCCCATCTTCCTCGATAACAACCGCTATCGCACACCCGCGCAGTCCTCAAGCTACTACCAGAGTTTGATCGAGCGACTTAGGGCTCTGCCGGCGGTGACCGCGGTCGGTGCAACCACGGCTCTACCGATGAGCGACGTGGGCGTCGATTTCGACCGGCCATATTGGCCCGAGGGTAAGGAGGACCCCGGCGGCGCGGCGCCCAAAGCTGCGGTCAGAATGGTGACGCCGGACTATTTCAAAACGATGGGGATTCCTGTGCAAGCGGGTCGCGCCTTCAGCGAAGAAGACCGGTCGGAAACGCCTCCGGTGATGATAGTCAACGAGACGCTGGCCCGGCAGATATGGCCCGGCAACGACGCCGTCGGCAAACGACTGATGATTTATTTCAATCGCGGCCGATACCCGTACGAAATCATCGGAGTTGTGGGCGACGTCAAACATTACGGGCTCAAGAGCCAGCCGCATCCGGAAGTCTTCTTCGCCCACGCGCAGGACCCTTACCTGATCATGAATGTGGTTGTTCGAACCTCCGCCGACCCGCAGCAGCTTGGCCAAATCCTCGCGCGGGAAGTGCTGAAGCTGGATTCCGCGCAACCAGCCCGCAGCATCGTCAGCATGAATCAACTGATGTCGCGTTCGCTGTCGCCGGATCGCTTCTCGATGCTATTGCTCGGCGTGCTCGCGGCGATCGCCCTGGTGCTCGCCACGGTTGGGATCTACGGGATCATGGCTTACACCGTGAGTCAGCGCACGCATGAGATCGGCATTCGGATGGCGTTGGGCGCGCGGCCGCAGGACGTGCTGCGGCTGGTTGTCGGACAAGGAATGAGGCTGACGGCGATCGGCGTGGCACTGGGCCTGGCGGCGGCCTTCGCGTTGACGCGCGTGATGGCGAGTCTGTTATTCGGGGTGAGCGCGACCGACGCGGCGACCTTTGGGGGCACTGCACTGTTGCTCACCGGGGTTGCGTTCCTCGCTTGTTACATCCCGGCCCGCGGCGCAAGCAGGGTTGATCCGATGATCGCACTGCGGCACGAGTAAAGAGAGAGCCGATGGCTGAGCGCGACAGACAGAAAGGCTCGTCCCCGTACCTCTGGCTGATTCGATCGATTGGCGTTATTGTGCCGCGCCGTCTCCGAGCGAATTGGAAGCAGGAATGGGAAGCAGAATTGCGCTACCGCGAAGAGATGCTCGCCGATTGGGACAAGCTCAATTGGAAATCAAAACTTGATTTGCTGCGACGCAGTCTCGGTGCGTTCCAGGATGCGCTCTGGTTGCAGCAACGGAGATGGGAGGATGAGATGATTCAAGACGTGCGTTACGGTTTGAGAATACTCCGCAAGCAACCCGGATTCACTCTGATCGCGGTCCTCTCACTGGCACTCGGTATCGGAGCCAACACCGCCATCTTCAGTTTGCTCGATGTCGTGCTGCTGAAATCGCTCCCCGTTCACGAGCCTGAAAGATTGGTTCTTTTTGGCAATGGTCAAGGAACCGGTGTGACAAACGGGCTCCCAAATCAGAGCTGGGATCTCTTCTCCTATCCTTTTTATCAGCAAACGCGCGAATGCAACGAAGTCTTCTCTGACGTTGCTGCGTTACTGAGCATTCCATGGACCGTCCACGGCAACATCAATGCGAACGGCGTGAGCGCTGAACCAGAGAAGCTCGAGGTTCAACTAGTCTCAGGCACCTACTTCTCCGTTCTTGGCGTGAACGCAAGTCTCGGTCGCGTTGTGACTGAAGCCGACGACGAAAACGTCGGCGCGCATCCAGTTGCGGTCGCCAGCCATTCCTTCTGGGAACGCCGCCTCGGAGGCGAGCCGTCGGCCGTAGGACAGACAATCACAATTGACAAAGTGGCCTACACCATTATTGGAGTCGCCCCGAGGGAATTCTTCGGCACGACGGTTGGAGAGGCGCCGGACCTCTGGGTGCCATTGGCGATGGGAGCACAGATGCCTCCGGCGCATTGGAACGGGCGTAACGACAAATTGTTTCAGTCACTTCATTTGATCGCTCGTTTGAAAGACGGTGTGGAAGCGCCGCAGGCAAGCGCGGCGGTAAACCTGGTGTTCAAACGGTTCCTCCAGGACGAAGTCGGAGCTCAGCCTGAGCCTGTGCAGTTGCAAGACATAGAGCGAGCCAGCGTTGAACTGACACCGGCAGGCCGCGGACTATCTCAGCTTCGACAACAGTTCTCGCTTTCGTTGCGCGTGCTGATGGCGGTGGTTGGCCTGGTGCTGTTGATCGCCTGCGCTAATGTAGCGAACCTGTTGCTCGCCCGCGCAACTGCCCGACAGAAAGAGTTCGCGGTGCGCCTGGCATTGGGCGCCACTCGATTACGTCTCATCCGGCAGCTAATCACCGAAGGCATATTGCTGGCCAGTCTCGGGGGACTTGCCGGAATCGTGCTGGCCTCGTGGGGCAATCGGCTCCTCGTAGTCATGGCATCAACCGGTTCCGAGCCGCTCCGCCTTGACGTGACGCTTAACGGACGCGTGTTGATGTTCACCGTGCTGACTTCCCTTCTTTCAGCGGTGGTCTTTGGGACTGCTCCCGCGCTACGAGCCTCCAGCCTTGAGTTGAACTCTTCACTAAAAGGAAGCAGAGGTGTCGCACAGCCAACCACGAGGAGTCTGCTCGGCAAGTCGTTGGTGACGGCACAGGTTGCCCTTTCGCTTTTGTTGCTCGTGGGAGCAGGGTTGTTTCTGCGGACACTGATAAATCTGCAAAGCCTTCCAACCGGATTCAATCCGCAGAATGTCGTGCTCTTTCAACTTGATGCGACCGCGACCGGCTACGAAGGCACGCAGCTATCCAACCTGATGCGCGAGGTCGAAGACAAAGTAGAGACAATACCAGGTGTCGAGGCCGCTTCGTTTTCATTTTTTATTTTCAATCAGGGCCAATGGTCGAGCCCGGCGTTCACTCGCGGACCCGACCTCGCGGACGGACAAAGCCGCAATGTGAGGAACAACGTAGTAGGCACGGACTACTTCAACGCGATGGGAATACCTCTCGTACTCGGTCGTAGCTTCGGCCCGCAGGATACTAATAAGTCTCCAAAGGTAGCGGTAGTAACAGAGGCGATGGCGCGGCGTTTTTTCCCGGACAGCTCTGCTCTCGGCCAGCACTTCGGCATCAACGGACCGGCTTCACTGGATGAGATCGAGATCATCGGCGTTGTGAAGGATTCCAAGTACGTTAGTCTGAAAGAAGCGTGGCGACCGATGGCCTATTATCCCCACACGCAGCGCGACGATCCGCTCAGTAACTTTGTCGTGCGGTTCTCGAGCAGACCCGAAACGATCATACCCGCTGTGCGTACCGCGATTCGCGAGGTCAACCGCAGCCTTCCGATCGATGAAGTGGTGAGTCTGAGCGAACACATCGGCCGCTCGCTCGTACAGCAGAAACTCGTAGCGCGTCTGGCTGCGTTCTTCGGCTTGCTCGCATTGCTGCTGGCATGTGTCGGACTCTACGGTGTGATGTCATACACGGTAGCGCGGCGAACGAATGAAATCGGAATACGCATGGCTCTCGGCGCAAGAAGCAGTCAGGTTCTTTGGCTGGTGTTGCGCGAGGCGTTGATGTTGGTGCTGATCGGCGTAGCGATTGGATGGCTCACGTCGTTGGCCGCAACGCGGGCAGCGTCCTCTTTGCTCTTTGGACTTGAGCCTAACGATCCGCTTACGATGACACTGGCAACATTGCTACTCTTGACCATCGCACTACTCGCAGGATATCTGCCGGCGCGCCGCGCCGCGCACGTCGATCCGATGGTGGCTTTGCGAGATGAGTGAAGATGTCTCGAGTGATAGGAGCAACACGCTTTCGGTTTTGGCTATGTCTGATCGCGCTAATCGGGGTGATCGTGCCGCGTCGTTTACGTGCCGCATGGAAGCAGGAATGGCAAGCCGAGCTGCAACACCGCGAGGCGCTGCTGGCTGATTGGGAAAAGCTCAATTGGACAACAAAACTCGATTTGCTTCGGCGTAGTCTCGGCGCGTTCCGGGATGCGCTGTGGCTTCAACAACTGAGATGGGAGGATGAGATGATTCAGGACCTGCGTTTCGGCTTGCGAATGTTAATCAAGAGACCCGCTTTTACTATCATCGCCGTGCTCTCGCTTGCGCTTGGCACCGGAGCGAATACGGCGATCTTCAGCTTCATCAACGCTCTGCTGCTGCGTCCACTGCCAATTGAGAGACCAGGAGAACTCGTGTCGCTCAACAACGCGGAGGCGAAGCAGGCCTTCCCAGCCTTCTCTTATCCGAACTATAAAGACTTTCGAGATCGCAACGACGTCTTTGGTGGACTCATCGGGTACCGCTTCACGCCATTGAGCCTGAGCCATGATGGAATCAATGAACGAGTGTGGGGCTTCGAGGTGACCGGGAATTACTTTGACGTGCTCGGCGTTGACACAACTCTTGGAAGAACAATTTCATTGGACGATGACCGAGCCCCCGGCGCGAGTCCGGTTGCGGTGATGAGCTACAAATGCTGGCAGCAGCGTTTCGGCAGCGATCAAGGCGTCGTCGGCAGAAACGTAATAGTGAACGGTGGCAGCTACACAATTGTCGGAGTCACGCGGCGTGGGTTCTTTGGGACCGAAGTCGTGTCGCAACCGGACTTGTGGTTTCCGATGTCGATGGAGACCCAACTCGAACTCGGCAGCAACTGGCTGGATGACCGCGAGGCGAAGAACATCTTCGTGCAAGGCCGCCTCAAGCCCGGTGTCTCGGCGGCTCAAGCCCAGACCGCGCTCAATCTGATCGCAATGGATCTCGAGCGCGAGTATCCGAACATCAACGAAGGAAAGCGAGTCGAGCTGTCACTTCCCGGTTTGATGGGCCTTGCCATGCGCGGCCCGGTGATGGGCTTCAGTGGATTGCTGATGGCCGTAGTCGGGTTGGTGCTGCTGCTTGCCTGTATAAACCTGGCCAATTTGCTGCTCGCTCGCGCCGCCGACCGTCGCCGCGAGATAGCGGTGCGGCTGGCATTGGGAGCGACTCGCTTCCGGCTTGTGCGGCAACTTCTCACCGAAAGCCTGATGTTAGCTTTCTGCGGAGGAGCGTTGGGACTGCTGCCGGCCACCTGGCTGGTGAATCTCGCGGCGGCCTTCAAAGTGCCGCCCAACATTCCGCTGTCGTTTGACATAAAGATCGATTATCGCGTGTTCATCTTTACTATTTTTCTGTCGCTCGGAACGGGCGTGCTCTTCGGATTGTTGCCTGCATTACAAGCGACAAAAACGGATCTCATTCCTGCGTTGAAAGACGAGCCTTCATTCGGCAGTCACCGGAGGTCGTGGCTTAAGAGCAGCCTGATTGTATTTCAGATTTCCCTGTCACTCATGCTGCTGGTAGGCGGCGGCCTGATGATGCGTTCGCTCGCGCAAGCGCAGGCGATCAACCTCGGCTTCGATCCGAAGAACGCGCTTGAAGTGGCGTTTGATCTCCGGCTGCAAGGGTATGAGAGCGCTAGAGGGAAAGAGTTTCAGAAGCGAGTCCTCGACCGCGTGCGAACTTTGCCCGGCGTCCTGGCTGCCGGAATCGCCGATATGGTCCCGGTTGACCTGCACTTCTCGAGAACGGCCGTCTTCATCGAAGGACAACCCCCGGAACGCACCGCAAATACTCCAAGCTCCATGATCAACCGCGCCGGCCCGCAATATTTCAACGCGATGGGCACGCGCTTGCTCGCGGGCCGGGACTTTACCGAGCAGGATGATCAGAACTCGCCGCGCGTCGCAATCGTCAACGAAACCTTTGCTCGCCGGTTCTTTCCCGGCGAAGACCCAATCGGCAAACGTTTCAGCCTGGGCAGACCCGAGTCGGCAAGAAATCAAATCATCGGCGTCGTCGAGGATGGCAAGTACTCGGGGTTGAATGAGAGCCCCAGACCGTTCGCCTGCCGTCCGCTCTGGCAGGCCGAGGTCGGAGCCACAAGTGTAATCGTGCGCACCGATGGAGACCCGCAGAAGTTAGGCGCGCTAGTGAGTCGCGAGGTCCAGGATTTGGATCCGCACTTGCCAATCTCGAGCACTACTCTGGTAGGCAAACTGGACATACCGCTGCTTCCCGCGCGAATAGGCGCGTCACTACTCGGCGGCTTTGGATTGCTTGCGCTGGCGCTCGCAGCAATTGGAATCTATGGGGTGATCTCTTATGCGGTATCGACACGAACCCACGAGATCGGCATTCGAATGGCGCTGGGCGCTGAAAAATCAGATGTGTTAAAGCTGGTGCTGGGACAGGGCTTTAAACTGACGCTCATCGGGTTGGCGATTGGTTTGTTGGCAGCGCTTGGCCTGACGCAGTTTATGAAGGCGATACTGTTCGGCGTTAGCGCAACCGATCCTCTGACGTTTGTGATCGCATCTGTCGTGTTAGGTTCGGTAGCCCTGCTCGCGTGCTACATACCCGCACGACGAGCAACGAGGGTCGACCCGATGGTAGCGCTCCGGCACGAGTGAAGGAATTGGCGATCGGCGATTTCCGATTGCCGGGATCCTTAGCGAGCTTTGCGGGACTCTGCGTCTTTGCGCGAAACCTCGTCTCAATTGCAAGAAGAATGCGAGTTGAGAACACAGATCGCGAAACAAGCAGGCACCTCAAACCACACCTCTGGTTAATCCGAACCATCGGTGTGATCGTGCCGCGTCGCCTGCGCGCCGATTGGAAGCAGGAATGGCAATCCGAGTTGGAATACCGCGAAGACCTGCTAGCCGATTGGGACAAACTTAATTGGAGAACAAAACTCGATCTGGTCGGTCGCAGCCTCGGTGCTTTTCGCGATGCGCTCTGGCTCCAACAGCTCAGATGGGAGGACGAGATGATCCAAGACGTGCGCTACGGCATGAGGATGCTGCTCCGGCATAAAGCGTTCACGACGCTTGCAGTATTGACGCTGGCGCTCGGCATCGGAGCGAATACTGCGATCTTCAGTGTCGTCTATGCGGTGTTGCTTCGTCCGCTGCCCTTTCCCGGACAGGAACAGTTGTTCGTCGCATGGAAGAAGGATACGACCACCAGGAGTCCGTTAGTGGAATTGTCGGTCGCCGAGTTTCAGGACTGGCAAGCACAGGGCCGGAGTTTTAACGGACTCGCTGTGATGCCGACTACTGTTTACGGGTACGGCTATATCCTGACCGGAAACGGAGAACCGGTGCAGCTCGAAAGCTCGAAGGTCACCGCTGATTTCTTTTCGCTTCTCGGCGTACAACCGGCGCTTGGGCGCGTGTTCGATGAATCAGATGATCGGCCCAACGCGACGAGAGTCGCGGTTATCAGCGAACGTCTTTGGCGTGAACTGTTCAGCGCCGATCCGCAGATCATTGGACAAACCATCACGCTGACGCAGCAGGGATTCACGGTAATCGGCGTGATGCCGGCAACCTTCGAGTTCCCGAAAGGCGCGGACCTTTGGCTACCACTGCGAGCGGCCATGAATCCGCACACTCTTGAAAATCGCGGCGCAGTCTTCCTGCAAGCTATCGGCCGGCTAAAGCGCGAGGTCACCATTGGGCAAGCCGAAGCCGAGTTGAACACCATAATCGCGCGAGTTGCGGCGCAGCATCCTGAGACCGAAGCCGAAGGTCAACGGGTCGTGATCACACCGTTGCCCGAATTCCTCTTTGGGAATTCACGCCCTGCTCTCTGGGCACTGCTGGCGGCTACCGCGATGTTGTTGCTCATTGCGGCGGCGAATACTGCTAATCTGGTGCTGGCGCGCGCCACCGTCCGGCGCAGGGAATTTGCGGTTCGCACCGCACTGGGCGCGGGCCGCGTCAGAATCATCCGCCAGTTACTCAGTGAAAGTTTTCTACTTGCGGGCTGCGGGGGTGCTTGTGGTGTGTTGCTGGCGTACTGGCTGATTCGTCTGCTGCTCCATGTTGCGCCCGGAGACATTCCGCGTATCGCAGACGTAGGTGTTAACTCCCCGGCTCTCGCGTTCAGTGTCTTGATTACCTTTTTCGCAGCCTTGCTCTTTGGGCTGGCTCCCGCCATTTCGGCTTCGCGGCTCAATCTCAATAAGACTCTCAGCGAAGGCGGCAGCAAGATGTCAGGGGAACGTTCGGGCATTCGCACGCGCAACACCCTCATAGTCGCCGAAGTGGCAGTGACGGTTGTTCTCTTGACCGGCACGGCGCTCGTTCTTCGAAGCTTTCTGAATCTGACCAGGATTGATTTGGGCTTCGATCCTCATAGCCTGTTGACGATGCAGCTGCGACTGACCGGTCCCAACTACTCCAAACCTGAACCGCGTCGCGAGTTCTATCGGCAATTGGTCGCCAGGTTGGAGGCTCAACCTGGCGTAGTCGCCGCAAGCGCCGTATTGATCCGGCCCCTTGAAGGAACGGTCGGATGGGAAGCCTCATATGGGAGCGAAGGCCAGTCCGTCGATGAAGCTCGCCAGAACGCTCCGGCCAATTTCGAAGTGATCACGCCGGACTACTTTCGCACGTTTGGGATAGCCCTTATAGCAGGACGGCAGTTTGGTTCCGAAGACAAACTCGAAGCTGAGCGGGTGGTGATTATCAGCGAGACGATGGCCAGAGCGCTCTTCGGTGGAACCGAGGAAGCCGTAGGCAAACGCATCAAGCTCGATGCTTCCTCGGCACAAGAACCGTGGCGATCGATCGTTGGCATAGCGCCGGACGTTCGTTACCGAGAGCTGCAGAACCTGCGGTTCGATCTCTACGTGCCCCTCGCGCAAGGGATGGCCGGCATAAATCACTTTGCGGTGCGCACAGCGGGCGATCCTAATGGGTTTCTAGCCACAATCCGCGATGCGGTTTCCGCGATCGATCCGACACAAGCGGTCACCAGTGTCGCTACGATGGAACAACTTGTCGCAAGGAACCTGGCGCGTCCTCGTTTCAGTGCGGTACTGCTCAACTGGCTATCGGCGCTTGCGCTGTTGCTGGCCGCGATCGGAATCTACAGCGTTGTCGCGTATTCCGTCGCTCAGCGCACAGCAGAGATCGGCGTTCGTATCGCTCTGGGCGCACAGTCACGCGACATCTTGAAGCTAGTCATCGGACAGGGCATGCGTCCGGTCGTAGCCGGAATCGGGATCGGCCTGGCGGTTTCATTCGCTCTTACAAGGCTAATCGCAGCATTGCTATTTGGAGTGAGCGCGACCGATCCGCTGACGTTCGCGGTGGTGGCAATGACCCTGGCGCTGACTGCGGTGTTCGCCTGTTGGCTTCCAGCGCGACGAGCTACCAAAGTTGATCCTCTGGCAGCGCTGCGCTGCGAGTAGGCTATCGACACGTAGAAGGTTCGCCAGTCGGCTGCACGTCGCTTATTTCCTCGGGTACGGCATAGTAGACAATATCCAGCTGAAATCAGTTTGAGCGGCCTGATAATGACAGTGCATACAACTGCTGCCGAAGTTTTGTAATTTGGCGGCCCACGGAGTGCTTCCCGGCTTAAACAACTTCTGGAAATAAGTTTCCATCGTGATGTTCGCGATGTCATCTGCCGGGATCGGGTCCTGGCTTCCCCCCATATCGTTGGGTGTTGCCGGTTGCTTGTAATACTTCCATTGCGGCGTGGTCTTGTCGTTGAATTTTTTCAACTGTTCGGCGACTGTTCTCTGATTATAGATGTCACCAGCATAAGACGGATCGTGGACGACAACCGGGAGATCCGGGTTCTTAGGCCATTGAGTGGCAATGAGCTCGTAGTATTGCCACTTCGTATCCTTTAGCACATTGGTTTTTACATATTTATTCAAAGCGACCGTTACTGCGGGGATTGGGTTGATGCGGACTACCTGAACGGGCTTGAGTTGCCTCGCGGGATCTTTGGGATTCCAGGGTTTGGCTGCCGTCAGTGGAAGATAACCGTTTGCTTTTAGCGCGGCCGGCTGGTTGTTCGGATTGCCATCGTTGAAATTGTACTTTGCGCCCGCAGGAATGTTACCCGGATCCGCTGGTACATTGTCGACGTGCTCAAATGTAGACCATATCCATGCTTTGTGAGGGTCAGACTTATGTGCGATATGCAGTCCGACCAGTCCTAATTTGGTTGCGATGCACTTGCCGCTGGAATCCTTCGGCACTTTGCCCGATTTGGGGTCCACGAGATAGGCCGTCGTTGTGTAGTAGCGCGCATCATCTTCGCCGTCTTTCATCAGACGCCAGGCAGCTTTGACTTCTATGACACCGTAGGTGCCTTTCTTAGTGCTCTTGTCGAACTTGCTCATCGGCAGGTCGGCCGCAGGCGCGGGGTACGCTGGGACGTTCTTTCTCAAATATAACGAGTGGTCCTTGATGTAGTCGTAATAGGACCGGTTCACCCGGATCTCATATCGAACCAGATTCGAATTCTGATCAATAAGCGGCCCGGCCATTGCCTGGTTGAAACCGTGCATAAAGGACTTCGTTGTTAGAACCAATATTTTTTGAGGTCCGCTCGAATCGCATTCCTGTGCCGGGGAATAGACTACTTCATAGGAATCCCAGCTGGATGGTGGCTTACCCGAATCCTGATACAACTCATAATCGGCTTTCCAGCTTTCCCAGACTCTCGGCCCGGTGTCGCTATACAGCTGGGCTGCAACACCGCGTTTCGGCTTTCCGTCAGGCCCCATTTCCGCCGGCCAATTCAGCGCAATAAACGATTGCCACGAGAAATAATCGAATAGCTGCCTGGCTTGATCCAAAGTCGCAGGTTTGGGCAGCAGGTCAAGATCAGCGACATACGGCACTTCAGAACTAAAGACCGGAAGAGGAGGTTTAAAATCATCCGCGCCAATGCTTTCTCTAGTCAGCTTGGGTGAGGCGCCTACCAGAAGGCTGCTAGATACGATGGCTAACCCTAATAGCTGGATTATTCGCTTCATAAGTTTCCTTTCACTGTCATCGAGACTGCTGCGAGAGACCGCTCGAGTTCTCTCCTGAGTCACAACCTGTTTCGTGCCAACCCGCTTAGGACTCCAACACTGCGAGGAACTCTTTCCGGCTAGGGTTTGCAGCCCTGATCTATCCATTTCTCAAACAAGTTGACACAAGAATCCGGCCACGGGTCAGCGGGCGGCATTTGTGGGTTCTTACCGTCCCTATCCGCTCCCTTCAAGTGGGCCAGAACGTTGCGGGCGTTCGCATGGTCCGCATATGTAGGAGGATCACCATCATCGGATGGGGCTGGATCCGACATCCATTCATAGTTGATCAACAGTACGGGCCCTTCGTCCGTCGCATGATATCCCGAGGGGAAACTGTCATTTCTCATGCACTCCACTTGTTCGTCTGAAAACATCGGAGCGATATGTTCTTGAAACGAGATTACTAGATTGTTGCTGTTCGACTGGTCCAGCAGGGTTGAGCACTCGTGATCTTCCGGCATCGCGTTTTTCTCCCCGGTAGAGACATTTTCTTCCCTACAAAGCTAGGTTCGCCCGTCTGGATTACGACTGTCAGAGGAGCATTCCGGTAATGATTGGACTGGGCTAAGATCTGGATCGCGCGAATCCCTCACCCGCAGGAACGCAGGACCGCTGGTTTGGATCTCTTTTTGTGAAGCGTACCCGCGGCTTCAGCGCCGAGCGTCGCGGGCAAGAGAACCGATCGAGCACAGGTCAGGGACCGCTTTGATCCGTCTAGGGTTGATATCCGCCCGCCTTCCAGTCATCGAACTTCTTGATGAACTCATTCTTCTTGGCATCATCCCAGGAGCCCTCGCAGCCGTCAGCTGCATCGGGCGGCATGCTGCCGCTTTTCACCCTTGACCTGATGCCGCTGAACTGCGTCTTAACGTCGGCGGCGCTCCAAAGATCCAGACCGTAATCCAACATGTGATCCTTATAACACGCAGTGAAGTACGGCTTGATGTCCTTATCGAAACTTACGGCCATAAATCCTCCTTTAAAGAGATGGGTCTAAGTCAAAGCCTGATAACCGGGGTGTAGTCGCTATCGAACGGACCGGGTTCGGATAACTCCGAAACGATTCATTGATCAACTGCGAGACAACCGGAAATCAGATTTGTGATCTCTTTTACGCCTCTATTCTTGACGTTGTCAAGAGGCGCTATGAGACGTGTATTACGAGTTTATCGGTACGATTTCTCTCCCTGAGAGTACGGCAAAAACGCTGCCGCGAGCGGCCCCATCATAATGGAGGTGCTTGCTAATGTACTTCAGACGGTCCAGTCTGGGCAGGTGTCAATCACGCCAAGCCACCACGTCACCTCCGCCAACCGTTCTGGCTTATCGGCAAAACTGGTAATCAGTGGGCACCAATTCAGGGCCGGCATTCGATGTATGCAAGGATTAATGTTGGAGGGACTTCGTATTGGTCGCCAAGTCTACAATCGTTACAAACGCTACTTCCGCATCCGAACGGATGCTGGTTTAGACGGATACCGTCCGATAGCAATCAAAGTTTGACGCTCAAGAACTCGTTCGATCTCGTTGAACTTCAGAATGCGAGCCGTTGCTTCACCAATATTCGTAAGTGGCTCAATCAGGCCTCCATCCGATCGAAAATGCTCGGACCACGAATCGATTCGGGGATTGAAGAACCTTACGAGGTCGCCGGTTCCCGCGGACAATGATCCGATGTCGCTGCCCTTGTTCCGATTGCAGAAGGAGCAGGCATAGGCAAGATTGATAGCTTCAGTAGGACCAGAGTGTTTGAGACTGATGATGTGATCGACCTCGCAGCCGAAGAACGTGTCATCTTCGCGGATCAGGCAGTACTCGCAAAGACGCTCCGCCCGACTTGCGACGAGCCGCCGCAGTTCTTCGCTGACGTAGCTACTCATTGGCGACGTACTGATGGGCCCGCGCCTTGGCCAGTCTCATCAGGTGTTCCAACTGCATGTAGTTGTCCAATTCGGACTTCTCTTCGGACGTAAGGCCGGTTGTCTTTTCTTGATGGATCAGATCTGAAACGCGTGTCTTAGTTGCGGGCGATGGGCGAAAAGCAACAACGGTGTCCGGCGTAGTGCCCGCCGCGATAAACTCTATGATCTCTTCGTAGGCTTTCACAGTGCTCATAGTTTAATACCGAGCGCCGCAAACTGCTACCTCCAACCGAGTCGTGCAACGTGCGATCCTTTGAACCCTAAAGAATCCCGGAGGGATAGCGAACGTAGCGACGAGTGAGTCCGTGAACCCGAGGACCAGACGAGAGCAATCGCTTAAACCTCCAAGAGGGTGACGGCGCAGGCAGAATGGCACAGTGCAGACCCAACTCCCCAACGCCTAGTTACGATTGTTGAAGTCCGTGTAAGATGCGCTCTTCGCCGTCCGCAAAGTTTAGTTTGGTGGTCGTCTGAGAACCGCACGGAGGTCGAAGAGTAGAGAGTCTATCGGCGCGAGGTCATCGTCGTCCTCTTCGAAAACATCCTGACTGTGATCAGCACTGACCGAAAGCGCGCTCGCAATTTCGCTAACGATGCTCGAGACCTGTTGGACAGTCGCCTCGGGCAGCCGGTCAACGGCGATCCTTCTCCACTCCATTACCGCAGCATCCGTTATTCCGGCCAATGGAGCTAGACTCCCCACCACTTGGTTAACTTCGATCAGAACTTGTCGTTCAACCTCCAAGCGCTCTCGAAACTTCATTCTTCGATGCTCAGTGCTCATCGGGGTGTCCTTCGTTGGACGACTGATTGAACGCTGTCAACCCAAGGGCGGACTCTTGAGCAAAACCACGTTACAGTGTCGGCTTCGATTGGCGAAGGTCTGGTACCGCGTTGACTTGCCAGTCGACTCGCCACGAGCAGTTCGTATTCATCTTGGACAAGAGGAAACGAAATAGTATCGAGGTCACGAAGAAGGAGCGGTGAATACCGAGAAAAGTCCACACCATGTTTCGAAAACCACGACGCACACATAGCGATATTGCGGAGACAGACAAACAAAACGCCCGCCTCATAAATAACATTACTAGGACAAGCGATTAGGGCAGTGGGTACCGTCAACAAAATCTCGCTTAGGCTAGCGATATCTTCGACCGCTGCTCCATAAGGCTCCGGTTTTCCCAAACTGTCAACGTAGTCTTCAGAGTGCGCCACTAGCGAACAAGACTGAAGGTGAAGGTGCCATGCGAAGAGGTGCCCTCGGGTAAACAACTCGTGTATGCGTTTCTTGCTGTACCCAGCAAGAAACGCCTTTTGCCCAACGGTTGCTTGTATTTCGGTTTCAATCTTCTGCGCGATCGAATGAGTTTTGTTCGAATCGACGACCGCGAGGAGATCGACGTCACTGCAATCGTCTGCATCGCCCCGGAATCTGGAACCGAATACACGGAGCGAGGCGAGCCCATCTGGCATAGAAGGAAAGATATTCCAACTCATCTGCGCGAGATTCTTCGAAAGATGACTGTAACGAATAAACCCACAACGACGTATCGCCAGAGTACTAGGACACCGGTGAGCCAGCCGTTGGGATAATACACTGATCCCACGTCAGCTAGCCTTGGAGGAATCCCAAGAAACAGAGATAGGCATATCCTCAAGCTGTCGGTCATACCGGACGCTATGTCGTTAGCCTTCGGATTCCCGGATAGCACTCCGCAGATGAGAGCGTTCACTGCCGCGAAGGCCAATAGAGACAACGCTCCTAACGATAGAAGCCTAAGCGGATATTCCCCGTGTCCCCACGCGTACCAATCAACTAGGAGCTTAAGTCGATTCCATCTAAGACCGAGCCGATTGAGGAACGTAGGGAACTTGACCTCGTAGTAGGTTTGGCCCATTGCTAGCGCCCTAGCATAGTAGTCACGGCTAGCCTTCATCTCCTCTTTGACATATTTCTTCACTTCCTGCTCATTGCCGACACTCGCGGCATTGACTCGTAGAATACGCATCAGCTCTTGGCAGACGTTGGGCCATTCTGGCTTATTTCTTCTAATTTGCTCGTATGGAATCAAGGTACCTCGGAAAAAAGCATACTCGAACATACAACTCCCGAGGGTGGCGCTTCGAAAGTTGCAATCAAAGAAATACGCACCAACGAAACGGCAACTGGAGAACGTCGCACGATAAAAACAGGCCCGCACGAAGACGCAATGAGAAAAGTCACAGTTCCTGAACTCAACCTTCTTTGCATACATATCATCGAAGCAGCACTTAGAGAAGTCACGGTCAGATACGACTGTGTTCTCTCCGAAAATCACGCGTCGGCGAATCAAGTCTGGTCTCTCGGCGAACTCGGTGTTGTTTGTGCTCATAGACTCTCCGATGTACAACCTTCTTGTTCTGGTCGTTTGTCCGACTGTTGAGAGTCAACGTTAAGTTGAACTGTGCTGCACTCAGGGCGTTGGATGGTTGCACCTAATCGCAACCGGAGAACACCCGGTTATTGAACGAGCATCGGACCACATACCAGGTGTGTGACCTCGAATCTCCAGCCACCAGTCCCGGCAAGATGGATACGAGAATCGCGGAAGCAGCGCGCATCTAGTGGCGTCGTCTGGAACCGCCTCATCGACAACCCATCTAATCAGTTTTTCAAGCTCTTCTTCGCTCAGGCATTCGTCAACTCGGATCGAATAAAGATATCCTGAGCGAGCGAAGTAGATGGCAAGCCGTTGCAGATCGGCAAGGCGCATCCCATTAGCGTTGGAATCAAGTAAGGCGAGAAGATAATACGCCAACACCTGATTCAACGAGTTCTCGTCTAGTCTTGAACTCGCTGTAGTCTTACATTCGATAAGGGTATCGTCGACAACAAAATCAGCGTCGGCCCCTCCAACCATACAAGATGCGAAGCCGAAACTCGGGTTCAGGACGCATCGACGCCTTGCGCGCAAAGCGTTCGATGGTATCAGCTGATACAGCTCCGCTAGTTCCGTTACTTCGGCCCGGTACTCCTTTTCAATCCAATCCGGTGGAAGCTGATGCCCAGTACTGCGGAACACTCGTTCGATATGAGCCAGAAAAATTGTCGCTCTTAGCAAATCTTCGGTAAGCGCACCATCGTTCACGTATTGTTCGGTCGTTGATATGACGAAGGGGTGCATTGCAACCAATGTCTCTACTTGGTTTTGATTTCGACCACCAGAGGTAGCCAACAATTCCGAGAACATGTCGGGGCCCACCCCAGTGTTTTCATGATCGATACGGTTGAGTCTCTTCAGGAAGAGTCGCATTAAGCCGCCGAAGGCTAACCCCACCAGCGTTCGGTCATCTGACATCGGTGGAACAGCCAGTGTCAGATGTAGATTCCCGTCTGCGACGACACCAGCGCGGCGAAATCTTGATTTGACGTCGGGGCGCTGCAAAAAACTTGTCAGGCTCATAGATCAGTTCACTGCGACGCTCATAGGAACTCCCGGCAGGTCCTTCTCAGAACCGCTTGAAGTCTCCAACCAGCCAGATGGAAGAACCCAGATAAAGAGGCAATCAAACGTTTAAGCGCAAGCAACCCGAAAGTCAAGAAGGTTACGCAATGCTCGTTCAAAGAAGGAAGTTCAGAGGCATTCCAGTAATTTAAGAAAGTTAACTCCGTTCTCGTTGCTGCCGGCCGCGGCATCATTCTTGGCACGGCTCTCAATCGCGCGACTGGAGAGCCTCCCGCGGAGGAAATAAGATACATGTCGAGTAAAAGCCGCAATGTGATTCGGGCGAACACGACGACAAACGAAAATCGCTGAGAAGAGAACAATAGCCAACGGGCACACTGAAATCATCCATGTAGGACTATTGCCTAAGAAGCCTCATGGCTGAAGATCAACCTCGCTCCTCAATCGGAACGTACTTCAACCCACGAGGGCCGACGTACTCTGCGCGAGGTCGAATCAAGCGGTTGTTCTTGTATTGCTCGAGCACGTGAGCCGTCCAGCCCGAGATGCGGCTGCACGCAAAGATCGGCGTGAATAAGTCAGTAGGTATTCCGAGCGCATAATAAGTAGACGCGGAGTAGAAGTCTACGTTCGGGTTTAAATGTTTCTCGCGCATCATTACTTCTTCCATCTTCACAGACATCTCATACCACTTCTTTTCGCCGGTCCGATCGCCTAACTGTCTCGACATCTCGCGGAGGTGAGTTGCTCGCGGATCTTCAGTGTGATACACGCGATGACCGAAGCCCATGATCTTCTTCTTCTGAGCAAGCGCCTGCTTAACCCACGGCTCGACTTTATCGACGCTGCCTATCTCGAGAAGGTTCTTGATCACCCCTTCGTTGGCCCCGCCGTGCAGCGGGCCTTTGAGCGTGCCAATCGCGGAGACGATCGCCGAGTAAATATCCGACAATGTAGCCGCGGTTACTCGCGCAGCAAATGTCGAAGCGTTCAATTCGTGATCCGCGTGCAGGACGAAGGCCAGGTCCATCGTGCGAGTTGAAACCTCATCGGGTTCCTCGCCACGAAGCGTAAAGAGAAAGTTCCCGGCTATCGAAAGGTCCTTGCGGGGCTCGATCGGTTTCAAGCCGTTACGCACTCGCTGAAAGGTCGTTACTATCGTTGGAAATTTCGCAGTCAGTCGAATGGCTTTGCGTTCGTTTGCTTCGGCAGACATATCGGCGCCATCAGGATCATAGAAAGACAGCGCGGATATCACCGTCCGCAGCATGTCCATCGGATTCGCATCCCTGGGTATCGCACCGATGAGTTCCTGAATCTCGGTTGGAAGACCCGTCTCATCGCTGAGTCTCTGCTTCAACTGTTGAAGCGCAGCGCCGGCTGGCAGTTCGCCATGCCACAGAAGGTAGATCACTTCTTCGAATGTCGAATGCTCGGCGAGATCGTGAATATCGTATCCCGCATAGATCAGCTCGCCTTTGTCGCCGTTTACGTCGCTGATGCGGGACTCGGCTGCAACTATTCCTTCAAGGCCAGCCTTCGCTACATTGGCTTCACCCGACATCGCTGTTGTCCTTTCCGCCTTTGGGTTGGTTCGCAAAATTTGGCTGCGCGAACCCGATATCGAAGAATAAGACACGGATCAGGACGTGTCAACGAATGGCTCTAACTGCCTGCCTTGTCACGTATGGATTCGTTCCTTTAATATCTCGGTTTCAGTTTTGCGATCTACTTATGGAGCCCCGATGAAACTTAACAAGCGTGCGGCCGTACTGGTCTTTCTTTCTTTTGTCGCGGTCGCTGGAATGAGCTGCAATGGTTCGGGAAACAAGAACAATCGACAAGGCAAAGACGGATCCCCATCAAAGCCGGGGCGATGGGTTGCGCAGTACCGATCACCGGCCTCGTTGAGCTACAGCAGCGCCGACCTCGCCGTCTTTTACTATAGCGCGATCTCCGTCGTGTCGTCCGACGTAGTGTTCGTTTGCGGTGACACGCCCAACCAAAAGGGTGACGAGAGACAGTCAGTGGTTGTTCGAACCACGGATGGCGGACAGAACTGGACCGAAATTACAATCCAGTTCCCCGGAATCGAAGTTCGAGCCTTAAACGCAATCCATTTCATAAACCCTGACCTGGGATGGGCTGTGGGAGCCGATTCCGGGGGTGACGGCGTCGTCGTGAAGACCACCGACGGCGGCTCGACGTGGGCGTTCACGCGGATCAGCCAGAAGGAAATCCCGACTGCGGTCTTCTTCACGGACGCCGACAATGGATGGATCGGTGGCGCGACGCCGCCTCCCGGCGAGGAAGAAGGTCTGGGTGGGCCGAGCGCCATTCTTGCAACGACTGATGGCGGACACACATGGCAGGCTCAATACAACATTCCGGTCTCGATCTATCGTTTCTTCTTTTTGGATCGAATGAACGGATGGGCTTCGGGCTCCAAAGGCTTGATCTACAATACGTCGGATGGTGGCAGAACCTGGGACGCACAGCGCACTGAGTTGGAAACCGGCGACGGGCCTGTCGATCTCAACGGCGAGGGCGTCAAGCAATTCGCGATTCGCGGGCTCCAGTTCCTAGATAAAGATCACGGCTTCGCCGCTGCGACGGCTACCGAGGAGCAGACGGGACGTGTAATCGTCACTTCCAATGGCGGCGCAGCGTGGCGCAGACAGTGGATAGTCAAAGGAGCCGGCGTGCGCGATGTTTACTTCATCAACCCCGAAGAGGGATGGGCGCTGACCGACCAGGGGCAGTACGTTTATCACACAATCGACGGCGGGAAGTCGTGGCTCAGCGAGCCGCGGATCTTTGAGCAGGATGTGTCGCCGTCAAGATTAGCGGGCGTCGACGCTTCTCATCTGTGGTTAGTCGGAGGCGGAGCAATCTTCCATCGAGTGACCGATTGATCGAGTTAACATCGGCGTGCCCTTGATTCTATCCAACCGAAATAAGCACGTTCGATTTAGAATTAGACAGGGCCCAAATGAATAACTTCTTCAGCGAGCATGAATCGATGCGAAACAGTGAAAGACTTCGCTACTGCTTGCTGGTCACGCTGGCAATATTCTCTAGCGGCGTTTTTGAGGCAAGAAGCCTCCCATCCGTCAACGCGCCCGCTCGCCAATCAAAGGGACGCGCGAGCAAGGTCCAACAAAAATCCGGGCTGCCAAAGTCAGCGGTGCCGGCGCCCCGCGATGTAATCGGGTTCACGCCCGGCGATGATCGTAAGCTCGCGTCTTGGTCGCAGATTGTTGGCTACTTTAGACGGCTAGAGAGCGCAAGCGATCGCGTAAAGTTTAAGGAACTTGGCAAGACAACGCTCGGGCGACCCTTTGTAGTTGCGACTATTTCATCTCCGACGAACCTCGCTCAACTCGAACGGTTCAAAGAGATTCAACACAAGCTCGCAGACCCCCGCACTTTCAACAGCAACGACGCCGACGCCGAAAAGCTCATAGCCGAAGGCCGCACGATCGTTTTGATCACTTGCGGAATTCACTCGACTGAAGTTGGCGGCAATCTTGTGTCGATGAACATCGCTTACAAACTTGCTTCCGACGACTCCTCCGAGACTCGCGAGATACTCGACCGCTGCATAGTTCTGTTAGTGCCTTCGCTGAATCCCGACGGCGTCGATATAGTCAAGAACTGGTACGACAAGACGCTTGGCACTCCGGCCGAAGGTACAAACCCGCCCGAGCTTTATCACCACTACACCGGGCACGATAACAATCGCGACTGGTACGCGTTCACCCAAGTCGAGACGCAATTGACCATAGACAAGATCCAGAACGTCTGGCATCCCCAGATCGTCCACGACATTCATCAGCAAGGCGAGACCGGTTCGCGATTCTTCCTTCCGCCTTACGTAGATCCTTGGGAGCCAAATGTCTCGCCCATCATTCAAGCCGGCGTGAACTTCATGGGCTCGTCAATGGCCTGGGAGCTTACGGCTGAAGGGAAAGCGGGAGTTGTTATCGATGGCGTTTATGACGCGTGGACACCGGGGCGCGCGTATCAGCACTATCACGGCGGCATCAGGATTCTGAGCGAGACGGCTTCGGCGAGGCTCGCAACGCCGACGAACGTCCCTTTCGAAAAGCTGACGCCACAGATTGGCGTTGATCCGAAAGTTCGGAGCTGGAACTTCCCTCTCGTATGGCCGGGCGGCGAATGGAAGCTGGCTAATATAATCGACTACATGCAAGCTGGCGCGTTCGCGCTGATGCGAAACGCCGCGCGGTATCGCGAGCGCTGGCTGAGGGACTTCTATCGAGTTGGCAAAGACGCAGTGCGTGAAAGGAAGCCGGGCGAGCCGTTCGCGTTCTTAATTCCTCCAGTCGATCTCAATCATAGATGGCAATTTGACGGGTGGTTGAGACTTCAGGAGATTCTTAAGCGCGGGGATGTCGAGATTACATATGCGGCATCCGCCTTCGAGGCTGGTGGAAAGCATTATCCTCTAGCGACTGCGATCATTCCCATCGCCCAGCCGTACGGCTCCTTCGCAAAGACACTACTCGAACGTCAGCATTACCCTGACCTGCGCGAGTATCCGGGCGGACCACCTCGGCGTCCCTACGATGTCACCGCGCACACTCTCCCATTGCTGTTTGGCGTAAGCGTTGACCGCATCGATACACCGCTCGCTTTACCCAAAGGCGCAGGCTCTGGATACAACGGGGGTCATGGAGAAGGCCGGCCGCTGCGGGAGTCTCGAGTCGGTCTCTATAAGAGTTACGCGGCTTCAATGGATGAGGGGTGGACTCGGTGGATACTCGACCAGTACAAAGAAAGAATCGAGATGCTTGGTGTCAAACTGTCTTACACGTCTTTGACCGACTACAACATTCGCTCCGGAAACCTGGAGCTGAGGCTCATAGCAAAGGGTACTCAGATTCCCTACCACACCAAAGAAGAGGCGGAAGCCGTATCCAAGTCCACTCAGCCCGGTGGTGATCCGTACACAGCTCACTGGGAAACGGTCCATTATCGTGACCGTCCAGATTTAGGTGGACCGTCTCAGGAAGGTTGGGTAGTGGTCGCGAGGAACCCTGTCGTCACCGGACTTGATCTGCGCGACGTTTCTGCAAAGATATCGCCGTACGTAAGGTCAGAGTACGAGATAGATTTTTCGCTTACGCCTGACGGGGCCCGGCGCCTCTCCGACGCAACTGGTAAACACATCCAAGACCATCTTGCCATCGTGTTTAACAATGAGGTTAAGTCTGCGCCGATAATCAACAGCCGGCTCAATGATCGGGGGCAGATCAGCGGGAACTTCACAAAGGAATCGGCCGAGGACCTCGCGGGTTCGCTTGGGGACCTTCGAGCGAAATACGATTGCATCATCATCCCAGCCCAAAGCTCGCAACAGATCTTCAATGGACTTTCCAAAGAGCGTTATCCTGCTGAGGTCGCCGGTGGGCTCGGCCAAGCTGGTGTTGACTCGCTGAAGAAATTCGTCGAAGACGGAGGCACAATCATCACACTCAACGAGGCTTCGCAGTTCGCGATCGACCATCTTGGAGTGCCGGTGAGAAACGCGCTTGAAGGCGTGCTCGCCAAAGACTTCTACTGTCCCGGCTCGATCTTGAAGATCAAGCTCGATACCGGAAGCCCGATCACTCGCGATGCTCCGCTGCTCGAATCGAGCAAAGACGAAAGCATCGCATGGGTCGAAGGTTCTCTTGCTCTCGAACCTACAAGTGAAGACGCGCGAGTGATCGCGCGATTCGCCGAAGCGAAAGACTTGCTGTTGTCGGGGTGGCTTCTTGGCGCGGAGAAGCTCGCAAATAAGGGCGCGATCGTCGAGGTGAAGCGCGGCAAAGGCCGTGTGATCATGTTCGCCTTCCGTCCTCAGTATCGAGGCCAGAGCATCGCCACTCTTCCCTTCCTTTTCAACTCAATCTCGACGAGCGCCAATCGATAGCAGGTCAAGCAAACACAGGAGTCGTTGGCTAGATCATCTCGGAAGCGGTTTAATAAGATCTGGAGGAATCATAAAATGAAACGATTGACCTGCTCCTTGCTCGTCATAGGTACGCTCGCCCTGAGCGGGGTCGCACAGAAGACCGCTCACAAAGCGACGTCGCTCGGACCTTCGAAGGAAGCGCTCGACGTAATAACAGCAGACGGTGTGATGAATCACATCAAGACTCTCTCTTCTGATGAATTCGAAGGGCGAGCGCCGGCGACTCACGGCGAGGAGCTGTCCATCAACTACATCGCCGATCAGTTCAAGAAGGTCGGTCTCGAGCCCGGTAATACCGACGGCACTTACTTTCAGAAGGTACCGCTCGCAGGCATCACTACGAAGCAGGACGCCGAGCTGAAAGTTAAAGTCGGCGCCAAAGAGATGAAGCTCAAGTACAGAGACGACTTCGTGGCTCGCACGGTCCGCCTCATCGAGAAAGGCGGTTTCGACTCGGACCTGGTTTTCGTAGGCTACGGCGTCGTGGCTCCAGAATATGGTTGGGACGATTACAAAGACGTTGACGTTCGGGGAAAAGTCTTGCTGATGCTCGTGAACGATCCGCCGGTTCCCGATCCGAAGAACCCGGCGAAGCTCAACGAAAAAATGTTCAAGGGCAAAGCGATGACGTATTACGGGAGATGGACCTACAAGTACGAAATCGCAGCCGAGAAAGGCGCGGCGGGTGTCCTCATAATTCACGAATGGGATGACAAGACCAATTCAGGACCGGCGGCTTATCCCTGGGCAGTGGCTCGCGGAATGATGGTGGTCGAGAACTTCGATCTGATCGCGAAGGACAATAATATGTCGCGAGTCAACATCGAGGGCTGGATCACCGAGCCGAAGACTCGCGAGATAATGCAGGCCGGCGGATTCAGCTTCGACGAACTGAAGAAGCAGGCAGTCCGCCGGGACTTCAAGCCGGTCGCGCTTGGCGCGCACGCAAAACTGGCGATCGAGCAAAAGATTCGCCGTATCAATTCGACCAACGTTGTCGGAAAGCTCGAAGGCTCCGACCCGAGGCTAAAGGATCAGTACGTAATCTACACCGCACATTGGGACGGTTATGGGATTGGGATACCAAACGACAAGGGAGACAAGATCTACAACGGCGCGCTCGACAACGCCTCGGGCTGCGCGGGGTTGATTGAAGTAGCTCGCGCGTTCAAGGCATCTCCCAAACCGCCGCGCCGCTCGATTCTCTTCATATCCGTCACCGCTGAAGAGAAAGGACTCATCGGCTCGAAGTACTATGCCGAGAACCCAATCTATCCTCTGAACAAGACAGTCGCGGAAATAAACATGGACGGCTTGAATCAGTATGGCCGGACGAAGGATGTCACGGTTGTTGGGCTCGGCAACTCAACTCTCGACGACGTGCTTCGAGAGGCAGCTGCTGAAATGGGGCGCGTGCTGAGACCGGATGCCGAGCCGGAAAAGGGATTCTATTATCGGTCGGACCATTTCAACTTCGCGAAAGAAGGTGTTCCGGCGTTGGATCCCGGGTCAGGCATCGATTACATCGGTAAACCCGCTGGTTGGGGAATGAAGAAACGCGATGAATATACCGCGCACGACTACCACAAGCCTTCTGATGAGATTAAACCCGACTGGGATCTGTCAGGCGCGGTCGAAGACTTGCGCCTGTTCACGACCGTCGGGTATCGCATCGCGAATGCTGACAAGTATCCCGAGTGGAAGCCCGGCACTGAGTTCAAGGCTAAGCGCGACGCGATGATGCGGAAGGCTGGCGAGTGAAATGTACCGTAGACTGTCCAGTCTGCGGAGTATGCATCGCGTGCGAATCACCAATGTGACGACTGTCCAGTCTGCGGAACACGTTCTGTGTGAATGCCGCCGCAGACTGGACAGTCTACGCTACAGGAGGAGCAAGTGAAAAAACGCAAGCTCGGAACGCAGGGATTAGTGGTTTCAGAACAAGGCCTCGGATGCATGGGCATGTCCGAGTTCTACGGAGCGACCGATGAAACAGAGTCTGTCGCAACGCTCAATCGGGCGCTTGAACTCGGCATCAACTTCTTTGACACTTCCGACGCATATGGTCCTTACAAGAACGAGGAGTTGGTCGGAAGAGTATTTCGAACGCGGCGCGATGAAGTCATCATCGCTACGAAGTTCGGCATCCGTCGTGATCCCAATGATCCAGGTGTGCGCTCGATTGAGGGTAATCCGGAATATGTTATTGAAGCCTGCGATGCTTCGCTGAAAAGGCTGGGGATCGAGTGCATCGATCTCTACTATCAGCATCGCGTCGACACCAACGTTCCGATCGAAGAAACCGTAGGAGCGATGGCCCGGCTGGTTGAAGCAGGTAAGGTGCGTTATCTCGGACTGAGCGAAGCGGCCCCCGATACGATTCGCCGAGCTCACTCAGTGCATCCAATCAGCGCGCTTCAAACTGAATACTCGCTGTGGAGCCGGGATCCTGAGGACGAGATACTTGCGACAGTTCGCCAGCTCGGTGTCGGCTTCGTCGCATACAGTCCGCTCGGGCGCGGTTTCCTGACTGGGCAGATAAAAGCAATCGACGATCTCGCTCCCGACGATTACCGGCGCTACTCTCCGCGGTTTCAAGGTGAGAACTTCGCAAGGAATTTAGAACTGGTTGACCAGGTGACCGAGATCGCCCGTGAGAAGGGAGTGACACCGGGGCAGCTCGCGCTGGCGTGGGTGCTTGCGCAGGGCGAAGATATTGTTCCAATACCCGGTACGAAGCGGCGCAGGTACCTCGAGGAAAACGCCGAAGCTTCGGAGATCGACCTTACGGATCAGGATATGGCTGGCATCGACGAACTGGCGCCAAAGGGCGCTGCTTCAGGCACACGATATCCGGAGGCGATGATGCGCTTTGTGAATATGTGAGTCGAGCAACTTGTATGGAGGTCTGAGCGGGAAGTAGGAATCAACACTGGAGACGAAGAGATTATAGCGGAAAGGCCGGATAAGCCCGGCCTTTCAATTTTCATCCAGGCGAGACTACCAGCGCGGTTCGCGCCGTTGGCCGCGGCCTCCTCCGTAGCCGCCCCCACCACCTCCGCCGCCGAAGTTGCGCTCGGGGCGCGGACGGGCTTCATTGACGTTGATCGCCCGGCCGTTCAGCTCAACACCGTTGAACTTTTCGATAGCCTTGTTTGCCGCCTCGCTGTCCATCTCGACAAAAGCGAAGCCTCGAGAGCGACCGGTATCACGGTCGGTGACTATGGTAACCGACTCAACTGGACCTGCTTCCGCAAACAGATCGGCGAGTTGATCCTCCGTCGTCTGATACGACAGATTTCCAACGAATATTCTCATTGTCTCTCCTGAGTTTCTGACGAAACTTTTAGAAGGAACTCGTTTTGGCCACCCGGAAGAGAGTCGAGCAGTGGAAGCTGGCAGACATTTCCGAACAGAGAAGACGCGCTCCTGAACCAAACCTTGCGGCGGTCAATTCTACCGCCGTGCGAACGACCCCATGTTAGCTGTGCTGCTCAAGTTTGTCGAGAATTTTTTTGACGCAATCACGCGTCGGTTTTTTGTCGCCGCGCGCATTCCCAGACCAGCGGCCGGTTTGATTTGATGACCGCGGTGAATGAACGTCTCCACTCAACACACCTTCATGATCACCGCCAACGCCTGGGGAAAATATTCGGGGTTCATGAAGAAGTCCTCGTGTCCCTGTCCCATCCATTCGGTGTAGAATTTTTCGCTGCTTGAGACCGCATCGAACATTGATTCCTTCATCTTTACCGGATCAGCAAGCGAGTCGAATTCCATCGAGACAAACGATACCGGAAGCTTCAGGCGATGATAATTCTCCGAGTAATTGACGTTTCCATCAAAGGAAAGCATCGCCCCGCCGGCTATCGCCCGATAGTGCTGAGCGAGGATGCCCCAGAAGGTTCCTTCCTGGGTTCTATAAAATAGATAACGTCTCGCATCGTCGCCAACGTTTGGAATGTGATACAGAAACTCCCAGATTCCCAACCTGGCACAAACATTCAATATGATGGTCAGAGGCGCAAGCAGTATTCTGAAATTCCGCCTTGCAAGCATTCTTTCTCGCAACGTGTAACTCACCGGTATCGGGAAGAAGTTAAGAATATGAAGCACCTTCAAAATCAGCGAAGACTTGATGATCCGAAGTCTCTTCCCCAAGATACTAATGACCACTCCGTTCTCGATGAAATCTTGAAGGCTCGACGGTTTGCTGAAGGTGAAATCGAGGAAGCTGCCGAGCGTGACTAGCGCTTTGAGTCTTGATTGGCGAGTCTCAGACTCTTCATCAGAGAGTACAACGCTTCCGTCAGACCTTTTGCATGCACCCATCAGGCTCATCAGAACTGTATTGCCGCCCTGGCTATGTCCGAGGTATATCGGCTTTCTTCCTGACTTTCTCGCAACGTAATCAATTACCACCGGAATATCGGACGCGGCGTAATCATCAAGAGCGCAGAACATACCGCGCCCTCCGGAGCCTCCCGTGCCTCGCGAATGAATCACCCACAGGTCCAATCCATTCCGCCAGAGATACTCCGCCAGACTTCCACCATTCTCGATGAGGTCAAAACAGAAGCCGTTCTGATAAAAGCCGGGCCAAAGGATCACCGGCTGCTGACCTTCATTCGGCATTCGGTAGCCGTTAAGGGTTATGTGACTTCCATCATATGCAGTAACAACTACTGAAAAGCGAACCCGTTGTAATCCCTCCAGCGGTGTATCCGCCGCTGAGGCAATCGGTTGAGGCGAGTCCGACGGCGTCATTTTGTCGCTCCAGTCGCCGCCACAAAGTCGGCCGGCGGCGCGTTTATGGTTAGCTCGCAACCTGTTCGGCCGAGCCAATCGCCTACTATGGATTACCGGCTAGTTCATCGGAAACCTCGCATCAGCGTCAAGAGTACCGTAACTCCTATTACACGGCTGAGTACCTTATCACGCGCACGTGCCTGCCGCCATAATGTAGCTTGATCACAATCGGTCGATCCTCCGCGTCCTCGCCGTCCTCCCCGTTTGATTCCCAGCACTGATCAAGAAAACCGCAAAGGACGCCGAGGACGCAGCCGGCTGCTTTAGTTCTTCACGGTGATTGCAAGTTCGGTCAGCGGTCCGGTGGCGCGATTCCGCGAGTAGTCCTCGGCGATCACTCTGATGGTGTAGTCTCCGGGTGCAAGGCTTGAAGTTCGCAGTAAGCCGTTCATCGCTTCACCATCGCGAACGCGATTCGTCACTATGTATCGGAACTTTGTCGGGGTCCCATAAGCGCTTACGCCGCTGCCTGGAGCGTAAGCGTAGAACACTGAGGACTCATTCCACGGAAGCCGATTGAACTCGATGTTCATCAGGGGCTGCTCGAATCCTCTTATAGCGTTGCCCTTGGTATCGATCAGTTGATAGCCGATTCGATACAAGCCCAGCTTCCGGGTCGCGAGGTTCCCATCCACGCGATCGTAAGCGGTGACCACGATATCGACGTCTCCCGAGATCACTACGCGACCGTTCCGTCTCTCGCTGAAAGCTGCTCCGGCCGAATTCACAACTTCAATTCCGTTCGACTCAATGGTCGGCGAAACCGTGTCCTTAAACTCGGCGAAGGGAAACACCAGCGGGTTTGCCTCTGAGTTCCACGGACCGAAATTCAGATGAACGTGATAAAGCCGATTTACTGTGCCGATGAAATCTCCGACCTTAAATCTGGCGCCGCGCCGAAGTCGCACGGCGACAGTCTTTCCCGCGGTGTCAACTTCCATCTTGAATTTGTCGGGGTTCTGGATCTCATCGCGTTCATTGCGTCCGACGCGTGTATGGATGTAACTCATCAACCCGACTTTGACGCCTTCACCAGCTCCGCCGAAGTCCCAGGCGGAGATCGGCGCGCTCACTTTTTCATTCATTACTGAAAGCACAAGTTCGCCCTGATTGCCCCTCACGTCGAGTCCACTGTGAATGTGATCGAGCGCAACCCCACCCGGCGCGCCTCTCGCTTCCCCAACGACTCCGGCGATCTCGTGCCATTGATTCTGTGGTTGAAGAGGCCACGGGAAGGGCTGACCCACGTTCAACCATGAAGCACTCAAGTCGGGGATCACATCAGGGGATTCCGGTTCCGGCCCCGGTTGGATGAAGACCGGCGGCGGTATGTCGGCCGCCGTGCCTGCATCTAAAGACTTCGGCGCCTTCGGCTCAACATGGCGGATCAGGTAATTTTGTGAGTCTGCCACGAAGAGGTTCCCCTCTCTGTCGATCGCAATTCCGGACGCGCCGCTGAACCGCGCTTGTTTGCCGACGCCGTCGGCGAAACCGGTTGCTCCACCAGCGTACTCTACAGCCTCGCCGTCAGGCGCGATTCTGACCACGCGGCTGGAATCAGTCACGAAAATGAACCCGTCGTGAGTGACGACTATCCCTATCGGGTGCCTTAAGCGGAATGAGTTGTTCTGAGTCTCGCTTCGCGAAGTCAGCATTATCGTCGAGACCTCGCCTCGCGGAGTGATCTTGCGCACCGCCGAGTTTCCGGTGTCGGCGACGAGGATGTTGCCGTTGCTATCGACGGTCACGCCGCTTGGCGTGTTGAAGCTGGCGGTCGCAGCGTCGCCATCGTTGAAACCCGGCGAGCCGAGTCCTGCAACCGTCGTCACCACGCCGTCAGCAGATACTCTCCGTACCCGGTCGTTGTAGGCATCAGCGACGAAGACGCCTCCCAGCTTATCAACCGAAATACCGATCGGACCATCGAACTGCGCCTCGCTTCCCGGACCGTCCTTGTAACCCGGAGAACCGCTCCCTGCAAGCGTCGTCACCTTGCCGTCCGCCGCGAGCTTGCGAATGCGATTGTTCGAAGTGTCCGCGATGATGATGTTGCCCTTCCGATCGATCGCGATACCTGAAGGAGTGTTGAACTGCGCGCGGTGAGCATCGCCATCGGCAAACCCCTCTGTCGAGCCTGCAATTGTTTCCACCTTGCCGTCGGTGGTGACTCGTCTGATCTGATTGCTTTCCCCGCCTTCGGCGATGTATACCGCACCGCGCCGGTCTACCGCCACACCAAATGGATCGCTAAAGCTCGCTGATCTCGCGAGTCCGTCTTCGATACCCGAATGTCCGGCGCCGGCGATCGTGGTGACTGAGCCTGTTGCTTCGCGGCTGGTCGGGATTCTCTTGTTGATGACGAGGTAAACAACGACGGCCGTTGCAGTGGGTAAGAGCAGAATGAGGACAGCCAGCAGGATTCTTCGCATCAATTCAATCGATTGTTAAGACGCGCGTTGAGTCCTTCGCCAGGTGAGCAGGTGATCCAACGAAAAGCGATCGTCCTCGCGCGGCAGCATTAGCACAAACAGCAACAAAGCCAACCGGGGAATCACGTGAGTGTGAAACTCGTAGAGCGGTTCCTTGAGAAGATGGCCGAAGGTGACGATAACTAAAATGAAACCAAGCGCGACCAGAGCATCGCGAGTTCGGAGCCCAACGATCACCAGAAGCCCCGCCACTAACTCAATTATTGGAATACTGGTTCCGACCGCCCAAAGTGACCACACAGGTAAAAAAGTGCCTGCATAAGGCTCAATGAAGTAGCGACGAGCGTGACCGAGCGGTCCCATCTGAAAGACCTTGTATACTCCCGCCATGAAGAAAATGAACCCCAGAACTCCGCGCGCAAAGAGAAGCGCCCAGGCGCGGTTTTGATTCCTGTTTTCATTCATTTCGTTTAGGGAGCTTGTCGTGAGAGACGGCTTATCTGATCGAAGTATCGCACGAACATCTTTATTCCGCCCGACGCCATCTGCCAATCAAAGTTTTCGTTCTTCGCGTGATATCCGTGCTCGGGCAGCGACAGTCCGAGAAACACAATAGGCGCCTTCAGATACTTTTTCATTGTCACTACGGCACCGATCGATCCGCCCTCTCGAGTGAATGCCGGTTGGCGCCCGAACGCATATTTCATCGCCTCCGCTGCGGCGTCCGCATACTTGCCCGAGAACTCACCAGTGTAAGGCCCAAGCGCCGACTCGAACTCGACTACAACATCGCGGTTGTGCTTTCGCACAAAGTCGCGAACGAGCTTGAAGACGTGCTTCGGGTTCTGATCGGGCACAAGCCGGCAACTGATCTTCGCTTCGGCGTGGTAAGGCACTATGGTCTTCACTCCGGGTCCCTGATAGCCGCCCGTTATGCCGTGAACTTCAAAAGTCGGTTCGGCCATTATCGCTTTCAACACTCGTTCTGCGTTGTTGAAGCGGAGTTTCTTCAGTTCGTGCGCCGCTTTGAACTTCTTGGTCGTAAACCCTGAATCTAGAAAACTCTTCACTTCCTTCCTGGTCGCTTTCTTCACGTCATCATAAAAGCCTTTGATCTTCACGCGTCCGGTGTCGGCGTCGTAGCACTTCGAGATAACCTTGCAAAGCTCACCTATCGGATTGCGAGCGGGGCCGCCGGTCAAACCGGAGTGAACATCCTTGGCGCCGGTCTCCAGCGTCATCGTGAACATCATCGCGCCTCGCAGGCCGTAAGGAATTGCCGGCCTGTCACGTGAGATCCAGATCGTGTCGCTGACCAGAATAGAATCGGACTTCAAGCGGTCGCCGTTATTCTTGATGAAGTGTTCGAAGTTCGGACTGCCGATTTCTTCTTCAAGCTCCCAGACGAAGTTGATATTCAACGGAACCTGATTCTCAACGGCATAGCGACCCGCCATCATCGCCGAGAGCGCCGGACCCTTGTCGTCGGTAGTTCCGCGGCCTTCGTAGCGGCCATCTTCTTTGAAAAAAGTGAACGGCGCCTTATGCCACTCTTCGGCATCGGCTGGCTGAACGTCGATGTGATTGTAAATCGTGAGCGTCGGATCGTTCGCGCCCGCGGGAATACGACCGAACACCACCGGATTTCCAGGTGTCTCGACTACTTCAGCTTGAGCACCGATGGATTCGAGATATTGGCGTGCAAGCATCGCCCCTCGACGAATGTCGTCCTTCCGCTCGGGATCCATGCTGATGGTTGGGATTTCGACTATCTCGGCGAGTTTAGACTCAAACTCACTTCTGGAGGCTTGAATATGGGAATCAAGTCCGGCATAGAGTCTCTCGTTTTCTGGCATCGGAAGCGGGATCACTCCTGTAAGGATTTGGTGGTTTGATGAGCGCTCATTATGAGTACCGACCTTGAAGCGTGTCAAGGAACCGTCATCCGGCGCCTCGCTGGTGAGGAACGAGTTGGGATGTCTAATCGAAATGATTTCCAGGTCGCGAGAGTATTGAGTGTATGCACTCCGGGTTCTCAGCTGCATTCATAAAGAAAACGGGCAAGGATTGATCCCTTGCCCGTTTCGCTCATCAGCCGGCAATCCGGCTATTTGGTCTTTGCCCTCAGGCAGAAGCCCACGTCGTCCTGATTGTAGTTGTGCTGGCCAGGAACGCTATTGACGATTGAGCGATCCCACGCCTGCAGCACAATGACATATCCGCAAGGCGCCATTGCGGGCGCCATGTTTCCGGTGTCCAAGCTCCATATGTCACCCGGAGCCGGCGCGGTCTGCGAATTTCCCGACGATGGCACAGGGCTGTTAGGCGACATGCTCGCTGGGAGCGTAACCAGATTATAGTGGCCGAAGTGGATGTCACGGGCTACAAAACGCCCGTTAATCACCGCTCCTACCGTGAAGTCCTTGCAATCACCTCCGCTGTCGATGTGGATGTCGAGCGTCGGCGGACTCGTCACGGTGCTTGGCGCGGTGTTGTCCACTTGGATGTGATGCCACGCGGTGCTGCCCAGGAAAATACCTCCGCCCGTGAACAGCTTCAGGCGGATTTGCCATAAATCGTCACCGCCTGGCACCCAGCGGTTATACAGCATGCTGCCGACATTTTGGGTTACCGGCAGATAATCGAACATACCGCCAATGGCAAAGTGATTGCTGCTGTTTCCGTCCTGATCGGTGACCCAGACAGGAGCAGTGAGGTGAATCTCGGGCCCTCCAGTGGTTATGTCCTGGACCCAAACCTCGTACTTGAAGCCGAGAATTGGTGGCGCCTGAACGGTAATGAGACCGCCAAACGGGCAGGAGCGCGTGCTGTCCCATGGGTCAGCGAACGTGTCCCAGAGGGCGAACTTCGCACCCGGTTTAGTCATGCCCGTTGTGCCAATGAAGATACTGGCCACGCCCACGCCACCGAGGATACTGATCTTCGGTTCGAGCACAAACGGATCGCCCGGCTTAATCTGCACATGGCTGTCGACGCGATTCCCCCAGTGTGGGATCGCGTCGGGATCCACATTAGAAGGCGGCGCGTTCCACGAGAGCACGGCGCGCACGCGCCCGATCTTCGGCTGTCCGCAAAGCCGACGATGAGCGCTCAGATCCACGGGCATGATGGCGGCATAATGAAGGCCGTCCGCCGGGATCGTGGCGATGTCGTGAATGGGAACGCTGGCAGTACCTACATAGGTCCATTGGCACGTATCGTCCCAATCTGCCCAGAAGCTCACATATTCAGTGCTTCCTTGGCTGCACAAGTTGCCTGAATAGCCGGTCGTCCTTTTGATGACAAACGTGCCGACAAGCAGCTCCCGGTTGTAATCCAGGCCGAGGCAGTTCAACTCTTCGTAAGTGACGTCTCCCTTGGTCTGTTCCAGGGCGCCGATTATCGACGACCAGTCCAGCCCAAGCTCTTTGAACTGTGAGATTTTTGCCACGAGCATTTGTTGATCAACGACCCCGCCGGCCAGAACCGGTTGAACGTCCGCAAACGCAAATCGGTGCGGTTCGACTTTGGCTGCAGCCGTAGCCTTGGTGGCTTTGCCTTGCTTATACAGTTGCGCCAGATCCTTTGTCGCGAAGGGCGGCGGATCAGGCAACGGAATCGGCTCATATTTGATGGCTTCCAACTCGAGCGGCAGGGTGATTTTCGGATCAATACCGAGCGTGCTCACGATGTCAATAATAAGTGGCGGGCGCGGCTTGATCTGGATATGGCGATCAAGAACGTTGCCCCAGACCGGTGGCCAATTGGCATTTGCCGCGCCCGCCGGCGGCGGGTTGTTCCATGACAAGATGCCGCGCACTAGCGGCAACACCGGGTTCCCGCAAGAATCACGCTTCGGCTCAATAGGCTGGGTGAGCACATAGACGAGTGGTTTTTCCGGCTTATTGGCGCAGTCATTTGCGTTGGGAATATCGTGGACGTTGACCGCCACCATCCCGGCATCCTCCCAGCCGCCACCGTAGTCAATGAAGAAGCGCACATACTCCGTCGAGCCTGCGAAGCACAATCCCCCGCCATAGCCCGTCGGAAGTTTGATGGGAACGGTCGCCTCCAACTGATTCAGGTTCGGGTTAAACCCGATGCACGTCAGCTCTTCGTATGTGGTGTTGCCGATGATTTTCTTGACGGCCTTGAACGGGCTGTCGGCGAGATTGCCGAAATAGTTGGGATTGACCGCGAGCAGTTTGTGGAAGTCGCTCCTTTCTAATTCTACGAGTCTGGTCACTGCCCCTGCGGTTTTCTCAGCTTTGGAATGTTCCTTTTTTCTATCCATGATTCTTATCTCCTTTCTAAGAACTTAGCTGGCAACTTTTTCTCAAGGTAAACAGCTAGTTGTTGTTAGGCTGGCGTCGCCCCACGGCCTGCGCACGGATCCGTGTAACGAAAGCTGCCGACGCTTCCAGGAAGGATTCGAGCAGATTCATATCCCGAAAAACCGGCTGCCTATCTAAGCGTGTCTTTTATTCCGGCACTTGCTTTCTTTCCTTCGTGATCAGTAATGGTGTGGAGTACAGACAAGCCCGCCCAAAAGGTTGATCGTGTGCTTATTCACGCCCCAGATTGAAAGCCATCTAGTCAAATCCATCGGTTAGTCGCAACTATGCAAGCTGCATTACTCTACTTGCTATCATCTATAGACGTAATTGCATCACGAAACAATTCACTATCTTCACTAAAGGAAAAGCTCTTTTGAGGATGGTGAGGTTTGTAATTAGGAATGCGCGGTTAAGTGGTTGATTAGACGATGAGCGGTCAATTGCGCCGCTGGCTACGGCCGCAGCCCTAGCCAGCACTTTGTCAGTCGCGATCGCGAGATCAACTCTGACTACGTAAGGACTCTACTGTCAGCCGAGCACCGCTGTCAGTTCTTGTTGCCGCTTCCGAACCCGGCTCTACAATTCTCTCGATATTGATTTCTCGTTATTGCCGGGCCCCAGGTTTGGGTACCTGTTTCATCTCGTCGAGTTCTTTCTGAAGACCCTCGATACCATGTTTGATCGCATCTCGCCGTTCAAGTTCACTAACCTTCTCCAACACTTTATTCATCGCCGCGATGTGCGCGACCTTTAAGGCCTGATCAGCGGGAACTTCGACGTCGGGTTTGATTCCCGTGCCTTCCCAATTGGTTTTGCTGATCGGATTGATCGCGCGACCAGAAGGAACCCAGATCGCGAAGTGCTCGTTGATGCGACGAGGGCCGCCCGGATGCGCGCCGCCTCCGGTCGTTTCGCCGACGATCGTTGCGCGTTTCAGGTTTTTCAGATTGTAAGTGAATTCTTCCGCCGCTGAGAAAGTGCGCTTGCTGGTCAGCACATACACTTCCTTTTTGTCACCGTAACGCTTGCCCGGAACATAGGGGAGCGTCCACCACTGATGAGTGCTGTCGTCGGGACGGAAATATAAATCATTCAAGTGGACCGGCTCCGGACCAAAGAGATAGCTCGAGATCAAAGCAACCATCGCGGGTTCGCCGCCGCCGTTGCGTCGCAGGTCGATGATCAACGCGTCCGTGTTGGCGAGAAAATTCATCGCGGCTACTACCGTCTCGGCTCCGTACTGCGCCGCCTGAAACCCACGCAAGTCAATGTATCCGACGTTACCCGGTAGGCGCTCAACTTTCTCAAAGCCGAAGTTCACTGTGCGCATGAACTCCAGTTGCCTGGCAAGCTCTTGAGGACCGGGCTCGTGATCGTCGCTTTCGGGGCGCTCAGGCGGCAACGGCTCAGCGCTATACATCATGCGAAGGTGTTTGTCGTGACTGACTTCCTGCAGATGGTTTTGAAGCGCTGCAACCAGCGCTTTCGCGCTTGTGATCTGATCGTATTCTTTTCGCGCGATCCGTTCGCGAACTGCTTGCTCCATCTTCTTTGCTGTTTCAGGAAACACGTAATAGCTGTTCAGATTCTTCAGCGCGCCTTCGATTACGGCCGTACGCGTTGCCGCGTCGATCGTAAGGTCAGGCTGATTGGGGGCCTGTTGAGCCACGGAGGGTTGGTTCAACAACAACCCCAAAGCGATGCCAAGCGAATAAACGTACGGCTTGATTCTAATTCTCATCCTCATTTCCTCCCGGGACGTCTCTTCTCGATTGAGTTGGCGGCACACTCGGACTATACAGACCTTCGTCCTTTATTATTCAACGCGAGAGCCATCGGAGTTCCAATATTAGCTCCGGGCCCCTTTACTAAGGAGCTTGACGCAAGTCGTAGGAACTGAATCGAAGCAACATCGTTCAGAATTGTGCGTTGCTACTTGGGAAAAAGTCCGCGCCGCAACCAAAAACTCCGCAACCCAGGGGGCCGGATACCTCTTAAAGGGAGGTTTATGGGTCAAAACCCCCGGCACGTGCAATGCACATTCCTTGTGACTCCGATGCTGATCGCGAACCCGCAAAACAATGACAATGCGACTATGGTTTCAGCACGGCTCCTTTGCGTAGTAATATGTTCTTGTGTAGAATTTCGAGTCCTGAAGGATACCGCAAACATCGAGCTAGATGACATAAGGGGTGGGCCCGGATACGGCCCACTTTCACAAAAGGAATAAGCAATCATGGAATCAGTGACGATCCTGAACAACGTCGAAGATAGACACATCGAAGAGTTAGAGACCGTGACAATACGGTTCGCCGGGGACTCGGGGGATGGGATGCAGCTCACCGGCACGCAGTTCACCAACACGGCTGCTATTGTTGGCAACGACATTTCGACCTTGCCCGACTTTCCCGCCGAGATTCGCGCGCCTGCCGGATCGCTCCCGGGCGTTTCGGGATTCCAACTGAACTTCTCGCATCACGATATTCGCACACCCGGCGACGAGCCCAACGTGCTGGTCGCGATGAACCCGGCGGCGCTCAAGGTGAACCTCGCGGATCTGGAGCTTGGCGGAATTTTGATTACGAACACGGATGCTTTCAACGAGAACAATCTGAAGAAGGCCGGTTACGACGCGAACCCGCTGGAAGACGGGAGCCTGAGCGGTTATCGGCTGTTCAAGCTTCCGATCACTACGCTCAATCGCGCGGCGCTTCGAGACACGGTGAAACTGCCATCAAAGGAAATCGATCGCTGCAAAAACTTCTGGGCGCTCGGAATGATGTACTGGCTTTACGACCGGCCGCTCGAACCGACTCAGCGCTGGATCGCGTCCAAGTTCAAGAACCCTGAGGTCCAGACCGCGAACCTTACCGCGCTAAAAGCGGGCTTCGCGTATGCGGAAGCCGCTGAGATATTCACTACACACTATCGAGTACGCCGCGCGGCGATTGCGCCCGGCAAGTATCGTAACATCACCGGCAACGAAGCCACCGCCCTCGGATTCGTAGCGGCATCGGTGCTCGCAAAGCGGCCCTTGTTTTATGCCAGCTACCCGATCACACCTGCTTCGGACATCCTTCACGAGCTCTCGATTCACAAGAACTTCGGCGTGAAGACCTTTCAAGCGGAAGATGAAATCGCGGCAATGTGCGCGGCGATCGGCGCCTCGTTCACCGGTAATCTCGGATTGACCGGAACGAGCGGACCGGGTCTGGCGCTCAAGAGTGAGGCAATCGGACTCGCCGTTATGACCGAGCTTCCGGTGGTGATCGTCGATGTGCAGCGCGGAGGTCCGTCAACCGGGCTGCCAACGAAGACCGAGCAAGCGGACCTGCTGCAAGCGATGTTTGGAAGAAACGGCGAGTGCCCGGTGGCAATCGTCGCTCCGTCCACACCGGGTGAGTGCTTCCAAATGGCTGTTGAAGCATTCCGCATCGCTACGAAGCACATGCTTCCAGTCATTTACCTGTCGGACGGTTATCTTGCAAACGGGGCAGAGCCCTGGCGACTGCCATCCATGGACGAGCTGCCAAGATTCGAGGTCAAGCTGGCGACTGATGCTGCTGGTTTCAATCCGTACAATCGCGATCCCGAAACGCTCGCGCGACCATGGGCGGTGCCGGGCACGCCTAACCTTGAGCATCGCATTGGGGGGATCGAGAAAGAAGACATAACCGGTAATGTGTCATATGAGCCTGAAAACCATATGCACATGGTCTTGACCCGCGCGGAAAAGGTCGCGCGGATCGCCTACGACATACCCGACCTTGAAGTATTCGGCGAGTCCGAGGGCCGATTACTCGTCATTGGCTGGGGATCGACCTACGGATCAATTACATCCGCAGTCGAAGAGCTCCAGCGTAGCGGCAAGTCGGTCTCGAGCGTCCACCTTCGGTATCTGAATCCGTTCCCGAGCAATCTTGGAGAGATACTCGGACGGTTCGACCGTGTGTTGATTCCCGAACTGAATCTCGGACAACTCGCGATGCTGATGCGCGCCCGATATCTTGTGCCGGCGATTTCGTTCCCGAAGGTCAAGGGAAAGCCGTTCAAGATCAGCGAGCTTACGGCAAAGATGAACGAGATATACGAGGATTGAAAACGATAAGCGCCACAGATACTGCGGAGGAGTGCTGTATTAAATATGTCGCCCACAAACAGTCCTCGGCGCCCTCAGCGTCCTACGCGGTTTTCTTGATCAGTGCTCGGAATCAACCGCAGAGGACGCCGGGAACGCAGAGAAGGAACGGGATTGCGAGCGAGCACTACTCCATGACCGTTAATGATTAGAGGAAAAACATTATGAGTACAGATGCAAACATACCTACAAACGGGGGCAGCTCGCCGGCGCCCCCTGTGAAGCTAACGCGCAAAGATTTTGTTTCGGACCAGGAAGTCAGATGGTGTCCTGGCTGCGGTGACTACTCGATACTCGCCCAGATCCAAAAGGTTATGCCGGAGCTTGGCATCACTCGCGAGAACACCGTGTTCGTGTCCGGGATCGGTTGTTCGAGCCGCTTTCCGTATTACATGAATACCTACGGGTTTCATAGTATTCACGGGCGGGCTCCCGCGATTGCCACCGGAATCAAGGCCTCGAACCCGGAGCTGTCGGTGTGGGTAATCACCGGGGACGGAGACGCCCTGTCGATCGGCGGCAATCACTTGATTCATGCGATACGCCGCAACCTGGATATCAATATCATTTTGTTCAACAACCGAATCTACGGCCTGACTAAAGGCCAGTACTCACCTACTTCTGAGTTCGGCAAGAAGACCAAGTCAACGCCTTATGGCGTCATCGACTATCCGCTGAATCCGCTTTCAGTGGCGCTTGCAGCAGAGGCAACGTTTGTCGCGCGATCGGTTGACACGTTCACGTCGCATCTTCAGATGACCGTCGAGCGAGCGATGCATCACAAAGGGGTTTCCTTCGTCGAGGTCTATCAGAACTGCAATATCTTCAACGACCATGCTTTCGACATGTTCACCGAGCGCGGCGTGCGAGACGATGCGATGATTGAGATCGAGCATGGCAAGCCTCTCGTATTTGGCAAAGAGCATAATCGCGGCATTCGAATGCGCAACAGCGACATGCATCTCGAGGTTGTCGAGCTTGGCAACGGAATCAGCGAATCCGACCTCATCGTGCACGACGAAAAAGCGCCGGATTCTTATCTGGCGTACATGCTTGCCCGAATGGAGTACCCTGGCTATCCGGTTCCGATCGGAGTATTTCGCGACGTCACCAGGGCAACGTACGAAGATATGCTCGCAGGACAGATAAAGATGGCGACTGAAAAAATGGGACCGGGCAACCTGGAAAAACTGATCAATAGTGGCGACACATGGGTCATCGAATAAGTCGCGCTGCTTCTAGTTTGTAAATTGTATCGGACTGGAATCACCTATCCAGTCCATTGTATATTCTTCGTGCCGCAGTAAGGCTTGAGGAACTGACACGAACCTGAGTGCCGGCGGGCAGTACCATCAAGGAGTATCGCAATACAATGAAACTTTATCGTTTGATCCCGATCCTCACGCTGCTCGTCGTGTGTTTGCCTCGCGCAATGACACGCGCGGACGACGTCAATCACATCGTGTCTTCCAGCACGAGCGGAACCGAAGTGCGCCAATGGGAAGTGACCGGGCCGTGGGGCGGCGATGTTCGCTCGCTTGTGGCTTCACCCTCAGATTCCAGTGTCCTCTACCTCGGCACTTCTGACGGGCAGATTTTTCGCTCGAAGGACGGAGCTCGAACGTGGCAGCGGCTGCATCCGGGGCTGGAGCGCCGTGGCCTGTCGGTTGATCACATCGTCATCGACCCGCGCAACCCGAACACGGTATATGCCGGCGCATGGGCGGTCGCGCGTGACGAGCAGGGCGGCGTGTTCAGGAGCGATGACGGCGGCGAACGCTGGAAGGCACTCGACGGCACAAAAGGATTGTCGGTTCGCTCCCTGGCGATCGCTCCGTCGGACTCGAACTTCCTGATTGCCGGCAGCGCAAATGACGACCCGAACCTGAACGGCGTCTTTCGATCTACTGACGCCGGCAAAAAGTGGGAACGCATCTCTCCCGTCGGAGACAAAGAGATTCGAAACATCGAGTCGGTGGCTATCGATCCGCGGAACACAAACATAATGTACATCGGCACGTGGCACCTTCCTTGGAAGACAACCGACGCCGGTACAAGCTGGAAGCAAACCGGTTACAAGGCGGTCGGTATGATAGACGACTCGGACATTTTCGGAATCTCTGTCAATTCAGCGAATGCCGACCAGGTTTACATCAACGCCTGCAGTGGGATCTATCGCTCCGGTTCGGCTGGCGAGAAATGGGTGAAGATTCCCGGAATTCCATTTAGCGCGCGGCGAACGTACAAGCTGTTGGTGCACCCTTCCAATCCAAAGATCATTTTCGCGGGAACCAGCGAAGGCTTGTGGCGATCGAAAGATGACGGCAAGCGCTGGATGCTGCTGACTTCAAAAACTCTGGTGATACGCTCGATCGTCGTAACTCCCGACAATCCTAATCGCGTATTGATCGCTACAGACGATGTGGGTATTCGGACATCCGAGAATCTCGGCGACGATTTCGCCGATGCAAATGTCGGCTTCATCAATCGCCACGTGCTTGCGATCATGCCGGATGCAACCGAGCGTGGAAGACTGCTCGCGAGCGTCTTCCACGACGGTTCGGGCGGAAGCGTGTTCACGTCCATTGACGGAGGCCAGAACTGGCAGTCTTCTTCTCGCGGATTATCCGGACGCGACGTTTTTTCCTTTTATCAAATGCCTGATAACCCCAACGTGATTTACGCAGGCACTAACACCGGGGTCTATCGCTCAAATGATCGCGGCTCGAGTTGGGCATTCACCGGCGTTGAGCAAATCAACAAAGTTGAGAAGGCGCCGGCTCGAGGTAAGAAGCCCGCCCGCAGTAAAGCTCCCTCGCGAAACAGACGGTCGAGACATGCGAGCATCGAGTGGTCGCCAACCTCAGTTGGCCGGTACGAAACAGTGCCGGCGTCAAAACATTCGTCGAGCCACAAGTCAAAATCGTCCGCTAAGAAACAACCGGCCAAGAAGGCTCAAGCGGCGGTCGGGAAGACGGCGCCAAAGAAGCAGTCGAGCAGGAAAGAGCAGCCGCTGGCGACGAGTCCGTCGCAGCGGCGGCAACCGAAAAAGGAAACCGCCAGGACAGAATTCTCTCCCCTGCCTGGATTCGTGCCGTTGACAAAAGAAGTCGATGACATCACAAGCTTCACTGATGAAGGCGGACGGCTGGGCCTGCTCGCCGCGACGATGGACGGGCTCTACCGCTCCTTTGACGAATCGAGAGGGTGGGAGAAAGTCACCATAAGCGGTTACGAATCGAACGGTCGCGTTTTTTCCGTTTCGACCCACAAGGACACGCCAAGAAAAGTTTTCGCCGGAACAAAGCAAGGTCTGTTTATTTCGCTCGACGGGTGCTCGACGTGGCAGCACGTCGATAAGGGACCCACGGATGTGTCGGTGAAAGCCATCGCTCAGGATCCGCGCGACGCTCAGTTGGTAATCGTAGGTACAAATCAGTACATCTTTCGCTCAACCAACGGCGGCCGCACCTGGGTGCGAAGGGGAGGCGGGCTGCCCTCGGGCGATTTCACTTCGGTGGTGATCAGTCCCACAAACCCCGACGAGGTCCTGGCTTCGGAATATTCGAAGGGTGGAGTGTATCGTTCAACCGACAAAGGCTACATATGGGAACGCATCGACGTCGAGCTGCCATCGAATAGGGTATGGACGATCACGTTCGATCCATTTGAACGCGATCGCGCCTATGTCGGCAGTTTCTCTAGCGGCGTCTATGTCTTCACGATTCAGCACCGCGCGGTCAACACGGCACAACAATAAGTCACCTCGCAGGGGCCGCCCGCGTGGCCGCCCCTTGCAGGACCATCAAGACCAAAGCGGATAATTAGGGGCGGCGACGGAGCGCCGCCCCTACACGTACCCTTATGAAAATCCACGAATACCAGGGCAAGCAACTTCTGGCGAGGTACGGAGTGACCGTGCCTCGCGGAGTCGTCGTAACCAACGCAGACCAGGTGCGCGGGGCCGTCGACCAACTCGGTCTTCCGGTCGTCGTCAAAGCACAAATTCATGCCGGCGGCCGAGGCAAGGGCGGCGGAGTTAAGCTCGCCGGCTCACTCGACGAGGCAATCGAGATCGCCCGCAAGATGATAGGGATGAAACTGGTTACACATCAGACCGGCCCCGAAGGCCGCGAAGTGCGCACCCTCTTGGTCGAAGAGGCCCTGAAGATCAAGCAGGAATTTTATCTCGGTATCGTGCTTGATCGTGCCATATCTCGATTGGTTTTCATGGCCTCCTCGGCCGGCGGAATGGAGATAGAAGAGGTCGCCGCGCGCGAGCCTGAAAAGATTCTCAAGGAAACGATCGATCCGGCGGTTGGGCTCCTGGCCTTTCAAGCGCGCAAGCTCGCATTCGGCATCGGGCTGCCAAAAGAAGTTTCGGGCAAGGCAGTCAAGTTCATGACTGCGCTTTATCGTGCCTATGTCGATCTCGATGCATCGCTGGCCGAGATCAATCCGTTCCTGCTCACCGAGGACGGTGAGCTGTATGCGCTGGACGCGAAGCTGAATTTCGACGACAACACGATGTTCCGACACAAGGACTACGCTGAGCTTCGCGATCTGCACGAAGAAGACCCGCTCGAGATCGAGGCTTCCAAGCATGATTTGAACTACATCAAACTTGACGGCAACATCGGATGCATGGTGAACGGGGCGGGGCTGGCGATGGCTACGATGGACATCATCAAACTGGCGGGCGGAGAGCCGGCGAATTTTCTGGACGTCGGCGGCGGAGCCTCACAGGAGCGAGTCGAGAACGCGTTCAGAATCCTGCTTTCCGACAAGAACGTTCGAGCCGTGCTGATCAATATCTTTGGCGGTATCGTACGCACAGATATGGTCGCGTCCGGAGTCGTGGCAGCTGCACGGAATATCGGAATCAGAGTACCCGTTGTCGTGCGTCTCGAAGGAACCAACGTCGAGAGGGGCCGCGAAGTAATCGAGCAGTCAGGACTCGGTTTCGTGACTGCTGCCGGAATGCAAGATGCCGCCGAGAAAGTGGTCGCGCTCGCCGGGTAAGTTGGCATTGAGCTCACCCGCGTTGTGAATTCTGCAATCATCCCTTTACTGTGGTGCCTGGGACAGCAGCCCTCTGCGCTCCTCGGCGTCCTCTGCGGTGTTCCCAATCGAGGGCAGAAGATCAATCGCCGAGGGCGCAGAGGACGCCGAGGAACAATGTGGTGCGCGCGAACAACACACCATGACTGTCACTTCCAGGTTTCCACCTTCAATTGACGATCTTCAGAAATGGTGTAACATAGCTGACCGTCGAACATCACAGGTGGAAGGGGAATCAAAATGCCTGAATTGGATCCAGCGATAGAAGGCTTGAACTTGAGGGGCTCGGCCAGGGACGGCGCGTATCATCTTAAAGGCAAGCATCCCGGAATCGTTTTCACAAGTGGTCGTCGCGACAAAGGAGATCAAGCGAGGGCGATGGCCAGTAACGTCGTAAAGAACCGCAAGTGGATTGTCCAAACCTATAAGCCAACGCCGGTGAGCGCTGCCTGTCAGAAGTGGGTCGATGAGAACCCTCAGGCAACATCGTCCGCGGCTGTCGCGGCCGGTCTACTCGCGGTGTTAAACGGATTCGCTGACACCGACCTGCGACGCTTAAGCAAACACCTGTCTGGCGACGCTTTCGACGTTCAGCCGGTGATGCAGAACGCCGAGGCGATCAAAGCAGATATCAGGGCACTCGCCGGGCTGGACAAGTTTCTGGAGAAAGAAGGCGGGCTGATTCGCTGGCACGCTCAGTTCGACTGACTCCCTCGTGAGCGGAGGGCCGGCAAGCGTTCTGACGGTCGGCAGTGGAGCTTTACAGGAGCGAGTCAAGAACGAGTTCAGCTTTCTGACAAGAACGTTCGGACATAAAGTCTAACGCTCGCGAGATAAGGTCCGTGCGGCAGACGATACGGCCCATTGTCCGTCCCACCTATCTGACCTTCCCATCTAATCGATATCAAGGTTCGAATCGCGAGAACGGATCCCGTGTAATGATCGGGCTGTGGATCGATTGGACCGACCGTCGCAGAAGAGCCGCGAATGATCAGGATGCTTATACACACGAGCTGTCAGATTGGTCCTATGTGCGTTTGAGATGTATGATCTCGCCTGCTGCAAGCGACGAGATCTTTACCGACCAACTGGTGATCATCTCAGCGAGTCGTAAAATTTAATGCTAAAAAGAGCGGTGATGAGTCAGAGATTCTCCCAGAAGAGTAGGGGTAGAAGAACGATCTCACTAAGATATCTGGTCTCTATGACGCTGGCGGTGAGTGTTGGCATAGCTTTTTTTTATGCTCATCTCAAGATTGCCGAAAGGGGAGAGGACTTTAAAGGTGCGATCCTATTTGTTGATCACATTTTTGATCTATTTCTAGCTATTGCAATTATCGGCATGGCTTTTTGTATCGGGCACAGAATAGCGAGGGCTCTATCGCTGTCATTCACAAATGTGGCCGAAGCGTTCTCGTTTTCAGTCATGATCGGCGTTGGGATAACTGGTCTCGTGGTGCTTTGCTTAGGGCTCGCCGGACACTTGACACCGGTTCCGATTGTACTATCCATTACTTTGTTGACGATTCCGTCGTGGCGAGATGGCGCGACGCTCAATCGTATCCTCAAGCAAGGTATCGGCAGTGCTACGGCGACAAAGCTGCGGCTGATCCTCACTGTTCTCTACCTTGCACTAGTCGTTATCCTCGCGGTGCGTGCCATGACGCCTCCGCATACTCCGGACGAAGCAATCTACCATCTATCGGTCACAAAACTTTTTGTTCGACAAGGTCGGGTCTTCCCGGTTGCGGACAACTGGGCGGGCAATATGCCGTTTCTGGTTCAGATGATTTATGCCATTTGCCTGATTGCGAAGGCAGATATTGCGGCTAAAATCTTCAGCTTGTGTCTGGCCGTCGTATGTTCGCTTGCGCTCTACGGATTCAGTCAGCGCTTTCTCACGCGGCGGGCCGGCGTGGTTGCGATGTTTGGCTTCTTCGCAACGGGTATGGTGGTCGAAGTCGCTGTTACATCACGAATAGATGTCTCACTCGCAGGAATGTTGTTTTTGGCTACCTATGCGATGATGGTTTATTTCGAAACTCGCCAGCATGGTTGGCTTTATGCATCGGCAATGCTTTCAGGCTTTTGTCTGGGGATAAAATACTCGGCGGCAATATACATAATCTTGCTCGCCATAATGTTTCTGGTTGAAAGCTTCCTTAGAGGCCAGGACAGTGCCATCGAAATTGTAAAGCGCGGTATAGTTTACTCGGCTATCGTAGCGGCACTTGCCTCGCCGTGGTTCATTAAGAACATGGTCTGGTTTGGAAATCCCATCTACCCGTTCATAACCGGCGAGGCTGCGGAGCTTGCTGCCGGACAGTTCCGTTACTTTAATGCCGAAGATCAGTCCAAGCTGGATGCCCACTTTGACGAAGCGCGCAGGGAGATGCCCGACCTTGTAAGAGCGAGAGAAGCAGAGATGGCAACCGCAGCATCAAGACGTTTGATCCGGCACCCACTTCGATTCTGGGAATACTTCACGAAGCCAGGCACGTATAACATGGCTGAAGAGTTTCAATATCCGAATTACCTTTTTTTGTTTTCGCCGCTGATGGTGTTTGTAGTTAGGACTCGATGGTTAGTATGGCTTGCAGTGTTTAGCGTCCTGTTTTTCCTGGCTGCCGTACAGACCTCCTGGATAGCGCGACTGTTGTTGCCCATTTACCCCGCTCTAACATTGATCAGCGCATACACAGTCTCTGAAATTGGTGCGCGCGCCAATTGGGGCAACCAGCTAAAGCCATCCATGTCAAGAGCCAGGCGAATCCCCGCCATCGCGTTAGCACTCACTCTCGGTTATACTGCGCTGCTAAGCATCTCACAATCCATAGACACAAATGACCTGAACTTCATCAAAGGTGACCTCTCACGGGCCGAATACATGAAGCGTTTCTACTATTACCCTCCATCCTATTTCATCAATCATTCAACCCCGGAAAGCTCTCGCGTGATGATGATAGGCGCGCAGACCAGTTACGACCTTCAGCGCAACTACGTTGCAGATGTAAACTGGGATTCGACTGAGTGGCGGCGCTTGCTTATTCGCAATAGGACAGTGGAAGACCTCAACCAGGAGCTGAAACGTCGTGGTATAACTCACTTATGGGTTGCTTATGGATTGTTCACCTTCGTGGCGGAGATGGGAAGAGAGAACTATCCGAACGTTTCCGGGATTGGCTCCCAAACGGGCCCGGACTATCAACCACAGTTAACAAACTGGTCAACTCTAGATCTGTATAGCAATAAATTTCTTGAGCGAATCTACAACGACAGTTTTGGCAACGTAGTCTATAGGATCAAGTAACGCTTTGATTCTCTCAGCGAGAATTGCAGAGGACACCTGGCGCCGTGTTTGAGCCCGCGTTGAATCCGATTCTCAAAGGTCACAGCTCGAGCGATGGAGCTTGACCGGTCAGCAGCTCTGCCCCGCTTTCGTTGATAACCATAATGTCTTCGCAACGCACGCCGAACTCGCCCGGAATGTAAATGCCCGGTTCATCGCTGAAGCTCATGCGCGCTTCGAGTTTCGTCTTGTTCCCGCGAACTAAATAAGTCCACTCGTGACCATCCATCCCGATGCCGTGACCGACGCGGTGAGTGAAGTATTTGTAGTCGGGACCATAACCGGCGTCCGTGATTACCTTGCGGGCAGCCGCGTCCACGTCTTCGCAAGCGACGCCTGGACGCGCGGTTTTCAAGGCGGCCGCTTGCGCGCGCTTGACGATGTCAAAGACCTTCAGTTGTTTGTCGGTCGGTTTGCCAAACACGGTCGTGCGAGTTATGTCCGAAGCATAACCTTCAACGCTGCACCCGCCATCGACAAGGACGATGTCCCCCTCGCGAAGCTTCTGCTGCGCTACTGTGCCGTGCGGCAAGGCGGAATTGGCAGCGAACAAAACCAGAGCGCCGCCTCTCGCACCAAGCTGCTGATGCGCGGCAGCAATCTTGCCGGCAAGCTCGTTGTGAGTCATTCCTTCTTTCAAAGACTTCAACGCGATCTCAAACGATTTGAGAGTGATCTGATTCGCAAGCCTCATCAACTCGATCTCGTGAGCGGATTTGATTCGGCGGCAACGAGCGGTCACCGGATCGGCGCTTGTAAGCTTCAACGCGGGCGCGGTCTTCGCAATCCCATCTGCGAAAACAAAGCGCACTGTTTCCTCTACGCCCAGCTTGCCCGACGCCGCGCCGCGATCTCTCAGTATCGACGCAACAAGCTGATAAGGACTTTCGTCTTCCTGCCACGTGCGCACGTCGTTGCCGAACTTGATCTGCTCGAGAGCTCTTCCCTTCTCAAACGCGGGCGCAACCCAGCCCGGTTCTCCCGTGACCGGCAGCACCAGCGCAAACATTCGCTCGCTTAACCCCCACTGTGCGCCGGTGAAGTACTGCAGGCTGGTGCCGCCCGTGACGAAGATCGCATCGATGCCGGCCTCGTGCATGTAACGCCGCGCGGTGTCTTGTCTCTGAAGATATTCCTCGCGAGTGATCGGCTGGGCCTGACTGGCCATCGATCCGCCGGCTGCATCTTGCGGATCGGCAAGCGTCTTGCCGTCGAGCGCCAACACCAGTGAAGACATCGCGGTGAACTTCATGAAGTCTCTTCGATCGATAGACATTGAGCTGTCCTCTTTACACTTTCGTAGGACCTATTGGACCTATAGGCTCTATCGAGCCGCCTGTTTCAAGTAGTCCTGTGCTTCACGACGCTCCGGCAGGTTCGCGTCAGCTTGACTCCACTGCTTCACTATCCTGGAATAGGCTTCCAAAGCCGCTTTCGTGTCGCCCGCCGCCGCTGCTGCTCGAGCGGCACCCAGCAATGATCGAGCGCGATTGGGCTGGCGCAAGAGCGATTTCTCGAACTGCTGAGCAGCTTCCTTCGGACGATTAGCGCTGAGCAATATCTCGCCGAACATTTCATGCGAAGGCTTGATCAGGCCTGGCGGGCCGGAAGGAGGTGACATTTCCTCTTCAATCGCGGTCGCACGTTTCATTAGATCGACGGCTTCGTTGTAGTTTGACTTCGACGCGGCCACGGCGGCGCCGATCTCAAGCTCCATTATCTCTGCGAATTTTGCCGGGTACGTATCGCCGGAGTCGGAAAGCTGTTTCCGGATCGCCTGCAGCCCAGCGATGCTTTTCCCGGTGTCTTGCGCCGCGTCTTGCGACGACGACTTAGCAGCAGCAAGCCCGCGCATGAAGATCGGAAGCATTTCACTTCTTCGATTTCTGCCGCCGGTCGCGCCGCCGTGCATCGCATGTCCGGCCATTGAATCCTCCGAATCACCTCCGGACCGGAATAGTTTCGGCACAAGCTCCCATCGCTCTGTCTCGACGACAAACGCGGCAGCCATCTCTTCGTTGTAGCGGCTGACACCCGCATCGTTTTTTGACTTCTCGACATCGCTTCTCTTCATCGACAAAAGCTCCTCAGCTTTCGCGTATCGACCCTGCTGCATGTAGACGTACTCAAGCCAGTGAAGACTGTGGTAGTCGCGCGCGCTGAGCGGAAGACCTTTGCGTTTCACCCACGCATCCGAAACTGCCCACGCTGATTCATTCGACGCGGCGGCTTCTGGCCACATTCCCAATTGAAGGAAGATGTGAGCGGGCATGTGACGCGCGTGATGTGCCTCGGGCGCGATCTCCGAGTAGCGACGCGCTGCGGGCAAGGCGAGGATCGCGTGTTCGGGATCATCGAAAGAGTGAATGATGTAGTGCGCTGCACCCGGATGATCGGGGTTCTTCTGATAGACGTCGAATGCTATCGCTCCGGCGAGCGTCTGCCGGCGAAACCCCTTGTCTCCGGGACGCACCGTGCCAAGCAGTGAGAGCGAATAAAAGCACGCGGCTTCAAGATCATCGGGATAAGCTCGATAGACTTTTTCCATCAGCGCCGAATACGCTTTGTCGCGAGTCAGCTTGTCGCCTTCCCCGTAGAGCGCGCGAACTGCATCTACGTAAGCTCGCTCCCTGGGCGTTACTTTCGAAGTGTCCTTGATCTTCGCAACCGTCTTTCGCCCTGCTTCTGTGTCCTGCTCGGCCCAAAGCGGATGGTTGTAAGCCATCGCTTCGCCCCAGTACCCCATAACGAAGTCCGGATCGGTTGTCGTAGACTGGCGAAACTCGTCGAGCGCTTCTTCAAACCAGAACGAATGAAGCGCCGCCAGCCCGCGAAGAAAGTGGGCCTGCGCCTTCTCAGATCCGGTAGTAGGAAAATTGACCTGGCCGAGTTTGGACTGTTGAGCGCTCGCGGTTACGGCGAACTGTGCAACCATAAAGATGGCAAGGGCCATTCTTGCGGAGCGATAAGCGTGCAGCATAGGAATCACCTCCGGTGATTGTTCTTAGTAAACGGGCAAGATTCTATCTTCGCGCACACCTGGGCACAAGCGCTGCCTAACGGAGGCTGACGATCTGCGGTCATCACGGATTCAACTGCGTCTCTTTTCCTTCAATTCACAAAAGCGGTTGTGATAGCATTAGCGCTCGACGTTTGAAGACTTCTGAAATCGAGGTAACTTATGTTGAGGAGAGTTCATCGCACGTGGCTGAGGCTCTCGCTTGGCCTGATCCTCGCGACTTTCGCGCTGTCGGTGGCAGCGCCGAATGCCGGAGCTTGTGAAGGCCCTCGGACCGGCAACCCCCGCGTTGTCTCGAGGGACAATTCAGCTTCCGACACGAATGCCGAGGCCCCTGGGAAGGTACCCGTTTCGAAGGTCTGGGATGTGGTCTATGACGGAAATATCAACCCGGAACCTTCACGGGCGACGCGTCCGAGAACGGTCGGCCCAAATACTCCGCCACCTCCGCCGCCTTCGCCTCCCCCGGTAAGCACTGCGCCCATGACCGCGGGCGAGAAGTTCGAGCTCTTTGCCCGTAAGTCATTCTTGTCACCTGGCGCGTACGCGTTGTCGGTTGTGTCGGGCGTGTACGGAGAGTGGACCGACGACAAGAATAATCACCATCACTCGAAGCCGGGTGACTTTGCCGCCGACAGCATGACTCGCGCGGCACGCAGCTTCACGTTTCGAGCGAATGCCAACTTCTTCGAGAAATTCATGTTTGCGACGCTCTTCAAACAGGATCCGCGCTATCACCGTTCCGACAAGAAAGGCGCGGGCGCAAAGATTGCCTATGCGGTGACTCGGCTGTTCGTCACTCAGGGGGACCGAAACGGGAAAGACGAGTTCAATGTCTCCTTCCTTGCAGGCGGTCTTGCAGCGTCGGGAATGGCGAATCTCTGGGAGCGCGATGAGCGACAGAACCTACATCACTTTGCTACGCGGTTCGGCACGCACGTCGGACTGACTGCCTTGACGAACATTCTTCGCGAGTTCATCGGCGGCCAGTAGTCTAAGTTAGAACGATCAGCCAACCTTAATCTGGGCGCTTCATCTGAGTTTATCGCAGAGCGACCCTTTGGGGGAACACGTTGACAAATGCACAGGAGGTTTGTGATGCCGGAACTTAATCACCTTGGAGTCGGCGGTGTGATTTTTGTCATCGGCGCCATCATCTACGTCGTCAATTTATTGCTTGGCCTTGCGCGACGCGGACGGGCATTGCCGTTTGACGGACTCGGATTGATGGTGCTTGGAATTGGGCTGACACTATTACTTAAGTGGTGAGCACTGACAGGATGAGCGACAACAGAATCAAGAAAGCGACAACACACGTTGTACAAAACGAAGGACTGCTATTTGAAGAGTCCAGGACAGGGCGGATTGGTTACTCGATCCCGCAGCTCGACGTACCGGAACAGCGACCGGACGAATTGATCGAAAGCGGCCTGCTTCGCGACGACGATCTCGAAGGAATGCCGGAGCTCTCGGAAGTGGATGTGATTCGCCACTTCACGCGGCTGTCGACCTGGAATTACTGCATCGATCATGGCCTGTATCCCTTGGGCTCTTGTACGATGAAATACAATCCTCGAATCAACGAAAAGATCGCCCGGATCGAAGGCTTCGCCGGTCTTCATCCCCTGACTCCATCGAAGTTGGCGCAGGGTGCGCTCGAGGTAATCTATAACCTTGAAACGTGCCTCGCGCAGATAACCGGGCTTGCCGCTGTTACCAGTCAACCGGCCGCGGGTGCCCAGGGCGAGATGACGGGGCTGATGATGATTCGCGCCGCATTGACCGCCAGAGGCAACGCTCGCAAGAAAGTGCTCATTCCGGACTCGGCACACGGAACCAATCCCGCCTCGGCCGTCATCTGCGGGTACACAGTGGAAACGGTTCCCTCCAGAGCCGACGGGCTCACTGATCTTGACCAGTTGCGCAAGCACATGAGCGAGGACGTGGCGGCGCTCATGCTTACCAATCCGAACACGCTCGGAAAGTTCGAGCAGAACATTCGCGAGATCTGCAGCATCGTTCACGAGGGCGGCGGGTTTGTATACATGGACGGCGCAAACATGAACGCGCTTACAGGAGTTGCGAAGCCGGCCACCTTCGGCATTGACGTGATGCACTTGAATCTTCACAAGACCTTCTCGACTCCGCACGGCGGAGGAGGTCCGGGAGCCGGACCCGTGGCGGTGACTGCCGAGCTCGAGCCTTACCTTCCCTATCCGCGAATCTCGCGCTCGGAAGACGGCCTGCTGGCGCTCGATTTCGATCGCCCGAAATCGGTTGGCCGAGTCCGAGCCTACTTCGGAAACTTCGGCGTACTGGTTCGTGCGCTTGCTTACATTTTGACGCACGGTGATTCAGGATTACGCGAGGCGACTGAGACCGCTGTACTGAACGCAAACTATATCGCACATCATCTGAAGGAGACTTATGAAGTGCCATACCCCGGGCGTGTTATGCACGAGGTAGTCTTCTCCGATAAGCGCCAGCTTAAACACGGAGTGAGAAACGCCGATATTGCGAAACGGCTGATTGACTACGGATTCTACCCTCCGACGATGTCATTTCCATTGATCGTCAACGGAGCGCTGATGGTGGAGCCGACCGAGACCGAAGGTCGCGAAGAACTGGACCTGTTCATCGATGCAATGAAGTCTATCGATCTTGAAGCAATCGAAGACCCCTTGTTGCTGAAGCATGCGCCGCTCAGTACGAAGGTCGGCCGCCTTGACGAAGTAGCCGCCGCGCGTAAACCGGTGCTCAAATGGCGCTCAGCCACGAGCAATGGAAAAGCCGGGGGTGCTCGATCATCTGAATAGGTTCGACGCTCCAGGCGAAGACGCTGCCGTTCACAACAATGTGCGGAATCCCGTCCATAGGGCTGCTCTCTTTGCGCCTCTCGAACTTTTGATATCAAGTTTCAACGTAGAAAGGTATTTTAATGACAACGGAAAGCTTAGAAGAACTCCAGCAGCGGCTGCTGCGCGATGAGAGCGTGCGGGAAATGATTCGCGCTCGCGCGTACGAGATCTACCGTATGCGCGGCATCCAGCCCGGAGGCGCAACCCTTGATTGGTTTCAAGCGGAGAGTGAAGTCCTTGCGTTTCTTCTTGCCCATCACCCTGAGGACGTAACGGAAAACATCAACGAACAAATCGCCGCCCCTTTGACCACGATGGCTTCGCCCGAACCGGCCACACCGAAGAAGCGAAAGCCACGCTCGACGCCCGGCGAGACCGCGGTGAAGAAAACTGCTACAAGAAAAGCTGGATCAAAGAAAGCGACTGGTTCAGTCTCGAAGCCAAAACGACCGAGGACGAAATCAAAATTTGAAGATAAGCCGGCTTAGGCCGTGGAATTGTGTTGACGTCGAAGCGCCGCGAGCTTCAGAACGCTCTGCATCTACTTCGGCGCGTAGTAGCCATCCCTGGTACGAGCTGAATAACCGGGACGCGTGAGGAATACGCCTATGTGTCGAAGTCGGCCGTCGTGTTCAAGATTCTTCGGGACGTATGTGATTATGTACTGGTTCTTCAGCTCTCTCGCGACCTGGTCGTACACATCCTTCATATCTTCGTCGCGAAGAGGAGAGAATATGCGGCCGCCGGTTCGCGTACACAATTCGGTCATCAACTGCTCAGCGTGTTCGAACCTGCCCACCATCATATCGGCCATTTGCGCGTTCCCACCGGCGAATACGCGAGCACCTCGTCCACGATATTTGTTTAACTCGTTGATGAAGGCGCGCGCTTTGCTTATGACATAGACAACCGCACTCGACTTGATAATTGGAGTAAGGCTCTGCGCGAAAGTGACTTTGCTCGAAGTATCGTCCCCGTCAGTTAAGAGTATGATCGCCTTTCGGCCTTCCACTTTGGCCAATTGTTCGTCGGCCGCTGAATAAAGCGCGTCGAAGAGCGCGGTGCTTCCGTAGTCAAAGCCGCCTTGTTTGTTCTGCACCATTCCCGGCTTGAATCGCCACGAGAGCGCGTGCTTAACGTCTTCAGCTTTGGCAGTCCAGTCTTGAATCAACTCGACGTTGGTATGGAACTCGATTACTGAAGTCTTGTCTTGCGGACCGAGTTGACTGACGAAATGCATTGCGGCGTCGCGCAGCGAATTGATCTCCGACACGACCGATCCGGACGCATCGAGCATCAGGACTACGTTGACCGGGACGCTGCTCATGACAAAGCTGGCAATTTCCTGGCGCTGACCGTCTTCGGCTACTATGAATTCGTTTTTGATAAGGTCGGTCGCTTGATGATTGTAGGGATCAGTCACGGTCACGTTGAGCAGCACTTCTTCGGCGCGCAGGCGAATCGTCTCGTCCTGACCTTTCTCTTGAGTTGGAGTCGCTTTGCGTCCGCTCTGAGGGTGAGCTGAGCCAGTCAATAACAGTAAGACTAAGACAGAGCCAGTGATGGAGCGGGTGAGTCTTTCAAGGATGGACATACTAAACATCTGACTTCCAGTTCAGTATAGCTTAAGCCTTCCGAATCCGGAAAGTCAGCGCAGCATTGCGGCGTTGACCTGACGCAAAGAGTCGCAGTAAGGTAACGGACTGTTTCGCTGGCGCGTTGCTGGCCATGTTTTCGTTCCATCGGATATTGCCACGTTAGCCGCTTCAAAACGCTAAGGAGACCCTGTACATGAAACTCTCCGTTAGACGCTTCGTACTATTCTTCGCCGCGCTGCTATTGTTGAATCTCTCTCGCCAGACCTCTCTCGTCTCTGCTCAGCAGAAGCAACTGTCGAAGCCCGATTGCCCCGTAACACAACTGACATGCCCAGCCCAGGTTTTCATAAAAGAGAAGCTGCAATTCACGGCCGATGTGCGGGGCGGCGACCCCAAGGTGAAACCGATATACAACTGGATGGTTTCGGCTGGGACGATTGAATCCGGGCAGGGTACTCCGATCATCACGGTAAGCACTACCGAGCTAACGGATGGCGAGATGGTAACCGCGACGGTCGAAGTCAAAGGCTTTGACCGGGAATGTGGGTACGGGCAAGTCATGTCAAGTTGTTCGAGCTCGGTGGCGAAGAAAGCCGAGGCTCGTAAGCTTGACGAATACGGCAAGCTGATGCCTAAAGAAGAAAACGAACGGCTCGACAAGTTCACGGTCGAGCTTCAAAAGAACTCCACCTCTCAGGCCTACATCATCGCGTATGGCGGGCGCACGCGCCGCGCCGGTGAAGCACAGAAGCTGGCTGACAAAGCGAAGAACTATCTGGTCAGCAAGCGTGGCCTCGATGCCAACCGCATTGTCACGGTTGCGGGTGGCTATCGAGAACAGCCAGCCGTCGAGCTGTGGCTGGTTCCTTCGAGAGCACAACTGCCTAAGGCCACGCCAACAATCCATAAGTAATGTAAAGTCGACGAGATCCGGTGGGCCGCCGCATGCTGCTCTGCGTCCTCTACGGTTGATTCCCTGCATTGAACAAAGAAAACCGCGGGGGACGCCGAGGGCGCAGAGGACATCTTTTCCGGCCACATACTAAGTACACCGCTACCAAGGTCGATGTTGCCAACGGAAAACATCGTAATATATATTTCCCAATTCTTGACTGCTTCAGCGGCAAGATCGCAGACGGATTTGATTCCGCAAGGAGGCCAATCAATGGCAACAGGCAAAGCACGAAGAAAGGATCAGCCGCGATCAGCCTCAGCGAAAGACGATCCCGGCGCGCGGTCCGCTCGGCTTAAGCAAATCAGCAAGAGCAGCTCTCAAATCGTCAAGGACGCCGCGGTGTTGCTCGACGAAGAGCTTGCTTCCGGCATTGTAGCCGCCAAACAAGTACAGCAGCGTTTTCAGAAAGAACGCCGCATCAATCCCGGTGATTTCAAGGTCGCGCTGACCCGATTTCAAGGCGATGCGCACGAAGTAGTAAACCTTCTCAACGATCAGTTCGCGGAAATGCGCTCGGACGAAAACGCCGAACTCGTGAAACGCTTCACCGGGAATGCCCACAGTCTGCTCGACCTGGTCGTTGAACTGGTTAATACCAGCGCTGAGATCGCCGACCAGCTAGCGAAAACAAATCTACCGAAGAAGCAGGGTAAGAGGAATGGCTAGGTCGGCTAAGCCCTCTGCTCGTCGCCGGCATCAGCGCCACGGCGCCACCAGGTTCTTCGAACAAACTCTCGCTCGCTATCGGAATCTCACCACGCAAGCGCTGCTTGACTTTATTCCGCAAGACGGCCCGCCCTACCTCTACAATCTCATTCCGACTTACCCGCGCCGTCTGGGCAAGGGTTTGCGGGCCGCTCTGTGTTTTGCAACCTGCGATGCTTTGGCCGGCAATCAACGACAAGCCCTGAACTCCGCGGTCGCCATCGAGCTGCTTCACAACGCGTTTCTTATTTACGATGACGTACAGGATGAGAGCGTACGGAGGCGCGGCGGACCAACCTTACACACCGAGCACGGGATTGGCATCGCAGTGAATGTCGGTAACGGCACGAACCTGCTCGCGCTCCAAAGACTCCTGGCTAACCGCGAACTTCTGGGCCCGGAGCTGAGTTGGGAAGTCATGCTGGAGACCGAGCGAATGATGCGTCACTCATTGGAGGGACAGGCGATCGAGCTCGGCTGGATTCGTGACAACGCGAACGATCTCGATTCGAAAGACTACCTACAGATGTGTCTCAAGAAGACATCGTGGTATTCATTCATCTATCCATTGCGCGTCGGCGGGTTAATAGCCAGGAGTACCGCGCTGGAGCCGGATCAGTTTTGCCGGTTGGGCTGGTATTTCGGTGCGGCTTTCCAGATACAAGACGACATCCTGAACTTGACGGGGAAATACGCGAAGTACGGAAAGGAAATCCGCGGCGACCTGTGTGAAGGAAAGCGAACGCTGATGCTGGTTCATCTCCTAAAGGAGTGCTCACCAAAAGAGCGCCGCGACATCAAGCGCTTCCTCTCCAAGCCGCGTAGCGATCGCGACAAGACTGAGACCTCATGGTTGTACGGACTGATGAAGCGATATGGAAGCATAGAATTTGCTCGCCGTTCGGCACGTCAACTCGCGGGGGCAGCGCTTATGGAAGCGTTAACTGCGTTTCGTGAAGTGCCGGACTCGGACTCGAAGCGGTTCATCCTCGAGATGATTCTCTACGTGGTCCGCCGGGACAGATAAGGTTTAGGCTTCCTTCTGTCCTGAGGCTGTAGTGTTTGAGTCGAATAGTAGGGTGGACTTGATCGATGAGCCGTAGCTCCGTCACGGGCAAGGCTCGGCTGCGGTCTATCCAGCAAGGTTGACAGGCAAGTGTTGATATCTTTGATCCTGAACTCTTAAGCAACTTGTATAGGTTACCTAACGGTCGGTATCATTTCATCGCGTTTCGGATCTCGATTTCATGTTATGTGTGCGCTAAGAAGGGGGGTGACCTGGCGTGATAACGGAAATCGGCATGGAGGCAGTCGCAAGCTACAAGAGCGCTGCTTTGCTTCACACAGACAAAAGAATCAACCTCGTGTACGGGCTCAACGGTACCGGAAAATCCACTTTATCCAACTTCCTTTACGAACCCGCTGATCCTAAGTTCGCGCGGTGCAGAAAGACTCCAGAGCAGTGTGATGCGGTATTGGTTTACAACCAGACATTCGTTCAGGACAATTTTTATGTCGCCGACAATCTAAAGGGAATCTTCAGTCTATCGAAAGAGAATAAGGTGGCTGAACAAAAGATTGCCGATGCCGAATCAGTTATCGCTTCTCTTAGCCGATCCTTGACCGACAAGCAGTCCACCAATTTGGGCATCACCGACCGGTTCGACACACAGAAGCAGCGGGCGATAAACGAAGTCTGGAAGATTAAGACAACCTACACAGGTGGCGACCGCGTCCTCGAATACTGCCTCGAGGGGCTCAAGGGTCACAAGGAGAAGCTTTTCGAGTATCTACTGAAACTCAAAAAGCCGCCACACGAGCCGAACAAATCCATAGCACATCTACGCGACGAGGTCAGTGGTCTGAAAGGTGAGACAGTTCAACCGCAAGCGGAGTTGTTGCCCCTGAAGTTCACTGCTCAAGCCGTTGAATCGAACTCCATTCCTGGAAAGCCGATCGTCGGCAGTGAGGATAGCGAAGTCGCCTCGCTAATCGAAGCTCTTGGAAACTCAGACTGGGTAAAACAAGGCTTGAACTACCTGCCGGAGCATATCGACGAGCAAGCAATGCCTTGCCCTTTCTGTCAACAACGGACGATCACACAATCGGTGGCCCACCGAATTAAGGACTACTTCGACGAGACTTATGAGGCCGACATCTCGACTCTTCGAGAGCTGCACGAGAGTTACCGGTTGGCCCGTAACAACCTCCTGCCATTGGCTAATTACGCGAATCATCCATTCGCCGCAGAGCGAGCAAGTGGTATAACTCAAAAGTATGAAGCGTGGACGAATATACTCGACGCCAATCTCCGAGCCTTGAAGGAGAAGCTACAGAAGCCCAGTTCGATCCTAGCGTTATCCGATTCAAAGCAGGCGCTTTCTGAGTTCAATTCTGAGATAGCGGTAATAAATACCTCTATTCGCGAGTACAACGCAAGACTTAAGAATAAAGAAGCCGAACTGACGTCGCTAAAGAAGGACTTCTGGTCGATTATGCGCTTTCAATACGATCAAACGATCGCGCGCTACCAAGCAGATCTAGCACAATATCAAAGTCAGCTCACCACCATACGCGGCGAAATAGAAACCATCAACGACGCTATCAAGGTTCAGAAGGCTCGAATCGCCAAAGCGCAGAAGGAGACGGTGAATGTCGATGAGGCAGTGGACGCCATTAATGCCCGACTGATTGATATAGGAGTCGATGACTTCAAGGTCGTCAAACACTCCGATAGCCTCTACAAGATCGTTCGCTCTAGTGACTCGGAAAACGTCTTCCATTCCCTGAGCGAAGGCGAGAAGATGATTATTAGCTTCTTGTACTTTTGTGAATTGTGCAAAGGACGAACAAGCGCTGACGATACCGATACTAAACGCATCGCTGTAATCGATGACCCGATCTCAAGTTTGTCCCATGTCTTCATTTTTAGCGTGGGGCAGTTGATTAAATCGGAGTTCTTCAACTCGAATCGATTCAGCCAGATTTTCATTTTGACCCATAGCCTTTATTTCTTCTACGAGTTGACAGACCCGAATCATGAGAGAAGGAAGGCGAACCAAAAGCTTTTCAGAATGTCGAAATCGCCATCTGGCAGCAAGATTCAAGAAATGAAGTACGAAGAGATTCAGAACGACTACCAGGCGTATTGGAGCGTCATCAAGGACCCTGAACAGCCGCCAGCCCTTATCGCAAATTGCATGCGTAACATCCTGGAATCCTTCTTTAACTTCGTTCGCAAGAAAGATCTAAATAACATTTTCCAGATGCCAGAACTGCAGGAAGTAAGGTTTCAAGCATTTTGTCGTTACGTCAACCGGGAGTCGCATTCACTTGGTCAAAACATTATCGACATGAAGGAATTCGACTATGATGTTTTTAAAGGGGGCTTGCGGCTAATCTTCGAGAAGACGGGTTACGCCGATCATTTCGATGCAATGTGGGGCACATAGTAAGGATGCGTTCATCGAAGATCGTCAGGAGTGAATGCGCACGTGGAAAGTCTTAAAGTCGATACGCGCACATAACAATCGGTTCCATCAGACAACCAACAGGATGGGTCAGGCTTGACTTTGGTGACATTTGGATCGGTCCCCGAATGTCAACAATGTCAAGCCTGACCCCTCCTCGTTCTTGGAAAGCTCAAGCCAATCTGGAAGAAGCCATCCAGCTTATCCTGGAAGCGAATGGCACGTTTGCCGAAGAATCACTGGAAGGCCAGGAAATCATCCGAGAACCGATCTCGATTTCAGCGGCATGAAGTGACCTAATCAGGCATCTGGAAAAAACGGCTGTGAGTTTCTCCGCGAGGGCGGTAAACCATTCGATATATCCGAATCGCGTAACCCAAAAAGCCGCCGCGATCCCGAGGCACAAAGAGGTTAATGATTACCTTGCGCGAAAAATCTGTCGAGACTTACAAGTGCCTGAACCCTAGAGCACGTCTAACAAGCTTCTAATCGGTGCTTCAATGCGGTTCGCGGCCCCGCTGAGCGTGAGCGTCAGTAAGTATTATCCCCTCTCAACATAACCGGCAGGGTCTTCAGCATGATCTTCACGTCCAGCCATGGGGACCAGTTCTCTATATAGAACACATCTAGCCGGACCATCTCTTCAAAATGCAGACGGTTTCTTCCGCTCACTTGCCATAGGCCCGTTATGCCCGGGCGAACGTGAAACCTGGTGCGATGCCAGTCTTTGTAGTGACGAACTTCGTAAGGAATCGGCGGGCGCGGGCCGACTATGCTCATCTCACCCATCAGCACGTTGACCACCTGAGGCAACTCGTCAACTGAATAGCGCCGCATCCAGTTTCCGATCTTAGTCAGCCGAGGATCGTCTCGAAGCTTGCCGTATATCGGAGCGTCGGGTGTTCCCTGGTTCGCATCCTCGCCGTTGATGGTTTTTGCCATCAGGTCGCGATGAGCTTGATCATCAACTCCGTCCACCATTGACCGAAACTTGATCATCGAAAAAACATTACCGTCCATTCCCACTCGCTCTTGTTTGAGAAAGACCGGGCCTCGCGATTCCATCTTGATCATGATCGCCAGCGCCAGCCAGAACGGCCACGTGATCAGCAGCAAAACGATGGAAACGAGCACGTCGATCCCTCGCTTGACCGCTCGTTGAGAGCCTCGCAGCGGCTCTTCGTAGAGCTTGATCATCGGCAGCGAGCCAATCGTGGCGATTTCAGTCTTGCCGGGCAGGCAGTCGAAAAGGTTTGGTATGACTCGATACTTGATATGATGATCGCGGCCGCATTCCATCAGGACTTCGAACATCTTGCGAGGATTGATGCGAGTGTCGGTGATCAGCACTTCTTCGACGCCGTAGCGCTTAACGAGGTCGGGCAAGTCATCGAAGCCTCCCAGCATCCGCACACCGTAGCTCGTAAGTGAGGATGTGTCCTCGTTCACACGAGCCTTGACCGCGCCGACCAGCTTGTAGCCCAATCGCCGCTTCTTCGCAATTTCAGATATGCACACCTGAGCCATCTCACCGCAGCCGACTACGACCGTCGGAATCAGGTTTCGTTCGGCCGAGCGGTAAAGTATCTGGATCACTCTCACCACTGATCTAGCAATCCAGAACGCAGCGATAGCGATCAGCCAGTCGTACACGAAAACAAGTCTGGAGTAAGAGAAGTCGAGCCAGACCAGATGACCCTCTCGGTACGCAAATCCCTGGCGGAACGAAAACGCGATCAGCACCAGCACCAACGAAGCTAGCGTCGAAGCACTGGTGATCTTCGCGAAGTCGTTGCCAAACGAGAACTCGCCGCGAAGCCGGTACAGACCGTACCTGCGAAGCATGTAAGTCTTAACAATCGGCACGAAGAAGAGAAATCCCAAATAAGGCTCGAATTCGCCGGCCACGCCGATAGGCCAAAAGGACTTTCGAGGCCTCCAAATGAATATGTCAGTGTGCTGGCGGAGCTTGTACGAGAGAGCGAACGCCAAAAGTGAAAGTGCTACATCGATAAGGACCAGGGCTGTCACTGGTAGAGCTGACGCAAGAGGGCTACGCCTTCGAGTTTCGGCTTTGATTGCGTGTTTCGCTACTGCGGCTGCATCAGACATTATTGCTTACCGGCATTCTGGAGAGATAAAAGCTGAGCGCGAAAAGCATCCGCTGTTAGCGCCCACAGCCTGTATTGAATCTCGATTGTATGGAAGCGATGTCTTTGGAAAGTAAAAAAGAAGCCTGCGGGATCCCGGAGATTCACTATGGCCCATCTCAAGACTCGGCTGGCCATCGCTTTGGCGTTAGGCATCAGGTCTGTCATTTCGACGAACGTTCTCACACCTCGTGGACCGCGTTGGAAACAGATAAGATGTGAGCGGTCATGATAGTACCCCGGTGTGCCGTCCGCAAGAAAGAATCGTTTCTCAAGTGTTGAAGATAAGGCGCACTCGCGATCATCGATCGTCGGCGATGAACGTAGAGGCGGCCCTCCGTGGCCGCCTCTCAATGATGATGTACGACGTTAACCACTGAGGGGCGGCCACGGAGGACCGCCCGTACAGTTTGACCGACTACTCCACTTGCAAAGGAATACTCACGTCGATCGTTTGCGGACGGAGACACTGCTGGTTGTTACACGCTTGCACGGTTAACTTTCCCTTGAGTGTGTGGCTTCCCGCCGGAAGCGCTGGTAGCGCTCGCGCTGAGAGCTTCAAGACCGCCTTGCCCTCGAACACTGACAACTGCTTTTCCGAGAACTCAAACTTTTGAAGCCTGGCCTTTGGGTAAATGATTGGAGTCGTACTGAGACCGGCAAGTCGCTCTATCTTTAAGGCGGTTGGGATGAGATATTTCTCCGCCGGGCGATTGGAGTTTATGTGATACCCATCCTCCACCTCGACTACAACTGCGATTTGAACCGGGGCTCCACGCTTGACCTTGTAGACAGATTCTCCGGTGCTCACTTTCACAACTTTACCCGATCCTTGAGCAAGCGCAGCCACGCTCGATAACAAAACCACCAGCACAAGGGAAAATAATTTAGACGATTTCATCAAACCTCCTGAGTTACGAAACGCCGAGTCGGCCGGCTGCCGAAAAGCGAGTAACAGATTGGGTTGACCAGCAATCCCATCAACTGTGTTGGTGGGATTGCCCTCCGTCAGGAGGGCCATGTTTATAGTCACGACATCGGGTGGTCTACTCATTCCGTGAGGAGTGAAATGCAGTCGTCGGTGACGGGCACATGGAACTCCTGACGGAGTTCGCACTCCTCGCGTCTTGGTTGTTAGAGACATCGAACTCCTCATGGAATTCCCGGGGCGCACAATTTCGAATGTCCAACGCCAATTCCACCAAGTCCATTCGTGGGATCATTCGCCGAGGTGAGAACTGCCGTACTAACTCTTGTCAGCCCGCCATGTCAAGCAAGAACCGATTTCAAATCAACCAACACCGAACTTCCCGTGTTAGCCGATTCAACAGCCCCAAGCGAAGCCAGCGTCGTCGCGGTTAGAGATTCGAGGCTGATCGGCGCAGAGCCGCCGGTTCGCGCAGCCTCGACAAAAGCTGTGATCTCGGCTGCGTGTCCCTTGTCCTGGGCGCGTCTGCCGATCGTAACCGTTTTCCGATTGCGCATGAGCGCCCCGCTTTTGAAGTCATCGATTGTCGCGACGCTGCCGTCACAGAATATCTCGACGTGTTCCTTAGCCAGCGATGAATCCCCGCTTGCAGCATAGACGATCGAAGAAACTGATCCGTCCGACATGCTCAACGAAATCAAAGCGCTGTCATCCACCCCGCCAGCCGCTCGACGCGAAACGCGCTCGGCGCTCACGCGCACAGGAACCGCGCCAGTCAGATATTGAACGAAGTCAATAAAGTGACATACCTCGCCAAGGATGCGCCCGCCGCCTTCGTCGTCATCGTGAGCCCAATGATCGCTCGCAAGTTGACCCGCGTTCACGCGATAGACAATAGTCATTGGCCCGTTTCGAGAGCTAAAGGACTTCTTGACCTCTACCGCGATCTGCGCGAAGCGGCGATTGTAGCCGACCATCAACAATCCGTTCGATTCACGGGCAGCGGCGAGCACTTCACGAAGACCTTCTTCCGTAATCGCGAGCGGCTTTTCGACGAACACGTGCTTACCCCGTCTCAAGGCTTCGGCCGCTATCCGCGCGTGCGAATCGTGACGCGTCGCAATAAACACAAGTTGAGATTTCTCGTCGGCAAGTATCTCCTGATAATCGGTTGTCGAATATGAGAAGCCGAACTGCTCAGCCGTGTTCTTTGCGCTCAATCCCGTCGCCGCGCCGACGGCCACCAAGTGGAGCTTCGCCTGACGCTTAACGATCGGCAGCAACACTCCTCGAGCGAAGTTGCCGGCCCCGATGAAGCTGACGCCCAGCTCTCCGACCGCCAGTGGCTTAGCGGACTTCGCTCGCGTGGCCTCGTATTCACTACTCGAGTCTGCATATTGAAGCACGATGCCGCAGGAACGCTCGGCTGCGTTCACTATAAGATCATAGGCTTCGGGCGCTCGACCTATCTCGAAGCGATGGGTGGTCAGCACATCGGTGTTGACCTTTCCTTCGGCAACCAGATGCAGAAAAGCTTCCATGTTGCGCTTCTCGGTCCACCGAACGTAGCCGATCGGGTAATCAGTTCCCTTCTCTTCGTACTCAGCGTCATACCTGCCCGGACCGTAGGAGCGCGACAATCGAAGCTCAATTTCTTTGGCATAAAACAGATCGCGAGGCACATCCATTCCGACAAGTCCGACTACAACGACTCGGCCTCGGTCACGCGCAAGCTCCGCAGCCAATTCGATTGGCTCCGAGGTCTTCGTCGCAGCGGTTATCACTACGCAGTCAGCGCCGTGTCCATCGGTCAATGCAGCGCAAGCGGTTGCCGCTGAGCCCGGGGCGGCAACAGCATCAGCCCCGGACTTCTTCGCGAGATCGCAAGCCGACGGATCGATGTCGATCCCAAGCACTCGACAACCTGCGGCTCTCAAGAGCTGAACGGTAAGCTGACCTACAAGGCCGAGACCGATGACCGCGACCCCTTCACCGAGTCGCGGGTCGGCCTGTCGGATGCCTTGAAGCGCAATCGCACCGACGGTCGTGTAACACGCGGCTTCAAGCGAAGCCTCATCGGGCAATTTGCAGCAAAGATTCTTCGGCACATAAATTACTTCGGCGTGAGAAGCATAGCCCGCGCCTGCGCATGCCACGCGATCGCCGACACGGAACTCGTTTGATTTATTGCCGACTTCAACAACTGTGCCTGCCGCGCTGTAGCCGAGGTCCCTGGTCTGAGACAACCGAGCCTTTACTTTCTCATAAGTCGAGCTGAGCCCTTCGCGTTTGACTGTGTCCAGGACCTGCCGAACAAGATCTGGTCTGCTTCGAGCCTTTCCGATCAGGGAGCTTTGGGCGGTCTCGACTATCGTTCGCTCGGTCCCGGCGCTGATCAGCGAGAAAGCGGTGCGCACCAACACCCCAGCGGGTCTGAGAGCGGGTCTCGGCAGCTCCTCAACCTTCAACTGGCCGGAGCGAAAGTTTTGTACGACCTGTTTCATCAGGCGGCGGCCGGCGGTCGGTGGCCGGCTGGTTCCTCGGAAGCGACTGCTACCGGATGCCGGTCACCGACCACCGGCCACCGTTGTCAGATAAGTGGATATTCGGCGCGCATTTTGTGTCTGAAATCCTGCAGAACCTTATGAACCTGGCGAGGGCTGACCTTTGGGATCTTTCCGGCGATGCTGTAGTGCAAGCCGTGCTCGGGTGGCCCCTGCGACCCGAGATACTCGATGTATGCATCCAAAATTTGCTGCTGAGCTTCCGGCGAAGGGTCAGGCACATTCGAGAACGCGCGTTGATCGTCGTGAAGCACATCGAGCCAGCGGAGCACTTGCCAACGACTGACGAATCCAAGCTGCTCGGCTATCTTTGACGGCAACTCTGTTAATCGATAACGTCTCCGGTTCAACTCATCCCAATACAGCTTCTCCATTTCGAAGAGCTGCTGACGGCTGGGATTGGGGGTCGGAGATTTTTCATACTCGGCCATCGACCATTCACGGATGACCTTCATCACCTGTTTGTAAGGCAGGCCAAGGGCAGAGCTAATTGCGCGGCGGCGTCCCCCGTCGGGTCGGTGGCCGCTCTCGACGAACCTTTGATACATCTCGATCGCGCGGTCTCTCAGCTCATCGGTGAGCCCCACCTTTTGCTGGGTGATCTCACGAATCACGTCGGCCACGAGCTGGCGTTTCAACCACAATTTGGTCGCAATCTGTGCGTGCATCTCTCGAGTTTGAACCGGGCGGGCGGCGTATTCCGCCTCGTATATCTCGACGATGCGCTGACGGAGGTCAGGCGTTAGAGCTCCGATCTTCGGCGCTCGCAACGATCTCTCTCTCAGCGGTTCGCCGAATGAAGGTCTCGGTGGAACAAACGGCCGGGGCGCCACGCGGGCGACTTCCGTGGTCGCCTTCGCTTCAGAAGGCACGTGTTTCACCACACGCTTCTTGATGCATTTCAGACAGTAGGCTGCTTTTCTGTCCGGAGAAAAAAATGTAGCGTTGCAAACCGAACAGGTTCTACGAAATTTCATTCCGCTCATAGCAGTACCATTAGTCTAATGACCGGTCTACTAAACTTCAACCCGTCGTTGTCCACCCAATGCCTATTCAGCCAGCCTACCGGTCGTGACGCAATCGCAAATTGTTTGACAAGCTTACAAACAGGCAGGTTGCCTAGAGGAATGCAACTTCGTTCGTGTGGAAGAAATCTGGTCACAGAAGCGCGTGTTGAACAAACTTGATCGCGACTGATTCACGATCTGCGAGCCTTCTAATTCCGCGCCGGCGTTCGTCGCCCTCGGGGTCAATCCAGGTTATGCCATCGACGATCAACAGAGTGCGGACGTTGTAACGCATCGTACGGCGGCGCTCTGCCACGCGGCGCTCACGGTCTGATCTTCTTTCGCGTCCGTCCCGGGTCATCGGCTTTTGGTTCGCCTCGCTTGTCTGGGTCTCGTCCTGACTACGGGAACAGCGGTTAAAGTCTGTTTTGGCAGCACCATACGATCTATGTGCAAGTGAACTCCCGTTGCCAACGTATCGAGCGGGCGGCCGAGCATGAAAGTGCGCGCATTATGCGCCGCGACGCTCTCCCAGGTTGAAAAGTCCTTAATCCGCAAACCCAGCGTGGTGCCGGTTGCAATGATGAATCTGACCTGGTCCCGAGTCAGATCGCGGACTCGAATGTCATAGGCGCTGCCGCTACCGTAGAGCCTTCTATGCTCCGCGTGATCAGCGCCGGTCAATGTGATCTCGCGCTGATACTTTTCCTGAAAGAGCTTTCGCAACTCGCCAAACCTGCTTTGAAATACTGCTGACGTCAGCGGGCCAATTGGCCCAGTCAGTGTCTCGGCAACACGTTCATCGGGCGGAAGTCCTTCAAAGTCTTGCGACCTCCAAAACCGTTTTCCCTCGGCAACGACGTTAGACGTTTCCATGCGATTGATTTTCTCGATCGTCTCGCGCCAACTCGCAAGCATACGCTCGTCACTGCGCAGATCGATTCCGGATTGCAGGTACTCGTCGATGGCGCTGTCAAACTCGCGACGGGCGCAATCGACGTCTCCCGTAGCCACGCACGCATCGCCCTTTTCGACGTGGCGTCTGCTGGCAGTGATGACAGCATTGAGGATCTCATCCGTCTTTCCGGACGCTTGCGGTGACGAGCCCGCCTGGACCTGCGCTATCAACGCTGATTGAACAATAAGGACAAATGCTACGGCGAAGACTATGTGTTTTATCATGCTGCGCTATTCACCCAAACCACTTGCACGCTCGATCAACCACTAAGTGCCAAAAACCAAGGGGAAATCTTACAAGGTGCGCGCGAGGTTGTAAAACCGAAGACCCAGTCTGCGATTAGATTCAGCCCTGAAAATTGGCCGAATGAGCAGCATGGTCAGCAATCAGAAAGGGCGGCTGCGCTTCAGGAAGGAGCGCCGCTCGCTGGCGCAGGCTGCGATAGTAGACCACCAGGGTCGCGACCACGACCACCGCGGAAAGCAAGATCCACCCTGCCGCCCAGACTACCGGGGGCAGCAAGCCATTCGTAGCTTGCGACATGTTTCGAGCGTCCGTTGGAAACGCGGGATCGAACGCAGACAAGTACAGCAACGCGCGAAGATCATAGAAAGCGTTTAGCAAACATTGAACTGCAAGGAAACTCATGCAGAAGTGAACAACCTTTGGCTTGCCTTTCAATCCCAGGAGCAGACAAGCGGCTCCAAATACCAAACCTGCGAGCCAGGCCACTATGTTGCCGCCGAACAGTACGGTTATCACCACCAGCAAAGCGCCTGTTCCGATTGCCGCGGTTCGCGCGTTGCGCTCGCGTCTCAAAAAGAGAAGCAGCGCAGAGCCATACAAAGTGGTTGTCAGATAACCGGCGCTTGAAATCAAGAATCCCCAACCGCCTTGCGTGAACGTCAGACCGCTCCCGTTCCAATCGAGCACGACTCGCTTCACCCCGCCGAACGTTGCGAGAGCCGCCAGCGCGTGGCCGGCTTCGTGAATGAACGTGACGAAGAGCCGCAGCGGATAAGTGATTACACCTGCAAAAGGGATGAACCAGAGGACGAGAGTGAGCAACGAAGCAAACAGCAGCAGATTGAATGATTCTTTGACTTCCGACTTGCTTTGCATAACCAGATGTACGCCGTGCCGGCAAGCGCGGTTCACACTTCGGCAATCAATCTCTTCTGTATTCGCCGGAGCGTCCACCGATCTTAGATTCCAGCCTGATGTCGGTTATCACCATCGCTTTGTCGATGGCCTTGCACATATCGTAGATCGTAAGCGCGGCAATCGATGCCGCGGTGAGAGCCTCCATTTCGACTCCTGTCTTACTGTCTGTCCGCGCCGTCGCTGTAATAGCAATGCCGTTATCGCGCACCTCGAGTTGTACATCGGCGTGATTGAGTGGGAGCGGATGGCATAGCGGAATCAACTCGGCGGTGCGCTTGGCGGCCATGATCCCAGCGAGCCGGGCCGCTTCGAGCGGATCGCCTTTGGGCGTGCGACGCTCCCGGATTGCCGCAAGTGTTGCCGCGGACATCTGCACGAAGCCGCTTGCTACGGCGATACGCGCGGTGACCGGCTTGTCGCCAACATCCACCATCCGAGCACGACCTTCTTTATCAATGTGTGTAAGAGTCATATCACCTTAGTAAGAAAATCATAACAACATGGCGTCCACGAGCTGGCCCTCGTCGATATCGTGCACGTCTTCAGGAACTATGATCAACCCGCTAGCTCGCATGAATGCAACCAGGTCCGATGAGCCTCCCCACTTCAAAGGCTCAACCATCGCCCGGCCTGCGTCAACATAGAACCGCGCCGGCAGAAAGCTCCTTCGACTCGACTTATCCTTAACCGGTCGAGAAAGGTGCGCATTGACGATCGGCAGCGTGGGAGAAGCGGCCCCCTGCATACTTCGGATCGCGGGTCGCACGAAGACATTGAACGTCACCGAAGTCGAAACGGGATTGCCCGGAAGTCCGAAGAAAAACGTCGATCCGAGTCTCGCGAAAACGATAGGCTTACCCGGCCGAATTATGACCTTATCGAAGTAAATCTCCGCGCCTATCTCCAACAGCGCGGCTTTCACCAGGTCGTAGTCGCCCATTGACACTCCGCCGGACGTAATAACTATATCGCAATTGTCTGAAGCCCTGGTCAACGCGTCACGAGTCGCCTCGGGAGTGTCTTTTACAATCCCAAGCCTATCCACAACCGCGCCGGCTTGCGCAGCATACGCCGCAAGCGTGTAGGTGTTCGAGTTTCGGATCTGGGCGGCTGATGGTCTGGTTGATACCTCAACCAGTTCGCTGCCAGTCGAGAGCACCGCCACGCGTGGCCGGCGGCCGACACGCACGCTAGAGTAACCGAACGAGGCAAGCACGGCTTCTTCAGCAGCGCCAACTTCGTGTCCGGCCCTCGCCACGATTTCTCCGGCAGCGATTTCGCTCGCGCGAGGCGTGATGAACTGTCCCTGCGAGACGGGCTCGGTTATTTCGACAGTGTCGCCGTCAGCTTGCGTGACCTCGACTTTCTGCACCGCATCGGCTCCGTCAGGAATTGGAGCGCCTGTGAATATTTTCACGGCTTCCCCGGAATGGATTTCACCATCGAACCTCGCGCCCGCAGGCACTTCGCCGATAACTCGAAGCCGGGCGGGCGCTACAGCTACATCGACGGAACGAACGGCGTATCCATCCATGCGAGCGCGATCGAAAGGAGGCAGGTCGATGTCTGCAATGACGTCTTCGGCGAGCACTCGCCGGTGAGCATATTCAAGGGCAACGGTTTCAGAGCTGAGCCCCTCCACGCGGTCTAGAACGACACTGAGCGCTTGATCTACAGTAATCATTTCTCGGGAAGTAGAATCCGTTTCGGAACTGCTTTTGTCAAATGTCAGGCACTAGCAACCTGAAAGATTGCTCTGTGTTTGCGAATCGAGCCGCGATGGCGGGCGCGGTGTACGAGGGGTTGCCGCGCTGACGATCGACGGCATACTCGGTGCGACGACGTGGGTTGAAGAGGCTTTGGCGCTTGGCAGCGACGGGCCGTCCCGACCGTGACGGGCACGCTTATCGATTCTCCATGTCAATTGTTAGTCTGTCTGCCAACTCTCAGAGGGACTGGTTAGACGAACGGCTACACCCCAAAAAACAAAGAAAGCCACCCCGAAGGATGGCTTCCAACGACCGGTTTTCCCGGTGAAAGTGGCGGAGCCGACGGGATTCGAACCCGCGACCTCCGACGTGACAGGCCGGCGTTCTAACCAGCTGAACTACGACTCCGCGCTTGAGATTCAAACCTGCTCAACGGTGCGGCGAGCAACGTGGTGGGCGGTACTGGGTTCGAACCAGTGGCCCCCGGTTTGTAAGACCGATGCTCTACCGCTGAGCTAACCGCCCGCTTGGAAAAACATACTATAAGGAGCGCCAACAACCAGTGTCAAGCAGAGCTCGAAAATCGTTGTAGCCCTCTACAACAAAGAGGATCTCTGAGGGTTCGCTCCGGGTTGCCTTCACAATAACTTCGTCGCTTGATTTATCGCCATCATCGCCTTTCTTATCGCGCCTTTGCTGTAACCGCGCGAGATTGCAAACCGTCTTCAACTATGCGACAAAATAATAGTCGTGTGTGCTTAGCGTCCTTATAAACGCGAGCACTAAGGAGTGAGGGATAGATGGCAGAGAGACTAAAGAAATTTATCACCATCATAAAGAAGCGGCGCACACCCATAGGTATTATATTGCTGCTGGTAGTGGTGGTCGGTGTCGCGGCTTTCATTTGGGGAGGCAAAGCAAACGCAAGCGACTACATCACCGCAAAAGTTGATCGCGGAACGGTCGAAGTAACCGTCTCGGCTACCGGGACGGTGCAAGCCGTCGTGACTGTGCAAGTGGGATCGCAAGTGTCCGGCACCGTGAGCTGGCTTGGAGCAGACTTCAATTCGCAGGTTAAGAAGGGTCAGATCATTGCGCGGTTGGACCCCGCGATTTTCCAGGCGCAAGTCGACAACGCTCGCGCGAACGTTGGAAATGCCGAGGCCGCCGTCCAGGCGGCATTGACCGAGATCAACAATCAAAAGGCGAACGAGCAAGCGGCAAGGGCCAATCAGGAAGTCACAAAGGTGCAGCGCGATGACGCCCTCGCGCTTGTGAAGCGATACGAAGAACTGAAGGACGTTCTGTCGGGACGCGATCTCGAAGCGGCAAAGGCCCAGGCTAGCGCAGCCGCTGCTCGCTATGAGCAGGCGGCTGCTCAGGTCGGACAGTCGCAGGCGGCAAGCGCTTCCGCAAAGGCGAAGCTCGATCAGGCCAAAGCATCAGTCGCCCAGTCAAAGGCAATGCTTCAACAAGCGCAGGTAAACCTCGATCACTCCATCATCCCGTCCCCAATTGACGGCGTGGTAGTTTCACGAGCGGTCGATGTGGGACAGACCGTAGCCGCTAGCCTGCAGGCGCCTACTCTTTTCACGATTGCGAATGACCTCACAAAGATGCAGGTGCTGGCGTCCATCGACGAAGCCGATGTAGGTCAGGTTCGACCAGGCATAAAGGCAAATTTTTCGGTCGACGCTTATCCGGGTGAGACATTCAGCGGCGAGATCAGCCAGCTCAGGCTCAATGCACAGACATTGCAAAACGTAGTCACTTACAGCGCAGTAATAGATGTTACTAATACCGATTTGAAGTTGCGCCCCGGCATGACCGCGAACATAACCGTTCCGGTGGCGCGGCGCGATAACGTGATGACGGTGCCTAATGCGGCGCTCCGATTCAAACCTACTAACATTTCTGATGAGGAGATTCGTCAGAAACTGGATGCACGCCGGCAACAGCGAGAAGCAGAACGACAGGGACAGGGCGGTGAGGAAGCGCAACCGGCAGCGGGTGCGCAATCTAACGCTAACGCTCAAGGCCCGGAACAACCTAATGCTCAGGGACAGGGGCAGCACCAAGGTAACGAGAACCGGCCGGGCGGCGGTCAGCGTCAGCGGGGCGAGGGCGGACAAGGTGGCGGGCAGGCCGCTCAAGGCGGGCAAGCCGCTCAAGGCGGACAACCTGCTCAAGGCGGACAACCTGCTCAAGGCGGACAAGGTGCACAAGGTGGTCGCGGACAGGGCGGTCAAGGATCCGGCGCGAGCGGCGGACAGCGCCGACAGGGGCAGATGGTATGGGTCCTGACCGGCAGCAAGACAATCGAACCGCGTTTTGTTCGGACCGGTCTCACCAATGGCCGAATCACCGAGATATCGGGAGACATTCACGAGGGTGATACCGTAGTCATCGGACAGAATGATGCGAGCGGCGCAAATCGTCAGCAACCGGCATCTACTCCGTTCGGCCAGCGTCCGCCAGGAGCGGGCGGCGGCGGCCGTCCTCCGGGTCGGTAAACAGAATCGACGCTAAACTGTTTACAACCTCGCCAGTCGTATGACGGTTCGCGAGGTTGTTTCGAACAACGAAGAAAAAGGTAGAGATTTGTTGGAAGCCCAGGTAGTCACCGAAACAGAACACGCCAACGACCCGCTTCTAGGTCCGGCGCTAATAACACTCGAACACATCCATAAGACTTATCAAATGGGTGACGTCGAGATCCATGCCCTGCGCGGCGTTTCCCTGCATATCGATCGCGGCGAGTTCATCGCAATCATGGGCGCATCCGGATCAGGAAAATCCACCACGATGAACATCCTGGGCTGTCTCGACAAGCCAACTCGAGGTCATTACGTTTTGGATGGGCAGGACGTCTCCACTCTCTCGCGCGATGAACTGGCTGATATCAGGAATCGCAAAATTGGATTCGTGTTCCAGGGGTTCAACCTGTTGTCGCGAACATCTGCGCTTGAGAATGTCGAGCTCCCCATGTTGTACCTTGGATTGAAGTCTTCTGAACGAACTGAGCGCGCCAGAGAGGCTCTGGAGATAGTCGGTCTTGCCGACCGGATGCACAACATGCCGAACCAGCTATCGGGCGGTCAGCAGCAGCGAGTCGCCATCGCGCGCTCTCTGGTGAACCACCCTTCGATTATCCTGGCCGACGAGCCTACCGGAAATCTCGATAGCCGAACGTCAGTTGAAGTAATGGGCGTATTTCAGCAACTCAACAGAGACCGAGGCATCACCATTGCCCTGGTCACGCACGAACCCGATATCGCCCAATACGCGCGCCGCACAATAGTCTTTAAAGACGGCCGGATCAAGAACGACTACCTGATCAAAGAACCACGGTCGGCGCGCGAAGAGCTCGAGAGTCTGCCGCCCATTGAAGACGATGAGGAGGATGACGAATGAACCTATTCTTGACTATCAGAATCGCCATTCGTGCCCTCACGCGGAACAAACTCCGATCGATCCTCACTATGCTTGGCATCATGATCGGTGTTGGAGCGGTCATCGCAAACATAGCAATAGGCCAGGGCGCTTCATCACAGGCTCAAGCGTCGATTGCGAACATGGGCAACAATATGCTCTTCGTCCAGTCCGGCTCGATGAACACCGCCGGAATGCGCGGTGGCGCCGGCTCTTCAAACACGTTGACTCCCGACGATGCGGCGGCGATAGAAACGGAATGCCCGGCGGTGCGCGCGGTGAGCCCAGCCGTCTTTGCAAATGGTCAGCTGGTTTTCGGAAATCAGAACTGGGTCGCATCGGGCCGCATTCAAGGCACGAACGAGAAGTTCCCCGACATTCGATCGTGGCCGATTGCTGCGGGCGAGTTTTTCACGGAGGGGGATGTGCGAACGGCGGCGCGCGTCTGCGTCATCGGCAAAACAGTTGCCGATAACCTTTTTGCAGGCAACGATCCGGTTGGGCTCACGATGCGAATTCGGAACCTTCCATTCCGAGTGATCGGCGTTCTTAGCACGAAGGGGCAGAACCAGTACGGCCAGGATCAAGACGATACGGTAATAGTTCCTTACACTGCCGCGCAGAAGAAGATGCTTTCGATCACCTTCATCAATCAAATTATGGTATCGGCGGTGAGTCCGAGCGCGACTTACACTGCGGAGAGCCAGATAACCGACCTGCTTCGCCAGCGGCATAAGCTCGGGGCGAATCAAGATAATGATTTTTTCGTTCGCAACCTCACTGACATTGCGGAACTCGCAGATGCGAACGCCAAGATCTTCACCAATCTGCTCGCTTCGATCGCGGGCGTTTCCTTGCTGGTCGGCGGCATCGGAATAATGAACATAATGCTGGTGTCGGTCACCGAACGGACACGTGAGATCGGGATTCGCATGGCCATTGGGGCGCGCAGCAAAGCAATCCGTCGCCAGTTCCTGATCGAATCCGTTACGCTGTCATTGGCCGGCGGCGTATTTGGAATAGCGCTTGGCGTCGCCGCCTCCATAGTAATATCAAACACCTTGAGCTGGCCGACTCTGATATCACCGGTATCCATCTTTGCATCTGTAATCTTTTCGGCCTTTGTTGGAATAGCATTCGGCTACTATCCGGCGCGCAAAGCCGCGGGACTCGATCCGATAGAAGCGCTCAGATACGAATAAGGAAACGAAGGTTTCACTCTTCAATGCCCGTATGTCCCTCGCTCCAGAGTAGTCCTCAGCGCCCCCGGCGCCCTCCGCAGTTTTCCGGGCCACACCACGGAACACAACCGCCGAGGGCGCAGACGGCGTTGAGGATCCGGGCTATCGTAATTCAGCAGGGCATTGTGACCTCACTACCCAATTATTCTGCTGATCCCCGCTCAACTAGGGTATAATCAAAACTCGAAACCTAATGCGTCCCAGGGCGTTCTAAACAAGTAGCAAGATGGCCGCAACAGCATCAACAATGAATCCCATAGTAAAAGCCGTAATTGTTTGTTTCATAACAGGCTGCGCGGTTATGAATACGGCCGCGATTCAAGTCGCTCCTGCCTCGCCAGTGAGCCCGCAGGAAGCAAAACAGAGTCAGGTTCGCCAGATCATCAACAGCGCTGAGACTCATTACCAACGTGGACAAACGGCCTATAAGGGCGGCCAGTACGACGTCGCGCGACGTGAATTCGACGAAGCCGTTGACACTATTCTGATCGAGTCGATCGATGTGCGCAGCGACGATGAGCTTCGCATCTATTACCGGGAGTTGATTGAGAAGGTCAACCATTATCAGATCGCGGCTCTCGAGCAGAAAGATGGTGGATTCAACGAGCAGAGGTTTGAACCTTCACCCCTCGACAAGATCGCATCGCTGTCGGACGCTGAGCTTGAAGAAGTTGGCGCGGCCGAAGAAGACGATTCCGTTGCGCGATTCAACTTCAACTTCACCTCTTCGACGCCCGTGAGACAGTTCATCAACTACTTCACGAAGGGCCGGGGACGCGCGACGATGGAAGCCGGTCTGCAACGCTCAGTGCGTTTCCGCGAGATGGCTCAACGCATCTTCAAGAAGGAAGGCGTTCCAACCGATCTCGTCTGGCTTGCGCAGGTTGAATCAGGCTGGAATCCATACGCGTATTCGTGGGCGGCGGCAAAAGGAATCTGGCAGTTCATACCGTCAACCGCTTCACGATTCGGGCTGACGCAGAACTACTGGCTCGACGAGCGCTCTGATCCGGAAAAGTCAACGACCGCGGCGGCTCGTTACCTGAAGTGGCTTTCGACGCGCTATAAGGGAGACTGGTCGCTCGCGCTAGCGGCGTACAACACGGGCGAGGGCAATGTCGATTCCGCGATCGCTCGCTCAGGTTCGCGAGACTTCTGGCGCTTGCATCGAGGCGGCTATATCGCCCAGGAGACCCGCAACTACGTTCCCGCCATCCTTGCGGTGGGAACCATCGCGAAGACCCCAAAGAAGTACGGCTTCGAGGTACCGCCGACGTATCCTTATCGCTACCAGACCCGTTTGGTAGCCAGCCAAACCGATCTGCGCCCGCTCGCGAAGAAGCTGAAGATCTCTTACGGCGCGTTGCTCGAGTTAAACCCTGAGCTACAGCATGGAGTGACTCCCCCGGGCAAACACACCATTCGCATTCCGGCAGCACTGGCAACGAAGTCCGCCGAGGCGACCGTTGAGCCCGCTTCCGCAACAAACCCCTGAATCCGTTGCCTGCTTGGGCATCATAACAATACTATTGCCCGCTCGTTAGCTGCTTGTTATCATCGGCTGAGTTCTAACGTAGAGGTCGTCTCTGTTCCGTAACTGCCCCCGTCCGTCATAAAAGCCGCCGAGGTTTCAGATGCTTTCCACACTCATCCTGATCCTGATTATCATTTTTCTTGTCCTCGTGTCTTCCTTTATTCCGATCGGCAACGAAAACTCCACAGTGAGGCGGTTGCCGTGGATTACTTTCTCGATCATGGCGGTCAACGTCGGAATATTCTTTGTCACCTATCCGACGGTCCAGAGCCAGCACGAAGAAATGGCGAAGCTTGGAACCGCTATGGAATTGTTTGTAGAAAAGCACCCGGAAATGCTTGCCGATGAGACCGTGCGAAAAAGGCTTCAAGAGGCCGGACTGATAAGCAAAACAGAATCAGATTCGATCGCAGAACAAATAAAGAAGTCACCCGAGTTGGCGGAACAATACAGGCAGTGGTTCGCCAGTCTCGAGGCTCAGACGCTGCGCGATGAACTCGATTCGAAGATCACCGCATTCAAGAACGCAGCTCAGGACAGCGTCTGGTACAAATACGGGTTGTCTCCAAACGGCAAATGGAAGCCCCATCAACTAATCACCTCAGCGTTCCTTCACGCCGGCCTCGTTCATTTGTTTGGCAACTTGATATTCTTTTTCGCGGTTGCCTTCAGTCTTGAAGACTTGTGGGGACGCGGCGTCTTTCTCGGCTTCTACCTTCTCGGAGCAGCAGCGTCGTGCATACCCAGCCTGCTCCATCCGGCCGTTGTGCCCTCGCTTGGTGCGTCCGGTGCGATCTCGGCAACTATGGGAGCCTTTCTTTTCAGACTCCCAAAGACAAGAATCAAGCTCCTGTGCTTGCACTTCTGGTTGGTTCGATTGCTGTTTGGAAAGAGACCTCTTGTTTTCATGGTACCGGGTTACATCTACCTGGCCTCGTACTTCATAGCGCAGGTTGTGTCCTGGTACTTCGACAAGAAGGCCGGATCTGTTTCGAACGTCGGCTACTCCGTTCACATCGCCGGATTTGTTTTCGGAGCAGGCTTCGCGTTGATGATGAAGCTTACAAAGTACGAGGAGCAACATATCAATCCCAGGATCGAGGCGATGGTTTCCTTCTCGTCCGCTCCCGCTGTCACCGAAGCTCTCGAGGCATTGGACAAGGGCGATGCCGTTACGGCGGAGAAAAGGCTCAGGGCCCACCTAAGCAAGCAACCGAACGACACAAACGGCATACTGGCCGCGATTCAGGTCTTTCAACACACATCGAACTTCGACAGAGTCAATTCGATGTACGCCAGGCTGATACGCCTTCACCTCGCGAGCGGAGACAAAGAGGCCGCGCTCTACGCGTATGATGGATTACTCTCGGCGTTCCCGGACAATAACGTCGCTCCGCGAATTCCAGCGCGCGACTGGATCGTCATCTGCGAATACCTCCAGGAGGCCGGGATGAACAAGGAAGCAGCAGTCGAGTATGAGAGGCTCGTGAACACCTGCCCCGATGATCCGGTGCTCACGCAAGCAGCAGTACAAGGTGGCGAAGTCGCGCTTCTGAATCACGACGCGAGCCGTGCGTTGAGAATGTTCGTGAAAGCTGAAGCGGCAAATGCGGTCGGTACTTTGGCAGAACGTGCACAAGCCGGGATCGAAAAGTGCCAACGGATCCTGGAACTCCAACCCAAATGGGCTAAACAGGCTCAAAAGCCTCAGGTGCGCAGCGTACTTGTCGAAGACCAGAAGAAGCCTGCTATAAACGTATAAGCGAAGACCGTCTTATTCTCCAAAAGCGTCTCTCGCGAAACACGTCGGGGCATCCTTTGACGCAGTTCGTTTTGTGTGCGTCTTTGATCTCCAGATCGTTCGAGGCCTGAAGGCCAACTAGCCCGGGCAGCCGGAGCCGGGCGGCGCGAGCTCAGACCGTCATCCTTAGCCGCCGAGGTCATCCATCTTCATAACGCGCTTCATGACGCGACCCCGTGGCTCTAAAACGTCACCTTCAGACCCAAAAGAATCGTCCGGGGCCGCTGGGTGCGTTGCGGCACCAGGAAAGTAGCGTCACCTTGATCGATGAACTCAGAGCCAAAACTGAATACTGTGTTGTTGAATACGTTGAACACGTCAACCGATGGCCGCACCTTGATGTGATCGCGAACAGAAAAAGTCCGCGAGGCGCGCAGGCTTGTGGTTCGAGTGCCGGGACCAATCCCGTAGTTTCGCGGCAGGTCTCCATCCGACCCGAGCGGCGCAACGACCAGCGCCGACTCAACGGCACTCGCGGGAGCGCTTCCGGGCCGTCGCCATTCAGGTCTTCCAATGCCGGTGAGTAGGATCGGACGGTCGTTTTCAATGTCGTTAAGATTGCGATCAAAGCCCGACCCAATGTTGAACGGCTTCGAGGAACCAAATGAGATTATCGGCGCCAGATCGACCTCAACGTAAGGTATCTGAAACAGTCCGCTGAAACTGAATCTGTGTCTCTGGTCCTGAAGCGACAAAGACCGTTCGGCTCTTCGGTCAAAGAGGTCCTGAGGCGACGCGGTGTTTGTGGTCCCTTCATCGACGAGCTTCGATAGCGTGTAGACGGCTCGAAAGTGTGCGCGGCGCCCAAGCGAATACCGAAGCGAGAAAATGGCTCCGTGATAGAACGAGTTGCCGGTCGCCTCCAGAAGCTCAACTTCCGTGAGTGCCGGGTTTGGTCTTAGAGACCTAATAGCGCTCAGCGCCGCAGTGATGTTTGCCGAGCGCGGTGTATTCAACCCGAGCGTGAGCACGCGCACTCCATTTTCAATCTTGATCGCTCCAGACGTTGACGAGGTATTGGCGCTTGTATCGAACCGAACCACTTCGGCGTTGGCTCCTGACACCGGACGCCCGCCACTCGGGCCGGCGCGATTGTCGAAATCGCGGCTCAAGAGGTATTGGGTGAAGTTGTCGAACCCTTCGGGCAGGACCGGGGCGTTTGCGTTGGTTTCGCGCCAGAGATGCGCGCCTCGAGTGTAGATGTAGTCGGCGGTCGCGACCAGACTCCTGGTAAGTTGCCTCTCAATGCCTAATCCCGTCTGCAAGGTGTACGGTATTTCCAGATCGGGACTGACGCGCCGCAGGAACTTCGTTTCAGCAAGGCCGAACTTGTCGATCAGCGTAGTGTCAGTGATGGGTTGTGGGAATCGGACCAACGGCAGGAGCGCTGGACTGACGTCCGAATCGACGATGATCGTCGATGCTCCCAACGAGAAGTCATCAAGCGTGCGCAGGAGAGCACGGTTGTAGAATAGACCGAAGCCCGCTCGCACTACCGTCTTACCGGGTGATGAGAACTTCTTGAACCGGCGAAAGAGTTTCTCTCCGAACGGGTCCCACGCAACCGCGACTCGCGGGCTGAAGTTGGTGTTGTCATTCAGAACGGACTCGTTGTCCCATCGCATGCCGTACGAGAGCGTAAGGTTCGGTATGATCCTCCACTCATCCTGCGCGAACAAGCCAATCACGTTATTCGAAAGAGTGCTCTTGGTATCAAACCGCTGAACAAAACGGCTCGGATTGTTTGCGAGAAAGTCTTCGACGGTATCGAATGTGAACTGGCCTCCGGTAGCAAACAAATCCTCGTACGTCGATCGGACCAATTGAACGTCTGCCCCCGCTTTGAACACGTGAGTGCCGTACAGAAACGAGATGTTATCCTGAACTTGCGTGCGCCTCTCTTCTCTCGCAAACGCCGGCGACGTGTTGCTTCCCGAGTATGATCCGGCGGTAAGGCTCGGTGATTTGATCGAAATGCTCAACGAATCAAGGGCGGCGCTGTCACGCGGCAGTAATCTCGAATACTGACACCTCGCCTGGTTTACGACCTTATCTTTGATGATCAGGAAATCCGACACACTGATCGAGTCCGAGTTGCGGCCCTGGATAAGAATGGTATCGGGAAGACGAGTGCCTCCGGAAAAGCCGCGTTGGTTTTCGCCGCGCAGCAGATCAAACCTCACCGCGGCGTTGTGCGATTGCGAGAAGTTAAAGTCCGCTCGCGCATTTACCAGATTATTAGCCTCTGGAGTTGATAGCTCCTCAAAGAACGGCCCTACCGAGCTCCCTGGAGACGACCCGCCAGTTGGCTTCGGAAGAAGGAACGACGGATTTGTAGCGACTGGTACGAGCGCATTGACTTCGGCAAAGTCCGTCACATCCAGGCGTTCGTAGCTCGCAAAGAAAAAATCCTTTTCGCGCCGGATCGGCATTGGACCACCGAACACTCCGCCCTCCCGGCGCTGCTGTTGAGGCACCCGGCCGAGTCCCCGCGCGTTTCGAAAATAGGTGTTTGCGTTGAGCGACTCATCTGCAAAGAAGGAATACACATCACCGTGATAGCGGTTTGTGCCGGATTTGGTTCTTATGTTTATTCGCCCGCCGGAAGCCCTGCCATATTCCGCCGCATATTGGTTGGTGATTATCTGCAACTCAGCAATACTTTCCGGATTGAGGCTGATGCGTTCGCGCGCTGAGCGGTCGTCATTGTTGTCGAGTCCGTCGATGGTGATGTTGTTGGAAGTCGCCGGGGCTCCCGTGAGAGAGAAATTACCGGCTTCTTCAGGCGTGCCTCTCAGGAAAACCCCTCGACCCTCATTGGCCAGCTGCGATGTGTCAAGCGGGGCCTCCGTGACTCCACCCAGCAGAAAGACAAGCTGCAACGGATCGCGATCGATTATAGGAAGGTCTTCGAGCTCGCGTTGATTTATGGTGTCGCCGACTACCGTGCGATTGGTGTCTACAAGCGGAGCATTCGTCGCTGCAACAGTGACTTGCTCACTCACTCCAGCTGCCGCAAGCGAGAAGTCGATCGTGAACGTGCGACCGGTAGTCGCCGCGACTTCCTGACTCTCTTCCTCCCTGAATCCGTTTGCGGTCGCTTTGAGCTTATAGTTACCGGGCGCGCTTACCGACATTCGAAAGCGTCCTTCGCCGTTGCTGACGGTAGTTCTTTCAACGCCGGTAGTGAGATGGGTTGCGACGACCTTCGCAGAGGGTATCACCGCGCCTGCGGTATCTCGAATCACACCTTCGAAAACAATATTGTCAAGATCGTCCGCACGAGATGTAGCACCACAAATCGAATTCGTTGCGGCACATAACAGCGCGAGCGCGATCAGTGAACCGGCGAGTGCCGACAGGGTTCGGCGATGAGAATTGGAGATCATCACACGCATACCTCCGATTAACTCTTTTGCTGAAATTGAGATTACCCAGGAAGGGACCAGAGATTTTGCCCGCGCATAATATATGCTGCGGAGGACCTTAGAGGCAATCGAAAAACGTCGCAGATTGTAAAGCTTCAAGATCGCCAACGTTATGACGGTTTGGCTCTTCTCTTAGGCTGGTGAAGTCTCGCGGTTGGATCAATCGCGGCTCAGATCGCGCTTGACAATAAGCTCGATTCGACGACGTGGAACAAGCGCTTTCTTCGTTTGCTCATCGGCGCTGAACATCTCTTGAGCAACGTTCTCACGGATATATTCGAGAAAGTTTTCAAACTCCCGCTGCATGCGATTCATCTTCTCTCGCATGTTGAGGATGATCTCGACGCCGGCTAGATTCACGCCCAGATCACGAGTGAGATTCAGAATGAGCTCGAGACGCTCGACGTCCTCTTCAGTGTAGTAGCGCGTGCCTTTCGCCGATCGCGATGGAGTGATCAAGCCCTCGCGTTCATACAACCGGAGTGTTTGCGGGTGCACGCCATATTCTTCAGCGATGACGCTGATAGTAAACTTCTTCTTTGTAGCCTTAGTCCTTGCCATCGCTAGCTACCGCCGTTCGGTTCCTGTCGTCTCCCTTGGTGCCGGTCTTCATCATTCCCTGCTCTTCGTCCTGTTTATGCTCAATTGCCTGTCGCTTCTCGTCGATGAGAAATGATTCAAGCCCCAGGGCTCCCGCTCGGATGAACTGACTCGCCTTGCCCTGGCCTGCCGCGAAATCGCGCTCCCATTCTTCTACAGTTCGTCGCCCTCGACGCTCGTTCTCGCGGACAATTGCCCAAAGACTCAAAGCGATCGCCAGAAAAACGACAACCCATGTGAGTGTCTCTGTCATTCGTTTTCCTGTTATCCGACTAGCTTCAGTTTGCCGGACATCTTAGACTCCCATCTCTGATCGCGGATTCTCCGTATTGTGACGAGCGAACTGATGCAATATTTCCTTAGTCTCTTCGCTGATCACTTTCGGGAGCGTAATTTTCACTTCAACAAACTGATCTCCGCGAACGCCGCCCGCGCGCAAACTGGGAGCGCCTCGCTCGCGCAATCGAAACCTCTGTCCAGACTGAGTTCCCGGCGGAATTCTCAACAGAGCCTTGCCGTCGACCGTCGGGACTTCAATCTTCGAGCCGAGCGCCGCCTCGGGAACCGTGATCGGCACAGTGCAATAGATGTTGTCACCCTGTCTTTTGAAGTAGGTGTGATCACCAACATTGGCGACGATGTAAAGGTCACCAGGCTGCCCGCCCAACTTGCCCGCGTGACCCTTGCCAGGAACTCGAACTCGCGAGCCCGTATCGACACCGGCCGGTATTCCCACCGTTATTGTCTCCCGCTTCGGAACTACACATTCGGTTTTGCAGCCTGGGCAGGGCGCGCCCACTTTTCCGGAGCCAGAACATCGACCGCATTTCGAAGATCCCCCAAACATTCCAGTCTGCTCGCCGGTGCCATTGCATAAACTGCAGGCCACCGCACGGCCCGGCGCCTCACCCATGCCCTGACAAGCTGGGCAAGCCTCGGTGCGATCGACTTCGATCCTGCCGTTAAAACCCTGCATAGCCTGTTCGAACGAAACACCGAGCGGATACTCGATATCGGCGCCGCGCGCGGGTTGTGCACGCCCTTGCGCGTTTTGGGGCCTTATATTGCTGAAGATTTCTGAGAAAATATCCCGGAAGTTTGCTGCTCCGAAGTTGGCGAAGTCGAACACAGGCCCATGGGCGCCGGCGCTTGCTGAAGCGTGCTCCGAGTAATATCCGTAACGGTCGTAGACCTCGCGCTTCCTTGGATCGGAGAGAACTTCAAAGGCTTCCGAGATCTGCTTGAAGCGATCCTCCGACTCGCGGTTTCCAGGATTGACGTCCGGATGGTAGCGCCGCGCCAGCCTCCGATAAGCCTTTTTTATGTCTTCGGCCTTGGCTGAACGCGGCACACCGAGAAGCTTGTAGTAGTCCGGGGTCTGCATAACGTGATTCGTGACGCGTGAAAGTATGAAACGCGACCGGGTCACGCCTCACGATTCACGCATCACGTTTTACTCTTCACTTCTTATCATCCACATCGACAAAGTCGGCATCGATGACGTTATCGTCACTGCCCGGGTTACCCGGGCCGCCGGAGCTGCCTCCCGCCGCGGCGCCTGACGCGCCCGTCGATCCGCCCTGTCCGCCAGCCTGTGAAGCCTGCTGATACATGATTTCGGCCAGTTTATGCGACGACTTGACCAGGCGATCATACGCGGCATTGATCTCGCTTGCGTCCGATGAATCCAGCTTAGCTTTCGCCTCGGCCAGCGCTGACTCAATGTCACTCACGGTGGTCGCGTCAACTTTGTCGCGATGCTCCGACAGTGTCCGCTCGGTCGAGTAGATCATGCCGTCGAGTTTGTTGCGCGCCTCGATGCGCTCACGCGCCTGCCGGTCTTCCTCAGCGTGCGACTCGGCGTCCCGCATCATCTTGTCGATCTCATCTTTGGCCAACCCAGACGAAGAAGTAATCGTGATTTTCTGTTCGCGGCCGGTACCAAGGTCCTTGGCTGAGACGTTGACGATTCCGTTCGCGTCGATATCAAAGGTGACCTCGACCTGCGGAACGCCCCGCGGCGCGGGCGGTATGCCTATGAGATGGAACTTACCGAGCGTTCGGTTCTGCGCCGCCAGCGATCGCTCCCCCTGAAGCACGTGTACCTCGACCGAAGTCTGGCTATCAGAAGCCGTCGAGAAAATCTCAGACTTGCGAGTGGGGATCGTCGTATTGCGCTCGATCAACTTTGTAAAAACGCCGCCGAGAGTTTCGATGCCGAGACTCAACGGAGTCACGTCGAGCAAGAGCAGATCCTTGACCTCGCCGCCCAGCACTCCGGCTTGAATCGCGGCGCCTACGGCTACGACCTCATCCGGGTTGACACCCTTGTGAGGCTCGCGGCCGAAGAACTCCTTCACCATCTGTTGAACTTTGGGTATACGGGTCGATCCGCCGACCAGCACGACTTCATCAATCTTGTCGGTCTTAATCGCGGCGTCCTCAAGTGCAGCGCGGCAAGGCCCCATTGTCCTTTGTAACAGGTCTTCGACGAGCTGCTCGAACTTTGCTCGAGTGAGTTTCATCACAAGATGCTTTGGCCCGGCCTGGTCGGCGGTGATAAACGGCAAGTTAATCTCCGTCTCCATGGTGGAGGAAAGCTCGATCTTCGCCTTCTCTGCCGACTCCTTCAGTCTCTGGAGCGCCATCTTGTCTTTCGAAAGATCTATCCCCTGGTCCTTGCGGAACTCTTCGATGATCCAGTCAATGATTCTTTGATCGATATTGTCACCGCCCAGGTGGGTGTCGCCGTTGGTGGATTTGACCTCCACCACACCCTCTCCCACTTCCAGGATCGAGATATCGAAGGTACCTCCGCCGAAATCGAAGACCGCAATAGTCTCGTCCTTTTTCTTGTCGAGTCCGTAGGCAAGCGCCGCCGCAGTCGGCTCGTTCACGATCCGCATCACCTCGAGACCGGCAATTCTGCCCGCGTCTTTGGTCGCCTGTCGCTGCGAGTCGTTGAAATATGCCGGAACCGTAATCACAGCCTGGGTCACCTTCTGACCGAGGTAGTCTTCGGCCGCCTGTTTAAGCTTCTGGAGAATCATCGCGGAAATCTCGGGCGGGGACCATTCCTTTCCGCCAGCGAAGATTTTGACGTCGTTGCTGGCCGGACTAACTTTGTAAGGCACCATCTTCATCTCTTCGTTGACTTCATCAAAGCGGCGTCCCATGAAGCGCTTGATCGAATAGATGGTGTTTTCTGGATTGGTAACCGCCTGGCGTTTGGCTACCTGACCCACCAAACGGTTGCCGTCTTTTGTGAACGCGACGACTGAAGGGGTTGTCCGCGCGCCCTCTGAATTGGTTATTACCACGGGCTCGCCACCCTCCATCACCGCAACAACTGAGTTCGTGGTCCCAAGGTCTATGCCTATTATCTTGCCCATTCTTGAATGCCTCCGATATTGAAAATCATTTGAATTCTAATATCTGAGTGTACTGCTGTCAAGTTTTTTATACAATACTACCTCAAGAATTTCTTCTGCCGGGTCACGCCTTAGAGTTTCTTTATGTTACTCCTCTAAGAACTCTTCTGCTGCCGCCTGAAGATGTTGGCTCCCCGGATGAGATAATCGATCCCAGAGAGCGCGACCGAAGTTGCTACAATCGCGTACATGAAGGGCAACAGAAAGATGAACCGACCAGTGGTGTGAAAGACCAGAAACCATACAATTAGCCCTAGTTCTGCGAACGTATTCATTTTTCCGAGCAGAGTTGGCCTGAATTCCTTGAACCTCGTCACTGAGTAAACAATAAGCGCCCCCAAAACGATGACTACATCTCGACCGACTACGACGACCGCAAGCCATACTGGAATCGACGCGAATTGTGTGTGAGGCACTGCCATAACGACAAAGGCCGCAGATATGAGCAGTTTGTCCGCAAGCGGGTCTAGAAACCGGCCGAGGCGAGATTGCTGGTTCAGTCGACGCGCAAGAAACCCATCCGCAAAATCAGTTAAGCTCGCGAGAAAAAACACCGCTAGGGCAATGCCAAAGCGGCCCTCATTGACCAGATATAGGAATGGAACCGTAAGCGCAATTCTAAAGATCGTGAGTAGATTGGGAATCGTCCATAGACCGGCTTTTTCAGCATCACGGTTGCGCGTAGAGCGATCAATAGTTGGGCTGCCATTGGCCGATGTCATCGGCAGGGGATTATATGGAGCGGTCGGCGTGATCGCAAATCAGCGTCATTGTTTGCGAGGAGTTGACTGTGCGACGGATGACCGAGAGAACTGGACGTGCATTGCACAAAAAAATGAGGACGAGAACTGCACATCCAGCTTCTCGTCCTCTACCATTCCGCTCACTTCAGGAATTGAGGAGGCACCTCAATTGCTGCTTTCAGTAATTCCTTTTTACCACATTTCCATTTCGTCATGCAAGACCCGATTTCATTTGAGCTCTATGAAAGAAAGTGGTTGAGCATCACTTTGTCCGTTTCGCATAAGTGACGCGCCAAATCTTGTTTCCACCGTCGTCGGTGATTAACATCGAGCCGTCTTTCAATACAAGCAACCCAACCGGGCGGCCCCAGACTTCCGGCTTATCCTCGCCAAGCATCCATCCAACCACGAAGTCGTCGTAGCCGCCAATCGGCTTCCCGTTCTTGAACCTTATTCGAATGATTTTGTATCCGGTGCGCGTCGTGCGATTCCACGAGCCGTGCAGCGCAACAAAGGCATCACCCTGATAGTCGGCCGGGAACATCCTGCCGTCGTAGAAGGACATGCCCAGGACTGCTGAATGAGCCTGGATTAAGACATCCGGCACGATAGCCTTGGCGACCAGATCCGGTCTCTCGCCTTTACGACGTGGATCTTCGTGCTGACCGATGTAGCCATAAGGCCAACCGTAAAATGCGCCGTCTTTAACGGACGTCACGTATTCAGGAACAAGATCATCACCTATGAGGTCGCGCTCTTCCACCGCTGCCCAGAGTTGCTTCGTCGTCGGATTGAATGCAAGCCCAACCGGATTGCGCGTGCCGCTCGCATAAATGCGTTGACCGGTACCGTCCGGGTTGAATTCCGAAATCGCCGCGCGAATCGGAGGGTCTCCCGGGTTTACATTTGACGATGACCCGACGGCAACGTACATCTTCGTGCCCTGCTGATTGAAAATTACGTTGCGAGTCCAGTGCCCGAGCCCGCTCGGAAGATCGACCAGTTTCTCGGCGTCGCCGTCGGCCTTCGTTTGGCCGGGCTTGTACTTGAATCGCACGATGCCATTTGTGTTGCCCACGTAAAGATAGTCTCGCCAGAACGCCAGCCCGAAGGGCCGATTGAGCCCTGCGGCGAACACAAATCGCTCGTCCACACGGCCGTCGCCGTTCGAGTCACGCAGTATCGTTACGCGCCCGGCCGCCAGGGACTCAGTCACAAATACATCGCCGTTGGGCGCCAGCACCATGCCGCGAGGCTGTTGTAGATCACCCTCGGCAAAAACGTTTATCTCGAAGCCCGCGGGCAGAGTGAGCTGCGCTCCTTCCGGCCTCGGGATGACCTTGGACTGGTTGCGCGGGCCGTTCATTACTTCCGGCGCCGGGAGGTCCGAAACCTTTATGTCATAGTGTCGTAGCTCGATTGGCGAAGAGGTCGTCGACGGCGACTCTCCGCAGGAAAGGCCGACTGAGCTGAAAACACTGAACGCAAGAACTGAAACGCTCGGGAGGTACCGTTTGATGGACGCCGTGATTTTCGTGAATTGCATTCTTCCCTCCAGAAATCCACTGACTTTTGAACCATTTTCCCACAAACCAGAGCAAAGCAAAAACAGCAGACGAGGTCCGACAAACTTTAGTTTGTCGTCCCAGCAGCGCACATGGACAAACTGAAAGTTTGTCGGACATACAGCCTTTGCTTTTGCGCTTGCCCGTGCCTCGTCATTTATAATGCTGCCATGCCAAACCGACAGATCGGAGTGGAGGTATTGATCGAAGATCACTTCTGGAATGATGCGCAGGGCCGTTACGTTTATTCGTTTAGTTGCCCGGCCTGCAACCAGGTACGGCTCACACCGGAACTGGGGATATATCGTTGCGACTGCGGCTCGTGGTTGATCGTTACCAATCAGAAGTAATGTAGCCAAGCAGCCAGCTTGCGAATGCTTGCGTCGCAAGCTGGCGGCTGGCGCTACTCTCACTCGGTATCCTTTTTCCGCAATGTCGGGTCTTATCTTGGAAGGCGTTTTGGAGTCAGGAATGACGAGCCTTGAATCGCTGATTCGTCGCGTTCGCGATGCCGACAGCGACGCGTACGAATTGATCGTACGGCGTTTCCAGGACATGGCTGTCGGTTACGGCTATTCCATTCTGCGCGATTTCCAATTGGCGGAAGACGCAGCGCAGGAGGCTTTCTTTGAGGCCTATCGCAATCTGGACAAATTGCGAGAGCCGGCGGCCTTTCCGGGGTGGTTCCGCAAGATCGTGTTCAAGCAATGCGATCGGATAACGCGCAATAAAGCGTTCTCTCTTATCACGCTGGACGGGCTTGAGGGTCGAGTCTCACAGGAGGCTACTCAGGCTGAGGGCATGGAGAAAACTCAGCTAAAAGACAAGATCCTGGCTGCAATCGATTCGCTACCGGATCACGAACGTATCGCAACTATGCTGTACTACATCAGCGGATATTCGCAAAACGAAGTCGCCGAATTTCTCGATCTACCGTTGACGACAATCAAGAAACGGCTTTACTCGGCGCGGAACCACTTGCGCGAGATGCTGATTGATCTGGTCGAAGACAGTCTGCGCGAACTTCGTCCATCCAGAGACGACTTGTTTGCGACAAGGGTCATTGAAATCCTGAAGTCTGCAAGATCAGGGGACGCGGCCAGGGTGAAGCACCTGCTCGAGCAGGACGCAAGGCTGCTGGCGGCGCGCGACCCGCTGGGGAACACCGCTCTAATACTCGCGACGGATTCGGGGCACAATGAAATCGCCGAGATGCTCATGGCTGCGGGCGTCTCGCCGGACTTCTACGAAGCCGCGTCGATTGGAAGGACCAAACTGGTGGCTCAATTTCTGGCTGACGACGAGTCATTGCTTGATTCATATTCACCCGAGGGTTTCACTGCGCTGGGGCTCGCGGCTCACTTCGGTCACATCGACACGCTCGAGTTTATGATCTCTCGTCGGGCTGATCCAAACAGAGTATCGAAGCACACGATGAGCGTGACGCCGCTTCACGCAGCGTTGTTTGGGCGACGCGTGGAAGCGGCGAAAACGCTGATTGAAGCTGGCGCGGATGTAACGTCCAAGCGCGGTGGGACAGGCTGGCCTCGCTCGGGTTGGACTGCATTGCACTACTGCGCGAGCTTCGGTTTCACTGATCTCGTTCGAGCACTCGTCGAACGTGGCGCGGACATCAACGCGCGCGATGATGAAGGCAAGACGCCGCTCCGAGTTGCCATCGAAGCGGCTCAAGAGGAATTTGCGGATCTACTGCTTCAAATTGGAGCAGAGGGTTAAACAAGGGCATATCGGCGGCTCAAATGACGGCCACCAACGCACGGCGCGACGCCTCGCCAGGGTAGAGTCGCTTCACAACAACCATCAAAGTCAAGGAGGACGCTATGACAAAAGCAGCTGAAGAGTTCGGACTCACGAGCATAGGTCAGATCTCAGTAAACATTCACGACCTTAAGAGAGCCACCGCGTTCTACCGCGACACGCTCGGCATGAAGTTCCTATTCGAGGCCGGCAACATGTCGTTCTTCGATTGCGGCGGCGTGCGCATCATGCTCTCCGAACCGGAAAGACCGGAGTTCGATCATCCGGGTTCCTTCATATACTATCGAGTGCCGGACATTCAGCGCTCGTATGAGATTCTCATGTCACGCGGTGTGAACTTTGATGAGAAGCCCAACCTCATCGCGCGCCTGGCGGATCACGATCTGTGGATGGCGTTCTTCCGCGACCCTGACAAAAACCCGATTGTCCTGATGAGTGAAGTGCCGCGTGCCTGACCACGCTGAAGCGTGATCACTGAGCGCCGTCGTCGTTTTTGAGTTTGAAGAACACTTCGAGCGTCACCTGATACTCGATCTGTCCATCCCTGAGGGCGCCGCGTTGCTCGCGCACTTCGAACCAGCGCGTTTCCCGGATCGTTTGATTGGCGCGTTGGATTGCAACCTTGATCGCATCGCTGAAATTCTCGTTCGACGTGCCGACGATCGTCACGCCTTTGAAAACATCTTTTGCCATCATTACTCCTCTATCTGAGTTTGTATTCCGTTATCGTTGGCATCCATTAAGTCATTAGACCGTTCGAGCCACGCCTCGATACATCTCTCCGAGCACTCGCGGCGTATCCGGCATCGTGTAGCGGTCGAGCTTGATGATTTCAAGTCCTGCGGATTTGATCAACTGACCGATCGGCCGATTCATATTACAGCCGCACGCGATCACTCTTTGAAGCGGATTGAAAAAGTCCTGGCGTTTTGCGACTCGCGGATCGTCGCTGCGACCGTGCTCCAAAAACACGTATACGCCGGCATCTTTAAGGACCCGGCGAATTTCGACAAGCGCTGAGCTGACATCCGAGATCGAGCATAAAGTGAAAGTTGTCACCACGCCATCGAACTCATTGTCCCTGAAGGGTAATTTATCGCCGGCATCCAATGTCAATTGCTCGATCGGCATCCGCACTTCGTCGATCCTATTTGCAACTCTTTTTGGAAGCATGCGTTCACTGTCAATTACCGTAAGGCTTGTCACCGTCTCCGGGAAAAAGGGGAGATTCAAACCGGTTCCGAAACCGATTTCCAAGACGTGACCGTGCAATGGTGCGAGCACTTCGTGGCGTTGCCGTTGAATCATCGCATTCCCAAGCGACCAATCCAGAAGGCGCGGGAAGAAATACCTTGAGTAGATTCCCATCGAGGAGACTTTACAGTCGTTATTCCACCGGGATTTAGTCCGCAATCGAGCAGGCGAAAGTTCGGAGCTGACAGATCGCGCTACTTGTGCTGGGAAAGAAACCAGGTGAACAGCTCAGGCTCGGCATAAGCCTTGTCCCATGAGTTATGGCCGACGCCTTCATACTCGTTGTAGCGAACATGACCGCCCTTTGCCTTCAGTGCCTCAACCATCCTGCGAGACTCGGTGACGGGCACGGCCGGATCTGCTCCGCCGTGAAAGACCCAAACCGGCGTTCTACCGATCTTAGCCGCGACCGCGCCGTACGGATCGGGCTCGCTCTCTGCCGCTCTTGCTGACTCAGGAAGCTTGAGTCCCGGCGGCGGGCGAACTCCGCCGCAGACTACCCCTATCGCGGCAAATTTCTTGCGGTTGGACGCTGCCATAACCCACGAACCATAACCGCCCATCGAAAGCCCCGTGAGATACGTTCTCTTAACATCGCCGCGGAATTCCGTCGCAGCCTCCTCAAGCGCTTTCAGCGCCAATGTCTGCATCTCAGGATCGGTCCACCAACGATTCGCGGGGCACTGCGGTAGGACGACGATGAACGGAAAGCTCTCCTGCTGTCGGAGAATCGCCGGACCGATTCCGACTCTGGTCTGAGCAGTATTGTCATCGCCCCGCTCGCCCGCGCCGTGAAGGAATAGCATTACAGGCCACTTCTTTTTCTTCGACCAGCCCCTGGGTACAAAGACGCGATAACGATATTCGCTTGCGCCCACCTTTACCGACCGGATCTGAAACATCTCGTCATTCTGACGAACTCGTGCCGGCCACGCCAGCAAGAGCGCCGTGCTCAGGATTGACATCAACAACCATCGCGTTGCGAACACAAGATTTTCTCCTTTCTCACACAATAAACCATGCGGCCGGTATCAATGCAATGTACTAAGTGTGTTGCCGACAGAGTAGTCCTCTGTGCGGCTCGGCGTCCTCTGCGGTTCTTCTGTATCAGTGTTATGGGATCAACCGCAGAGCAACTGTGTTGAAAGTCAAGCGTTGAGCAACGTAAAAGTGCGCCAGGTCGCTTGCTGTTTGATAATCGAATTGAGAATAACGAGCAGCTTACGCATGCAAGCTGTTAGGGCGACTTTC